>Ga0302324_100000096_pt1 | contig 216342 bp, 185 predicted proteins | sample Palsa_T0_1_FD_201949 | JGI IMG/M metagenome (GOLD analysis project Ga0302324, IMG submission 201949) | Peat permafrost microbial communities from Stordalen Mire near Abisko, Sweden - Palsa_T0_1 | ecosystem: Environmental > Terrestrial > Soil > Palsa > Peat permafrost | place: Sweden: Abisko...
TCCAGCCATGACCGGAGCAGCTGTAATGGCCATCATCAGCAGGGACGACAACCAACTTCTTACTTTCAACATAGACGGTTTCCTCCTTGTTCCGCCGCGCGGCTCACGCCTGGGCACAGAACTGGGTCGGAACCCTGTGTCGTTTGCCAAAGCAGCGCTGTGACGGCGGTCAATGAATAGTATGCCGCCGTGGCCCACCCCACCAAGCCTAAGGTTTACTTTGGAGGTGCTGCCTACCCTTCCGGCGTGCTGCACATGGGACCGGCGTAGCGTACGAAACGTTGCTGGCGTCACTAAACTTCCGTCGAGTTCGTCGAGCACGAGGTTCGACAGCAAAGGAGACGGTGGCCCGATCGCCTGAGGCGTCTTGAAGACAGGTTCGCCGGAGCAAGGTTTCGCCCGCCTAAGCCACGCGTATGACGAGGCCCGAGCAATAGCGTCATTGTTCAACACGCAGCCGTTACTGAACGACGCCGCTACCGCATCAGTGCTCCGAACAAATGCGGGCAATTCCTCTCGTACCGGATTCAAGAGCAGATTTGCGGTTCTCTATCGGCGACCAGCGAACGACGCTTGCGACAGATGGCAGGAGCAGTCGCCGGGAATTCGAATCTCAAGACTTCTCGGAGAATTCATCCCGGCACTCGCCTCGTCCGCGAGTGGCAGAACCAGGTCCACCTCGTGAATGTGGAAACGGAGGCTTATGAGTATCGAGGCGTGCGATATCGAAGTCTCCCGGAGATCGCTCGCCTCATTACCGGAACGCGCTGGTCGGATCCTCTTTTCTTCGGGCTCAAGAATGAGCACGAGAATCGAACGGACAAGGAGAGCCAATGAGTTCCAATCAGATGGCACAAAGGCATAGATTGCTTTATCGTCAGCGACGCCCGTTCCCAGCGCATTTGCAAAAGCTACGTTCCCGGCGCGATAGGCGTTAAAAAGGCCCACAGCACCCAGTGTCGAGCCATTTTCGAAAGCCAGGGGATCAAGGTAATCGTCGTCAATTCGACGATAGATCACATCAACACGCAGACCGAAGGTCGTTCGCATGTAGACGACATTGTCTTGCACTACTAGATCGCGTCCCTCGACGAGTTCAATACCCATCTGCCGAGCCAGGTAGGTATGCTCAAAGTAAGCGGAGTTGTAGGAGCCGGGCGTCAGTAAAACCACGGTCGGCTCGGGACGGTCCTCGGGAGTCAGAGACCGCAGCGTCGAGAGAAGCACCTGGCTGTATTGCTCAATTGGCCTCACCCGACATTTCTGAAACAGTCCGGGGAATATCTGCTTCATCACCCGGCGGCTGGTGAGCATGTAAGAAACCCCGCTGGGAACGCGGAGATTGTCCTCCAGGACCACAAAGTTCCCGTCTGGGTTTCGTATCAAGTCGGTACCGACCACCGCGTGATATACACGTCGCGGGGAACTTTGACATTGCGCATCTCCCGACGGTAATGTTTGCAGGTGTAGACGATGCTGCCGGGCACGACGCCGTCTTCAATGATTTTGCCCTCATGGTAGACATCTTTGAGGAAGAGATTCAGCGCGGTGATCCGCTGCGTCAGTCCGCGCTCAATCCTTTCCCATTCCGCCGCCGTGATGATCCTGAGCAGCAGATCGTGGGGAAAAATCCGTTCCGTCCCCTTATCGTTCCCATACACGGTGAAAGTAATGCCCTGGTTGAAGAAGGATTGGTCAGCCTCGTTTTTGCAGCGCCGTAACTCGTCCGGCCCCAGGTTTAGAAGCAAGTTGTGCAGCAGACGATATTGTTTTCGGGGCTGGTCCACGGCGCTAAACATCTCGTCATAAGCGCCTTTGAGTTCGTACCAGTGGAGTGCTTTCGCACCGCTACGATCGGACGGATCCGTTTCTGTAATCACGATTGCGGCACCGTATTGCTCGCCAGAATAGCGTATCGGCGGCGAATTGGGGATCGGGAATACCGATTCGCGTCATTGAAGAAACGGCTCGGAGCAATCCCGAGAGCCTATCCCCTCGATTGCGCGACTTCTCTGATGCTTTGCGCCGGGTTTTCGCGGCCTGACGGCTGGAATTTAATGTCCGAATCGATTGCTCCCATCTGGAGTGGATCAGGCGGTCGTCGGCCCAAAGAACCTCGGAACGTATTGCAGTGATCGGAAAATTGCACACCACCCGGCGCCATCATTAAGATAGCTTTATAGCGGCAGGTTCGGCGAGAGCCTTGGCGCGTTTACGGGTTTGCAGCGAAACGACTACGAGCGATACTCCGGCGTGTGCCGAATGAGGGTGGATGAGCATACAGATTGCTCTCAATCACAGGACACAATACCGTTACGACAAGGCGGTCTCCGTCGGTCCACAGGTTATACGGTTGCGTCCAGCACCGCACTGTCGAACGCCGGTCCTCAGCTACGCGCTTAGCGTTGCTCCCGCCGGGCACCTTCTCAACTGGCAGCTCGACCTCCACAACAATCATCTGGCGCGTGTTCTCTTCCCGGACAAGACCAACGAGTTGGTGGTTGAGGTGGACCTGGTGGCTGAGCTATCCCCCTTCAATCCGTTCGATTTCTTTCTGGAACCAGGGGTTGAAGATTATCCTTTCGAGTACGTTCCGGAACTGGCTAAGGACCTCGAACCCTATCGTTGGGTCGATCCGGCCGGCCCTCTGCTCCAGGCTTTTCTGGGCAAGCTTTCCCGCGAGAAGCAAGGAACGATCGGCTTTTTGGTGGATTTGAATCGGAGGGTGCGAAACGAAATTGACTATGTGGCGCGGTTGGATCCGGGCATCCAGACATGCGAGCAGACCCTTGAAAAGTGCGCCGGATCCTGCCGTGACTCTGCCTGGCTGCTGGTGCAGATTCTCCGGCATTTGGGAATGGCGTCGCGCTTCGTCTCCGGGTATCTGATTCAGTTGGCGCCGGACGATCCGGGCGGTCCGCAAACCGACTCGGCGGATTTCCATGCCTGGGCGGAAGCGTTTTTGCCGGGTGCGGGCTGGATTGGAATGGATCCGACGTCGGGCCTTTTCGCCGGCGAGGGTCACATCCCGCTCGTCTGCACCCCGAACGCTTCCCAGGCCGCGCCCATCGAGGGCACGGTCGAACCGGCCAAAGTGGACTTCAGCTACTCCATGTGCGTTCGCCGCTTACATGACGCACCACGGCCGTCCAAGCCCTTCACCGAAGAGGATTGGCTGCAGGTCGAACATGTGGCGCATCGAGTCGATGCGGATCTGGAAGCGCAGGATGTGCGCCTCACCATGGGCGGTGAGCCTACGTTTGTCGGCATCGACGAGCCCGACAGCCCGGAATGGAACATCGATGCTTTGGGACCAATGAAGCGAACTCGGGGCTTGGCTCTCATCCAATGCCTCCGCGAGAAAGTGGCGCCCGGTGCATTGCTTCACTACGGACAAGGCAAATGGTATCCAGGCGAGCCGTTGCCGCGTTGGGCGCTCAGCTGCTCCTGGCGCATCGACAGCGTCCCGGTTTGGGAGAATATCGATCTCATTGCTCGCGAAGATGCTCGCGAAATCCCGCACCAGGATCGGGACGACAGTTTCGGCGCGGCCGATGCTTTCAAGTTCATAGAAGCGCTCACGCGTCGCCTTCAGGTGAGCGTCGAAAACGTGCTGCCGGTCTACAATGGCGAATCTGAATCGAAGGAGCCGGCCGGCTACATTTTGCCGATTCGCCGCCGTCAACCGGCGGGACGGTTGTGCTGGTCGAGCCAGTTGTGGTTCCCTCGCCCGGAACGTCTGTTATTGTCGCTGGGCGATTCCCCCATTGGCTACCGCATCTCGACCGAGTCGATGCCCTGGGTCGCGCCTGATGAGCTCGAATACGAGTACGAGGCTGCGCCGTTCGCAGATCGGATCAAGCTCCCATCACGCCCGATCCGGCGGATGGATCTCTTCCAGAGAAATCCCGTGGCCGATCCGCTGCCCGCTCTCTCCAGCACGGGTGAAACTGCGCCGGAACTGATCCGCCCAGCGCTGTGCGTGGAGGCGCGGCAAGGCCGACTGCATGTATTTCTGCCGTACGCTCCGAAGCTCGCTGACTATCTCGACCTAGTGGCCGCAGTCGAGGATACGTGTCAATATCTGCACGTGCCGGTATGGCTGGAGGGCTACCCCCCGCCTTCCGATCCGCGGTTGCGATCATTCAGCCTCACTCCCGATCCTGGCGTTCTAGAAATGAACTTGCCGCCCGCGAGCAACTGGGACGAACTCGAAAAGATCAACACAGTGCTGTTCGAGGAAGCGCGCCATAATCGGTTGACCGCTGAAAAATTCGCCTATAACGGCAGCCACCTCGCTACCGGCGGCGGCAGCCATATTGTGATCGGCGGAGCGACCGTGTTGGACAGCCCGTTCCTGCGTCGTCCCGATCTGCTGCGCAGCATGTTGGCATTCTGGCAGAACCATCCGTCGCTCTCGTATCTGTTTTCCGGCATGTATGTCGGCCCGACGAGCCAGTCTCCGCGCATCGACGAGGCGCGCATGGATGCCTTGTACGAACTGGAGATCGCCTTTAGTAATTTGCCTGCGCACGACTGTCCGCCGACCACGGTGGACGGGTTGTTCCGCAACCTGCTCGTCGACGTCACTGGAAACTCGCATCGTGCCGAGTTCTGCATCGACAAGCTCTATCCCCCGGAGGGTCGCGGGTTGCGCCTTGGCTTGCTCGAATTGCGTGCCTTCGAAATGTCTCCGCATGTCAGAATGGGTCTTATCGAAATGCTGCTCATCCGCGCGTTGGTGTGCGTGTTCTGGAAACGGCCATTCGAAGGCGGCCTCATCCGCTGGGGCACCGCGCTGCATGACCGTTTTATGTTGCCGCACTTTGTCAGGCGCGACTTTTTCGACGTTCTCACCTGCTTGCGCATGTCTGACTACAATTTCGAGGAGAAGTGGTTTGCTGCGCACTTCGACTTTCGCTTTCCGAAGATCGGGTCCATCGCGGTAGACGGGGTCGAACTAGAGCTGCGTGAGGCCCTGGAGCCTTGGAACGTGCTCGCGGAAGAGACTACCTCCGGCCGAACGGCTCGTACCGTGGACTCGTCCTTCGAGCGGATTCAGGTGAAATTGTCTGGTTTCACTACGGAGTCTCGCTACATGGTTGCGTGCAACGGTCGCAGGGTACCACTCGCTAAGACTGACAAGCATGGGGAAAGTGTGGCTGGCGTACGGTATCGCGCCCGCCAGTTGTCGGCGGAGCTACATCCGACAATTACCGTCCATGCGCCCCTGATCTTCGACATTGTTGACGGCTGGAAAGAGCATTCGATTGGCCGATGCGTCTACTATGTGGGATCACCCGACGATCGCCCCTACACAGCCCGACCCGTGAACGCAACCGAGGCCGCCGACCGCCGCCGGCGGCGCTTCCAAGAATCTGTCCCTATGCCCGCACCGATAGCGGCGCCGGAGGAAGAAATCAACTCGATCTTTCCTTTGACTCTGGACCTGCGGTTTCCGCCGCCCGGACCAAAGACCCCCATTGAGAAGTCACGGATGGCCTCGTGACTGTGGACCTACAACAAACTCCGCTCCGCTATGGAAATGCCTACGACGAGTTATCGGCCGATGGCGTAACGCCTCGACCGCACTGGGCCCACCTGATGGAATCGCTACAAGCGATCGGCCCCGAGGAACTGGGCAGACGCTGGGCCCGTGCCGAGCGTCGCATTCGCGAGAACGGGATCACGTACAACATTTACGGCGATCCACTCGGGGCAAGTCGGGCTTGGCAGATCGATATCGTTCCACTACTGATTCCGGCGGACGAGTGGCGCTTCATCGAAGCAGGCATCATTCAGCGCGCCCAGTTGCTCAATCTGCTCCTCGAGGATCTCTACGGGGCGCAGGATCTGGTGGTGCACGGCCACTTTCCTGCCGCACTTCTGTACGCTAACCCCGCATTTCTCCGGCCGCTCGTGGGCGTGCGCGTTCCCAAGCCTAGCTATTTGCATATGCTGGCCGTTGATCTCGCCCGCTCGCCCGACGGCCAGTGGTGGGTGCTGGCTGATCGCACCCAAGCGCCTTCGGGCAGCGGCTATGCGCTGGAAAACCGCACCATCGTCTCCGATGTTCTACCCGATCTCTTCCGTACCTCGAACGTATTGCGCCTCGCTCCATTTTTCCGTGCGCAACGCGAAGCACTCACCAACCTCGCCGGACGCGACAATCCGCGAATCGTATTGCTTACCCCCGGACCGCTCAACGAGACTTACTTCGAACACTCCTATATCGCGCGCTATCTGGGATTCACTCTAGTCCAGGGAGCGGACCTGACGGTACGCAAGCGCCGCGTGTACCTCAAGACCGTCGATGGATTGGAGAAGGTCGATGTGATTTTGCGTCGTGTGGACGACAGCTTTTGCGATCCTCTCGAACTGCGGGGCGATTCGCTCCTGGGCGTGTCCGGCCTCGTCGACGCTATCGTCGCGGGCAATGTGAAGGTGGCAAACGCGCTGGGGAGCGGTCTGATTGAGACGGCCGCGATCATGCCCTTTCTTCCCGGCCTCTGCACACAATTGCTAGGCGAAAAGCTCAAACTTCCATCCGTCGCTACCTGGTGGTGCGGACAGACGTACGCGCTCGATTGGGTGCTCAACCATCTCGACTCTGTGGTGGTGAAACCGGCGTTTCCATCGCGCGGTATGGAACCGGTGTTCGGGGCCGAACTCCCGCAAGCTGAGAAGGGCAGGTTCGCCGAGCAATTGCGATCCCGCCCGCACGAGTATGTGGCGCAGGAACAGGTCGCTTTGTCCACTGCGCCCGTGTGGGACAACGAATGTCTCAACTCGCGCAGCGTGGTGCTGCGCACCTACGTGCTCAATACCGGCAGCGGGTGGATTGCGATTCCGGGAGGACTAGTGCGGGTTGCCGAAGCGGAAGGATCGGTCGTCTCGATGCAGCGGGGCGGCCACAGCAAGGACGCATGGGTCTTGTGGGACAACCCCGTCGATACGTTCAGTCTGCTGCGCCCGCGGCATGAGCCCGTGGAGTTGCACCGTGTCTCGCGGGTTGTGCCAAGCCGTGTCGCCGACAATGCCTTCTGGCTGGGCCGCTATGTCGAGCGAGCCGAAAACATTGCTCGTATCTTACGCGCCATGATGCCTCGCGTCCGGCGCGCTGAGGAGGCGGAGCTTGCCTGCCTCATCCGTCTGCACAAGTGCCTGGGGTCGCGGCACAGCAAGTTGCCCAAGCCTAAACACAGGCAGCCGACCTCTATTGAATTTGAACAGGAAATGACCTCGCTGTTCACGGATGCCAAGCGGCCCGACAGCCTGGTTTCCACTCTAGCGGAAGTATTCCGGATTGGCGGCAACATTCGCGAGCGCTTGTCGGGCGATATGATGTTCCTCATCGGCCGGCTGCGGGACTCAATTCAGATCGGACAGGGCACTCCATTTCTCGAGTATCCGGCGCTGCTGACCGATTGTTTGGGAATGCTTTCTGCATTTTCCGGAATGGAGCGGGAAAACATCAACCGCGGATTGGGATGGGTGTTCATGACCACTGGCCGGCGTCTCGAGCGCGCGATCTATCTGACCAGGCAACTGCGCGAGATCACTACGCCTCTGAGGGAGCAGGACTGGTCGCTTTTGGAATGCCTGCTTGAGGTTGCGGATAGCTCGATGACCTACCGGACTCGGTATTACACAACCCTGCAGCCCTTAGCTGTAATGGATGTGCTCATCGCGGATGAGACCAATCCGCGCTCTTTGGACTTTCAACTGAGCCACCTCGCTGATCTCTATCAAAAGCTTCCCCGGCATGTCCCGGTTGACTTACAGGCGATGCGGGCCGCGCTGGGATTGTTACGTAGCTTCGATTTGCGAAAGTTAAAGTACCCATTGCCCGGCACCGCGGTGGCCAATGCTTCCGATGGGCTCTCCCGGCTGGCGAGCTTCCTCCGGGAGCTGGAAGGATTGCTGCCTTCCTGGTCGAATAACTTATCGAGCAGGTACTTTAGCCACGCCCGTACGTTGCCGATCACCATAGGCCAATGATCTTCTTAGGACAATGATCTATAAAATCGTTCACCGGACCACATACAGATACAAACATCCCGTCTCGGTAGGAACCCACGTGGCGTGCCTGAAGCCGCGTGCTTTGCCGCATTACCAGTTGGCGCAGAGCGACCTGCATATCCAGCCACGCCCGGCAACGCGCACCGAGCGTGTGGACTTTTTTGGAAACCGTCTCTGCTTTTTCACCATTCAAGAACCGCACCGGGAGTTGGTGGTAGAGGCTCGGAGCAAAGTGATCATGGAGGCGAGTACGACGCCTTGGCCTCTGCTGCCGCTCCCTTGGGAAGAAGTAGCCCAATCGATTCCCCACGATATCAGCCCAGCGGGGCTCGAAGCCTATCAGTATGGATTTGAGTCGCCACGCATCCGGGTTCGGCCGGAGTTTGCCTCCTATGCGCTCCAGTCGTTTACGCCCCGGCGGCCAATGCTGGAGGCGCTTCTAGACCTGACCACACGCATCCACAAGGACTTTCGCTTCGATTCGAAAGTGACCAACGTCCGGACGCCCACCGAAGAGGTCTTCAAGAAACGGCGGGGCGTGTGCCAGGATTTCGCACACTTGCAAATCGCCTGCCTCCGTTCGCTCAATCTCGCGGCGCGTTATGTAAGCGGATACCTTCGAACCTACCCGCCTCCCGGGCAGGCGAGACTGGTGGGCGCCGATGCATCCCACGCTTGGGTGTCTGCTTATTGTCCGGGAATCGGCTGGCTTGACATGGATCCGACGAACAACATTGTCCCCTCCAACGGCCACGTGACCCTCGCCTGGGGCCGGGACTACGGTGACGTAAGTCCTCTGCGCGGCTTGATCCTGGGCGGTGGATCTCATACGCTCAGAGTCGCCGTTGACATGGAGCCGCTCGATTCCTAGTTGTGGGCAGTGCCAATCGCCGGCCTGAGTTTCTAATCCCGTTCACGCCTGGCGGAGCTGTGGCACCGTTTCCGCGATTTCATCCGTCCAGACTTTAAAGCTCTCCAGAGTATTTTGGCCAAACGTAGTCGCGATGGCGACATCGGCTGCGTCGCGGCCTCGCGCGATCAGCACTCGCCCAATCCTGGGCACGTTGTTGCGAGCATCGAACGTGTGCCAGGCGCCCCCGAGATAGACTTCAAACCACGCTGCAAAGTCCATGACGCCGTAAGGCGGAGGCGTCCCCATGTCGCCAAGATATCCGGTGCAGTACCGCGCCGGAATATTCATGCACCGGCAGAGCGCGATAGCCAGGTGCGCGTAGTCTCGACAGACGCCCACACCCTCGTTGAACGCCTCCCAAGCTGTTCGCGTGGAGCGCGCTTTCTGATAATCGAAAGTGATATGGTTGTGGGCGAAATCGCAGATCGCCTGGACGCGCGACCATCCCGGCATGGTCTGACCAAATCGCGACCACGCTTCCCAGGATAATAGATCGGTCTCGCAGTACCGGCTGCCCAACAAAAAGACCAGAGTTTCCTCTGGCAAGTCTTGTAAAGCGTGCTGTTCAGCGGAGGTCGTCACCACGTCGGGTTCTGCCAAGTCTCTAACCACCCCGGTGCTTTTAAGGCAAATCCTCCCGGCGGGTGCCACAATCCGGGTACACCAATTTCCGAAGCCGTCCCGATAGGCCGTGATTGGCGTTTCCGGATCGGTGGTCAGGCAATCCGGCGTGACGAGATCCGAGGCGCGCGAGTAGTGGACGTTGACCATGAGGATCATCGGCGTCGCTTGGGGGCAGTAAAAGACTAATTCATAGCCGACCTGAATCAACATGCAGACTTCCTTCCGCCCACCATCACAGGACTTTCAGTTTGTCGAAGACCGATCGCCACTGAGCGAGTTTCAACCGAACGGCCTCGTTCAATAGGAAGATGCGGTGGCCACTCCGACGGTTGCCGCAGCCTGGCCTCGCCGCTACGGTCTCCATTCACGCCCCATACCCTAGTCTACAGAGATCATGCGCATTGTGGAGCGATGTTCACAAATGTTCGCTTCGAAAACGCCGGGGAGAGCAGCGCGACAGCAGATAGCAGGGACATAGCTCGCCTCCTAAGCCAAGGGCGTAACACGAAGGATAAAAGCCTCAATAGGGCCTGGCCATAGTGGGCGACGGATTCTCTTTTCGAAGAACAAAAGCCAGCGGGGCCAGCCGAAAGGTCCGCGCAACGAATTTCGCTTCTAGTTTTCCTGGCTGTCGAGTAGAGGACCCGAGCTAATCGCGGAGAACCATGTTCAAAAGTGAACTATGAACTTGCATCCCGCTGGGTCCATAGTTAATGAAGCCAGACTTCCGGAATTTATTCATGAAAAAGTTGACCCGCGATCGGGTCGTGCCTACCATCTCTGCGAGGGTTTCCTGGCTGATCGGCTGGATTACAGCTTCCGGCATGCCTTCCTCGCCAAAACGCGCAAGCGAGAGAAGAACTCGAGCCAGGCGTTTCTCGCTGGAATTGAAGAGTTGGTCAACCAGATCGTCCTCCCAGCGGATGTTCCGCGCCAGCAAATAGGCTAAGAATATGTCAGTGAAATGCTGTTCCTCGCGAAGTCCTTCGATCATGGTTTTCTTGTCAATCCGCAAGAGTTCGCAGTCTGTCATTGCGATTGCGGACCCTATGCGTGAACGCTGCCCCGCTAACGCCCCTTCTCCGAAGAACTGTCCTTCGCCCCATATCCCAATACTCGCTTCTCTGCCCGTGCTGGACACGATGGTAAGTCGAACCTTGCCTTTCTGAATGTAGAAAACCGCGTCAGCCGGGCCTCCCTGAGCAAAGATGATCTTCTCCTTCAGAAAGGCTACAACTCTTCTACCCCGGCCGAGAGTTTTGAGGAACCTGTTTGGCTGAAACTCGTCCTTGCTTTGCGTTTGCATCGCGGGCTTGCTTCCCTTCGACTTGCTGGCCGGACTTTGCTCGGCACAAGGGCTACACATGAACATCGGGAACCACTCCATCGTGAACGTCCTTGTTATCGTTATTCCGCAAAGCGAAGATCCCCGTGACCTCTACCCATTACGCCGCAAGGGGTACGATTACGAAGTGGGAGTCCCCACGCATTTCCCCTGACAGCCGCGTTTCATACTGTGACTCCACAGCTGGTGACAGCGTTTCGGCTGGGTAAATTTTGACCGTTCACAAACCGTTTCGTGCGCATGGAACCTCAATCCTAGGTTCCCGTCAATGAACCGAAGCCACCGTTGGCGGTGCCGAGCGATGACTTCGAACTCGATGGTCGGTGACGGTTCAGCGTGCTCCGGACAATCTGGCAAAGTGCTTTTAGTGCGAACGGCTTTTGAAGAAAAGCAGCGCCCGCGGATATTTTCGAATTCAAGGAAGCCGATTCGGCGGTGTGCCCGCTCGTAAACACAACCGGAAGATCAGGCCGAATAACGCTCATTTGTGCAAACGCCTCAGTCCCGCTTAGACCCGGAGTCGCGACGTCTAGAATCGCAAGATCAATCCTCGTTGGGTCTTGCCTGAAGAGTCGCAAGGCTTCCAGTCCATCGGCGGCAAGGATTGTCGTGTAACCATGGGAGGTCAGAATCTCATCGGCGACTGCGCGCATCCCTTCGTGATCCTCGGCGACGAGGATGGTTTCATTCCCGGTAACGGACGTCGTGGCTTTACTTGACTGTGCTTGGCTTGCCCGTCCCGTACTCGAAGGAAAATAAACGCGAAAAGTGGTTCCTTTACCGACCTCACTGGTTACGTTCACGAATCCGCCATGCTGTTTCACAATCCCATAGACGGTAGCTAAACCAAGGCCCTTCCCCTTGCTGATGTCTTTAGGAGCAGAGAAAGGCTCGAATAGGCGGTCTACTGTCTCCGGGTCCATACCAATGCCGGTGTCAGAAATTACAAGCATCACATAACGACCGGGACGGGCCTCGGAGTTCCGCCGGCAGAATTCCTTGTCGATGTCGACATTGTGGGTTTCTACGATCAAACGGCCACCCCTCGGCATCGCGTCCCTGGCATTTATGCAAAGATTCATAGTGATCTGGCCAACCTGCGAGGCATCGCCGCACATGACATCAAGATGCGGATCCAGAATGGTTTTGAACTCGATACTCTCTTCCATACCGCAATCCAGAAAGCTGCGTATCTCTGAAATGGATTTGTTCACATCCAGATTCACAGGCTGCAGCACCTGGCGGCGGGCGAAAGCGAGCAGTTGCCTGGTAAGCCCTGCGGCACGCTCGGCCTGATTGCGAATTTGGGTGAACCGTTCCTGTAATTTGCCGCCCTTTGGGGCTTCATCCTCTCCTAGCTCAGCCCAGCCGAGGATGGCGCCGATGAGATTGTTAAAGTCGTGCGCAACTCCTCCCGCGAGCCGGCCAATCGCCTCGAACCGCTCCTGGTACCGCCGTTGGCGTTCCAGTTCCGTGTTTTCGCGCCGCTGTTCCGCTTCCCTCAGCTCCCTTTGTATCGCCGGGAGCAGTCGTTTCAGGCTGCCCTTCATCACATAGTCGTGGGCGCCCTGTTTCAACGCGGCGACGGCAGTCTCTTCACCGTTCTTGTCGGAAACATAAATAAAGGGTGTGTCTGAATTTCTTCCACGCAGCAACCGAAGCGCATCGGCACCACTGAAATGGGGAAGGCAGAAATCACAAATTACGACATCCCAGGCGCGATTCTCCAGAGCCGCACTTAACGTCTGAGGCGTGTCGACCCGCTCGAATTTCACATCGTATCCACCACGGCGCAATTCCCGGATTACGAGATCGGCATCCTCGTCCGAATCTTCGACCATCAGAACGCTGAGCGGGGTGCTCATGGATTTACCTGCCTATAGAACCCAATTTTTGAATCCACTACTGATACCGAAGGACGAAATGCTTCAACACGGCCCAAAATCGAAAGACATCGCCTTAGCGTCCAAGCATTCGCCAGTCGCACATTATCCAACTGCGTTTTCGGATTGGCCAAAAGCAAATTGAAAACAGCGGCGAAACTAGTCGCAAACGTCGCCGGTTGTGAAGGTCTTCAGGGTTGGAGGGCATTCCAGCAGCGCCTGCAACATGTAGGTTATGGTCTCGTAGTGCTGGCGGTGAAACTCCTCAGCGTCTCCAGAATTCCAGAAGCTGATACAAACCAGCTTTTCCGCGTTGGTATGGTCGGCAAGAGCGAAGAAGTCGACAAAGCCAGGTTGCACTCGCAGGACGGGCAGTACATCTTTGGTCAGTTTGATGGTGATTTGCGCGCCCCAGCCATCCTTTACTTGACACTCCATGACTCGAGCGAACAAAGTCCCCTCCTTATCCTTATCCTTATCCTTGATCCTCTAGCGCCTGGCGTTTGCCTGCCCGTGTGTCTGGGGACAAAAATGACTTGACGCTTGCGATGTCCCTGGGGAAGGGCGTTCGTTTGTCGAAGTTTGTCCCCAGACCGCGGGGCGATGCTCCTTCTTAAGAGCCGCGTCCTCAGCAAGATCTGTCGATGGGTCGTACCATCGGCCGCTGGACGCGTTATTCCGACAGGCAATAGCTTGCATGTCTCGCGCCATCCCTGAGAGCAGCTAAACTATAGAAAAGGTTGACTTGGAGGGACGATGTCCTGGTGTCGAACGTGTCGAAGACTGACGTTCGACAGGTGCACTACGGATTTGCAACCCAATAACACTCTCCTCTAACCAAGTGTTCGGAGATTCCGGGGTTCTCCGTTAGAGCGAGTGAGGCATGGCCGCAGCCAAGATCCCGCCCTCGTTGACCTGTTCAAATAAGCCTGGGTACTGGATTTGGGCAAGGCGAGTTATTCTTTGGGACCGGGAGGAGCGATATTCAGCTTTTTCATTTTCGAGTACAAAGTCGTGCGTTTCATTCCGAGCCTCCTGGCTGCTCCGGCGGGACCAGCGATGACTCCGTTCGTTTCTTCCAAAGCCTGGAGGATAAGCTGCCGTTCGGCGGCTTGAGGCATCCTGGCTGAAGATGGCTTTGAGCGACCCGCCAATTCATCCACTGGCACTGTCAGGACTGATGAGTGGGTGAGAATAACGCAGCGCTGAATGAAGTTCTGCAACTCCCGGATGTTTCCGGGCCAGTTCCAGTTCATGAGCGCATTCATGGCTTCGGCGGGGATGGTATCGATGGGCTTGTTCCACTCTCTGGCATATCTGGACACGAAGCGACGCACTAGCGCGGGGATGTCACCCTTTCTCGAACGTAAGGGCGGAACGTGAATCGGGAAGACGTTGAGTCGGTAGAACAGATCCTGGCGAAAGCGACCCTCGGCGATACTCTGATGCAAGTCGCGATTGGTGGCAGCAATCAGGCGCACGTCGACTTTCAGGGTGCGGGTACTGCCAAGCCGTTCGAATTCTTTATTTTGCAGTACCCGCAACAACTTCGGTTGAATCGAGGTCGGAAGATCCCCCACTTCATCCAAGAGCAGGGTCCCTTTGTCGGCTAGTTCCAAGCGGCCGAGGTATCTGCTTGTCGCTCCAGTAAAAGCCCCCTTTTCATGTCCAAATAACTCGCTTTCCAACAGCTCCGCCGGAATTGCCGTGCAATTGACACTAACAAAGTTGCTGGCACTCCGCGGACTAAGGCGATGAAGGGCGCGTGCGACCAATTCCTTGCCGGTACCTGTCTCGCCTAGCAACAGAACGGTTGCGTCTGTGGCAGCAACCGTTCCCACCTGTCTTAGTACTTCTCGTAGAGGAGCGCTATCGCCTGAGATCTCTTCGAAGGCGTCCTCCGGATCCAATTTATCTTTGAGATTGAAATCATTGGTTTCGGCTTCGGGCGCTATGACAGAGGAAAATTGCAAAGGGCCGATGGGTGACATGGACTGGCCGGTCGAGAGCGCAGTATCCAGAACCTGAGCGATCATGGCCGCCACATGGTGCAAGAACTCAATCGTCTGGTTGGTTTTCGGAATGACATGTAAACTGCCGAATCCTATAGCTCCTAATCTCCGGTGAACTGTGGTCAAGGGAAGGACATAATAGGTACGAACGCCGACTTTGCGAAGTGACTCCGGGAATGCGGGCAATGGGTATTCGGCGTCCAAATCTTGGACCAATACCGATCGTTGATTCTTCCAGCACCACCGGCTTGCGCAACCGGGAAGCGATTCAGATGTCCTTTGCGCGCCCGCCTCGTTCCAAACGCTCAGACGGGCGTTTCCTATACTCGGGTCGTAAAGACCCAATGTCACAACGTCAAGATTCAAGGCATGCTGCAACCGGAGGGCTAATGCAGAGGAAAGCGCATCAATCGTAGTGTGGCTGGTGACGAGATGCGCTATATCAAGCAAATTACGGTAGTGGCCCGATGTTAAATCGCGCTGATGAACGGGCACAGCCATAAGTTGTGTACGCTACCGCATGTTCAATTGTATACTATTAGACGATTCGTACACTGTAGTTCATTTGGTGTTGAAATTCCGAGAACCTCGCTGCTAAACAAGAGTCTCCTAAACTAAAGCGCTATGGGCGTACTTCTTTCTGTTACCTGTCACTTGCAAACAAGCAATATCTTTGCCTTTTCTTAGGTCATATCCTGATTCGAGCCTTCAGCCGGAAGGTCGCTAGGCCGTTCCATTGTCGAGACGGATGGCGAAGATTTTGTGGGTTATCGAAGTCCATCTGGCTCTCGAGAGGACCAACATCGTGCAGAATCCCATAGCAGGGGTGGTTCCTGTTCGGTTTTCGTAACATCATATTCGCCGCCGAAACCAATAGAAGAATCGGCAGATAAAATCGGCAAGGAATTACTCCGGATGGTTTGAGAGCAGGGTTGTTCGGGCGCCGCGGATGGAATGCAACGGTTGGCGCTTGAAGAGTTCAACTCCTTACGGATGTAACATTTGCCAGAGCGGCATCCGTTGAATTTGTAAAACGGCTGTGAAGTGGAAAAGGCCCGTTCTCAAGCAGAAGGGATAAGACGTCAGGAGCCATGCCGAACTTTCGGCACCGCTGCCGGCATTATAGGGGTGAACATTGGGCACACCAGAAAACGAAGCGTCCCGTCTCGAAAGGCTTACTGACCTTCGAATTCTGGACACATCTCCCGAGCAGGTATTTGATGACCTTGCTCGTCTGGCCGCTCTTATCTGCGACACGCCTATCGCCGTCATCGATTTTGTCGCTGAGGAAAGAGTTTGGTTCAAGGCGAGGATCGGACTTGACGTGGATAATATACCGCGGGAGCAGTCGTTTTCCGCCTCTGCGATCTTGCAATCGGATGCCCTGGTCGTTCCGGATCCACTCTCCGAAGAAAGATTCGCCAACAGCTTCTTGGTGAAGGAAATCGGGGTCAGATTTTACGTAGGAATACCGCTAATTCTCGTCGACGGCTCCGCTGTGGGGACACTAGCCGCGATGGACCGGATACCCCACCTTCTCACTGAGGAGCAGATCGATTCTCTAAAGATACTCGCCCGACGCGGTGTGCATGAATTAGAACTACGCCGGACAGGACAAGGTAAATCAGGACAATCCAGATTTCACCTGGTGCCAGTTCGGCAGCCTTCTGTCTGCATTCTGTTGGTCGAGGACAATGACAACCTCCGAAATCTTCTGCAAAGGACGCTTGAAGGGAGTGGATTTTCCGTTCTTGCTGCTTCCGAGGGTGCAGCGGCGCTCCGCTTGTGCCAGGAGCACGAAGGAGGAATAGACCTTACGGTGAGTGATATTGTTTTGCCGCGCCTCAACGGCCTTCAGATGACGGAGAAAATTCGGGCGGTTCGCCCCGAAATGAAGTTCTTGTTTATCACCGGCTTTGCTGACGAATTTCCAGAATTGCGTGAACCGATCAAGAACGGAGCAGAGGTGCTGCGAAAACCATTTCTTCCTTCAGAACTTGTGGCTAAAGTGGAAAAAATGCTGATTCAGGAGAACCGCGCTACCGGTACAGAAGGATAACGGCCTGCCTACGGCTGCGCCCGGCAATCAAATGCTCCTGCGGGAGTATCGGCTTCAAAGGTTGGCGGATCGAGCATTTGCTGACGGAACTACCGTTTTTCCTGTGAGATCGTGGGTTCGATTCTGTTCAGCCGAAGCGGGAGGCCGGTATTCCGATGCCAAGATCGAAAGGCCGGCTGTCCCAGCAAGCAAGGTCCAGTCGGATCATGGGCGCCGCAAGAGATCCGTCACTGATGGTGAAGTATAGATGTTGTTCAATCTCGGGGTAAAGACTCTTTCAGACTGGCGCCGAAGAGCGCGATGGCGTCGACCACCGATGCGAAGTTGTCGTGCAGGAGTAAGTCTGATTTTTCAAAATACCTTGCTGCGCCGGCACGTAGCAGTTTTTCCTCATTCTTCCGAGAGAGGCCGGTGAGCACAAAGACTGGGACATCGGCCGTGGCGGGATGGCTTTTGAGTGCCTCTAGAACGCCCGTTCCCGACAAACCAGGCAACATCATATCCAGCAGGACTAGATCGGGGCGGATCCTGCGGGCAGTGTCCAGCCCTTCCTGGCCATCGGTGGTGAGAATGACCTCATGCCCTGCTTTCGTGAGTGCTCTTCTTATACCCGCCTCGAGGAGGCGGCTGTCTTCTATAACAAGGATTTTCATATGTTTTGCCTTTATGTCAAATTTGCTCGCGACTCTTCGATGACACCATGCATAGCCACGCAGTTCCTCCCCGCAGCTTTGGCGCGGTACAAAGCGGCGTCGGCCTGGACAAGTATTTCCTTGGCCGAAACTTTGCCTGGCGATGCGACGGCTCCGCCTATGCTAACCGTGGCGAAGATCTCCGATCCGGCGACCTGAAACGGGCTGCCGGCAACTGCGGTTCGAATTCTCTCGGCGGTCTCCTGAGTTTGGTCGCTATCGCAGCCCGGAAGCACAATCAGAAACTCCTCTCCACCGTAGCGGCCCACAACATCGTAGGTGCGCACGGTTTGCGCGATGCGCTGGGCAACCTCTTGCAAAACGCCATCCCCACCCAGATGGCCTCGGGTGTCGTTAATGTTCTTAAAGCGATCCAAGTCGAGCATCAAAACGCCGGTGGAAGCCTGAGCACGAAGGGCACGCTCAAGTTCGCGTTGGAGCATGTCCATCGCGGCACCCCGACTCCAGATACCGGTGAGAGCATCGTGCGTTGCCCGAAAGCGGAGCTGGTCATGGAGCGACAGCATGCGTTGTCCAACCCGCAGTCGAGCGCGGAGTTCATCCGCATCGAATGGCTTGGTCAGATAATCGTCGGCGCCCGCCTCGAGTCCATTCACAATCTCCTGCTTTTCGTCATTCGCGGTGACTAAGAGTATGTACGCATTTTGCTGCCTTTGACGAACCCTGCGGCACAACTCTAGACCATCGATTCCCGGCATAACCCAGTCCAGAATGAGGAGCTCGGGCGGGTGCTCTCGCTGGAGAATATCCCAAGCTTCGACGCCGTTCTCGGCGACCACGAGTCGATATCCCCAGGTTTTCAACCAGGTCTGGAGAATCATGCGGCAAACGGCGTCGTCTTCGGCAATGAGCACACTATCGTCGCGGCTAGGAACCCGGTACGAATCCGGCAGCGTCATGTGTTCAGTAGGGGGCATCAGCGCACCGGGTATCGCTCAGCAACCGGTTGTTCGTCAGGCTTCGTCTCTTTCATCGCGTGCATGGCCTCGAGAACCGTGGAGATCTCGGTTTCGAAGACGGTGAAGAGCTCTGCGGCATGTCTCAGGTCGCGTTCTTTGCCCATGCGTTCGAGTTCGCGAGCCTTGTCGCAGAGGCTGGAAATCCCGAGATACGCCAATTCTCCTTTCAGACTGTGCGCGATCCTCTCCATGGCTTCAAGGTCGCTTCCTTTTATGGCTCGGTGCAGTCCGGCCAAATGTACGGGCATGCCATCGAGGAAAATGCGGACGACTTCATATAACAGCCCTTCATCGCCACCTAATCTCTTGAGGGTGCCCGCTGCATCCCAAGCAATAACATTTGCCGCTGAGGCGACCTCTTGCTGAGGCTTGGTAGAGTCGACCACACCACCGATTCCGGGAATAACTACGCTGGCGATTGCTTGCTCCAGCATCTTGCCGTTGATGGGCTTAGAGACATATCCGTCCATTCCGGCGTTGAGACAGCGTTCCCGATCTTCCGTCATCGCGTGGGCGGTCATGGCGATGATGGGGACGTGAAAGCGCGTATGTTTTTCTCGCTCGCGAATCCTTTTCGTAGCCGCGAGTCCGTCCATCTCAGGCATCTGTACATCCATGAACACCAAATCGAAGGGTGCTGCCGCAAGCATCGAAAGCGCTTCGCTACCATTACAGGCGACGACAACGGAATGTCCCATCTTCTCCAATGTCTTGCCGGCGACAGCCTGGTTCACGCGGTTGTCTTCAGCCAGAAGAATATGCAGTGCTCTGAACGGTTGAGACCAATCGTGGCTAACCTGGGCGAGCTGAGAAGAAATTTTCCGCTGCCCTAGCACCGTCAGAATGGCGGAATGCAGTTCGGACATCCGGATAGGTTTAATAATGTATGAGGTTAACCCCAGTCGTCGGCAACGGTCGGCATCTCCCCGTTGACCGGCGGACGTGAGCATCATGATCGCCATGGGTGACAATTCCTTGATGCTGTGGATTCGCTCGACTAGGGTGAAACCATCCATGATGGGCATGTGCATGTCGGTCAGAATCAAGTGATAGGGTTTTCCGGTTTGTCGAGCCGAAAGCAATTCCGTAAGCGCTTGTTCTCCCCCCTCCGCCTCGCCGGTTACGAATCCCCACGCTCTTAGCATGACGTGCAAAATCCGCCGATTGGTAGCGTTGTCGTCGACTATTAAGGCCTTCATATCGCTTAGCGCATCGATTGAAGTCATAATTTTCGATTCGGATTTCTCTTGCAAGACCTTGAACGGCGCGGTGAAGTGGAAGCGGGTGCCCTTGCCCACCTCGCTCTGGAGCCAGAGTCTTCCGCCCATCATCGATATCAAACGGGCTGAAATTGTTAAACCCAATCCAGTACCGCCATATTTGCGTGTTGTCGATGTGTCAGCCTGACTGAAAGGGTCCAAGATAAATTTCTGTTTCTCGGGTGGAATGCCGATGCCAGTGTCCGTTACAGTAAAAAGCAGCATCGAGAGAGCGCCAACCTCGCTCTCGATTTCTACTTTTAGACTGATCTCTCCTCGCTCCGTGAACTTGATCGAGTTGCCTACCAAATTGAGGATGATCTGACGCAGACGTCCCGGGTCTCCCTGCACCATTTCCGGCACAGTGGGGGCGATGTCGCAGAGAAGCTCCAAACATTTTTCGTCCGCGCGCAGTGCCAGCGTTTTCAAGGTCTCTTCCAGGCAATCGCGCAGGCTGAAGTCAGTCGCTTCCAGATCAAACTTACCCGCCTCGATTTTCGAGAAGTCGAGAATGTCGTTGACGACCCTGAGCAGCGCGTCCGCCGACAGCTTTGCCGTTTCGAGAAATTCCCGTTGTTCGCCCGTGAGGTCGGTATCCAGGGCCAGTTCCGTCATTCCGACAACGCCGTTCAGCGGGGTTCTGATTTCATGGCTCATGTTCGCCAGGAATTCGCCTTTGGCACGACTGGCCGCTTCGGCGGCATCCTTCGCCGCCGCGAGCGTGACATTCAGCATCGTCAACTCAACGGTGCGTTTAGCGACCTCATTTTCGAGATTGTTCCGGTGAACCTGCAGCTCTCCATCCTGTCGCTCGATCTGGGTTAGCATCTCGTTAAATCCGGTCACCAGTAAACCGAATTCGTCGTGATTTTGAGACTTTGCGCGAATGGAGTAGTCTCTGCGTTCCGATATCGCCTTCGCTGTCTCTACCAGATCCAGAACCGGACCCGAGAAGAGCCGCTGGAAGCGGGATGCCAACAAAAAGGCTAGCGGAAAAGTGGCCAGGAAAACCACTGTGATCGCAATCTTGTATCCGCGCCATCGCGAGTGCAGTTTCGCCAGATCAGACTCAAGGTAGAGTGTCCCCAGCGTCTCACCGGAAAGAACGATTCTCTGGAACCGCACCAGGCGTTCAGGCTCAAAGTAGGTGATTTCGGCTCGCGGTGGTGGAGGCACGAAATCCGGCTCCTTCCCGTCACGAACATAACTGGCGAAGGGCGCACCGCTCTTGGTGTAAATACATGCCGCTGTCACATCCGGCTCGGCGCGCAGCGCCCGCAAGACATCCCGTGCCGACTCCGCATCGCGAAAGGTCAAGGCTGCCGTGCTATTCCGGGCCAAGACATCGCTCAGGATCGAGAAATCCTGTCGCATGGAACTCTTCAGCGCCAGTACGTCGTAGGTGGCCATGGGAAGAGAAACAGCCAGTGCCGCAAAGCAACTCATTGCCATTAGGAAGCCGGTGAGTTTGCTGCCGATCGACATGTTGCGTAGGACCCACATCTAGTTTCCCCCGGCCGGGTCACCCGGCAACACCCGCTTGGCCACGGTGAGCAATCTCGCGCTTAGCTTGAGATGTGCCAGTTCGGCTGCTTTCAAATTGATTTCGAAACGCACCTGGTCCTCATCCAAGACGAAGTTGATGATCCCGCCTGCCTGGATAAAATTGGGCGTGTCTGCAACCGTCAACACGCTGGCTCCCTGCAGTCCTTGGAGGATGTCACGCATCCGCTGTTTTTCCGAAGAGGCGATAAATAGAATTTGGCACGCCCTGGCCTGGGACATATCGTCGGGATGGGCCACTTTAACTTTATGGCTTTGCACGATCTTTTCGACCATGCTCCGCTCAAACTCAACGCCGAAAGGGTCTTGCCCAAACACACAGATTTGCAGGGGTGCGTCAGGATGAGGAAAGGCGTCGGGCGGCCACTCGACAAACTTTGCGAAGTTAAAAAGAAAAGCAGCCTTCACCTGATATTCGCCAGCCGACTGCGCCTGCCCGCCAATCACAAGTCCGCACAGCAGAACTGAGATCCGAAGCATCCTGCGGCGCCTCGCGAGCGATGGCGAGACGAAAGCCGAAGCGCGATCTTTGAGAATCCGCAGCGGCATGGGGCCTGAGGCCAATGTTTTGGCTCGATTCAAAATTGCCAGGTGAGCCTCGCGTATGCACTGCGCTTAATGAGGGTCGACCTCAGGCTTCCCGTGTCGTCTACGAATTCCAGATGGTGATCTCTTACCAGATTCTGTCCCACAACTCTGCAAGACAGGCGCTCGGTCCAGTGCCAGGTAACCCCTGTGTCCACTCTCGTGTAAGCGGGAATTTCTCCACTTCTCAGACGGTCAACAAAGTAGGCGGAAGCATCCCACGCGATTCCGTGTATGAGGTCAAGATGGGATCGCACCTGGGCGCTGTGATCCGGACTGCTTCCTTCGGCATTGAGCACAGACCCGGTGTCCCGGCTTGTCGGGTCCAAGTGCATGTGAATTTGTTCGAAGGCATACCCCGGGCTCAGTGTCCAACGGGCGGCTGCCTTCCAGTTCACCGCTATCTCGAACCCATGTGCCTCTCCATGCATGAGGTTCTCGTAGGTTAAGGGCAATACCAGATGCGGGGGAGCGGGCGTACCCGCGAAGAAGGGAGCGGCCGGCTCAGTGGTTTCCTGGGCACTATAGTCGTTGTAATAAGCAGCCAGGTCGATCGAGAGATGTTCGCGCACTGTGGTTCGAAAGCCTGCTTCGTACGCGATCAATCCTTCATCCTTGAAGTGAGGATTGCCAACTATGGCCACCAAGGTTGGAACGCCTCCGGGACCGGTGTAACCACCGAGACCTATGCGGCTGTTGGTATCTACTTCGGTGGGCACTCGGTCCGCTCGGGAGATGGCTGCCCACAACATCCAACGCGGGTTGGGCGTCCATGCCACACGCACGCTCGGCAGCAATCGGGCGCCGGTGTAGTAGTTGTGATCCAACCTCGCACCGACGGTTAAGGACAGTCGGTCGGAAACCAGGGCGAGTTCATCCTGTATGAACAAGCTGAATAGCTGCATATTGACGTCTGCTGGGCTGAGTGAAAATGCCAAGTCACCGTCCGTATGCGAGTCGGTATTACGGTAATTGGCTCCCCAAACGATTTCTTGGCGCGTGCCCCAGGCAAAGTCGTGCTGGAAGTCAACGTCAAATGTATTGCGTTCTTCTCGGAGCTCGTCATCGCGCTTGTAGCGATCGACCGAGACTTGAAGAGTTGTGTCTGAGCGCGGCGACAGAGCATGTTTCCAGACGGACTGAAGAAACGCGCCCGAGAGGGGGACAGTGGCAGCGGAAAACTCGACGCCAGGCGACGTAACCAGTGGGAGAGACGGGATAGTGCTACCTTCCCCTCCGGTGTAAACATCGCCTTGAACCGTCAGCGTATCTTTAGACGAGAATGCGCTATCCATCCGAAAGCCTCCTCGCAACACGTGCCGGCCGTCGCGTCCGTCCGAGCCATTGAGGCCCGGCATCTGATTCTGGTTCAAGTATTTGGTAAAAATGCGGTAGTCCGTTTCCTTGCCCAGAGCGCCTCCGTACTGCACGGTCCCAGATCCCTGATCGAGATTTCCTCCGCTCCCGGCCACTAGTCCACCTTGGGTGTCTGTGGTTTTCCGGGTAATTATGTTAATCACTCCGTTCACCGCGTTGGCTCCCCAGATGGTGCCACCCGGGCCGCGAATCACTTCGATTCGTTCGATGTCCTCAAGCGGCATATCCAGAACGTCCCAGAAGACGCCGCCAAACGTCGGCGTGTAGACGTTGCGTCCATCCACCAGCACCAGCAGGACACTGCTGAAGCGTCCATTCAACCCGCGAGCACTAATGGCCCAAGTATTGCCATCGATCTGGGCCACATCGATTCCCGGAACCGTGCGCAGGAGATCGGGAATATTGGTTGCCAGCGAGCGCTGAATGTCCGCGGCGGTTATGACAAAAACGGCCGACGCGGTCCGGGAAAGTGTCTGCTCCGTCTTTGATACAGACGTTACCCTGATACTCATCAGATCTTCAAGGCTTCGATCCATCAGATCGGGAATGGTTTGCTGCGCCAGGGCCGGTAATGCAAGACAGATCAGCATTACTGTTGCGAGACCCCCTGTGAGCCAGAAGTAACGAATTTGGCCGAACGAGTTACATTGCCTCATCTCTTCGCTCATACCCATTTCTGTGAACCGACTAAAACAAGACCAAGCGCGCTGTTCTCGGACATACGGAACTCCGACACAAGATCGAGATTTCGGCGTTGCACGCCCCTTCTTAGGAAACGAAGAGCGCAGGCTCGCATGACTACAATCCGCTTCCTGACTCAGCTAAGGATATGCGCCGATCGGTGTCAACAAATGGTCAACCTTGAACAAGCCCAGATTACTAAAGATCAGCATTTGCAATAATCGAGCACTCTTGTACATCCGTGCTGACTTAGTTGCGTCATACTGACATAGTTCATACACGTAACTCTGATCGGGTCACCGATGAGAAATGATAGGTCCGTTAAATGACTTACTCCAAAGGGTTCATCACACTCCAAGTCCAATGCAATGCTTGCAATAAAGCCGTCACCGCCTATCCTCTGGTAAATAGAGCTGATCTTGTCGCGGCACTTAAGCACGGCCTTGATGTGAGAGTGATGCATGTGACACCCGGAAGAGACCACATCTGGAGCTTAACTGTAGAAGACAAACAAACCCTGAGCGATTCAATTTCCTGAAGCACAGGTGTCGAATCAATGTATACAGTCAGCAAACACTCAAAAGAAGTTATCCTTACCTGCCGGGATTGCAGTCATATTGAGTATGTAAACCAATTCAATACGAATCTCGGCAGTCAGCGCACGCAAGCCGCGCGTGCGATGCACGAACACTCACGCAACAAACACCATGCAGGCCCTTTGCTGCCGTTACTCCCCAGGAAATATGGCGTTATGTCGCAGTGGTAGGAGTTCCTCACAGAACTTAATTAGATCAGCGGAAAGACGTTATTCGTTAAAGATGAAAGGAGAAGCGGTGTGTTATCGCACTCATTTGGTTACGGCCGAGGACTTTCACCGCCAACCAGACAAACACTTCGCACTCGATTGACCACCGTGTTCGCAATACCCGTCGCCAGTAGCTTCGCGAACAGCTGGGATGAAACTGGCCGTCCGAAATAGTAGCCCTGAGCTTCGTCGCATTCTTGGGCCTGAAGGAATGCCAACTCTTCCGACGTTTCCACGCCTTCGGCTACCACTCGTAATTTGAGGCTGCGCCCCATACTGATGATTGCGGTTACGATGGTGGACTCCTGCTGCTGGGTGATCTGCCGCACGAATGACTGATCAATCTTAAGAGCGTCGATCGGAAACCTGCTTAGATAACTCAAACTCGAATACCCGGTTCCGAAGTCATCAACCGCCACTTGCACCCCTCGCGCCCGCAGCGCCTTCAGGATCGATTGCGCGGATTCCGCATGCTTCATCAAAACGCTTTCCGTCAGTTCCAGTTCGAGAAACTTGGGATCGAGGGCTGTCTCCTCGAGCGTCGTGAATATACCTTCCAGGAAGTGTTCGTTTCGAAACTCCCGAGCAGAAACGTTCACCGCCATCATGCCCAGGGGCAAACCGGCGGTTATCCATGTTTGGGCCTGTTGGCACGCTTCATGAAGAACCCACTTGCCGATAGGCAGAATCAAACCGCAGTCCTCTGCAACGGGAATAAATTTAGCCGGTGACACCAGCCCGCAACTGGGGTGCCTCCAACGCAATAACGCCTCTGCGCCGGCGATTTGTCCTGTGTTCAGATTGATTTTGGGCTGATAATGCACTTCGAATTCACGACGTTCGAGCGCGCGCCGCAGACCCTCCTCCAGAGATTGCCGTTCCACCGCCCGAACGTTCATAGCGGGCTTAAAAAACTGATAACTCTGACGCCCATTCTCCTTGGCCTGATACATCGCGGTGTCTGCATTCTTGATAAGTGTCTCCGCATCCGGGCCATCGTCGGGATAGACACTGACGCCAATACTGGTGGTGACGTAAAGGTCGTGTCCACTGATGGAGTGAGCTTCCGCCACTGCCTGCAGCATTCTTCTCGCCGTAATGGCTGTGTCTTCTGGCCGTTCCACTTCGGAAAGCAAAACCACAAATTCGTCGCCTCCCTGGCGGCTTACTGTATCCGAGTTACGTACGCAGTCCACCAGGCGCGTTGCAATAGATTTCAGAAGCTTGTCGCCGGCAGGATGCCCGAGGGAGTCGTTGATATGCTTGAAACCATCCAGATCCAGAAACAGTATTGCGACTTTTTTCATGTGCCGTGGCGCCATGGTAATCGCCTGCGTCACCCGGTCGTTGAAAAGCAACCGATTGGGCAAACCGGTTAAAAAGTCGTGTTCCGCCGAATGGGTCATCTGGTCCGCCATCGCGCGAGCCGCGCTTACATCACGTAGTACGATAACCGCACCCGTAGCCTGACCTTCCCGGTCATGAATGAGAGCAACAGAATCCTCGACCGGAATTTCCAACCCATCACGTTGTGCCAGAATCGAATTTGAGGGCAGATGAGTGGCATTGGTTCGGGCCCTCTCCATTGGATTCAGGATGGGTTCGTGACTGGTAGCGTTCAAAATTCGTAAGACTTGGCCCGTTGGCCGCCCGGCAGCTTCCAGTAGTGGCCAGCCCGTCATTTTTTCTGCGGCAAGGTTGAGAAAAGTGATGTTTTCTGAGATGTCCGTACAAACTACCCCATCGGCGATACATTTGAGCGTAACCTCTGCCCTTTCCTTCTCCTCGAACAATGCTTCTTCCATACTTTTGCGCTCGATGGAATAGCGTAAGGATCGCAGCAGAGATCGCCCGTCGATTTGATTCTTGATGAGATAGTCTTGCGCGCCTTCTTGCAAGGATTGAGCCGCTAAGACCTCGTCATCCATGCCGGTCAGCACTACCAGGGGCACGTGAGGCGCAGCCCTATGAGTGCGTTTTACTGCATCGAGTCCTCGTGCATCGGGCAATCCCAGATCGAGGAGGATGATGTCAACCTCAGACCCGGCTAAGTGAATTTCCGCCGTGCTCAGATGCTCCACGTGTGTGAGTTCGGTGTCATGCAGGCCCTGTTCGTTCAACATCTCGCGGAGTAGCCGCGCGTCTCCCAGGTTATCTTCGACAAGGAGGAGTATTTTGATGGATTTCTTTGTCATTCGCCTTGTTTCTTGTTTGGTAATTTGGCGCTCGACAGCCAGAATTCGTTGATCGTTCCCACCAACTTCTCGAACGCTTCCAACTGCACGGGTTTGTTGAGATAGCAATTCGCCTGGAGTTGGTAGCTTTTCACAATGTCCACTTCCGCATCGGAGGTGGTCAGGATCACGGTAGGAATGATTTTCAGATCGTCGTTTTCCTTGATAAGAGCCAGAACCTCGCGCCCATCCATCTTCGGCAGGTTCAGATCCAGCAGAATAAGATCCGGCAGGGGTGCACCAGCGTACATTCCCTCTCGATTTAGAAAGGCCATGGCCTCCACCCCGTCGTGGGCCACGTGCAAGTGGATCGACGGATCGGCATCGCGGAAAGCTTCCCGCGTCAACCGCAAATCTCCGGGACTGTCTTCGACCAATAAAACCTGTATGGGCACGCCTTTTGCTCCGATGCCGTTCATAGTCTCCTCATTTCCACTCCAATGCGCCTTTTGAACGTATTGTGGTGCTCGCAGGCTGTTCCGTTATCACCCTTCAACCTGCAAAAAGCGTCGTCATCGGATCGATTTTCCCGCGGTCGCGTGTTCATGAAGTCTCACGCTGTTTCCGGATGCGGCCGCCGGGAACTGACAAGCCAAAAATCATTAATCCGCTTTACGAGGGTTTCGAAGTCCTCGAGTTGCAATGGCTTGGTGAGGTAGGAGTTCGCTTGCAACTGATAGCTTCTCGTTATGTCTGCTTCCGCGTCCGAACTGGTCAGGATTACCGTGGGAATAGTTTTCAGATCTGGATCTCCCTTGATGAGAGCCAGGACCTCGCGGCCATCCATCTTCGGGAGGTTCAAATCGAGTAGAGTAAGATCTGGGCGCGGGGACTGTTGGAAAGGCGCCTCATGGCGCAAGAAGGCCATGGCTTCCACTCCGTCGGTCACCACATGCAACTGAACAGACGGATTGATGTTACGGAAGGCTTCCTGCGTCAACCGCACATCTCCCGGACTATCTTCGACGAGGAGAACGTTCAGAGGCGTATCTCTTCCTTCGACGGTTTTCACGATTTCCTCTCAACTTCCATCAGAGCAAAGCTAAAGATCGAACCCTGGCCAGGCTCGGACTCGACCGAGATGGCGCCGCCGTGCCGCTCCACGATCTTCTTGCAGATCGCCAATCCGATGCCGGTACCGGCAAACTCCTCCCGCTTATGCAGTCGCTGAAACAGGCCGAAAATCCGTTCGAAGTATTGCGGGTCAATCCCCAAGCCATTGTCTTTCACTGAAAAAGTCCACTTCTTACTATTATTCCGGGCGGCGGAGATGTGTATTTGGGGGATTCCACGGTTCTGGTATTTGATACCGTTGCCGATCAGGTTCTGGAATAGCTGGGTTAGCTGCATCTCATCCGCCAAGACGGTCGGCAGTGGGTCGTGGGTTACCAGCGCACTGCTTTCCTCGATAGCGCCGCGCAGATTGATAAGCGCCCGTTGCAGTGCTTCTTCACTGGATGTATCCAGTAACTCCTGGCCCTTTGTGCTCACCCGAGAAAAAGTCAACAAATCCTGGATCAGCCGCTGCATGCGGCTGGCGCCGTCCACCGCGAAAGCGATAAAGTCATCGGCGTCGGAGTCCAACTTCCCCTTGTATTTCTTGGATAGAAGCTGCGTATAACTGGCTACCATCCGTAGCGGCTCCTGCAAGTCGTGCGACGCGATGTAGGCGAACTGCCCCAATTCGACATTGGAGCGGTTCAATTCCTCGATCTTCTGCAAGAGGTAGGCTTCTGCCTTCTTGCGTGTGCTGATGTCGCGGATCGCAGCCGTCACCAGAATGCCCTCGGCGCTGTCGAGCGGACTTAGCATGATCTCGATGGGGAAATCACTTCCATTTTTTCGCCGGCCGATGAGTTCAATCCCCGTGCCAATCTGCTGCGCCAGCGCATCTTCGGCCGATCGAAGGGCGTCGGCGATCAAACGTTCCGCGAAACCCTCCGGGATGATGTTCTTCATCTTTTGACCTACGAGCTCATCGCGGCTGTATCCGAATTGCTTTTCCGCCTGCACGTTCAGTAACACAATTTCTCCTGCCGAATTCACTACCACCATCGCGTCCGGCGCCGCTTCCAGCAAACCGCGATATCTCCCCTCCATCTGCGCCAGGTGCTTTTCCGCAGCCTTGCGCACGCTGATGTCGCGAATCGCAGCCGTTACCAGGATTCCCTCGGTGCTTTCGAGCGGGCTTAACATAATCTCGATGGGAAAATCGCTTCCCTTCTTCCGCCGTCCATTGAGCTCGATTCCCGTGCCGATCTGCTGCGCCAGCGCCTCGGCTGGGTTTCGGGTGCCGTCGGCGATCAGGCGCTCCGCAAAACCCTCGGGGATGATGTTCTTCACTTTTTGTCCCAACAACTCATCGCGGCTATACCCGAACTGCTTCTCCGCCTGCAAATTGAGCAACACAATCTCTCCCGCCGGGTTCACAACCACCATCGCATCGGGTGCCGCTTCCAGAAGACCGCGGTACTTTGCTTCGGACTCCATGCTTTCGCTCAAATCCCGGCTGATCATGGAAAATCCCTGCAGAGTGCCGGTGTGGTCGCGGGTCGCCGCGTAGGTGGTGCGGACGAGGAACTGCGAACCGTCTTTACGCACCCGCGTGCCTTGCTCTTCGTACCTGCCGCTTAGGGTGGCTATGCGGAGTATCTCGTCCGGCCTGCCACGTTCGACGTCTTCTATCTGGAAACAACGGGAATAGTTTTGACCCGCGACCTCCTCATATTTGTATCCCGTCATTTGTTCGGCACCAGGATTCCAGCTGCGAATCTCGCCTCCTGTTCCCAGCATCACAATCGCGTAGTCCTCCACACCATTCACCAGCGTTCGATACTTACGTTCGCTTTCCTGCAGAGCTCCCTCCGCAAGTTCGCGACGATCGGTATCGTGCTGGGCGACCCAGGCTGCCACGGCAGTGATCAAAAAGCCCACGATTGTTCCCGCTATAAGCGAGCCTTTGATCGCGATCAACCGGCGATGGGCGTCCTGGTCGCGCAGCTCCAACAAGCGCGTCTCTTCTTCCTGCATCTCATTTACCAGTCCTACAAACTCGCTCATGACAAGTTGCGCCCGTCCATCGCGGATGGCACCCGCCGCCACCTTCAGACCCTGGGTCCGGCGAAGACTTACGACCTTATCCACCAGCGCTAACCTCTCGGCCGTCAGTCTTCGCAGAGCAGGAAGCAGGCGCTGCTGTGTAGGGTTGTCGGCGGTCAACCTGCCGATGATTTCCTCGGTGCGCTTAACGTCCACCCTGCTTGCATCATAGGTTGCGATATAACTCTCTTTGCCTGTCAATACGAATCCACGACTGCTCGATTCGGCGGATTCCATTGCGAGGGCTAGCTGGTGGAGTTTCTCGACAACCTTGTGAGTATGTGCGACCCAACTGTCGCTTTCACCGGAAGCGACCATACCGCGATAGGAGATTGTACCAACCACAAGCAAGGCAACCATGGCCGACCCAAACGCGAATTGCATCTTCCGGGCTAAGGTCGACATCATTGTTACGTCGGGTAAGTTGGTCGATTCGCAAGCATCACTCAGTAATCGTAGTTAGGGGATAAGATTCAATTCTGAGCAATAGAGAACAATATTCCCCCAAAGTAACGGGAGCAAATATTGTCCGGTCACAAACTTTTATTGTCGCAGACACCGGAACTCCCGATCGCCGAGGAACGCCGAGCGTGAAGTAACGAGAAGCCGTAGGTCCCGGCAGCGCAGTCACGTTCTGCGCTAGTGGAGACGCACAAGCCTGTCTTTCTGGTCCGTCCCATCTAGCACCACTGATGCCGTGATAGTTCGGGCAGTATCCTGGACGGGAGTGGCATGGATGCATATTGTCACCCACATCGGAACCAGCATCAATAAACACGGAAGCGCCGTTCGGACCTTACCGTTTCGCAGTCTTTGCGAAACACACTGTGCCGTACCAGTCAGTCATCGCGCCTTCCATGCCGCTGCTCGCAACCACATTTGCTCAAACACTTCTGGAAATAGACCAAGAATCAGGGGAGGGGGTGGCTATTGGCAGTACTTACCAATAGCCACCGACGGACCGCGTTGCCACCTATGAAGATGAACTTAACAGTGGCCCCAAATCTTGCCCCGGACGGAGCTGTTTTGGAAGAATCAACGATGGACACATATGAATGTGATCCTATGATTATTTCGAGGATATTGCGGTGCATTCCCAGATTCTGTTCACAATCGCACATCGTAGGAGTACACCAGGGAACCAAGTCACCCTAAAGGTTGTAGACCTTTCCGCCGCAATGCTGCTGCACACCATTGATTCCTAACGCAGCACGCTGTGCACTTTTGCACAGTATTGCGGTTAACCCCCCACTTAATATTTGCATTGACATTGACCTGCGCAACTGCTTCAACAGCGCTGTTGTACGACATGCAGTTGTACGACATGTCGAGTATCAGACTCAGACCCCAGGGTTGGCCTCAGTATGTTCGAGACAGTATGGTCACAGTAGCGGCCAGTCCTTAGCCGGCAAGGAGGCTTCGCGATGAATGCACCCAGAGTTCTTGTGGTTGAAGACGATGACGCCGTTCGTATGATGTTGGGGGAAGGACTGCAACAAGATGGTTTTGAAGTGGTGGCGGCCGCTAATGTACGCGAGGCGCTGCGACTGGTCGCGACGCAACATTTCGACGCCCTGATTTCAGACTTGCATATGCCATTAGCAGGCGACGGCTTCACCGTAGTGAGCGCTATGCACCATACTCATCCCGAAGCGGTGACCATGGTTCTTAGCGGGTATCCTGCATTAGAAGAGGCATTATCCGCCATCCTGGACCAGGCCGACGAAATTCTTGCTAAACCGATTCGAATCGGCCAGGTTAAGGAATTGATACGCGCGAGGCTCCATAACCCCCGTGTAATCAAACGAATTAAACGGGAGTCCGTCGCTTCTATCTTGGATCGCGAACTCGAAATTACTATTCAGTATTGGCTGAAGCTGGTGGAGCAAGATGCGGAACTAACCTGTATCCGGCTAGGCCGCCACGAGCGCACTGGGCACCTTCCTAGACTGTTGCGCGATCTTTCGTATCGGCTGCGCGGACAATCGGACGTGGTTATCCCGCCTTCCCAAGCAGCTCGCGATCACGGACAGATGCGTCGACGGCAGGGCTACACCGCGGCTATGATCGTGGAGGAATCTCGTATTTTGCAGGTAAGCATTTTCAGTACTCTCCAAAGAAATTTGTCTAACGTCGATTTCAGCACGGTCCTGTCTGATGTCGTAACCATTGCGGACGAGGTGGATTCCCAGTTGAAGCAAGCGATGTACAGTTATGACGCGCCGGTGGTTTCAAAGCCGCGGTCCGGCAATCTGACAGTTGAGTAGTTCTACATACGCCGGGATCGGTTTCCAGTTTCTCTTATGTTCTAAGAAATGTTGATAGCCCCGTTGGCTCTCCCAGAGTGTGCCGAATGGCGCTTAAGAATTCGCCATTATCGGGGGGCTTTTGAAAGAAAGCCACTGCGCCCGCCTCCAGCGCAAGTTTGTCGTTTGTGACTGGATCCCGGGCAGTCAGGACAATTACGGGAATCGCAGAGATTTCTCTAAGCCCCCGCATTTGCTCCAGCACATCGAACCCCTCGTCACGGGGAAGGCCCAGATCTAGAATAATTAAGTCTGGCGTCTCTTTCCGCGCCAATGTTATGCCCGAAGCGGCATCTGTGGCGCAGATTACTCTGTAGCCGCTTCCTCTCAATCGGGCGGCCAACCCCAGCAGAAGATGGCGATCGTCGTCGATAATTAGAATTTGTCTTTCAGCCATCGGAATCTCCTTTCTTGCCCACCAGGTGGTCTCGAATCAACCGTTCGATGCTTGCTAGTATTTCGAGAGTCTGTGCTTCCCTGGATTGCCCCGGGGCCAATGGCAGCGTGGTTGAGGAGATTACCGGGTTAAGCCTTGAAGCGTTGTCGAACGCTTGTAACTCCCTGGCAATTCGCTGTGCGATCACCGCGTATCCTTTAGCATCGGCGCACGCGACGATAAAAAAACTCTCTGAAGACTTCGCGTCACTCATCGCTGGCAAGAGTGTGTCCTGCCCGGGATGAATGCACCGCTCCAGAACATTCCGTATCTCCGGAACGAGTTCCGCCTGTACAGCTTCCTCGATCGAGTCTACGTCCACGACAATGAGGGTTACGGAACCGGACTCCAGATTTGGCGGAGTGAAGATGTGGTCACACAGCTTAGCCAGGGAGAACACGGGGACAGTGAGGTAAAACGTGCTGCCACGCCCTAGTTGGCTTTCTAACCAAATTCGACCACCCTGGCGTAACACCAGATCCCTTGAGATGAACAAGCCTAGACCCAGACCGCTACGACTCGCTCGAGAGTTGCTGCTTACCTGCGCCAGGCGTTCAAAGACAATCTCGCAGTTTTCCGGGCCGATTCCGCATCCGGTATCAGACACCGAGATACATACAAAGCCCTTTTCCTCCGCGTAAACTTTGCAGCGAACCGTGACAACACCGTGCTCGGGGGTAAATTTGATTCCATTGTCGATTAGGTTGGTAAGAACCTGACGCAATCGGACGGGGTCGGCCCAGACAACGGGAACATCGGGGGCGATCTCGGAAAGCAAGCCGATATTCTTCAAGGCTGCGTTCGTCCGGCACGTGCTAAGTACGTCGGCAGTCAACTTGGCTAGGGATACCCGCTGAGGAACAACTGTGAGTTTATGCGCTTGTACACGAGTTATATCGAGTAGGTCGCCGACCATACTCTTGAGTTGCTGGACATTTTCCAGGGCGAGTGTGAGGTGCTCGTGCTGTTCGGGGTTTAGATCCCCAAGCAGGCCATCCAGGACATTGGTGATAAAAAGGTAGATCGCCGTCAATGGAGTGCGGAGTTCGTGCGAAACATGGGAAAGAAGCTTTTCCTGGATGCGGGCACGTTCTTGTCGTGCCTCTTCCAATACGATTACGATCTTCTTACGCTCGGTGACGTCTTGCACGATGACGGCGAACCCGCGAACCGTGCCCCGTTCTTCCCACAACACTGTGATGTTCACGTCGGCCCAGAACTGGATCTGGTTTGCCCGGATGCGCCATCCTTCATCTTCGATCCGGCCCGTTTGCAGTGCCTTGTTCAGTTGCTTCTGCGGCACACGGTTCTGAATATCTTCCGGACTAAACATGCAGGAAAAATTCTCCCCTACGATGTCGCCGTCGGTGTAGCCGAACATGCGCTCTGCACCCACATTCCAACTGGTCACCCGCCCCGACGGATCGATCGTGAAAAGCGCGTGATCTCTCACCCCGTCAACCAGTAACCGAAAACTTCCGTTGGTATCCGCCAGGCTCGCCTCAAGGATCGCGCCATAGCGTTGCTGCACAAATGCCTGCCCCAGTGCATAGAGCAAGTCGGCCGATGCCTGCTGGATCGCACTGGTTACGGGACGTTGCATCCTCGCGATATCCCACAGGTCCTGCGCCGAGATCCCAAATTCCTTCGCGACCCTGCGTAAGGGCAGGGGGTCTGGGTATTGATCGAACACCTGCCCGGCGATAATGGCTCCTAGATGCTGCTTGCCGACGAACAACGGAACTGCCACATGAGTAAGTCCCGCCAGGTCGCGCACCCTGACTACTCCTCCCACACGCAATGACTCCGTAACCGCGGTACAAGGGGAACTGCTGCTGATGCAGAACGGGCAACCCGTCCAGTCGCGCGCCGCAGCATGAACCATAGTCCAAACTGGCTGAGGATTATGGCATTTTCCTAGAACGTGACCGTCGGAATCCGTTAAGGCCACTGCCATTTTCATGGTCTTGCCATACGTCGTTAGTATTTCGCCCCATGCATCCAGGTCGAGCAAATCCGCCCGCATCGTGGGCGAAAGCTCAATCTCGTTATTCTTATCTGCTGAATTCCTGCCATGCGGGGCTGTGATCGGAAAGAGGATGGGCAATCGCTCGCTTGCCTGAACTCGCCCAAAGGAATCTAGAGTCATTCGTTGACCTGCAACGTGGCAGCGCCGTTCGTTCTTTTAGGCAAAGAAAAACGGGTGGGCGCCCGGCCCAAAAGACTGGAGTAGCCCTGAAGCGGCACGATAGGCGCCATCTCTTTTTCAAGGGGTACGAGAGAAATTCCTCCCTGGCCGATTACAAACTCACGAGTATCGGAGGAATGTTTGCTTCCCCGCGCCTTGACCACTGACATACAGCGATGAAGCGAGTTGTTGATTTCCACCATACTCATCAGGATGAGATTATCCACGATGGAGCTCACCGGAAAATCCGGCATATAGGATGAGATCCCCAGGAACTCTGGATTCTCGTAGTTGAAGAATGTAGTCATCAAACGCTGCTTGCTATAGGCCACAATGGCGTGAAAGAAATCGCGGTAGACGCCAACTTCTCCGATGGCACTGCTATAGCTTGTCATCCCATCGATCACCATTCGTTGTATGTCACGCTCCTCGATAAGCTGGACAATGTGGGCATAGTGCGCATCAACGTCCAACTCTTGAGGACTCTCGAATAGGATCTGGATCGTGCCATCGGCGATCTGCTCCTCCAAATCCAGCCCCAGCGTCTGCGCATTACGGACGATTTGCGCCGGATGCTCATCCAGGGAGATCATTAACCCTCTGGCTTTCTGTTGCAACGCACCCTCGCGCAGAATCTGGGTGGCGAGCACCGTCTTTCCTACCCCCGATATCCCGACTACCATGGTGGTGGACCCATCAAAAATGCCGCCGCCAATGAGTGAATCGACCGCCTCAACTCCGATGAAAGATCGCTTGGCGCTGGACGCAGGTTGCTGTGAACGACCGCGGGACGGCGCCTGCACCCGGCGGAAGATCTCAATACCTCTGCCCCCAGTGATTTGCAGGGTGTGCTCTCCCGGTTCATAATCCTGGCCCCGGCTCTTCAAGACTTCCAGGCTGCGCCAGACGCGCCGGCCACGCCGGTCGCGGTTTAGCTGGATGACCGTGTCAGCTAAGAAATCTGCCATTTCCACGGTGGCGATGGTGTCGGGTGTGCTTCCCAGTTCGAGCGAAAATATGGCAGTCAGATTCTCCCGGCTCAAGGATTCCATCAATTGCTGCAACAATTCGCGGCGCCGTCCGAGGCCCGCGGCGCCATCGATCGGGCCGGAGTGTAACAGTCCAATACCGTCTACAAAAATCCGCTGCGCCCCTATCTCGGTAGCCGTCTCAAGTAGCAAACTATCTGGGGAACGCAATTCCTGATCGAATACCTGCGGACTGGTGAAAATAATCTGCAGCTTTTTCTGTCGCTGCATTTCCCGCAAATTCCAGCCGAATCCGGCCGCATCGCGAATCAGCTTGTCGGGATTTGTTTCAAACACAACGATCAACCCGGGCTCGTTATACAGGTCAATTCCTCGATAGATGAACTCCAGGCCCATCAGAGTCTTGCCGCTTCCGGTCACGCCCTGCAGCAAGATCACATTGGTTCTCGGAATCCCACCTAACAGAATAGAATCAAGGCCTTTAATGCCCGTCTTAACCAACTCATTCTCTGACATCGCGGCTCCCTCGCATTGAGTTAGTGACCTTTACTTCATCAGCGCTAACCGCTCCTGCTTTAGAACCGCCGGAGCGAAGCCACTTTGCCAGCAGCACCCGACCGACCCGACTCTCTGAGACCTTCACAAGTTGTTGGAAGCACAAATGACGCTCCTCGCTCGACACGCTAGCAACGATACGGTACAAACAAACTCCCGTACACGACCTTGAGTGTTCGACAAGGTTTTCGCGCTTTAGCAGATCTAGCGCACTGCTAACTACAGCGCTCTCGTATCCAATAAGGCGCGCTATCTGTTCGGCGCTGGTAAGACTCGGTCCGTGCCTGTAGACAAACACCAACACATCCCACTCACTAAGTGCAGAAATACCCAGGTCCTCCAAACAATGCCCCAGTGATAGTTCTGGTTGGTTGTCGTTTTTAATGATAACGACTCCGTCTCAACTGAGTTCGTGGTTCTCTGAGTCATATCATGGAGCAATGCGCCCATCTGTGCAAAACAGAACACAAAGTCGTTATCAGGTGAAGTCCACCCACATTAGTCAGGTTCTTTTACATTACTTCGGTGTTCTTGTGGTGACGATCCCAACTGTTTCTTAAGGGCTGTTCACAAAAGACCAATTCACGGGAGAGAGAAGCGCAACTAATATTCCCTGGTATAAGTCGCCGTTCTCGCCCGAGGTAGACCTGACCGCCGCCACCCGAACTTTATTTTCGTATGTGTTCACTATTGACCAATCAGAAGATGCCCGCCGCGATAGGCTGTTTGGCAAAAGGACGTAAAAGAGATCCATATACAAATGCAACCCTCTTTCTTCAATGACGCTATACCCCATTCTGCCGCATTCTTTTTTCTGAATAAGTGGTGCTGATGATGATGACCGACCAACCCTGCGCGCAATTTATTGTTAATCCCGTCAAGAGCACTCCGTCTGCACCTTCGTCCGCGGAAACGTCAGAAACAACTCAGCGCAATACAACGTTCATGTGGCCGCCAGGCTGTTTTTGGCCCTTCGACGATGGTCCGGCGCTTACTGATAAGGAACATGACGCTTAGTCGACGCCCATACCTCGCTATTCGGCATCGGCGAGGAAGAATAGTCGCGCGGACGTGGCTGGAGCCGTTTACAAGTTCGTTCGATCCTTTCGGCGGGGACGTAAAAGGTACCGTGCGGGAAGGCCACCAATTGCGCGCTAAAAGAACTTACTCAGATGCTCTAGCTATCGGTAGCAATCATTGATTAAGGCAGGATGATTCGGGCGCACACTTATCATTCCGGGCCGGAAACGGTCGTAGAGATTAGAGAAAGCGCCCACCGCTTTCGAGAGTCGCCTCGGAGACTCCGACTCGCGTCCAAGCAGTAGGCTTTTCCTTTTGTTCAGTGCTTCACACAGTGCCCGACAACTCGTGGGCCAATTCATTCCACATACGAAACGATTACTACCAACAGCACAAGTGTCGTCACAGGGTGACTGTAAATCCGTCATGCTCCAAAGGTTCTACACCTAACGTCTGTCATCGCATGAGACGAGTAAGACTAATATGACGATGTGAGCTTTTATGCCGTAACGCCCACCGGTAGCCTGTTTCCGTTGAAACTGAAGCGCCGCCGTGACGGTAATATTTGTTGGAATGTGACAATGGCGATTCGACGTTGGCAAAAGCGGTCGTTAATAAGTCGGCCAGGCGTCGCGTCCTTATTGTGTACGGTAAACGAAATTACACCACGTTGTTGTTTCGATGCTAATGGCCTTCCGTTATTGGTTAGCTGGAGCAAAGATCTGCTGTCTTAAATGTGGCGCGCCGGTCGGCTCGCGGACAAGCTTGAATGTTTTATCTTGCAGCCCGGTGTTAGACAACGGGATTGAATACGGATAGGCCGGTAACAATGCAACGTGTCACGAGTGTAGTCGTAAGTGAAACGGCACAATTAATTTCACAACTGGAGGATTCAAAATGGAGAGAGCGAAAATCCTGATCGTCGACGATGATCCTGATCTGAGACGCGCGCTTAAGATCCGTTTGCGGGCCAACCATTACGATACCGTACAGGCCTCGGATGGATATTCTGCCATTGCTGTAGCGCAGAAAGAACAACCCGATCTTATTATTCTTGATCTTGGCCTGCCCGCCGGCGATGGTTTTGCTGTCTTAAAACGACTCCAGGACAGTGACCCTCTGTCGAACATTCCCGTAATTATTTTAACCGCCCGCGATCCGATGTATAACGGAATCAAGACGGTCTTAGCGGGGGCAACCGCTTTCTTTCAGAAGCCTGCCGACAACGGCGAACTATTGGCTATGATCCGCGCCACCTTGCCGAATCGATGGCAAGATGCAACGATGTCCTCTTGACCGCTCAAGAATCGGGCAGGCAGGAGTGCGAGCTTTACTGTGGACTCTTGCCTGCCCGTCATCCTTAGAGTCCTTCACGCTTTGACAATCGAGTTGGGGTTGGGATCGCGCGGAAGAGAATATCGTCGGACGCGGGTCAGTCGGCGAAAATAGTCTCAGGGGTGCCGGTATTTCTGGGGCAGTTCCAAGTGGAACCGACCGGCAGCATTTCGCTCGTCCAACGAAGAACGTAGGGTTACCTATCCTTATAAGCCACACACCACCGCTTTGCCTTACCCGCATAATCGGGACCTGGAAGGGATACGGGAGATATGGACCCTGAATCGAAGGGGAATGTGCGAACAGACTTTGTCCAAGGGCGTGGAGCACTTCAGACCTCCAATCTGCTTTCTCGTCTGGTTGAGCAAACCGCCGACAGCGTAATGCTCACCGATACGCGAGGGCTTATCCAGTATGTCAATCCCGCGTTCGAGGCGACTTCTGGATTCAGTGGGGCACAAGTCATTGGCAAAACACCGCGAATCCTCAAGTCGGGCTTACATGATGCTGAGTTTTACCGGCAGATGTGGGAACACATCTCTCAAGGACATCCCTTTAAAGGAATGATCATCAACCGTAAGAAGACGGGAGAGCTCTATTGGACGCAGCAGACCATCACCGCAATGCGGGACGAGGCCGGAAGCATGACGCACTTTGTCTCAGTATCCCAGAACATCACCGAGTTACGAAAACAACAGGAACAGGACTTTCAATTACAGCTGGCCAAGGCCGTACAGCAACGCTTCTATATAGACCCGCCAGTTTTAGCAGGCTTTGATATTGGCGCATCCGCGCACCCCGCTGACGAAACCGGGGGAGACTATTTTGATTTTCTTCCTATGTGTGACGGTTCTCTGGTGATTGTCGTCGCCGATGCCAAGGGCCACGGCTTCAGCTCCGCACTGGTGATGGCGCTCACTCGTGCCTACGTACGCTGTTTCGCCGCGATGCAGTTAGAGTTGGACGAAATACTGGTTCATGTCAACCAGATGCTCCTGCAAGATCTCAAACAGGGTGACTTCGTGACCCTCTTTCTGGCGCGATTAGTCGCGACTCATCGAACTTTGTCTTACGCAAGCGCAGGCCACGTCGCCGGACTCATATTCTTCGGCTCGGGCGAAATAAAATGTACGCTGGAAAGCACCGGACCGCCGTTGGGCCTTTTTCCTGCCAGCGAGTTTTCGCTGCGGGAGGGGATTCCGCTCGATCCAGGAGACATCGCTGTGTTTCTCACCGATGGGGTGACCGAATCGACCACTCCACGCGGGAACGAATTTGGCGCCGAGGGAGTTCTTGATCAGATTCGAGCACTCGGCCGCGATTCCGCTTCCAACATTGCGGACGGCATTTACCACGCAACGCGAGCCTTCGCCCGAGGAAATCTTCAGGACGACGATATTACAGCGGTTGTTATCAAGGCCGGTTCTGTTTCCTAAATCCTGCAGTTGACCATACCGTCATCTAATGCATTGCGATTGCTACCCGTAGTAGCAACTCCCCCCGGCACAAACTTTGGTCAGGATGAGCAATTTTGATCAGACAATCGTATCTGCTGGAGGCAATACTCAACATCGGAAACGTTTCTCGATTGTCTATTAGATACGTTTCGGTAACCGTGAATGACCGCCGCCAAGAAAAGAACTGACTTCAATCCGCATGCTTTCCTTTCCAGTATTGGAGAGGGCCGGGAGATGATGTCATTTCAGAAGAAACATACCATATTCGTCCAGGGCGATTCGAGCGATGGACTGTTCTTTATCCAAAAAGGAAAAGTACAGCTAAGTGTCGTATCGGAAGGCGGGAGAGAAGCGACCCTCGGAATTTTGAGTGAAGGCGATTTCTTTGGAGAGGGCGGCCTCGCCGGTCAACCTTTGCGTATGTCATGTGCCACCGCACTAACGGAGTGCGTTCTTCTGCTTGTTGAAAGGAAGGCCATGATGAGCGCATTAACTCTGGAACCAAAACTGTCGGCGCTATTTCTCAAATACTTGCTCAAGCGTAACATTCGCTATCAAGACGACCTGGTCGACCAACTTTTCAATTCGAGCGAAAAACGGCTCGCCCGCGTCCTTCTGCTGATGGCGCAATTCGGCAAGAAGGGTGTGTCGGAAATGTCCGTCCCCCGATTACGTCAGGAGACGCTGGCAGAAATGGTGGGAACGACGCGTTCGCGTGTCAGCTTTTTCATGAATCGATTCAGAAAGCTCGGATTTATTAACTACGACGTCGGCGATCATCTGCGCGTCAACAGCTCGCTGCTTACTGTCGTTCTGCATGACGACGAGGGAACCGATCGGACTCCGGAAGACGGCAAACCGGGCGCCCGCATGAATAAGACTGCGACGCCTCCACCGGAGCGCGGAGAACCTCTCGACGAAGAGCGTGCGAAACGCCCCCCGCTCCCCACACTTGAACGCCGCGAAACTAATCTGACATGACGCGACATTGGCGCCCGCGACAAAGGCCTTGTCTCTCGCTTCTCTGGACACTGCTTACCCCAGGTTGACTCCCAGGTACTTGACTTATGCGGTTTTCCGGATTCCGCAGTATGAGTCGTATTGTTCAAATGGAAATACACCGCAGTGTTCAATATTGAAGTTCAATATTGAACATCTAGACGAGTTGGTCGGGATGTGCATAAGATAGTCCGTCACTCGCTAACGTATTGATTTATTTGGAGATTAACTTCGAATGGGGAAACGCGTCGTCGGGCCCAATCACGCTGCTTTCCACAAAATATTCCCTTCCGGGATGACCGCTCGCACTTACAAGGAAAAGGAGATCATTTTTTCACAAGGGGATGCTGCCGACGCCGTCTTCTACGTCGAGAGCGGCGCGGTAAAGCTTACGGTAGTATGCGAGAAAGAGAAGAAAGCTGTAATTGCCTTTCTGCGCCCAGGTAGCTTTCTTGGCGAGGGCAGTCTGGGCGGGCAATCCTTGCGGATTTACACCGCGCGATCCGTCGGTCAATCCAGAGTCGCCCGGTTGGGCAAGCGAACTATCACTCGCACACTCAAACGAAATCCGAAGTTTGCCAAGATGTTTCATTGCTACTTGCTTTCCCGGATCCTCCGAATGGAGGAAGACCTCATAGACCAATTCTTCAATTTCAGCGAACGGCGACTGGCTCGTGTCCTCTATTTGCTGGGACAAGTCATCGGGGATTCAACACCGGGTTTTATCATGAAAGTTAGCCAATCGACCCTGGCGGAAATGGTCGGCACGACTCGCGCGAGAATCAGTGGATTTATGACCGGCTTCAAAAAAAGAGGCTTCGTTCGCTACAACGGCGGCTTGCAAATAAATAGAGAGGCGATTGCCGAATTTCTTCTGGAGTCGACCGGTATAACCCAGCCCAAAAAAGCGGCGCGTTCGCGATAAGCCCTATAGCTCGTTGCTCCAAAGAATTACCACGTTCGTCCGGCGTCGCCAGTCAATCTATTCAGTTTCCTTTGCTCCGGTCACTGCAACAAATTCCCGCCGGATTTCTTCCAACCGCTCCTGTCTCCGGTAGTAGTCGACACTCGCTTCCCGGGTGCGGGCGCCTTTTCTCTCCCAAAACAACATGTTGGCGTGGTGGATGAGGTCAACCTCTTCGTACAGAGCCGCGATTTTCGCGCTCCCTCCGGCATTGCGTCCCATGGCTATCCCCCGCTGCGCCCGCTTGATCGTGGAACAATGATCATCGCAAAGAATACCAAGAAGTGTGCAATATTGAACAGGCGGAGGCAAGGTTTTTGTTTTGAATTATTCGTGGAAGACCCCAGCACCCAAACGACATCGAAGTCTACGGGAAAGAAACCCGCCATGTTTACGAACTCTTGGCAGACAATCCCTGCGATCATTGTCTGCAAGGCGAATTCGTGGGGCGGACCAGTCGCCTCTGTCTTACCTGGTTTAGTGGATGGGCTCCAGCGGGCCATGACGCGGTGTGAATTCGGGATGCTCCCAAGGTTGCCAGATGTAAACGGAAGTGCCTTCTTACCTCAGAACTTCGGCATGCAAGGGTTCGATGTGGTTTATAAGACTGCGGTTGCCGCCCTTAGCAGTGGGTTATCCGTGAAAGAGGCCAAACGACCCTGTCAATTCGCGCCGTGGGAAACCGGCTTCTCCTGCAAGAGTAGTCGTGTGGCCTGCACTCGACGGTCGGAATGAAACCACCGTTGCACAACATTGTCGCAAAGGAAGTTGGCAAGCGCGAGTAGGCTCATCCCCTGATGGTGAGCCATCCAGGAGTGGACGAGTTCGAAACGAGGGCCGAGAAAGCGGCTGCGAGAGCGAGAGTAGTCGGCTGCCTCATAGAATCCGTATGAGCCGAACCATCCGAGAGCGTCCATCCGATGCAGATTGGATAGCGCGCCTTTGCGATCCACAGCCAAGGCTAGAAACGTAGAATATGGCGAAACTATCATCGGCTCCGACTCGCTCTTGTTCAGCGCGAGACTGGGTACACCGAACGCCTCGTAGTGATAGTCGCCTGCTTCGTTCCGCGTGGAGCAGGCAGACTCGGAAATGCCCCAGGGTATGCCTTTATTTTCCGCGTAGGACTGTTGCGCTCGTACGGCTGCCACGCCGGCGCGGTCGAGCAATGTGTTGGGATAGTTCCGCATCCAGATCGAGGGCATGAGGTACTCGAACATGGTTCCTGTCCACGAGAGCAATACCGGGCGCCCGTGATCGCTGGAGAATGGACGGTCGAGATGAAACCAGCAATCCTGGGGGATGTCTTCCTTCGCAATCGCAACAAACACCGCTGTGCGCGGCTCAGTGGCCAGCAAGTCGTAGCAGTAGGGTTGTAGCTCTTCGGTCTGGGCGTTGTAGCCTACCGATAACAGGAGACGCTGCTTGTCCAGCAGGAATGAAAAGTCCATGGCGCTCGCCAAATCGCGCGCCTGTTCGCTTGTTTGCTGCAGCGTCTCGATCAGGCGAAGCGCATTTTGCCGAGCTTCCGGGAGCATGAACTTCAAGCGCTCGCCGAGCGATGCATTTCCATTTCGAGCTAAGCGAAGAGCGTTATCGAGACGTTCTTCGAGCTCTGAAATCAAATCCGGCAGTTGTTGCAGAGGCGCATTATCTCTGAGGCTGGCACCGTCTGCCAATTCCTCTCGCAGCGCTCCGAACTCCGGGAGTTTCCATGGCAGATAGGCCCTCACCAGCTCTCGAATTTTCTGGACTCGCAAATGTGCTTGCTCACGGAACCATGCAATAGCAGAGGAGCCGGAGTCGGCGCGAGGCCTTTTTTCATCCAGGACTTCCTCGGGAAAGTTCAAGAGAGGTGTCAACCAGTCTTCACCTTGGAAGTCCGCTTCGCGGCGGTCGAGCACCCGCTTGCGGAGCGCCCGCAAGTTCGCGAGTACGCGAAGATGATCCAGCAGGCCGTCGGCCAGCGCTCTTGAAAGTAATGGCTGACTCATGCGGTCGAGACATCCCTGCTGCAACGTCCAGAGCGACGCTACCAGGTTGCCGCTGTCGACCGAAGAAATGAAAAACGGCGGCTTCGGTTCCAGAGTCCGGGTTGCATACCAGTTCATCAGGTGGCCGCGATGCTTGGGGAGCTGAACCAGTGTACAGAGAGTCTTCTGCGTTAATCCCGCCATCTCCGGAGTGGTGAGATAGCCGAACTCATTGGCCACTTGCCTCGCGTTCAGAAGAAGCCCCACGTTAGTCGGGGATATGCTGGCCGCGACCTTTGGAGGGTTGTCCTGAATGTTATCCGGGACTAGCCAGTTGTGTTCTTCGGTGGAGAACTCCGCGAAGTATCGCCAGATATGGAGAGCGGACCTGCGCAAAAGCCTGACGTCGCGGCGCCCAATCTCAGGCTCGGGTTCGAGTGGGGAGGCATTGAGCCAGAGGGTGATCCGCTTGCTGAAAGCCCACAGCCCAAGAATCGGAATTGCGGCGGGTAACGATTGTGGACGCGTAAGCCAGATCACGAAACCGAGCCCGATGGCGAGAAGCGGCATCCAGTCGATATAGCGATCCACTGGAGTGCGGCGCTCGCCCAGTTCGGCTTCGGCCGCCGTCTCCCACTCCAGCAATCGCTCACGCGTCACGAGATGCCGGACCAGCGCGCGTAGCACGGCGTCAAGCGATAACAGCGTCTGGTGGGCCAGGAGCGTCAACGTGAGCAAAACGGTAAAGTTGGTTGCAAAGAGGTTGTCGAGGGCTTCACGGGCAGCGCGCGGATTGCGCGCGACAATCGCGCGAGTCAGGCCGAAGGCGAATTCAACCCACGCTGGAAAGAACAGCAGGCCAATTGTGGCAAGAGTCCAGAGAATCGGGTGGCCCATCACCAGCCAGCCAAACAAAAGCAATGCAAAAGTTGCCGGTTCGACGAGGCTGCGGCGCAGGTTGTCGAGGATTTTCCAGCGCGACACCAATGAAATCGGATTCGGAACTCGCGCGCCAGACTCGTCGAACACCCGGTCCCTTAACCATTCGATGATCTGCCAGTCGCCCCGAAGCCAACGGTGTTTTCGCCGGTTATAAGCGCTGTAGTGCGAGGGATAGTCCTCAATCACCAAAATGTCCGTGGCCAGTCCTGCGCGCGCGTATGCACCTTCGATCAGGTCATGACTGAGGAGGACATTCCGCGGAAAGCGGCCGTGCAAAACACGGAACATTGTATCGACGTCGTAAATGCCCTTTCCCGTGAATGTACCTTCTCCGTAGAGATCCTGATAGACATCGGAAACCGCGCGCGTGTAAGGATCAAGGCCGGTTTCACCGGCAAAGATGGCCGCCAGTCGCGAGCGCGCTGTGGACTGCACGCTCACGCCCACGCGGGGCTGCAAAATGCCATATCCGGCAACCACAATGTTATTGACCGGATCGATGATCGCTCGATTCAGCGGATGCGCGATCGCTCCCACCATGCGATGCGCCGATCCGCGCGGCAGTTCGGTGTCCGTATCGAGGGTAATCACGAAGCAGACTTTCTCAAGAATCGAAAGATCTCCCACCTTCACCGGAAAACTGTCGTATTGGCCGCGCAACAGCTGATTCAGATCGAGCAGTTTCCCGCGCTTGCGCTCCCATCCCATCCATCCTTTTTCGCGCGGGTTGTAGACCCGGTGCCGATGGAGAAGAAAAAAGGAGCCCATATTCTTCCCCGAGTATCTTTCATTCAGTTCGCCAATCAGCCTCGAGCACGATGCCACGAGCGAACTTTCCTCCGGAGCAGGTTGCTCCGAATCCGGCAAGTCCGAGACAATCGCAAAGTGAATGTTGGGGTCGTGGTTGCCAAGGAAACGTACCTCTAGATTTTCCACCAGGGCGTGCACCTGTTCTTCATTGACCAGAAGCGTCGGAATTGCGACCAGGGTCACGTAATCGCCGGGAATGCCGGCGCAGAAGTCCAGTTTGGGCAGAGTATCGGCAGGCAGCAGGTTGGTGGTCAGGTAATTCATCAACTGAACCGCCGCCTGAGAACCTGGCAATAACAAAACCAGAACGGCCATCAGAATAAAGAGCGGCGAGGTCGTAGCCGGAGTCAAGAGCCAAACGGCGCCGGTAATGATGGCAAAAGTCAGAACTGCAATTCCGACGAGAAGGAAGTCATCGGGATGCCTTCGCAACCATGTCCGGAGGCCTTCGCCAAAGCTGGGGTGAAAACCGACTCGCTGGCAAAGAAGCGCTGTCCCTTCACTGATGAGGTAGTAGCCAATGTGGGACTCTCGGAGTCCAATCCGCGCGTCGCTGAATTTCTTTTCGTGCGCCTGTCGCGCCAGGGTTAGCGCCTCCTCGGCTACTTCTAACTCTGTTCGATCGCTGTGTCGGGCGATCCTGGCCACCTTTTCGCGATACACATTGCGGCTCTCCATGTCCATGGCCGCGTACGCGCCAGCCGGATCTTCACGCAGAATCCGATCGAAGGGAATGAGCGTCTCCAGTTCGTCCTTCCAGGATGTTTGCGCCACGTGCCGAAAGGTCTTTATGCAGGTGGTGACGCTCTCTGAAGATTTGCTCGCCGGATCATTCTCGGGATTGCTCACGAGGCGGTTGCCCCGGGCCGCAATCTGTTCCAGCAAAACAAGCTTCAGCGCGGGTACCAGAGCGCCGATCTCGTGAAATTCGAGAGGAGTGGTCTCCTCGAACGCCAGGCAAAACTTTGTGAAGTCGTTCTTGTTAAAACTATCGTTCGTCTCCTCGAAAAAACCCTGTGCTATCGCCAGCACTCGCGGCAGGACTTCGTTTCGATTGGAGACGTCTTTGCCGTAGGCATCGTTGCGATAAACGTCTTTGCTATAAACAAGGGGAAGGCTGGTTAGCGGTCCCAGTTCGGTCGCCAACGTGCGCGTTGCCGAACAAAGCTGCAGCACGTTGTCACGGAGCCAAAGCAGATCTTCCGAGCCGCGGGCCTGCGCGAAGGCCGCATCCACGCCCTCCGATATGGCGTCGAACGCAGCCACGACGTTTTGGCAACGCTTCGAGAACGTGTTCGAAGACGGGCTTCCCGGTAGCCAGCTCAGACTCGCGGCAAGCTCCATCGCGGCGCTCCGCAACTCCCTAGCCGCAGGAGCCGTGCCGGGGGAGGAATGCTGTTCATCCCCGATCACGCTGCGTGCGACTTGAGTTTTGGCAGCCAAGCGTAATTCCTTTCACCGATCTTTAATTCTGAATCTGTTCGTCTTTACCGGTAACTGGCAGCCTGAAGCTCGAACATTTCCGCATAGCGGCCGCCGAGCTGGGTCAACGCTTCGTGGTCTCCTTCTTCCGCGATGCGTCCATTTTCGAGAACTACGATTCGATCCGCCATCCGCACGGTTGAGAACCGGTGCGAAATAAACAAAGCCATCTTCCCGGCGGTCAACTCGGCAAAGCGCTGAAAGACTTCATACTCGCTGCGCGCGTCCAGCGCCGAAGTGGGCTCGTCGAGGATCAGCACCTGCGCGTCGCGCAGATAGGCTCGGGCCAGTGCAACTTTTTGCCATTCGCCGCCAGAGAGATCGACGCCGCCGTCAAAGCGCCTGCCTAACATCTGCTCATATCCGGAGGGAAGTTTCCCCACAACGTCGGCGGCCATACTTTTCTCAGCGGACTGCCGGAGCACCTGCAGGTTGTCGAGCAGCTCAATCCGTCCGACCGCGATGTTTTCTCGTGCGGTCATCTCGTAGCGCATGTAGTCCTGAAAGATGACGCCAATCTCGCGATACAGGTCTTCGAGGCTGTACTCGCGCAAATCCACACCGTCCAGCAACACTTGTCCCTCCACGGGGTCGTAGAGGCGAGTCAGCAGCTTGACGATGGTGGTCTTGCCTTCTCCGTTTTCGCCGATCAGCGCCACCCGCTCGCCGGGACGCAAATGAAAATTCAATCCCTCCAAGATCAGCCGCGAACTTCCCGGATAGCGGAAAGAAACATTGCGAAATTCAAATCCGTGCTGGATTGGCCGCGGCGCTGGCAAAGCGTTGGGCTTCGATGCGATCGTGGGACGCATCTCGAAAAATGCGATGAGATCCGTCAGGAACAGGGCCTGATCGGCGATGGTAGAAAGTGTCGAAAAAGTCTGCTGCAGGTTCGAGCTGGCTTCTCGAATGGCATTCGCCAACAAACTTAGAGTGCCGAAACTGAAGACGCCTGTGACCGTCCTCCACACCGCAAATACATACGCTGTGTAGTAGCCAGCCGTGCCGATCGCGGAGAGAAGTGCACCCATCGTCACCTTGCGGCGCGCCAGTGCCACGTCTTCTTCGTAAACCTGTGTGGAAAGCCCCTTGAATCTGGCAGTCAGAAAATCTTTTAGGCCAAACAACTTCAACTCCTTGGCTGCCTCTTTGCTGCCGCCCAGAATGCGCAGGTAGTCGAGTTGCCGTCGGATAGGAGTCTGGCGAAAATTCTTGGCATATCCCAGGAATGCAAAGTGAGTTTCTCCTACGAAAGCTGGAATCACACCCACAATCAGCAGCAGCAAAAGCCAGGGCGAAAACACCATGATCGAGACCGATAGCGTAATCGTCGTAATCACCTGCTGGATGAGACGTCCGATCGCCTGGATCATGTACAGCCGGTCTGTAGCCTGAACCCGGGCGCGTTCGAGACGGTCATAGAACACGGGATCCTCATAGGCCATCAGATCGAGACTGGCGGCGTGTTGCATGACGCGAACACTTACGTGATGCGTGTATTTTCCCGCCAGCAGGGCGTCGAGGTAGTCAATCACGCGGCTGAGGACGCCGGCGCCTACGGCGATGGCAAACTCCGCTGCGACCAGCCACCATAGCCTCGGTCCCACAGGCTGATGAGCGGTGAGAATGCGGTAAATGGTATCGATAATGAGCTTTGAAACCCAGAACAGCGCGGGCGGTAGTAGAGAAGCAATAACTCGAGAGATCAGTCCCAAAACGACGACCGTGCGCCCGGACTCCCATACAAAACGCAGCACAGCCGGAACATTGCGGAGAGCTGAGAGCCGCTCCCGCCATCCGCCCCAGAACTCAGATTTCCCGCTCATGACTGAATCAACATGTAAATTAAGATGGTACTCCGTCCGCCATGGGAAGTCCCCCTCGGCGAATCGAAACGACGCGACCCGGATGTTAGTTAATCCAGTGCTGGTGAACCCAATGTCAGATGAAGAGACGGCTCCGAGCGTCGGCGAATCAACATCAGGCAAATTAAGGCCAGCTCATCGAACGATCGACAAACGACGGTTCGATGAAGAAACCGCCCATGGGGTTGGGTCAAATGAGAAACCCCCAGGGGGGACGACTCTCGCGATGCATCGTTAATATTTGTGGCTAGTATTTATGGAAACCGGCTCGCTCCATTCCTCGCTGCGCTTCCGCAGTCTTCATGAAGGTGTTCCAGACAAATCCGGTTCGCAGATTCTCAGCCATTAACAAGATAATTCCGGTGTCGATCCCAATCACATCGGAGTCATACCAGTTCTTGAGGGGATTGAATGCGTTGACGAAGCCGTACTTGGTCCAGGCTGACGGATAACGGTTTCGCATCGTCTTCAAAACCCGCATTGTCGCTGCGGGCTGGAATGGCAACGAACCGCCGGCTGCACTCGGAACAACCGTGCCATCAATCGGTCCCGTGGCAGGAGGTCCGCCCCAAGCGACGTAGCCGTGCTCGGAGTCCGAAGCTGTAATTCCCCAGAGGTCGTCGCTGTAGTCCGGAAACTGCTTTGCTAATTCCAGACAAAAACGCCGATGGACTTCAGTGGCAGTCACGGAATTCTGAAAATAATCTGCGTATTTGTCGCGCTTCCCGCGAAAATCAAACCACGCCTGAGAGTATTGATGCACAAATAGCGGCGCAAAGGACCCGATATAACGCAAGCCGTCATACTCAAATATCAAACGCTTCCAGGCATTCCAGGCTTCCTGCTTCAGCGGATATGCCGAGGAACCCATGCCCAGCAGATACATCATCATCAGTTCGCTGTAGTAGTCCCAGCGCGAGGGAAGAAATCCCATCTCCGGGGTCCATCCGTGCGTCAGCAGGTAGGTGTCCTCGGAGAGCCAGGTCCAATCCACGCGATTGAAGATCAGATTCGCGAGTTGGGTTAGTGCGGGATGATGGAAGTGCTCACGGCAGGTGAGAATCCCGCACAGAAGAATAGTTGTATCCACCGAAGACACCTCGGAGTCGAACATCCGTTCCCCCGTTTCCGGGTTGGCGAAGTGGTAGAAGAAACCGCGGTGGTTGGGGAGCTTCCTCCACAGAAAGCGCAGAGTGGCGAAGGCGCGCTCCAGTGCGGCGGCGGTTGGGACGAAGCCCCGCTGATCTGCAATACAGAGAGCGGTAAGACCGAAACCGGTGGCGGCAATGCTGGCCGCGCCTCCTTGATCGCTTTTATGAACATTACAGCGATCCTTTACCATTCCAGTTTTTGGATTGCCCTGTTCCCAGAAAAAGAGAAAGTTGGCTTTCTCCAATTCGTCCAGGAACTGATCGTCTTCCGCGGATAGAACTGGGCCCCCGGCAGGACTGCTCGCTGAGGCGGAGGTTTGCGCCTCCGTGCTCAGCGCTGGCAGCAACCCGGCTAACGGCAGGGAAAAACTGGTTGCGAGAATCCGCCGCAGAACCTGCCGGCGCGAAAGCAGATTGGGTTTGGCATCAGTCATGCGCTGGCGGTTCCGTCGATCGTAAGACTTGGATCATGGCATCTTGTAAATGTACGGCCATCTACGGACAACGCAATAGGACAATTATTTTCTGTGTTTACGGCAGCAGTTTAAGGATGCAACTATAGTATCCGTCGTCGCCGGATCCGGCGGAAACGTTCGAGGTTCACCCGTCATCATATTGACATCATAATAGATGCTTCCGAGACACTCATGACTCGCACCCACAAAATCGAGACTTGGATCGCCGTGCTTGCCGTTCTACTCACGGTAGGCATCCTCGCGCTAATCCGCTGGCAGAAACAAAAGCCGATTTCACTTCGCGGAGCTGTGCTCGTCGAGGATTCGGATCCGCGAAAACAACAGCCGATCGCGGGAGTTGCAATTTCCGCTGGCGATCTGGCTCCGTCCGATGCCAAATCCGATTCTTCCGGATTCTTCTTCCTTAAGTTGCGTAAACCGATTCGGAAGGGTCACGCCCTGGTGCTTCAGTTTCGTCACCCGCAATACCGTCCCCTTGACCTGAAGGATTTTGTTGCGAACAAGCTATACGTTGTCCATCTCGTTCCCCTGTCTGGCAATCCCACGGGGAATCAGCCAGAGGTCAAGGTGGCGAATGTGCGGGTAAGATACACAGTGAAAGGCAAGACCGATCTGAACGTCGGGAGTGCGGTCAAGACTTTCGAGATTGAGAACAAGGGCAACGTACCCTGCAAGAGTCAACTTGTTTGCTCGCCCGACGGTAAATGGAAAGCGGCGATCGGTTCGGCTACGTTGGATGCCGGTCTGGGCAACGAATTTCGCGACGCCCGCACCTCGTGCATTGCCGGCCCTTGTCCCTTCACAAGAATTGAAGCCGACCATTTTTCGCAAGGCGGACAGATCATCACGGTCTCGGCTCGCGACTGGTCCGATACCGCTACTTTTCTTTTAGAGGCTGAGGTCTTTCGGCCCATGACGAGTCAAAGCGAACGCTGGTCGTATCCCGTAATTTTCGGGGAAGGGCTCTCCTTCACCCTGCCCGCCGCTGCAGAAAGTGTAAGCATTGAGGCCGACCTCGACGGACAGACCATCATTTTTCCACTCGGACCGTCATCGATCTTATTGAGTTGGGCCACATGCGATGCCGGCGTAAATCCCGACAAGGGACGGGTCTACCGCTGCACCCCCAAACCTGGATATCGGTTTCAGTAGCACACGGGAGAAACGAAGCGTCATGCGACAAGTGCCGGACGTAATTGTCGTCGGGGCGGGTGCTGCTGGACTTGCCGCGGCTGCGGAACTCGGGCGCTCCGGCCTGGCGGTCGTTATTCTAGAGGCACGGAACCGGATTGGCGGCCGTATGTTCACGCAACGCGATCCTGTGTGGCAGGTTCCGATTGAGTTCGGGGCAGAATTCATTCATGGATTGCCGCCAGAGATCTGGGAACCCTTGCAAGCCCGAGGTGTCGTCATCACCGAAGTGGCAGGCGACCTCTGGTGCTCGGAGAATGGCAGCTTGTCCAGTCGCGATTTCTTCTCCACAGTTGATGACATTCTCAAGAAAATGACGGACATCTCCGAGGACGAATCATTCCTGAGCTTCCTGGATCGCCACTTCCCGGCATCACCCGGCGATCCGGAACGGCAAGAGGCGAGGAGAAGAGCGTTGTCTTATGTCACCGGCTTCAATGCCGCGGATCCGGATCGGGTGGGCGTGCGCTGGCTGGTCGTAGGAATGCGAGCGGAGGAGAAGATTGAAGGTCATCGCGCCTTCCGCTCCAAGAATGGCTACGAGGACCTGCTCGACATCTTCCGCCAGCAGTTGACCGAGACAGGTGTCTCCACGCAAACCGAAACCATCGTTGACTCGATCGATTGGACGCAAGGCCGTATCGAGTTGACGGTCCGTCGAGGCGCCGAATCCAGCAAACTCAATACCAGGCGCGTACTCGTCACGCTGCCGCTGGGTGTTTTAAAGGCGAAGGAAGCGGGCACGGTGCGGTTCAGTCCCGCGTTGCCGCCTAAAAAGTTGGAAGCACTCGAAAAGTTGGAAATGGGAACGGTTATGCGGGTGACCTTCCGTTTCCGCAGCCGCTTCTGGGAAACGATTTCACCCTTTCAAGGCGGTCCCAAGACTCTATCCGAAATGAGTTTTCTGTTTTCGCGAGACGATTTCTATCCGACTTGGTGGACAAAAACGCCTGAGGAAGTCCCAATTATTACGGGCTGGGCTCCATTCCGCAGCGCCGAACGGCTCTCGGGCATGAGTCGCTCGTTTGTTATCGAGCGCGGACTGAAGACACTGAGCAGTCTGCTTAACATTACATCAGAGAGGCTGGAATCCTTGCTCGACGATGCCTATTTCCACGATTGGCAAAACGATCCGTTTTCTTGCGGCGCCTACAGTTATGGCGCGGTTGGGTCGGACGGCGCACAAGAGGCTTTGGCAAGCCCCATTGGCAATATGTTGTTCTTTGCCGGCGAAGCTACTGACACCTCCGGACACAATGGCACCGTGCATGGCGCCATCGCCAGCGGTCGCCGCGCGGCTGCGGAGATCGTGAAGACTCTACGCTAACAGTCGCACTAAATGGTCTCCAAGCGCTCACCAGGCCCGCCGCCCATAATCTGTGCCAGTCCATGCGGTTCGGATACCGGCTTGACCGGATGGACGGTTCAAGTCCAAACTCGATAAGCTGTAGAGAAAGTGGAAATAACATCGTGGCATGCAGACATTATGCGGACAATGCTGCTGACAATACTAATTCTCCCAATTCTCGCGGGCTACACAACCGGCCAGCCCATGAATACTGAGGACAACAATCTGCGGCAGTTCGCTGATATTCTTGCCGGCGCCTACAGCAACGCGCTCATGCACGACACGCCAAATGCTGGACTGGATGCGCACGATCTGCTTCTGGAAAGTACGTCCATACAATTCTCTTCCCGGGTGCTTTACGAGATCACAGCGGGATCCTGCCAGCCGGATGAGCGGGGGGCTGGCACCTCAGCCGGCCGCACATGTGTTTTGGACGACGATTCTATCGCGCTTAGAAGTTTGACCGATATGCTTTCCTATGCCGCATCCCGACTTGAGAATCTAGGCAGGTCGGCGCCCCCCGCAGATCGCACAGACAGCCAGAGTGCTCTCGTCATAGCTCGAATCGGATCCATGGAACATCTTTGTCGAATGGCCTTTGCGCTCTCGATGATGTATCTCGACCGACCGCAGAGCGGCGTGTACCTGCAAGCGGCACACGAGCAGTTGATATTGGCGCGCCAGCACATGGAAATTGAACATCGACTGTGTGCGTGCAGCAACCGTGAGCAGGCGGCGGGGTTGCTGGAATTGTCCCAGCTCGAGGACCAGTTAAAGGGTGCGCTCGACAATGATGCGGACGATGCCACCCGACCCTAAGCGGAGACTTTCAAGTTCAGCCGGATAGTCCCCTATCCTCGGCCGCGGTCACAGACCACGGCCGAGCATGTAGTTATTGGCGCGCATGAACCAGCCTGCCTCGGCGCTGTAGAAAGGCCAAGGGAAGCCGGACCCTACATACTTATTCTGTATGCTGCCGATATAGGCGGCGACGCGGGCCTGATCTCCCATGGCGGCGCCATCGACTATCAGGCACCAGGGAAATGGATCCTGGGAGTCGAACGATAGCGCGGGCCAGTCCGGCCACGCCGCATTCAACGCGGCACCGGGAATCGGGCGCGAAGGCGAATGACAACTAGGTCGACCGGCGGCAAGTGGAAGGAGGAAAGTCAATCACTCCGTAACTACAGCTTTGCCGAGCCGGAAAATGCAGACAGTTCCCGATTGCCGCCGCCGCGATAGGAAAAATATCCTATTCGAGAAGATGCGATACTCTCTCGGAGGGGAGTGCATGATGTTGACCGGGGTTCATCGTTGTTTAGTATTTCTCGGGGTCGCCGGGTTGTTATCCCTGAGCGCAGCCCCGCAGCCGGGTTCCGTTCAGGCGAAGTCCGCTGCCCAAACCGCCTCGGGACTCAGCGCGGCCGACCAGAGATTCGTGAAAGAAGCAGCCGAAGGAGGGATGGCGGAAGTCGAGCTCGGTCGTCTGGCAGAACTAAAGGGCTCGAGCGACGATGTGAGGAAATTTGGCCAGAGAATGGTCGAGGACCACAGCAAAGCGAACGACAAATTGAAGGAGCTCGCCGCCGCCAAGAGCATTACTTTGCCGGAACAGCCAAACGCCCAGCAGGAAGCAACGAAGGATCGCTTAATGAAGTTATCCGGCGCAGACTTTGATAAGGCTTACATGAGGGATATGGTGCAGGATCATAAGAAGGATGTGGCGGCCTTCCGGGTTGAAAGCAAGTCGGGTCGCGATCCTGATGTCAGGAACTTTGCGACAACCACCCTGCCGACCCTGCGAGACCACATGAAAAATGCGGAAAGCATCGAGCCGAAAGTGCTTCCAGGCCCGCGAAGCAGTGGAACCCGCTAAGACAGTCTGACCGCTGAGACTGACCGACAACGCGCTTAATGGAATCTTGATCGACCGCAAGGAGGAACCAATGCCTGAGAAAGAAACGCTGGAACGAGCCAAAGAAGACGAGCGGGAAGGTAAGTCCCCTTCTACTCAAGCTGGGGAATTTATTCGAGAAGAAATACATCACGTTCGCGAGGGGAAACATGGGGTGCGCTCGCCGCAACAGGCGATTGCAATTGGTTTGTCGAAAGCGCGACGAGCGGGCGTGAAGCTAGGACCGCCGAAAGGCCCAGCTTCGCTCCGCAAAAAAGCTGCGCAGGATACCAAGGCAGGAAAAGAGCAAGCGCGATCGAGCCGCAAACCATCGGTTACTCGGTCCCGCGCCGTGGAGGGTGCGCTGCAACGCGAATCGCACGCAGGCGCCAGCCGTCAGGCGCTCTCTCGTCAGGCGAAGAAATCCGCCGCCAAGCGCGTGAAGCGGAGCCGGCAAATGGCTGCAGTGAAGGCGGCGCGGACGCGCAAAGCCGCCTAGTAGTGAGTGTTTCTTTCGTGTAGTTGCGGTTTATTGTTCAGGCAGCCTGGGCAGGCCGCTCGTGGCCGGCTTGCGTGCGGATCCGTGTCACACTTGCGGTTCTGTCATGGTCTGCCAGCGAGGAAGGATGCTGCATTGTGAGAGAGCGCGCAATACAGCATCCCACCGAGGTTTCGTTGCCACGCGCTTTCTAAAGTGAACCGTGGCAAGTATCATTTTGTCGGCCAGACAGCCAGGAGAACAAGTGCAGAGAAATAGGCGGGGCGGACGCTGGCCTTGGATCGGCGGAATCGCTCTGCTGTTGACCGTAGCGGCCGCCACCGTCGTCATTGCAATTTATCGCGCCGAGCCAACCCTGCGCGCCCAGGTCATCGAGACCTTATCGACTAGATTCAAAAGCAGGGTGGAGCTTGATGCCTTCCATGTTTCGCTGCTCCAGGGACTTCAAGTGTCGGGCGCCGGGCTCAGAATTTTCGGAGAAACGGACCCTAATAATCACCAGCCAGGATTTCAGCCGATTATCAATGTGACGGAATTCGAGTTTCACATGGGAATCCGGGATCTTTTTCGCTCTCCCGTTCACGTCGACACGGTATTCGTCAAGGGATTGCAGTTGAACCTGCCCCCTAGAGAAACTCGCGGCGAGATGAATAAGATGGCGCCCAAAGGCGGCAAGATTGAAATCATTGTGGATAAGCTTGTCTGCGATAAGACGCAACTTATCATTAATACACGGCGGCTGGACAAGCTGCCTCTTGAATTTGACATCGAGAACCTGAAAATGACGAGAGTCGGGCCTGGCTCCCCGATGCATTTCGATGCAAACCTCACCAATCCAAAGCCAGTAGGACAGATTCATTCCAGCGGACTGTTTGGCCCGTGGCAGCCGGACAGTCCCCGGGACACGCCGGTAAGCGGGACCTATTCGTTTGACCATGCGGATCTGAGCACGATCCGCGGCATCGGCGGAATTCTATCGTCGACTGGAAAGTACGCTGGCGTACTCGACAAGATTGACGTAGATGGCGCTACCGACACGCCGGATTTCCACATTGCAATCAGTGGGCACGGGGTCCCCTTGCATACCGCTTTTCACGCCACGGTGGATGGAACCAGCGGCGATACATACTTGCAGCCCGTGACAGCGAAGATTCTGAGCACATGGCTGACAGCGAATGGCTCCGTCGTGCGGGTGAAAGACCCCGATGGCCATCGTCTCGAACTGGAGGTCGTCATCGACAAGGGAAAGATCGACGACCTGCTGAAATTAGCGATCCGAACCGAACCTCCGGTTATGACCGGCACGGTCCGCCTGAAAGCGAAGTTCGATCTGCCGCCGGGTAAGCCCGACGTCGCCGATCGCTTGAAGCTGGCAGGAACGTTTGAAGTGTCCGGAGTGCACTTCACCAACGACAAATTCCAGGACAAGATCGATGCGCTAAGTACGCGGACCCGAGGCCGGCCGAGGCCGGTTGATGGCATTCCCGATAACGTAAATTCCGAAATGAAGGGGACATTCGATCTGAGCAACGCGCGGATTTCTTTTTCACAACTGCAATTTCGAATCCCTGGCACCGAGCTAAATCTGACCGGGATCTACAGTTTGGATGGAAACGAATTCGACTTTCATGGCAAAGCGAGATTGGACGCCAAAGTCTCGCAAATGGTAACCGGATGGAAGTCCATTCTGTTGAAACCGGTGGACCCATTTTTCAACAAGAACGGCGCGGGCACCGAACTTCCGGTCAAAGTAACTGGCACCAAGTCGGAACCACACTTCGGCCTCGATTTTGGGCACAAGGATGACACCAGGAACGACGACAACCAACGGACAGGGTTAAACGCTCCCCATAAGTAAACGTGCCGATGGCAGGACATCTTACTCAGCTCAGACAGCGCCTCTCCGTCCGGTTAGTAAATTGACCAGGAGTACGACCAGAGCTACCAGCAAAAGAAGGTGGATGTAACCGCCTAGCGTGTAGGAGCTGATCAACCCCAAAAACCACAGTATCAGAAGCATCACAAATATCGTCCAAAGCATGTAAAACTCCTTTCGCCAAGAGACCAGCAAATCCTTCCCAGCGTCCGCACAATATAAGGTTGACCAATCGCGAGAAGCGTAACGCATATCGTTCTTACTCCGCGTACGGTAAATGCTGTAAAGGTAAATGATATTCGCGGTACAAGCCTTCCCTGTCTTCGTTCCCCAGCGTCCAACTCTTCAACCCACTAATTTCAAGGAGGCGACATGCGGAGAAGCGAAATGATGAAGAGAGACGATCTCATGAAGGCAGACGTGCTAAGCGAGATCGTGCTGCTGGGCAGCGGTGTCGCGATCCTGGTCGCACTCGTGATGGTGTTGGTGGCAGCGCTTACGAGCGCCGCCACGGCATAAATTCGGTTGCAGACCGTCCATTCCAAGGCAGGCGCTTGAATTTACCGACTCTCTGTACAGGCATTCTGCAAGTGCCTTAAGGCTTCAACTGGATGGGCGTCCGGGCAACGAAGATTTATCGTTCCCTGGTGCAAACGGTAGTGCAAAAGTTAGAACTTTGAGGATTCGAAAGTGACCTGGTTGCGACGTCCGAGTCAGTTCGGCCCGTCCCGATCAATCAACAATTAGAGGGTCTTACATCCAAGCGCCAAACTTGAGCGCCTACTTAAGGAGAAGGACACATGCCGGAAAAAAAGACAGCAGTTTTCGGTATTTACCCGAGTTATGCGAACGTCGAAAGCGGTGTCGATGGTTTAAAAACAGCCGGCTTCAGCAACCGGGATATTTCCGTGCTGCTGCCGGAGGGTGCCGGCACAAGAGATTTTGCGCTTCAGAAAGGCACGAAAGCGCCTGAGGGAGCCAGCGCAGGTGCGGGAACCGGTATCGTTCTCGGTGGGGCAATGGGATGGCTGCTCGGAGTGGGCGCTCTTGCGATCCCCGGGCTAGGGCCGTTCATCGCTGCCGGTCCTCTTATGGCGATGTTGGCCGGCGCAGGAGTAGGAGGCACGGTCGGCGGCATCACGGGAGCCCTCGTGGGTATGGGAATTCCCGAGTATGAAGCGAAACGCTATGAGGGCCGAGTTAAAGATGGTGGCATCCTGCTTTCGGTTCATTCCGATAGCTCTGAGTGGACAAAAAGGGCCAAATTACTTCTGGAGGCTACCGGCGCTCATGATATTTCCTCGACCAGTGAGGCCAGTTCGGACCACAGCGATGCAAACGTCGAGGCTCAAAAAGATCTTCGCCGGGCAGGTTAGTTTACAAAGCGAAGCCACTTTTTCGTATTCTGGCCGAAAATCCAATGATAAGCAGATAAGGAGAAGACAAAATGAACTCAGATCAACTGAAGGGTAAATGGAAGCAGATGAAAGGGTCGGTCAAAGAGCGTTGGGGAAAATTGACGGACGATGACCTCGACGTTATCGACGGGCAGCAGGATCAATTGATTGGAAAGATCCAGGAAAAATACGGGATTGCTCGCGAGGCTGCGCAGAAGCAAGTCGAAGAATGGAATGCCGCTGCCCGCGAAGCCGATGCTCAGGAGAAACGCGATTTTGAGAGACGCAAGGCTAGCTAACCGCTGCGCCGGTACTCTCGAAGGGAAGCCGCTGGTCGGCTTCCCCTTTTTTTATGAGAATCGAATTGCGTCGGCCCAGACTGGAACCATTAGTAAGCGCTACGCCGCAGGCCGTCCGCTGGGAGCGGCCAGAGCCGACGGCATTTGCACCTGGATGATATCGTTCTTGACCGCATACACAACCAGGTCGCGGATCGAGTGAATGTCAAGTTTGCGCATGATATTGCTACGATGCGTCTCGGCCGTCTTGGTGCTCAAGTTCAAAAGACAGGCTACTTCCTTCGAACTCTTGCCTTCCGCCAGAAGCTGAATCACTTCGCGCTCCCGCGGAGTCAGTTTGGGCAACTGCGGAATCTCCTCGCCTGACCCGTTAATGCCCTTGTCGAGAAACCCCGCCAGCACCATATCGTTCACCCGAGGGGTAAAGAACATGCGGTCACGCTGCAGGGCCTCGACCGCCGAAACCAGGTCGCGCGCAGCATCCGACTTCAAAACAAAGCCACGAGCGCCGGCGTCAAGGGCCTCCCGGATCACCTGGTCTGAATCCGTAATCGTCAGGACAATGATTTTCTGCTGCGGGTTTTGCTGCGCCAGCTGCCGGGTGGCTGCCAGACCGTTGAGATTCGGCATACCTATGTCCACAATTACCACGTCTGGTTTCAACTGCTTTGCCATTTCGACGGCTTCGCGCCCGTCTTTGGCCTCGCCGCAAATCTCCCAGCCATCGTGCGCCTGTAAAAGCGTAGATAGCCCCCGGCGTATAACTTCGTGGTCATCAGCAATCAAAATACGCAGCTTCATGCTCACCTCCGTGAGAGATGCTAAAAACCACTAAATTCGACAAATGAGAAATGGTGCCAACAATACTGTTCACTTTCCGGCCGCACTCTTAACGGGTAGGGTAACTCGAACCAATGTGCCATCGCTACCCGATTCAACCTTAAGCTTTCCGCCCAACTCCCACGTCCGTTCGCGGATACCGGCAAGCCCTACGCCCATTCCAGCTCCCGTGGCGTGAAAATAAGCCAGCAGTTTTTCCGGTATCCCCCGTCCGTTATCCTTTATCTCCAGAACTACCTGCCCGGCATCTTCCAAAATCATGACGTGGGCCTCGGAAGCGCCCGAGTGCCGATGCACATTGGTCAAAGTCTCCTGCAGCACGCGGAAAAGCGCGAGTTCGACGGCGTCCGGGAAGCGGCCCAGATGGTCGGGAGCGTCCAGGGTCACGTTGACTCCGCTGCGCTGGCCGAAACCCTCGACGTACCAGCGAGCCGCCGAAACAAATCCCGCAGCGTCCATCGTCGGTGGATGCAGCAGGTAGGAAAGCGTCCGCACCTCAGTCATACATTGCTGCATCAGATCTTCCGCTTCCGACCACAGTCGTTCAGCGCTCGGTGTTTGTTTGAGCATTTCCACATGGAGTTTCAAACCGACCAGGTACTGCCCGAGGCTGTCGTGCAGTTCGCGCGCAATCCGGCGGCGCTCCGTGTCCTGCAGACGCAGCAACCGCGAAGAAAGCTGTCTCAATGCGTTCGTACGCTGTTCGACCAGCGACTCCAGTTCAGCCTGGGTGCGGCGCAGCGCCTCCTCAACTTGCCTGCGTTCCGCCATCTCTGTCTCGAGCGCCTGCGCTTTCTGCTGCAGCAGGGTGATGCTGCGGAGACGTTGCTCATCGTTGACGAGCGAAGTGTAACTTTCATCCGGAATCACATGGGTGTGTTCGCCGCAGATTTTCCGAAACGATTCGCCGTGCTCCCCGCGCTGAAAGGCGCTCATCGGGTAGGCACAAAGGAGGGAAATCGGGTATATCCGCAACACGTTGTTCCAGAGTTGCTCGAGCCGGATCGCGGCTTCGGGATTGCCTTCCTCCCACAATAAAGCGACCATTTCGCCGAATGCAGAGATATGGGGATTTTTTCCTCCGGCAGCCGCGGCAGCCGGCCCCAAAATACTGCCGACGATCTCAGTGAAAAGAGTAGCGTCAGGCGACCCATCAACCATGAACATCGCCAAGGTTTCGGCCGCGTCCAATGCGATGTAACGGCCTTGTGAGATGGCCGGAGCGAGTTCCAGCCCGCGAGAATGCAGCCGCTGGCTAAGCCCATCCCGGTGCGCTTTGGTGGCAATCACAACCGCAGCTTCCCCGGCCACAAGAGCGGCGCCGATAAAGCGGCTCAATTCATCCAGGAGAAATGTCTCATCCGTATAGAACTGGGTCATGTGTGCGTTGCGATCGGCTTCACCCCAGTGCGGGATCGACACTAGTAGCGCGTCGTGGAGCTTTGGTAAGGTGACGATGTTCATTATTTGGAGCGCCTCAATTTGGAGTGCCTCGCTTCGCTGATTTGGGTCTCACGATAAGAGCGAACAACTGCCGCGCCCATACGATAATTCTTCAACGATTTTCAGAAAATACTGCAAACCCTGTACCCCGCTGGATGCCGCACGGCAGAAAGGAACGGAATCTCCAACCTGCCCGGCAGCCGCACCATTCATTTTCATCACTTCAGAGCCTTCCAAATATAAAAGTTTTCTTCGTCGGACAGAGTTTCGATACCCAGGTCTCTCGATGTCGAGGTTCGGTGGACCGCCGATCTAAGGTTCGCCAGCGAAATTCCACCCAATTTTGCCAGCGGAATCTTGATCGCCGAGCCCGCGGGCAAGGATTCCAGATCCTGAAAAATCCCCCCCAGCAGGTCATGATGCTTTCCGCGCCGAGTCCTGCGAATGTCGGCCACAATAACCCGGTCATATTTCAGTGAAGCCTTCTGAGCCTTGCCGCTGGATTCTTTTGCCATACGTGCTCCGTTTTTCTCCAAGTTTTCTAGAACAATTTATATTATTCCCTTTTCGTGTTGTCAAGAATATTTTTGGCTTACTCATAAAATATTTTTAGTGTACTTTATAGATCCACGGGAGAGTCTGCCCGCGGCCGCCGATTTTCCGTTGTTTTCTTTAGCTCTTGCGCCTGCAATATTCCCACCCTTTTTTAGTGGGGCGTGTACGCTGGGGCTGGAAAGGTCAGGTACAGACATGACCGAGAACCCTACTTGGCGGGAGTTATATCGGGCCGCTCTTCTTGAACTTCAAACGGAAGAATTGAGGCCGCGAATCGCCGCCGCCGAAAAGGCGATCCTGCAGCGAATGTTGGATCTGAGACAGGACGATGTCAGTTCCCAGCACGAAATGCAGGACCTCGGTGATGCACTCCGGTGTCTGCGTGCTCTCAAAATAACGGAATGCAGAAGCGCGGTTTCAACCGTTCACAACCTCGGGCAGCCGGGTCGGATGACGCCATGACGCGCTCTTTTGGATTGGGGGGATTCAGCCGGAATTGTTGGAAGGCCGGTTCCTTAAGGGCAAGAAGTTGCCGAAGCATCACATCTTCCCGGGCCCGAAGAGATGCATTGGCAGATAGGGTGGATCGGCAGTGGTGCGAACTCCGCGGGCATGTAACAATTGAGAAGGATCTGGAGAAGTTGTTGCGGCTCAGTGCCGAAACGACCGGGTCAAGCCCAGTTGGAAGTTGTGGATAGAGTGCAGGGATAAGGTTTAGATCCCGCCGGCCAAACATGTCACCACGCAAGAAAGCGCAAGTGGCGTTCGCCTCAGCGGTGATGCTGCTTTTCCTGAGCGGGTTAGCTACCTATTTCACCATCAGCCGCCTCCTGGAAAGTGAAAAATGGGTAATTCACACTCTTGAGGTCCGAGCCACTCTGGGGGACATCGATTCGGCGTTTGTGAGGGCAGGACGGGCTCGAAGCGCTTTCGTGATTTCGGGGAGTGACGATTTCCTGAGGGAGTTTGAAGCGTCTGTCCCAGAAATTCCCGGCAAGTTTCAACAATTGCGCGAGCTGATCCAGGACAATCCAAAGCAGCAGGAACTTTGCTCCCGCCTGGAAGACGTAACCAACCGTAGAGTCGCTTTGCTCCATGAGTCCGTTGAACTGAAAAAGCAAGCGCCTCAGAACCAGCAAGGGCAGGCCGATTTAGATCGCCGAGGCATACCTCTGGCCTCTGAAATGACGGTCGTCACGCAGCAGATGCGCGCCGAGGAACAACGCTTGTTTCAGCTCCGCGGAATCGCCACGCATCGCCTGTTTATTGTGGCCGTCGTAACCCTTGCAATCGCCTTCATCCTCGCCCTGGAGTTGCTAGCCGTCCACTATCGGCTGTTGTCCGCGGAGCTTACGGCGCGCGAGGACGCGGAAGGGACTGCGCGGCAAAGCGAAGAATCCCTGCGCCGCTTGACCGGCCGGTTGCTGCAATTGCAGGACGCGGAGCGCCGCAAATTCTCCCGCGAGCTTCACGACAGTCTGGGACAGTATCTGACGGGTGTAAAAATGAATCTGGAAATGTTCGGCAGCCAGCGCAAGGAAAGCCTCCTCGCGGAGGCAATCCAACTCCTGGATCAGTCGATTGCCGAGACGCGCACGATTTCCCACCTGCTGCATCCCCCGCTCCTGGACGAAGCCGGACTTTCTTCCGCAGCCAAATGGTATGTGGAAGGCTTTGCCCAGCGCAGCGGAATCGAGGTCAATGTAACTCTGCCCGACGAGGTCAGGCATTTGCCCAAGCCCGTGGCCCTCGGACTTTTCCGGGTGCTGCAGGAGAGTCTGACCAACATCCACCGCCACTCCAACAGTACCAAGGCTGAGGTTGCGGTTGAACTCTTGCCTGACCACGTAGCTCTTACGGTGAGAGACTACGGAAAAGGAATCGCGCCGGTTTTGTTGGAGAATTTTCGCGCCAGCGGAACTAATTCGGGTGTGGGGCTGGCGGGAATGAGGGAACGCATTCGCGAACTTGGTGGCCAGCTCACCATCCGAACTTGTGCGCCCGGAACCTTGATTTCCGTCAGCTTGCCGCTCTCGAAAAAAGCGAAGGTAGATACCGTCTCGGCGGCCGGCTAGTCTTTAGTTTGGGAAATACGTTTCTTCCCGCAACAGTGCCCCCACCGCGTTGACGACGGAGGCGATGTCCGTTTTCGCGCAGGTGCCGCGGGCGCCCACTTTCCTGGCTTCGTCCGAAAGCTGTTTCGATGGATCGAGCGTGACGATCAGAATCGGCGTCTTAGGCGAAAGATGACTGATTATGCGGGCGGCATCCAGGCCGTTCATTTGCGGCATCTGGAAATCAAGCACGATCACGTCGGGTCGAACTCTCTGGAACGTATCCACCGCTTCCTGGCCGTTGCGTGCCTCGTCACAAACTCGCCAATCGCTCTGCTGCTCCAGTGCGCCACGAAGATAGCGCCGCACCGAGGGACTATCGTCCACTATGAGAATACGAACCGATTTGGTTTCATGCAGCACGCCTGCCCCCATTAGCACTTTTATAGCAAGCTACGCGAAATACGTATAACGGGCAATACATGGAAGGCTTGAGCAGAAGCTCCCCTTTACGACCCGTTGGTCCCGGTAGGACCGATCCAAGTTACACAACGATTTTCAGCCTCCAACTCAGTCAATCAGCAGCTTAGTGCTGTGGCATCCAACTTGCTCCGTCCTGCATCACCCCAACCGAAGATGAAAACGATGCTTGAGAGCAAGCGTGGCGATGAAAAGACTGGCGTGAACTATTCGCGGCTGCGTCCGAAAAGGCCGACTCGGAGAAATTAGCGACCCTGATCGATCGGATTCTCGCGGCATCTGACGATGGCAAGCGGGAAGCTTCTGCCGCCAGACAGGCCAAGCGAGGTTGAAGGGCGGCGGCTAAACGCGGCCCATCAAAACCAGCACCAGCACGATGATCAGCACCAGCCCTAGTCCCCCGCTGGGGTAATATCCCCAAGCGGTGCTGTAAGGCCACGTTGGCAGGGCACCGATGAGCAGCAGGACGAGAATAATTAACAGAATGGTGTACATGTATTCACTCCGTTCCGATAGTAGTCACCGTTAGCGCGGCTTCGGTGCTCGTTGATCGCGCGCGGGGCAAACAAAAAGTAATGATACGCGCCAGCCCCGAGCGACAAGACGAGCCTACCGATGTGGCGGCGCGTTCACTATCGGTTCAAGTCTGTACCTGGAGCGATTAGGTTATGTACGTTGTGTTGCGCCTCGAAATGACAAATTACTCGCTGGATCTGTTGGACTTGAAGATGTCTTGCAAATGGTTCCGGCCAAGCGGGAAGCTTGGCCGGTGTTTTCTTTAACAGCCGTTGTGAGCTTGTATTATCGCGGTCTTGTATTGGCCGCCTGATCTCGCTCCCTTGCCTGATCCGAGACTTTCCTGAGCACGGAGAGAAGGGGCTCGCTAGCTGGTGGCGGCGCAATCCGGCCTCTCAGGATATCGTCCGCCGGTGCCATCCTGCCCAAGAGGATCCTGGTTTCGTCCTTGTCCTGCTTGACAACGGTCCCGGAAAGATCAATGCCGGCAAACAGGCCCCGAGCGCGAGAATAAGTCAAAATTTCATCCTTCATCGCAGCGTCCGTGTCGGCAGCAGCGTCCCGCCCTACGGGACCGGCGGCGGCGGACGCATCTCCTCCAACCTTGAAATGATCGTGCATCAAGTGCTCCATCCCCTGATCACCCATGAATACGAGTACGAGATCGATTGCCTGGCCGCCGAGCTGAAGCCCCCAGCTTCCGCCCGTGACATCGATTGGAAGGGGAGCGCTCCAACCGTGCTCCGTGCGGCAGGTTGCTACTCCCTTGCCGTGTTCGCCGCCAAACCCAACGGCGATCTTCACCAGGGAAGGTATGACCGCGATGCAGTTGGCATGGTCGATGATTTTGTCGGGGATCGCATGGTCGGGAGTCGACATTACCTCCGACAGAACGGCCGCAGATTTGTCAATACGTTTTTCGATGTCGGATCGATCTTTGTCTTTGTCATCGGCAGCCCAACTCAAACTGGCGGAGATCAGAGCGAGAGTCAACAGAGCAAGTACAAATTTTGGTGCTTTCATTTTAGCCTCTTCTGTGCCCAAACTGAGCACCGGGATTTAGAGTTACGTCCTAATCTATCTGCGCCAAAATACCCGCTCCATCCCCTCGAAACCCTAGATCGTCCTGGTTCATGCAGTAGTTACCCAGGACAGCTTGTGGTTCACGCAGCATGGGGAAGGAAGTCAGGTACCGAATCGGCAGTGGCGGAAGGCGAGGTGGCCGGCAGTGCCCGGCGATTTCAAAGATCGCGGCGTGGTAGCATCAACAGATGCAGCAGAGAGTGCAGCCGAGGCCCCAACCGGCATCCAAGCCTCCAAAGTAGGATCGGCTAGCAGGATCGGCTAGGATCGGCCTTGTGGCGGGAACGGGCTTAGAGTTTCGGCGGGCGGGATGCGTGACGTCGTCCTGACGCCGTTCCGCTTCGGACGAGCCCGAGACAGGGAAACGGCAAAAACCTGTGCCGCATCGCCCCGCCGCCTTTAACTGCGTTCAAGAGTAACCCGGAACTAGCGATTCGCGCATCCCAGTGAATTCCCTAATGACTTGGCGTCTGGAATTTGCTGGGCTACAGGAATCCACCGATACTGTCGGTGCGACGCCGAAGAGTAGAGTGAGAGAGGTTCAGTTTTCAAGAAAGAAAGGGGAATCATTATGCGAAACATTGGGAGATACAAAACCAAGGATTGGGTGCGGCTGGCTGCCAAACTGAGTCTTCTGTTTACGGAGCCAAAAGTCCGGGCTGCGATAAGCAATCAAATCAAGGACCGGGTGGATGATCTGACCGACAGTGTTTCAGAGAAGTTTGACGACGTCAGCGACACAGTTTCCGGCAAATACGAGGATGCCGCCGATCGCCTCGAGGCTGCCGCCGACGCTCTGCAGGGCAAAACGTCCTGGGTTTCACCGGTGACCGGATTTTTGCTGGGCGTTGGAATCGGAGCGGGGTTGGGAATTCTGCTGGCGCCTGCCTCCGGCAGCGAGATCCGCGAGTCTGTTCGCGATAAAGCGGCTGATGTTACAAACAGGTTTCGCCGCTCGGTCATGAACATGCCCTCCACGGGTACCGAGGGATGATAGACGGAATCATGAGGGGTGCTGCTCACCAAGAGCGAAAAGAAGAGTGAAAGGCGACTCCAAGGAGTCGGGTAGTGTTTGAAAGGGTGCCGCGGGAGGAAACTCCCGCGCACTCTCATCACGGCGAAGTCCTGCTACACTGCTTCACTGCCGAGGGTCCCTTATGAGCGAAAAACCCAGCACCACACTGCCCGGTACAGTTGAAAAAATCATTAAGCCCATATCTCCCGACGAACCTGAGAAAGCTCAGATCGCCATCCATGGGGCGGATGACCTTTATCGCGAGATACGTATCGAGAATACACTCACCGATGAAAAGGGCGAAAGGTTGAGTCTCAAGAAGGGAGCCCATGTCGAAGTTACTGTCGAAGCACCCCTCGAGGCAACGATTCCGCAAAGCCACGAAAAACAGGAAGGACACCGGGAAGCATGACGGGCTGCCAATACTCCCTCGCCGAACCGATTACGATAAATCTCTCTCAGGTCTCACTACAGTATGTACTCTAGTGTCTTTCGGGCGAAATTTCGCGCGCTTTCCCCCTCAGCCTACAGTAAAGACCCTAGAGTCAGCCTCCAGTTTTTCATGTAAACAATCAATGTTTGGCCAGTAATTCCTGTGGTCGCATTCAGACAGATGTTTCCGGGTAACCTTGATTTCGGTGCTGTGTCGGTTGGTAGCACGCTGGATTCAAGCGCCTGGACTTTCACGCCCTCCCCCCAAGTAAAACCGTTCGCCTGCCCCTGCTTGACGGGGGCAGGCAGCATGGTGAGTCAAGGCCTTTTAACGAAACTCCAGATTCTCCATCGCTACCGGAGACCATTGCGATGACGAAGAGACACAGCCCCGACGTGGCGACTGTAGTTGCCAATGGCGAGCCCGAGGCGCGCGAGCGCGAGAACGAGAAGAAGAATGGGAATTCCGTGCTGGTTACTGAGTCCACTGCTCCAGACCTTAGTGTGATCCTGGCCAGTCTGCAGACTATGCGGGACGGCGATTTTTCCGTCCGGCTCCCCGGATCATGGACCGGCCTGGAGGGAAAGATTGCTGACACTTTCAATTCCATTGTCGCCGCCAATCAACAGATGGCGCAGGAACTGAAGCGCGTTGGACAAGTGGTCGGCAAAGAAGGAAGGACGCGCGAACGCACGCGTTTTCACGAAGCCCGGGGAGCGTGGGGCGATATCGAAGTTTCAGTAAACACACTGGTCGAGGACCTGCTTCGTCCGACCGCCGAAGTTACGCGTGCTATCGCTGCCGTAGCCCAGGGAAATCTGACCCAAACCGTTCGCCTGGACGTCGACGGACGGCCGCTGGAAGGCGAATTTCTCCGATCCGCCAACATCGTCAACACCATGATTCAGCAGCTCGGCGTTTTCACCGCCGAGGTCACGCGCGTGGCCCGCGAAGTTGGTACTGACGGGAAACTGGGCGGACAAGCATTGGTGCCCGGCGTGGCCGGTACGTGGAAGGACTTAACAGACTCCGTTAACTCTATGGCCAGCAACCTCACCGGCCAGGTGCGTAACATCGCCGAAGTAGCGACGGCCGTTGCCAGCGGCGATCTCTCCCGCAAAATTACGGTCGATGTGCGCGGCGAAATTCTCCAGCTTAAAGAAGCTATCAACACGATGGTCGATCAGCTTCGATCGTTTGCATCCGAGGTAACGCGCGTCGCTCGTGAGGTGGGTACCGACGGCAAACTCGGCGGCCAGGCCGTCGTCGTGGGTGTGGCCGGAACCTGGAAAGATCTCACCGACTCGGTGAATGCGATGGCCGGCAACTTGACGGCCCAGGTCCGCAACATCGCCGAGGTCACCACCGCCGTGGCCCGCGGCGATTTGTCGCGCAAGATCACGGTCGACGTGAAGGGCGAAATTCTCGAACTTAAGGACACCATCAACACGATGGTCGATCAGCTGAACGCGTTCGCCGGCGAAGTGACGCGCGTGGCCCGCGAGGTGGGTACGGAAGGCAAGCTTGGCGGACAGGCTCAGGTGCCAGGTGTCGGCGGAACGTGGAAGGATTTGACGGACAACGTCAATTTCATGGCCAGCAACCTCACCGGCCAGGTTCGAAACATCGCCGAAGTGGCGACGGCCATTGCGAATGGCGATCTTTCACGCAAAATTACAGTGGACGTGCGCGGCGAAATCTTGCAGCTGAAAGAAACACTGAACACGATGGTGGATCAGCTGAATCGTTTCGCCGGCGAAGTTACGCGTGTGGCCCGCGAAGTCGGCAGCGAAGGCAGGCTTGGCGGACAGGCCAACGTGCCCGGAGTCGCCGGCACCTGGAAGGACCTTACTGACTCCGTGAACTCGATGGCCGGTAACCTCACCGGTCAAGTCCGAAACATCGCCGAAGTGACTACGGCTGTGGCCCGTGGCGATTTGTCGCGCAAGATCACGGTGGACGTGAAAGGTGAAATTCTGGAACTCAAGAACACCATCAACACGATGGTCGACCAGCTCAACGCGTTCGCCGGCGAAGTGACGCGCGTGGCCCGCGAAGTGGGTACGGAAGGAAAACTGGGCGGACAAGCGCAAGTCCCGGGTGTGGCCGGAACCTGGAAAGATCTCACCGACAACGTAAACTTCATGGCCAGCAACCTGACTGGTCAAGTGCGAAACATAGCCGAAGTCTCCATGGCTGTGGCCCGCGGCGATTTGTCGCGCAAGATCACGGTCGATGTGCGCGGCGAAATTCTCGAACTCAAAGACACCATCAACACGATGGTGGACCAGTTGCGTTCGTTCGCATCGGAAGTTACGCGCGTGGCTCGCGAAGTGGGTACCGACGGCAAACTGGGCGGACAGGCGCAGGTCCCGGGCGTCGGCGGCACCTGGAAAGACCTCACTGACTCGGTCAACTCGATGGCCAGCAACTTGACCGGCCAGGTTCGTAATATCGCCGAAGTTTCCACGGCTATTGCCAGCGGCGATCTCTCCAAGAAAATCACGGTGAACGTCAGCGGCGAAATTCTGCTGCTGAAAGAAACCATCAACACGATGGTGGATCAACTCAACGCGTTCGCCGGAGAAGTGACGCGCGTTGCCCGCGAAGTCGGTACCGAAGGCCGCTTGGGCGGACAGGCCAACGTGCCCGGAGTCGCCGGAACATGGAAGGATCTTACGGACTCCGTCAATTCGATGGCCGGCAACCTTACCGGCCAGGTGCGAAACATTGCCGAAGTTACGACGGCTGTAGCGCGAGGCGATTTGTCGCGCAAGATCACGGTTGACGTTAAGGGTGAAATTCTCGAACTCAAGAACACCATCAACACGATGGTGGATCAACTCAATGCCTTCGCTGGAGAGGTCACGCGTGTTGCCCGCGAAGTCGGTACCGACGGAAAGCTGGGCGGCCAGGCACAGGTGCCGGGCGTAGCCGGAACCTGGAAAGACCTCACCGACAACGTCAACTTCATGGCCAGCAACCTCACTGGCCAGGTGCGTAACATCGCTGAAGTTGCGACGGCCATTGCCAATGGCGATCTTTCGAAGAAGATCACGGTGGATGTGCGCGGCGAAATCCTGCAGCTTAAAGAAACGCTGAACACCATGGTCGAGCAACTGCGTTCCTTCGCCGCCGAAGTTACCCGTGTGGCCCGCGAGGTGGGCAGCGAAGGCCGTTTGGGCGGCCAGGCGAACGTCCCTGGGGTCGCCGGTACGTGGAAGGATCTTACTGACTCCGTGAATGCCATGGCCGGAAACTTGACTGGCCAGGTGCGTAACATCGCCGAAGTGACGACGGCCGTGGCCCGCGGCGATTTATCGCGCAAAATTACAGTGGACGTGAAAGGCGAAATTCTCGAACTGAAAAACACCATCAATACGATGGTCGATCAGCTCAACGCCTTTGCCGCCGAAGTAACGCGCGTGGCGCGCGAAGTCGGCACCGAGGGTAAATTGGGCGGCCAGGCGCAGGTGCCGGGCGTAGCTGGCACGTGGAAGGACCTTACCGACAATGTCAACGTGATGGCCGCTAACTTGACCGAACAGGTGCGCGGCATCGTGAAGGTCGTGACCGCCGTCGCCAATGGCGAACTTACTCAGAAGCTGACCGTGAACGCCAAGGGCGAGGTCGCGGCTCTGGCAGAAACCATCAACAATATGACGGATACACTGGCCACCTTCGCCGATCAGGTCACAACGGTGGCCCGCGAAGTTGGCGTGGAAGGGCGTCTCGGCGGACAGGCCAACGTTCCCGGCGCTGCCGGCACGTGGAAGGATCTCACCGGCAACGTCAATCTCCTGGCCGACAACTTGACCAACCAGGTGCGCGCTATTGCCGAGGTCGCCACCGCAGTCACCAAGGGCGACCTAACTCGCTCGATTCAAGTGGAAGCCAGCGGTGAAGTGGCGGAGTTGAAAGACAATATCAACACCATGATCGACAATCTCCGTCTGACCACCGATCGCAATACCGAACAGGACTGGCTCAAGACGAACCTGGCCCGCTTTACCGGTATGTTGCAGGGGCAACGCGATCTGGCAACCGTGGGACGAATGCTGCTCTCAGAATTGGCGCCTCTGGTTAGCGCCCAACAAGGCGTGATTTACCAGATGGGAACAGAAGAGTCCGCGGAGATGGTGCTGCTCTCGGCATTTGCTGGCGACGGCGAGGATGGGCACCTGCGCCGCTTGAAGATCGGCGAAGGTTTGGTTGGACAATGCGCGGCGGAAAAGGAACGAATGTTGATTTCCGATCTGCCGCCAAACACCATCTCGATCCGGTCCGGTCTGTTTGAAGCGGTGCCGCGCAATGTGATCGTGCTGCCCGTCCTCTTCGAGGACCGTGTCAAAGCGGTTATCGAACTAGCCTCGCTGAGCGCCTTCACAACTTCGCACCTTGCATTTCTTGAGCAACTCACTGCCAGCATCGGCATCGTGCTCAACAGCATCGAGGCCACGATGCAGACGGAAGGCCTGTTGAAGCAGTCGCAACAATTGGCCACCGAACTCCAGATGCAGCAGAAAGAGCTGCAGCAAACCAACGAGCAACTCGCGCAGAAAGCGCAGCAACTCGCCGAACAGAACGTCGAAGTCGAGCGCAAGAACCAGGAAATCGAGCAAGCCCGCCGTGCCTTGGAAGAAAAAGCCAAGGAGCTTGCTTTGACCTCGAAGTACAAGTCCGAATTCCTGGCGAATATGTCGCACGAGTTGCGCACGCCGCTGAACAGCATTCTCGTTCTGGGTCAGCAACTCAGTGACAACCCGGATGGCAATCTGACGCCGAAACAGGTTGAATTCTCCCGCACAATCCATGGCGCCGGCACGGATCTGCTAAACCTGATCACCGACATTCTGGATTTGTCGAAAATCGAATCTGGAACCGTCTCGGTCGAAGCTGAGGAGGTCTTCTTCGCCAGTCTGCTGGATACTGTCGAACGTCCGTTCCGCCACGAGGCGGAAAATCGGCACCTTACGTTCGAGGTGCAGACCGATCCGAATCTTGCCCGCAGCGTGGTCACCGACTCGAAGCGTCTGCAGCAGGTTCTGAAAAATCTTCTCTCCAACGCGTTCAAGTTCACCGAACTCGGAGGCGTCCGCCTCTCCGTGTCGGTGGCAAAGAGCGGTTGGAGCGAGAATCATCCAATTCTGGGCAATGCCGCGACCGTAGTGGCTTTTGAAGTTTCCGATACCGGCATTGGCATTCCGTTTGACAAGCAGCGCATCATTTTCGAGGCCTTCCAACAGGCCGACGCCGGCACCAGCCGCAAGTACGGAGGAACCGGACTTGGGCTGGCAATCAGCCGTGAGTTGGCCAGCCTGCTCGGCGGCGAAATTCAATTGCGAAGCGCTCCCGGCAGAGGGAGCACGTTCACCCTCTACTTGCCGCAAACCTATGTCGGACCTTCAACCGCCAGCGCCGCCATGTTGGAGCGAAGGTCGCCAACGTCGGTGTCGCCAGTCCAACTGGTTGTTCCGGAACACACGATCGAGAAGATTCCCGACGATCGCGACAATCTGCAACCCGACGATGCCGTACTGCTCATCGTTGAGGATGACCCACACTACGCCCGCGTGTTGTGCGATCTCTCGCGCGACAAGGGATTCAAAGTATTGGTGGCGATGCGTGGCGCCGAAGCTCTCGCGCTCGCCCGCGAGTATCATCCCACCGCCGTGTCACTGGACGTCTTCCTCCCCGATATGCTGGGCTGGACGGTGCTGAACCATTTAAAACAAGACCCGGCAACGCGGCACATTCCGGTGCAGATGTTAACTCTCGACGAAGACCGTCACCACGGACTGGCTCGTGGCGCGTTTGCTTTCGTCACAAAACCCACCACACCAGAGGGATTGGAATCTGCGTTATCCCGAATCAAGGAATACTCCGCTCCTCGACGGAAGCGCCTGCTGGTAGTGGAAGACAATCCGGCAGAGCAGTTGAGTATCCGTGAACTGCTTGGCTACGACGATATTGACGTCACCGTCGTCGCGAGCGGCGAGGAGTCGATCCGCGCCGTCAGCGACGAGTCCTTCGACTGCGTGGTTCTGGACTTGCGTCTGCCCGATATTTCGGGATTCGACGTGTTGGAACGCTTCCGCGATACTCCGTCCTTGAGCGACCTCCCGGTGGTCGTGTTCACCGGCAAGGAGCTTTCACCCGAAGAGGATGCCCGTCTGCATGCCTTGGCGCGCAGCGTAGTCGTCAAGGGCGTCGAGTCTCCCGAGCGATTGCTGGACGAGACGGCACTGTTCCTGCATCGCATCGTCGCCGACCTTCCCGCGGAAAAACAGAAGATGCTTGACCGGTTGCATCACTCCGACGACGCTCTGGTCGGGAAGAAGGTGCTGGTGGTCGACGATGACGTGCGCAACATCTTCGCTCTCAGCAGCGTGATTGAGCGTCGCGGCATGACCGTAATCACCGCCGGGACGGGCCGCGAGGCGATCGCAAAGCTCGAATCAACACCCGACGTCGCGATCGTCCTCATGGACATCATGATGCCGGAGATGGATGGTTACGAAACCATGCGCGTGATTCGACAAAACCAGTCGTTTCAGCGTCTGCCCATCATTGCGCTCACAGCGAAAGCCATGAAAGGAGATCGCGAGAAGTGTCTGGAGGCCGGTGCCTCCGAGTACCTCGCGAAGCCCGTCAATACCGAGCAACTGCTGTCGTCCCTGCGTATGTGGCTTCACCGATAGCAATGATGGAAACGGGAGTTTAGTTCCAGAAGTGCGGAGAGCACGCGGAGAATCAATGAGCACAGACGACAAGGTCAATATTCTCATGGTGGATGATCAGCCCGCGAAGCTGCTCAGCTATGAGGTCATGCTGGCCGAACTGGGCGAGAACCTGATCAAGGCGAATTCTGCCCAGGATGCGCTCGAACATCTGCTCAAGACTGACGTTGCCGTTGTGCTGATGGACGTAAGCATGCCGGACCTCGATGGCTTCGAATTGGCCACCATGATTCGCCAGCATCCACGCTTTCAGAGGACCGCGATTATCTTCATCTCCGCCGTGCATCTGACCGATCTGGACCGGCTCAAGGGATACGAGCACGGCGCTGTGGATTATATTTCTGTTCCGGTTATCCAGGAGCTTTTGCGCGCGAAAGTCAGGGTGTTCGCAGAGTTACACCGCAAGACGAGGCAGCTCGAGGAGTTAAATCGCGATCTGGAGCGCCGTGTATCGGAGCGCACTGAGGAGTTAGCCGCGAAAGCTGAGCTGCTGCTGCAACTTAATACCAAGCTGGAGGATAAGAATCAGGAACTCGATGCGATTGTGCACACGGCCCCGGATATCATTTTCAGCAGACAACCCGGCGGCGCCAGAGATTACATCAGCGACCGGTTTTACGAATATACGGGCGCTCCGGCCGGCTCGGCAGTAGGCTTCGGTTGGTGGGATTATCTGCATCCAGAGGATCGAGAGACTAACCAGAAGCATTGGCTGGACTGCGTCCAATCGGGTCAGAATTATGAAGCGGAATATCGCTTGCGCGATAAAGACGGAAACTATCGTTGGTTCCGCGCTCGCGCCGTGCCTATCCAGGATCATATTGGAAAGGCCGTCAGATGGTATGGCACGTGCTCCGATATTCACGACAGTAAACTGCTGGAACAATCGATTCGACACAACAACATTGAGCTGGAAAAGATGGTCGACCGGCGGACCGACGAATTGCGCCGCCTTTCCGTCCGCCTCATGTCGGCGCAGGATCAGGAACGCCGCCGCATCGCGCGCGATCTGCACGACGGACTAGGACAAGAACTGGCCGTGGCCAAAATGGTATTGGACAAGAACCTTCTGCAGGAAGCTTCGCAATCGCAGGAAGCCTGTGTTCAGGCCAGTAGCATTATCGACCGCGCGATTCAGCAAGTCCGCACTATGTCTCATCTTCTGCACCCTCCGCTGCTCGATGAAGTGGGATTGCTATCGGCGCTCACCTGGTACGCGGAAGGGCTGACCAAGCGCAGTGGGATCGAAGCGCTTCTCGAGGTCGATCCTCCTGATTTCCCCAGACTGGCCCCGGAAGTCGAGACGGCGGTCTTCCGTATTGTTCAAGAAGCCCTGACCAATGTGTTCCGCCATGCGGAAGCCCGGAAGGTGCGGATGACCCTGCAGCAAAAAGATGGGGCCATTGTCGTTTCGGTGCTCGACGATGGCAAGGGAATCGACGAGCGGATTGCGGAATTGCGTCCGGAGAAAGTGGGAGTCGGCATTGGCGGTATGAAACAACGCGCTCTCGAATTCGGTGGAGAGCTGCGGCTTAGTAATGCCAACCCTGGAACCCTCCTCGAACTGATTATTCCCTCCACATCTGTTTTGGGGGAGACCAACGCAGTGTTGAATGGCTGTGTTTGATTTGCTTCGTTAACTCTTCATTTTGTTGCGAGACAAGCACCTGCGAATCACCAACCATCAACCTGCCAATCGGGTGAAGTCAGTAGATAGTCTGCCAAACTTCCCTATAAAACATCCCTTCATTAGATACCCAGAGGATATCCAGCCCAGGGAAGTAAGCAGTAAACCGCTCCTGGATTTCGCGCATCTATTCTGTGGTCGCAAGCTTCTGGAATCCCGCGACAGGTTATCAAGGAGCGTCAATGCCGAGCCCGCAAGACTCCGCCGCCTTACCGCCTCTGTCGTCGTTCCGAATTTCATTGAACCGGAACGAATCTGCACTGCTCTCGTACAGCAGAGTTAGAGCAAAGTTTTGCAGTTGCATCCGCTTGCGATTCTCGCCGCATTCCGCGAAGGGATCGATCGGTGGATCGAATCGCAACGCTTCTTCCTGAAACAAGTTTCGCTTCCGTAGAAATAACTTCTTTCCGATCAGCTACTTTCGAAATACAGCAAGTTCCGTAAGTGATTACAGGAGCATCCTGATGGGAGCGAAGCAATCGCTTCGCTACTCTCTTCTTCGTAACATGCATCTCCGCAACTCATGGACATGCAAATCGTGCCTTTCGAAACGAAGGAGACTACAGTGGCCACTTGCGTAATATCTGCGACAGCAAACAATCTGCCCTTTGTAAGTGCGCTTCCCAAAAAGGATGAAAGCCGGCGAGATGGCTCCGAGGCCAGCCTTGTTCAACGCGCTAAGCTCGGTGACGAGCAAGCTTTCGCCGCCCTCTACCAATTGCATAAAAAGCGCGTGTATTCGGTTTGTCTGCAGATGACGAAGGATGTCGCTGATGCCGAAGACCTGACGCAGGAAGCTTTTTTACAGGTCTTTCGCAGCGTTAACTCATTTCGCGGCGATTCGGCCTTCTCCACCTGGCTTTACCGGATTGCCGTCAATACAGTGCTGATGAAGTTGCGCCGCCGTAAGTCTCCGCCCCTGGTGTCGCTCGATGAGCCGGTGTCGGCGGATTCGCCTTCTTTGAAACGAGACGTAGGGAAAGCCGATCCTCGTCTCAGTGGGGCGATTGACCGAATAGCGTTGCGTCGAGCCGTAGAGGATTTACCCGCTGGATGCCGGCAGATTTTCGACCTGCATGAGATTGAAGGATATCAGCATCATGAAATTGCTCAACTATTGCAGTGTTCCATCGGAAATTCGAAGTCACAGCTCCACAAAGCGAAAATGAAGATGCGCGATGTGCTGTTTCCGAAAGGGAAAGCCGTGCGAGGATTAAAGGCGAGCGATGGCTCGGACCATGTGGCGGCATAGACAGACGTAGCGCTGCCGCGACCTTCATGGTATGGACGAGAGCGAAATTCGCCATTCAACAATAAGGTTGACACTGATGGAAAGTTGACTGAACCCGAAATTCCCATTAAGGCCAAGCCCGCTATCCTCAAGGACGCCGGCCGTTCCGCATAGATCGGATGGAATTCATCCGCCGGTCTTTTGTTGGGTGATCAATTGTTGGGTTGGGTGATCGATTCTTTCCTGGCCTCGGTCTTGTCAAGCTTGACTTTTTGATCGGGACGAAATGGTGGTCCAACGTCGGGAGGAAGCAAAAGCGCCCATCCCGGAGCCCGAGCCGGCGGCGGAACGTCCCTAAGTGAAAGAAGAATAAAGACTTTACCTATAAGTCCTTATTCCTCAAAGACCTGGCGCGCAGAACCCAGCTAAAGTATTGATCCCAAAAGACCGGTCATGGGAGGGGGGGTACCCCCCATTACCGACCAGTAAACACCAAACACAGAAAAATACGTCGTCCCAAGCAACCACCAAGAAATTTATTTTCGGGCGAACAAACGGAGAATAATCCCAGCCAATGTACGTACAATACGGCTGCTACAAAGTGTTCCACGTGAAACATTGTACGTACAATCTCAGGCCTTCGGCTGCTTCTGGCCCGCTCGCTCTTGCAGTGCAATGGTAACTGCGCGCAGCATGTCGCCGGCCGGAGCGGGCTTGCCGGTCCAGATTTCAAACTGGCGGGCGGCCTGCTGTACGAACATTTCGATGCCGGGGATGACGGCGATTCCCTTGCTCCGCGCCACTTGCAGCAGGTGGGTTTCGACCGGGTCGTACACCATGTCGAAGACTACCCGGGCTTGAATCTCTTGATCCTTGAGCGGGCAATCGCGCGTGTTTCCCATTCCGACCGGAGTGGCGTTGATGATGACGTCGAAGGCGATCTTGCGCAGATCGGCTCGTTTGATGGTGTGCGCTTTGGCCTGGCGTGCCAGCTTCTGACCCTTGATGGATGTGCGATTCAGTATCCAGACTTCAGCGCCGCGCTCTTTTAGACCGAAGACCGCGGCCCGGGCCGCGCCTCCGGCCCCGAGCACAAGAACCTTGGCGTTCTCAATCGTGATGCGCTGCTCCAGCGGACGAATGACGCCCGCGATATCGGTATTGAATCCGTAAAGCTTCCCTTCCTGTCCACGGACTACGGTATTACAGGCGCCGGTTTTGGCCGTGTGCGCATCGGTGTTATCGAGATAGGAAAGGATGGCCTGCTTGTACGGCATGGTGATGCTGAGGCCGTGCAGGGGAATCTCGCGCGCGCAATAGATCAGGTCCTTGAGCGTTTTGGCGTGCAGAGGAAGGTAAACGCCGTTCACGTTCTCGCGGCGCAGCGCGGTGTTCATGATGATGGGGGAAAGTGAATGTTCAACCGGGTCGCCGGCGACTCCAAAGATGCGAGTGGCGGCGTCCACCTGGTCGATGCGGTAGATGTTGTGCAGATCCCGCGCGCCGATCTGGCCGGGCGCGGTTTTGAGGCCGGCATTGGGGTCGACTGCGCCAAAGGTGAAGACACTGCCCGCGCGCACGCTGAGCACGCGGCTGATGATGCCTTGTTCCCCCATGCACAATCCGATCAGAGCATTCTGCCCGCTCTGCGTCTGCAAAAACTTCATCATGGCCACGTTGTCGGAGAGCGTGGTGGCGGTGGTGACGATTTTGTAGAAGTCGGCTGGAATTTTCAGCATTTTCTCCAGCGTCTGATCGAGGTTGCGGGTGGCGCGGAAATCATGGAAGGACAAGATCAGTCCGGCCCGGCTGCGGAGGCGTGCAATCGCTTCGGGCTTGGATTTCAGCGCGCTCTGAAATTCCAGGTCGACAAGCTGGCAGCCCGCGGCATGGGCCTTGGTGAGCACCTCCAATTGCGAAGCGAGCGATCCCTTGAACTTGCCGCCATTCTCGGCGCGGCGGCAGGTGCCGATGGCGGTGACATACTGATGGGTTTCGAGAAAACGATGGATTTTTGGCAGCGCAGCCAGAGGCTGCTTCAAATAGTCCAGTCGGAATTCGAGAAACGGGTTATCCCGGGCCATGGACTCGGCGATAGCCAGCATGTCTTCGACCGTGTCGCCGATCGTGTCTCCACCCAGCGCCAGGCAGACCCTGGGCAGATGCATAGGAAGAATGCGCGGCGCGGCAGTGGAGGAAAAAGCCAAGGCCATTTGTTTTCAGCTTATTCTCTAGCTTATTCTCTAGCTTTATTCTCTAACGACGGCGCGATATTACAGGGGCGCAGGCGCAGATGCAACCCCGCAGTCGCAAACCGCGCCCGCAACCGAACGACTGCTGGACCGCCAGGGAAGTACCTTGGCGACAAAGGGCTAAACACCCTCGTAACCTTGACCCCTCCCCGCTGGCTTGTTACTTTTCGGCTGTAACCCTTGTCTTTTTAGGAAGATGGACGGACAGCACCGGATCGACGGGAGTCGGAGGTAAGATGAACAAAACAGGATTGTTGTTGGTACTCGTGGTAGCGGCGACCTTGGCCATGGCCCAGCCGTCGACGAAGGCGGCAACCCCAGATGCGTCCGGTATCATCGATACCTCGGCCAACACCCCCTTCGTACGCTTTCAGACGCCGACGGCAGCGGACATTTACTGCGCGGGATTTCTGTCGAAGGAGCGGGTTCCCGACGCAAACTACGTGAACGGCGGACTTCAGACGCCCTCTTCCACCAAGTTCGGGATCGGGGAACTGGTCTACTTGGCGGGGAGCGGCTACCAGGTGGGACAACTATATTCGATCGTCCGTGAAATACGAGACCTGAACGAATACGACATTTATCCCAATCGTAAGAAAGTGATGGCCGCTGCGGGACAGCCTTACGGGGAGATTGGCAGGGTACGGGTCGTGGATATCCGCAGTCACAGCGCCATCGCCCAGGTGGAATTCAATTGCGATCCCATCAATCCGGGAGACCTCGTTCAGCCTTTCGTGGAAAAGCCGCCGATCACCTTCCGCGTCCCCGAGCACTTCGACCGCTTCCTGCCGGCCACCAACAAACTGAGCGGACGCATCGTGCTGGCTAAGGACTTCGACAGCGAACTCGGGACCGGCATGAAGCTTTATATGAATGTGGGTTCGAACCAGGGTGTGAAAGTGGGGGACTATTTTCGGGTAGTGCGCTCCTATACCGCCACCTTGCACGATCCGGTGGACTCGCTCTCCTTCAAAATGAACACGTCAGAAGACACGCAGATGCGTCCGCCCACTTATGAGGCCAATCGCTTCACACGCTCTAAAGGGCCGAACATTCATGTGGCGGATCTGCCGCGGCGCGCCGTGGGAGAAGTGGTCGTTTTGAACGTGACCCCGACGGCATCGTCAGGGATGATAGTCTTCGCGCTGGAAGATGTGTACACGGGCGACTCGGTGGAATTGGACAACCAGGAGTAAGGCAAGCGGACGAGACAATCTAATCGGAACGGGGAGAGCAAATCTCCCCTTTTCTTTTGCCCGGACAGGCTCTTAGCCATCCAGGCGGCGCACGCCTGGCGACCATTGGATCTTCAATGCAGGGATAAAGCGGCTAACACTGCGCTGCGCTTACGCGGACAGTCCAGGGCGGCTGTCGGTACGCCTTGGCTCTCGCTCAGCGGAAGAAATGGATTGCCGGATTCCCGGGAATCATCGCACCCGCGACAACCAGCACGACAATCACAACTGCGAGTTCCATATCGCCCTCACAAACTTACCTGCAACGTTTACTGCACATCGTCGTCCTGGAAACGACGAGCTCCAAATCATGAGCCAGCGCTCAGCTTACACCCAGTTGCCGAGAAGACAACAGTACTTAAGTGGGGGGCGCGAAAGTGGGGGGAAACGTGACGTGGAGTTGAGGGATCCAGTTCATCCGGATACCGCTGCAGCGTCGAAGTCGGAAAACACCTCGGCCGAGAATGCCTCAATCGTTGCGGCCATGCGCCAGGCATCGGGCGGCAGACCAGCTTTGCGGCAGGTCTGCTCCAGAAAAGTCTCCCGGTCCCAGCCATGTTCGAGTGGGACCTGTGGCAGCAGCAGGCCGCGGCGAGCGCCCTGCGAGACGATCAGGCCGTGATGCCCGACTTGGATTGCTTCGGGATGAATCGGGAACAGCGGGGAAAGCACACTGAGAGAAACCTCCAGCTTAAGAACCTCTTCCTTCGTCACCGGCAAGAAACGGGAATCTTCAAAAGCGGCGGCGCGTGCGGTTTCGGCCACGGCGCGATAGAGCGGCGCGATGGGTAAGGCATAGCCAACACATCCCCGAAGCTCCCGAGAGATATCGCTATGAGGGTCCCGGCGAAGATCGCCGCTTGGGTCGCCTTGCGGATCGCACTTCTCATCGGGCTTCTGACCGGACTTCAGATCGCACTTCACATAAAGAGTTGTGAAGACGCCGCGCGCCTCTGCCAGCCCCGGCAGCGGAGGCGGCGCGTCCGAAAAAGGCTGACGCTCCACCTGGGCAAGAATCGCCTGGTGTGCAATGGCGAGCAAAGTGCGGCGTTGCTCTGGAGAAAACTCGGCGGATGCCGGTGCGGCCCGAGCCATTTGAGTCCCGGTTGCAGTCTCAGAGGTTTCAGACAGCTTGGACATCGCGTTTTCTCCGCCGGGCGAGGACGAAGGACCGGCGCCGCCGCTTCTCCGACTTGCGGTCGATCCGCGACCAGAAGGCAATAAAGTAGTCGATTGCGGAGACCAGCGAAAGCAGAACCATGAACCAGATCGCGCTCCAGGCAATCCAGTAGACGGGGAAAATGTACCCACCGTGCACCGGCCACTCGTGCCAGCGGCGCGCGAGAATCACGGCCACCACGGAGATGATCTGCACCAGCATCTTGAACTTGCCGAGTTCGCTCGCCTGAATGGTGAAGCCTTCAGAAGCGGCAATGGAGCGTAATCCGCTCACCAGAAACTCGCGGCCGATAATGACCACAGCCATCCACGCCGGGACCAGCGCGGGATTGAACTGCACCAGGGTGACAAAAGCGGCCGCAATGAGCAACTTGTCGGCCAGCGGATCAAGCAGGATGCCCATGGTGGTGATCTGGCCCCGTTTGCGCGCGAGATAGCCGTCAATGCCGTCGGTAATCGATGCCAGGATGAAAACGGCCGAAGCCAGGATTTCTCGTTCTCCGGTATGGTCGCTCAAGCGCGGGGTGCAGAGAATCCATATCAGAAGCGGGATCGCCGCGACGCGGGTGAGCGTGATGTAGTTCGGAAGATTCACGCGAAGGCTGAGCCAGCTCTGACTGAACCTGGACCGCGGGGGCGGTCATCGGTCAATTGTGATTATCCTCTACATCGGAGGCCAAGGCAACGGACCAGAGGCAGAGTCCATGAAAGTAGAGAGGTAGCGCCGAAAACATTAGGGATAAACGAGTGGAACGCGTTCACAAAACCGCGCGCCACCGAAGACTGCCGAGATTTCTGCGCTGAGGGAGTTCTGCCCCGTACACGGCGGGGCACAACCCGGCCTCCACACAGCCTCTTTTATTTCTGTTTTGCGATGATCTTGTCTTTGATCTTGTCGTACGTGGCCGCGGGAACAATCTTCTTATTGAGCAGGTCAGTCTTCTTCGCGTAAGGACGGCCGTCGATAATTTTCTGCGAGTAGGCCGGTCCGATCCCCGGTAGAGCTTGCAGTTGGTCCTTGGTCGCCGAGTTGATGTCGAGCAGGTCGGCCTTGGCAGCCGCGGCGCTGGCCGGCTTAGCAGTGGCTTGCGCCGCAGCCATTCCGCTGAGCAGGCTGAGTGCAAAAAGTGCGACGAGAATTCTCGTCAGGAAACGCTTGGTCATAGTCCTCTCTCCTTTCATCCTTTTGCTTAATCCTATTCTTTCGCCGCGGCTTTGTAGCCGGCAGCCTTCGCTTCGGCTTCGGTCATGAATTTCCCTTGCTTGGTCTTGCCATACCAGCGGCCGCTCTTGTGGTAGACGCCGCTCTCCGTGTTGACCCAGACTTTACCGCTCGCTTTAGCGGCGCTAATCTCCGAACTGGATGGCGTGGCTCCCGCTGACTTGGTTGCCGTGCCGGGCGCAGCCGCGCTGCCTGGGGAAGCCGAAGCGACTGGAGCCTGAATTGGAGGTTTTGCGGAGGTGGAGTTGCTGCTGCTCGAACTTGCCTGCGCCTTCGCCAGGGCGGGCACAATGCCGGCCGCAAGCACACAGAACACGAGCATCCAGAAAGTAAGTTTTCTCGTTTCGTAATTCATTTTCCCTCACACCTTCCATGAATTGTCATCCTGAGTACAGCGAAGGAACTGGTATTCGCCGCAAGGAACAGGTCCTTCGCTTCGTTCACGATGACAACTCAAACTTATGTCGCGAATTAATAGCATGCTCCTAGGTCTCTGGAAATCTCCGTGGAGTACGGCTAAGCATAAATCCCGCGCTGGCGGATGGTGTACGCCACGCGGTCGATGGCCAACATATAGGCCGCGATCCGGTTGTTCACGCCGTGGGTCTCGGCGTAGCGGACAACATCGTCGAACGCCTCAATCATGATCTCCGCGAGGTGCTCATTGACCACCGATTCCTTCCAGAAATACCCCTGACGGTCTTGCACCCATTCGAAGTAAGAAGTAGTGACGCCGCCCGCGTTCGCCAGGATGTCGGGAATCACGAAAACTTTCTTCTCGGAAAGAATATCGTCGGCGGCAGCAGTGGTGGGCCCATTCGCACCCTCCGCCAGAATTTTGCACTTCACGCGATCCGCATTTTGGCTGGTGATCACGTTCTCGGTCGCCGCCGGAATCAGGATCTCGCAATCGACCAGCAGGAGCTCGGCCGGATCGTACTTCTCGGCGCCGGGAAAGCCGTGAATGGTGCCATTGCGCTGGCGGAATTCCCACAGCGCTTCGGCGTCGATGCCGTCCTTTTTATACAGACCGCCACCCACCTCGATAATGCCGATGATCTTGTATCCGGCTTCCGCCATCAGGCGGGCCGCGTTCGAACCGACGTTTCCGAATCCCTGCACGATGACGCGTGTGGTGTCGCGATTCAGGCGCAGTTTCTTGATTGCCTGCTCGCAGACCATCAGCACGCCTCGTCCGGTGGCCTCCCGCCGCCCGCGCGAGCCGCCAATGTTAATCGGCTTGCCGGTGACGACTGCAGTGCACGTCTGCCGCGCGTGCATGGAATAGGTGTCCATGATCCAGGCCATGGTCTGCTCGTTGGTGTTCACGTCCGGGGCGGGGACGTCTTTTTCGGGGCCGATGAAATCGAAGAGCTCCGCCGTGTAGCGGCGCGTCATGCGCTCCAACTCGCCTTGCGACATTTTGTGCGGATCGCAGATGATGCCGCCCTTGGCGCCGCCGAACGGAATGTTCACCACCGCGCACTTCCACGTCATCCAGCTCGCCAGGGCGCGGATCTCGTCGAGGTTCACGTCGGGCGCATAGCGCAGTCCGCCCTTGGCCGGGCCGCGCGCAATCGAGTGCTGTACACGAAATCCCGTAAACACTTCGAGGCGCCCGTCGTCCATCTGCACCGGGATATGCACGATGATTTCGCGGCTCGGGCTGCGCAGAACCCGCCATAGGCCTTCATCAAGATTCAGCTTGCGCGCGGCCAGATCGAAACGGGCGGCTTGCGCCTGCCAGGGATTAGTTTCCTGCTCGAGCTCCAAAAGGGTGGTCATGGAAGTCTCCAAATGATAGCGATTCCGATTGCCGCCCATAGCGGGCAAGCCTCGCAAAGTATATTGCCGGGCCGCTGGCTAGGCAAGCGCAGGGAGTGCCAAAAAGGGAACATTGTATTTACAACGTGCGCACAACAATGTATAGTCTTTGTGTATACAGGAGGACCGTATGCCTGCGACAGGAACGGGGGCCAGGAGAACGCGCGACGAAACCATTAACCTGCGCGCCACTCAGCGTCAGAAGGCGCTGATTGACCGGGCGGCGGAGGCTCTGGGGCGAAACCGGTCGGACTTCATGCTGGAAATCGCGTGCCGGGAAGCAGAAGCGGTCTTGCTCGACCGCCGGTATTTCGCCTTGTCGAGCGAGGAATTCAAGCGCTTCACGTCTCTGCTGGACAAGCCTCCGGCGAGCAATGCGAGACTTCGAAGGCTGCTGAAAACGAAAACTCCATGGGAGCAATAAGAATGGTCCGCAGTGACCAGTTCCTGAGCGCGCCCGAGAAGCTGCGCGCGGAGCACGATCTTTCGGATTTCGAGTGCGGAGAACCGGCGCTCGACGACTGGCTGCGGCGTCGCGCGCTGCAGAGTGAAGAAAATGGCGCTTCGCGTACGTACGTCGTTTGTGCCGGGCAGCAGTTGATCGGATATTATGCGCTGGCGGTTGGCGCCGTCGCACATGCGGAAGCGCCCGGCCGGGTGAGGCGCAACATGCCGGATCCGGTGCCGGTTGTGATCATTGGCCGGCTGGCCATTCACCAGAGATATCGGGGGAGAAAAATCGGCCTCGGACTTCTGCGCGACGCGATATTACGTACGTTGCAGGCTGCGGAAATTGCCGGAATCCGCGCAATTCTCGTGCACGCGATTTCCGAGCGAGTGCGGGAATTTTATGAAGATTGCGGATTCATACCTTCCCCGATGGACGCGATGACGCTCATGATCACGGTGGCGGAAGCTGCAAGCGCATTCGTTGGCAGGGACGCCAGATACCGCTATCTGCGGGGTCGTCCGAAACCGGTATAGAAAACGGGGCTTGCTCCGTCCCCGCTCGATCAGCATACTAATTCGTGCGATCCTAACAGTGCCGCTGAACCCAGATGATCCGTCCCGACTACAACGAGTTCTTGCGCCTGTCGCGCAGCGCCACGCTGGTTCCGGTGGCAAAGTCGATCTCTGCCGACTTGCTTACGCCGGTCTCCGCGTTTCTTGCGGTGGCGGAGGGAGAGCCGGACGCTTTCCTGCTCGAGTCGGTCGAAGGCGGAGAAAAAATTGGACGGTACACATTTCTTGGGGTGCGGCCATTTTTACGGCTGGAGTCGCGTGGCTCCGAGATCACGATTGCACGCGGCCGCAAAGTCGAACGGCGCACGGGAAATGTTTTCGACGTCATCAAGGAACTTCTGCAGCAGCATCGTCCGGCGGCGATGGAAGGCCTGCCGCCATTCACTGCCGGAGCGGTTGGCTATTGCGCGTATGACCTTGTGCGGCGACTCGAAAACATCGGAGAGCACGCCGTGGATGACCTCGATGTTCCCGACTGCGTGCTGATGTTCTTCGACCGCGTGCTCGCCTTCGATCACCTGCGCCACCAGATCCATATTGTCGCGTCGGCGGAAGTTACGCATGACCCGCCCAGGGTCGCCTACGATCGCGCCGTAAGGGACATCGCGCGCATCGAGAAGAAACTCGCTGCGGGATGGAAGCCGGCGCACTGGCGGAAAGTGGCGACCAAGTCAAAGCTGGCAACGTCAAAATTAAAAACACGGGCGCGCACTCCGAAGCCCAAGTTTCTGGAAAGCGTGCGGCGCGCGAAGGAGTACATCGCGGCTGGCGACATTTTTCAGGTTGTGCTTTCGCAGCGCTGGGATTTCGAGCCGGGAGTCGCCCCGCTCGATCTATACCGCGCCCTGCGTACCGTGAATCCGTCGCCGTATATGTATTTCTTGCGATTCGGCAGCGGGAATGCGAAGAAGCATTCCACGCCCACTCATCGCAAAAAAGGCGATGAATGGGGCACCCTGCACGTTCTTGGTTCGTCTCCCGAGATGCTGGTGCGGGCGGCTGGCGGCGGACGCAAGCTTGAATACCGTCCGATTGCCGGGACGCATCCGCGCGGCCGCGACGAAGCGGCAGATGCGGCGCTGGAAAAGAAAATGCTCACCGACGAAAAGGAGCGCGCCGAGCACGTAATGCTGGTGGACCTTGGCCGCAATGACCTGGGCCGCGTCAGCGAGTATGGATCGGTGAAAGTTCGCGATCTGATGTACGTGGAGCGGTATTCGCACGTAATGCATCTGGTGTCGGCGCTCGAAGGGCGGCTGCGTCCGGAACTGAATGCGATGGACGCGTTTGCCGCGTGCTTTCCTGCGGGAACGCTGAGCGGCGCGCCGAAGGTTCGCGCTATGCAGATCATCGAAGAACTGGAGCCGACGCGGCGCGGCGTGTATGGCGGGTCCGTGCTCTACGCCGATTTTGCGGGGAACCTGGATTCGTGCATTGCAATTCGGACTCTGCTCATGAAGGGCAAGAAGGCGTACTTGCAAGCGGGAGCCGGAATCGTAGCCGATTCCGATCCGCAAAGTGAGTTTGAAGAAACGGAGAACAAGGCGCGGGCCGTGTTGCGGGCAGTGCAGATGGCCAGGGGCAGCGAATAGCGGACAGAATTGGTTTTGACTGTGGCGACTTCTAAGAGAATGAACCGCCCAGCCACAGCGACATTTACTGCCAATTCGCCTTGTGCCGTTCGACCCACCAGCAAGCGGGATTCCCGTTCTGCGGGAAGATCGACCGGCTGCACGTCACCTGGGCCGTCCCCATCATGTCATATTCCACCTTGTTGCCCTTCAGCGGTGTAGCCAGAAATTGATTGACTGCGACTACGCCATACGCTGTTCCGTGCGCCGCGCGAAACTTCAGCACCGCCCAATCCCCCAGGTAGAGCAAATCGGCGAGGAGAAATATTCCGATCAGGACTCGGCCCAGCCACCGTCGCCAGTTCCATTTCACGCGAGAAATCCCCGCAGGGTTAAAGCCACATCAGAAGTGTATATCGCGATAGAAAATGCAGTGGCGTTCCAAATACCAGGAAATGACGAAACAAACCACCATGATGCCCGCGGCCCACAAGAACATTTGCACAGGGAGAGTGGCGGCAAGCCGGGCGCTGCCGTCAGGATCGTGCGTCGCAGCGCAAAAAATCAATCCACTGATCAAGGCGATTCCCGCTGCCAGCGCCAGCCGGCCAAGGAAATCGTAAATCCTTTGATCCAGGTCAGGAGATGGGTCCAGCAAAGCAGTATTGAACACGGCGTACAAAGATAGAATGCAGACGAATAAGGTGACCGGCTTGGCGACCTCGACCAGCATGCTCCAAACCCCCGCCGATAAGCCATTCTACCGCCATTCGCGGGCGGAATAGTAGATGGAAGTGCTTAGGAAACCCGGCAACGGCAAGCTACCGGGCGGCAAGCGGTTCTGGCGAGCGCAGCGAACTGACACGCTCGCGAGCATTCTGGAGCGCACGTTTCACGTGACGAGGCGCGGTGCCTCCGGGGACGTCGTGCAGCGCCAGCACCTCGGCAAGTCCCAGGCAGGAATGGAAACCTGCGTCAAAGCTCGAGTGGATCGCCTGCAGGTCGGCGAGCGGCAGCTTTTGCAGATCGCATCCGCGCTCCACTGCCAACTGCACGGCTTTGCCAACCGCTTCGTGCGCAAGACGCGAGGGCACTCCGCGCTCCACGAGATAGGCGGCTGCGGCCCACGCGTTCATAAATCCAGAGCTTGCGGTCTGATTCATTCTTGCTTGGTTGAATTCGACGGTGTTCATAAATCCGGTTACCGGCGGCAGCAAGCCGATGACTGTGTCAGTGGCGTCGAACAACGGCTCCTGGGTTTCCTGCAAGTCTTTGTTGTACGCGAGGGGCAGTCCCTTCACCAAGGTCTGCAGGGTGGTGGCGCAACCCATGACCCGCGCCGCTTTACCGCGCACCAGTTCCGGCAAGTCGGGATTTTTTTTCTGCGGCATGGCGCTGCTGCCAGTGGAATAAGGCTCTGGCAACTCGACGAATCCGTAGGCGGGCGTTGAGAACAGAATCATTTCCTCGGCCCAGCGGCTGAGGTGCAGCGAGAGCAACGATAGAGTGTCGACAAACTCTATGGCGAAGTCCCGGTCGCTGGTTGCATCGATGCTGTTCGCCGTCGGAGCATCAAAGCCCAATTCCGCGGCCATCGCCTGACGATTGAGTGTAAGCGTGGCTCCGGCTACCGCGCCCGATCCCAGCGGACAAAGGTTCGCGCGTTTGCGGCAGTCGGCGAGGCGAGTCGTGTCGCGGAAAAACATTTCCGCATAAGCCAGCAACCAATGCGCGACCAGGACGGGCTCTGCCGGCTGCAAATGGGTGTATGCAGGCATGGCTGCAGTGCCTGCCGCTTCGGCACGCGCTAGGATCGCTTCGATCCAATCGGCGATCGAGTTTTGCAGAGTGTCGATGCTTTGCCGCACGAAGAGGCGGAGGTCGGTCGCAATCTGTTCATTACGGCTCCGGCCGGTGTGCAATTTGTAGCCAGTGGGGCCGATCAGCGCGGCGAGTTGCTTCTCTACGAAGTGGTGGACGTCTTCGGCTTCTGGATCGTTCAAGAATTCGGGCGAGGACTCGGCGCGGCGGCCGATTTCTGCCAGGGCTTTTACAATCTCGGAAAGTTCCTCGGAAGACAGCACGCCCGCGTGTTCGAGCGCGTTGGCGTGGGCACGGCCGGCGGCGAGTTCGAAGGGAAGCAGGCGTTGGTCGTAGGGAAACGACCTCTGCCATTTCTCGAATTCGGGGTCGAGCGGTTGCCGGAAGCGGCCAGACCACATCTTCATCGTGCGACCTCGACTGCGCGACCTTCAGGTCGCTCGTCAGGGACGAAGCAAGGATAGCAGGTCCTTCGCTTCGCTCAGGATGACAAATTATTTTTGAGACGACAACTCGTGTAACGTGCCCTCGGCCTTGCGCCCGTGCTGCGTCTGGGCGCGGCAACGCGAGGGCAATCCCAGAATGCGGATGAAGCCTTCCGCGTCTTTTTGATCGTAGCTTGCGCCCATGGTGAATGAAGAGAGGTCGGTGCGGTAGAGCGAGTGATCGGACTTGCGGCTCACGATGTTGACGTTGCCTTTGTACAGCGACACCGTAACTGAGCCAGTTAGATTCTGTTGGGTGGTTTCGACGAAGGCGTCCAGCGCTTCGCGCAGCGGTGTAAACCACAGGCCAAAGTAAACGAGTTCGGCATATTTGAGCGCTACGTGCTGCTTGAAGTGCAGCAGATCGCGATCGAGGCACAGGGCTTCGAGTTCGCCGTGGGCGGCCAGCAGCAGCGTGCCTCCCGGAGTTTCATAGCAGCCGCGCGACTTGATGCCGACGAAGCGGTTCTCGACCAGGTCGATGCGTCCGACAGCATTGCGTCCGCCAATTTCATTCAGCAGTTCGACCAGCGATACGGGATCGAGAGTCTGGCCGCCGACCGCGACGGGCGCGCCGTTTTCGAATCCAATTTCGACTTGCTCTTCCTTATCGGGAGCTTCTTGCGGCGACTTCGTCATCTGCCATGTGCTGGCGAACGGCGCGTTGCCGGCGTCTTCAAGTTCCCCGCCTTCGTGGCTCAGGTGCCATAGATTGCGATCGCGGCTGTGGATCTTCTCACGGCTGGCAGTCACGGAGATGCCCCGCTTTTCGGCGTAGTCGAGACAATCTTCACGCGATTTCAGGTTCCACTCGCGCCACGGCGCCACCACTTTCAGTTCGGGAGCGAGCGCCTGGTAAGCCATCTCGAAGCGGACCTGGTCGTTGCCTTTGCCAGTGCATCCATGACTGACGGCTGTTGCTCCCTCGCGCAGCGCAACTTCGACCTGATGTTTGGCGATCACGGGCCGCGCTAGCGATGTACCGAGAAGATACTTATTCTCGTAAACGGCGCCCGCTTTCAGCGCGGGCCAGACATAGCCGGTCAGGAACTCTTCGCGCAGATCCTCGACTACTACCTTGCTGGCTCCCGTCTTATACGCTTTGTTAACCACGGCCTCGACATCGTCTCCCTGGCCTACGTCGGCGACCATGGCGATCACATCATAGGCATAGTTTTCCTTGAGCCAGGGAATAATGATGGAAGTATCGAGTCCACCGGAGTAGGCGAGAACAATTTTTTCGACATTGGTGGACATAGTTTTTGACGGGGTCTTAGGCATGGGCATGCACGCTCCTCTCCGAGAAGCGGCTCACAGCGCCGCCCAACAGCCATACCAGAATCGCTTTTTGAATATGCAGACGATTTTCCGCCTGATCGAAGACGACCGAGTTGACCGAATCGATGACCTGATCGGTGACTTCCTGTCCACGATGCGCGGGCAGACAGTGCATGAACAATGCAGTGGGCTTGGCTAGTTGCATCAGCGAGGCATTCACCTGGAACGGCGCGAAAATGGCGGCGCGCTCTTCGGATTCATGTTCGTGTCCCATGCTGGCCCAGGCATCAGTATAAACGGCATCGGCTCCGGTAACGGCCTTGCGGGGATCGGTCAGAATACGGAGCGAAGCTTTGGTCTCGGCCGCAATTGCTTTCGCCATGGTGACGATGACGGGATTGAGGCTGTAGCGCTCGGGAGTAGCAATCGAAACCTTCGCGCCCACCGAGGCGGCCGCGAGCAGAAGCGAATGCGCCATGTTGTTGCCATCGCCCACATAGGCGAAATGGATTTTCTTGAGATCGCCGAAGTGCTCCTGCAGGGTGAAGAAGTCGGCGAGCGCCTGGCAGGGATGCTCAAGTTCGCTGAGCGCATTGATGACTGGAACGCTGGCGTAGGTGGCCATCTCCTCGACCTCGGCATGGCTGAAGGTGCGCAACACGATCAGATCGATCCAGCGTTCGAGGTTGTGAGCGATATCGTACAGCGACTCGCGTGCATTCAGGCGGCTGGCGGTCTGGTCGACGAAAAATGTGCTGCCGCCAAGGCTGTCCATGCCGGCTTCGAAGGTGAGGCGGGTACGCAGCGATGGCTTCTCGAAGAACATGACCATCTGCTTGCCCGCGAGAATACCGCGGAAATCCGCAGGGCGCTGCTTGAGCATGGACGTCAGGTTGAAGAGAGTGAGGATCTCGGCGGGGGCCAGATCGTGAATGGAGACGAGATCGCGCGGCGCGACGGGCTCGGGCAGCATGCCCGGGGGCGGCTGCGGGCTGGTCTTCATTCTTGTCTTCAGCGTTGGCGAGGTCATTAGTGCCATGGGATCGGTTCTCATTTCGTTTCTCAACACTCCATTTCTGAAATCCGGTTCGTATCAGGGCATCGCTTTAGCGATGCCACACATCACGCAATCAAACGCCCCTTTAGGGGCCGGTTCTATGACAACTCGCGAATCCGTCGAGCCAGCGCTTGTGCCTGCTTTATGTCGGTAGCGATGACCAGCACGGTATCGTCGCCGGCAATGGTTCCGACCACTTCAGTCCAGCGCGACGCGTCGAGCGCGGCGGCCACCGGCTGCGCGCTGCCCACCGTCGTCTTCACCACCAGCAGGTTCTGCGCCTGCCGGATTTCGACTACAAACTGGCGCGCAAGATGCATAACCGAGGGCAATACGCCCTCCGCACCGGAACTCTCGTCCGAGCGCCGATAGCCCTCGGGGCCTTTGACGAGTTTCAGTTCGTGGATATCGCGCGAGAGCGTGGCTTGCCCGACCTCGATTCCTTTCCGCTCCAGGCGCTGCTGGAGGAAGTCCTGGCTTTCGACCGGACCTTCGTCGAGCAGGTCGAGAATCGCTTTGTGGCGGGCCGCTTTCGCCATGAATAAAAATGCAGTTCAATGCATAAGTATCCATGTGGCGGCGGGGGCATGTCAAGCGGGAAATCGAAGACGATTACCAACGGGGAGAAGAGAAAACAACGGCGAAACGAGGCTCTTTCCTGGCTGTCAGCCCCTGTCTAAGACTTGATTACTGGGCCGCGTCCGTCGGGATCTGGAAATCCACCCCACGCTCTTCGTTGGTCTTTTGGGTAGCAGAAAGGTCGAGGTCGGCGAGTTGGATCTTGTGGGTGCGGTCCGGGGCAAAGTCAAACAGGGTGTCGCCCACGACCGCGTAATTGAAGACCTCGGTCCGGTGACCGTCTTTGAAAACGAGCACGGTGGGAGGCTGCTGGGCCACGGGCTTGTCGGACTGGCCGGCGGCGTCCGCATTCGCCACCGGATTGCGGTTTCCGGCATGTCGGACGGGGGGCGCGCTCAGTTGGCCGACATTGGGGGCGTAGCCGTCGGGTGCGTCACGATCGGCAGACTCTTCGTCCTCTTGCTCGGCGTCGGCAACCCCGTAGGGAATATAGACCGGTTCGGCGACAACCGCCAAATTCCTGTTTGGGTGATCTTTATCGCCACCGTTGTTTTTGTGGTGCCGGTGGTGCCCGTTGAAAAGCGGCGGGTACGGGTTCGCTGGCATGAAGAGATTCGCGCAGCAATCCCCCAGCAGCGGCCGGTTGTTGACGTAACCGTCTGGCCCGAGGGAAGTTACGCTGGGACGAATGCCATTAATGAATCTTCCACCAAAACCAAGTGATGTTACTGAGGCAGGCACACCGTTGACCTGAGCCTGAACTGGCAAAGAAGCGGCGGCGCAAAACGCCAATAAAAAGGACAGGGAGGCTAAGGAAAGCAGGAAACGGGTTCGCACACCGGCCGGCATGGAAAACCTCCCCCGCTTAGCCTACACCCAATTTGGGGCCTACCCTATTAGAAGTTGCCGATAGCCCGAAAGTTGCGCGGAAAATCCCCGGAGCGCAAAGAGCGCAAGAAGCCCAGCGACCGTTATGCTGCAGTGAGGGGAACCCTGGATGTGAGCCGGCGGAGTTCGAGCATCCGATGCCGGACATAGCCATCCTCGGTTAAATGCGCCGAAGCGCATGCTTTACGCCTGGTGGCCACCATCTGGTCGAGCGGGCGGCGATGAGGAAATTGCGGGTCCAGGTCCTGGCAGAATTCACAAGGCCGACCAGAGCGTGTGTCAAAGCGATGGATTACGGCTGGATCAATGTGTTCCACGAAGAGCTCGCTCCTGGAGAGGGATTAACAACTCGCCTGGTTTGTGATGCAGAATAGTTTATGAGGCGGAGTCACAAATCTCTGCCTCGGTTCGTTAAATTAGCTGTTCGACGCCGCCTTTGTACTACAGGAGAGCAGCCCTGACAAGCCCCCTGCCGCACCCGCGTTTTCCGCGGCTCAGGGCAGTTCAAACGTTCAGGAATGCGGAATTCCCGCCATGAAGCGGTGCGACATGAGCGGGTGATTTCTGGCATGATAGGGCCGCTTCTATTCCGGATTGTGGATCGTTCTGGAGATTCGTGTGAATCGTGCTGATGCCTCCCCGCCCACGGTATTTTTTTTCGATGTAGACAACACGTTGCTCGATAACGACCGGGTTTCGTCCGATCTGAAGCGTCACCTGATTGACAAAGTGGGAGCATCGAGCGCCGGACGCTATTGGGAAATTTTTGAGGATTTGCGCGCCGAACTGGGATACGCGGACTATCTGGGCGCGCTGCAGCGTTATCGCATTGAGCGGCCGCGCGATCCGAAGCTCCTGGCGGTTTCGCACTTCATGATTAACTATCCCTTTGCCAACCGGCTGTTTCCGGAATCGCTGGATGCGGTAGCCCATGCGCAGCATCTCGGACGGGCGGCGATCCTGAGCGACGGCGATGTGGTTTTTCAGCCGCGCAAGGTCGATCGTTCGGGCCTGTATGAAGCCTTCGAAGGCCACGTCCTCATCTATATCCACAAGGAACTGGAACTGGACGATGTCGAGGCTAAGTATCCCGCAACGCATTACGTGATGGTGGATGACAAGGTGCGGATTCTGGCAGCGATGAAGAAGTACTGGGGCGCGCGGGTGACGACCGTCTTCCCGCGTCAGGGCCACTACGCTCTGGATGCGGCAGAGGTGGCGAAGTATCCGGCGCCCGACATCGCGCTGGAGCGCATTGGAGAGCTGCAGAAATATTCGTTGGAGCAGATTTTAGCCGTCGCGGTGAAGTGATGGCTACTCGCCGATCTCTTCTTCCGCAGGCGCGCCGCGCCGGACCATGGCTTCCAGTTCGCGGTTCAGGCTGGCGCGGTTGACGTCCGGCAAATCCGAAAAGCGGAAAGGCTGCAGGCATCCGTTAGTCGCCCACATCGGAAAAAGCATCTTCGCTGGACAGCGGATGCTGCTGCAGCCGATGTGAAACAAAACTGTGACCGAAATGCCCTCGTCGAGCGGGTGCCCGAGCGAGATTAGTCCGCCGTTGACAGAAAGCTGATTCATCCGGGCGCGAATCTGACGCCCGTTTTCGAGCAGCACCAGCGCAAGGATGGACCCGCCGAGCTTGACCCGCGAGGTCCGGTGCCCTTTCTGCATGATGACGGTAGCAGGCATTCTCCTCAATTTTGCATTACGCAGGGGCAGCGCGGCAGGTTACGAAAGTCAGTTTTTCAGTTTTAGCTCTGACATGACGCCACCTTCGCTCTCCCGCTTTCACCAGCGCTAAAAAGTGTGCGCGAGAACTGTCGTCCCTCCGGGACCCGAAATCGTTTTCTCCCACTTTTACCCAGCGGTGCAGCGCTGGGCTAAGTTAGGTCGCCCCGCCCGGGGCTGGATTCTTGGGCATGTCCGCTGCACGGGATTAGCTCATGACAGTTCTTACGCACCGCTGAGGCGCCGCGGTTCCAACACCTGTAGTTTCTCATTTGAAGGATACATTCCCACAGCGGCTAATGCCGTCATCGATTTTGCGGCAGTTACGGCACGACTGAAGCCGTGCCCTTTCAAAACAAATTCAAACTGATCCACTACTCAAAACCCGCAGCCCTTCGGCATCCGCGTGCTAGAATCGTTATTGTGACGCCCATAACCGATGCTTCCTGACATCGACAAATTACTGGAGCTGCAGACGGCGGACAGGGAAATCCGCAAACTGCAGGAGGAAGTGGCGGCGCTGCCGAAACGAGTGGCGGCGATCGAGCAAAGGCTGGCTGGGACAAAGGCGCATCTGGAGAAGGTGCGGACTGCGGCCAAGGGTGACGAGGCCAACCGCAAGAAGTTCGAAGCTGCTATTAGAGATCTGCAAGGCAGGATTTCCAAGTATCGCGACCAGTCCCTGGACGTCAAAACCAACGAACAATATAAAGCGCTGCTGCACGAGATCGAGTTTGCCGAGCAAGAGATACGGCTGAACGAAGACCGCATCCTGGAGGTGATGGTCAACGTCGACGCGCGCGAAAAGGAAATCAAGGCGGCCGAGGCCGAGCTGAAAGCGGAAACGGCCGAGATTGAGAAGGAAAAGGAAGAAGCGCGCAAGATCACGGCGGAAGATCAGAAGAAGCTCTCCGAGTGGAACGCCAAACGCGACGCGCTCCGGCAGGCGATTTCCGAAGATGTATTGCGGCAGTATGAACGAGTGGCGAAGTTTCGGGGCACGGGATTGGCAGAGGTCCGCGACCAGAAATGCATGGGCTGCCAGGTAATGCTGCGGCCGCAGACCTACAATGAAGTGCGGAATGGCGAGAAGGTGATGGTCTGCGAGTCTTGCTCCAGAATTTATTACTTCAATCCCGCTAACGAAGTAAAGCCGGAGCAGGAAGTTGTGACGGTTACAGGCAGGAAGCGACCGCGTCCCAAGGCGGATGCGCCGCAAGCCTGGTTTTATCGTCCGGATTACTCCGAAGAGGGTGAAGTGCTGCTCGTGTTCACCAATAACGGCGGGAATTCGACGCGGCGCATCTACGAACTGCACACCGGACGCCAGTTTGGCGAGGTGCTGATGCGGGAAGGAAATTACCGGCAGGCGTTCCCCGAGGACCTCACGGAGTCGGCTCTGCGCCTTAACGGGCATTGGGAAGAAAAAGAAATCGACGAATGGGGGTCTGAGATTCCCTCCAATGTTCTCGATCTTCTGCAGAAGGATCTGCTGGCCATTCGGCGCGAGCACCGAGCCTCTCACAAGGACCATTCCTCCTCTGCGGCGGAACATACCGCTGCCCGTTAAGCTCCGATGGGATCGATTGACTCGAGCCGGGAGCACGGGGCGGAGCCCCCTCACCACACCACCAGTCCTCACACAAGCAGTACCCACACTGCCAGTCCCCACACTGTCGATTCCCACACAATTTTTCCGCCGCGGAAACTGATTCTTTGTCTGTTGCTGGCTTTGGCTACGACTGCCCTTTATAACCCGGTCACCCGCGCTCCGTTTCTCAATTTGGACGATGTGGTTTACGTTACCGACAATCCCCAGGTGCGTGCCGGACTTACCTGGAAAACTGTCGTTTGGGCTTTTCATACTTCAGAAGCGGCCAACTGGCATCCGATTACCTGGCTCTCGCACGCGCTCGATTGCCAAATCTTCGGCTTGAATCCGGAGGGCCCTCATACCGTCAACGTGCTTCTCCATGCGGCTAACGTGATGCTTCTGTTTCTGATTCTGGAGAGCGCTACGGGCATGTCCTGGCGCAGCCTGGCAGTGGCCGCGCTCTTTGCTCTGCATCCCATTAATGTTGAGTCGGTGGCCTGGATCGCGGAGCGCAAAAACGTTCTCAGCATGTTTCTCTTTCTGCTCGCGCTGGCCGCTTATGGCTGGTATGCGCGGCGCCCCGGCATTGGACGATATCTGGCGGTAACGGCTGCATTCGTCCTGGGCCTGATGACCAAGCCGCAGGTAATCACTTTTCCGTTTGCTCTGTTGCTGCTGGATTATTGGCCACTTTGTCGTTGGGAGCGATCGTCTTTTGGGAAGTTGGTTTGGGAAAAACTGCCTTGGTTTGCGCTGTCGGCAGCCAGCGCGGTCATTACCTTGAAGGCACAGAGGGACGCAACCCAGATGAAGCTTTCGCCCTGGATCCACCTGGGAAATGCGGCGATCTCTTATGTCCAATATCTCGAAAAAGCCTTCTGGCCGGTCAGTCTCGCTCCTGTCTATCCGCACCCTCAGCTTGCGATCAGCGTGGGGGCGGCGGTTTTCTCCGCATTCTTAATTGTTGGCGTCTCGATTCTGGCTGTGATTTTTCGGCAGCGCCGCCCCTTCTTTGTCGGCTGGTTCTGGTTCCTGGGAACCCTGGTGCCGATGATTGGACTGGTTCAGGTCGGCGTTCAGGCGATGGCCGATCGCTACGCTTACATCCCGCTGCTGGGGATCTTCGTCATCATTTGCTGGGGTGCGGCGGATCTGATCGACATTTGGCATGTGCCCACGCCGGTGTCGGCGGTGGGTGCCGTGGCGATCCTGGTGATGCTGGGAATTGCGCTGCATCGTCAGGTTAGTTTCTGGAAGGACAATGTCACGCTCTGGACTCGCACGCTGCAAATTACTCACGGAAACTATATTGCCGAAGACAGCCTGGCGACAGCGTTGATCGATGAGGGCAGGATGGAAGAAGCACTGCCGCATCTGCAACGGGCGCGGTTCCTGCGGCCGGACGATCCTTTGGCTGCGCTGAATATCGCCGGCTACGAGCAGATTCACGGCAACTACCCGGCCGCGCTCGAGGGTTATGCTCAGGTTTCTCGATTCACGAAGATTCCTTACCTGGTGGCGATGGCGCGCGTTAACAGCGGGTATGCTCATTATTCGCTGAAACAATATGAGAGCGCTAAGCAAGATTTCGAGGCGACGCTGAACCAGCAGCCCGCGAACTCGATGGCGTATCGCGGGCTTGGTCTGGTGGCGCAAAGAATGGGAGACATTCCTCAGGCTGCAGAGAATTACGAACGCGCGGTCGAGCTTCGGGCGACTCCCGTCGATTATTTGCTGCTGGCCCAGGCTCTCGATCTTCGAGGACAAACCGATGCGGCCCGGGCGGCGCGATTTCAAGCCGCGCGCATGAGTCCCGATCTTTCGGCGGATCTCGCTACGGTGAAGCAGTTGCTGGCGGAATAGTGGAGGCGATTCGACTTTTGGCGAGCCAATCATGGCTACCGGCCTGTGCCCGGCTGGGACGGGGCGGAGCCCCGTCACCACTCGTGCACCCTTCGGTTCAATAAAATCAGGTTTAATTGAAAGCATGGGTCCGACGGGACTGAATCCGCAGCAGCGCGCGGCTGAATCGCGGATTTTTGAGCCATCTATTTTCCAATCGCCGCAAAACCGGAGATTGATCGGCTGCCTTCTGCTTGCTCTGGCTACGGTTGCACTTTACAGCCCGGTCGCCCACGCACCTTTTCTGAATTACGACGATGCCATCCATGTCACCGGCAATGTTCACGTTCGTGCCGGAGTGAACTGGAAGACGGTGGTTTGGGCTTTTGAAACGTTTGAAACCTCGGACTGGCATCCGATTACGTGGTTGTCGCATGCTCTGGATTGGCAGCTCTTCGGAGCGGACCCGGCGGGGCCGCATACGGTCAACATTCTTATTCATGCGGCCAATGCGGTGCTTCTGTTCTTGCTTCTCGAGAGCGCTACTGGCTTCGCCTGGCGCAGCCTGTCGGTAGCCGCGCTGTTTGCCCTGCATCCTCTCAACGTCGAGTCGGTGGCCTGGATTTCGGAACGCAAGAATGTCCTCAGCATGTTTTTCTTTCTGCTGGCGTTGGCGGCCTACGGCTGGTACGTGCGGCGGCCCAAGGTTGGACGATACGTCGGACGCTACCTGGCCGTTACCCTGGCCTACGTCTTCGCCCTGATGACGAAGGCGCAGGTGATTACTTTTCCATTTGCTCTTTTGCTGTTGGACTACTGGCCTTTGCGTCGTCTGGGGCAAAGTTTCGGGCAGTCGGACGCGATAGAAAGCGAAGCGGCGATTGCACCCGTTCGCTCTTCCTTGTGGAAGTTGGTGTGGGAAAAGGCGCCTTGGTTTGCGCTCTCGGCGGTGAGCGCGGTCATTACCATGCGGGCGGAGGCGAACGCAACCCAGGCGAAGCTTCCGCTCTGGATACACCTTGCGAATGCAGCAATCTCCTATGTGAAATATCTGGAAAAAGCTTTCTGGCCGGTCAATCTGGCGGTGGTGTATCCGCATCCTGGGTTTGCGGTAAGCATTCCTGCGGCGGCGCTTTCGGCGGTTGCAATTCTTGTCCTTACAATTCTGGCGGTGATTTTTCGGGCGCGCCGTCCTTTTTTTGTGGGATGGTTCTGGTTTCTGGGAACGCTGGTGCCGATGATCGGACTGGTGCAGATTAGCGTTCACGCCATGGCTGATCGTTACGCTTACATCCCGCTGCTGGGAATTTTCGTGATTGTCAGCTGGGGAGCGGCGGATCTGGTGGAACGGTGGCGCGTTCCGACATCGGTGACTGCGGTTGCCACGGTGGCGGTTCTGCTGGCGCTGGGCATTGCGCTGCACCGGCAGGTGAGTTTTTGGGGCGACAACGTCGCACTGTGGTCGCACACTCTGGCGATCACCCAGGGCAACTACACCGCCGAAGATAATCTGGCTACCGCTTTGATCGCCCAGGGCAGGATCGAAGAGGCTATGCCGCACTTCCAACGGGCGCGGTCCTTGCGGCCGGACGACGCGCTGGCCACGCTGAATATCGCAACCTATGAGCAGATGCGGGGCAATTATAAGGCAGCTCTTGAGGACTATGCCAAGGTCATGCAGTTCACCAAAGAGCCTTCTTTTTTGGAGAATGCCCGGGTCAATAGCGGCTATGCGCATTACTCGCTGAAACAATACGACGACGCGAAGCGGGATTTTGAAGCCGGTGTTAGGCAGCAGCCCTGGAATTCTCCGGCTTATCGGGGACTGGGCCTGGTGGCGCAACGGGCGGGCGATATCGCGGGGGCAGTTACGAATTACGAGCGCTCGGTGGAGCTGCAGCCATCACCCGTTGGCTACTTGCTTCTTGCTCACGCGCTTGCGCTCGCCGGACAGGCGGATGCGGCGCGGGATGCCCAGTCTCAGGCCGCGCGCATGACTCCGGATCTCAGCGACGACATCGCAACTGTTAAGCAGTTGTTGAGAAATTAGCGGCCATACAAATATCCCAATAAATGGGCGTGGAATCCCACCCTTCCGCAAAAGCGCGGAAGAATGGACACCCAGCCGTCTTGTTATTTGTATGGATTGGGAAAGCGCAGCACATTCTCGAGATTCTTGCCGCGAACCTTGCCGAAGGTGTGATACGTCAGTCCCCAGGAATCGATGGTCGACATATCCGGAAAGATGCAGGCTTCCAGAGCGGTATCCAGTGGATCCGACTTCTGCACCCACCCGCCGCCATTCAGGTTGATTCCGCCGAACAGGTCGGTGCCGCCGAGTTGGGAGCAGTAGCAGGACGCCGGATTACCATTGCATTGGCCGCTATAAGGAACCTTCGCGTAATAGGCCAGCGCGGCCAGGCTGGGCGTTGTGCTGTAGAGCGTCTGGAGCAGGACGTGAATCCGCGATCCGTCTTTCTTTAGCGTGAATTTGCAAAACTGGCGAGACCCGGAAAGACGCAGCCAGTTTTGCTCCTCGTCATTGGTGTTGAAGTAAGGTACGCGAACGTCGACTTCGCCGCCGTGCGCGATGCAATACTTCTCGGCTTTGCCCAGCGTGGCAGCATCGTCCTGCGCATTGTCCGGACTGCCGGCTTGCACGGTTCTGGCGGCGGGAAGAACAACGGTGATTCCGAAGGCGACACAAAACATTATCAGCAGCGCAATGAGCGGACGCTTCACGGGGGCTCCTGGGGAAAATCGAATCGTCTTGCCAATTTCTGGCTGACAGTTCGCAGGCGGAAGGTTAACACAAGAACTGAGTGCTTCCCTGCTCATTCGCGTTGCCTGAGCCAAAAGCTCCTTACTGCGAGACGGGCAAGCCCCGTCTCTACGGATTGCACGATAGGGATATCGGATTCGGACTTACAACGCGTCGCTGATATTCAAGGCCGAATGTGCGGTAAGATTGGCGACACGAGGTGATTCATGGCTCCCATAGATATGCTCTCCCCGAAAAACGAATTCGGCATTCCTTCCGCATCGCGTCGTTCGTTTCTTAGTCTGTCGGCGGCAGCGGCGGGCGCGTTGGCGTTCCGCGTGGTCACCGAGCCGATGCTGGCGCAGGCGAGCCGGCAAATCTTTCCGAAGGATGGGATTCGGATCGACTCGAACGAAAATCCTCTCGGCCCGTGCGCTTCGGCGCGGGAGGCGGCAGTCGCCATCATTCCGCAGGGCGGGCGTTATTCCGACTGGCTTACCGGGGATCTGACCCATTTGCTGGCGCAGATGGAGGGTCTGACGCCAGAGCAGGTCGGCGTCTATGCGGGATCGAGCGAGCCTCTGCACCATACGGTCGTCGCGTTTACTTCGCCGCAGCGTAGCTACGTGACGGCCGATCCAGGATACGAAGCTGGCATGTTCGCGGCGAGTGCCGCGGGCGCGAAGGTGGTGAAAGTCCCCCTGACAAAAAACTACGCGCACGATGTGAAGGCGATGCTGGCCGCGGCGCCCGACGCGGGCGTCTTCTATGTCTGCAGCCCGAACAATCCTACCGGAACGCTGACCAGCCACGCCGATATCGAATATCTGGTCGAGAACAAACCCAAAGGCTCTGTCGTGCTGGTGGATGAAGCCTACATTCATTTTTGCGATGCGCCTTCGGTGATGGATCTGGTGAAGGCGGGCAAGGATGTAGTGCTGTTGCGCACCTTCTCGAAGATTTACGGCATGGCGGGACTGCGCTGCGGGGCCGTGTTCGCCCGTCCCGACCTGCTGGAGAAAATCGAAGACGGGGGCTGGAACTTCATGCCGGTCACCGCCGTGGTCGCCGCATCCGCCAGCCTGAAGGACGCGCAACTGGTGCCGGAGCGCAAGCGCATCAACGCCCGCATCCGCGGAGATGTTTTTGCCTGGCTCGACCGCAACGGGTATTCCTACATTTCATCGGAAGCAAATTTTTTCATGCTCGACACCAAACGCCCGGCGAAACCGGCGATCGCCGCCATGGCCAGGCAAAAGGTATTTATCGGACGCATCTGGCCAGTGATGCCAACCTACACGCGCATCACCATTGGGACGGCGCCGGAGATGGAGCAGTTCCAGACGGCGTTCCAGAAAGTGATGTCGGGCGCCGTGACGGCGAGCGTGGGGGCGGTTCCGGGTTGGGGAGAATTGCCACGTGGGCGCAGTCGGGACGGCGGCGCGATTCGAGCTTGAATCGGCGGACCTTGCGGGGACGGGGCTTGGCCCCGCCCTAGCGGGGCAGAGCCCCCCACCACACCGCACAATCCTTCCCTGTAACATGAACCCATGCCGAAGAAAGCTGCCGTCTCCGCCAGGCTTGCGGAGCCTTCCGTAAAACTCTCCAGCCGAGGAGTGGCCCGCCTGCAGAGCCGGCATCCGTGGGTCTATCGCTCGGACATCGATGCCACTGGGGCCAACGATATTCCTCCCGGCTCCGTCGTTCGCGTCCACGATGCGCGCGGAAAATTCCTCGGGACCGCGCTCTACAGTTCGTCTTCGCAGATCGCCATTCGCATGATCTCGCACGGATCGGTCGCCGATCTGCCCGCGCTGGTCGCGGAACGCATTCGTGCCGCCATCGCCTGCCGGAAGGAAAACAATCTCGTCTCCGATACCGACGCCTACCGCATCGTCTTCAGCGAGGCGGATTTTCTGCCCGGGCTCATTGTCGATCGCTATAACGACGTGGTCACGGTACAGATCCTCACTCAGGCCATGGATGCCGAACCCGTGCGCGAAGCCATCGTGCAAACGCTGCGCGAAGAGGTGCTCCCGGCGGGGATTGTGGAACGGGTCGAAGCGCGGATTCGGGAACTTGAGCAACTGCCGCCGCGGGCTTCAGGGTTGCTTTGGGGAGACAAGAGTTCCACTGTGGTTGGGATGAATGGCGTTCGCTTTCACTATGACGGCCTCGAAGGCCAGAAGACCGGAGCGTTTCTCGATCAGCGCGAGAACTATGCCGCGGCAGCTCAGTACGCGCATGGCGAGGCCCTCGACGCCTTCTGCTACCAGGGAGGCTTCGCGCTGCACTTTGCCGTGAACTCCGCCGCCAAGTGTTCCAACATCACTGGGGTCGATAGCTCGCGTCCCGCGCTCGAAATGGCGGAAAAGAACGCCGCTTTGAACGCAACTCCGAATGCCCGCGAACTGGAGTGGATCGAAGCCAATGCGTTCGATGTGCTGCGGGATTACGCCGCCGCCAACCGGCGCTACGACACTATCGTTCTCGATCCGCCGGCCTTTGCCAAATCCAAGCGCGATCTGGAGAAAGCTCTTGGCGGCTACAAGGAACTCAACCTGCGCGCCATGAAGATGCTGCGTCCCGGAGGGATTCTGGTCACCTGCTCCTGCTCGTTCCACGTCAGCCCAGCGGAGTTCCTGGGAATGTTAGCGGCAGCGGCGCAGGACGCCCATAAATCGATGCGCATGGTGGAGAATCGCGGCGCGGCGAAGGACCATCCAATTCTCTTGAATGTGCCTGAAACTCACTACCTGCAATGCCTGATATTGAGCGTAAATAACTGAAAATAACTACAATCCACCAATTGCAAATTCGGGCGTTCAGAATAAAAGGTCGGGAGTAAGAACATGCCCATCCGTTGGGACAAATTCACAGTCAAAGCGCAAGAGGCCGTGCAGCGCGCGAACGATCTCGCCTCCGAGCACGGCAATCCGGAACTCGCCCCGCTCCATCTGCTGGCCGCGTTGGTCGAAGACAAGGAAGGCATTGTTGCGCCCGTACTGGAAAAAATCGGCATCGGGCCGCAGTCTGTGCTCAGCGACGTTTACAAGGAAATCGAAAAGTTGCCGAAAGTATCGGGCAGCGCCGGCGCGCAGCAGCCGGGTATGTCGTCGCAGGTCAATCAGCTCTTGGAGAAGGCTTTCAAGGAAGCCGACACCTTCAAAGACGAATACGTCTCGACCGAGCACATGTTGCTGGCGCTCACCGGCCTAAAGCGCGATCCGGCGCAGGAGTTGCTGGCGCGTCACGGCGCGACGCACGATGCCATCCTCAAAGCGCTCACCGCCGTTCGCGGATCGCAGCGCATCACCGACCAGAATCCGGAAGCGAAGTACCAGGCGCTGGAGCGTTATGCCCGCGACCTGACCGAGCAGGCTCGGCGCGGGAAACTCGATCCCGTGATCGGACGCGACGAAGAAATTCGCCGCGTGGTGCAGGTGCTGTCGCGCCGCACCAAGAACAATCCCGTGCTGATCGGCGAACCGGGAGTGGGCAAGACGGCGATTGTCGAAGGGCTGGCGCAACGCATCATTTCGGGCGACGTGCCGGAGGTGCTGAAGAACAAGCGCGTCGTGGCGCTCGATTTGGGAGCGATGCTGGCCGGGGCGAAGTATCGCGGCGAATTTGAAGACCGTCTGAAGGCCGTTCTGAAAGAGATTGAGGATTCGCAGGGCCGGATCATTCTTTTTATCGACGAGTTGCACACCCTGATCGGAGCGGGCGCTGCCGAAGGCTCGATCGACGCTTCAAACATGCTGAAGCCGGCGCTGGCGCGAGGCGAGTTGCGCGCGATTGGCGCGACCACGCTCAACGAATATCGCAAGTACATCGAGAAAGACGCGGCACTGGAACGCCGCTTCCAGATTGTCTTTGTAGGCGAGCCGAATGTCGAGGATACGATTGCGATTTTGCGCGGGCTGAAAGAAAAGTACGAAGTGCATCACGGCGTACGTATCAAAGACTCAGCCATCGTAGCGGCCGCGACGCTTTCCCACCGCTATATTTCCGACCGCTTCCTGCCCGACAAAGCGATCGACCTCATCGACGAGGCGGCTGCCTCGCTGCGCATCCAGATCGATTCCATGCCTACCGAGATCGATCAACTGGAACGGCGGGCAACACAACTGGAAATTGAAAAGCAGGCGTTGAAAAAAGAGGACGACGCCAATTCCAAAGAACGACTCCACAACGTCGAGAAGGAACTGGCCGGCATTCGTGAAAAATCGAATGCGCTCAAAGCCAAGTGGAAACAGGAAAAAGATGTGATCGCGAAGGCGCGCGCGCTGAAAGAAAAACTCGAGCAGCTCAAGATTGAAGAAGCGGCTGAGGAACGCAAAGGGAATCTCGAGCGCGTGGCGCAGATCCGCTACGGGCTGATTCGTCAGACCGAAGAGGAATTAAATAAAGTCACCGAGCAAATCGACAGCAAGTCGGGACATCGCATGTTGAAAGAAGAAGTCGATGAGGAAGACGTTGCCCGCATCGTCTCCAAGTGGACCGGCATTCCAGTGTCGAAAATGCTCGAAGGCGAAGTCAAGAAGCTGATCAACATGGAAGACCGGCTGCGGCAGCGCGTCATCGGACAGGACGAAGCGCTGGAACGCGTGGCCAATGCTATACGCCGTTCGCGGGCGGGGCTGAGCGATCCGAAGCGGCCGATCGGGTCTTTTATTTTTCTGGGACCGACGGGCGTCGGCAAAACCGAACTTGCGCGCGCGCTGGCGGAATTTCTTTTCGACGACGAGCGCGCCCTGATCCGCATCGACATGTCCGAGTACATGGAGAAGCACGCTGTATCGCGGCTGATCGGCGCGCCTCCGGGATACGTCGGCTATGAGGAGGGTGGACAGCTCACCGAGCAGGTGCGTCGGCATCCCTACGCGGTCGTGCTCTTTGACGAAATCGAAAAGGCGCACCCCGATGTGTTCAACATCCTGCTGCAGATCATGGATGACGGCCGCCTCACCGACGGCAAGGGCCGCAAGGTGGACTTCAAGAACACGGTCATTATCATGACCTCAAATCTGGGCTCGGCATATCTGCAATCGGAGAACGTTCGCTCCGAGGAAGCGTTTGAAGAAGCGTCGAAGCAGGTGCTGGAAACGCTCCATGCCCATTTCAAGCCCGAGTTTCTGAATCGTGTGGACGATATCATCATCTTCCGTCCGCTGGGCAAGGAACAGCTGGTGAAGATCGTCGACCTGCGGCTCGAAGACTTGCGGCGGCTGCTGGCCGACCGGAAGATTTCGCTGGAGCTGACGGATGCAGCCAAAGAACTGCTCTTCACCGAGGGCTACGATCCAAACTTTGGAGCGCGTCCGCTGAAGCGCGCCATCCAGAAGATGGTGCAGGATCCGCTGGCGATGAAAATTCTGGACGGTGACGTGCGGCACGGAGACCACGTGATCGTGGACGCCGATAAGAAAACTGGCAAGATGACGTTCAAAGTCAGCGAGCGGGTGGGAGAGAAAGAGCCAGCGCGGGCAAAAAAGTAGGCGGCTCGTGTCAGGGGCTGGGTCGCGCATGGACGGGCCGGAACCCCGCACGAATGCGTCCGCCGCTACGTGGTTCGTTTGAAGTGGCCGGCGACCTCTCCGCGGGAGAGATACCACACCACGATTACGCGCACGATGATTCCGAGACCGCCTAGCACCAACGCTTTCGGTTGCACCATCACGGTTGCGGCTGACACTGGCGGCACCAGCATTACGATTCCGGCGATGCTGATCAGCACGGCTGCGTGGCGGATGATGTTACTGAGTTTCACGAGACCCCATGCGACTCCGCCTGCAGTGATGGCCGTAAGCAGGAACATGTAGGGACCCGCCAATTCCAGTCCGAATAGCAGCGGCGCGCCGACTGCCATCGATATCGCGCCTGGACGGACCAGCATCAGGACACCTGCGACGCCCAGATAAATTCCGCAGAGGACGAATAGCGCGGCTATGGCTCGCACTCCGTTTGGGGCCGGATTGGCGGGGTTATCCGTCATTTCCTCGATTCAGCAGATTCTGTCATCTTTTGTCATCCAGGGAGAGATCTGCATCGGGCGGCGAACAGCAGATACTTCGCTGCGCTCAGGATAACAACTCATTAAGATGACAAGTCATCAAGCAGGATGACAACTCATTAAACAGGATTGCCGATGATGGAGATGGCGTGACGAGGATGGCGCTAGATGCCGTAGTTTACGCCCCGAAGCGCGTCTTTGTAGGCGTCGCGCGCTTCTGTGGCTTTGATGTGGGCGTCGCGCTCCTTGAAGTGAGCGTCATCCCAACGCTCCATCGCGGTCATCGAATGGTCGGAAGTCGCTAAGGCTTCTTCGGCGCGAATGGCATCGACCCATGCATCGACAGCCTTTTTGTAGGCGAGGCGTAATTGATCGAGAGCGTCTTTGCTCATAACCACCGCAGGGTAGTGCGGCTACGCAGCCCGGTCAATCGGATCGAGCGAATTTAACGAAAAATTAATGAAGCGGTTGCCGTCTGCATCTCCGAAGTTGTAAGGTTCTCGGCCAAGACTCAATTCTCATTTCTTCATGGAGGATGGAATGAAGCTTGGCCGTTATGTGTTTGCGTTTGTCCTTTCGCTCTCCTGCATCAGCTTTTGCCGGGCCCAAGCCACACCCGCGGCGAAGACGGTTGTAATCCGCGCCGGACGCCTGCTTGACGTGAAAACCGGCAAGACGCTCACCAACCAAACCATCGTGATCCAGGGCGATAAGATCGCCGGCATTGGTTCCGATGCGCAAGTTCCGGCGGGAGCCGAAGTTGTCGATCTCTCGAACGCCACCTTGCTCCCCGGATTGATTGACGCGCACACGCATCTCACGATGACTACCAACTTCGGGTATTCGCGGCTAGGAATTTCTGTGCCGCGGGAGGCGCTGACCGGAGCGCGCAACGCCCGGGTGACGCTGGATGCGGGATTTACCACCGTCCGCAACGTGGGCGCGAGCGGATTTAGCGACGTTGCTTTGCGCGATGCCATCAATGCGGGCGACGTTCCCGGACCGCGCATGCTGGTCAGCGGGCCGCCGCTGAGCATTACCGGCGGACATGCGGACAATAACCTGCTGCCGTTTGAATACCACGCCACGACCGATGGCGTCGCCGATGGCGTGGATGGCGTGCGCCACATGGTTCGGCAGGACATCAAGTATGGCGCGGATTTGATCAAGTTCATGGCCTCGGGCGGAGTGCTCTCGCACGGCGACAATCCGCAGGCTTCGCAGTACACGCAGGAGGAGATGAAAGCCATTGTCGAGGAGGCGCATCGGCTGGGACGAAAAGTCGCGGCGCATGCGCATGGAGCGCAGGCGATCCGCTGGGCGAGCGAGGCCGGGGTCGATTCGATCGAACATGGCTCGTATATCGACGACGCGGCCATCGCCGCGATGAAGAAGAATGGCACTTATCTGGTGCCTACGCTCTATCTCATGGACTGGTTTTTCGAAAACGCCGAGAAGATCGGAACGCCGCCTGAGCTGATTGCCAAGGGACGCGAGGTAATGCCGGCCGCGCGCAAGAACGTGGCGCGGGCGTTTGCCGCTGGAGTGAAAGTCGGCTTCGGCACCGATGCGGCCGTGTATCCGCATGGCCTCAACGCGCATGAATTCGCGGTCATGGTGAAGCTCGGGCTGACGCCGCTGCAGGCGATTCAGGCCGCAACTATCAACGACGCCGACTTGCTGGGCTGGTCCGAGAAGGTCGGGACGATAGAACCGGGGAAGTGGGCAGACATCGTCGCTGTCGATGGTGATCCGCTGGCTGACGTCACTACACTGGAGCGCGTGAAGTTTGTGATGAAGGGCGGCGAGGTGGTTAAGAATCTGTATGTGAAGTGAGCAACACGCCACCGGATTCTTTTGCGCGCATGGTTAATCCGTATATCGCTAATCCGAACATCCGCGACTTAGGTCTAAGTTTATGTCCAGGCTCCGCGCCAGCTTTGCGATCTCTCTTGATGGCTACGGGGCCGGCCCCGGTCAGGATCTCGATCATCCACTGGGCATCGGCGGCGTGGCGCTGCACGAATGGGTCTTTGCCACCCGCACCTTCCGACAGATACATGGCACGGATGGCGGCGTTACGGGGACTGACGATGACTTTGTCGCACGCGGCTTCCACAATGTTGGAGCGTGGATTATTGGTCGAAATATGTTCGGACCGGTCCGAGGACCCTGGCAAGACAACGCCTGGAAGGGATGGTGGGGGGACAATCCGCCGTTCCACACTCAGGTTTTCGTGCTCACCCATCACCTGCGCGCATCGATTGACATGAGCGGAGGCACAACGTTTCATTTTGTTACCGATAGCATTCATGCCGCACTTGAACAGGCGGTGGACGCGGCGAACGGTCAGGATGTCAGGCTTGGCGGCGGGGTTGCGACAGTCCGGCAATATCTGCGCGCCCGGCTTATCGATGAGCTGCACTTGGCCATGTCGCCGGTCCTGCTGGGCGCAGGAGAATGCCTTTTCGAAGGTATTGACGCAGCGCGGCTTGGCTATCAGTGTATCGAACACGTTTCCACTCCCAACGTGACGCACTTCGTCATTACAAAAAATGCGTAACGAATGCGAACGGAATCCGCAAGAGACAACCTTGTCTTTAGATTCCGTTAGAATCCCTCCGTGTCTATCCTCCTGCAGATCGTAGCTACCCGCGGCTCTGCCCGCGCCGGCAAGCTGATCACTCCGCATGGAGAAGTCGAGACCCCCGTGTTCATGCCGGTTGGGACGCTGGCTTCGGTTAAGGGCGTTTCGCAGGATGTGCTGGAAGAACTGGGCGTCGAGATTCTGCTCGCCAATACCTATCATCTGTACTTACGTCCTGGTATTGAGACCGTTCGACGGATGGGCGGGTTGCACCGGTTCATGTCGTGGGATCGGGCGATTCTTACCGACTCGGGCGGCTTCCAGGTTTTCAGCCTGACTGAGCTTCGCAAGGTCAGCGAGGAAGGCGTGGCGTTCCGCTCGCACCTCGACGGGTCGCCGCACTTTCTGAGTCCGGAAAAAGCCATGGAGATCCAGATCGGCCTGGGCGCCGATATCATCATGGCGTTTGACGAATGTACGGAGTATCCGGCGGACGTTTCGCGCGCACGCGCTTCGATGGAGCTGACGCTGCGTTGGGCCTCCCGCTGCAAGGATTATTTTGAGCAGCACAAGCACGAGGTTCCATGGAATAGCTCTCAGCTCTCAGCTGTCAGCTCTCAGGAAGAGCATAGTCGTTCCTTTGTTCGGAATGACCCGTCAAAAAAAGGCAGTGACGGGCAGACGCAAGCCCTTTTTGGCATTGTGCAGGGCGGGATGGACCCGGAACTGCGCCGCGAATCTGCCTCGCGCACCATCGACATCGGCTTCCCCGGATATGCTATTGGTGGGCTTAGCGTCGGCGAACCTCGCGAGCTTACTCGCGACATTGTCTTATCCACGCTGGAGCATCTTCCTTCGAACCAGCCCCGCTATCTGATGGGAGTCGGCACTCCCGAGGAGATAGCCGCGTACGCGCAGGCCGGAGTGGACATGATGGATTGCGTGCTCCCGACACGCGCCGCCCGCCATGGATTGCTGTTCACTTCCGAAGGCAAGGTCTCGATCAAGCAGGCCCGCTACGCGCAGGATGACGGCGCGCTCGATCCCGCGTGCCATTGCCGCGTGTGCCAGCGTTATTCGCGGGCTTACCTGCGGCATCTTTATGCTTCGAACGAGTTGCTGGCGCAGGTTTTGAATACGGTGCACAACCTGCACTATTACCTGGCCACGATGCGCACGGTACGCGCCTGGATTCGGGCGGGGCACGCGACTGCAAATTCGACGTGTTCGCCTTGACACTACGCTAGGCGTCCGGCATTCTAGTTAACTTAGGGACAAGTTCCGCTTCTTTCTGTGCCGTTCTTCGTTTCGGGCGACAGTGGAGCACGCATCGCCGTTCCAGCCTGCAAGGTTGGCTTTAGTCTTCTGCCGGTCGGGACGGGGCTTGTCCCGGGCACGGCAAGCCGGGTCTTTACCGGGCAGAGAACGGTAATCGCCGAAAGCAGCAAAGTTGTGCCGCGTTCCGTTTGGCGGGATTGAGACGGGGCGATTTCGGCTGCCCCGATTAACGGGGTTTGTCGCGTATTCTATTGCAGAGGATCGACTTGGCGGTGGCAATCATTTTATCTGGCATGCCGGGCGGGTTGGCGTCGTGGTTGCAGATTCCCGGGGGATCGGGTCTGCTCGGACTAGCGCCGCTTCTGTTTATCTTCGCCATTTTCTACTTTCTGCTGATTATGCCGCAGCAGCGGAAGCAGAAAAAATGGCAGGCCATGCTGAGCGAATTAAAAAATGGGGACAAAATCGTAACCAGCGGCGGCCTGCGCGGGACGATTATCAGTCTTAAGGACGACGCGGTGGTTTTGCGCGTGCCCCCCGACAATCTGAAGCTCGAAATCAGCCGCGGATCGGTAGTTTCGGTCACGACGGCGGAGGAAGGAACGAAGTCTTAGCTGCCGGGCTTGACTCGGCTGGACGGCCGAGGGCGGCCGTCGCTACGCGTTCAAGTCATGAATAAGAACCTTACCTGGAAGTTAGTCGTCATCGTCGGCATTCTGCTGCTGTTCCTCTATGGGATCTTCGGCATTCCCAAAAACTGGTCGGGGAAGGGGATGCTGACGGCGATTACCGACCGCATTCATCTTGGTCTCGATCTTCGTGGCGGAACTCACTTGATCCTGCAGGTGCAGGTCAATGACGCGGTCAGCGTCGATTCCGACAACGCGATCGCGCGCCTCAAAGAAGATTTGCGCACGCACAAAATCAATTACTCCGACATCCTCAAGCCCGATCTGGTAAACCATCCCGAAACCATCGTAGTGAAGGGCGTTCCGCCGGAACAGACCAGCGATTTCAGGAACATTATTGCCGACCGGCTGCCGGAATATGACGCCAGTTCGGGCGCGGAAAATTCCTGGACGGTTTCGATGAAGGCGCAAGCTCTGGCCGATTTGAAAAACCGCGCCGTTGCCCAAGCCATCGAGACTATCCGCAATCGAATCGACCAGCTTGGCGTAAGCGAGCCTGTGATCCAGGAGCACGGACTGGGCCAGTATCAGATCCTTGTCCAACTTCCGGGTGTGGACGATCCGGCGCGCGTGAAGGACATCATAAAGTCGACGGCGATGCTGGAAATCAAGCAGGTGCTGGGCGGCCCTTATTCGAGCCAGGCGCAAGCGATGCAAGATCAGCCCAATGGAATGCTGCCCCCCGACTCGATACTGCTGGCCGGCACCGTTCGCGCTACCGGCGATCAAAATGGAGGCGAGAGTTGGTACGTGGTGTCGCGAGCGTCGGCGATCACCGGGAGCGATCTGCGGGATGCGCAACCTTCCCAGGACACCAATGGCCAGCCCGCCGTTGGTTTTAGTCTGACGGGCGAGGGCGGCCGAAAATTCTATGCCTTCACCTCCGAGCATGTAAAAGACCGGCTGGGCGTGATTCTCGACAACAAAGTTCAATCGGTGGCGACGATCGACGAGCCCATCCGCGATCAAGGCATCATCCGGGGGCGCTTCACTCTGCAGGAAGTGCAGGACCAGTCGATGGTTTTGCGATCGGGCGCGCTCCCAGCCAGCATTAACTACCTCGAAGAGCGCACCGTGGGGCCGTCGCTGGGCGCCGACTCGATTCGTTCCGGAGTGCAGGCGGCGGTTTATGGCATGCTCGCCGTCCTTATTTTTATGCTGGTTTACTACCGCTGGGCGGGCGTCAATGCGAATATCGCGCTGATTTTTAATCTGGTCATCCTGCTTGGGTTCATGGGGTATTTTGGAGCGGTGCTGACGCTGCCGGGCATTGCCGGCGTCATCCTTACGGTTGGTATGGGCGTGGATTCGAACGTCCTGATTTTTGAGCGCATCCGCGAAGAGCTTAGGAATGGCAAGACGCCGCCGTCGGCGGTAGACCAGGGTTTCAGTCATGCCTGGATCACGATCGTGGATACGCACGTGACCACGATTGTCTCGGCGGCGATCTTGTTCATTTTTGGGACCGGGCCGGTAAAGGGCTTTGCGACGACGCTGGTGTTTGGCTTGCTCGCCAACCTGTTTACGGCCGTGTTTGTATCGCGCGTGATTTTTGATTGGGTGCTGAGCCGCAAACAGCGCGGCGAAGCGTTAAGCATATAAGTGCAGTCGATGGTCGTTGGTCGATTAGTCGTTCGCGAACTTCAAACGAATGATGCATCCCGAACGACTGACGACCGGCGACTGGCGACCAACGACTGATTTGAAGGGATCGTAAGCAGCGTGGAATTCTTCAGAGACACCAACATCGATTTTCTTGGGAAGAAGTGGTACTTCCTTACTTTTTCGCTGATCTTCAGCGTGGCAGGCATCGTTTCAATGGGCCACCGCTGGGCGACTACGGGATCGCCGGTGCCGCTGGGCGTGGACTTCCGCGGGGGCACGCTGGTGACGGTGAAGTACTCGCACATACCCGATCCGGGGGCCATCCACTCGGACCTGGAGAGGGCCGGATTGAAGAACGCGCGTGTGCAGGCGTTCGGGCCATCCGCTAATCAAGAAGTGCTCATCGCCCTCGATATTCAGGAGACCAGCGAACAGGCCCTGGATAAGGGCAAGAATCAGATCGTTCAGGCGCTCGAAAGCCATGCCGTCGCGGGCAAACAGGATCTCAATAATTCCAGTTCCCTGACCACCGCAAATTATCTGCTCGATAAGGACCCGCTCCATCTTGGAACTGACGCCAACGCTCGCTACACCGCCGTCGCTCAGTCGATTGTTAACTATCGCGACAAAACCAGGGGCGGCGTACTGGGCTCGATCGATGAGTTGAAAAGTGCGGCCGATCCCGCGGTCGTCGCTTCGCTGCAGGATGGATTCTTCGTCTCCGACTTTGGCATCCGCAACGTTGAAATCGTCGGCCCGCAAGTCGGACAGCAACTCCGCAAGCAGGCGATTCTGGCGACCCTTTATTCGCTGGGTGGCATGCTGATTTACCTCGCGCTCCGCTTTGAATGGATCTACGGTGTCGCCGCCGTGTTGACCGTTTTCCACGACACTCTGATTACGGTGGGCATCTTCTCGCTTTTAGACCGGGAAATATCGCTGACTGTGATTGCGGCCATCCTGACCCTGATTGGATACTCCAATAACGACACCATCGTGGTGTTTGACCGCATACGGGAGAACATCAAGCTGCTGCGGCGAGATAAACTTTCGGACATTGTCAACAAAAGTATTAATCAGACTTTGAGTCGAACTATCTTGACAGCGGGCCTGACTTTCCTTACCGTGCTTGCTCTGTTTCTTTTCGGCGGCGAGGTGCTGCATAATTTCAGCCTCGCACTGGTGATCGGAATTTTGATTGGGACGTATTCGTCAATCGCCATCGCCGCTCCGATTCTGGTTGCCTACCAGGATTGGCGGGCTGGACGGGGCAAGAAGCCGATTTCCATGCCCGTAAGGACCGGCAGCGGCCCGGCCCAGCCGAAGGAAAAAGTTAAGGTCTGAATTTGGGCAATTTGGCGTAGAATCTTGACCTGCCCGCAAAGGCAGGGTCGGCAGGCCCCTATATCTCGTCCGACCAGGGCCCCGAAGGGCGGGAGCAAAGCGGCCGCAGCCGGTGTCTAAGCTTCTGTACGGTCTGTTGGTAGGAGGAGCCTATGTTTGAAGACAGCCTTATTGAGTCGGGAAACAAACTCAAGACCAAACGTCTGTTTACGTCGGTTCTTTCCTTCATTGGGCAGTTCGCGCTGATCGGGATCCTGATCTTGATTCCTCTGATCTATACAGACGCGCTGCCTAAAACACAGTTGATGACCTTCCTGGTAGCGCCGCCTCCGCCGCCTCCACCGCCACCCCCGCCGGCAGCGGCTCCCAAGGTAGTCAAGATTCAGAGTGAAGTGATCAACGGCCAATTGCGCACCCCCACCAAGATTCCAAACAAAGTGCAGATGATTAAAGAAGAAGAAGCGCCCCCCGATCTGGGTGGCGGCGGCGTCCCGGGTGGCGTACCGGGCGGCATTCCCGGAGGCTCGGCAGGCGGCGTGATGGGTGGCATTTTAAACGCCGGCCACGTGGATATCCCGAAAGTCGCCACCCCGCAGCGCATCCGCGTTTCGTCCGGCGTATCGACCGGTCTTTTGATCAAGAAAGTTCAGCCCAACTATCCTCCGCTGGCGAAGCAGGCCCGCATTCAAGGGCACGTTCTGCTGCAGGCGGAAATCAGCAAGGACGGCACGATTCAAAACCTGCAGTTGATCAGCGGGCACCCCATGCTGGCACCGGCTGCCATCGAAGCGGTGAAGCAGTGGCGCTACAAGCCATATCTGCTCAATGGCGAGCCGGTCGCGGTGGAGACCCAGGTGGATGTCATCTTCAGCTTGTCCGGAGGCTAGATTCTCCGCGGCAGCTTGTCGGCTAAGTGTTTGTCCGGTTTAGAGTTAAGTTTTGGTTTTGCGGCAGTTTAAGGCCCTTCCCCGTCCTACCTTTTTCCCAAGACGGGACTACGGTGGTTTCGACTACCACCCGAGGGCAACTCTGCCCATTTTGGGTTTCTTGCATCAAACGATTCTGGTTGGCACGATTCTGGCTGGTGAGGTGCGGAGTCTGATTCCGCGCTGGCTCTGGGGCGCTTGTTCTGTCGTCTGTTCTGTCGTCGATGCGCCCACTGCTGAGACGGTGCAGGCGGAGACACGGCAACGGAGTCTCTACAAGAAGGAATTTGGCAAGCGATTTAGAAACATTTCCGAGGAGGAAAGCAACTCATGGTAGTGAATTTGGCAGCAGTCGCGCTCTGTAATTTCCATCTTTTTGCCGCTTGGTTTTTTCAAGACAACAGCCAGGTCGGCTGGGACCCGATTTCGCTCTGGAAGCAGATGGGTATTCTGGCGAAAGCCGTGGTCATCATTCTGTTCATCATGTCAGGGTGGTCGATCGGCGTGATGATCGACCGCTGGATGGCTTTCAATGCCGCCCGCAATCAGTCGCGCTCATTCGCCCCGGCGGTTGCTGGGGCTCTGCGCGAAGGCAAGATTGACGAAGCCATCAAAGTCGCCGAACGCAACAAGAAAAGTCACCTGGCGAAGGTGGTCACCGCGGGCCTGATGGAATTCAAGGCCCACCAGGACAGCCCGGGTGAGATTCCGGGCGAAACCATTGAAGCGTCCAAGCGCGCACTGGAGCGCACCGAAGCCATCGTGCACGCCGAGCTGAAGCGCGGCCTGGGCGGTCTGGCAACCATCGGTTCGACGGCGCCCTTCGTGGGACTGTTCGGAACGGTGGTCGGCATTCTGAACGCCTTCAACGGTATCGCCAAGGAAAAGGCTACCGGGTTGGCAGCGGTCGCGGGCGGCATTTCCGAAGCGCTCGTCACCACGGCAGTCGGCTTGTTCGTGGCGATTCCGGCCGTCATGATGTTTAACTACCTGACCGGCCGCGTGGAAGCGTTCGACGTGGAGATGGACAACTCGTCGAGCGAACTGATCGATTACTTCCTGAAGCGCCGGAGCATGCGGCGATCGTAGGTTCAAAACCCATGAGTTGCTGAAGCGGCTGGACGGGCGTCTCGCCCGTCCAGCCCCTCGGTAGCCGGGCGGGGACGCCCGGTGCTCCACCGATGAAGATGGGGCAAGCGTACGCAGGAGACAGAATTCCATGGCATTAGCAAAACGAAACGAAGCGGCCAACGTAACCTCCGACATCAACGTCACCCCCATGGTGGACGTGATGCTGGTGCTGCTCATCATCTTTATGGTGGTGACGCCCATGTTGCAACATGGCGTTCCGGTGGACATGGCGAAGGTCAACAATCCCATCGATATGCACGACGCCGACAAGGAAGACGCGCTGCTGGTCGCGGTCACTCGCGACGACAAGGTTTTCTTCGGCACCGATGTGGTCAAGCCCGACGATCTGACCCAGAAGATCAAGGATAAGCTGGCGAACCGCACCGACAAGCGCGTGTTTCTGAAGGCCGACATGCGGGCGAAATTCGGCTGGGTGGTCGAGGTTGTGGACGATGTTCGCGCCGCAGGTGTGGACCAACTCGGGCTTTTGACGGACCAAAAGAAGTCCGGAAGCATGTCCCCGCCGCCGGGTACGATACCGCCGACGCCGACGCCGGCGCCAACGGGCGGGCAATAACACGGTAGACGTAGAGATACAGGAGATCGATTATGGCTATGGCAGTTGGCTCCAAAGGGGGCCAGAACGCAAATATGAACGTCACGCCGCTGATTGACGTGTTGCTGGTGCTGCTGATCATTTTCATGGTGATTACGCCCCTGACGCCCAAAGGCTTAGAGGCATTGGTACCTCAGCCTCCGCCGAAGGATCAGAAACAGCAGCCGCCCACGCCCGATCGCACCATCGTGGTGCAGTTGATCGATCACGGCGCCGGCAATCCTCCAGGACTTAAGATCAATCAGGACGAGGCTACCTGGGAAACTCTGCAGGGCCGCCTGGAAGATATTTTCAAGACCCGCGCTGAGAAGGTGATGTTCGTGAAGGGCGATGATAATGTCCCGTTTGCCGACGTCGCCAGCGTAATCGATATCGCGCACTCGGCCGGAGTCGATAAGGTCGGCTTGATCACGGCCAAGATCGAAGCCGGAGGCTAAATCGTTCTAATGTGGAGCGACGGGGGTCTCGCCCGTCCAGCGGTTCAAAGCCGGGCGGGGACGCCCGGCACTCCATTTCATGCTTTTTCCGGACACCCCGCAACAAGGGAGATTTATAAAGCAATGAAAACTACTCGAAGACTTCTGGTGATATTCGCGGCCGCACTGATGCTGCTGGCCAGCACCGGCTGCAACAAGCTTAAGGCGCGCGACCACCTCAATAAAGGCGTGCAGGCTTACAAGAATTCCAAGTTCGAGCAAGCGATTGATCACTTTCAGCAAGCCGTTGCCCTCGACCCGACGCTGATCAATGCGCGCCTCTATCTTGCCACTGCCTACGCCAATCAGTACACGCCGGGCGCCGATACTCCGGAGAACAACCACGATGCCGAGCAGGCCATCGATTCTTACAAGCAGGTCTTGCAGGTCGATCCCAAGAACATCAACAGCATCAAGGGCATCGCCTATCTCTACCTGCAGATGAAGAAATTCGACCTGGCGAAGGACTACTACAAGAAAGCGTCCCAAGTCGATCCGAACGATCCCGAGCCTTATTACTCGGTGGCTGTCATCGATTGGACGCAGACGTATGTGCCGCGGCAGGAAGAGCGGGCCAAGCTTGCCATGAAACCCGAGGACTCGCTTCCGGCCAAAGACAAGAAGGTCTGCGCCATCTTGAAGGAGAAAAATACCCCCAACGTACAGGAAGGCATCGATAACCTGACCACGGCGCTTAAGCTTCGTCCCGACTACGACGATGCCATGGCCTACATGAACCTGATGTACCGGGAACGGGCCGATATCCAGTGTGACGATCCGGCGGCCCGCGCCGCCGATCTGAAGACGGCCGACGAGTGGGTGGACAAAACTATGGCGACCAAGAAAGCCAAGGCGGAGAAACAGCCGGGCGGCGGCATTGTTATGGACCAGAACAAGTAAGTCTTATGTGGGGACGAGCGTTTTGGCCCGTCCAGCGCGGTCGACGCTATTCCCCATTTCTCCAAAGTCTCTCCGCAATAAACTGCTGTTTCGTCTAGAGACGCGGAATCTCCTGGTGCGCAAACATCCGAAATCACAGCCGCCCGTGATTTGCGTCATACACACTTCCGCCGCCACAGGTAAAATCAGTGCGGCCCTACGCGCCCAGCCAGCGTACTCGACGGAGCAGGCGCACTCGACTGACAATGTTCAAGAAGATTCTGATCGCCAATCGGGGAGAGATCGCGGTACGTATTATTCGCGCCTGCCGCGAAATGGGCATTGCTACTGTCGCTGTTTATTCCGACGTCGACCGCGCCGCACTCCATGTCCGTAAGTCGGACGAGGCTTACCCCATCGGGCCGGCTCCCGCCGCCGAGTCTTATCTTCGGATGGACAAGATCCTGGACGTCGCCAAACGCTCTGGAGCCGAGGCCATTCACCCCGGTTATGGGTTCCTTTCGGAAAATGCTACGTTCGCCCAGGCGTGCGCCGATGCGGGCGTGAAATTCATCGGGCCTACACCGCATTCGATGAGACTGATGGGTTCGAAGACCAGCGCGCGACAACAGATGGAAAAAGCCGGCGTGCCGTTTGTGCCTGGGACTTCGCGCGGCCTCAATTCTCCCGAAGAAGGCGAGCAGGTTGCCGAGCGCATCGGCTATCCCATAATGCTGAAGGCAGCGGCCGGGGGTGGCGGCAAAGGCATGCGCCTGGTGCAGACGCGCGCGGAACTTCGTTCCGCTCTCGAATCGGCGCAGAGCGAGGCGCAGCGGTCGTTCGGCGACAGCGAAGTTTATATCGAGAAGGCGATCGCTAATCCCCGCCACATCGAGATGCAGGTACTGGCCGACGAACACGGAAATACGGTCTGGCTCGGCGAACGAGAGTGTTCCATCCAGCGCCGCCATCAGAAGGTTCTCGAAGAGGCGCCTTCGCCGATTGTCGATCCCGAGATGCGTCGCCGCATGGGCGAAGTGGCCGTGAAAGTGGCGCGGGCGGCCAACTATACCAATGCCGGCACCGTGGAATTCCTGGTCGATCAGCAGAAGAATTTTTACTTCCTCGAAATGAACACGCGCCTGCAGGTGGAGCATCCAGTCACCGAGTTGACCACCGGGTTCGACCTTGTGCACTTGCAGATACGCATTGCGGCTGGCGAGAAGCTGCCTTTCGGGCAATCCGAGGTCGCGATTCGCGGACACGCGATCGAGTGCCGCATCTACGCCGAAGATCCCGACAACAATTATTTTCCCAGCCCGGGCAAGATCACAGTGCTGCTGCAGCCCTCGGGACCGGGAATCCGCCGCGACAGCGGCATGTACGAAGGCTGGACTGTTCCCATGGATTACGATCCGCTGCTGGCCAAACTGATCGGCTACGGAAGCGACCGGCAGCAGGCGATCATGCGGCTGGAGCGGGCACTCTACGAATATTTTGTGGCCGGCATCAAGACCAATATTTCATTGTTTCTGCGCATCCTCGGCGACGCCGATTTCCATGCTGGAAAACTCGATACCGGATTCCTCGATCGCCTGCTGGCAAAAACCAATCCCGCGGTGGCGACACTGGCACCGAAGTCTGGGACCGAATCGCTAGAGACCATCGCGGCCATCGCCGCCGGAATGTTTGCCGTGCTTGATCCAGCTTCGGCGGCGAATAGGAATGGTAAGGCCGCTGGCGCGAGTTCTGGCGGCCCGGCGACGGTTTCTTCGAACTGGAAAAAGCAGGGGCGGTCGGAAGGGCTGCGCTGATCTGATGCTCTGATCCTAACTCTTTGATCTTAACTCTTTGATCCTAACTCTTTGATCTTAACTCTCTGATCTTGACTCTATGGTTTACGAAATCATCGTCGCAGGCAAACCTCACCGCCTCGAACTGCAAAAAGCGGCCGGTGGATGGGAGTGCCGTCTCGACGGGCAAACGGTCCATATCGACGCTGTCATTCCGCGCCGCGACGTCTTGTCGCTCCTGGTGGATGGCCACGCCTACGAAATCAAGCGCGAGCAGACGTCCACCGATCTCCACATGTGGGTGGGGAGCAGCCGTTTTGCGGTCGAGTTGCACGATCCGCGCTCCCTGCGCTCGCGCCAGAAAGCTGGCGGGGACGAGAAGGGTCCGAAGAAAATTCTCGCTCCCATGCCCGGCCGCGTGGTGCGCCTGCTGGTGGCGGAGAATTCCGAGGTCGAAGCGGGCCAGGGCATTGTTGTGGTCGAAGCCATGAAAATGCAGAATGAAATCAAGTCTCCGAAAAAGGGAGTCGTCAAGAAGATCTCGGCGAGCCCCGGCGCAGCCGTGAACCCCGGCGATGTGCTGGCCGTAGTGGAATGAAAAACGTGGAATGAAAAACGTGGGTCGAATCGCACCAGAGGTCCAGAGGTTCCCACTAAATCCGCCCTAGCCCTAGCACCTCCGTCATCTCAAACCGGCCTCGCCCGGCGCGTACCATGGAAAGAAGAGAAGTGACAGAAGAGGCCGGCGCGACTGGGGAGGTCCTTTCGTGAAGCTGCAGCGCATCATTAGTTTTTCCACCCTGGCGATTTCGATTCTTACGCTGGTGCTGGTGTTAAAGCGGCCCGCGCCGGTTGCGCCCGCCGTCGGCCCCGCCGCGACCGCCGCCAATGCGCAGTCCTTTCAGGAGAAGGTGAACCGGCTCGCGCAAGCCAAGGCATCTGGAGAAGGTGAGAACGAAGTCCGCATAAATTCCGGCGAATTGTCCGCCGCGCTCGCCGAAGCTGCCGGACTGTTGCCGGCAACGCCGCCTGGGCCCGCGAATACCGGCGGCGTCACGCCACCCAGTTCTTCCCCCGCAAGCCCTGGGATGGAGTTTCCCGGCGCGGTTCCCAACATCAAGGATTACCAGGTCTCCATGGATGGAGATCTGGTTCGCGGTCAATTCCTCACGCAGATTGCGGGCAAAGACGTATATCTGACTCTGGCCGGGCATCTTGGTTCCAAAGACGGTTACGCCACCTTCGATGCCACCGAAGTAAAGGTCGGAGATCTTTCCGTCCCGGCATCGTTGGTGAATGGAGTGTTGCAGAAGAAATTAGCCGAACAGCGCGATCAGCTCAAGCTGCCCGATAATGTGAAAGACATCAAAGTGGAAAACGGCGAGCTGGTGTTTGTAGAAAAATAGCCACGAGTTACGAGCTGCGAACCACGAGCAAGCAGAAGTCCTGGAATTGCTCTCAGCTTACTCCGCATTAAGAATTAGCACGGACTCACCGTGCAGAACATGCCCGACGCCTACGAAGTCACTTTTTGTAAAGCAAAATTTGCCGCCCGCGCTACACCATGGTTTCCTTCCGAGAGAGCCTTCTAATCTCCATCTAATCTCGTTCTAATCGCATCCGTTTCCAATCGTCTGTATGACGACTTTTCCGATCCCGAGCCACTATGCCGACCACGTCCTGATAGCCAGCCCCAGCCCCGTTGTGCGTCAGCGGGTCCTCGAAAGTCTACGTTCTCCGGTCCGCCGCTTTGAACAAGCCACGGGAGGAGCGGAAGCGCTGGGCCATCTGGAGAGCGGCTTTTGGCAAGTGGTTTTTCTCGACCGCCGCCTGCCTGATCTTGATGCCGAGGAACTCAGCCACACCGTCCGCGAGCGTTATCCCGGAATCGAAGTTGTGCTGCTCGATCCGGAGAGCGGTTCGGAACCGAGCGCACATGACGCGTACACGAACCTCCTTCCGGAGGTATCGGCCGCGACGGATCCTCTCACCAGCCCTGCGGGGACGGATGCTCCGTCACGATTTCATTCAGCGTCGGCGCCGGCCGAACTGGCCTCGGCAGCGGACGACGAACACCGGGCTGCTCCCGGCGTCCATTGCATTCCCGCCGATCCCCTGCCGGCCGATCCTCTCCCCGGGATGATCGGCAACTCACGCATCATGCAGCCCGTGTATCGCCTGGGGCGCCTGCTGGCGCCGCGCAAGACTACGGTGCTCATCACCGGCCCAACCGGCTGCGGCAAGGAAATTGTTGCCCGCGGGATTCATCGGCTAAGCCTGCGCGCGGAACGGGTTTTCGCGGTAGTCAATTGCGCCGCCATCCCTGAGACCTTGCTCGAAGCCGAACTTTTCGGATACGTGCGCGGCGCTTTCACCGGCGCCCTGCAATCCTACGCGGGAAGAATCCAGGCGGCGCAGGGTGGAACGCTCTTCCTCGATGAAATCGGCGACATGCCATTGAGCCTGCAGCCCAAACTGCTCCGATTCCTGGAGCAGAAAGAGCTGCAGCGCCTGGGCAGCTCGGAAGTCGTGCGCGTGGATGTTCGCATCCTTTCCGCCACGAATGCCCACTTGCTGAGCCTGGTCCGGGAGGGGAAATTTCGCGAGGATTTGTACTATCGTCTTTGCGGTTTCCCCATCGATATTCCGAGCTTGCGCGACCGCCCCGAAGATATTGCGCAACTGGCCGCACACTTCATCGAAAAATATGCCGAGCGCCTGCCTGCGCCACAGCTCTCGCACCAGGCGCTGCAGTTGCTGAAGACGCAGCCCTGGAATGGCAACATCCGCGAACTGCAAAATGTTATCGAACGCGCCCTCATCCTTTGCGAAGACCAGGCGTTGATTCGGCCCGAACACCTGATGCTCGCCGAGGAGCGTTTTCGCAATTCGCATTAGGTCACCTTGCTGTAGAGACGGGGCTTGCCCCGTCCCCTTGGACGCTACGATCCGCGCGCGGCGGGAGACGTGGGTACCCGCGGCTCTACAGTAACCGAGCAACAGGTCACCTTCATCCGTACCGGGCATAAGCGGGTTCTAAGGCAATTTATGCCGGGCTGGCATCGGCGTTGCAGAGTGATCCGCATGTCCACGAATTTTCCAATCCCGCGAGATGCCGCGCGCGATCCCGAGCATCCACTCGCCCGCGCCTTTGCTTCCTTTCCCCATCATCGACGTCATGCTCGGAGGCGAAGGCAAAAGCAGCGAAATTACCCGGGACGTGACGGAGATCGAGGAACAGGTTCTCGAAGGCATCATCCGCATCATGTGCCGCGAACTGCAAACCAGCTGGCACGCGATTGCGCTCGAATTCAATTTTGGTTCGCGTCAGCAGGTCCTGCAAAATCAGCGCCTCATGCCTCCCGAAGAGAAAAACCTCTGCCTCAGCTTCGAAATAAAGATGGCGGAAACCCGCGGCACCCTCAACCTTGCCATTCCCGCGGTGGTTTCTAACGCCTTGCTGCGGAAAATTTCCGCCGACTTCAGTTATCAGCGCCCGCGCAGCGCGGTCGAAGCCCGCCGCCAGATTCAGAAAAAGCTCCTGGATTGCTTCTTCCCGGTCGAACTCTCCATGCCCGAGCTGCAAGTCCCTTTGCAAAAACTCACCGAACTCGCCCCCGGCGACGTGATTCCGTTTCCCAAGAACGTCTCCACTCCCGCGCTGATGATGGTCGGCGACGTCCGCCTATGCTCGGCGGCTCCCGTGCGCATCAATGCCCGTCGCGCCGCCCGCGTCCTGTCCCTCGAAATCCCGCCGTCCCCCGCGCGTGAGCCGTGACGGAGACCGCTTCTTATGGACGATGAATCATGATGAGTGATGAATTATGACAGGTGAACTATGACAGGTGAACTATGACCGGCATTCCCGACGCGCCTGCCCCGAGCCCGGCTCCCGAGCTTCGCCCCGAACTTCTTCGCTGGTGTGAAGCCTGGAAAACCTGTCTCCAAAACGTGCTTACCCAAGTTTCGGGCAGCGCCTCCGGAGAACCCGCCACCTTCGAAATCTCTGCGCAATCCTTGCCCGCGGCCGATACCGACGTCTGGTACACGGTCGTCGCCGGAGGCGCGGTTCGCGGTGAGATGGCCTTGCGTCTGCCGGCCGCATCGGGCGCCCGTTTGGCCCAGAAGTTTCTCGGCGAGGCCGAAACTGCGCCCCAAGACGCGACGGCCAAAGACGCGACGGCCGCAGCCGCCACCCCGATCAGCGCCGAACAGAAAGAAGCTCTCGAAGAACTCCTGCGCCAGATCGCCGGCCTCACCGCCACCGCGCTCGCCTCGACCGCCGGCGGTGAAGTTCAGTTTCATCTCTCCGCTTCGCCTGCTCCTTCATGGAGTTCGGACGCCATCGTTTGCCTCCAAAGCAAAAATGAGGGCGAGGCCGCGATCTCCGTCGAGATTCGCATCAGCCCCGCCTTGGCCGCCGCGCTGCTGCTGCCTGCGTCGCAAGCCGCGGCGGCATCGCCCCAGTCTTCGACCGGAGCTTCCACCGGAATTCCCGCCGACCCGCTCACCGAGGCTCCGCCCTCCGCCAGTTACCGCCGGCTCATGGATGTTGACCTGGACGTCAAACTTCGCTTTGGGTCGCGTCACATGCTCCTCCGCGATGTGCTTGCTTTGAGCGCTGGAGTCGTGGTCGAACTCGACAACCCTCTCCATTCTCCCGTGGAACTGCTGCTCGACGGCCGTCTCATCGCGCAGGGTGAAGTCGTCATCGTCGACGGCAAATATGGATTGCGCGTCACCGATGTGGTCGATCCTCCGCCGGCCGCCGCATGAGATTGCTGCAAAACTCCGGCTTCCCAACCAATGGGAAGGGCACGAGTTCCACTCCTGCCGTTAAGTCGTCGAAATGGGTTCGCGCTTCAGCGCCTCAGGTGCGGCGCGCCCGCGATTGGCTTTTCCGCAAGCTGTTCAGCCGCTGAGTTGAAAACGGCGATGCGGAAGACACTTTTTCCGCCGCCTGTAAAAACTTTATAAAAGGATGCCACTGTGCCAAACCTTCTCTCGCCGCTAACCTGGCCTGCCAACTGGATCAAACGCCGCAGGCTCCAAACCGCCGAGCCTCCCTGCGCACTTGCCTCCTGCCCGGGCCCACAATCTCTCTGGCAGCGTTTCCAAAAGCGCCACCGCCCCAACGGGACCTTCCTCCAGGAGGTTTTTTACTGCCAGCCGCAATGCCTGGAGACCGCCCTCCTCGGACAACTCTCCCGGCTGCGCGTATTGGCTCCCCCATCGCAGCCTCCCAACCGGATTCCCCTCGGCCTGCTGATGGTGGCGCGCGGCAAGCTGTCTCATCTCGAAGTCCGCGCCGCCCTCGAAGCCCAGCGCCGCGCCCGCTACGGAAAGATTGGCGAGTGGATCGAGAAACTCGGCTTTGCCACCGAACAGGAAGTTACCACCGCCCTCGCGCTGCAATGGGGATGTCCCGTCGCCCGTTCCTTCGATCCTTCGGTCATCCCTTCTCCCGTCATCCCGCTTCCCATCCTCGAAGCTTTTCAGATGCTGCCCCTCAACTACGCCTCCGCCACCGACACCTTATACATCGCATTCGGAGAGCGCGTCGATCACGCTGCTTTGTATGCCATCGAAAAAATCCTCAATTGCCGCACCCAGCCTTGCGTTGCCGGACGCAAAAGCATCGCCCGCCAACTCGACTTCATGCGCCAGCTCCCGCGCCCCAGCGACGTAGAATTCGGACCGATGACCGACCTCGCAGAAATGGGACGCATCGCCTCCAGCTACACCGCCCGCCTCACTCCCGAGCAAGTTCGCCTGAGCCGCATCGGCCGTTTTATCTGGCTGCGGCTCGATGTTCGCGCCGGTGGGGGAACCAGCGTCCCTCCGGCAGGCTCGGGGCAGACGCTCGCCCGTTCAGTTGCCCGGCGCTCGGCTTCAGGCTCCATTCCGACCAACCTCGTCTTTCGCCTCTCCACCGATTCTGCCCGCCCAATCTCCTTCACCCGCAACGAGCGGCCCCTGGGTGCGCCCCAAACTCCCTAGCTGCTTGCGGAAAAACTCGATATCGCCCTTGAATTTGGGTGGCGCAGCAGTTCACGATTTTGGGTGGCGCAGCGGTTCACCGCTGCAAAAGCTCAGCCCCTTCCGATCCGGGGTCAATGCGTGTAATAGAGATTTTTCAACCGTCACGGCGAGTTGCTCCGCCCCTGCTAACATTCTTGTTCTCGGGCCGTCCAACAGCTTCAGATGGTGAGGTGTGCATGAAGGGGTCTTTATGAATAACCCGTTTCGACTTCTAGCTATTTCTCTGCTCTTCACCTCAGTGGGATTCTGCCAGAGCGTACAAGAAACTACGAATCTCCAGCATCAGAAATTTGAAGCGGACCTTGCCAGCGGTGCTAACCTTCGTTTGCACCTGCACGATGGAGACTTCCGTGTCGTGGGCAGCGATTCGGAAAAAATTTCCGTTCACGTCGAAGGCAAGAACGTGGAACTCGCGAAGCATATCAAGATTCAGTTGAAGCGTTCGGACGGAGCCATCGATCTGAAGCTGTCCCATGTGCCGAAAAATGAATTGCAGGTGACGATAGAAATCCCGAGATCAACGAATTTATACGCGCGGATGCGTGGCGGCGACCTCTCGGTAAAGGGCGTGGCTGGAGACAAGGATGTCGAACTTACCGGGGGTGATCTGACCATTCAGGTGGGAAGCGCGGAAGACTACGCCCACGTCGATCTCTCGGTAAGGTTGGGAGACGTTACAGGCAACCAGTTCGGCGATCCCAAGGGCTGGCTGGGGAATTCTGTCCGCAAAGACGGCAAAGGAAAATACCGGCTTCACGCCCATGTCATGGCCGGCAATCTGGCGCTCAAGTCCTGAGCCATATTCCTCCCGTATGCCACAGGACAGAGGGAAGACCGCACAGCTTTTCGACAAAACTATATTCATTGTAACGCAGTAAAGCAAGGCGTGTTCGCGTCAGCATTTCCGACAGGGTTCGTGAATACTTTACAAGTACGTCCTTATTCTTGAATACTTTAGCGAAAAATGGGGGGAGGGGGTCAGCCAACTCCCAACAACGAACGACCGCGTTTGCGCTACAGCGTACGCTTAAATAACGGCACCGCCAACGCCAGCGTCACCGCCGCAAAAATGCTTAGATAAATCATGTCCGGGACAATCGCCGCCAGCCCCGTTTCCTTCAGCAACAGCGACTTGAATCCATGCACCGCGTACGTAAACGGATCCACCTTGGCAATGGCCTGCAGCCACGCCGGAAACGCTTCTACCGGATAAATCGCTCCGCTGGGAAAAAACAGCAGCGTATTCAGAATTCCGAACATGGCCCGTGGCACCAGTGGATCTTCCACCCGCGCCATCAACAGGAACATCATCGAATTGAACGCCAACGAAGTCAGTACGATCATGATCAGCAACCCCAGCACCGTTCCTGGGTGGAATATCGTTCCCACCCCCGCAATCAACGACCCGACGAGCGTGATGACCACTCCGGTCATCACCGCCTTGATCGCGCCCGCTCCGTTCAGCCCCAACACCAACTCCGCCTTGGTAATCGGAGTTACCAGATATCCTTCATGCACGCCGCGCGCCTTATCGTCGATATACAGCATTCCTCCGCCGATCATCACCGAGACGAACATCGCCAGCGAGATCGATCCCGGCAGCAGAAACTTCATGTACTCGATATACGGATACAGCTCCACAACTTCCAAAGCCGTTTGCTGCAACAGGCGCGGCGACACGTCCGGCTGGTTCAGCGCGTCGGTGATCGCCTTCATCTCGTCTTCGAGAGTCGAGCTCATGAAGTTGTCGCTGTTATCGACAATCAGCGCAATCCGCGGATGATTTTTTTCGTACACCATCTTGGAATACTGCGCCGGAATAATCACCGCGCCCTGGATCTTCCCGTTGCGCACGTCCTCCCGCGCCTGCACTTCGTTGTCATACGGGATGGCAATAAAGGTCCGCATATTCGCGCGCACCGCATCAAACGCTTCCCGGATCCGGATCGCCTGCGTTCCATGATCCTCATCCACGATGCCCATCCGGGCGTCGCGGATTTTTCCGCCAAACGCATTCCCCAGGACGATCAACTGCACCAGCGGCATCACCATCGATACCATCATCAGCGTCGGCGACCGGAAAAACTTGCGCATCTCGCGCTCGATAATTGCCATCATCCGGTTCATGGCTGCAACCCCGGTCTTTGCGGCATCTGGTATCCGTATGCCTTCACAAGTTCATCGCGCAATTGACGCCCCGTGTAGTGGACAAACACATCGTCAAGCGTAGTGTTCTGTACGGTCAGCGTCTTCAGCCCCACCTTCAGTACCACCGCCAGTTCCACCAGATCGGTAGTAGTGCCCGAGCCGTTCGACGTCAGCACGCGAAACATTCCGCCGCTCTGGTTCTGCACCGAAGTTACTCCCGGCAATGCCCGCAGCCGCTCTTCCCAGTCGTCGGGCGGATGCTCGAAGTGCGCCTCAATCACGTTCGATCCCGGCACGCTCGCCTTCAACGCCTCCGGAGTATCGAGCGCCACCAGCTTTCCGTGATCCACAATCGCAATCCGATTGCACAGCCGGTCCGCTTCGTCCATATAGTGCGTCGTAATCAGTATGGTCAGCTGGCGCTTGGCCTTGATATTGGTAAGCATCTCCCACACGGCCACGCGCGACACCGGATCGAGTCCGGTAGTCGGCTCGTCGAGGAAGAAAATCTTCGGACTATGCACCAGCCCGCGGGCAATCTCCAGCCGCCGCCGCATACCGCCCGATAATGTCTTAGTCTGAGCGCCGCGCCACTTAGTAAGATCGACGGTCTCGAGTAACTCGGCAATCGCTTCCTTGCGCCGCTTGGTGGGAACGTCATATAACTTGGCGTAGATATTCAGGTTCTCTTCCACTGTCAAGTCCAGGTCGCTGGTCAAAGCCTGCGGGATCACTCCAATCGTCCGCCGCACCGCTTCCGGATCCGAAGCCACGTCATGTCCAGCCACACGCGCCGATCCCGCCGAGATCGGAATCAGCGTGGTCATCATCCGGATCAACGTGGATTTCCCCGCTCCATTCGGCCCCAGCAGCCCGAAAATTTCCCCCTCCTTGACGGCAAACGAAACGTCATCCACGGCCGTAAACTCCCCATACCTTTTAACGATGTGATCGACCTCAATCGAATTAGGAGCGTCCGCCGCGATTTCGGGCCGCAGGCTCAGCTCCGACGCCGCGACACTCGCGCCGTTCGTGGTATTCAGGTTGGCCTTGTTCACTTCTTCACTCATGCCTGACTCCCCTTCAACTGTTGCGGAGATATCAGCACCTCGGCTGTCATCCCCGGAACATACGCGCCCTTTGGATTGTCCAGCCGTACTTTCAAAGCAATGGTCCGAATGTCCCGCTTCCGGCGTCCTACATCCCGCTGCGTGGCAAAATCCGCCTCCGCCGCTTTGTAGAAAACTTTCCCGGGAAGCACTGTTCCTCCGGGCAGCCGCACCCGCAGGGTGTCCCCAATCCCGATATGATCGGCGTCGGTTTCCGGAATCGCCGCGAACACCCAGGTGTCGCTGAAATCGACCACCGTCACGATCGCCTGGCCGGCATTCACCACCTCGCCTTCGCGCGCCGCCCGCACCAGCACGGTCCCGGTCACCGGCGAATAAATCTTCGTGTATCCCAGGCGGACTTCCGCTTCTTTCAACTGCGCCACCGCGTTCTCCACCTGCGCCCGCGTCGATTCCACCGTACTCTGCGCCGCTGTCGCCTGGTTCGTCCGCGCAATCGCCGAATTCAGATCGGCCTGCGCGGCCGTCACCTGCTCCTTCAGCGACTGCACACTCGCTTCCTGCGCCTTCAGATTCATCTCCGCCTGCACCCGGTCCTGATCCGACGCCACGCCCGCCTGCGCTAATCCAATCGTCCGCCGGCTGTCGCTCTCCACCCGCGTCAACATCGCCTCTGCCTGCGCCAGTTGCGCCCGCGCCGATTGCAGCTTCGCCTGCGTGTTCGACACGTCGCCCGATGTCGATCCCTTCGTCGACTGTCGCGTATACTCGTTCGCGCTCACCTGCGACCGCATGCTCGCAATCATTGCCCCCGATGCCCGCTCCTCCGCTTCCAATTCAGAAGGATCCAGCAACGCGATCAAATCCCCCTGCTTCACCTGCGTCCCTTCCTCCACCAGCAGCTTCTGAATTCTCCCCTGAATCTGCGGACTCACCACGATCTGGTTAGCATCGACCGTACCCACCAAAACCAGGTCCTTTCCGCGAGGAGTGGAAAAGAAGTAGTAAGCCGAAGCAATCGCAAGAATGACCGCCAGAATAATCAGAAATTTATTTCGAGCACTCATCGGTTTGGTTTCCCCTGTGTATCCCTGTGTCCTCTGTGGTAAAGGTTTTTCTGTGCGTAAATCCACTCCTCAGTTTGGTTCCCTCTGTGTATCCCCGTGTCCTCTGTGGTAAAGGTTTTTCTGTGCGTAAATCCACTCCTCGGTTTGGCTTCCTCTGTGTATCCCCGTGTCCTCTGTGGTAAAGGTTTTTCTGTGCGTAAATCCACTCCGCGTTGCTCACCGAAACAGCGCCGCGGAAATGAAATCCAGCACAAACGCCCGGCGCTCGCGTATCCTTTGCTCTGACAGTGGATCAACCCTCAATAGCGTCTTCATCACTGGCGCCGCGGCAAAATAAAACACAATCACGGCCGCTACCGAAGGCAGGAAATCCATCGGATTCACCGGCCGAAATTCCCCCGACGCAATCCCCTCCCTCAACACTTCGACCAGCTTCCCGAAAATCGGGCGGAAATACCGCCTCGCCACCCGTTGCATCGGCGCGCTGCCCTTGCCGCCCGAGCGCATCCACTCCGCCTGCACCACTCGTGGAAACCGCGGATTGGCCGCGATGTAATCGAAATATGTCCCCAGATATTCCAGCATCTTTTGGCGCGGAGGCAGTTGGCTGTCGAGCACCGGCATCACCCGCTCCTGCAACCCTCCGAACACATGATCGAGCACCGCTTCGTACAACGCGTCTTTGTCTTTAAAGTAGTAGTAAAGCAGCGCCTTGTTGACATGGGCTGCCCGCGCGATCGCATCCGTGCGGGCCCCCGCAATCCCATGCTCGGCAAACTCCGCCACCGCCGCCTTCAGGATCGAGGCCCGGCTCTGCGCGGGACGGCCGCGTGTTCCCAAACGAGGCCCGCTCGCGTGGGGCCCAATGCGAGTGCGGGCGACTCGCCGGACCGGTTTGGCAGAACTCTTCATATAATTAACCAGTTAGTTAGATTTTATTTAGCCTCTGCCCAAAAAGCAAGCCCGAACCTGACACATCGTCATTATGGCCGGGACTGAGTCGAGGGGGCGAACGATGCGAGGCGAGGTTCCATGACCACATCGATGCCGGCGGGATTAGCGATGTTGGCCCTTCGCTTTTGGGTCACGCGGCGGTTTATCGCAGCGCTGATTTGTTTTGAGTTAGGCTTTAGCCGCTGAAGTGCGGCTCTCGGGAAGAATTACTTCTGCCCAAGGTCCAGCCCCAGAGGGGCGACGTAACTTAGCCCAGCGCTTCAGCGCTGGGTAAAGTGGGAGAAATGATTCAAGTCCCGTAGGGCGACTGAGTTCTCACGCACACTCGAAAAGCCCATGATGACTTGTTGTAGAGACGGGGCTTGCCCCGTCCCTTCGGACGCAACGAGAAGCAACCCGCGTCTCTACGGATGATCAGGCTGTCTAGCGGCCAACGGCCGCAACGGCCGCGGCGTCAGCCACAGCCGCCGGCAACGCCGCCGCTTTCGAAGCCAGATACGCCTCGAACTCCGCGAGCTTCGGAGCGATCGGAGTTTCAACTTGATATTTATCCGCTAGCACGTCGGTAGTCTTCAGTCCGTTGCCCGTAATGCAGAGCACCGTAGTTTCATCGGGCAGAATGCGGTCCTGCTGGATCAGCTTGCGCGCCGTTCCAACCGTGACGCCCCCCGCGGTTTCGGTGAAGATGCCCTCACTCTCCGCCAGCAACTGGATGCCACTGACCACCTCAGGATCGGAAACGTCTTCCGACCATCCACCGCTCTTGGTGATGGCCTTCAACGCGTAAATTCCGTCGGCGGGATTGCCGATTGCCAGCGAGCGCGCAATCGTCTTCGGACGCTGCGGCTCGATCTCGCTGCTGTACTGCTTGATCGCGGTCGAAATAGGCGAGCATCCGGTGGCCTGCGCGCCGAAAAACTTCACCGGTTTCGGATCGACCAGCTTCAGAAGAATCAGCTCATCGAACGCCTTCTTGATCTTAGTAATTAACGATCCGCCCGCCATCGGCACGACGATGTTATCCGGCAAGCGCCATCCCAGTTGCTCGGCGATTTCGTACCCGACAGTCTTCGAGCCTTCGGAGTAATACGGACGCAAATTGACGTTCACGAATCCCCAGCCTTGTCCATTCGAAGCATGTTCGTCGGCAATCTGCGAGCACAGGCGATTGACGTGGTCGTAGCTGCCATTGATGCGCACCAGTTCCGCGCCAAATACTTGCGTGCCGAGAATTTTGGCGGGCTCCAGATCCGACGGGATGAAAATCCACGCCTTCAAGCCTTCGCGTGCCGCTTGCGCCGCGACCGCGTTCGCGAGATTTCCCGTCGAGGAGCAGGCGACGGTATCGAATCCGAAGCTGCGAGCGTTGGCCAGCGCGACCGCCACTACGCGGTCTTTAAAGCTCAGGGTGGGCAGGCAAACCGCGTCATTTTTGACCAGCAGCCGCCGCGACCCAATCCTTTCGCCCAGCCGCGGAGCGCTCACCAACGGCGTAAATCCCACCGGTAGCGATGGCTGATACCCCGCCGGCAGCGGCAGCAGTTCGCGATAGCGCCACATGTTGGGCGCGCGCGAAGCGAACAGGTCTCGGGAAACCGTCGAACGGAGTGAATCGTAATCGTAGGTAACTTCCAGGGGAGAGAAACAGTCTTCGCAGTAACTGCGGGGCTGGTTTTCCCAGGTCTTGCCGCATTCGCGGCAGCGGAGCTGGTGCGCGCTCGTCGTCATTCAACAACTTCTTTCCGTGACTGCGGGACGAGCCGGGAAAAATTACCCCAGTTAACACAAAACCCCTTTTCCGAATGGGAAAAGAGGCTCGGGATACGCGAACAAAAATCGCTATCACCCCGAATCTCATGGTCCCCGTTACCGGGCGAGAGTTGGCACCTGACAGTCGGGATATATGATCCCAATCCGGTTGCCGTGGCGTCCTAGGGCTCGTCCCTCAGCCACTCTGCATGAAATTCCGATTTGCTCAATGAAGAGCAAACTTGGGACAAATACTACAACCGGCCAATCGGTCTGTCAAGCCGAGTTCGTGTAGGGTTTGGCCGGCGCGGAGAAGAGTGGCCGCGCTACACCATCGTTAGTGGTAAAAGATTTAGGGAAACCGGATCAGACGTTGCCTGGCTCCAGAAAAGTGGACATTCTAATTTGCCAAGCCCCAACGTACTTTTGGGGGTTGTCCTGCGGCGCGGGTCGTGCTAGAAAGCGTAGTATCGGAGTACGGAAGCGGCTTCCATGAGCCTGCGCAAGAAAGTGTCGAAGAAAACCCGCAACGCCGAAATCCTGATTCCCGACAAGCTCTATTTCCGCATCGGCGAAGTGGCCAGCCTGTGCCGTCTGCCAGCTTATGTGCTTCGCTTCTGGGAGACCGAATTTCCCCAGCTCAAGCCGGTGAAGAGCAGCACCGGCCAGCGCATGTATCGCAAGCGCGATGTGGAATCCGTGGTACGGATCAAGCGGCTGCTCTATGAAGATGGATTCACGATCCCGGGCGCGCGGGTGCAGTTGCGCGAGGAGAATAAAACGGAGCGGAACCAGACCGCGCTGCCGTTTCCCGTGAATCCTTCGTTAAGCGTGGCGCACCTGCGCAACGAACTGCAGCAGATTCTGCATATTCTCTCCGCGCGCCATTAAATCTCATAGGGGACAGATCGCGGACAGCCGAGGGCCGCTGTCGCTGCGTCTGCTGCTTCGTCAGCAACCAAAAACGCGGGCCGTTGAGGCCCGCGTTGCTTGTGATTGCAAAACTACTTCTGTATCAGGCCGATTCTTCCAGCGGCTCGGCTTCGACCAGCGGCGCATCCACCAGGTGTTCGCTTACGAACCAGACTTGCAGCTCGTTCGTGCGGAGCACGTCGCTGACTACCACATCGTTAGTGCCGGCATCGCCCAACTTGTCGGCACTCTCGGCAAGTTCGCGGCAGTGGCTGATGACGACCTGGTGCGCGTCCAGCAGGCGCGACAGTTGCACCGGCACTTCTTCGCGTCCTTTGGGCGGCCGCGGAATGCGGGTCGTCTCGGCGACGTCGGCCGCCATGGCGATACTGATTCCGCCCAGAAGCTGGATGCGTTCCGCGATCGTATCGACAAGCTCGTTCTGCTCCTCATAGTGCTTATCGAACAGAAGATGGAGCTGGTAGAAAGTGGCCCCGGACACCTGCCAATGGGATTTTTTGTAGAGGTCCCGAAGCGTGATGGTGTCGGCCAATAGTTGATTGAGCTGCTCGGTCATTTCCAAGCGAACTGGCTCTTCCAATTGCAACGGCATCATAGCGGTCACGGTGCCGTAGGCCTGAAGTTCGCGCGCGCTCTGATGGAAGCGGGGTTGGGCTGAGGGTTTATGCGAATTGCTGGAGATTGTTTTCTTAGCCATAGGGGGATCTCCTGAGACTGCGAATTTGAACAAGGCAGATTAAGGAGGAATCGCCGGGACGGACGTGTCCAGCCCGGTAGGCTGCCTGGTACAACCCTTTGGATGCCATCCGCCGCAAATGGATACACATCCATTTGAACCGAAATTCGGCCACGGGCGCTCGCCTGCGCCGGGTGCGGGCCCGGGCCTCACAGCACGGCAAGGTCAGTCAGCGGCGCTGCGCCGGACGCTGTGTACCTCGGTCAGGAAGTCGACCCGGGGCGGCCCTTTGACACCCGCAGTTGCCATTTTCGCTTTGAGTTCGTCGGAAGCGAGGAAGGCGCGCGCCGAGTCGAGGCTGTCCCATTCGAAAAAAAGAGTCAGGTCGTTGACATTTCCCGCGCTGCGAAAAATGCGGCAGCTGCGCTCGCCGTGTTTGTGCCGCCAATCGAGGTTGGTGTCAAACACCGCTTTCCAGGCAGCGTAGTCGGCAACTTCGTGGTGGATGAGAACGTTGATCATCACGTCGGGGTACTCCTTTCACCGTGAAAAGGTGCTCCAAATGGGGGAAAAATGCAAGGCCTGGGATCACGGAGGGTGGTGCACAGAGGGTAGTACACGGAGGCTGGTGCAATGGTGTCAGGCTTCGGCAGCAAATAAATGCCGCGTAGCGGATAAACTACTCGCCGTGGGATCACCAGGAGGATTGGTCATGCGATTGACCCAGGCGTTTTTAAGCGTTGTCGGCATCCTTGGCGCTTGCGCGTGGGCGCAAACGGTTTCGGACGAAACGCCCAAGCACATCAAGCGCCTCGTAATCGCAGCGAGCGCGCTTCTCGATGCCGTGCGGCGCGTCGTATTTGTGATGAAAGGCGGCGTGGTGTACAAAAACGTGACCCGGAGCGCGATTCCGGTGTATGCAGGCGTTCAGCCTTGATCCCCAGCAGCCTGCGGAGGTGTCAGGCTGGGTTACCTGATGGCTGACGGCTGAATTGGTCGGGACGGCGAGATTTGAACTCGCGACCCCTTGCACCCCAAGCAAGTGCGCTACCAGGCTGCGCTACGTCCCGATGGAATCCGCTACCCGTAGGATGACGATGGCAGCGTGGGGTTCGACCTCCCAATTCTACACGAGCCGGAAAGCCGCGGGCTTTTCAAATTACCCAATTACAAATTCTTCCCGGATCCGCTCCCAAGTAACATCCAGCATCTCCGGCAGCACTCTTGTTTCACCGATGACGCTGACGAAATTGGCGTCCGCTACCCAGCGCGGCAGAATGTGCATATGAATGTGCCCGGCCACTCCGGCGCCTGCGGCTTTTCCTATATTCATGCCGAGATTGATGCCGTCCGGCCGATAGAGCGAGCGCAGAACCGTTTCCATCTTCTGGGTCAGAACCATCATCTCCTGGGCAGCATCGGCCGGAAGCTTCTGTAGTTCGTCCAGGTGCGCGTAAGGCACGATCATGACGTGGCCATTCGTATACGGATAGGTATTGAGAATGACAAAGCAATGCGCGCCGCGGTGGACGATCCGCGCCTGCTGGTCGGTCTCCTTGGGAGCATTGCAGAAGATGCATCCCGACTTCGGTTCGGCGCCGGTAACATACGCGTAACGCCATGGAGTCCAGAGGTGGTCCATGCAAGGGAGGGTAGCAGAAGCAGCCAGCGCTGGGCCAATGCCAGCTTGCTGGTGGAGAGCCGCAAGCTAGGAGGTAACTGTTACCAATTCCCACGGTGGAAGGCCAGTGTTTCGAGCCTATGAATTCTTTGGCTGCTCGCGGTTTCGTGTTTGACACTGTTCCAACGCCGTTGCTATAGTCAATGAGTCCCTATTTGGACGCGGTTTCGAACCAGCTGGAATTGTCCCAGGGTCGTCCGCCAGGTCGGCCTCAACGTAACCCAATGACCACGCCAGCAGTCCGCTACACCACGTCCCGCATGAGTTGCGTACCTACGCGTGCGACTCAGAGCCTATGAACTTGTTCGACAACAGCACCGTCCACGATCTTGAATCCAGTCTTGAAACCATGACAACTTCACATGACAACCATACCGGCGGCTCGGCCGTAGTAGACGCTCCCGAGCACGCGCAATCTTCACTCGCGGAACCGACTTCCGCCCCTGACACTTCCCAACCTGCCCAGCCTGTCATTGCCCACGAAGCACATGAGCAGGAAGCACACGAAAATGACGCTTCCCAAAAGGCTGCTGTTGAGACATCCGCTCGTCAGGGCGAGGGCGAAGCTCCGAAAAGCGAGGCTCACGCAACTTCTGTAGCTGAAGCCCCAGCCGCCGCCAGCGATGACTTCGCCGCCGCCCTGCAGGACTTCGAGACCGAAACCGAGGAAGCGGTCGGCGAGGACCACGTCATCAAAGGCCGCGTGGTGAAGCTGACCGCGACCCACGTGGTCGTCGATGTCGGAGCCAAGTCCGAAGGCATGGTCCCAATCGCGGAAATTCTCGATCACGAGAGCAAGCCCAAGTTCCAGCCCGGCGATGAAATCGACGTAATGCGCGAAAAAGGTGAAAACGAAGAGGGCTACATGAACCTCTCGCACCTGAAGGCGCAGCGCCTCCGCTCGTGGGATGAGATTGAGCGCGCTTACAACGAGAAGAAGCCGATCAAGGGTGTTGTCGTCGAGCGCATCAAAGGCGGACTGACCCTCGACATCCATGGCGCCCGCGCCTTCCTGCCCGGCTCGCAGGTCGATCTCCGTCCAATCCGGAATCTGGATGGGATGAAGGGCCAGACGATGGAAGTGGCCATCATCAAGCTCAACAAAAAGCGCGGCAACATCGTGGTCTCTCGCAAACAGCTTCTGGAAGAAGAGCAGAACGAAAAGCGCGGCAAGACGCTCGAGCACCTGGAAGAAGGCAGCGTGCTTACCGGAATCGTCAAGAATCTGACTGAGTACGGCGCGTTTGTCGACATGGGCGGAATCGACGGTCTGCTGCACATCACCGACATGTCGTGGGGACGTCTGACGCATCCGCGTGACCTGGTCAACGTCGGCGACCAGATTCAGGTCAAGGTCCTGAAGTATGACAAAGACAAGCAGCGCGTCTCGCTCGGCTTCAAACAGCTAACGCCCGATCCCTGGCTCGATGCCGAGCATCGTTATCCCGTGGGCGCGCACGTCCACGGACGCGTGATCAGCGTTACGGACTACGGCGCCTTTGTAGAACTCGAACAGGGCATTGAAGGCCTCGTTCACGTGAGCGAAATGACCTGGTCGAAACGGATGAAGCATCCCTCGAAGCTCGTCAACGTGAACGACGAAGTGGACTGCGTGGTCCTGAGCGTCAACCCGACCGAGCGCCGGATTTCGCTCGGCATGCGGCAGCTCGCGTCCAACCCCTGGGACACACTGCACGACAAATATCCCGTGGGAGCGACAGTCGAGGGCCGTGTGCGCAATCTGACCGAGTTTGGCGCGTTCATCGAAATCGAAGACGGAATCGACGGCCTGGTGCACGTCAGCAACCTGAGCTGGACGACGCGCGTGAAGCATCCTTCCGAAGTATTGAAGAAAGGCGACAAGGTCAAGGCCGTGATTTTGGCCATTGAACCCGACAAACGCCGCCTTTCACTAGGCGTGAAGCAGATGCAGCCCGATATTTGGGATTCGTTCTTCGCTCAACACCGCGTCGGCGACATCGTGCATGGCAAGGTCCTGCGCGTGGCCAATTTTGGCGCATTTGTCGAGATTGCCGAAGGCATCGAAGGCCTGTGCCACAACTCGGAAGCCGTCGACGGGAACGGGCAGCCGATGCATCTTGAACCCGGCGCCGAATTCGACTTCAAGATCATCAAGATGAATCAGGAAGAGAAAAAAGTCGGCCTCAGCATCAAAGCGGTCGGTGAAGAAGCGTCGCGTCAGGAAGTCGAGTCCTACAAGCACCCGCCGTCGTCGTCCTCTTCCTCGTCTTCAAACAGCACCACGATCGGCGACTTGATCTCGTGGAAGCGGGCCGGCGGCGACAGCAACTAACGCCCCAATCAACTGTAGCGCCGGCATCTTGCCGGCTGGCCCGAGGGCGTCCCGCCCTCGGCGCCGCAATGGGCGTCCCATAAATTCGCGACATAAATAGAAATGTTTTGAAAGCAAAAATGCCTTGAAAGGGCATCAGAAGGTTGCGGGAAAACCCGATGTTGCCTTTGTTTTTGGGTGGCGCAGCGGTTCACCGCTGCGATAACTGCGTTATTTCAATATGGCTTTAGCCGCTGAGGGACCGACTCCCGCCCGCAAAACGACTTTCCCCGCATTAGCCGTACCCCTCCACCCCACTGGCGCACGCCACCAGAAACCAACTACACTGTCACGTCACCCAGACATCCATATCTGCCCGCAACAGCTCCTCGAATATCGCAAGGACCATGACCTATCAGACCATATACTCTCCGGGGTCGATGCTCGGCGGAATCGCCGGAAAACATAGGGGCCCCCCTGAGTCCGAGTGAAATCTGTGTCATCCAAATCAGCATGAATTTGGAACTGGATGGAAAGCGCGCACTGGTTACAGGATCGACGGCGGGAATCGGATACGCGATCGCGGAAAGCCTGGCTCGCGAGGGCGCCGACGTCATTGTGAACGGGCGGACTGAAAAGCGGGTCGAACAAGCGATTCAGTCGATTCGCAGCTCGGTTCCACAAGCCAAAATCCAAGGTCTCGCCGCCGATCTGGGCAGCGCCGACGGAGTCCGTGCCGCCATCCAACGACTCTCGGATATAGACATTCTCGTCAATAACCTCGGCATTTTCGAGCCCAAACCGTTTGAGCAAATTTCCGACGAAGACTGGTTTCGTTTTTTTGAAGTCAATGTCATGAGCGGCGTTCGATTGTCGCGCAGCTATTTACCGGGGATGAAGTCGCGGAACTGGGGACGCATTGTTTTCATTTCCAGCGAATCGGCGGTGCAGATCCCCGCCGAGATGATCCATTACGGAATGACGAAAACGGCGCAGCTCGCGATTGCCCGCGGTCTGGCGGAGACCACGGCTGGCACCGGCGTCACCGTCAATTCCGTGCTGCCCGGACCTACCGCTTCCGAAGGCGTGAACGAATTCGTCGATCGCATGGCGGCGGCTTCGAAGGAGACCAAGGCGGAGCTTGAGGCGGAATTCTTTCGCAACATTCGGCCGAGTTCGTTGTTACGGCGCTTTGCGCGGCCGGAGGAAGTGGCCGCTCTAGTGGCTTTCGTCTGCAGCCCGCTCGCCTCGGCTACTAATGGCGCGGCCCTCCGAGCGGACGGCGGGGTGGTACGCTCGATTCTCTGAACAGAAGCCCGGCTCTACCCAACCCGCCTGTTCACCCTCCAAATAACGAGGATGTAATAATTGCAGTGTAAACATTACCTCCGTGTGTCTGCTTAGCCACACCCCGGGAAATTGGCGGAAGTGGCCCCATCCCCGCCGCCGCTAGCATCCCCATAACCCGTTTCGCATCTTCCCAATAGCGCCAATGTACCGATATCAATATACGTACATTATTATCTTTACAATGTTTCACGTGAAACATTTCGGACTTTCCCAGGCCATTGCGCCTACTTGGCTTCCGTTTTAGAGTCGATCTTCAAATCGATGTAGACCTGCTGACGATCGTCAAATTGGCTGACCGTCTTGGTGCCGCTCTTGCGGTTGTTGTACTGCGCGTACACTTCGTAGTCGACGGTGGGCTGAAGCGCCGGGAAACGGTAGGTCCCCTCCGGGCCAACGATATAGGTTTTCACGGAACGCGTGTGGGTGTTGGTCAGGTATACAACCGCGTCGGGCAAGGGATTATCGCGCTTGTCCAGCACCTTGCCGGTGAGCAGACGGGTCTTGTCTTCCTTTTTCGGTTCGCGGCCAAACAACTGGGCCGGAGCGGCGAGCGCCGAGTTCAAAAAGAACGACGCCGACAAGAGAGCCAGCAACAGCGCGGGTAACAGCGGAGCGGCAATCGCCTTCGTCTTCGTCTTCTTCATGAGCATCCCAGGGCCGCTTAAATTTCGATTTCCGGCGGCTATTGCCAGTCTAAATGAAGACCGACATCGGAGCGCTCGTCGCTCTCGATATGGGCTGTTACCTCAGGGCTGGGCTTCAACTTTCTGCCCGAGGGCAGCTTGTACCCTTTCACGTCCGCCCACACGATGTAGTCGGCTTTGCCGACGGGCACGCGCTGGGCAAACTCGCCGGTGTGATTGGAATAGACCTCCCAACGCGCTTTCTTCTCGTCGGCCCGACGTATCTTCACCTTGACACCGTAGAGCGGATGCCCGTCCGCGTCCCAGACCGTGCCGAAGATCAGGGCGTAGGGTTGAGGCTTTTCAGACGCGCTACCTCGCGCGTTGCCTGGGACCGGGAGAGATGCCAGGAGCAAAGCTGAAACAGCCGTTGCGACGGAGCGCCGGAACCAGCGGAGATGTGCAGAAGTGTTCAGGAATCCTCGTCCTCATCTTCTTCTTCTTTGGCGGCGTCTTCTTCGTCTTCTTCGATCTCGTCCTCGCCGACTATTTTCAGTTCCACTGGATTCACTGTGACCACCTCGAAGTCGGTGCCGCACTCCGGGCAGGAGACGACCGCCCCTTCATCGACCTCATCTTCTTCGATGTCGAGATCCGTCTCGCATTCTGGACAATACACCATGATTTCCTCCACACTCGGGTACCCTGTTAATATTTAGTTTCTTCGAGAGGAAAAGGTCAAGTGGCTTACCAAGAATATTCGCGCGGGGGTTCGTCTGAGAGGCCGGATCACGGTTGCACCAATTTCGTGGCAGTCCTGGCAGTTGCCCTGGCGCTGGTCTTTTTTGCGTCCTTTTGCCTGGCACAGGGCCGGGCACAGGAAAATGCTCCGGAACCGCCCCGCCTGGCCTCGGACCGCCACACCGACGCGCGCATCGCAGAGGAGATCAGGCAGGTTTCGACGGACCGCGTCCGGCAGACGATCGAGAAACTGGTCAGCTTCCAGAACCGCTCCACGCTCTCGGCGCAGGACGAGGAATCGATCAAAGCGGGCCGGGGAATCGGAGCGGCGCGGGAGTGGATCAAAGCGGAGTTTGAGCGCTACTCCAAAGACTGCGGCGGCTGCCTGGAGGTAAAGACCGACGCTTTTACCGAGCAGCCGGGCGACCGCATCCCGAAACCCACGGAAATCACCAATGTTTATGCGGTGTTGCGCGGGTCTGAGCCGAAACAGTCCGACCGCATCGTGCTCGTAACCGGCCACTACGACTCGCGGAACAGCGATAACGCTAACGGGACCGATCCCGCACCGGGCGCGAATGACGACGGCAGCGGCACGGCAGTGAGCCTGGAATGCGCCCGCGTTTTGAGCAAAGCCGCGGGCAAGCTCAAGTTCCCTGCAACGATTATTTTTCTGACGGTGGCCGGGGAAGAGCAGGGTCTAAACGGCAGCAAGCACTTTGCCGCGATGGCCAAGCAACAGGGATGGAAGATCGAAGCGGTCTTGAACAATGACATTGTGGGAGGCAACCTCGGTGCGGGGCAGGACGCCAGTGTGGTGCGCGTGTTTTCAGAAGGGCTGCCGGCCGCGGCCAGCGACGCTGAAATCAAGCGGATTCGCATGCTGGGAGGTGAGAGCGATTCGGCCTCGCGCGAATTGGCCCGCTACATCGTGGACGTCGGACGCTCGTATGATGCGGGAGTGAAGCCGACACTGATCTTCCGCCTGGACCGTTTTCTGCGCGGCGGCGATCACTACTCCTTCAATCAGCAAGGGTATGCTGCCGTGAGGTTCACCGAATTCCGGGAGGACTACAACCGTCAGCATCAGAACGTGCGTGTCGAAAATGGGGTTGAATATGGAGACCTGCCGAAATTCGTGGACTTCGACTATGTGGCGCACGTCGCGCGGCTGAATGCGGCGACCCTGGCCTCGCTGGCATCCGCTCCAGCGCCTCCGGCAAGCGTAAAGATGCTGACCAAGAATCTTGAAAACGACACGACTTTGACATGGGAACCTTCGGCGGGCGCGTCCGCGTATGAGGTGGTCTGGCGCTCGACCAACGCGGCCGATTGGGAGTATGTCCAAACGGTGAGTAGCGGGGCGCGTGCAACTGTGCCGGTTTCGAAGGATAATGTGATATTCGGAGTGCGCGCGGTCGATGCGGCGGGACATCGCAGTCTGCCGGTTGTGCCGGAGCCGGAAAGATAAGAGATAAAGTGAGCCGCGGACAAACCATCTCGTTCAGCTTTCCTCCATTCGCAGGATGGGTGAGGCGCATCATTCTGACTTGCACCGGCATCTACCTGTTTCAGGTGGTGGTGCCGCTGTTCTCCCGCGACGCTGTGGGCCTGATGCGGGAGTGGTTGGCGCTGATCCCGGTCGACGTCGTGCGGCACGCCGAAGTATGGCAATTGTTCACCTACTCATTGCTACATTTCAATTTCAGTCACGTGTTTTTCAATATGCTCACGCTCTGGTTTATCGGCGCGTACCTGGAGCGCGATTGGGGACCGCGGCGATTCATCGAGTGCTATACGTTCTGCGTTGTGGGCGCCGCCTTGGTGACCATTGCGATCTCCTATACACATTTTCTGGGGATGGACCCGAGAACTGAAACGATGGGCGCTTCGGGCGGCATCTTCGGACTGCTGATGGCGTTTGGAATTCTTTACGCCGATCAGGAAATGTTTTTATTTCCGCTGCCCTTCAAAATCAAAGCCAAGTATCTGGTCGGAATCTGGGTCGTGGTCGCGATCATCGCGGTGTTTGAGCCGTCGCAAGGCGGGGTCGCGGTCTTTGCGCATCTCGGCGGATTGTTTTTTGGCTTCCTCTGGGTGAAGTTCATGCCTTCGCGCGGCATGAGCTATGCGGCGTCCGAGCGCTATTTTGGCGTGCGAAATTCTTACTACCGCTGGAAGCGGCGGCGTGCGGCGAGAAAATTCGAAGTCTATATGAGCGATCACAACCGTAAAGTAACCTTCGACGAGCACGGCAACTATGTGCCCCCCGAGGACAATGACAAGACAAATGGCGGATCGAAATCGGGCTGGGTGAATTAGCCCGTCTTCAGCCATCAGCCGTCAGCAAAACCTACTTCAGACTGGCGTCGAAGAAGTTCGTTGCTTTTGAGACGATTTCTTTTGGCAGGTCCTTCCGTTCCGCTTTCCCTTTGAAGCCTAAGTCATGACCTGCGGCTTCAACTTTCATTAATTCGGTTTTGGCGGGGATTAGCCGCAGGGCTTGCGTCATCTCTTCTTCGCTTCCAAACGGGTCTCTTGTGCCATGCACGAACAGGCTTGGCGTGCGCAGGTTGGGCAGATGTTGAATACGTAGCTGCTCCGGTTTGCGCGGCGGATGCAGCGGGTAGGAAAGCAACAGTAGGCCGGAGACTAAGTCTGGGTCGTTGGCGCAGAGAATCGTCGCCTGGCGTCCGCCGTAGGAGTGGCCACCTAGGAAAATCCGGCCGACGATATTCTTGCGCAGGGCAGCAACTGCATTGTGCAGGCCTTTGCGATCGCGTTCTGCATTGCCCGGAAATGGCGGGCCGGTTCGCCGCTCCTGGCGGAAGGGCAGGTCGCAGCGCAAAACTATGTAGCCATAAGTGGCAAACGCTTCACTCAGGGTCACCAGCAGCGGAGCGTTGCAATTTGATCCCGCGCCGTGCGTCAGAATCAGCGCGTCGCCGTTGGGATTCGCGGGCGAGTGCATGAAACCGCGCACGGCGGGGTTCAGTGAGTTATCGAAAAAACGCGATTGCCGATTGCATTGCATTAGGACATCTGGATTCTTTTGCGGCGACCAGCGAAAAACAAAAGCAGGTCCTTCGCTTCGCTCAGGATGACAAGATTTTAGTGCACCTGACAAGAATTCAGAACTGGCTGACAAGAATTTAGTACAGAGTGAATTGAGGACAAGATGGCAACTATTTCTTTTTTCGCCTCGTCGAGCGCGTCCGATCAGTTTCCCCCACCGTGTGCAGCCGCATAAAATTCGTCGCGCCCGAAGTGAGCTTTGTTCCCGCTACCAGGCCGAGGACGTCGCCGGTACGGAGGAGTCCCTTCTGCAGCAATTCTTTTTCGGCGGTCTGAAGCATCGCCTCCGCCGATGCCCACTCTTCTTTGTGCACTGGATGCACGCCCCAAAGCGCATTCATGCGGTTGCAGACTTCCAGCTTCCTGCTGAACGCATAGATACAAACCTTCGGACGATGCTTGGAAAGCATGCGCGCCGTATTGCCACTCTCCGTGAAGACGGCGATGGCACGCATGGGCAAGTCTTCGGCGGCGTGCGCGATCGACTCGCAGATGGTTTCGGCCACCGAATAACGATGCTCCTCGTGGCGGCGTCGCGTTGCGGGTGGCGATTGGGCCATGCTGGCCTCCGCCTCGAGAATGATGCGCACCATCATGGCCACGGTTTCGCGCGGATAGCGGCCCCTGGCGGTTTCTCCGGAAAGCATTACCGCATCGGTGCCATCAAAAATAGCGTTGGCCACGTCGCTCGCCTCCGCCCGCGTGGGGCGCGGGTTTTCGGTCATGGACTCGAGCATCTGGGTGGCCGTGATCACCGGCCTCCGCCACACTCCCGCTCGCTGAATGACAAGCTTCTGGATGATCGGCACCCGCTCCGGGGGAAGTTCCACGCCCAGGTCGCCACGCGCAATCATGACGCCGCTGGCCACTTCCAGAATTTCTTCCAGCCGCTCAATGGCCTGCGGCTTTTCCAGCTTGGCAATGATGGGCACAGATTTCCCGAAGTCGCGCATCAGGCTTTTCGCCTCGCGGACGTCGTCGGCGGAGCGAACGAACGACAGCGCAACTAAATCGACTCCATGCTTCAGCCCGAATTTAAGGTCCAGCTTATCTTTGGCGGTGAGCGCGGGAATCGCCACCGCCGCGCCCGGCAAATTAATTCCTTGTTGCTCTCCGAGAGTGCCTCCGTTGCGGACTTCGCATACCACATCGTCGCCCTGGATCGCACGCACTTTGAGTTCAATGCGGCCATCGGACAGAAGCACCCGCGCCCCCGGCTCAACTTCGCGCGCCAGGCCGGCGAAATCGGTGGAAATCAGTTCAGCAGTGCCGGGTAAAGTGCGCGGCGTGATGGTCAGCACGTCCCCGACTTTCAGCAGCACGTAGTGACCGTCTTTCAGGCGGCCGGTACGAATCTTCGGACCTTGCAGGTCCTGCAGAATACAGATGGTTCGCTTCAGATACCGCGCGGCGCGCCGCAGCCGCTGGATTCGGCGGGCATGTTCGGCATGCGTTCCGTGAGAGAAATTCAACCGGGCGACATCCATGCCCGTGCCCATCAACTCGCGAATCTTTTCCTCGGAATCGCAGGCCGGACCGATCGTGCAAATGATCTTTGCGCGGCGCACGCGCTCCGCTGCTTCTTCCGGCGCAGGGCCGGAAGCCGGCAAATCTCCTTCAACCAGATCAAGTTTTCGTTTCAAATCGCGAATTCTTTCTGGAAAACGCCGTCGATGGTCTCCCCGAAATGAGGCGATATGGCTGGCGGAAACTCGACAAGCCGCGTCTGTACATCTCCGTCAACGAGCTTCGTTTTCCGGCCGCGGCGGCGGAACTTTGGTAAGACAGCGCGGAAAGAGCATGGCATTGAATTCGGCGCCGATCAGCACCACCAGCGAGATCAGGTACATCCAGACGAGCAACGCAATGCCGACCCCGAGCGATCCGTAAATGACACTGTAGTCGGCGTAGTGCTGCAAATACCATCCCAACAATGCGGTCGAGATCAACCACAGGGCGGTCGCAAGAACAGCGCCGGGCAAAACGGTGTGCCAGGGCTGGGTGCGAGGTACGGCGTTGTGATAGATGAGCTGGATCACTGCAATGCTGGTCATGATGGCGATGGCCCAGCGCATCGCTCCCCATAACAAGAGAATCAAAGGCCCGAATTCGTGGCCGATGTTGAACAGTATCCGCGTTTCAATGCGGCTGCCGAAGGCAACCAGGATGGTGGCAAAGGTCAGCGGCAGACCCGCCATCAGTACGAGGGAAGTCGCGATTACGCGCTCCTGAAGCAGTCCCCAGGTCTTGGGCAGTTGGTAGGCACGGCGGAAACCGTCCATCCAGGAAATGATGACGCCGGAGGCGCTCCAGACCGTCAACAACGATGTGGTGATGAGCAGGCCAACGGGCCGCTCCGTGCTGCCTCTTAAGTAGGCGAGCACCGTGGAACTGCCCGCGGGCAGGATGGTTCCGAGGGCATAGGATATTTCGCGCAAGTAGACTTGGCCGCGGCTAAGTGTGGCAAGAACGGCGCCAAGCACGAGTAAGGCGGGGAAAAAGGTGAAGAGAGAAGAATAGGCCGAGGCTTTGGCGGTCCCGAAAGCGTCGTGTTCGAAGGCGCGCCAGATCGAGAGCCGGAACAGGCGCCAGAAGCGGCCGAGGGCAGGCGCCAGGATTAGCGCTCCGGGGAGCGGCTCCGGCTTGGCATTGCTATCCGGAGGCGATCCGGTGAGGCGCTGTGGCTCCAGTGCTAAAGACATTGGCTTCAACAAAATATCTTCCAATTCAGCGACATTCTATACTGAGGCCGGAGTTGGCGCTGCCTACAACTGCCGAGCTGCGCCCGGCGTACGGGGCAAAGCCCCGCCACGACACGAGCTAAGCACACAAAAACTAAGGGGCGACTCTTGTCGCCCCTGTTGTGAATCCGTGCCATTTTACTCCGCGGCTAGTTCTTCGGTTTCGCCTTCGTGGCGCATGAGTTCGAGCGCGCGCTCGGCATCTTCGTAGGCCTGCGACACTTCCTCCTGCACCTTGCTGGCGGCCTCTTCCATCTCTGGAGAGAGCCGCACGTTGCGGTAGTACTCCATGCCGGTGCCGGCGGGAATCAAGCGGCCGACGATCACGTTCTCCTTCAGGCCGCGCAGATGATCGACCGCTCCTTGAATGGAAGCTTCCGTCAGCACGCGCGTTGTCTCCTGGAAGGAGGCAGCGGAGATGAACGAGTCGGTCGAGAGCGACGCCTTGGTGATCCCGAGCAGTAACGGGCGTCCGGTGGCCGGTTTGCCGCCATTCGCAATTGCACGCTCGTTCTCCTCGTGGAAACGGAACTTGTCCACTTGCTGTTCGAGGAGGAACTGGGTATCGCCTACGTCCTCAACCTTCACCCAGCGCATCATCTGGCGGACGATCACTTCGATGTGCTTATCCGAAATGTTCACGCCCTGAAGCCGGTAGACTTCCTGGATTTCGTTCACCAGGTAAGACTGCAGCTCTTTTTCTCCGAGTACGGCCAGAATGTCGTGCGGGTTGAGCGGGCCGTCCATCAGCGGTTCGCCCGCTTTGACGCGCTCGCCTTCCTGCACGTTGATGTGGACGCCGCGCGGAACGGAATATTCTTTTTCCGTGCCGTTGTCGGCTGCCACGTAGAGTTTGCGCTGTCCCTTGGCCACTTCACCGAAGCGGACCACGCCATCGATTTCGCTGATGACAGCGGTCTCGCGGGGCTTGCGGGCTTCGAACAATTCGACCACGCGCGGCAGACCGCCCGTGATGTCCTTGGTCTTGGTCGTCTCGCGCGGGATCTTGGCCAGCACGTCGCCGGGATACACCGTGTCGCCGTCCTGCACCATGAGGTGAGCTCGCGAAGGCATGAGGTATCGCTTGCTCGCCTTGCCCTTGATAACGATCGCCGGCTGGCGCTTTTCGTCGGGCGAGTCGGCCACCACGTGACGCGACAGGCCGGTGACTTCGTCGACCTCTTCGTGGAGCGTGATGCCCTCCTGCAGGTCCTTAAACTGCGCCGTGCCGCCAATCTCGGTGAGGATGGCGAAGGTGTAAGGATCCCATTCAACCAAAGCCCCGCCGAGCGCAACCGGCCCGCCATCGGCCACTTTCACCTTGGCGCCGTAAACGACCGCATAGCGTTCGCGTTCGCGGCCTTTTTCGTCCACGACGGCGATCGAACCTTGACGATTCATGACGACCAAATCGCCAGTCTTCGATTTCACGGTCTGCAGATTGACGAAGCGGACGGTGCCGTTACTCTTGGCATCGAGACGCGACTGTTCCGAAACTCGCGATGCCGTACCTCCGATATGGAAGGTACGCATGGTGAGCTGCGTCCCAGGTTCGCCGATGGACTGCGCCGCGATCACGCCGGTGGCCTCGCCGAGTTCCACCAGACGGCCGGAAGCCAGGTTGCGTCCGTAGCACATGACGCAGACGCCGCGCTTCGATTCGCAGGTGAGCACCGAGCGGATTTTTACCCGCTCGATACCGGCCGCTTGAATCGCGCCCGCCAGATCTTCGGTGATCTCGTGATTCACGTCGACCACGACCTGGCCTTCGTAGTCCTTGATTTTCTCGAGCGAGACGCGGCCGACGATGCGGTCGCGCAACGGCTCGATGATCTCGCCGGCTTCGACGATACCGGAGACGAAGATTCCATCCACGGTGCCGCAGTCGTATTCGCTGATGATGACGTCCTGCGCTACGTCGACCAGACGGCGCGTCAGGTAGCCCGAGTCGGCGGTCTTCAATGCCGTATCGGCCAAACCCTTGCGGGCGCCGTGAGTGGAGATGAAGTATTCGAGCACGGTCAAGCCTTCGCGGAAGTTGGCGGTGATTGGCGTCTCGATAATTTCACCGGTCGGTTTCGCCATCAGACCGCGCATGCCGGAGAGCTGACGAATCTGCTGTTTCGATCCGCGAGCGCCGGAATCGGCCATGACGTAAATCGGGTTCAGTTCGCCCTCTTTATCGCGACGCTGCATCTGGCCGAACATTTCATCGGCAACTTTTTCCGTGATGGCGGACCAGATTTCGATGACCTTGTTGTAGCGTTCGCCATTGGTGATGGCGCCGTCCAGGTATTGCTGCTGGACCGCGATCACCAGTTTGTCGGCGTCCTTCACCAGGGTCTTTTTGTTATCCGGGATGACCATGTCATCGATGCCGATCGACAACCCAGCGCGCGTGGCGTACTTGAAGCCGAGCGACTTGATCTCGTCCAGCATCTTGACCGTGACTTCGAGGCCAAAGCGCAGATAGCAGTAATTCACCAACTGGCCGACGCCCTTTTTCTTGAGCAGGCCGTTGATGTAGGGCATGGCCACGTTGACTCCGGGGACGTCTTTGGGAAGATGGTCGTTCAGAATGGCCCGGCCGACGGTCGTGTTCAGGTACTCGCGCTTCAGGTTGATCGGCTCGGTGTGGTTCACGTCCTGATCGTCGTAGGCCTGGGTCAGGTCGATGACTTCGCCGGTGTAGCGCAGACGAATCGGGGTGAGCGTTTCCACTTCGCCCATTTCGAGCGCGATGACGACTTCGTCAATGTTGGCGAACGAGCGGCCCTCGCCCTTCGCACCCGGTTTCGCTTTGGTCAGATAGTAGAGACCGAGCACCATGTCCTGCGTGGGCACGGTGATGGGTTGGCCGGACGCCGGCGACAGGATGTTGTGCGAAGACAACATCAGAACGCTGGCTTCCACCTGCGCCTCGGGCGAAAGCGGAATGTGCACCGCCATCTGGTCGCCGTCGAAGTCGGCGTTAAAGGCCGTGCATACGAGCGGGTGGATCTTGATGGCTTTGCCTTCTACTAGCACCGGCTCAAAAGCCTGAATGCCCAGGCGATGGAGCGTGGGAGCGCGGTTCAGCATGACGGGATGGTCTTTGATGACCTCTTCGAGAATGTCCCAGACAATCGGATCCTGCTGCTCCACCATTTCTTTCGCCTGCTTGATGGTGGTGCAGTTTCCGGTCTGTTCCAGACGATGGTAGATGAAGGGCTTGAACAATTCGAGCGCCATCTTCTTCGGCAAGCCGCACTGATGCAGCTTGAGCTCGGGACCGACCACGATGACCGAACGTCCGGAGTAGTCGACGCGCTTGCCGAGCAGGTTCTGGCGGAAGCGTCCCTGCTTGCCCTTGAGCGTGTCGGAGAGCGACTTCAGCGGGCGGTTGTTGGCGCCGCGCAGAACGCGGCCGCGGCGGCCGTTATCGAAGAGGGCATCAACAGCTTCCTGCAGCATGCGCTTTTCGTTGCGCACGATGACTTCGGGAGCGTGCAGGTCCATCAGCTTCTTCAACCGGTTGGTGCGGTTGATGACGCGGCGGTACAGATCGTTCAGATCGGAGGTGGCGAAACGGCCGCCATCCAGTGGAACCAGGGGACGCAGCTCGGGTGGAATCACCGGCAGCACGTCCAGGATCATCCATTGCGGTTTGTTGCCGCTCTTGCGGAAGGCCTCGACTACTTTCAGGCGCTTGGCATACTTCAGGCGCTTCTGCAGCGAGGTCTCATGCTTCATTTTCTCCCGAAGGTCGCCGGACAGTGAATCGACTTCGATGCGCTTGAGGAGTTCCTTGATGGCCTCCGCGCCCATCATGGCTTTGAAGCCGGCGGGGCGGTATTGCTGGTCGAGTTCGCGGTACTTGGCTTCGTCCTTGATAACTTCGCGCTCTTTCACCGGAGAGTCGCCGGGATCGACGACTACGTAGGCTTCAAAGTAGAGAATCGCTTCCAGATCGCGCAGGGAAATGTCGAGAAGATGCCCGATGCGGCTGGGCAGTCCCTTGAAGAACCAAACGTGCGAACAGGGCGAAGCCAGTTCGATGTGCCCGAGGCGTTCGCGGCGGACCTTCGACAAGGTGACTTCGACGCCGCACTTGTCGCAGATCACTCCGCGATGCTTCATGCGCTTGTACTTGCCGCAGAGACATTCCCAATCGGTGACGGGGCCGAAGATGCGCGCGCAGAACAAGCCATCGCGCTCCGGCTTGAAGGTGCGATAGTTGATGGTTTCCGGCTTGGTTACTTCCCCATGCGACCAGCTCCGGATTTTCTCCGGAGACGCCAGGCTGATGCGGATGGCGTCAAAGTCAGCCACGGGGTTTGCCATATCAAAGGGGCTCGAACGAAACATGTTCCTCCGCTTTCCTGCTCTCAGAAGCGGTACCCAGTACCTAGTAACCAGTACCCAGTACGCTCATCTTTTAATGTTTCGCGACGACTGAGAGCTACGACTCGCGAAACGTTCTTCTAAAATTCGTCTTCCCATAGCCTCGTGCCCGGATTGATTTCAACTGATACCGGGTACTGGCTGCTGGGTACTGACTTAATCCGCTGCTACGGCCATCGGCTTCTTCTCCGTGGCCTTGATCAACTCGACATCCAGACAGAGCGCTTGCAATTCGCGAATCAACACGTTGAACGACTCGGGAACGCCCGGCTCCATCGCGGCCTCGCCTTTGACGATGGCCTCGTAGATTTTGGTGCGTCCGTAGACGTCGTCCGACTTCGCGGTGAGCAATTCTTGCAGGATGAACGCCGCGCCGTATGCTTCCAGGGCCCAGACTTCCATTTCTCCGAAACGCTGGCCTCCGAACTGCGCCTTGCCACCCAAGGGTTGTTGGGTTATCAGAGAATAGGGTCCGATGGAACGCGCGTGAATCTTGTCGTCCACCAGGTGCGACAGTTTCAACATGTAGATGTAGCCCACCGTGACCGGCTGTTCGAAAATCTCGCCCGTCATGCCGTCGCGCAGGTATGTCTTGCCCGATGTGGGCAGACCGGCGCTGGTCAGCAACGCCTTGATTTCCGTTTCACGGGCGCCGTCGAACACGGCCGATCCCATGAACACACCGTTCTTTAATGTCGGCGCCAGCGCTTCGAGTTCATCTTCACTCATGTCGGCGATGGTGTCCGCCAGCACTGTGTCCTTGAACAAAGCTTTCAGATCGCGGCGGATGGCGTCGGTCCGAGTGTTTTGTTTCAGCAACTCGCCAATCTTCAGTCCCAGTTCATGGCCAGCCCATCCCAGGTGTGTTTCAAGAATCTGGCCCACGTTCATACGGCTGGGCACGCCGAGGGGATTCAGGACGATCTCGACCGGCGTTCCGTCCTCGAGGTAAGGCATATCCTCTTCCGGCAGAATGCGCGCGATCACGCCTTTGTTCCCGTGGCGTCCGGCCATTTTGTCGCCGACGCTGAGCTTGCGCTTCATGGCGATGTAAACCTTCACCAGCTTGATTACGCCCGGCGGCAGTTCATCGCCCTTGGTCAGCTTCTCTTTTTTCTCGTTGACGATCTTCTTGAGCACGTCGATCTGGCGCGAGGTCATTTCCTCGATCTCGTCGATCTGCTCGTTCACTCGCGGATCCTTGTCGGCGTACTTGATGCGCTTCAGGTTGCGGGTGGAGATGCGCTCGATCGCGTCGCGGTCGAGAATCGTGTCCTTGGTCAACAACCGTTTGTTGGTGCGCTCGTCGTGCAGATCGGCCTGTACTTCCTTGCCGCCCAGCAGGCCTTCCAGGCGCTTCAGGCGCTCGTCAGTCAGAATTCGGATCTCGTCCGAGAGGTTCTTTTCGAGCTTGGCGATCTGATTGGCTTCGATCGCCTTGGCCCGCTCGTCCTTTTCCTGGCCCTTGCGCGAGAAGATCTTGACGTCCACCACGATGCCTTCAATTCCAGGCGGGCAGTAGAGGGAAGCGTCGCGCACGTCGCCGGCTTTTTCGCCGAAGATTGCGCGCAGCAGTTTCTCTTCCGGCGTCAGCTGCGTTTCACCTTTCGGCGTAACTTTGCCGACGATGATGTCTCCCTGCTTGATGCCGGCGCCGATGCGGATCACGCCCGCTTCGTCCAGGTTTCGCAGCGTCGATTCACTGACGTTCGGGATGTCGCGAGTCACTTCCTCGGGACCGAGCTTGGTGTCGCGGGCCTCGAGTTCGAATTCTTCGATGTGGACCGAGGTGTAGTAATCCTCTTTCACCATCTTTTCCGAAACCAGGATCGCGTCTTCGAAGTTGTAACCACGCCAGGGCATGAATGCGACCAGCACGTTGCGTCCCAGCGCCAACTCGCCAAAATCGGTGCAGGGACCGTCGGCAATCACCTGCCCCTTCACTACCCGCTGGTCTTTTTTCACTATCGGCTTCTGGTTGATGCAGGTGTTCTGGTTCGAGCGCTTGAACTTGGTGAGCTGATAAATGTCGCTGCCCACCTCGCGCGAAAGCTGCATGGGATGATGTTCGCCTTCGACCCGAACGATGATGCGCTCGGAATCGACCGAATCGATGATTCCGTTGCGGCGTGCCAGCACCACCGCACCCGAATCGCGCGCGGTAACGCCTTCCATGCCGGTGCCCACAATCGGAGCTTGCGCCCGCAGCAATGGAACCGATTGGCGCTGCATGTTCGCGCCCATCAGCGCGCGGTTGGCGTCGTCGTGTTCGAGGAAGGGCACGAGCGATGCGGCGACGGAGACGAGTTGCTTGGGGCTGACGTCGACGTAATCCACTTCGTCGCGGTTCACCAGGACGAAGTTGCCTGCTTTGCGGGCATTGACCAGTTCGCCGGCAATGCGGCCCTTGTCGTCCAGTTCGATGTTGGCCTGCGCGATGGTGTGACGGTCTTCTTCCCAGGCGGACAGATAGAAGGAGAACGGCTCGACCTCGACGGGCTTCTTGCGCCGGTCTTTCAAATCGGCATTGACCTTCTCCATTTCGCTTTTCTCGGCATAGTCGCCAACTTTGTAGGTGCTGTCACCGGCGTTGACGACAATGACGTAGTCCACCACCCGCGCGTTTTTCACCTTGCGGTAGGGCGACTCGATGAAGCCGTAGTCGTTGATGCGGGCAAAACAGCTCAACGAGGAAATCAGTCCGATGTTCGGGCCTTCCGGCGTTTCAATCGGGCAGATGCGCCCGTAATGCGTCGGGTGCACGTCGCGCACTTCGAATCCAGCGCGTTCACGCGACAACCCGCCCGGCCCGAGGGCCGACAGACGGCGCTTGTGCGTGATCTCCGACAGCGGATTGGTCTGGTCCATGAACTGCGACAGCTGGGACGATCCGAAGAACTCGCGGATCGCGGCCATGACCGGCTTGGCGTTGACCAAGTCGTGCGGCATCGCCGTCGACATTTCCTGGTAAACCGACATTTTCTCTTTGATCGCGCGTTCCATGCGGACCAGGCCGATGCGGAACTGGTTCTCAAGCAACTCGCCCACCGCGCGCACGCGGCGATTGCCGAGGTGATCGATGTCGTCGACTGCGCCGATATTCTTGCGCAGCTTGAGCAGGTACTTGATGGTCGCGTAAAAGTCGGTGGGGTCAAGAGTCCGTTGTTCGAGACTCGTCGCCTCCTGGTTCTCGAACAGCTTGATGTTGAACTTCAGCCGGCCCACGCGCGAGAAATCATACTTGCGCGGATCGAAGAACATGCCCTGGAACAGCGCCGTTGCCGTATCGAGCGTCGGCGGATCGCCGGGGCGGAGTTTGCGATAAATTTCGATCAGAGCTTCCGACGGACTGACGACCGAATCGCGGCGCAGGGTCTGGCTGATCACCGTGCCTACGTCGTCACGCTCGGGGAAGAATACGGTCAACTCGATCACGCCCGATTCCAGAATCTTCGACACTTTATCGGCCGTAATTTCCGTGTTGGCTTCGAGCAGCACTTCGCCGCTCGTAGTATCGACGATGTCGCTCGCTGCCCATGCGCCTTCGAGATCGGTCACGTCCACTTCGATCTCGGCGATCTTCGCCTTCTGAATTTCCTTGAGGGTCGCGGGGCTGATTTTGCGGCCGGAGTGCGCCACTTCATCGCCCGACTTCGACTTGATGCTGTGCGCCAACTTCATACCCAGCAGATTTGTGGGTTTTTCGCTCGCCGGATCCAGCGTCCAGAACAGTTTCTTGTCGCGGACAACCAATCGGTCCGTCGTGTAGAAAGTCTTCAGGATGTCTTCGCTGGAACGCAGGCCGAGGGCGCGTAGGAAAATCGTCCCCAGGAACTTGCGCTTGCGGTCGATGCGGACGTAGAGAACGTTTTTCTGATCGTACTCGAACTCAACCCACGAACCGCGGTAAGGAATGATCTTTCCCAAAAAGTAGGTGCGGTTGGCCGCTGTCTCGAAGAACACACCCGGCGAGCGGTGCAACTGGCTGACAATAACGCGCTCGGTGCCGTTGATGATGAAGGTGCCGTTCTGCGTCATCAAGGGAACGTCGCCGAAGAAAACTTCCTGCTCCTTGATGTCGCGGATAGAACGATTGCCGGCCTCATCCTTGTCCCAGATGGTAAGGCGCATCGTGACTTTGAGGGGCGCGGAATAGGTCATGCCGCGCTCTTCGCATTCGGCCACGTCGTACTTCAGCTGCAACCCAACGGGGTCGCCGCACTTGTTGCAGAAATCGGGAGTGTTCGCGTTATACGTGCCGCACTTGTGGCAGAGAACGTCACCGGGATGGAACGGGTCGGTGATCACCGTCGATCCGCAGTTCTTACAAGTGGTGCGCAGGTGATGGAGGCCTTTCAGGTGGCCGCATTTGCACTCCCAGTTGCCGATGGCGAAATCCACGAACTCGAGTTGCGAGACATTGCGGAAGTCGGTAATCGGAAACACCGATTGAAATACCGCCTGCAGTCCGCCGTCTTCGCGCTCGCTGGGCAGTTTGTCCATCTGCAGGAAGCGGTCGTAGGAGCGCTTCTGAACCTCGATCAGGTTCGGGATCTGGATGGTTGCTGGGATTTTTGAGAAATCGAAACGCTTGCGATGAATATTGTGCTTTGGCATTCTCTAGGGCTCCTGCTTTCAGGCAGCACGGGGCTGCGGTACAGCGCGGATTGAAGGGCGCGAAAAAATCGCGCCAAGATACTGCTACGGTTGCCGAAAACGGGCGGTGTACCTTAAGACGGTGTACCTGAGACGGTGTACCTGGAGAAAAGACGGCGGCTCCCGCGAGGACAAGCTTGTCCGCGGGCGCCGTGTGCGACGCTTACTCTTGGGTAACTTGTAAAATTCCGTGCCAGTTCAAAAGGCCTGTTCCGTCCCGCCGCCCGCGGGACCGGCTGCCATACTTCTATCCCAGCGACTCTTTTCCGCTTCCTGGGTGTATTTGGAGGATGCCAGTCGCTGTCGCCTCACAGTGAAGCCAGGGTAAGCGGGTCATTTATTAGATATTAACACCACTCCCAAGGATTCAGCTAGTGTTCGGTCAAAAAATTGCAAGAGCTTGCGGCGTCTGAGCCCGCCGCCATCATCCTGAAGCTACGAGATCCTTGCGCTTTGCTCAGGATGACGTCAGCGGGTTCCCGCTTCGCTCACGCCCGCTAAATGGCGTTATTTGACTTCGACAACCGCACCCGCTTCGGTGAATTTTTTCTTGATCGTCTCAGCTTCGTCCTTCGAGACGCCTTCCTTGATGCTCTTAGGAGCGCCGTCCACAAGGTCCTTCGCCTCCTTCAGTCCGAGGCTGGTGACTTCGCGTACCGCCTTGATTACATTGATTTTATTGGCTCCGACTTCCTTCAGAATGACCGTAAACTCGGTCTTTTCCTCGACCGGAGCTGCGGCGCCCGCTGCTGCGCCGCCGGCAACCATAACCGGGGCCGCTGCCGCCGCCGAAACGCCCAGACGCGATTCCAGCCTCTTCACGAACTCCGCTGCTTCCAGCAGCGACAGGCTGACAATTTGTTCTTCCAACTGTTGTAGATCCGCCATGTGAATCTCCCCTGCTTTATTTAAGATTTGCGATTTTCGCTATCGCTTGGCCAGGTTTCCAGTGCGACCAGGTCTTCAATTCCAGCGCCAGACAACGCCCGAATTTAGACCGCGCCACCCCTCGCTTGGCGATAACTAAATCTTTTTCGGTCAGCTCTCGCCGACCCGAACTCTTTCGATGGAGTGCCGGGCGTCTTCGCCCGGCAACCTCGCATTGGCGGGCGAGCACGACCGTCGCTCCACAGAGGCTTACGCCTCCTTGAATTTTTTCTGCTCCACGGCCTGGCTCACGACCACCGCCAGATTTCGCCCGACCGCATTCATCGCCGTAACCAGACGCTGCGATGGAGCGTTCAACAGGAACAGCAGCTTCGAATAAAGTTCTTCCTTCGACGGCATGGTCGCGAGAGATTCGATCTCCTTGACCGTAATCACGCGGCCTTCGACTACCCCGGACTTGAAGCTGAACTCGGGATTGTCCTTAACGTATTTCGCCAGCGCCTTCGCCAGCGCTACCGGATCGCCTTCGGTGTAGGCAATCGAGGTCACACCCTGAAGGTTTTTCAGCGCTGCTTCGACTTTGGTGCCCTTGCCGGCGCGCTCGACCAGCGTGTTCTTTACCACGCGATACTTCGCCCCGGTGGGGCGCAGCGCCTTGCGCAATTCGAAATCCTGCGTCACCGTCAGCTTGGAATAGGTGGCCACGATCATGCTCGAAGCGTTCTTCAGTTCGCCGCTCAACTTCTCAACGTTCTCGATTTTCTTAGCCTTCGTAACCGCCATAAATAAACCCTTTCCGAAAGTAACGTAGGGACAGCCGCCCTCGGCTGTCCAGCCGGGCAGAGCCCGGCAGCTAGACCTTGGCCGCGACCTCGATCGGAGTCGTGTCCAGCGAAATGCCAGGCCCCATGCTCGAACTCAAGTAGCAGGCCTTGATGTACTTGCCCTTGGCCACCGAAGGCTTCGCCTTGATCACGCTCGAAATCAGCGTGGTCGCATTGTCGATCAGCTTGTCGGGCGTAAACGAAATTTTGCCGACCGGCACGTGCACCAGCGCCGTCTTGTCGGTACGGAACTCAACCTTGCCGGCCTTGACTTCCTGCACCGCGCGGGCCACGTCCATGGTGACCGTGCCGGTTTTCGGATTCGGCATCAGGCCCTTCGGCCCGAGAACCTTGCCCAGGCGGCCGACCGACTTCATCATGTCGGGGGTGGCAATGAGCGCGTCGAAGTCGGTCCAGTTTTCTTTGGTGATCTTCTCCACCATGTCTTCGCCGCCGACAAAATCAGCGCCCGCCGCCTCGGCCTCGCGGACTTTTTCACCGCTCGCAATGACCAGAACCTTTTTCGACTTGCCGAGCCCGTGAGGGAGGACGACCGTGCCGCGAACCATCTGGTCGGCATGCTTGGGATCGACGCCCAGCCGCAGCGTTACTTCGACGGTCTCGTCGAACTTCGCGTATTTCACTTTCTGCAGGAGCGGAACCGCTTCCTGCAGTGTGTAAGGCCGCGGCTCGACTGCCTTCCGCGACTTCTCGATATTCTTGCCTGACTTCTTCATGTTTCCCTCAGTCTCCCACCGCTTCATCGTTCTTCTAATGAGCCGTGGTGCGATTGACATGAGACGCGGCTAGTCGCGTCTCTACTATCGAATTTTGCCGGCGAGACGCCGGCGCTACCCGACCACTTCAATTCCCATCGAGCGCGCGGTGCCTCGCACGCTCCGGATGGCGGCATCGACCGAAGCTGCATTCAGGTCCGGCATCTTCTGTTTAGCAATGTCCTCGACCTGCTTCAGCGTTACTTTGCCGACCTTATCTTTGTTGGGGGCGCCGGATCCCTTGGCGATGCCAGCCGCGCGCTTCAGCAACACCGACGCCGGCGGCGTCTTGGTAATAAACGTGAACGTGCGGTCGCTGTAGACCGTGATCACGACCGGAACTATCAAGCCTTCGAGTTCTTTCTGCGAAGTGCGGGCGTTGAACTGCTTGCAGAACTCCATAATATTGACCTGCGCTTGACCCAGCGCCGGTCCCACCGGAGGCGCCGGCGTGGCCTTGCCCGCCGCAATCTGCAACTTTACCGAACCTGTAGCTTTCTTTGCCATGATGCCTTTCCGTTACCTTTCTCGTTCTCGATTCCGGGTCTAGGATTTTCGGCCCGGCGCTTAAAACCAGCCAAATTCTCTTACCGTTTTCTATCCAGCTTCCTGGCCAATGTTCCGAGCGCCAGCATAATGGTTGGAACTAACCTCTTCTGCACCGGATCCGCGGCCATCCCGAGCCCCTCAATCGTGTGTGCGCCGATTACTTCCATCTCGCCTTCTTCGGCTATAACCACGACATCTGGAACCGAATAGATATCGGTCGCCACGTACACTGTTGCCATATCCCGTTCCAGCACTCGGCCTTCGATCGTACGAAAGCCCATCTTCCGGCATGATGCGACGCCAATCCGTTCAAGTCTCGCCCGCGAAATCCAACCGAAAGATGCGCCAGTATCGACGAGTGCCTCGAACTCTTCGACAGAACCTGATTGCACCGGATTCCACGCTCGCATTTTCACGCTGAAGGTGCCCATAATTTTCCGCTACGCGACCTTCTCCACCTGCCCAAACTCCAACTCCACCGGAGTCGACCGCCCGAAAATCGTGACCATCACTTTCAAAGTCTCGCGATCTTCGTTCACGTCGTCCACCACGCCGGTGAATGTGGCAAATGGACCCTCGCCGATGCGCACCGTTTCGCCCTTTTCGAATTTAACTTTGAGCTTCGGCTTTTCCCGGCTGTCCGCCACTTTGTAAACAATGTGATTGACCTCTTCGTCCGACAGCGGAGTCGGCTGCTGTCCGGTGCCTACGAATCCCGTAACCCGCGGCGTCGATTTCACGACGTGCCAGACGTGATCGTCCATGTCCATCTCCACCAGCACGTAGCCGGGATAGAACATGCGCTCCGAGGTGTATTTCTTGCCGCCCCGGACTTCGGTGACCGATTCAGTCGGAATCAGCACCTTGCCGATCCTGTTCTGCAGCCCGAAGGCCTGCACCCGCGATTCCAGCGACTCCTTCACCTTGCGCTCAAACCCCGAATAGGCGTGGATGATGTACCACTTCATATTCGGATTGCGCGCCGGTTCGCCGCCCGGGATTGCTTCGGCGGGTGCAGCAGGTGACGCCGGCGGGACTTGACCCTCCGAGCCAACGCTGACCGCGACGCTTTCGGTCTTTTCCTTGTCAGTACTCGCGTTCGTATCCGTATCCGGCATTCAATCGCTTCTTTCGCTCGCTGCCTAACGGCGCGAGAAATAATGCAGCATCCGCTCCAGGCTGTTGCTGATCGCCAGATCCACCAGCCAGAAATAAAACGCAAACAGGAACACGGTGATAATCACCACCGTCGTCGTTGCCTGGACTTCCTTGCGCGTGGGAGACGTGACTTTTTTCATCTCCGTGCGCACGTCGTGGTAAAAAGACTTGATGCGTTCCGGCCAGGATCGCAGACTGGTTACCACCGCATTTTGTTCTACCGCTGTCGCCATACCTTCCCGCTTTCCTCGACTGCTCCCTCTCGGGCCTGAACTTCATCCTCAACTTCAGCCCTTAATTCTGGCAGGGGCGGAGGGATTCGAACCCCCAAGTTCGGTTTTGGAGACCGACAGTTTAACCGTTGAGCTTACGCCCCTAAACCTATTGACTCATTTTGTCATTGAATCATTGAGCCATTGAAACTCTCGGCCGATGCTTTTGACCTTCAATGATCCAACGACTAAATGCCTCAATGATTCAATCGCCCTATTTCACCTCTTTATGCGATGTGTGCTTGCGGCACCGGCTGCAGAACTTTTTGAGTTCCAGACGATCCGGTGTCGTTTTGCGGTTCTTGGTCTTCGAATAGTTCCGCTCTTTGCAATCACCGCACTGCAACGTAATAATCTCTCGGGGCATTGCTAACTCCCTCGGTTTCGGTCGTCCCTACGGGACTTGGTCGTTTATCTTCGCTCCACCCAGCGCTGAAGCGCTGGGCTATTATCGTTCTCCCCTACGGGGCTTTTTTCTCGGCAATCGGACGCAAGGGTTTTACCGACGGCTGATGGCTGAAAGCTACGTAACAATCTCCGCGATCGTGCCCGCACCCACCGTGTGCCCGCCTTCGCGAATCGCGAACCGCAAGCCTTTTTCCATCGCCACCGGCGTGATCAGCTCGATCACCAGGCTCACGTTGTCTCCCGGCATCACCATCTCCGTGCCTGCCGGCAACTCCGCAATCCCCGTCACGTCCGTCGTCCGCAGATAAAACTGCGGCCGATATCCCTTGAAGAACGGCGTATGCCGCCCGCCTTCTTCTTTCGTCAGGATATAAACTTCCGCCTTGAACTTCGTGTGCGGTGTAATCGACCCACCCTTCGCCAGCACCATCCCGCGCTCGACATCTTCTTTCGCGATGCCGCGCAGCAGCAGTCCAGCGTTGTCCCCCGCCATGCCTTCGTCCAACTGCTTCTTGAACATTTCGACGCCGGTCACGACAGTTTTGCGCGTCTCGCGGAAGCCGACAATCTCCGCTTCCTCGCCGACTTTCACCTTGCCGCGCTCGATCCGCCCCGTTACCACCGTGCCGCGCCCTTGAATCGAAAAAATGTCTTCAATCGGCATCAGGAACGGCTTATCCAGTTCGCGCGCCGGTTGCGGAACGCTCTTATCGACCGCATCCATCAAAGCGTCAATCTGCTTCTCCCACTTCTCTTCGCCATTTAAAGCCCCCAGCGCCGATAGCCGGATCACCGGCACATCGTCTCCCGGAAACTGATAGCTCTTCAGCAACTCGCGCACTTCCAGCTCGACCAGGTCGAGCAACTCGGGATCGTCGACCGCATCGCACTTGTTCAGCGCGACGACAATGTAAGGCACGCCGACCTGCCGCGCCAACAGCACGTGCTCGCGCGTCTGCGGCATCGGACCGTCGGTAGCCGCCACAACTAAGATCGCGCCGTCCATCTGCGCTGCGCCCGTAATCATGTTCTTGATGTAGTCGGCGTGGCCCGGACAATCGACGTGCGCATAGTGCCGGTTCGCCGTCTCATACTCGACGTGCGCCGTGGCAATGGTGATGCCACGCGCCTTCTCTTCCGGAGCGTTGTCGATCGAATCGAACGACCGGAACACGATCTTCGGGTTGTGCTTCTGCAAAACTTTCGTGATCGCCGCCGTCAACGTCGTCTTCCCATGGTCAATGTGACCAATCGTCCCTACGTTGCAGTGCGGCTTGGTCCGTTCAAATTTTTCTTTCGCCATTTCTCATCCTTCGTAGCGCCGGTCATCCCGCCGGCCGTTTTCGCGAATCAATCGTTTTCCTGAGATCCACTCAGTAATACTGATACAGCTTGTGAAATTTCGCCCTCAGCGCAGGATCGACTTCTTCAATCTTCGAGAGATAAAACTCCCGCACCTGGGCCTGATCCGAAACGGGCAGCGAGTTGTACAAAGACTGCGCCGTTCCCGGCTTATCGCCTGTAGTTCGGTCGATCAAATCCGCCGCGAAAACCGCATCCAGGTCGCGAACTCGAATGCCGCGGCTGTCAAGCTCCCGCAAGTATTTGCTAACTCGGTCCGCCGCGAACGCTTTCTCCATCGCGGCTTTCAGGTCGCCGAACTCACGTTCTTTCTCGACCTTGATTCCACCCTGCTCGAACTTTACCGTTCCCATCCGAACACACCCGATTCCAACGCAACGCTCAAAATCTGGAGCGGGAGACGGGGATCGAACCCGCGACCAACAGCTTGGAAGGCTGTGACTCTACCACTGAGTTACTCCCGCCCGAAACCAGCCGTCAGCTCTCAGCTGTCAGCTGTCAGCTCTCAGTTTTCAATAAAACCTCGTCCTTCTGCGCCAGACCTCTAAGCAGAATCACAATTCCACCAGCGTAAATTAAGTGCGCAACAATAAAGCACACTCGCGTAACAGCGACACTTTCAAAAACTGAAGGCACGCTGAGCGAAACGAAATTACCGAGAATCATCGGCAAATATAATTCGCTCCGCAATCTCGACAACTGGGCGCGATATCGCCAGACAGCCACCAGTATCAGCACTAAATAGAGCGCGAGTACCGCGACACCCACCCACTTCAGGATGAGCCATGAACCCGTCATAGCATTCTCGCAGGTCGCCGCTCAAACGCTCAAACTATGGAGCCGATGATCAGGATTGAACTGATGACCTCTCCCTTACCAAGGGAGTGCTCTACCAACTGAGCTACATCGGCTCGCTATACCGCTCAATGCCCACAGCCCTAAACCTAGCAGTCGACTCAATCCACTGGCTTTGCATGCTCCCGCTCTTCTTCGATCCGAGTGCGCCAAAAATACAGCGCGGCTCGAAACGCGAATAATCCAAGGATCAGCAGCGTTCCGGTTCGCAGTCTTATATTCGCACTGAAGACTCGAATCGGCTCATCTGACAGCGTGGTCCAGGCTAAAACGCCCAGCACCGCATACGCTACGAGAGCCAGCACGAACTTCTTTTTGATTGCCACTGCCTAACCGTCACTCTTAGTCAGCGCCCCAAGCTGTTAAACGCTGAAGCATAGCGTTACTTTGGTTACTCTGGTGCACAGGGGAGGATTCGAACCTCCGTACCTCCTGAGAGGGACAGATTTACAGTCTGTTGGCTTTAACCACTCACCCACCTGTGCAAATCCGAAAACTTCGAGTCGGACAAAAGCACCCGCGCAAAAAACAACACCGACGCTGCACCGCACCTCTCAGCTCGGGAAACTGAATGCGAGAACTCCCGCCTGAACACCTACACTCGCCGGAAAATAATCTGAAGGAGTGCTTGAAAGCTGCGCCGCTAGCGCGCGTTGCCGCGTAAACCTCTCTGTTTCCGGAAACTTGTTTATCTGGAGCTGGCGAAGGGAATCGAACCCCCGACCCTCTGATTACAAATCAGATGCTCTACCGACTGAGCTACGCCAGCAGGTGGAAGCAAGCCCTTCGGGCGCAATACTTCCCTGATCCCTTCCTGATTGTCCGGGACAATTATTTAAGTTATCACAAGGGCAATTGGCGTGCAACCGGAAGCGCTCCGACGGTAACGAAGCCCGCTCGATCGCGGCGGTTCAACCCGGCTAGCGTCAGCACCCGGTGCTATTATTAGCTGGCTCTCGCCCTGCTCATAAGGGATGAGCCGAATACCTGCCGAAATCGATGCGCATCCGACGCCGCCTCCTGATTCCCCTCCTCGTTTTGTTGATCGTGGCCACGGTAGCGCTGATCGTGACCTTGCGGAAGCGCGCTCCGCCGGAAGCGGCGCGGCTGCTTCCGGGAGCGGACGGGTTCTTCTACATCAACCTGAAATGGATTCGGACGTTCAACGCCACCAGCCAACTGCCCCCGGTTTCCCGCGAGCCTGAATACCAGAGGTTTGTGGAGGAGACGGGCTTTCAGTTCGAACGCGATCTCGACCAGGCTGCCTTCGCGATCCACTACCCGCACAGTTGGGGAGGCGGATCGGCGGGCTCGGTTTCAGAACCGCGCTTCTCGGAGGTCTTCGTCGGCAAGATCGACTCCGGCCGCCTTACCGCGTATCTCAAGAAGATATCCTCCTCCGTTGAGGACTACCGCGGTTTTGAAATCTACAACATTCTTTATGAGGGCCGGACGGTTCGCGTCGTGATTCTCTCGTATGACAGCATCGCGGTTTCGAACCATCCCAATCCCGATGTGATTCGCGGGATGCTCGACCGATCGCGGAAACTGGCATCGCCCTTTGGCGGCCCCTGGTTGCTGCGCAGGTTCTATCGCAAAGTTCCGCTCGCCAGCTTGTCATTCGCGATTCTGCGCGTGAATCCCGGAATCAGCGCTTTCGGCGGGCTGGGCAATTGGAGTTTCCTGTTTCCGAAGCCCGCAGTCGCCGTGATTTCCGCGCGCTATCTGCGCGCTCTTCACCTGCGGGCGGAAGCATTCACCGACAACGCAGATGACGCGCACGCCATCGCGGAAAAGACCGCGGCGTTTCTCAGCCTCTTTCATGCTGCCGAAGGTAGCGTCGGCGTACAGGGTACGGATCCCGATGTAAAGACGTTCTTTGCGAGCCTCAAGGTCGAACAGGCGGGAGACCGCGCGGTTCTTACCGCAGTTGTGCCTTCCGGATTCATAAAGAGGGTCTTCACAGAAGCGCCGCCCGAAACCGCAGTTCCAGACGTGATGGGGACGCCACCAAGGCAGGCGCCTGCACCAACGCGGCCTCAGACGCCCAAACCGCGATAACAACAAAGGGATGAGTTCGTCTAATTTGTGTGGTGACGGGGCTCCGTCTCGGCGGGGCAGACCACAGGCACCACTAAGGACCTATGACAAACTACAATAGGCAGATATGACGAGTCTGCCATTACCGCTCGCCGCCTTCGTCGCAGGACTGTTCTCATTTCTATCGCCTTGCGTGCTTCCGCTCGTCCCTGGATACGTTTCCTTGATCTCCGGCGTCGGCGTCGAACAACTGAAGATGAAGGAAGGTGAGCTCTTCCGCAAGGTCATGGTGAACTCCGCCGCATTCATCGTCGGCTTCAGTATCGTCTTCATCACGCTGGGCGCGATCTCGACTGAAGTCGGACAAGTCCTCGCGCAATATAAGTCATTGCTCGCGCGTATCGCCGGAGCAGTCATCATTCTCTTCGGCCTTCATCTGACCGGCATATTCCAGATTAAAGCTCTACTCGCCGACACTCGCCTGCACGGCCTTAAAGGCAGTTCCTCCGCCTGGGGCGCTTTTGTGATTGGATTTGCTTTCGCTTTTGGATGGACACCGTGTGTGGGCCCGATCCTGGCGGTCGTGCTCGGATTCGCCGCAGCTCAGGACACGGTATGGAAAGGCATTTTCCTTCTGGCTATATACTCGGCGGGGCTGGCGGTGCCTTTTCTGCTGACTTCGCTTGGCATCGAGCGCTTTCTGAAGTTTTACAACCGCTTCAAGTTCCACATGCACGCGGTGGAAGTTGCAAGCGGCGGCTTGCTGATCGTATTGGGCATCCTTCTGGTGATGGGGCGTTTTACGCTCATCTCCGGGTATTTTTCGTTCTTGAATCGCTTTGCGCTGTGACTAGGGTTTGGGTTGACGCATGCCGGGGCGCCTTGGCAATGCGGCTTTTCGGCGCTGAAAATTCGAGGTTTGCACGTGAAAAGAAATCCTCTGGTTCCGTTTTTTATCGCCGCCATCGTCGCGGCCATGTTATTCACCGGCATTCATATGGCCCGCAACAACCGCGCGAACGGTTCCTCCAAGGGACAACTCGTCGGCAATTTGGCGCCTGACTTCGATCTGCAGACGCTCGATGGCAAGAACTTCCGGCTCTCCGACCTTCGCGGAAAGGCCGTTCTGCTCAATTTCTGGGCAACTTACTGTGGGCCCTGCAAGATTGAAATGCCGTGGTTTGTCGAACTGCAAAAACAATACGGGCCTCAGGGATTTCAGATTGTCGGCATAGCCATGGACGATGCCAGCACGGAAGACATCGCCAAATTCGTGAAGGAAATGGGCGTCAACTACCCTATCCTGCTCGGCAAAGAATCGGTTGGCCAAAGCTATGGCGGCGTCGCGGTTCTGCCTACCACTTTTTTCCTGGATCGCGATGGCAAGGTCATCGCCCGCGAATTTGGCCTGCAGAGCCGCAGCATGTTCGTCGACCACATCAAGAAGGCCCTTACCCAAGGACAGGCGGTACAGGCGCAGAAGTAACTACGACTCGCACTCGTCGTGCGGTAGTCTAGAACCAGGGAATCGAATGAAAGTTTTTTTCACGAGCGCGCTTTTCTTGTTCTGCTCCTGGGCTTCGGCGCAGGAGGGCCTCGCCCCCCAAGGTTCTAGCGTGACGCTGACGGCAGCGCCGCTTGTGACCATCGTGCAAGGCAAGGCGGCGACCGTGCCGCTCACGTTCCACGTCGCCAGCGGTTACCACATCAATTCCAACCAGCCGAAATCCGAGTTCCTGATTCCGACCGCGCTCAAGGTAGACGCCACCACCGACATTGTCATCGGCAAAACCACCTACCCCGCAGGCCAGGATATGAGTTTCCCATTCGATCCCGATGAGAAACTCAATGTCTACACTGGAGATTTCGAAGTTGATGTGCTGGTGCGTCCGCTGCACACGGTGACAGCTGGCAAGTATGTCGTTCGCGGAACTCTAAAATACCAGGCCTGCGATAATTTGGCCTGCTATCCGCCAAAACAGTTGCCAGTCAGCTTCGATGTCAAGATCGCCAAAGCTGCAGCAGCGCCCGGCAAGAACCCCGCCCAAAGCCCGCACGCGCATCAGTAGGGCAGCGTTCTAAAGCTCGGCAGATTCATGGCCCTGCCTCGTTCTTCTTGACTATTTTTTTGATAACAGATCGTTCCTGAACACCTTGCCGTCTTTCATCACAAAGCCGACATTTTCAAGAATCTTGACATTGGCCAAGGGATCGCCGGAAACGGCGACCACGTCCGCGTAGGCGCCGGGAGCAATTACGCCGAGGCGTCCCGTCATCTCCAGTAGTTCCGCCGCCCGCGAGGTCGCGCTCTGGATCGCCTGCATCGGGGTCATGCCGAATTCGACCATTCGCGGAAACTCTTGCGCGATCGGCTCGGTCCACGGAATTCCACCCATGTCCGTCCCAAACGCAATCTTGACTCCCGCCTTCAGCGCTTTGCGAAACGACACTTCGTGCTCGGAAGCGCGCAGGCGATCGCGCCGCCCGGCCGGAGTATCGGCAGGCGCCCAGTCCCCATAGTAGACACTCAGCGTCGGGCAGAACCACGTACCCTGACGGATCATCTGCGCGATTTGCGCGTCGGTCAGCACCAATCCGTGCTCGATGGAATCGCAGCCGCCGTCGAGCGCGCGCTGCAAGCCCTCTCCGCCGTAAGCGTGGCACGCCACCTTTTTTCCCCAACCATGAGTTTCATTGACAATCGCGCGCAGTTCTTCGACCGTCAGAGTTGGCTGCGACACCAATTCGCCGTTCTTGCCCACCCAAGACCGGTGGGTCATATAGACCTTGATCCAGTCGGCTCCGTGGTCCAGTTGTTCACGCGCCGCCTTGCGCGCTTCGACTGGCCCGTCAATGATCTGCACCCCTTTCGGCACCTCGATCTCCGGCGCGTAACCTTCGAGTGGATATCCGCCAGTCGTCGAAATGGCGCGCGTCACGACAAACAAACGCGGCCCGGGTATGTATCCGCCTTCGATCGCCATCTTGATGCCCACATCGCCGTAGCCCGCGCCTTCCGTCTCTAGATCGCGCAACGTGGTGAAGCCTTGTTCGAGCGCCCGCCGCGCCGAAACCGTCGCCCGAGCCGCGCGGAATGCCAGCGGATACTTGAGCAACTGAATGTCGTATCCTCCCTGGGCGGGATCTTCGCCTTGCAAGAAAATGTGGGTGTGGTCATCGATCAACCCGGGCAGAACCGTGGCCTGCGAGAGGTCAATGAAGGTGGAACCGGCGGGAAGATTCGCGGCAGCAAATATGCCGGCATCGGCTACATCGGTAATGACGTTTCCGCGAATGGTGATGACCTGGTCGCGCCGCGGCGTAGCCGACACGCCATCGATCAGCACGCCCGCGCGGATCACCGTCACCGGCGCCGCAGTTGGCGCATCGTTCTGAGCCCGACTCGAAGAAGTCAACCCCAACAAACCCACCAGCATGATCAGGAGAGCGATCCAGCGCTTCACAGTGTCCTCCGGAAAGGCTGGATTGTACTCCTCGGCAGGCAGCGGAAAAACTGGTTGGTAGAGACGGGGCTTGCTCCGTCCACCTGGGACGGCAAAAAAAGCGCGCGAGTTAGACGCGGCGAGCCGCGTCTCTACCGGGAAGCGTTAAGAGTGCGTGGGATGTACAGAACGAATCCTGCCGAATCGGCATCGCCCAGGACCAACGAAGTTCCCGCGCTTTCAAACACGCGGGTCGCGATCGCCAACTTCACTCTACGCAACGTGGCTGTTGCTACGGCCAATTCGCGAAAGCCGCGTTCGCCTTCGCCTCGCAGCACCGTTCCCCCCTGGTCTTCCTTCAGCAGAAGCACAACTTTGCCGCCCGCTGCCTGGGCTTCGATCAATGTCGTAATCACGTACTGCAATGCCAGGCGCAGCCGTGACTCGGCCATGCGCAACCTGGCCGTAGATGTGCCTGCCAAGAATACCCGGATCGCACGCACCGCGGCGATCGAGGAGAGTTCTTCGATCACGCTCCGCAGGGTTAACTCTAACGTGGGATCTAACGCGGCTGAGAAAGATTCCGGCTCCGAATGCCCCGCGTCCAGATACTCGCGCATCAACTGGATCATGCCGATAACTTTTCCGGTCTCATGCAAAGCGATGGCTACATTGTTGCGCTGAGACTCTGCGACCTCATCGATGGAGAGTTCGAGCGAGCACTGCAGACTTGTGAGCGGCTGGCTTAACGAGTGCAACAATTCGCCCAGCACATCTGGACTTCGCGCCAGCTTCGAAACAGGTTGTGGACTAGCGCTCATGCTTATGCCCACGCTCATGCCGACGCCCCTTCCGTATTCATCTGATACCCCACCCCGCGCACCGTATGAATCAAAGCGGGCGAGAAACCGTCGTCCACCTTGCGGCGCAGGTAGTTAATGTACACATCCACCACGTTCGTCGTGGAATCAAAAGTCAGGTTCCATACGTGTTCGATGATCATCGCCCGAGTCAACCGGCGCCCCGCATTGCGCATCAGGTATTCGAGCAATGCGAATTCCTTGGTCGTTAATTCAATATGACGCCCGGCCCGCTTCACTTTGCGCTCCACGCGATCCAAACAAAGATCGCGCACGGTGAGCACCGATTCCGACGGCAGGTGGCTGCGGCGCAACAACGCCCGCGCGCGCGCCGAAAGTTCAAGGTAGGAAAAAGGTTTTACAAGGTAGTCGTCCGCACCCGCATCCAGGCACTGGACGCGGTCTTCAATCCGGCTGCGCGCGGTGAGAATCATCACCGGCAAATTTGCCTTACGCTGCCGGAGACTTCTCAGGACCGACAACCCGTCCATCCCGGGCAGGTTCAGATCGAGCACCACCAGATCGTAGTCAAACTCCATGGCCATCGAACGGCCCTGATTTCCCTCGGCGGCGACATCGACGGCATGATGTTCCGCTTCCAGCCCTTTCCGGATAAAGCTGGCGAGCGCCGCATCATCTTCTACGATAAGGATTCTCATGAGCCTCTTATAGCCAGTCTGACTCTAAACCGATTCTTATTCTCGACTCACTGGGGCCGGCGCACAAGATAACTGGCCTATAGCAAATGGACGTACTTGCGCGATTGAAACAGGATTTTGGAAGGGGGAGGGAATCGTGTGGTGACGGGGCGCTTGCCCCGTCCAAGCGGGCCGAAGCCAGTGTCCAAACAGCGAATTACAACGCTACGCGCCCAGCGACGATCGAATCGCCTCGACTATCGATTCCGCGATTCGATCCACGTGTTGCTTCGATTCCGCTTCAATCATCACGCGGGCCAGCGCCTCGGTACCGGAGTAGCGCACGACCACACGGCCATTGCCATCGAGTTTGCGTTGCGCCGCTGCAATCGCCGCTTGGACCGCTGGAATCTGCGCGAAGGGAGTTTTATTGCGCACCCGAACATTTCTGATCGTTTGTGGAAACACCTTCAGATCGGCCACAAGTTCAGCCAGCGGCTTGGCCGTCCGCACTATGATCTCCATTACACGGAGCGCGGTCAGCAGTCCGTCGCCAGTGGTTGCTTCTCCATCGCGAAACAGAATGTGGCCCGACTGTTCGCCGCCGAGGGTAGCGCCCACGCGCTGCATTTCTTCGAGCACGTACTTATCGCCCACGTTGGCACGCAGCATCTGAATGCCGGATCGCTTGAGCACCAACTCCAACCCCATATTCGACATGGTTGTGGCCACGACTGTGGCATTGGCGAGCGTGCCGCGCGACTGCATATCACGCGCTGCTAGTAGCAGGACCGCATCCCCGTTGACCACTCGTCCCTGGGCATCGCAAAAAAGCGCACGGTCCGCATCGCCGTCAAAAGTGACGCCCACATCGAAACGTCCCGGTTTGCTGGCGACAAACCCCGCGATTACTTCCGGATGCAGGGCGCCGCAATTCTCATTGATGTTCTGTCCGTCCGGCGCGGCGTGCAGAAAGGTCGCGTCGATCTTGAGCGCCCGGAGTAACTCGGGGGCTTCCGCTGTCGCCGCGCCGTTGGCGCAATCGACCGCTACACGCAGCCCGCTCAAGCCGGGGGAGACACTGCCGGCGAGCCACCGCACATAAGCCTGGCGCAGTGTTTCCTCGCCGGGGACGCTGGTGATCTGTTGTGTGGACTCTGGCGGTGGCGCTGTGTCCGCCTGCAGCAGCGCGAAGATCTCTTTCTCAATCGCCAGCTCGTGCGCGTCGGGCAATTTGTAGCCATCGCCGGAAAAAACCTTGATGCCATTGTCGGTCCACGGATTGTGCGAAGCCGAAATTACCACCCCGGCATCGAATCCCTGCGAGCGCGCCAGAAACGCCACGCCCGGCGTGGTGATCACCCCCGCGCTGCGGGTTTCCACTCCCACCGACGCCAGCCCCTGCAGAAACCGATCGGCGATCCAGCAACTGGAGAGGCGCGTGTCCTGCCCAATTACCACGCGCGCCTTGGCGTTTACACGAAGCAGGTCATGCCCAAGCGCACGTCCAATCCAATAGATACTGTCGCGCGTCAGCGGAAATTCGCCCGCCACACCGCGAATCCCATCCGTACCGAAGAGTTGTCTGGTTTGCGTCATGAATCAGTCGTTAGTCGTTCATCGCTCGTCTTTGGTCGTTCGGTGTTCCATCGTTCGTCAAAACACGCGAACGACTATCGACCAACGACTGTCTATTTCTTGTCTCCCGAACCTTCCATAGTAACCGTCACGTGGATCGACGTGGGGTGCGCGACCTGGATCAGAGGGTCTGTAACGTAGGCGTGGGTGACGAATGTAGCCCGCGTCATGACTCCGGTAGCATCTACCGGATCCGTAATGGCCGCTTCCACCGCGTCGACACGATGGCGGGGACCCGTGATTATCACGTTCTGGGGGTCGGCAATTACCTGCGCCACTCGCATACCACTGGCAAAATTTCCCGTGACGCGCGGTCGAACCTCGATCGTACGAGTCGCGCGATCGTCAAAAGAGAGGTGAAACTGACCGGGGATAATCTGCACGACTGCCAAATCCTGCGGAACATGGATTTGCGAACTGCTCAAGTCGAAAGTCCTTTCCCCCGGCCGAACCGTGGCCAGATTAATCTCCGCGTGCACATCCGCTGTTTGCAAGCGATGGATTAGGCGCTCCGGCCCGCGCACCCGGATCTGCACCTCGGTGGAATTGGCGGAATCGATCTCTAGCTTATCGGGAAGATTCTGGAACTCGATTGGGACCCTCACCTCGACCTCTGCGATGGGATCGCGCGCCACCGCCAGCCACAGGCCGATGGCAAGCAGCAGGGAAACCAGCTTTAGCCAGAAATTGTGAACGAAAATGCGTTGAAAAAAACTGCGCTGCATAAAGCCCGGCATGGTCAGTCGTCCCTTCCGGGGCGCAGACCGCCATCCTGCCTGCGCGACAGCTGCGAACTGGGCGGCTCTTCCTCGACGAAGCTATCTTCCACCGAACTGGGCAGGGTGGGCATGGGAGCGTAGCGGCGGAGCAGAGCGCTCAACCGTTCCCGCAAACGTTCCACGGTCAACTCGCGCTCGATGCTGCCCGCTACTGCCAGACTGATGGTGCCTGTCTCTTCCGAAACGATGACCGCGACCGCGTCGGTTTCTTCCGTAATCCCGATCCCGGCGCGATGCCGCGTCCCGAGCTGGATGGAGAGCACAGGATTCATCGACAGCGGCAGGAAGCAGGCGGCGGCGGCGATGCGGTCACGCTGCACGATCACCGCGCCGTCATGCAAGGGAGCGCTCGGACGAAACACCGTGGCCAGCAGGTCGTAGGACAGCCGGGCATCGAGTGCCACGCCGCTTTCGATGTACGTACGCAATCCGATCTCGCGCTCAATCACGATCAAAGCGCCGGTCTGATTTTGTGAAAAAAGATTGGCCGCCAAAACAATGTCATCGTAAACGTCGGCCACCGAACTCGAAGCCCGCATCAGCGAAACCCGGCTCCCCAGGTTTGCGAGCGCGTGCCGGATCTCGGACTGGAAGACGACGATGAGCGCGAAAACAACGTAGGGCAGCAATGTGCTGAGCAGCCAGTTCAGCGTGCGCAATTCCCCCAATCGCGCGAAATAAAACGCCAGGCCGAGCGTGGCCACCCCGACCAGCATCGGCGCAGCCCGGGTGCCCCGCACCAGTGAGAGAAACTGGTAGATCAGGATCGCGACCAGCACGATATCCAAAATCGAAATGATCGAGATCGCCGAGATATGCGACCAGATTTGCGACGGCATCACGCCAGCCTCACCTCTGTGTGGTGGCGGGGCTCTGCCCTGCTCAGGACGGGGCAAAGCCCCGTCACCACACGAGCAAGTTAGATTGATCTTGTTCTCGTAGTCATTCTAATGCAGGGCCGTGATTCATCCTCATTCGATTCGGTTTCGCGCCGTTTGTCAGCTACGATGAGCTACTATCGGTGCTCGTAACACGAGCGTGAACTCGTCCGCGAGCCAGTCGGGCCAGCAGTTCATCCCCAGGGTTGAGTCGCGCAGCATCGGTCACCAGTTGACCCTTCGCATCGAAGACGAGTGCGTATCCGCGATTGAGAATCGCAACCGGCGACAGCGCCTCCAGGCTTGCGGTCTGCCGATCCAGCGCCCTGCGGCTCTGCAGCAAATGCGTTCGCGTGAGCGCAGCCATGTTCGCAACCTGCGCCGCCAACTGCTGCCGGATAGCGGCCAGACGGCGTCGCGCGTCATAGTGCCGCACTGCCGCGGAAACATTCTCGCAGCGCCGATGACATCGCTCCAGAAGTTGCCGCTGCGCCTTCTCCAGCCGGAAGCGCTGTTCATCCAGTTCCTGCTGCCGCCGGTGGATGCCGTCCATCATGCGCGCGAATGCTCCGTGCTGGGCGCGCTCGGTCAATTCCTGACGCGCCATCAGCAGCCGGTAATGCACGGCGCGCTCCAGCCGGCGATACAAATCCTCGGCCTGCGCTTCGATCTCCTGGCGCGACCGGATTACCAGTTCGGCCGCCGCGGACGGGGTCGGGGCGCGCAGGTCGGCGACAAAATCCGCTATGGTGAAATCGGTTTCGTGCCCGATCGCCGAGATTACTGGAATCTTCGAGTCCGCAACCGCGCGCGCCAGGCCTTCGTGATTAAAGCAGGCGAGGTCTTCGACCGAGCCTCCGCCGCGAGCAATGATGATGACTTCGACCGCATTGCCGCGTCGCGAGTCCTGGTGCCGAACTTCCTGATTGAAGTATCGAAGCCCGGCGATCGCTTCGCCCGGCGCCGCGTCCCCCTGCACCTGCGCTGGATAGATCAGCACATTCGCCGAGCGATGCCGCCGCGCCAGAATGTTCAGGATGTCCTGCAGCGCCGCCCCCTGGAGTGAAGTGATAATGCCGATTCTTTGCGGCAATGGCGGGATCGCCTTCTTTCGCGAAGCGTCGAATAATCCTTCCGCCTGCAGTCGCGCCTTCAACTGTTCGAACGCCAACTGCAGAGCGCCCGCGCCCTTCGGCTCCATGAATTCAGCGGATATCTGCAATTCCCCGCGATCTTCATAAACGGTGATGCGCCCGCGCACCGTAACGTGCAGTCCGTTCTCGGGGCGGAACCGCAGCAGTTTCGCCGACGAGCGGAACATGACGGTCTTAATCTGGGCGGTTTCTTCCTTCAGCGTGAAATACAAATGCCCGGAGTCCGGAATGCGAAGATTGGAAATTTCGCCTTCCACCCAGCAATCCGAATACTCGCGCTCGATGTGCGACCGCACAGCCGAGACCAGCGCCCGTACCGTCCAGACACGGCGCTCCGGCGGGCGAAACTGGAACCCGAGTTGGTCGGACATTTCCATGAATCCGTGAGTTAGAACTTTCGGCTGCGAAGTGCTAGTTTACCTTGCGGCACAAGTACATCCTTGTCAGGATAGATTTGCGGCGCGAGGTTGCGGGACGACACATTAGCGCTTCAGCCGCCCAATCAGGAAGAGAACAATCGAGAGCACGATGCTGATCAAGATGGAACTCGCCAGCGGAAAATAGAAGGTAGTGTTCTTGCGCCGGTACAGAATGTCACCCGGCAAACGTCCAAGCGGCAAGCCCGTCCGCCCCAGCAGCATCACGACGCCGCCAATCACCACCAGGGCGATGCCAAACATGAACAGCAACCGTCCCATATCGGCCATGCTCGGAGTTTAACTCCGCTCGATTGTGAAGTGTGAGGTCGTTTCTGTAGGACGCTTCGCCTGGGAGCTTACGGCTTTCGAGCGAGAATCGCTCCCTCGCGGCTAAACAGGCTGCGGAAAAAGTGTCTCTCGCGTCGCCGTCTCACCGCACCAGCTTAAAAGCCGCATCTGAAAATAAGCCACTGATCGCAGCGGTGAACCGCTGCGCCACCCAAAAGCATCGGCAACATCAAGTTTTTCCGCAGGCTGAAGCCGTGCCCTTTCCCAAACAAATTCAAACTGATCCACTACCCAGGACCGCCGGCACTTGTAAATCGGCCTTTCGGCATGATAAGGTGCGCCGTCTCTGCTACTGTTAGTCGATTGTAAAGCCCCATGACCACGAGGACTCTATGAGCGCTCCCGCAGGGGATGTCCCCGGAACCGTCCGCAAGCATCGCCCCTACGTCCCGGAAAGCATGGAGATGAAAGAACTGACGTTCCGGGCCATGTTTCTGGGGCTGATCCTGACGGTTGTGCTGGGTGCGGCCAATGCATATCTCGGCTTGCGGGCCGGCATCACCATCGCGGCCACCTATCCCGCCGCGGTCATTTCCATGGCGGTGCTGCGCGCCTGGAAGGGATCGCTGCTCGAAGAGAACATCGCTCGAACCGCCGGTTCGATCGGGGAGTCGGTGGCGGCGGGTGCGATTTTCACTCTTCCAGCTTTCGTGCTGGCGGGAGTCTGGCCGTCCTTTTGGTCCTTTGATTCTTACTGGAAGTCGACCGCACTAATCATGGTGGGGAGCATCCTGGGCGTCCTTTTTATTTCATTAGTCCGGCGAGTCATGGTCGAAGACCCCGAGCTTCCCTTTCCCGAGTCGGTGGCCGCGTCGGAGATTCACAAGGCCGGGCAACGCGGCGCGCAAGCTGCGAAGTATCTTTTCTGGAACATCGGCGTCGGCGGAATTGTTTACATCCTCGGAAGCTTCGGACTCTTCGCCGCGGGCAAAGATTTCAGCTTCGCGGTTGGGAGCCTGGGACGCAGCCAGGTCCGGCTTGGTTTGGCGGGAAGCAAAAACCTCGTTGCCGCGGGCGGCACCAGTACATTCGCCGCGCCCAGCGTTAGCCCCGCGTATCTCGGCGTCGGCTACATCATCGGGCTTCGGCTGGCGTCGATCCAGTTCGCCGGCGGTGTGCTGGCTTGGGGATTGATGGTTCCTTTGCTCATTTATTTTTTAGGGCCGCAGATCAAACAGTATCTTCCGTCAGGGACGCCGGATGACTGGACCGCCATGGCGTATGCGGTGTGGAAGTTCATCGTGCGTCCCATTGCTGTGGGAGGAATGCTGGTGGGAGCGGCTTACACGCTGTTCAAAATGGGCAAGAGCCTGACCGCCGGCTTCGGCAAAGCGATCAGCGACCTACGCCAGACTGCCGACCAGCGCGCGCAACTTTCGCGCACCGAGCAATATATGAGTTCGAAAACCGTGTTTGGCTTGATCGCGCTTATGTTCGTGTTTATGTGCGTACTGTATGTACACATGACCGGACTGATTTGGCCGGCTATTTTAGCGGCCGCGGTGATGCTGATCGTCGGATTTTTCTTTGCCACGGTTTCGGGAAATCTGGTCGGCTTCATCGGTTCGTCGAATAACCCGATTTCCGGCCTGACGCTTTCGACCCTGCTGATTGCGGCGCTGCTCATGGTTTCCCTTGGAGTTTCCGGAACGTCGGGCGTGCTGGCCGTGCTGAGCGTGGCCGCGGTGGTTTGCGTCTCCTCCGCCGTTGCCGGTGAGCTGTTGCAGGACTTCAAAGTCGGCTACATTCTCGGTGGCACTCCGCGCAGGATTCAGGTGGCCGAACTGATAGCCGTAGTGGTGGCAAGCTTGGTGATGTACTTTCCACTGGCGCTGTTGAATAACTCTTTCGGCTTTGGCAGCCGCGAACTGGCAGCGCCGCAAGCCGGGCTGATGGCCACCCTCGCGGTTGGAGTTGTGGGCGGAAACATGCCGTGGCCCCTAGTGGTTGTCGGCGTCTTCATGGGCATTGCCATGATCATGATGCAGGTGCGCAGCCCCATGCTGGTCGCCGTCGGAATGTACTTGCCCTTCGAGACCACATTCGCAATCTTTCTGGGCGGAGTGTTCCGCGCCCTGGGAGATTGGCTCGCCAAGCGCCGCGGTTTCAATTCTGCGCAAATGGCGCGCGTGGAGAACGCCGGAGTGCTCACCGCTTCCGGACTGATCGTCGGCGAATCCCTGCTCGGCCTGGTTTGGGCTGGAGTCGTTGCCGTGGCGAAGGTCCGCAATTGGGAAATCCCCCAGATATTTTCCCATCCCTCGTATCTCGCGGGACTCGTCGTAATGGCCGGATTGGCCGGTATCATGATCAGAATTCCGCTCTCCAGCGCAGGCGATCCCAACGAACCAGCGCCGCCCGTGGGCATGATGTGACCGCGTTTGCGGGGCGTGAGCGAAGCGGGAGCTGCGCGCCGTTATCCCGAGCATAGCGAGGGATCTGCCTCGCCTCCGACGATAGCGCCAACGCCAAGGCAGAGTCTCCTTCCGTGATACTTTGTGTCAGTCGCGCTCTCGCTATGTCAATTGCGGACAACATTGCGGACAACATTGCACAGGTGCAGAAGCGCATCGCGGCGGCGGCGCGGCGGGCGGGCCGCAATTCGGACGAAATCACACTGATGGCAGTGAGCAAGACGTTTCCGCCCGAACGGATCCGCGAGGCCTACGCCGCAGGTCTGCGCGTTTTTGGAGAAAACAGAGTACAGGAGTTTGCCGGCAAGGCAGATGCTCTGCGCGGCTTGTCTAACGTCGAGTGGCACCTGATCGGACATTTGCAGACCAATAAGGCCGCGAAGGCAGTAGAGCTATTCGACGCAGTCGATTCCGTTGACTCGGTGCGGACAGCAGAGAAGCTGAATGGATTCTCAGGAAGCGCGGACAAGATATTGCCAGTCCTGATTGAGATCAACGTGGGCGGCGAGAAGGCGAAGAGCGGAGTCGCTCCCGGCTCCGAAGAACTGGAGGAAATTCTGCGAGGCGCGCCGCAATGGAAGAATCTGACAATTCGCGGATTGATGACCGTCCCGCCGTATTCCGAAGATCCGGAGGGATCGCGCCCCTATTTTCGCGAACTCCGCCAGATTCGCGATAGCATTGCGGCGCGTGCGCTGCCGCGAATCATGGTTGTTCTTTCCATGGGCATGTCGCACGACTTCGAAGTCGCGATCGAAGAAGGAGCAACGTGCGTGCGCGTGGGGACGGTGATTTTCGGCGAACGAGCAACATCTTAACCACGGGGGCACAGAGGTACACAGAGGAAAATCCAGAAAATGTTGTCGGGTTCCCCTGTGTCGTCTGTGCCCTCCGTGGTAAAGCTTTTTGATGGTAGCAATTCAAAATTCGCCCAACGGCGCAACCTTCGCGGTCAGAGTCCGCGCGCGCGCGAAGAAGAATGCTATCACTGGTAAAGTCGGCGACGCACTGAAGCTCGCCTTGGCGGCCCCTCCCGTAGACGGCAAAGCAAACGACGCGTGCATAGATTTCTTAGCAAAACTTTTGAAGCTACCGCGTTCCTCCGTTACTATTGCAGCCGGCCAGACCAGCCGGAATAAAGTGATCCGTGTGGCGGGTTTAACAGCCCAACAAGTGCGCGAGCGGTTCGGCTATTGAGGACGAACGCGGGCGAGGGCGCCCGCGCCACATGATCCACCGGGAGCAGCGATGACCTTCTCCGACCGTTTGCAGGAAATCCGCACCGGCTTCGAGCGCCCTTTCTGGGTCGCGAACATCACCGAAATCTTTGAACGTCTTTCTTACTATGGCGCTTTTGCTTCTCTCGCCCTCTACCTGCAAGAGAAGCTGAACTTCTCGACCGAGCAGACCGGGACGCTGACGGGTTTGTTCGGTGGCATGGTCTGGTTTCTTGCCATCTTCGGAGGAGCCGCGGCCGACCGGCTCGGCTTCCGGCGCGCGCTTTCGATCGCCTACCTCATCCTCGCCGCCGCGTACTTCCTGATCGGATCGATCGGAGCGTCGTGGCTGGCGCCGGTGCGCAACGCAATGCCGCTGGGATTGTTCGTCGGCTGCATTCTCATCCTGCCTGCGCTCGGCGTCTCGATGGTGAAACCGTGCGTGGTGGGCACCACGGCGCGAGCGTCGAAGGAGAACGTCCGCTCCATCGGCTACTCGATTTATTACACGATGGTCAACATCGGCGGAGCGCTCGGCCCTTATTTCGCTTCCTGGGCGCACCGCCACCTGGGTGTCGAAAATGTCTACCGCGTCGCGGCGGTCAGCGTTTTCGCTATGTTCTTCGTGGTCATTTTCTTCTTCCGCGAACCGCGCAAGGCCGGAGACGCGCCTCCGCCATCGATCGCGACGGTCGCGCGGAATTTCTGCGTCGTGGTCGGCAATTACCGTCTGGTTCTGCCGGTATTGCTGGCTGCCCTGCTGCTGCGCATCGGCTTGATGATCTATCCGAGATACACCGCGCCGTGGTGGGTGTGGTGCGCATTCTTGATTCTCGTGCTCGCAGGAATTAGCCGCTTCATGTGGTTCCTCGTTCTCTTCACCGGATACTGGGTCGTGTTCTGGCAGCAGTACATCAGCTTGCCCGGCTACATTCACGGCTACATCAACTCCGGGGCCGACGTTGAAATTATTCTGGTCACCGATGGCTTGACCGTGATCTGCCTCACGCTCGCGGTGAATTACCTGACTCGAAAGATCCCGGCATTTCAAGCCGTGATTTTGGGCACGGTAATCACTTCGGTCTCGTGGGTCATTCTCGCCCTGCGGCCGACGATCTGGGGCGCATTGCTCTCGCTGTTCGTGCTCGCGCTTGGAGAAATCATTCAATCTCCGCGCTATTACGAATACATTTCGCGGCTCGCGCCTCCCGGACAGCAGGGTACTTACATGGGCTTCGCGTTCTTGCCCATTGGAATTGGATCGCTGATCGGGGGCTGGTTTGGCGGCACGCTGCTTCATCATTTTGGAGAAGTTACTCATCAACCGGCGCGGATCTGGTGGAGCGTGACGGCGGTTGGCTTGGTCACGGCGGCGCTGCTCTGGATTTACGACAGAACCGTGCGGACGGGCGGCGCAGGTCCAGCGGCGCAATAAAGAGATATGCCCCAGCGCAAACTCACAACCAAACAGGCCGCGAATGAAATCCGCCGCGCGTTGAAAGATGGCGGCTCGTCTGAGCATGCCGCAAGCGTGCAGTGGTTCTTCAAAGATGAAATCAAATCGCACGGCTGGTACACAGCCGCATTGAGAAAAGCCGCGGTGCAATGGCGGCGCAGCGTCGCTCGCGAACAGGGGATGGATTTTGTGGTTCAAGTCGCCGATCGGCTCTTCTCTGGGCAGATTCTTGAAGAGAGGGCGTTTGCTGTGTTCCTGCTCGAAAAACAGACGCAGCATTTTGGCGACAAGGAGTTTCGGCTGTTCGCCTCTTGGCTCGACCGGCTCACCAGTTGGGCCGATCACGACGCGCTGGTGCATTCTCTGCTGGCGCCAATGGTGGCTGCCGATCCCACGCGCTGCCGCGAGATTTTCATCTGGGCGAAGAATGCGAATCGCTGGCGGCGGCGCGCTGCGTGTGTGGCGCTGATCCGGGGGGCGCGGGAACGGCGGTTTTTTGCGGAGATCGTGCGGCTTTCGAATCGGTTGCTACATGACGAAGACGACATGGTGCAGAAAGGATTGGGCTGGCTGTTGCGCGAGACGGCCAAGGCCGATCCTAAACGCGCCGTTCCCTACTTGATGAAGATCCGAAAGATCTCGCCGCGACTGGTGCTGCGGACAGCTTGTGAAACGCTGAGTAGCTCCACGCGGCGGCAGGTCCTCGCCTAAGAAGTCCCCTGTGAAGCCCTGTGGTCTCTGTGGTTCACGCGGTTGACTTCCTGACCATAGAGGCCACAGGGGGAAGCTGGTATCCAGAAATCAGGCCGCCAAAATCTGGTCGCGCAACCCTCCGTAGGCGAGCGTCTTCACAAATTCATTTTCGTAAAAGTCATGCGGGAAGCCCATTTCGATGGCACTTGCTTCATCCAGAGCTGCGATTTGGCCGCGGGTCAATTCCAACTCTAGACTTGCGAGGTTATCCTGCAACTGCGAGATGCGGCGCGCGCCGACAATTGGAATGACCGGAATATCGCGGTAGCGCAGCCATGCCAAAGCAACCTGTGCGAGCGAACGGCCGACTTGCTGGCTCGTTTTCTGAAGCGCGGCCACAATCCGATCCACGGCTTCTCCGGTGCGTTTGAATGACTTGGCCGATTCGGCAGAATACCTGCCGTCCGCCCCGCCTCCGGAATGATACTTGCCGCTTAGCAGGCCCCCGGCAATCGGAGACCACGCGACCAGTCCGAGTTTGAACGCCTTAGCCATGGGGATGAGTTCACGTTCAACCGTGCGTTCGATCAGCGAATATTCGATCTGCAGACCGATGAATTGTGTCCAGCCCCGCAGTTCGGCCAGCGTGTTGGCCTGCGCAATCCACCAGGCGGGCGCATCCGATATGCCAATGTAGAGAACCTTGCCTTGATGAACCAGATCGTCGAATGCGCGCATGATTTCCTCGACCGGCGTCATCTGATCCCAGTTATGCAGCCAATAGAGGTCGATGTAATCCGTCTTCAATCGCCGCAGCGAACCCTCGAGCGCCTGCACCATGCTCTTGCGATGATTGCCCGCCGCATTGGGATCGGTTCCCGCGTTTGCATTCGTATACTTGGTGGCCAGCACCACGGATTGCCGGTGATCGTGAATGAACTCACCGAGAAGATTTTCGCTGCTTCCGTTGGTGTAAATGTTGGCCGTATCGATAAAATTTCCTCCGGCCGCGCGATAGGTGTCGTAGATCTTGCGGGACTCGTCCTTGGGCGAGCCCCATCCCCAGTCTTCTCCGAAAGTCATGGTGCCGAGCGAGACTTCGGAAACTCGAAGGCCACTGTTTCCCAACAGCCGATATTTCATGATTTCACCTCAAGATTTTAGGATTGCTTATATGGATTCGTCTGCCGCGGAGGGCGATGCAGAAACTAAGAGGTTTTGATTTTCCCGAGACCTAAGACATTAGACCCAAAACTTAAGACCTGCTTCAATGCCCTTCTTCCTCCAGATATTTCTCCGCTTCCAGCGCGGCCATACAGCCGGAACCCGCCGCGGTGATGGCTTGCCGGTAGCGGCGGTCCTGCACGTCGCCGCACGCGAACACTCCCGGCACTTTTGTCAATACATTTTTGTTGGTGACCAGATAGCCATCGGCATCAGTGTCGAGCTGGCCTTCGAATATCTTGGCATTGGGGACGTGGCCGATCCCCAGAAACATCGCACTCGTCGGAAACTCCCAACTTTCGCCGCTCTTCAAATTGCGCAAGCGCAGCGCGGTGACTTCCTTCTTGCTGACGTCGAGAACATCGTCGACCACGGTATCGGTAAGGAACTCGATCTTCGGATTGGCATGGGCGCGATCGAGCATGATTTTCGAAGCGCGAAACTGCTCGCGGCGATGAATAAGGGTCACCTTGCTGGCGAAGCGGGTCAGGAATGTCGCTTCTTCCATCGCCGAGTCGCCACCGCCGATCACGGCGATCTCCTTGCCCGAAAAAAAGAAACCATCGCAGGTGGCGCAGGAAGAAACACCGTGGCCGATGAGCGCGTGCTCGTTCGGCAGCCCAAGCCAGCGCGCCGATGCGCCGGTGGCAATGATGAGGGTGCGGGTCTGAATGGTCTCTTTGCCGACGCTTAACTCAAGCGGGTGCTTGCTCAAGTCGGCCTTGACCGCATGGCCCATGTGATATTCCGCGCCGAAGCGCATCGCCTGCTTGCGCATGTTTTCGATCAGTTCCGGCCCCTGAATGCCTTCGGGGAAACCGGGGAAATTTTCCACCAGAGTAGTCAGCCCTAATTGACCGCCCGGTTCATGGCCTTCAATCACGAGCGGCTTGAGATTGGCGCGGGCGGAGTAGAGGGCGGCGGTGTGGCCGGCGCATCCGGAGCCGATGATCACGACATTGCGTATGTCCATAGTGTGAGAAACAGTTTTAGAAGAATAGTGTCAAAGAAACCGTGCTAGTAGATAGATTCTGAAAAACGGATTTCGCTTCATCGAGGCACCGTGACCGTGTAGTGTTGTTTGAAAGACACATTCCCTCAGCGGCTAACGCCGCCATTGATTTGGCCGGCAGTTACGGCACGGTTGGAAGCCGTGCCCTTTCAAAACAAATTGAAACTGCACCACTACCTGACCGTGCAGTCTGTACCGTTTCACCCACTGAGAGCAGCGCGGTTGCGTGCTACGGATTCTTCTTGCTGCCAGCGCCTGCCTTGGGCGCAGTTCCCACCCCCAACCGAGCCAACTCCTGAGGCACCATTCTGCGCGCGCCCAAAGCATCGCGATAACGCTCCATTATCGAAGAAGCGGCGCGGAAGATCGGTTCGTACGCGCTCTGATTCGTCGCCGGAGTCCCTTCTCCTCCCGCGCACCGCGTCAACACCACCGACGCTTTGCCAAAGCGCTCCAGTTTGACGCGCGATACGGGTGTGCTCGTCGATAGCATCGCCGCCGCGGAAGCCACTGCGGACGCGCTGTCTTCGATGGAAATCTCCATCAGATCTTTATCCTTGGGCTCGCGCACCCGCAGTACCAGCGTCTCCACCATATTCGTCGAATCCACGCTGAACGAGTACTGGACATTGCTGAACAGAGCGGCCTCGGGAAACTCGCGCCGCACCCGAACCCAGTCAGCCGCCGAGACCGACCCCGCCGGCAATGCCGGCATGCCTGGAATCGGTACGCTCTGGTCGAGCGTGGAATGCCCGCGGGCAACCTCAAAATCCTTGCTGAACACCGGTTTGCCGGGCACTTTGGCCAGTGCCGCGGTCAGCTCTTTTTGCTCATCGCTCGAAGGCGCGCACACATTGATGACATTCACTTTCACAGGTGGCTGCTGGGAATTGGCCGGAGGCTGCTGGGCAAACGTCGACGCAGCCATCGTCATGGCCGTTACGATCAGAATTTTGCGAGAGAACACGGCGGAATTGTATCAGGGGATTGCAGAGGTCCGAGGTCAGTTTTCAAAAGTAAAAGCCTATAGTCGAGGCGGTTTACCTGTGGAGCTCTGACCTCTGCAATCCTAATCGGCGGCTCCGGCGGAATCAGCCTCAATCGCGCCGTGGCGCCGCAGCAACTGCGGCAGATTCTGCGAAAACGCCGAACGCGGCAGCACCATGTCGCAACCCACCTCGTGCGCCTTCTGCTTCAGGTCGCCCTGCACGTGCGAGAGGAATCCAATGATCGACGTTCCCTTCTTCAGCTTGCTTTTCAGTTTTGGGATCAGCGTCAAAGGCTTGGCATTGGCGTTGTTCAAGTCGAAGATGATCAGAGAAGGCTTTTCTTCGCCGTTGCTCTTCATGCGGTCGGTGAGTTCTTTTTCATTCTTTACGAACTCCACCTTCACATTCATCTTGAGGCCGGTGGCCTGGATCTTGCTCAGGAAGAACAGGTCTTCGACAAACGCGAAGACGCGTGAGGCCGCATCTTCTTTCGGAGCGGGTAAAGGCTCGGGATCGACCACCGGGTAGGACGCGGAAAAACCGGGCCGTCGCGGTCGATTATTCCCGTTGCCGTTGTCCCCTCCCATATTGGCGCGATAGCTGTGGTCCATGGGAGCGGTAAAAATTCCGTGCTGCTCCTGGCGCGCGCGCCCCATTGGGCCACCCGCGCCGCGTCTCGGCGGACGCCGTCCGCGACGCCGCTTGTGTTTCCCTCCTCCTGCGGAGGGCTGACCCGGTCCAGCATTCATAGTTGTCTCTTGTTAATCTTCAGAAGTTGATCTTCAGAAGCTAATCCCCAGAAGTTAATCCCCAAAGTACTCCACGGCCTGGATTGCAGGCCTTATGGTTTCCGTCTTCTCCCGCAGTCGGCAGGTTAGCGGGACTGGCAGAAGCGCTCGGTTCACTCTGTATGTATATATCGGCAACCTGCAGACCAAACCCCACACCGGCTGGATGCTATTCGAGAACGATGCTCAAACTATCTTTTATTCAAGGCGCCTGGAGTTGTATTGGCGCAAACGGCCAGCCTGGAAGCACGGCCATTGGGAACACCTTGATGTTACTCATGAAACCGCCGCCAGCGCAAGGGGACTTTCCCAAGTTTTCCACATCGGGGTCATTACCAAAGTCAGCCAAGGGTCTTCCCTCACGGTGCCAAGGCGGAATTCCGGGATCGGAAGCAGCGTCTCGAGCTTATAGACAGCCGGGCGAGACGCCCGTCGCTCCATCCCCTGAAGTCTTATCGCGGTCACGCCGATAGCTAGAAGTGTGAAACCCGCTCCTGCCCGAGAGAAGAACTCCGCCTCGAAATCGCTGGCGCTGCCGGGACAGCGTTTCGTTGCGCGTCAACCCATCCTCGACCGCTCGCAGAACGTCTTCGCCTACGAAATTCTCTTCCGGAACGGCGTCGAAGACTACTTCAACGCCGACCCCGAACTCGCGGCCCGCTCGACGGTCGATAGCTCCCTGCTTTTCGGCATCAACACGATTTGCGACAACCGGCTGGCCTTCGTGAATTGTACCCGCGAAGTTCTGTTCAAAGATCTGATTACTCTGCTCCCGCCCAACCAGGCCGTGGCTGAAATTCTGGAGTCGGTTGAGCCCGAAGACCGTGTGATCGCTGCCTGCAAGCGGCTGAAATCGCTGGGCTACATGATCGCGCTCGATGACTTCGCGCCTAACGATCCGCGCCTGCCGCTTTGCGAGTTTGCCGACATCATCAAAGTGGACGTGCGCGCCACCCTGCCGGAACAGCGGGCCGGCATGATGCGCCGGTTTGCCACCCCGAAGTGCAAGATGCTGGCCGAGAAACTTGAAACGCCCCACGAGTTTCAGCAGGCCCGTGACATGGGGTTTGTCTATTTCCAGGGATACTTTTTCTGCCGGCCCGAACTGGTCGTTGGCCGCGAGGTTCCCGCCAGCCGCCTGCATTACCTCCGGCTCCTGGAGATGGTCTCCCGACCGGAAATCGACCTGCGTGAACTCGAGACGATGCTCAAACGGGAGGTCTCGATCTGTTACCGCTTGCTTCGCTATCTGAACTCCCCGCTCTTTGGATTCGCCCTCGAAATCAAGTCGATCCGCCATGCCATCGCCGTTCTCGGAGAACGGGAAATGCGGCGCTGGATCCGGCTCATCGTCGCCGTTGGCGCGGCCGAGCAGAAGTGCAGCGAACTGGTGCTGATGGGATTGGTTCGCGCGCGCTTTTGTGAATTGCTCTCCAACCGGCTGCGATCGAACTCCGATTTGTTTCTGATGGGTCTGCTCTCCATCATGGACGCCGTGCTCGAAGTCAGCATGGACGCGCTCATGAAACAATTGCCCGTGGAACGCGAAATCAGGGCGGCGTTGCTCGGCCAGAAGAGCAGCCTCCAGCCTCTCTATCAGCTCATGCTGGCCCACGAAACGGGCGAGTGGACACAATCGAGCGCCCTCGCCAAACAATTATCACTTTCCGATGCAGAAGTCGCCTCAACCTGGTGGCAAGCCATGCAGTGGGCGCAGGAAGCGACCAGCAGTGTGTAAGAATCTGGTGATCGGGTGATCGGGCCATCTGGCCATCGAAAGTCAAAGGCACTTGACCTTAGATCACCCGATGGCCCGATTTGGCTACGGTGCTTCGATCAACTCCATTTTCCCGTCCCGTGTCCGATGCAACACCATCAACATGCCCTCAGGATCGCGGAATACAAAGACATCTTTGTCGCGGAAGTGCGCTTCTTTGATCGCTTCCTCCAAAGTCATCGGCCGAAGCGCGACCGAGTCCCGGGCATGCACCAGATGCACTTCGGTGGTCCGCGCCACCGACGGAAATTTATGGACCAAAACAGAGACCGTGGCACTCTCCTTCAGCCCGAGCACCTCCGCCAGGTTCTCTTCCTCCGATTGCCCGTCAAACTTCTTGCCCGCCTTGCGCTTTTTGCTCAGCCACTTCGTTTTGTGCTTGAGCGCTTGCTTCTGCAGGTGGTCAAGAGCCTCACTAATAGCAGAAAGCATGTCGTCGGTCTGGGCAAGTCCAATAATCGGCCCATTGGGCGGATCGATCGTGATTTCGACCTTGTGCCGCCGCTTTTCCACGCTCAGAGTCACCTTGGTCTCGAATCGGTCGCCTAAAATTTTGCGGATCTTATTAAGTCCGGTTTCAACTTCCTTGCGGACGGTGGGAGTGATTTTATATTTCCGCGCGGTATATTCCACATTCATTGGGAAACCTCAGTCGTGCAGATTTCAAACGCCTGAAGAAGATCGGGTCATCAGGTGATCGGGCCATCTGACCATCGAAAGTCAAAGGCACTTGAACCTGGATGGCCCGATCACCCGCTTCTCTACTTTTTTACTCTTCGCTGATGCGTGCTCGGAATCTTCATGTCTTCACGATATTTCGCAACGGTTCGGCGGGTAACTTGGATACCTTGCGATTGCAGGATGCGGGTAATCTGTTCATCGGTCAGTGGCCGGCTGGGATCTTCTTCTTCAATCAGCTTCTTGACGCGTCGTTTCAGGATCAGCAGCGAAGTGCCGCCGCCCTCCGGTCCTTGCACGCTCTCGGAGAAGAAATACCGTAATTCGAACACGCCCTGGGGCGTGTGGACATACTTATTGGAAACTGCGCGGCTGACAGTGGAAGGGTGCACGCCGATCTCTTCCGCCACTTCCTTGATCATCATCGGCTTCAGCTGATCGATTCCGCGTTCGAGAAAGTCCCCCTGCCGCGCCACGATCGAGTAGCAAACCTTGGCGATGGTTTGCTTGCGTTGTTCGATGTTCTTGATCAGCTGGATGGCCGACTTGTAGCGATCCTTTACATAATTACGCGTGTCGCGGTCATTGCCTTCGCGAGTCATCAAACGCTTGTAAGCCGGATTCAGACGTAACTGCGGCATGTCCTCATCGTTCATGATGACCAGCCACTCGTCGCCATGCTTCACAAAAGCGACATCGGGTTCAATCAGGCGCGCGGGAACTTTGTTGTAGCGCAGGCCGGGCCGGGGATCGAGCGTTCGGACATAGTCGAGCGCCGCCTGCACTGCCTCCACCGGACGCCCGATGGCGCGCGCAATTTCCTTGAACTGCTTCAATGTCACCGCTCTCAGATGCTGATCGACGACCGCAATCGCATCTTGCACGACCTGCTCGGTCAGCCCGCTGCCATTGGGGTGCAGGTGGAATTGCGCAAGATGGTAGCGCAGCTGATAGAGCAGACATTCGCGCAGATCGCGACAGGCGATGCCCTGCGGATCGAACTGGCGCACAACCTCCAGCGCTTCGTGCAGATCGGCGACCGTGAAATTTACAGCGGGAATGCGGGCCGGCGCAGTCGCGGTACCGGTGGCTGTGCTGGCGTGGCTCGCCGCGCTGGGCGGAGGGACTTCTACTGCGCTCTTTTCCCCGACATCTGCCTCGACATGATCTGACCCTGACTCCAGCTCTGACTCGAGCTCTGAAGGAACATCTGCCTCGGCATTCGGTGTCTCAGCGTGGAGCGCAACGTGGAGCGCAACAAGGGGGTCGGCTCCGGCGCCTTCCGTCGTCAACCCTGAAAGGTCGGCGTCTGCGGCAGTAACTTCCTCCGCCGCAAGAGCTGAGGACTCATGGCCGGAAATTTCAAGGTCGGAGGTTTCAAGGTCGGAGGTCTCGACCAGCCCCAGCGCTTCCGCTTCACCGATGATCTTGGCCGCCACTTCCACGTCCGCCTCGGGAGCCGCAACCGGAGCAATTCCCAGCAGTTCTTCATCGGTCGCAATCAGATAGCCTTCTTCGTTCAGATTGCCAATGATCAGTTCCGCGGCCTGGTGGACCGGCGGGCGCACAGAAATCGCGCCCAGTTGCCATAGCAAGTGGTCGCTCAAGTTCCCTGGCTTGGAGAGGAAGTTCTCGAACGACGGTTTTTCGATCTCTTCCATTTCTCCCGAGCTGCGATAGCCGGGATCCAGATAATCCTGAAAAAACGAGCCAAAATCGATTTCCTCGAATGGATCCTTCTTCTCGTCCGCGATGGCGGGAGCTTCTTCCGAGGTGGCCTGGGCAGCGATCCGGTCGCGCTCTTCCTCCTGGCGACCAACGTCATCGAGCAAAGGGACGGAGTCTTCCAGTTCTTCCAGCACCGGATTCTCGACCATCTCGGCATTGATCATGTCCTTAAGCTCGAGCTTGTTGAGCGCGAGCACGGACACCATCTGCACGAGCCCCGGCGTCAGAATCTGCCGCTGGGATAACTTGACGTTCAGTTTGTGCTGAAGAAGCACCATTTCTCCCTAAACAAGGTCTCGGTTCCCGGATCTCGGTTCTCAGTAAACCTATAACTACTAACTATCGATACGTCGAAGCTTAGAAAATTTAGCTTCTCATGCAGTCAGGTAAATCGGGTGGGCACGAAAGGTCAATGCGTCCACGCCATGGTAACTATGGGACAATCGCGTCATCGGGTGATCACGTGCGATCGAAAGTCAAGCGCTTTTGAATTTAGATGACCCGATGGCCAGATGACCCGATTGTTCTCAGACTCCCGATTGCCCTCACACCAGTGAAAAGCTTTCTCCCAAATAAACGCGCCGTACCTCCGGATCGCTGCCCAACTCCTCCGGCGTACCCGAGCGGAAGATGCGTCCCTCGTTAATGATGTAGGCCCGATCCGTCACCGACAGGGTCTCGCGAACGTTATGATCGGTGATCAGGATTCCGATGCCGCTGGCCCGCAGATCGGAGATTATCTTTTGCAAATCCAAAACGGCAATCGGGTCGATTCCCGAAAAAGGCTCATCCAGCAAAATGAACGTAGGGCTGATGCAGAGTGATCGCGCGATCTCGACTCGCCGCCGCTCCCCGCCCGACAACGCATAGCCACGATTCTGACGGATATGCTCCAGTCCCAGTTGGTCAATCAGCTTCTCGGCTTTTTCCCGGCGTTCATGCCAGGAAATGGGCTGGACTTCGAGCACGGCCAGGATATTCTCCTCGACCGTCAATTTCCGGAAAACCGAAGCTTCCTGAGGGAGATAGCTGATACCGTACTGGCGCGCCCGCAAATACATGGGAACGCTGGTGATATCTTCCTCGTCGTACAGCACCCTACCTGTGTCGGGAGGAACCAGGCCTACAATCGCATAGAAGGATGTGGTTTTTCCGGCGCCATTTGGTCCCAGCAGGCCCACGACCTCGCCCTGCAAAACCTGAAGGCTAACCCCATTCACCACGCGTCGGCCCCGATAGGACTTGCCAATTTCGTCGGTGGCCAGCGTATGCATTTATCGTGCCACTTGCGTCCGAGTAACCGTCGGAGACGTTTCTCGTCCTTCCACGAGCACCCTATCATCGTGCCTATAGAAAGTCAACGAATCCCCGGTAGTTTTGCCCCGTTCGGCATCAAAAATGCTAGGAAGTCCCGTCGATGCCCCGCCGGTCAGAACAAATTTGTCGTCGGCTGCCGTATACACCAACCGGTTGCCCGTCGCATGGCGGGTCGGTTGCGTGATTACGACATTGCCCTGAGTGACGATCCGCTCCACCTGTCCCGCCGCTGCCGTACCAGGTTGCGTCCGCGACTGGTTCCGCGGCAACAGGAACACTGTCATTTGTTGTCCAGTCATCGTTAGATCGGAGCCTTTCGCCGTGACCCCGCCATCCAGAAAGATTCTCCGTTCCTCATCGACATAATTCAATCGCGCGGAGGTGATGTGGACTGGAGTCGCCTTCCCGCTCTTATCGACCTGTACCAGCACCGTAGAAACGGATTGAGCAAAAGTCGGCAGCAGAGTTTGCGTGGTGGCGGGGCTCGGCCCCGCAAGCGGCTGTAGCGGTGTGCCCCCGTTTTCCTGCCCCCCCTGCGCAACGAGTGACCGATGGTCGCGATCAAACTGCAGCACGGGAGCCTCCACCACATTCGCGTTTTGCCACAAGCGGGCATTGCCGGTATAAACCGCGATCGCCGGTGAACGATGCGCCGTCATGCTGCGGCTGGTCACATGAATCGGGTCGGAGGAGGCGAGCATGCCGCCATCCGGCTGCGGCTTCAGGTCGGAATATGTGCTCTTGACGTTGCCCTCGGCTATGGCGTCGCCGGTCGTCCGGTTCAGGCGAATCGTCTGCGCCGTTGTCATCATGCCAGTGTCCGCCACCCGAGGCGATCCGCTCAGCACCAGCATCTGGTCGGCGCTGGTGTACTCTCCTCGCTGCGCCCATGCTTTTTGCGCGCCATCGACATAAGTAAGGCCGCCCGACTGCGTAATTGACCGCACCCCACCCTCGGGAAGAAAAACAACATCAAGCATTTTGCTGGTGGATACTCGATCCGTCGGTCCCGTCGTGCCGGCCTTACTCAGGTCTAGAATGCCGCTAACTATCTTCGCGTCCGGTTCTCCGTGCAGCGTGGCCAGTCGATTCTTCTCCGTGAACTTCGCCGTAAACTTCGCGGCAGTCACCACCGTCTTCTGATTCGCGCCCGGCTGCGTGATCACAATCCGCGGAGGGCCGGTCGTCTCGGCACGCTCCAGCAGACGACCATCTCTCACGATAAAGTCCATCACCGGAGCGGTCATCTCAACTTCCTGGCCATCTTTAGCTGACGGAGCGACAGACACTGGAGCGACAGACACTGGAGCGACAGACACTGGAGCGACAGATATTGCAGCGACGGGCCCCGCCCGCTCCGCCGAAACCGCCGGCTCCGCCTTCTTCTGCGTCAGCCGCACGCCATCTTCGGCATGAACCGTCTTCAGGACTTGCTGCGCCGCGAAGTGCAGCGTCACTCGTCCGGCGTCAGCTTCAGCAGGCGATCCCTGCTCTCTGCGGTCCGGCTCTACCGTAGAGACACGGCTTGCCGCGTCTCCGCTCCGGAGTTGCACATTGCCGATCAGGATCGCCGTAGTAAGAAGGTTTCGCGTGCCGGTCAAAAACAGTTCGGCGCGGTCCGAACGCTCGTGGGTGTCCGAGTTCGACGTTTTCGAGCCCGGCGACGCCCGGCCTTGAAGTTCCGTCTCCACATCGCCCTCGGCCAGAATGTGGTCCACCGTGTTGTCGTCGCGCAGAAAGAATGTTGCGTGGTCGGACTGCATTCGCTGCCGTTCCCGGGTCAAGTGCACCGTGTCGAGCACGACCTCGCGCGGCCGCTTCGAAATTGTTCCACGATCCGCATTCAAATGGACCGGTTGCGGCCTGCTCACCGTCACCGCGACCGCCGACAGCAGGTTCATCATGCCCGTCTTCGCTACATATTGAATGCCCACCGCCGATCCGGATGCCTGTGGCGTCTCGAACACAACCTCCCCGGAAGCCGAAGCGTCCCCCGTATTCTTATTGAAGACGAGCCCATTGGTCTCAAGGTGAATCGGCTGTTTCGCATGCTCGGGAAGCGACTGGTCCGACTGCCGCATCCCCTCGGGATTCGCCTCCAGGTCAATCAGCACTCTGCCCTTCGCGCTCACATTGCCCGACGCGGGATCGTACTCGAAATCATCCCCGGCGATCCGATCAAACCGCCCCGAATCCTTGCCGTAGACGACGATTTTGACGTTATGCAGTTCGGCCCGCCCTCCCTGTTTAAACTGCACCGCCTTAGACGCACTCACCGTAAATAGAGTGCGCCCCTGCTCCGACTTGGAGATGGAAAATCCCTCCGCAGTCTGCTGAATGTCCAGACCAAGTTTTGCGGGAACGTCGCGGACAGCCTTGCGCAGGCTCCACCGGGCGTAGAAATACATGCCCCCGACAGTCGCCACCATCAATATCACGCCCAAGGCAAACCAGCGGCGAAGTCGTGAAACAGAAGAGGCCATCAAAGGTTAGTGTAACGCGTGTAGCCGCAGCCAAGATGTGCGTTGAGCGAACTCCCGGTCAATGGCACGTAAGATCACTGGCAGGTAAGTGTGATCCGCCGCAGCGAGTTGCCCTCTCTCGGCAGGCCTCCATTTTCCTCGTGCAGAAAGGTGTAATAGATGTAGAAGCTTTTCCCCAATATGCTCGGATCCTCGCCCAGGCCGACCGAGGTGGGATAAGGCGCGAGGGTTTTCACACCGTCGGCATAGTTGCCAAGCGATAGGGGAGCCGTCCACGTAAGACCGTCGATGGATTCAGAGTAGCCGAACGTCGTGTCGCCGTCGGTAATCAGAACATAGCGTTGCAACGCACTGTTGTAGTGGACATCGAGATACCCTCCATACTGAGGCGCCCAGTCCGGACTGAGGTCGGTGGATGCCCCGCCGATCCCGGGTTGCAAGCGCCAGTTGCCCTGGTAGAACTTCTCGAATGGAACGGTGTGCGGACGCACCGATCCGAAAGCTGCGTCCAGCAGGGAAGCAGCTAACGCACGCGCAACCGAAATATGGGTGGTTGTATTTGTGGCGGCGGGCAGGTCCGAAAAATATAAATAGAAATACTTACCGTCGGGCGAGAGCACTAGACGTCCGGCGCCAATTTCAGAGAAGGTGAGCCCGGGCATATACGCTTGGTTGAGGCGAACGATCTCGCCGAGATCGGTCCAATGCAACCCGTTGTCCGAGGACGCCGCCAGCCCAAGCAGGGAGTAGTTGGGAAGCTCAGCGTGATAGGTCACCAACAGTTTGCCCGCCCCGGTCATGCCCGCAGGAACTTGGTAGACGGAGCCTCCTCCCATGTAGCCGTAGCTCGAATAATTGGGGTTAACGGCGGGATCGGAATTCGGAGAGATACTCACATCCTGGGGATTGCCGGTTCCGAGCGGGTTGTCGAGAGTGCCCACTGTCATGGTCACCGATCCGTAGTTGTTGTTACCAACCCAATGACCTTGCCACAACTGTCGCGGATGGAACGCGCCATCGCTGGTAAAAAATTGATAGCCGTTGGCCGTCTTGATTGCGCCCATTTGCGTGTCCGGCCAGGCAAAGCCGAAGCCCATGGTATCGATGAGCGGCGGTTCTGCCCTGAGGCCCGCCGCGACAATCTGGTCGTGGTTGTCGACGATAATCGGCGCACTCACCGAGGGCTGGCAGAGCGGTGTGAGAGGCTGCCCGGCCGCGCTTCCCGACGAAAGCTGGAAAGAAAACGCGATCAAGGCGACAGAAACGAGTGGCGAGCGGAAGAGCATAAGTCACCTCGAGGCTGGCTTGCGTGGCTGAACGAAACCTATCTTCTGAACTCCTGGACCAATCGGTACAGGGGCGCATCTCCATCGTGCACCGAGACCACGGCCAGTCACTGGCAGGTGAAAGTAAGCCGCCGTAACTCTCCGTCCGTCCAGCCACCGTCGGCCGGCAAGTGCGTAAAGTAAACGTAGAAGCTCTTCCCCAGCACATGCGGGTCGTCGCCGAGTCCGACGGCTGTGGGATAAGCCGCGATGGGGCCAAAAGTGCCCAGCAACGTTGGAACTGTCCAGGTAAGGCCGTCCACGGATTCCGCGTAGCCGAACGTCGTGTCGTTGGAGATGATCATCGCGTAGCGCTGCAGCGCGTTGTTGTAGTGGATATCGAGATAGCCCTGATAGGCGGACTTGGGATTAAGGTCTGTGGACGCTCCACCGATCCCGGGTTGCAGATGCCAGCTGCCCTGATAGAACTTCTCGAACGGGACAGCGTGCGGACGCGCCGATCCGAACGCGGCTTCCAGCACGGACGCCGCCAGTGCGCGCGCCACCGTGACATTGGTAATGGTTGAAACCCCGACAGGGTTCACGGTGTGCAGCGTCCCATTGGCGATCCAGTCCGGAAAATACAAATAGAAATACTTGCCGTCAGGCGAGAGCACGAGCGGCCCATCGCCGATTTCAAAGCCGTCCAGGCCGACTGCATACGCCTGGTTCAGCCGGATGATTTCGCCGAGGTCGGTCCAGTGCAGCCCGTTATCCGAGGAAGCGGCCAGCCCCAGCGCCGCATACAGCGCGTCATTGGGAAGCTCAGCATGATACGTCACCAGCAGATTTCCCGCCCCCGTCATGCCGGCCGGAACCTGATAGACTGGGCCCCCGCCCATGTAGCCATAACTAGGATAGTTTGAATTTACAGCGGGATCGGGATTCGTTGAGACACTAACATCCTGAGGATCGCCCGAGCCCAGCGGGTTATCCAGCGTTCCCGCCGTCGTTACGACCGATCCATATTTGTTGTTACCGACCCAATGACCTTGCCACATCTGCCGGAAGTGCCCGGCGCCGTCGCTGGCAAAAAACTCATAGCCGCTGCCCGTCTTGATTATGCCCATGGGCGTGTCGGGCCAGTCGAATCCGTTGCCGGTGTCCGTGATCGGCGGCTGCGCCTTCGTGCCGGCTGCCAGACGCTGCGCGGGCGAGGCAACGACGATTGGGGATGTCACCGACGGCTGGCAGACTGGTGTGGGAGCCTGGGCGGCGCCGGCTCCAGAAGAGAACTGGAAGAGGCCGGCTAGTAAAGCAACAGAGACGAGCGGTGAGCGGAAGAACATGGTGTACCTCGTCTGATTCTGTCTGATCGGGCGGGCCAGAAGACATCACTGGCCCATATCGCTTAGAAACACGAGAATCCGCGAAAGGTTGCTGGGGATGCGATTCAGAGGCCTAGACTTTGTTGAGTTCGACTTCCAGTCCGGGAGTACTCATTTAGAGGCTATACTCGCCGCACCAGCGTCCCGGCGATCAGGTCGTGCAGCCCCTGCTTGCGCTCCGTGAAACCGACCATGATGTAGCCGATGCAGAGGACCAGCCCGGAAAGCCACTTCGCAAAATGCCTTCCGGTCGCGCGCTCGAATGAGATTCGGTTGCCGTTGAGATCCGTAACCTTCATCCCAAAGATCATCTTGCCCAGGGTCGCCTGATACGACGAGCTTTCCATGAAAGCCTCGTACAACCAGGAACCAAAAAGCACCAGGACGACGGTGACGCCGCCGCCTAAAAGAGCAAGCCCTCCATGGTGAATGCCTGGTAACATTCCGCCCGCCAGCCCGAGACCACCAAAGATCATGCTCACCGGAGCCACTACAACCCGCAAAATGATACTGTCAATAATCGTTGCAACTACCCGAATCCAAAACCCGCCATACCGAACCGCCGCCATCGGCGCAACCCCTGGATAGGCAACTGGGGCTGAATAGGCCGGACCTGAAACCGCAGCGGGGACAGCGCCGGGTACGGGCGCCGTCGGCGTTCCGCAGCGACTGCAAAACTGAGCGCCCGCGGCGTTCGGCGTACCGCACTTGTTGCAGAAAAAGGTTCCATTCATGACCGGCACTATAAAGAGAGATCAACTTCTTGTCAAAACAGCAAGCGTAGGGACAGCCGCCCTCCGCTGTCCAGCCGAGCGCAGCTCGGCGGCCGCTCCGGAGCCCGCTTACCGCGCCCGCACCACATCGCGCAACCCCAACTCCAACCCGCCGAATTCCGGATGGTCGTTCATACCGATCGAGTAAGCGATGTCTAACCGGTCGCCGGCAAGCAACTGCAATCGCTCGCAAGACTCCTTCAAGCCCCAGCCCATGGCCTTGAACGCGATATTGTCGCGCCATGATGATGAGGGTTGCGCGGCAGTTGGCTGTGTGGTGGCTCCGTCTCGTTTCGGAACAGCGGCAGCATCGGGATGGCAGCGGGGAGTGAAATCATGCACGGCCGCAGCCGCGGCGCCATTAACCGCGGCCGCCAACCGCAGCCGCACGTGCCTATCTTTCACCGTCTGCGGAGGCGCCATCAGCCGCACCGCCCGCGCGGCGAAAACCGGCTCGCGATTCTCCATCCCAAAAGGTTCCAGCAAAAGCAGCGCCTGCTGAAGTTCAGGCGTGACCTCGCGCAAACCCAGCTCTCGATCGAACTCCAGCTGCGGTTCGAAATCAGCCGCCGTGAGCCGCGCACGCGCATACCCATCGAGATGAGTGCGCAGCTTCTCCACATTAGCGCTGGGCAGCGCAAAGCCAACCGCGTGCGCATGTCCGCCGTACCGCGAAAACAGCTCGGAGCAGGATTCAATCGCATGCAGCAGATGAAATCCCGCGATCGATCGTCCCGAGCCATGCGCCTCGTCACCGTCGCGAGAGATAACCAGCGTTGGCCGCCCGTGGCGTTCTAACACGCGCGACGCCGTGATGCCAATCACGCCGCGATGCCAGCCATCGCCATCCACCACCACGCAGAACGCTTCGCGCAGCGCAGGCTCTTTTTCCAGACGGCGCTCGATGTCGTCCATGATGCGCCGTTCTTCTTCCTGCCGCTCGGCGTTCAACTGGTCAAGCCGGCTGGCAATAATCCGCGCACGCTCCATGTCCTTCTCATTGAAAAGGTCGACCACGTCTCGGGCAACATCCATGCGTCCGGCAGCGTTCAGGCGAGGGGCGACGCGGAACGCAACCTCCGTCGCCGTGAGCGCCTGACCGTCACCAAGCTTCGCAACCTCCAGCAGAGCCTTCAGTCCAACATTCACCGGACGCCGCAGCCCCTGCAATCCCAACTTAGCGAACACGCGATTCTCGCCCAGCAACGGAACCGCGTCGGCGATCGTCGCAATGGCCACAACTTTCATGAACGACATCAGCAGCCGCGCCTGATCTTTACCATCCAGCCGACGCTGCATCAATCCCTGAGCCAGCTTGAACGCCACGCCCGCGCCGCACAGATGCTTGCAGGGATAATCGCAACCCTCCTGATTTGGATTAACCACAACCAGTGCCCGCGGAACGCCGTCCATCCCGGGCAAATGATGGTCGGTGACGATCAGATCGACTCCGGTGCGCCGAGCCGTTTCCGCTGCCTCAAACGCTCGGATCCCGGTATCGACGCTAATGATCAGCCGCACGCCGTCGGCAGCCGCGCGCTCGATCACCTCGTCGCGCATGCCGTAGCCTTCGCGGATGCGATGCGGCACGTGAAAGTCAGCCGTTCCGCCGCAAAGCTCGATGGCCGTCTTGAGAATGACGATCGCCGTCGTGCCATCCACGTCGTAGTCGCCGTAGATGAGTATCTTCTCTTTGCGCTCCAAGGCAGCTTCCAGCCGGTCCAGGGCGGATTTCATCCCCATCATCAGCAGCGGGTCGTGGAGATGATCAAGGGAGGGAAAAAGAAAACTCGCAGCCGCCTCCGGCTCATCGATCCCACGCCCCACAAGCAGATCGGCAAGCACGGGCAAAGCCGAAGGAGAAATTTTCAGTTTGAAGTCAAGCAGCGCCGCAGCGAGAACCTTGGCCTTAGGAGAATTCGGCAGATTGGAGATCCATCGCATAGAGCAGGTCTTAGGTGCCAGGTCTTAGGTCTTAGGAAAACCTGCGCGGCCCCTGGCGTGCGATTTTCCTAAGACCTGTCAGCTAAGACCTGCTCTACTCTTCCTGGTCCGGCTCATCGATCATGAATCCGCCGCTCTCATCCGCCAGTTCACGCAGGTGCTGATAATGCTCGTACCATTCGGTGCCCGCTTCGAAGACAAAGACGCATCCTTGATACGCCCAACCCAGCTGCACGAACCCGGTCTTGCCGATATAGGATTTCAGCCAGCGGCTCTCTTCCAGGTCTTCTTCGCTGCGGTATTCGGCGTCGGTGAGCAATTGCGACAAGCGGTCCAACTCTTCGCGGTCGAGCGCCCACGAATGCATGGTAAGGAAGGGCACGCCCGCGGCCTTGGCCAGTTCCACGAAATCCTTCCAGCCGTCCGGATTCTGCGCCGTGTCCCAAAGCACGCTGGGAACCTCTTCGCACTCGACATAGCCAAAGAAACGGCGCATGCCCAGCCCTTCAATGAAGGCGGTCATATCGTCTTTCATGCCTGTAAGGTCGTCTGGATGTGGAGACATAAAGTTCCTTCATTGTAAGGCTTGCGCGAAGCAGCCGCCACTGCCACAAACTTAGCCATCAGCCCTCAGCCGGCAGCGCAACCATCCGCCAGTTTATCTGACGGCTGAAGGCCGACGGCTCACTTGTGTTAAACTTTTTGTTCACAAAAAGACGCCTTCATCATGCTCTTTTCCAAAGAATACGTGGGCTATCTGGCCCGCGAAGTTTCCAAAAAACTGGTGGCGAGCGGCCTCATCGAGACCAAGGCCATGCCCGCTCTTAACGCGAAGGTGAATGCCGCGCTGCTCGAAGAACTGGCGCTCGAAGACCGCATCAACGATGAGGTGCGCGTCATCCTCGAAGCGTACTCCGACGAAATGCAGAAGAGCGGCGCCAATTATCAGGAAATGTTCCGCAAAGTAAAGACGGAACTGGTCAAAAAATACAAGGCTGTGCTGTAGTTTTGGAACCGAGGACGCCCCCGCCGTGCGATTGAGCCGCGACAAAGTCAACAAACTCGCTCATACCATCACCGACGCGGTCGCTGAGCTGGATGATGTCGAGTTCATTGAGGACCGCAACACCGTCCGCCTCGAAGTGCGCAAGATTCTCGAGGAACTGCTCATGCAGGAAGCCCGCATCGACCAGGCCGCGCGTCAGAAAATTGAGAGCCAGCGTCGCACCATCATCGAAGGCTCGGAGGAATGGTCGATCCTCTATCGCAAATATTACAACGATGAAGTAAAGAAGCTGGGAGTGTAGAAATCCGCGTAGGAACAGCCGCCCCCGGCTGTCCCTACGCCGCTATTGGTTGCCGGGTACTGCCGTCATCCGCAGCACATCCTCCTGATCCTCAGCATCGTTGTTTCTAATCCCCGCCACATTCAGCTTGCGCGCCACCGGCTGCACCATCTGCAAAATCCGCGCCAGCGTTTGGCCTACGGCTTCCTTATCGCTGTTGTCCGCGCCGTTCCGATCGAGCACGCTCTGCAAAAGAGTCTTCGGCCGCGGATAGACGACGATCTTGACATCCTCGCCTTCCGGAATTCCGGCCGCTTTCTTCGCCAGTTTCAGCGCCGTATCGTACCCGCCCAGCTCATCCACTAACCCAAGGTTCTTCGCATCCTGGCCGGACCAGATCCGTCCCTTCGCGATCTCCAGCACTTTTTCCTTCGGCAGTTTGCGGCCATCGGCAACCTTGCCGGTGAAATCCACATACACGCGGTCGAGCCACGCCTGAAATCTCCCCCATTCAGCGGGAGTGAAATCGTGCGTCCCGGTAAACATCGTAGCGTTCTCGCCCTGATGTACTTCATCCCATGAGAGTCCGACCTTGTCCCACAGCCCGCTGGTCAGCATCTTTCCACCGAGCACGCCGATGGATGCCGTGATCGTTCCCGGTTGGGCAACGATCTTGTCGGCCGCCATCGCCACAAAGTATCCCCCGGACCCCGCCAGATTTCCCATCGAAACAATCACCGGCTTGTTCGCCTGGTGCGCCCGCACCACTTCGCGCCAGATCGTATCGGAGGCCACATACGAACCACCCGGACTATCGACGCGAAACAGAATTGCCTTCACATCCTTGTCCTCCACCGCCGCTCGAATCGCACCCGCCACCGTCTCCGACCCCATATTCTGGCTGCCTTGCACAGGATCGTAATCGCTCTTGCCGCGAGTAACGCCGCCAACGCCAAACACCAGCGCCACCGTCTTGCCGCGGTCGTGCGGACGCCCCGCACGGTCTAAGTATTTATCCAAATAGAGGAGTTGCGATCCCTCACCCGCCTGGCTCTTAACGTCGCGGTAAACCTCGTCGCGATACTTCACCGCGTCCACCAGTTGGGCTGCGACTGCCTCTTTGCCCAGATATGGTCCGGCGTCCACGACGGCCTGAAATTTCTCCGGAGCAATCTGTCGCGCCTGGCAGATGCCATCCTTCATCTGGTTGAACCATGACGTCATGATCGCCGCCATCTCCTCTTTGTGCGGACCGGTGTATTTGCTCTCGGTATAGAAATTAAGCGCAGCCTTGTATTCGTAGCGGTGGTCGCCATGAAAAGTCACGCCCAGCTTGGAGAGCGTTCCCTTGACGAATGGCGACTCCATGATGATGCCCGTCAGCCCCACGTCCCCCGAGGGTTGCAGGTAGATATGGTCAAACGCAGTCGCGAGATAGTAAGCGCCGTTGCCCGGCCCAAACTCTCCGAAAGTTTCCGAGTAGGCCACGGCGAATTTCTTGTGCGCGCGAAATCGCTGGACCGCATCGCGGATCTCCTGCGTCTGCGCCATTCCCATCGGAGCCGCGCCGATCCGCGCAATCATTCCCACAACGCGATCGTCACCTGCTCCGCGATCGATTGCGTCCACCACGTCACGCAGCGTCTGTTTTTCAGTCAGCATCAACTGGGCGGTCGGAGTTTGCGGCGCGTCTTCCAGAAATGTCTGCTCAAAATTGGCTTCGAGAATTGTCCTGGATGGAACTCTAGCTTTCGACCCAATCACAAAAACCAGCACGATGACCATTCCGATCAGCCACAGCGCGCCCAGGATGGCAAGGAAACGCACGATTAATTTGGACATAGTTTGCTCCTTCTCGTCGAGAATGAGCAGTCTATCCAAGTGGGAGGTTAAGATGCTAGGTGGGGAGTTCTGCACTATTTATGTTTATGCGTATTAACCGCTTGGTACTGGCACCCCCCTCTCGCCCTATAAGTAACGCCGGATCGCGACAGGTTCCTAAAAGAGCCTATAGTCAGTTGTAAAAAGTGAAGCGCTCAGCTGGAGGAAGGCGATGAGAATCGTCATTTTGGTTATGCTCTCGGTAGTATTCGCATTTGCACAAGACCAATCAACCGATATTGAAGCCGCCTGTGGTCCCAACGATGTCAGTCTAACCGTGAAGCCGGACGACTCTCGGCACGCAGTGTCGCAACCCGAACCCGGAAAGGCGCTGATTTATTTTGTTCAGGAGACGGGTTCAGCAAACTGCCTCCTCGGACCTTGCCTGACGAGGATTGGGCTCGACGGAACCTGGGTAGGTGCCTTTAAGCACAATTCCTATTTTTCCGTCTCGGTCGACCCGGGAGAGCATCATGCGTGCATGAACGTGCAGTCACCTACCCCACTCGGAAAACTGGTGGCGTTCGCGCACGTCACAGTGGAGGCGGGAAAAGTCTATTACATGGGCACCCGAGCGTCCGCAAGGACAGGCACAACGCGCCTGGAAATTGAACCGATCGACAGCGATCAGGCCAAACATCTGATTGCTTCTTCTCCGCTGAGCGTGTCTCACCCCAAGCAGTGAGGTATGGAAGGTCCGGCTAATAAGTAGTTGCTCGTCAAGATTGCTGGTGAGTGAGAAGCTGGCGCAATTAGCGGCTCTTGCGGCGCGGATTGAAGCGGCCCCTTCAATGCAAAGTGCAGAGTTTGGAGTGACTCAGCGCGCGGGTGTCGTAATCGCTCCCTCACCGGCTGACCTGACCAGCGCCACGTACTTCGCGAAGACGCCGGTTTTATACTTCGACGCCGGAGCCTTCCATCCCGCCAGCCGCCGCGCAATCTCGGCGTCGGAAATTTCCAGCTCCAGCCTTCGGATTTTGGTGTCGATGGTAATGCGGTCGCCCTCGCGGATCGCGGCGATTGGCCCGCCCAGCGCCGCTTCCGGCGCGACGTGGCCGACCATCAGGCCGCGGGTTGCGCCGCTGAAGCGTCCGTCCGTGATCAGCGCTACGCTCTCGCCCAACCCTTCGCCTACAATCGCCGCAGTCACGCTCAGCATTTCGCGCATCCCGGGACCGCCCTTGGGGCCTTCGTAGCGGATCACCACCACGTCTCCGGCTTTGATCTGCTTGCTGGTGACCGCCTGCATCGCCGCCTCCTCGGAATCGAAGACGCGCGCCGGGCCGGTTTGCGATTGCCGTTCATGGCCACTCATCTTCACAACGCCGCCGCCCGGAGCTAAGTTGCCTTTCAAGATCACCAATCCGCCAGTCGTCTTCAGCGGCTTGCTCAAGGGAGCGATCACGGTTTGGCCGGGCGTTTCCTGCGCTGCGTTCGCTTCTTCGGCAAAGGTTTTTCCGGTGACGGTCATCGTCGAACCATTCGCGTGCTTGCCGTCGAGCAGTCTTTTGGCAATCACCGGAATCCCACCGGCAGCGTACACGTCCGCCGCGACATATTTCCCCGCAGGCTTCAGATCGGCCAAGAGCGGCGTGCGTTCGCTGACTCGCTGGAAATCGTCGATGTCGAGCGGCAATCCCATTTCACGAGAAATCGCGAGCAGATGAAGCACGGCATTGGTCGAGCCGCCCGTCGTCGCCACGCCCGCGATCGCATTCTCGAACGCCGCGTGGGTCAGAATATCGCTGGGACGAATTCCCTGCCTCAGAAGATTCATCACCACTTCGCCGCAGCGGAACGCGACTTCGTCCTTGCGTGGGTCCATGGCTGGAATGCCGTTGAAGCCCATGGGCGAGAGGCCAATCAGTTCCATCACGGTGGACATAGTATTAGCGGTGTACTGCCCACCGCATGCGCCCGCCCCCGGACACGCCACGTTTTCGAGCGCCAGCAGATCCGCGTCGCTCATCTTGCCCGCGGCATTCGCGCCGACGGCCTCGAATACATCCTGGATGGTTACGTCCTTGCCCTTGTACTTGCCGGGGGCAATCGTTCCTCCGTAAAGCACCAAGCCGGGGAGGTCCATGCGCGCCAGTGCCATGGCTGCCGCTGGAATCGTCTTGTCGCAACCGACGATACAGACTGCAGCGTCGAAAAGCTGTCCGCGGCAGACCAATTCGATGGAGTCGGCAATCACCTCACGGCTGACGAGCGACGCCTTCATCCCCTCGGTGCCCATCGTCTCGCCGTCGGAGATGGCGATGGTGTTGAACTCCATCGGAGTGCCACCCGCCGCGCGAATGCCTTCTTTCACCTTGGCCGAAAGGCGCCGCAGGTGAAAGTTGCAGGGCATGGTCTCGATCCAGGTGTTGGCGACAGCGATCAGGGGCTTAGCGAGATCGTCATCGGTGAACCCGATGGCCTTGTACATGGCGCGAGCCGGAGCCTGGTCGCGCCCGTCCGTGATGCTGCGGCTACGATGCTTGAGGTCGATGTCCATGGGAATGAAAGAAAATCGGGTGATCGGGCCATCGGGAGATCGAAAGTCAAAGGCATTTGAACTTAGATGAGCCGATGACCCGATGGCCCGATATTTTCTACGCATTCACCGCTTTCGGGGCCGGTTTTCCTTCAGGCGCTTTTTTCTTCTCCGCCGGCAGCCACGACATCATTGTCCGCAACTGCTCGCCTACTTTTTCAATCGGATGCTGCTTCGCCGCCTCGCGCAGCTTGGCAAACTTTTTGCCACCCTTTTTGTTTTCTTCGATCCATTCCTTGGCGAACTTGCCGCTCTGGATCTGCTTCAGCACCTTCTTCATTGCCTTGCGCGTTTCATCTCCCACGACCATTTCGCCGCGGGTCAGGTCGCCATATTCCGCCGTGTTGGAAATGGAATAGCGCATGCGGCTCAATCCGCCTTCGTAGATGAGGTCGACGATCAACTTCACCTCGTGGACGCACTCGAAGTAAGCGATCTCAGGCGAATAACCCGCCGCCACCAGCGTCTCGAATCCCTTCTGCATAAGCGACGTCAAGCCTCCGCAAAGGACCGCCTGTTCTCCGAACAAATCGCTTTCGGTTTCTTCTCTAAAGGTCGTCTGCAGCACGCCGGCGCGCGTCGAACCGATGCCGTGGGCATAGCAGAGCGCCAATTCCTGCGCGTGTCCAGTGGCATCCTGCTGGATGGCGAGTAACGAGGGCACGCCGCCGCCCTGCGAATACACGCGCCGCACCAGATGGCCGGGGCCCTTAGGCGCGATCATCACCACGTCCACATCCTTCGGAGGCTTGATGGTCTTGAAGTGAATCGAGAAGCCGTGCGAGAAGCCGAGAGTCTTCCCTTTGCGCAGGTGGGGCCGAATGGCCGACTCGTAGAAAGCAGCCTGAGTTTCGTCGGGTGTCAGAATCTGGATCCAGTCGGCGCGCTTGGCCGCCTCGGCCGGAGCAACGACGATCATTCCATCCGCCCGCGCCTGCTTGGCTGAACCACGCTCGGGATCGAGCCCGACGATCACGTCGTATCCGCTGTCGCGCAGGTTCTGCGCCTGCGCGTGTCCCTGCGAGCCGTAGCCGAACACGGCGATAGTCTTGCCCTGCAGCGCGCCGGGATTGGCATCGTTCTGATAAAAGACTGTGGCCACTGGAAACTCCTTATCCCTATCTCTTGTAAGATTTCCTCGATGCCTATTGTAGACCAGCGTCGCCTTCTGTAGAGGTTCACAACTTGAAGGGGTCAAAGCTCGAAGTATTCAAAGCTCGTGCGGTTCAAGACGCAGGGGGTTCGACACTCATGTTCAAAACTCGAGATACGATCCGGTGCGCGCCGGGTGCGCGCCTCCGTCGGTTCCTGTTGCTGGAAGCAAGCCTTGTTCAATACCGTGCAGATTTTCCCATGCCGCCTCGGTCAGCGCGGGATCGGAACCAACGATCTCACGGATCATCTGCCAGGCGGCGAGATTGAGCGCGCCTTCCGGCGAGGGGCCCATGGCCAGCGAAACCGAGCACTGCGGACAGAAACAGATGCGCTGCGCCGAAGATTTCTGGCGTGGCCTCACTCCCACCGTCTGCGCGAACAGATAGACCGCGACCGATTTTTGTCCGGCCTCAAGCTCCCGATTACAGCGCAGGCAATACAAATTATCCAAGGGTCCCGTCTCCGGCAACCGCGTGTTCTTCCCGATACTCTCTCCAAATCACTGCCGGCGGCGCAAGTATATAGAAAGATTCCTGCCCCCCCCGAACCAAGCTTTACTCTAGGCAGAAGCGGTTCGCAGCGGCACTCTACTGCCATGGGATCCGATTTATCGGTGAGTTTCTTGCGAGCGGCCCGGCTTCCGAAGGAACCTTTGAAACAGGGTTCGAAAGAACGGCAACAGGTCGCCGCCGTTTGTTATCGCGTGGGCAAACGCCGCATCGAATTTCTGCTGGTTCAGACTCGCGGCGGACGCTGGATTTTCCCCAAAGGCGGCGTCGAGGCTGGCCTCACGCAAGCGCAATCCGCCGCCCTGGAGGCGATGGAAGAAGCCGGCGTTCATGGCCGGATGGAGGAACTCCCCTTCGCCCGTTACTTCCGCCACCGGCCCGAAATTGTCCGGTCCTTTGACCGAAGGTCCAACCGAAGTTCTGACCGATCCGCCGGACGATCCCCCGAATCGGAGCTTGGCGTCGCTGCCCACCTTTGCGAAGTGACCCGGCTCGAACCGCCGCAGGAAGCGAATCGGAACCCCACGTGGTTCTCGGCGGAAAAGGCAAAGCAACGTCTGCAGAAAGACCGCCCGCGGGAATTCGGCGCTGAACTTGCGCGCGTGATCGACCGCGCTGTGTCACGGATTCAGCGGCTGCACGCGAGCGAGCGCACCATGCCCGATCGCATGCGCCGCGACGGCCTGCAGGAAGTCCGGTTTGAAGCTTCGGAGTGCGGCCGTTCCCATCGCGATCTCCGCGAGGCCGTGTTCGCCCGCTACCTTCTCCGCCGGCAAAACGCGCGTTCTTTCGCGGCGATCGATCTCGGGAGGCAAGTTCACCGGAGGAAGGTTCAACCGATCGCAGAGCCCGAGGAAATTCCCCGGCCCGTTCTTCGTCTGGGCACCGGCGGAGGGTTCTCCGTCGATGCAGGCAGCAATCTCACTGCGGTTGACGTTGGACCAAGAGAGGTCATAAAGCCCATCAAGCCGCGTGAGTAACCGCAATTCCAGGCAACCCTGATACCGAATCCCGGTTACGGGCCGTCGGGTCGGGCTCGTTAATTATCTCGAAATCTCCCAGTGGTACACTTCCCAGCCATGCTCGAAGTGAACGCCTTGACCAAGAGCTACGGAAAGCTGACCGCCGTCAGCGGCGTCAGTTTTCGCGCGGACCGCGGCGAAACCATCGGCTTGCTCGGGCCGAACGGCGCCGGCAAAACAACGACCGTCTCCATCATCGCGGGCTTGCTCCGTCCGGATTCCGGCGAAGTCCTGATCGAGGGCCAGCGCGTACAAAGCGATACCGACCCTGTCAAGCTGAAGATCGGCGTCGTGCCGCAGGAGATGGCGCTCTATGACCAGCTTGCGGCGCGCGACAACCTGACGTTTTTTGCGGCGCTGTACTCGCTCGCGGGCGCAAAGGCAAAGCAGGCCATCGACGACGCTCTAAACCTGGTCGCGCTCTCGGACCGCGCTGGCGACAAGGTCAAAACATTCAGCGGAGGCATGAAACGGCGTCTGAACCTGGCTGCGGCCCTGCTGCACGATCCGCAGATTCTTCTGCTCGATGAGCCGACGGTTGGCGTCGATCCGCAAAGCCGCAACGCCATCTTCGACAATCTGGAGACGCTGAAGAAGCGCGGCAAGACACTCATCTACACGACGCACTACATGGAAGAAGCCGAACGCCTCTGCGACCGCATCGTGATCATCGATCACGGAAAGATGATTGCCAACGATACGCTGCAGGGACTGCACAAGCTGTTGCCGGTCACCAACGTGATTGCCATCGACCTCGACCACGCGGATGGCTTCATGCCGGAGGAGATGCTGACGCTGCCGGAGGTAAAGTCGGCTGCGCTGGAACAGGATCAAGGCACCCTGCGGGTTGGAGTCCATGACTTGTCGCGCGGCGCGCCCGTTGTTCTGCGTTGGCTGGCGGAGAATGGCCATTCCTATCATCACGTCTCCAGCGAACAACCAGATCTTGAGACCGTTTTTCTCACTCTCACGGGAAGGAGCCTGCGAGACTCGAAATGATTCCGTTCCTGGCGCTGGTGCGAAAAGATTTGAAACTCTTCTTCAACGACCGCAGAGCGGTGATCGTCGCGGTATTGGTTCCGATTTTGTTGGGCTCGTTTTTTGGCTACCTGTTCGGCGGACAAAAAGGTAACGCTGAGACGAGTAAAGTGCCGGTGCTGGTAATCGACCAGGACGATAGCGACATCTCACGCGGGCTCTTTGCCCAACTAGCTGGCGATCACAACCTCGACGTAAAGCCTTCCACACTGGACGCCGCGCGCGAGGCCGTGCGCAAGGGCAAGGCGGTTGCGGCAATCGTCATCCCTAAGGATTTTGGAAAGGCCGCGGGACGCGCCCTCTTTACAGGCGCGAGCAGGCCCGAACTGGGCGTCCTCTTTGACCCTTCCCACAACGTGGAACTGGGCATGGTGAAGGGAATTTTGAGCGGCGCCGTCATGCAGACTGTCAGCAAAGAGATGTTCACCGGCAACAGCGGGCGGGAAAACGTGAATGAGGCCCTGGCGCAAGTGGAGAACAATCCGCAACTCCCGGTGGCACAGCAGAAGGTTTTGCGCGACCTGCTGAGCAGCGTCAGGCAGTTAAATGAGCAACGGGATCGCCAGAGTGCGTCAGGCCAGGGACAATTCTCCGGCGGGCTAACCATGCCCTTCGAGACGCGGGAGGAAGCAATCACCTCCGGGCTCAACGTCAAGTACAACGGCTACGCACATTCATTCGGAGGAATGGCCGTTCAGTTCATCCTTTTCATGGGACTTGATGTCGGAATCGCGCTGCTGATGCTCCGCCAGAGCGGGCTCTGGCAGCGCCTTCGGGCCGCACCGCTTTCACGAACCATGCTGCTGGGCAGCCGGGCGGTAAGCACTTCCGTGATGGCGGGGTTTATCCTGCTGGTGGTTTTCGGCTTTGCCCGGGTTGTATTTGGAGTCCGTATCCTGGGCAGCTTCGCGGGCTTCATTGGAGTTTGCGCGGCTCTGTCTTTGATGACCGCCGCTTTCGGCCTCATGATCGCCGCGCTCGGCGAGACGGTCGAAGCCACTCGCGGCTACTCCATCATGGCCACGCTCATTTTGGTGATGCTGGGCGGCGCCTGGGTGCCAACCTTCATCTTTCCGGCGTGGCTCCGGAAACTCACCGTGGTCATTCCCACCCGCTGGGCAATGGATGGATTGGACGGCATGACCTGGCGCGGCCTGGGATTCTCTTCGGCGATTGTACCCATCGGTGTAATGCTGGCCTTCGCGCTGTTGTTCGGGGCAGTAGCGGTGATGCGGTTCCGTTGGAGCACGGATTAAACCTATTGAGACATTCAAACATTGAGGTATTGAATCATTACGTTATTGCAGCAATGACTCAATACTTCAATGACTCAATACTTCAATGACCCCAAGCCCCATTCCGCGATACCATCACTCGATGCTTCGTGAAGCTGCCGTCGAACCTCGCCACGAACTCCGCCAGAAGCCTCGCCAGGAAATTCTGCGCGCTGCCGCCCGGCTGTTTCAACAGCAGGGCTACGACGCCACTTCGATGAACGACGTCGCCGCCGCGCTCAAGCTCTCCAAGGGCGGCCTTTATCATCATTTCGAGTCGAAAGACGAAATCCTGTTTCACATCATGTCGCAGGCCCTGGAGATCACGGAAGAACGCGTGGTCAAGGTGGCGCGTCGAATTGGCGAAGTCGAAGAGCGTCTGCGCACTCTGATCCGGCTGCACATTCAGGTTGTGCTCAGTCCCGAAGACCGCGAGATTACGGTCATGCTGCACGAGAATCATCCGCTGCCTCCGGCGCTTCGCCGCAAGATCAATGCCCGCAAGAAGGATTATTTGGTCTTCGTCGAGAACCTGATCGCCGAGGTCCAGCGCAAGCGCGATTCCCCGTCGCCGGTCACCCCACGCGCTGCCGCCTTCGCCCTGGTCGGCATGATCAACTGGATTTATCAGTGGTACAAGCCCGAAGGGCCGCTGACTGGCGATGCGATAGTACAGCAGTACACGGACATTTTCTTTCACGGAGCATTGGGGTGATAGTTCTTAATTCCGTTACGTAGAGACGCTGTTGCGTCTTTTTGCGAGCGCAATAGTTCAGGGGTTCGCATGCCGCGCTTTTTCCACATTGACGACCTCTCCCGCAAGCGGAGCGAAAAAGGCAAGCTCTACCTCGAATTTTTGCGCGTCCCGGCCATGAGCGCCGGCGTCTACGTGCTGCCCAAAGGCGGCGCCGATCCGCAGAAACCGCACCGCGAAGATGAGATGTACTACGTCGTCCGAGGGCGTGCCCGCATGCAAATCGGCCCCGAGCAAGCCGCCGAACAAGCCGAGGTATGGCCCGGTTCAGTGATTTTCGTTGAGGCTGAACGCGAGCATCGCTTCTACGACATCGAGGAAGAACTCGAAGTCCTGGTCTTCTTCGCCCCAGCCGAACAAGAGTGAAATATAAATGGAGTGACGGGCGTCCCGCCCGTCCAGCCAAGAACCGCGTGCCATTTTTTACTTATTATTGAATTTTCGGCAAGGCCGGGCGAGGACCCGGCTCTCCATCCCTACCCAATTATTTGGACGGCACCCAATACACTTCTTCTTTCAAATTCTCTTTCTTGAAGCCGATGCGCTTCAGCATGCCCTTGCCGTGCTCGACCATCTCCGGATGCCCGCATAGATACGCCACGCTATTCGCCCCGGTGCAGCCCCACTGGTCGGCGTACTTGCGAATCACATCGTCCGCGCGCCCGACCTCACCCTTCCAGTTGTCGTCCTCCCACGGACGGCTCACCGTAAAAACACAGCGAAACCACGGGGCTTGTTTGGCGTATTCTTCCAACTCATCGCGATATCCGAACTCCCACGACCGGCTGGCGCCGCTCAACAGGAATAAATTGTGGTTGCCCTCGAACCTGCTTTCTTTCCAATCCTGTAACAGAGTGCGAATGTAGCTGACGAAGGGAGCCACCCCGGTGACGGTGCTAACCATCAGGTGGTTTGTGCGTTCCAGTTGCGCGCTGTCGAAAGTGAAGCGCCCCTTCGCGACTTTACGCAGCAAAATTTCATCGCCCAGTTGCATGTCATACAGAGGCGGCGTAGTCGCGCCCTGCGGCACCAGCTCGAAAAAGAATTCCAGTTCCTTTTCGTAAGGAGAAGAAACTATCGAGTAAGGACGCTCCAACCGCAATCCGTCCCGCTCAATGCCCAGCGTGGCATACTGGCCCGGAGCAAAACTGAACTCCTCTTCCGGAGCAAGACCAATGCGGATCATCCACAAATCGGGCGCAAAATCCGTGCGCTTGGTGATACGGGCGCGGTAGTGCTTGTCGTCCATAAGAAGTTCTCAGTTCTCGGTTCTCAGTTCTCAGCAAACCCAGGCTATGCACCCACTGGGAACTGAGAACCGAGAACTGAGAACTGAAATAAGAACAGCCCGCAAGCCTTTCAGCCTGCGGGCTGCCCGGTGGACTGTTTGGGATTGACTGAGGTGGTCACTCTCGTGGCCCCTCGCTCGTTCCGGTGCCGGACACGGCGTGCGTCCGGCGGATCAGACTTTATCAATCAGCCCATACTCACGGATTGTTTGCGAGAGATGTTCCCGATTCCCCCGACCAAAGGTTCCTCGAGAACTCCGCTTAGAGCAACCGCCCTAAGACTCAGCCACCTCACCTGGTCTGGTACTTCTACTATGACAATCAGAACTTATCATCCGACCACCTCCTTTCCGGTGTAACCGCAGATTACAAAAAAAACCGGGTCGGAGTCAACGGCACGGTTGTGGTGTGCCGGAAAAAGCAACAGTCCTCAGTTCTCAGTGAAAGGCACGCAACCAGAACCGATCTCCATAAGCGAGGCTTCTAGTTACTGAGAACTGAGAACCGGGAACTGAGAACTTCTTCAGAGGCACTCGCGGTACATGCACGCCAGATACCTACCTTGGTTACTGCCCCTTCCCTAGACTGAAAACATCCCTGCAAGGCAGGAAAGACTTTCCCCCAAGTCCCCCAAGTGATTGATCTTTTCCAGAAGTTTCCAATTTCTAGTTCTCAGCACAGCGCCCGAGAACAAGGGTTTTCTGAGAACTGAGAACCGGGAACTGAGAACTGGTTTTCACCCTTTCCACCGATAGGCATCCGGTTGGGGCAGGCCTATATGCGCCAGCACGCGGTTGGCGAATTCCTGCGCCATGGCATCGGCGCTCGGCGGGTGGTTATAAAACGTCGGGATCAGCGGGAAGATCGTCGCGCCCGCGTCCGCCGCCAGCCCCATGTTGCGGATGTGGATTTTGTTCAGCGGCGTCTCGCGAACGCACAGCACGAGAGGCCGGCGCTCTTTCAGTGTGACATCGGCGGCGCGTTCGATCAGGCGCGAGGCAGTGCCGTTGGCGATGCGCCCCAGCGTGCCAACGCTGCATGGGATCACGACCATCGCGTCCGAAGGATACGACCCGCTGGCCACGTTCGCCCCGATATCGCTGTTGGATTGCTGCTGAATCTTTGCTGAAGGCGCGCCGATGATTTGACGTAGAAGGTCGGAGCGGCCTTCGACGCCGAGTTCTTCGGCCAGCACGCGCAAGCCGCTGTCGGAAGCGATGAAATTTACGGTCTTGACCCGAGTATCGCGCTCCACGGCAAGTAGAAGGTGCTTCAGAAATATCGATCCGCTGGCGCCGGTGGTGGCAACCGTCAGGTTTTCCGGCGCGTTTTCCAGCACAAAGGGCAAAGGTGGCGCTCCACAAGATCCGATGCGACTCGGAGTCTCCGAACCTGAGGATAGGGACGCTACAAAGGCAAGTCAAGGTAACTAGGTAATTCGCAGGAGCGATTAGCCCGGCAGAACCGGCATCTATAGGTCGGCCTAAACGGGCATTAACGGGCATTGTAACGGACGACGATGGCAACCACTGGCATCTTACGATCGCGGCGCAGTGCCGCCCAACTCCACGCTCTCGCCAGCGTCGAGCGTGAGATTCGGGCCATCGATCCTGCCTCCGGACGCAAATATCTTCGCGATTTTCGCGCGGCCTACCGCTCCTATGAGAAAGTCCTCGCCGCCGGTGACGTCCGCCGCGAAGTCGCCAAAGCCGGAATCGTCCTGGTCGGCGATTACCACGCTTTGCCCAACTCGCAGCGCTATCTGGCCTCGCTGCTTTGCGATCTCCGGCGTCGCCATCGCCCGGTGGTGCTGGGAGTGGAAACCATTTTTTCTCGCGACCAGCACATCCTCGACGAATGGTTTCGCGGCGAAATCGACGAAGCCGAACTGCACCAGCGCATCCGCTTCGAACTCGACTGGGGATACGACTGGATTCCCTTTTACGAACTGCTCTCCGCCGCCCGCGACCACGGCACGTCCATCTACGGACTCGATTGCATGCCGCGCGAAGATCTGCGCAAGATTGGCGCGCGCGACCGCCACGCCGCCGAAAAAATTGCTGAAATCCGCCAACGCCATCCCGACGCGCTGATCCTCGTTCTTTTCGGCGAGTCGCACCTCGCTCCTCAGCACCTTCCAGCCGTGCTCCGGCGTCAGCTCCCCGCGGAATCCATGCTCATCGTCCTGCAAAACGTCGACGCGCTCTACTGGCGCGCCGCTGGAGAAGCCCACGACCGCGTCGAAGCCGTGCAAGTCCGTAAGAACGTCCGCGAAAATATTTTCTGCGTTTTCAACGCAACGCCGTTGGAGAAGTACGAAAATTACCGTATTTGTCTCGACCGCTGGGGGCGCAATGCCAGAGACCACAGCGCGCCCGACCTCGGCCCCACGCTCTACAACCTGATCGACGGCATGGTGCGTTTTCTCGGCATCAACCAGTACTCTCCGCACAATACGACGCAGCCCAGGCTGCTGGTTGACCTGATGCCTGAAGTCTATTCGCGCAGCTCGGATGCGCTTCTGCGCCGCCTATTATCCCGCAAAGGATTTACGGCCGAACACCGCCGGTCTCTTCTTCGCCGGGTCCGCGAGCGCGGCAGCGTTTACCTCACACCCATCAACGCCGTCTACGTGCGCCAGTTCCGCATGACTTCTTCCGCCGAGGACGCGACCCGCTTCCTCCATCAGGCCTGCCGCGGCTTGCCGAACCTTTGCAACGGCCGAACAACGCCGCCCGCGCGGGGCACTGAGTCATTCGACGCCGAGTCATTAGACTTAGACAGAGACGACGCGTTTTACATCGCGGTTTTCGAACACGCACTCGCCTTTTTCGGGTCGCGCATCCTGTATCCCACGCGCCCCGCCCTCCGCGATACCGACATCGCCGATTTATTCGATGTGACTCGCGAGGACTTGGAACTCCAGACATCGCTTACATTCTCCGACGCGGTCGAAGCTCTCGACTTTTTAATCCAACACCGCGCGGGGCAGTCGGGCGCAGGGCAAGCTCCAGCCTTCACCGGTCACAAATATGAATACGTCGCCGAGCAGCTCGGATATCTCGCCGGCAACGATCTCTACGACGCCTATCTCGAAGGCCGCCTCACCACCGCCGCCTTGCGCAAGCTCTTCCTCACCCACATAGAACAGCCCGGCATGGCCCGCGCAGCATACGTCCAATTGAGGACGCGCCTGCGCTCGGGACAGCGTACCTAGTCTCATCAAGTTCTCCGAGTTTCGAGGCATTGATTTCCCCCGTGCTCCTCTGTGTCCTCTGTGGTTCAGGTTTTGATTTCCCTTCGGGAACCGTCAGTGTCGCAAGTAGTAAAGGGTTTCGCCTTTCTCGGCGATCCCGGCGGTTCAAGTTTTTGATCTACTGCGGTATCCTCACCTGTCCAATCAGCGTACCTAGTCTCATCAAGTTCTCCGAGTTTCGAGGCATTGATTTCCCCCATGCTCCTCCGTGTCCTCTGTGGTTCAGGGTTTTGATCTCCCTTCGGGACCGTCAGTATCGCCAGTTGCAAAAGGGTTTCGCCTTTTCTCGGCGATCCCGGCGGTTCAAGTTTTTGATCTACTGCGGTATCCTCACCTGTCCAATCAGCGTACCTAGTCTCATCAAGTTCTCCGAGTTTCGAG
>Ga0302324_100000097_pt1 | contig 215801 bp, 180 predicted proteins | sample Palsa_T0_1_FD_201949 | JGI IMG/M metagenome (GOLD analysis project Ga0302324, IMG submission 201949) | Peat permafrost microbial communities from Stordalen Mire near Abisko, Sweden - Palsa_T0_1 | ecosystem: Environmental > Terrestrial > Soil > Palsa > Peat permafrost | place: Sweden: Abisko...
GCTGTATCGCCGCGTCTTGCTGCACGATCACGCCGACGAACAGCCCTTTACCCGCGACGGCGGCCCCGTCCCGGTCGACGCATCGCGAACGGTCGTCGTGCGCGCGCACGTTCATCCAACCGGCTATTCGGGAAAAGCGATGCGCGGCAGCGTAGACGGCGGGTTCAAGAGCGTGACGCTGCCTCCCGGCTACGCCGCGGAGCTGGCCAAAGAGGCGCCGCAACCGCCCCCCTGCTGACGGCGAGCCCTTCCTAGGGATCGGTTAGTTGCTGAAGTCCTCGACGAAGATCTCGGAGTCGCCACTGCGCACCGCGGCGATTCCGATCTTGCCGTAGTTCGGCTCGAGGATGTTGGAGCGGTGTCCGCTCGAGTTCCATAGCGCGCGCGAGGCGTGGCTCTCGTCCTGGTCCAGGGCCATGTTCTCGCCCGCGTACTGATAGCGAACGCCGGCGCGCTCCATGCGATCGAACGGCGACAAGCCTTCGGGCGAATCGTGGCTGAAGTAACTTCGTGCGACCATGTCGAGGGCGTGGGCGCGGGCCAGCTCGCACAAGCGCGGATCGAGCACCAAGGTGGTTAGCCCCTGCGCTTGGCGCGGGGCGTTGACGTCGCGCAGCATCGCTTGCACGTCGGTCCAGATCTGATGGGCGGCAAGGTCATTCCAATCGGCGCCCGCGCTGCGCCGAACGGCCGGGCGGCCCGTCAACGGAACGACCTGCGGATGCGAGATGCCGTCAGGGAATCCGAGGTCCACCGTTGCGAGTAGCATTGCATGGAATATCGGAAAGCCAGCATCGGAATTATGGGTCCGAGCCCCATTTCGAGCGCGGGTGCGACCGTCGTCACAACCGATTCAAATGACGTTTGGATTGCCGCCTGTGATCGAGGTCGCAGTTGCCGGCGGCGGGCTAGATCAAAGGTTGCCGCGCTTCCCTTGCTCCTCTTCGATCGCGACGAAAAGCGCTTTGAAGTTGCCTTTGCCGAACGACATGCTCCCGCGCCGTTGGATGATTTCGAAAAAGACCGTCGGGCGGTCTTGCAGCGGTTTGGTGAAAATCTGCAGCATGTATCCCTGGTCGTCTTTGTCGACCAGGATGCTCAGATCGCGCAGGACGCCGGTTGCTTCATCGATGCGTCCGACGCGCGCTTCGAGTGCATCGTAGTATGAGGAAGGCGTCTCGAGAAACTGCACGCCGTTGTCGCGCAGCGCTTGGACCGTCTTCAAAATGTCGTCGGTCGCGATTGCCACGTGCTGCACGCCCGCACCGTGATAGAAATCCAGGAACTCCTCGATCTGTGACTTCTTGCGGCCTTCGGCCGGCTCGTTGATCGGAAACTTGACGCGCCGCCGCGCGTCGGAGACGACCTTTGAACGAAGCGCCGTAAACTCGGTCGAGATGTCGTTGTCGTCAAACGAAACCAGCTGAGTGAAACCGAAGGCCTTCGAATAGTACTGGGCCCACCAGTCCATCTCGTTCCAGCCGACGTTGCCGACGACGTGATCGATGGCGCGTAGGTCAGGCCGGCTGGGCGCCGCCGGTTCCCGAGCGAGCGGAACGAAGCCCGGCAGGAACACGCCGCGATAGCCGGCGCGCTCGACGAAGGTATGAACCGTGTCACCGTACGAGCCGACCGTTGCGAGGATCGCCGTGCCGTGCTCGTCGCTGCTTTCGGCGGGCTGCGCGATGGCGTGCGCACCGTTTTCAACGGCCGTGGCGAATGCGGCGCGCGCGTCCGGGACGGACAGCGCGACGTCGCGTATGCCATCGCCGTGCAAGGCGACGTGCTGAGCGATCGCACCGTCGGGGCCGAGCGCGCTCGTCAACACGAAACGTAGTTGGTTCTGTACGAGAAGGTATGAGGCGCTGCCGCTTCTTCCCGTCTCAGGGCCAGCGTAGCCGGCGATCGTGAAACCGAAGGCCGTCGCATAATAATGCGCTGCCTGCTTGGCATTGCCGACATAGAAGTGCAGGTGATCCCAGTCAAGTTCCTGGAGCGCCGCATACCGGTCGCTGATTTGGGTAGCCAACGAAATCCCTCCGCCGCCGTGAGCGGTCCTCACTAAGGGCTTGGCGGTAGGCGCCCCCGCTTCCCGCGTCGCGCGGTCGTTACGCTACCCGCTGCCGCAGGTCGACGAACGTGCCGATCGACGGCAGGCCCAAGTTGGCGCGAATCATGTTGATGAGGATGCAGCCTTGCTCGATCGCATCGTCGAGCGCGACGTGGGTATGCGGCAAGCCTTGATCGATCCAGTTCGCTGGGAGCTGCCGCTTCCCGACTTGCCGGTATTGCCGCTTCATGACGGCCGCGGCGTAGCTGCGAAGGTCGAGGCTCGCAAAACCAACCGGGCTCTCACCGAGTTCGCGCTGGAAGTAGTAGTAGATAAACGTGAAATCGAATCCGCTCGGCGCGCCGCAAACGATCGGCCTTCCATACCGGCGCATCTCGTCGAGCCAGCCCTTGCAATCGACCATCGCCGCGCGCGTCGATACGAGCCCTTCGCGCGACCGGTGGAAGGATGCGACGTTCTCGGGCTGCGCCCACCACTGCATGGTGCGCTCGTCGATCCCCGCGCCCGGCAGCAGCTCGAGGTTGCGCGCGAACGTTCCGACCAGTTGCTTATCGACCGTAAAAGCGGCCATGCCGAAGCTCAACATGGAAAACAGCCCGGGGCACGGACCGTTGGCTTCAATGTCGGTGGAAACGTAGAGTTCGGGAGCTGGGCCTTGGTTTTCGATACGCCCTTCTTAGCCGGACACGGTGCGCGAGCCCTTTGGGTCGCCTGCAAAGGGGTCACGAAGCGGCGGTCCGATCCCCAGGAGAAGCGGGAACCTTCCCGGCACTACCTGTCCGTGAGCGCGCTATCGGCGTTTTTGGCCGAGTCGATCGACGACGCCGGGCTTTTTCCGCCGGCGCAACTGTCGATGATCGACGCGCTGGCCGCACACGAGCGCTACGAGGCGAGCCCCGAGTACTGGATGATCGGCCGCTTCATCGCGCCGGCCGCACGAGCCGGAGAGTTGATGCAGCGCCTCGAGAGCGCGCCGCATCCGTTGAGCACGAGCTTTGTGCTCGACGGGGTCGAGAGCTTGGCGCATCTCGCGGTTACCCGCGATGCGCCCTCCGTGCTCGCGCTCGAGGCGTTCGAATGCCGCTTCGCAAGCCTCCCGGGAGCGACGCCGGACGAACGATTACGCGCTTTGTTCGAGGCCGCGCATGCGGCGGGTTTCTCGCGCGATCTACCGGCATACGTCGAACTCGACGCGCGCGACACGGAAGGCCTCGCGCCGGCGCTTGCGGCTTTGGCGCGCATGCGCGAAAGAGGCTACGAGGCGTGCGCGAAGTTGCGGTGCGGGGGCTTAACTGCCGACGCGGCGCCGGCGCCGGGCGTCGTCGCCGCGTTCCTTTGGGAAGCGAACCGTTTGCGCGTGCCGTTCAAGGCGACGGCCGGCTTGCACCATCCGGTGCGCGGCTTCAACGAAGAGGCCGGCTTTCCAATGCACGGCTTCCTCAACGTCATCGGCGGGGCGGTGTTGGCTTGCGCGCGAGGTCTGGACCGAACGACGCTCGAGCGCCTGGTCGCCGACGAGAACGCCGCTTCTTTTCGGCTGGAGGCGGAGCGCTTTGCGTGGTCGGGAATCGGTGCCGACGCAGCCGAGGTCGGCCAAGCGCGCGCGCAATTCGTCCACGCTTTCGGAAGCTGCAGTTTCGAAGAGCCCATTGCCGACCTGTACGCTCTGGGCATTCTCGAGCCGCAAGCGCTCCGGCCCCAGCCCAATTTGCGCTAGCACCTTCAGCGCGCCCGGCGCGGCCTGCTACTGCGTTTCTTCGACGGCCCTCGTGGCCGCCAGGAACCCGATGGTCGAGTGCGTGCCATCGCAGAACGGCTTCGTCGTCGAACCGCCGCAACGGCACAGAGCGAAGACGTCCTTGCCTTCCAGGCTGAACTCATTGCCGTCGGCGTCGCGCAGCGTCACCGGGCCTTTGACGAGGTAGGGACCGTTGGGCCGGATACTGATCTGAACGTCTGCCATGCCGCCTCCTCGCCGCACGAGCCCGGATATTCCTCTACTCGCCCGCCTCGTCGGCGGCGCCCCCTAAGTAGATCGCTTGAACCCGCTCGTCGCGCGCGAGCTCTGCTGCGCTTCCGGCAAGCGCGATCGAGCCGTTTTCTAGAACGTAGGCCCGGTCTGCGTTCTTGAGCGTCAGGTACGCATTTTGCTCGACGAGCAGCACGGCCGTTCCGGCGCGCTTGAGGTCGCGCACGAGTTCGAAGATGCCCTCGACGATCTGTGGCGCAAGACCCGTCGAGGGCTCGTCGAGCATCAGCAGGCGCGGCCGCGCGATCAGAGCGCGGGCGATGGCCAGCATCTGCTGCTCGCCGCCGGAAAGGGAAAAGGCCTCCTGACTGCGGCGCTCGGCAAGCATCGGGAAGCGCGCGTACGTGTCCGCAACAGCCTGCTCTAGGCCGGCCCGCGGACGCGTGTAGCCGCCAAGGCGCAGGTTGTCGTCGACCGAGAGCCCGGCGAAGAGCTGCCGCCCTTCGGGCACGTGCAGCAGTCCATCGCGAACGATCGCCTCGGGCGTGCGCGCCGCCAAATCGCGGCCGTCGAAGCGAACCGAACCCGCGCTCAGCGTCGCCTCGAAACGCGATATCGTGCGCAACAGCGTCGATTTGCCGGCGCCGTTTGGTCCCAGGACCGCAACCAGTTCGCCCGCCTGTACGTCGATCGAAACGCCGTGCAGGACCGCTAACCGGCCGTATCCCGCATGCACCCCGCGCAGCTCGAGAAGGGCGGCCATCAGTGTGCCGTCCCGAGATACGCTGCGACGACGCGAGCATCCGCGCGGACCGCCCCGGCGGCGCCGTCGGCAATCAACCGGCCGAATTCCAGCACCATCACCCGATCGCTAATCTGCATGACCAAGCGCATGTCGTGCTCGATCAACAGCACGGTAACGCCGTCCGCGCGGATGGCGAGTAGATCTTCCCGCAAGCGAGCCCGTTCGGAGGCGTTGAGGCCCGCCGCCGGCTCGTCGACCAGCATCAGCAGCGGATCCGCGGCCAGCGCGCGGGCCAGCTCGACGCGCCGCCGATCGCCGAAGGCCAGATCGCGCGCGTACGTATTTGCAAGCCGCGTGAGGTCGAGCCGTTCGAGAACCGCCCGCGCGCAGTCGAGCGCGCGCCGTCCACTACGCCGTGACGCCGGCAGCGCAAGCAGATCGCTCGCCAGGTTCGTGCGCTCGAGGCGGTACGCTCCGGCGACGACATTTTCGAGTACGGTCATGTCCCCGAAGAGCCGCGCGTTTTGAAAAGAGCGGCCCACGCCGAGCGCGGCGATTTGATGGGGTTCCCAGCCGGTGACGTCGCGACCGGCGATCGTTACACGGCCGGAGCTGACGCGGCCGACCCCGCAGATCAAATTGAAGAGCGTCGTTTTCCCGGCGCCGTTGGGGCCGATGAGCGACGTGAGGCGGCCGGTCTCCAGAGCAAAGCTGACGCCGTCGACTGCGATCAGGCCGCCGAAACGTTTGCTGACGTTGTCGACTGCCAGGCGCGGCGCTGTCGCACCCTCGTTCGGGGCCGGCGTAGCCGGGCCGGCAGCAACTCTCGCAGCGTCCGGCGCCGATGGCAGAAGCGGCAAGGAACGCGGGCGCCCGCGCAGGATGATGCCGGCCAGGCCGCGCGGGAACGCAATGACGATCGCAATGACCGCAACGCCGTAGATGACCGGGCGCCAGTTCTCGAGGTTGTGACCGTAGATGTTCGAGATGCCGATCAGCATGGCGCCGAGAATCGCTCCCGCGACGCCGCCCGCACCACCCACGACGACCATTAGCAGCAAATCGATCGAAAGCGAGACGCCGACCGCGTTCGGGTCGACGACGCCCAGATACGAACTGTAGAAGGTGCCGGCTAGCCCGGCCAGAGCCCCCGCGAACGTGAAGGCCACGATCTTCGCACGGCGCGTCGGTACGCCCAGCACTTCGGCCGCGAGCTCGTCGTTGCGAAGCGCTTCGAAAGCGCGCCCCGTACGCCCCCGCAGCATGTTGGCCGTCAGGAACACGACCACGGCGACCATTCCCCAAGCGTACCAAAAGGCAGCGCCCCCGCTGATGGAAAGCGATCCGAACTGCGCGAACGGAATATTGTCCAGGCCGCTGGCGCCGCCGAGCGCTTTGCTTTCCCGAAATAGGCCGACCGCGATCAAGCCGAAAGCAAGCGTTGCCATCGCCAGGTAGTGGCCCCGAAAACGCAGAGCGATAAAGCCCAGGAGCAGCCCCAAAGCGGCGGCGAGCAGCGTTCCGAGCAGCGTCGCTAGCAAGAACTCCAGCCACACCGGAATCCAAGCCGGCCACGTCGCCGCCGTCATCAAGAACCCGAGCGTGTACGCGCCGATTCCGAAGAAGCCCGCTTGTCCGACGGAAATTTGCGCGACGTTGCCGAGCAGAATCGAGAGGCCGATTGCCGCGACCGCATAGATTGCCGCGTAGGTGCCGGCTTGCAGCAGCGTCGCATCGCGGGCCGCCACGACGCCGAACAAGACGACGAGGCCGGCGATCACCCAGAGCAGGCGCGCTTCGGCGCGCAGGCGCCCGCTCAATCGCGCACGGCCCGGCGCGAACCGAGCAAACCTTGCGGACGAACCAGCAGCATCGCGAGCAGCAACGAGTAGACGACGGGATCCGCAATCCCGTAGGAAAAGGGTGCCTCGAGCAGTTGCTCTAGAACGCCGACGAACAGGCCGCCAAGCGTGCAGCCGATGGGCGAGTCGAGTCCCCCGACGATCGCTCCGACAAAACCCTTGATCGAGATCGCAACGCCGGCGGCACCGCCGACGAGCGTAATCGGGCCGATGATCGTGCCGCCGAACGCGGCTAAGGCGATCGCGATCGCGACGCTGATGGCGCGCGCGCGGTCGACGTCGATGCCGACCAGTCGCGCCCCGAGCGGATTGTCGGCCGCGGCGCGGATTGCCTTACCGTATGTCGTCCGCTCGAAGAAGAACCACAGGGCCGCGAGCGCGGCCGCAAGCAGTCCGACGACCCAAATCTGCTGCGCCGCGATCTCGACGCCCCCGGCATGCCATACCACATCGCGGTCGCCGCCGCTGAAGAAGGGCAGCGGCTGGGGCAGGCTGCCCCAAATCAGCGCGTGACCGTAGAGCAGGACGTAGACGGTGCCGATGGTGGCGATGGTCGCGGTCAGCTCGCCCGAACGCTCGGCGGGGCGGATCACCAGCCGTTCGAAGAGCAACCCGATCGCAAAGCCTGCAGCGGTCGCCAAAGGCAGTGCCACTAATACGCTGAGGTGGCACGCGGAAACGGCCGTGTACGCGAGCAGCCCGCCGAGAATGACGAATTCGCCCTGCGCAAAGTTGATGACGCGGGTCGCGCGCAGGATGATATGAATCCCGAGCGCGACCAAAGCATAGCCGCTGCCGACCGTTAGACCCGCCAGCACCAACTGCAAGAGCTGCTGGAGCATTCGTCGCGTCTACGTCGAACGAAGCGGCGTTCTCCTCTCCTTCCTAAGGAGTCCGATCGATGCGTTTTTCTCTTATGTCCGCCGGTTTGCGGGCGCTAGCCGCGACCAGCGTCGCCGCAATCGCCGCGACCGGCTTGCCCGGTTCGGCCGCGCCGAGCGGCCGGCCGGTCGTCATCGGCGCCATCCTCTCGGAAAGCGGGCTCTACGCGCCGCTCGGCGAGCCCGAGCGCAACGCCTTGCAGCTCGCGGAGAAGGACATCAATGCCCACGGCGGCATCGATGGCCGTCCCGTTCAAATCGTGATCTCGGACGACGAGGGGAAGGCCGACACGGCGGCCCAGCTCGCAACCAGCTTCGTTGGGCAAAACGTCGCGCTGATCGTCGGAGGAACGCTGACCGCGACCTCCGCCGCGATTAGCCGCGTGACCTCAAGTTCCAAGATCGCGCAAGTCTATATGACGCCCACGAGCCAGCTCTGGAATGCGAAGGCCGGCATCGTAAAGTACTTGTTCGAGGCGACCCCCCGAAACGAGCTCGAGGCGGCCAAGCTGCTAGGCTTCGCCAAGACGAAGCTGGCCGCCAAGCGCATCGCGATCCTGCACGACGACGGCGCCTACGGATCGCAGGGCACGCTGATCGTGCAAGGCGAGGCCAAGACTCAGGGGCTCGACGTCGCCGATGACGAGGCGTTCCCGATCGGCGCGAGCGACGTCACGGCGCAATTGACGAAGATCAAGTCGAGCGGCGCGGACACGATCGTCATCTGGACGGCGTCGCCCACGGCTGCGATCGCGGTACGCCAGATCCGGCAGCTCGGAATCAAGATGAACGTGATCGGATCGACCGGAATCGTTTCCGATAACTTTTTACGGCTGACGGGCAAGGACGGCGAGGGCGTCTACGCCGACGTCGATCTCAACTTCACGCACCCCAACCAGCAGCAAGAGACGTTTCTGCGCGCATACCGCTCGGCTTACGGAGCGCGCCCTTCCAACTTCGCCTCGTTTGCGTGGGATGCCGCGCACATCGCCGCCCTTGCGCTCGACCAGTCGCATTTTACGTTCGACGGGGATACGGTCTCGGCCGCACTCATCGCGCTCAAACCCTACGCGGGCACGACCGGAACGTACAAATTCAGCGATTCCGATCATAACGGCTTGAGCCTAGCCGACGTCCATATCGCGATCGACCGCAACGCGGTGTGGTTTACGCTCTAGAACCGGGCCGGAGCGCCATGGCCCGTGACGGTGCGTGACGCTAAAAAAAGTAGCGCTCGATGAAGCCGCGATAGGGCGATCCGTCGGCCTCGAATCCGGCCTTGGCAAGCCGCTCCAACGCTCCACGGGCATCTTCGCCCGCGCGCTCGCTTGCCACGATCGCTGCGACGACTGCGGCACGCGTTCCGGCCGCACAGTGAATGACCGCCGGTCCGTCTCCCGCATCGAGTGCTTCGCGGATACGGCGCACGTGTTCCGCGCGCAGCGTCAGGCCGGTGAACGGCACTTCGCTGTACGCGATGCCGCTCGGCACCTTGGGAGCCTCGGGCTCGTCGAGTTCGTCGGCCGGGCGGACGTTGATCAGCGTGCGAATGCCGCGCTCCGCGAGGCCGGCCAGCTCCTCGTCAGTGGGTTGGCCGGCCACGATGATTCCGTCGATCTGCGTCTCATTCTTCATCGGGCGCTCTTACGACGGGGCGTCGCACCTACCATTCGCGCCCGGTCACGCCGTGCGCGGCGCGTCGCTAACAGTGGTGTGAGCAACACGTTAGAGTGAGCGCGGAAGGCAGGCGCGTCATGGTCCGGGCCAAGAACCGCCCGCCCTTCCGGCGAAGACGGCCCCAATGAAGAGGCGGATGACTCATGGGATCGCGTCGCTCGGGGCTGTGCTGGTGGCGCTTATCGTTGCGGCCTGTCAAGGAAACCTCGGCTCAGGACCTGGCTTGCCGCAGGGGCCGCAACCCGGAGTCACCCCCGGCGGGGCAGGCGCGACCTACCCGCAGCAAAGCCGGGCCCAGACCCTCGAGGGCGCCGTCTACCTGACCAAGGACCTGGATTCGATCCCGCTCCCTACCGTCGGGGGCTTCTCGGTCGAGATCAACCTCACGCCGGCCTCGCCCACTCCCGCCGCCAGCGGTTCCGCGGCGCAGCGGCAGCCACTATCCGCGGCCAAGCTGGGAACTCCGACTCCCGGTCCCTCGACGACGCCCACACCGCAGCCGACGCCGATCGTGGCTGGACACGGCACCCCCAAACCGTCGCCGAGCCCGGCCGGAACGAAGATCGAGACGAAAGTGACGATCTATCCCGACGATGCGCCGGCGGCGCCGACGCCGCAGGCGACGGGAAACGTTCAAACGTTCTTCCAACGCCGCGCCGTCGTGCGCGCCTACTTGATGCCGCACGGCGACGTCACGCTTCCTTCGCTCGCCGCCGCGCAATTCACGATTCCAAGCAGCGAGCAGACTACCGGGCGCGGTTGGACCGTAGCGCTTTACGTGAATTCGAAGCATCGCAAAGAAAAGTTGCTCGTCTCCGATCCGGAGGCGGAGCTTTCCGACGATGTCGTGAGCGCGCACGACGGGGGCGATCCGATCAAGCTCACCAAGAATACGGGCTACGTCGTCCTGCTCTTCGGCGACGCGCTGGCCCAGACGCCGGCGCCGTATCAGAGTTATCCCGGTGCGGGCATGATGCCGGGACAGACGCCCTACCCGGCGCCTGGTGTGCCGGGAGCGCCCGCCGTTCCGACGTTCCCGGGCGCGACGTATCCGCCCGGTCAGCCCGGCGCAACCTATCCGCCCGGCTCGACTCCGTATCCGCAACCAACGTTTCCGCGTTGACGCCGACGCCGATGTCATGATACGGTAGGCCGAGTCAGCTACGCCGCATTTGTTAGCATTGAAGAAAGGAGGAGCATCTTGGTACGTTCGTTGACGCAGATCCTTACCGCCGCAGGAAATCCGTGCGGGATGTTCCTTGCTGGAAACACGTCTGACATGCGGAGATGCATGCGGCTTCGAACGCGTTAGCAATTTCTAGCGCATCGTGGCACGTAAGGCCTCCGCAAAAAATGCGGGGGCCGTTTTCTTTTCTCCGTACGTCATCTTTCGATTGGAGGCGATCGTGAATCTCGATTTGCTCTCACTAGCTCGAAGTCGTCATACCGATCTGCTGCGCGAGGCCGCGTTGGAACGCGCGGCGCGAGACGGCCGGCGCGCCCGCGGACGGCTACGGCTTGGTTTGGCGCGCGCCGCCCGCGCGATCGGGCGCGCGTGGTTCGTGCTGGGCGACGTGCTCGCCGGGGCGGCCCAATAGAAGCCCCGGCCGGCGCGCCGCACGGCGGCAGGAGGCCCGCCGTGCCGTGCTATACTCAGTTCCGCCTTGCCGGGGGTCGGGCTCCACGCAACGCGAGCCTACGAACCCCGCCAGGACCGGAAGGTAGCAACGGTAAGTGGACCCTTGCGTGTGCCGCGGATAACCTGGCCCCCGACCGGGCTTGAACCCGACCCACTTCCGGCCCACAGCCGGGGGTTGTCTTCCGATGAGGTACCGAACCCCCGAGCCATGCCTGTTAATCTGGTTACCGCCGGGCTCGCCTTAGGCGTCGCCGTCCTCTCGATCGGCCTCTACCATCTGACGTTCGTCGGCCCGCGCGTTCGCGCGCTTTCGAATGCCCTGGAGGGGGAACCGGCCGCCGAGGGCAGCGATGGCGATTCCTTGGGCCGGTTGCGCCTGGTCCTGACCAATTTCGCCAAGAGGACCGACGAGCGGCTGGACGAACTCGAACACGTTGCGCGGCGGGACATCCACCGCGTCGGCTTCGTGCGCTATAACTCTTTTAGCGATGTTGGTTCGGACCTTTCGTTCACGCTGGCGCTACTCAATGAGGAAGGTGACGGTGTGGTGATCACGAGCATTTACTCTCGAGAAGAAACCCGTACGTACGGCAAGGCCGTGCGCCGCTTCGTACCGCAGCAGGGCGCCTCAAAGGAGGAGCAGGCCGCGATCGCGATGGCGCGAAGCGGCGCCTCTTCGTGAAGGCCGGCCGCCCCGGCAGCGGATACCTCGTTAAGATCCTTGTGCCTGCCGGATATCGCGTCTTGCGGCTCGAGTTCACCCGGCGGCACATTGCCTTTGCGATTGCGGCATTCGTCGCATCGGTCGGCACGATCTCGGGCTATTACGTCGGATCCCTTCGCCATGCCGAAGCGAGCGTGCGCGATCTGCGCGATTTGACCAACGATCAGCGCGCTCGCTTAGAGCACATCGGCGCTCGAGCGGGCGAGCTCGACAGCGAACTTCAGGCGCTCGAGCACCAAAACGATCAAATCCGTAAGCTGATCGGGGCCGGTGCAACGCCTCCGAAAGCTCCGGCTCCGGCGCGTGCCAGCACCGCGCCGCACGACAGCCGCGAATCGTTGCGCGCCGTCGACTCCTTTGCAGCTGTTGCGATACGCATCGAGCGTTTGAGCGAAGACTCCGCGCGAGCACGAAGCGAAGGCGACCGGCTGCGCGGCCTCGCGCTTCGCGTGCTCAACATGCGCCGGCTCGAAAGCTTGGCGCGCTCGCGCATGCTGGCCGAGATTCCGTCGATCAACCCGGCCGGAAACGCAGGGATCGCTTCGGCGTTCGGCTGGCGCCTGGATCCGTGGCCCGAATTTCACGCGGGCGTCGACCTCGGCGCAGACTATGGCGACACCGTTCGAGCGGCCGCGGCGGGCACCGTCGTTGCCGCGGGCTGGGACGGTGGCTACGGCATCAAGATCGACATCGACCACGGCAACGGCTACCATACGTGGTACTGTCACCTATCGCGAGCCGAGGTTACTCCCGGTGCGTACGTGACGAAAGCGCAAAGCATCGGCAGCGTCGGCTCGACCGGTGCATCGACCGGTCCGCACCTCCACTATCAGATCATGCTTGCCGGCAAGGCTATCGATCCGGCGCCGTATCTGAACGGCGTTCCCGAGAAGGTCTTAGCCGCGCTCAAGTAATCGGAGCCTTCCGCGCCGAAGCATTCGGAGTGGATTCTTTACCCTGCGCCATTGGAACCGCTGTCGGCTTGTTGCTCAAAGTATTTTGGCTTCTGATGTTGGTGTATGCCCTCGTATCGTGGGTGCCGAGCCTTCAAGGCGGCTGGAGTTCTTACGTAGCACGCATCGTCGAGCCGGTGCTCGTTCCGGTGCGCCGCATCATCCCGCCCCTCGGCGGGCTCGATGTCGCTTTTCTCGTCGTCATCCTTCTGGTCGGTTGGCTGATGGCAGCCATTCCGCGCGCCGTCTGCCCTTTGTATTGACGCCGGCATGATCGCTCCGCGAACTGGGTCCGACTTGCGCGTCGCGACCAACATCCGCAATTTCTGCATCATCGCGCACATCGACCACGGTAAGACGACGCTCTCCGATCGCCTCATGGAGATCACGCGCACCGTCGGCGGCCGCCAAATGGAAGACCAGCTGCTCGACGCGATGGACCTCGAGCGCGAACGCGGCATTACGATCAAGATGCACCCGGTGACGCTCGAGTACCGGGCGCGGGACGGCGCGACCTATGCGCTGAACTTCATCGACACCCCCGGTCACGTGGACTTTTCATCCGAAGTCTCGCGTTCGCTCGCCGCCTGTGAAGGCGCGCTGCTCGTGATCGACGCGGCTCAGGGAATCGAGGCCCAGACGCTCGCCAACTACCACTTGGCGCTCGAGAACAACCTGACGATCATTCCGGTCATCAACAAGATCGACTTGCCCGCTGCCGACCCCGAACGCGTCAAGAAGGAGATCGAAGAGCTCCTCATCATCGAAGGAAACGACGCGATCCTCGCGAGCGCGAAGGAAGGCATCGGGATCGACGCGATCCTGGAGGCGATCGTGCAGCGTATCCCGCCGCCTTCGGGACGCGACGACGTGCTGCGTGGCCTCGTTTTCGATGCGCAATTCGACTCCTACCGGGGCGTCGTTTCCTACGTGCGGATCGTCGACGGAAAGCTCCGCCCGGGCGCGCGCTTCATGTCGATGGCGCAGAAGAAAGTGTACGAGTGTACCGAGGTCGGCGTCTTCAAGCCGGAGATGCGCAAGGTTCCCTCGCTCGAGCTGGGAATGGTCGGCTACGCAATCGCGAACATTCGATCGCTCGGTGACATCGACGTCGGCGACACGATCACCGAGGCGGGCAACCCAGCGACCGAAGCCCTACCGGGCTACAAGCCGATCGTGCCGATGGTGTACTGCGGCCTGTACCCCAACGAAGGGGTTGAGGTCTCCGAGTTGCGCGAAGCGTTGGAGAAGCTGCAGCTCAACGATTCGGCGCTGCACTTCGAGCCGGAGTCGTCGATCGCACTCGGTTTCGGTTTCCGCTGCGGCTTTCTCGGCCTCTTACACATGGAGATCGTTCAGGAGCGCCTCGAGCGAAACTATAACCTCGACCTGATCGCGACTTCGCCTTCGGTTCTCTTCCGTGTGACGCTGACCGACGGCACGGTCGCGATGATCGACAATCCGGCCAAGCTGCCGGTGCGCGACAAAGTCGCGATGACCGAAGAGCCCTACGTCCGGGCGACGATCGTCTCGCCGCCCGACTACGTCGGGACGATCATGGATCTGACGCAGAGTCGCCGCGGGACGCTGGGCAACATGGAATACTTGCATGACGGCCGCGTCATCCTCACCTACGACCTTCCGCTGGCCGAGTTGATCGTCGACTACTTCGATCAATTGAAATCGCGTACCAAAGGCTACGCCTCGCTCGACTACGAGCCGACAGCCTACCGCGAAGGCGACCTCGTGAAGCTCGAAATCCTCATCAACGGCGAGCCGGTCGACGCGCTGTCGTTCATCGTGGCGCGCGATCGGGCGGCGAGCCGCGGGCGAGCGCTCGTCGAGCGACTCAAGGAGCTTATTCCGCGGCAGCTCTTCGACGTCCCGATTCAGGCGGCTCTGGGGGGCAAGATCGTCGCGCGCGAGACCGTCAGTGCGATGCGCAAGAACGTTTTGGCGAAGTGCTACGGCGGGGACATCACGCGCAAGCGCAAGCTCCTGGAGAAGCAGAAGGTTGGCAAGGAACGAATGAAGCGCGTGGGCCGCGTCGATCTCCCGCAGGAGGCGTTCATGGCGGTCTTAAGGTTAGAGGACGACTAGCCCAGCATGAATACTATTGAAGACACGATCAAGGCGATCGACGCCATGGCTGCCTCGCTGCTCCTCACCGAGTACGCCTCATCCCGCCCCGATCTGATCGAGCTTTACGAGCGTGCCAAGAGCAAGCAGTGGAGCGCCGCCGATTTGCCATGGGAAACGCCCTATCCGGCGCGCGGCTTGTTCGTCGACGAGCGCATGCTCTCGCTTTACGGCACGCCATACTACCAGGCGATGTCGCCCGTGCGGCGCGCTGAGTATAACCGGCTCGAGACCGCCTGGGTGCTCAGCCAGTTCATGCACGGCGAGCAGACCTCGATGCTGGTCTGCGGACAGCTGATGGCGGCGCTTCCCGAATTGGACGCCAAGTTCTACGCGGCCAGTCAAGGCTACGACGAGGCGCGCCACACCGAGGTTTACCGGCGCTACGTCGGCGAGCGGTTGGGGCTCGTTTACGAGATCGACGAACAGCTCCGCTTTCTTTGCGATACGGCGCTCAAAGCGCCGGACTGGGCGATGAAGCTGGTCGCAAACCAGGTCGTGATCGAAAGCCTCGCGCTCGGGGCGTTCAAGACGCTGTTCGAGGCCGCGCAGGACACTCTGCTTGCGGAGCTGCTGGCGCGCGTGATGCAAGACGAAGCACGGCACATCGCCTTCGGGCGCCTCGCGCTCGAGCGCGCGCTCGTCGAATGCGATGAGCCGACGCGGGCGCGTTATGAAGATTTCCTAGCGACCTGCACCCAGATGATGTATTACGGCTTCTTTCCGGCCGCCGTCTTTCGCGATCTCGGTTTGGATGACGTACCGCAGTTGCGCGCCTACGTCAATGCGAGCGAGCAGCGTCGCCTTTTTCGCAGCAACCTCTTTCCCCAGCTGATCCCAAGCGCGCGTTCCATCGGGCTGATCACGGATCGCACGATCGGGCGCTATCGCGCGCTCGGGATCGACGTCGCTTGACTGCCGGCGCGGGCCAATGCGACGTGAACGACGGGAACGGGAGCGTATCGTGAGGCGGTTTCTCTGTTTATCCGTGCTCTTGGGCGCGATGCTGGCGGGCGCCGCGGGCCGCGGCGTGGCGGCGGATTCCATCTCGCCATACGAGAGCTTCGTCAAGAGCGCTACGGCGCAGCACGGGCTCTTCACCGTTTGGCATAGGGAGGGCAAAGTCTATCTCGAGCTAACTGCGGCCCAACTCGACCACGATTACGTCCAGACGATCGTGCCCGCCAATGGTTTGGGCGGCCGCGGCCTGATTTGGGGCAACACCGACAACCTGCCGGCCGAGCTCGTCCGTTTCGAGCGCGCCGGAAACGCCGTTGCGATCGTGTGGCTCAACGCGTCTTTCGTGTCGCCCACCTCCGCGGCTGGGTCGCAAGCCATCGCGCATTCCTTCGCGCGCTCGATCGTCGGGCTCGCTCCGGTCGTGGCAACCGACCCCAAGACCGGCGACATCGTCATCGATGGGGCTCCCTTTCTCGACGATCAGCTCAACCTCAAGAACGCGTTACGCGCAAGCGCGCGCTCCGGCGATAGCAAGGCCGCACCGTACGCTCTGAACAAGGAACGAACCTACTTCGGAGCGACCAAGGCCTTCCCGCGAAACGTCGTCATCGACGTCTATCAGGACTGGTCCTCGGAGGGTGAACGCGCTTACGAGGGAGCCGCGGGGGATCAGCACCTTTTCGACCTCGTCCCCGACCCGCGCCACGTGCAGATGCGCGTGACCTACAACATCGCGGACCCGCCGAGTTCACCGGACTATCGTCCGCGCCTAGCCGACGATCGCGTCGGCATCTATGACGATATCTATCTAGAGTTCGACGACGACCACGTGCTCTCGCGCAAGCTGCGCTATATCGTCCGTTGGGATTTCGATCCGGCCGACCCGAGCAAACTCTCCCCCGCCAAGCACCCGATGATCTTTTATCTGAGTAATACGATCCCCGAGGCCTACCGGCCCGCGATCAGCGGCGCGGTGCTGGCGTGGAACGCGGCCCTCGAAAAGATCGGGATCAGCGACGGCATCCAAGTTCGAGCGCAGCCCGACGACCCCAACTGGGATCCGGACGACATCCGCTACAACGTGCTGCGCTGGGTCACCGAGTACCGCCCCAGCTTCGGGGCCGATTCGCAGACGCTGTACGATCCGCGGACGGGCGAGGAGTTTCGTACCGGCATCCTGATTTCGGCCGACGTCCCGCTCAATGCGCTGCGCTCCTGGACCTATTTGGTCGATCCCGTGCGCTACGGCCGCTCGACGGATCCGATGCCGCAAGCGTTTCGCGACGGCGTGATTCGCGCCACCATCCTGCACGAGACCGGGCACAACTTGGGCATGCAACACAATTTCATCGGATCGATGGCCTACACGGCCAAGCAGTTGCAGGACCCGGGCTTTACCTCAGGCTTCGGCGTGGCGTCGACGGTCATGGAGTACGCGCCGCTCAATCTTTGGCCGCAGCCATACGGGCAAGGCGACTTCTCGCAATTGGTTCTGGGACCGTACGACTATTATGCGACGCACTGGGCCTACGCGACCATTCCGGGGGCGCAGACGCCGGCCGACGAGTTGCCCACGCTGCAGCGCTGGGCGTCGGCCTGGTCGGACCCACGCTACCGGTATGCCTCCGACGAAGATGCCTCGTGGGGCAACGGTCATGCCGCGGATCCGCGCTCGAACCAAGGCGACCTGACCGACGATCCGCTAGCCTGGTGCACGGTCCAAATGAAGATGCAGCGTGACTTGCTGCAGCATTTGGACCAGAACTTTCCGCATGCGGGCGAGGCGTTCGAGAGCGAGACCGACGCGTTCACGTACCTCCTCGCTCACTACGGTCAGGCGGCGATGCTGCCGACGCACTTCATCGGCGGCCAATACCTCTCGCGCGCACACGCCGGCGACCCGCACGCGGACCTTCCGGTTCAGGGAGTCCCACGCAACGAACAGCGCCGTGCATTCGCGATTCTCGATCGATATCTGTTCGCAGCCGATGCCCTGCGCTTCGCTCCGACCGAGCTCGAGCGGCTGGGATATAGCGAGTGGGCCGGTTATGGATACTACGAGTTCGAAGGCTACGGAAATCTGCCGGAGTGGGCCTACCAACCGCCGGCCCGCCACGACCTCCCCGTCGCCGAAGAGATCGGCGACCTGCAGGGCCGCGCGATCGCACAAATGTTCCAGCCGCTGGTTTTGGCGCGCCTCGCGGATGGACCCCAAGATCCGCACGATCCGATGCGCCTTGCGGACCTCTTCGCATGGATGCACCAAAGCGTTTACCGCGAGTTGCGTGCGCCACGCGTGGCGTCAATCGAGCCCCTGCGCCGGACGCTGCAGCAGCGCTATCTGCGAACGCTGATCGGGCTCGTCACCGCTCCCGCATCTGGAACCCCCGACGACGCCCGCGCGCTAGCACGCGCGGACCTGATCGCGATCGGGAACGAAGCACAACGTGCCCGCGCTTCGCAGCAGCTCGATGCGGCCACGCGCGCTCACCTCGCATGGCTCGCCGCACAGGCTCGCTTCGCGCCTCACGCCCAGGGGTCGTCGGGACCCTCGTAAACGTTTCCGTAGAGGCCGGCGGCCGGCGGAAGCGGTTCCGCCTCGATTGCGTCCGTCGTCGCGTTGACCGTCGCGCTTACTTCGGCTCGCAGTGCAGCGAGCGCAGCCTCGTTGATGACGCCCGCCTCGACTAGGCGGCGCTCGAAGCGCGGCACGGGGTCGAGCTTACGCTGGGTCTCGACCTCCTCGCGCGAACGGTAGGTGCGATCGTCGTCGTCGGTCGTGTGCGATAGGAAGCGATAGCATTGCGCTTCCACGAGCGTCGGACCGCCGCCGTTCGCGGCGCGGTCGCGCGCCTCGCGGACCGTCTGATAAACGGCGATCGGGTCGAAACCGTCGACGATCTCGCCCCGCATCCCATATCCGCCGGCTTTAGCGGCGACGTCCTGATTGACCATCTGTTTGGACTGCGGGGTCGAGATCGCCCAGCGGTTGTTCTCGCAGACAAAGACGACCGGCAGCCGGTGGATCGCGGCGAAGTTCATGGCTTCATGCCACTCGCCTTCACTCGTCGCTCCCTCGCCGTGCTGACAGAAGACCGCGCGGCCCGTTTCCTTGAGGTATTTCAGTTTGTAGGCAGCGCCTACGGCGTGCGCGCACTGCGCGGCGATGATCGAGCTGATCGATGCAATGCCAAGGCCTTTGGCAGTAACGTGATTGATGATCGAGCGCCCGCCGGTGCGATCGGTCACACGAGCGAACTGCGAACGAAAGAGGTCTGCAAGCGGAAAGCCGCATGCCAGCAGGATGCCCGTATTGCGGTAGTAGGGATACAAGAGGTCTTGTCCGCGCTCGAACGCGAGACCGGTGCCCGCCTGCGCCGCTTCGTGACCTTCAGACCCCATCGCAATGGCAATCTTGCCTTGCCGATTGAGTTGAAAGCCACGGCTGTCGACCGCGCGCTGCAGAAGCATATTACGCAGCAGCGTAAGTGACTGTTCGTTCGTGACCGCGGGCATATTCGCGACGGCTGTGTCTGACATGCATCCAAGTAATCGGCGCCTCGCTGCGCGAGACCTCGCAAGGCCGCGCGATTGGCCCATCGGCCACTTTACACGCGGTGCCGTGCAGCAGTATAATATGGGCGTCTCGAGACACAAACTGTACGCCGCCGAGGAGGGCGATTGAGCTCGCAAGATCCACCGGGGCAGGTAGCCGGGACGCGCAGACGCGCTCAGCGCAGAGGGTAATCGCGTAGCGAACCCAAGGCCAAGACGGGGGCTGCCCGTTACGGGCAAGTCGCGCAAGTTCCGCGAACACAACGATACCGACGCCGTGCGATGCGCGGCGTCGGTCTTTTCTAGGCTACCGAAGGGTCGGTAAACGGCCCGTCTAAGAGGAGCGCGGTGGTTGACCGGTCGTTGCCGCGGTGAGGGCGGAAGCGCGCAAGCCCTACGACATCGAGAGCTTGACGAATGTTGCCGTACGCGTCTTCGCCGAACGCGGCTATGACGGCGCGTCGATGGACGACGTGGCGCGCGCGGCGGGCATCACCAAGGCCAGCATCTATCACCACGTCACGGGCAAGGAAGCGTTGCTCGGGCGCGGCCTGCGCCGCGCTCTCGACGCCCTTTCGGCCATCCTGGAAGAGCCCGGGTCCAACCGCGGAAGGGCCGGCGCCCGACTCGAGCACGTGGTTCGACGCGTGGCCGAAGTGACGTTCGATTTGCTGCCCGAGCTCAGCGTGCTCTTTCGGATTCGCGGTAACTCGCCGACCGAATTGGAAGCGCTGGCGCACCGTCGCCGCTTCGATCGGACCGTCGCGAGCCTGGTGCGGCAAGCGCAGAACGAGGGCAGCGTCCGCTCCGACATCGACCCGGGCGTAGCGACGCGCCTTATTTTCGGCATGTCCAACTCGACCGTGGAGTGGTTCCGAGCGGACGGGCGTTCGTCGCCCGGCGAGCTTGCAGATGCGATTTGCAAAGTGGCCCTCGGCGGGTTGAAGATTTGACTCGGGGGCCTAGGGCGCGGTAAACTGGAGGCTGCACCAACCGTTTGGTAGGGAGAAAAGCGTGGCCATCAGCGTTCAGATCCCCGAGCTCGTGGTTCCGGCCGGCGGGTTCGCGCCCGCGCCGCCCGTCCCGCAGCCCAACATCTATCCGATGGAGTGGCGCGTCGAGACGCCCAAGCTGGCCGAGATCTACGAGCGCTCGAAGCGCACGCTGTACAATCCCTCCGATTTTCCATGGGACGAGTTGCGTCCCGAAGATTTCACGCCCGAACAGCGGATCGGGATCATGTATTGGTATGCCGTGCTCGCCAACTTCGACGGCTCGGGTCCGGCCGTTTTCGCCAAGGCCACGATTCACGCGTTCGAGCAGCACACCGAAGATCCGATCCGCAAGTGTTTTTTCTCGATCACGCGCGACGAAATGAACCACGAGGAGTGTTGTCAGCGCGCGATTCAGAAGCTCATCCCCGGCGGGCCGCTCGACTTCACGCCGACGACGGATCTGGAACGTGCCGCAATCAATAACATCCAATGGCTCTACCACAACGGTGGCCGCTACTGGTCTGGGTACAGCGCTTCGCTCGACAAGTATCCGCTAAGCGTGCTCTTCACGTCGTTCATGATGGGTGAAGTCGCGAGCTCGACGCTCTTTTTCGGTATGTCGAAGAAGGCGACGCATCCGGTGTTCAAGGAGATCTTCCGCAAAGTCGGCCAAGACGAAGCGCGCCACCTCGCGATCTGCTTGACGATCCTCGAGAAAGATTGGCCTGGACTCTCGGAAGAGTACAAGCAGTTGATCACGAGGCAACTGCGCGCCGGCTTCGTCTTCCTTTCCATGATCCTGTGGGAGCCGCCCAATCAGTTCTGGGAGATCCCGGACTACTTTCTTCCCAACCATCGCGTGCTCGTCGAACACGCTCGACGCGGCGGCCTCGGCGTCCTGACCTACGAAGAGCAAGCCGACAACTGGCGGCTGGCGCTTGCGCGCGTTCGAGCGATCGTCGAGGAGTGGGGCATCGCTTTTCCTGCGATTCCCGAGCTCGACCTCGACGGCGTCGATGTCGGAGACATCGGCCCCGAAGACATCATTCCGGTCTTCTAGGCGTCCCTGCGCCGCGCCGTCGAGGTCTGGCCGCCAAAACCCAAGCTAAGATGTAGCGCTGCGACGATGGGCTGACCATCGCTGAATGCACAATGCTTTTGGGCTGTAGTTAGTCCATTGTCGAATGCCCGCGGGCTCGCATGGCATTACGCTAACCATCAGGCCCATTGCTTGGGGGAGAATAATTGTTTCTAGCGGACGCTAGCCCGTACGCCGCCGCACCAAGCTTCTTAAACTCAGGCGACACGGCGTGGCAATTGACGGCCGCGACCTTCGTCGGCATACAAAGCATCCCAGGCCTTGCGATCCTTTACGGGGGCGTCGTCAAGAAGAAGTGGGCGCTGAACTCGGCGGTGATGTGCTTCTACGCCTTCTCGATCGTGTTGCTGGTCTGGGTGCTCTGGGCCTACAATATGTCGTTTGGCGATCCGCTGAAGATTCCAGGCCCGCCTTTCTTGCAAGCGACGGTCGGCGTCCCGCATCCGGCAGTGCTTCCCGATGCCGAAATCGGTCAGGCGAACATCCCGCTCGCGGCGAGCGGCATGCCCAGCCTGCGCTTCGCGGGATCGGCCATGATCTTTTTCCAGTTCGTGTTCGCGGCGATCACGCCAATCCTCATCGCCGGCGCCGTGCTAGCGCGCATGAACTTCAGGGCATGGATGATCTTCGTCCCGCTTTGGACGACGTTCGTGTATTCGGTCGGCGCATTTATGTTGTGGGGCGGGGGTTGGCTCGCTCAGCTGGGTGCTGTCGACTATTCGGGCGGATACGTCATTCATTTGGCGGCCGGCGTGTCAGGCTTTGTCGCCGCAGCGGTCGTCGGACCGCGGCTTCTCGAGGATCGAAGGGACTTCGAACCAAACAACCTGATCATGGCTCTAGCCGGTGCCGGCCTTCTGTGGCTCGGATGGAACGGCTTCAACGGCGGCGATCCGTACTTTGCCAATGCCGACGCTGCAGCGGCGGTTCTCAACACGAACATCGCGACCGCGCTCGCGCTCTTGAGCTGGCTCGTGCTCGACATGGTCGCAACCGGCAAGCCCAATGCCGTCTCGATGATCAACGGGGAAATCGTGGGTCTGGTCGCGATCACGCCCTGCGCCGGGTTTGTCAACGGGTACGGCGCAATCGCCGTCGGCTTGATCGCCGGCATCATCGCCTGGTTCAGCATGAACAAGCTCGGCAAGACCAACCTCATGAAGCGTGTCGACGACACCCTCGGCGTCATTCACACGCACGGCGTGGCGGGTCTTGTCGGGGGGCTGTCCGCCGGCATCTTCGCCGATCCGAGGATGCTCGAGTACGTCAGCATCGACAAGAAGACCAGCGCGGTCTCGGTGACGGGTCTGTTGTACGGCAATCCCAAGCAACTCTGGATCCAGTTTCTGGCCGCGTTGACGATCATCGTCTACGACGCGATCGGAACGTTCATCATTCTCAAGTTCATATCGCTCATCGTTCCGCTGCGAGCGAGCGATACCGAGGTCGAGGGCGGCGACCTGGCCATACACGGAATCGATCCCGTGCCCATGTACGTACCGCCTGCCGGGGCGGCGATGAAGGCGGCGGGAGGAGCACCGGCGAGCTAATCCCGCTGGAAGGCAACCTTTGTCGAGTCGCTGCGCGTGAGACGGGGGCCGCGTTTTGGGAGGACGCGGCTTCCGTTTTTACTTCCGGGTCGCGCCGCGCACGAAGCCGCTGCGTCCGAGCGGTACCGCCTCCTCGCGCCGGACGCCCTCGATACGGGCGTACGGCGGCGGATGCTCCAGTACGTCCGCGATGAAGTGCAGAACCGAGTTCACCTCGCCCTCCACGTCGATCTCGAGCACCCGCGCCGTTTGCAGGTTGCTGACGGTCCCCGCTACCGGATAGCGCCTCGCGATTTCGATGACGTGCTCGCGAAAGCCAACGCCCTGAACGCGCCCGTGCAGCGTTACGATCGCGCGCGTCATTTGCGGGTCAGGGATCACGTCGTGGCAAAAGGAGGCGCTTCACATGGCCGAACGTACGACGCGCGAAGACGCAACACCTGAGGCGAGCCGCAGCGATGAGTGGACGGCGCGCATCGTGGCCGCGATGCGTGCTCGCGACCGCGCGGCGACGTGGCTCGGCATCGACGTACTCGACGTCCGAGCGGGTTACGCGCAGTGCGCGATGAGCGTCACCGAATCGATGCTTAACGGCCACGACGTGGCGCACGGCGGGCTTATCTTTACGCTGGCCGACACCGCCTTCGCTTACGCCTGCAACGCGCGTAATGACGTCAACCTCGCGCTGGACTGCAGCATCTCGTTCGCGACCCCGGCGCGCTTGGGTGAGCGGCTGCTGGCAATCTGCCAGGAGCGCACCCGCGGCAAGCGCACCGGCATCTACGACGTCACGGTCACGGGAACCGACGGTCGAACGATCGCCGTCTTTCGCGGCACGAGCTATCAGATCAACGCGACGATCTTGCCGGGCGAAGCGCCGTGACCGTCTACGCCGCTACCGCAAACGCGGGGAAGCTGCGCGAGCTGCAACGCATCTTCGCGTCGGCCGGCTGGCGGATCGTGCCGTTCGAAGGCTATGCGCCTGCGCCTGAAGGCGCACGCGACTACGCCGAAAACGCGGCTCTCAAAACGCGCGCGCTGCACGCTCAGCTCGAGGCGGCCGGCGCCGGCCCGGTCGCCGTGCTCGGGGACGATTCCGGCCTCGAAGTCACGGCGCTCGGCAACCGGCCGGGCGTTCTGTCGGCGCGCTACGGAGGCGAAGCGGCAAGCTGGCACGAGCGCCGCGCGTCGCTGCTCGCCGAGCTCGACGCGAGCGGCAGCGCCGATCGTAGCGCGCGCTTCGTCTGCACGCTGCACCTGATCGACCACGAATCGCGTGAGTTCGCTGTCCGCGCCGAGATCGGCGGCCGGATCGCCGTCACGGAACGCGGTGGAGGCGGTTTCTCGTACGACGCAATCTTCGAGTTGCCCGAACGCGGCCTGACCTTCGCCGAATTGACTGAGGACGAAAAGAACGCCGTCAGCCACCGCGCTCGCGCCGCAAAGGCGTTGCTAGAGCTCCTTCGGAAAACAGCGGAAGCGACGGGATGTAGCTCAGCCAGGTAGAGCGCGCCCCTTGGGCGGGTGAGGTCGCAGGTTCGAGTCCTGTCATCCCGATTGGCCGAAATTCGAGGTTATCGCCCGTCTCAATCGAGGAGCCCTACGAACCTGGCAATACGACTTTGAGCCTAATTGTATCACCCTTGGGCTCGACGGCTTCGCCGCTCGCAACATCTTCCCGGCTCATACCTTCGGCCGACGTGTTAGTGCACAGCAAGCCCATTGGCGAAATCCAGACTCGTCTTTGGTCCGGTAAGCCGCTGGATCGGCGGAGCGTTGCCGCTCGAGCCTGCAGCGTAGACGGTCACCGCGGAATCATCGTCGTTCGTTTTCTTATTGCGAAAAAAGTTAGAGACGTAGATGTTGGAACTGGCATCCAATGCGACGTACATAGGCTGCTGAAGCTGCGTGCTCTTGCCCACGATAGTCCGAGTCGGCGCGATGTTACCGTTCGCGCCTGCGGCGTAAATCTTGATACTGACGGAAGGCTTATGAGGCCCCGGATTGCTGACATAGAGGTTGCCGGCGGAATCCAAAGCGACGCCCGTGGGGTCGCCCAAACCCGTATTTGAGCCGCTGATCACCCGAGTTGGCGCCACGTTTCCACCTGAACCCGGAGAAAAAACCAAGATGTCGTCTCCTCCCGCGTTGCCAATGTAGATCTCCCCCGCGTTGTCAACGGCGATGCCCCAGGGACGATTCAATCCCGTACTTGAACCGCTGATTATTTGCATTGGTGCGACGTTCCCACTAGCGCCCTCAGCGTACTCAGCAATGCTGGATGATCCGTAGTTCGTTACGTATATATCGCGGTTTGAGTCGAGCGCGATGCCCATGGGATTGTACAGCTCCGTGTTTGAGCCCGTGATGGTCTGGATCGGCGTTACCGTTCCCGACGCGCCAGCGGGGTAAACGGTCACGCTGGGATTCGACGAGTCGCTAAGCCCGTAATTCGAGACATAGACGTTACCGCTCGTATCAAGCGTGACGTCAGTAGGGTCACTCATTCCACCCGATATGATGTAACTCGGCTTGTTATTATGGTTTGCGCTTGTTGGATAAACGCTAACATAGCCACAGCCATAGCACACGCCGTTCGCGACGTACAAACAGGCTGTCTCTCCGCACGATGCTGCTGTAAGGCTCCGTTGCCCTATCGACCTATTTTGCGGAGGAAGTTGCGAGGCGAGTGGCGCTGCCGAGTTGTTTGAACAACCGACAAATGTAAAGGATGCTAAGACTACGGCAAACGTTGCGGTGGTTCTTAGACGAGGACAATCGATCATGCGATTAGCTCCCGGCAGTAGGAGAGGTACGACGTGCGAAATCGCTGGCTCGGCTCGGAAAGGCGGTGTAGTCGGCAACCACCAAGGCCGCGAGCATCCCTAGGCTGCGGTCCCTTCCGCGGTTCTCGTCCGTGGGGGCTAACCATCCTTACACTCAGGTACCCTGGACGCGATCAGGGAGATGGCGACGCAGCACCCTGACGCGATGTGGTTCGTCAGAAGGTGGAGCGTCGAGACTTCGGCGCCCGACTGAGCGGCCGCTCTTGATTTGCTAGCGCGGCGCTAGGCTAACCGCGGCGCCGGTCTGTTCCCCGGTACCCGTAATCGTCTTGTATGCCGTTCCGCCGCTCGGATAGTGCCAGAGGAAAATCTTGCCGGAAGCGTCCGGGCCGACGACCGTCTTACCGTGAATCCAGGTTTGAATGACGTCCGTCGAACCGCCGAGCGTCGTGGAGCCCACCTCGGTGCCCGTCGTACCGCTGATCGTGTACTGATAGATCGTCGACCCCTCGCTCGCAACGCCCTGATCTTCGACTGTGACGTACGTGCCGTCCCATTGCACGGCGCCGGCGATGACCGGAGGCTGGTTCAGCGAGACGTTCTCGAGCTCGCTGCCGCCGGCAGGCAGCTCGGCGAATTCGAACTGACCGTCCATTTCCGTGCCGTCGACGAAGAGGTTGCCCTGATCGTCGTACGTGCACTTCGAGAACGAAACGAAACTCGGGTCGGTGTAAACCGTCGGCTTACCACTCGGCCCCCCGGCATAGATCGCGACGTTGCCGGTCGCGTCGTCGTCGCCGCCGAGGCTCGCCACGGCGAGGGTTCCCGTCTTGCGGTCGACGGCGCAGCCCCCCGGCGATTGACGCGAATCGACGAACGTCGCTAACGGGCTCGTGGCGCCGTGCGCGTACTCGAAGACCTTCTCCGAGCGGGCGTCCGAGATGAAAACGTCGCCTGCCTTATCGGTACACTCGCCCTCCGGCGCGCCGAAACCGGTCAGCGTACCCTCCAGCTCTCCGCCGCGGTACGAGTAAACAGACACCTCGGCGGGCGAGAGGTTGGAAACGTAGAGCAGATCGTCCCGTTTCGCAGCCGGCGCCATCCACGATCGTGTAGCGGCGGGGACCTTTGCGGCCGCCGCGCTCTGTTGCGAGGGCGCCGACGGCGCAGGCTGCACCTGCGAACCGCCGCATCCGGAAAGCGCAGCCGGCGCGCAAAATGCGAAGGCGAAAACCAGCCGGCGGTTCTTATAACGAAGCTGCCGGTCTGAGGGCAATCTCTTAAGGTGCATCATTCTGATTGCATCCGTTCGTAGCTGCAGTTGCTTCGGGCCACGCTTTGAAAGCACAGGAATCGACTCCTCCATGAAGGTGAACTCCAGACGCGTAGCAGCACAGGATGTAAGAGTGCCGCGCTCACTTAGTTGACCGCGCTCGCCAGGCGTTCGAAGAAGAGCGTGGGCCGGTCATTGAACAGCGAGCGCTCGAACTCCCGATAGCCGAATTTTTGCGCCACGCGGATTGATGCCAAGTTCTCAGGATGAATCAAGCAGACAGTCCGAACCGATTTGAATCGAGCATCGCCCCAAGCAACGGCGGCAGCAACAGCTTCCGTTGCGTAGCCGCGCCCATGAACGCGTGACGCGAACGCCCAACCCAATTCCGGCACGTCTCTCATCAGCGGGTCGATGTCACGCTTGAAATCGGCAAAGCCGACCTCGCCGATGAACTCTCGGCTCGCCTTCTCTTCGACGGCCCAATATCCGAACCGCATCAGCGCCCAATGTCCAGCGTAGACCAGGAGCCGCGACCACGTTTGTTGTTCGCTTGATGGCTTGCCGCCGATGAAACGCGTGACGACCGGGTCGGACCACATTGCAAAAAAAGCCCCGAAATCGTCAAGCCGGTGAGCTCGTAATCTGAGCCGGTCTGTTTCGATTTCGGGAGCGCGATCCGGAATCAACGTGCCTTAAGCCGGGATCTGCCGGCCTGTTATAGGTTGTAAGCGGCCTTCAGGTCCTGCATCGCGGTCGTCAGGATGACGTGGAAGCTCGCATTGGTCGCGGGCGTAAATTTCGCGTCGATGTCTTGCATCACGACGTGGTGAATGGGATGCGAGATCAAGCCTTCCAGCATATATCCAACATCCCACTTGCCGCTCGGCGTCATGCCGGCTTGGTAGAGTGCCGCCGAGAGCGCCTTGCCGTCCGTGGGAGCCGGGTCCGGCTCGGAGGGAAGCGCAATTTTCTCGCGCGTCACGACGGCGAGCGAGTCGTCGATCGCGTATGTAAACACTGATACGAAGTCTTGGAATCGCTGATCGCCATACTGCCCCTTGAGCTTTGCAACCTCCGCGCTCGTGTTCGGGCCGGCCAGAACGCCCAGCAGCTTGGCGGCGTCGAAGTTCGTGGGCCCGCCGCCGGCCAAGACAACTGCAAGTGTAAGCTTCAGATTGGGGTCGCCATTATAAACGATGGCTCGCGCTGAATCCGCGACGCCTGCGACCAAAAGCATGACAAGAATTAATTGTAGAAGCGGTCTGAACATATTCCGAACCTTCCGATCTTAGTTGGGGGATCCCCAGATTTATCAGGCTTTTGGATGGCGGTTCGGGGTTTCCCCACTTGAGTGCAGGGGAAACGAGCTCTGGAGGCTCTTTTGTGCACCAGGGGCAGCTCTCGAGCCGCCGGTCGCCCGAAAAGCTTCGAGTCGCCGAGGAGCAAGCGGAAGGCCGTCGAAGCGCCCTCTCTGTCTAGCATTACCCTTGTTCCGTCATTACCAGGGTTGGGTTTTGGCGCTATCGGGTAGGAATTGTGAGCGTTCCTACGCGACTCGGAGCGTTCTTGCCGGCTCATTCGCCCCGCCCCTCGGCCTTTGGCCGCTCCCGCCCTATCGCTTACTGGAGATCGACCCTGAAGCGTTTCGCACGGTTCGTCGTCTTTGAGCTATCTCGTCGCTAGCAGCGTCGGCGGTTGCTTGGGCCGATGCGATGATCGCAAAGAAATACGCTTCAGCGAACGTCTCGTCGTTTCTCGCAGCGTTCACGTTCGTCATGACGAGGCACTGCGGATCGTGAAGGATGCTTACGGTCTTTGATTTGCCCGGTCGCCTGGCGTGGCGATCGCTCTTAGTGGTGGTCCTCCTTGCGGGATGTCATCAGTCCGAGCCGCAGCCCGCAACGCAGGTCGCGGTTGTTCAGCGAGGGTCGCCCGCTGCGCCCGCGAACCTGCGAACGATGATCGACGATAGCGATACGAACGCTAGCGTGAACGGCTTTCGCTATTTCGGCCACTGGGAACACGTCTCGAAGCGCAACGACGGCCGGGCGCTCGGAACCAGTTCTCGTAGCTTCCACCCCGGCGACCTCGCCATCGTGACCTTCGATGGAACGCAGGTTCGCTTGTACGGTGTGCTCGGCGTGAAGGGCGGCTACGCCCTGGCCTCGATCGATCGCCGACCGATGAAGGAGCCGATCGACTTTTATGCGCCGGGCGTTCGAACCGGCTCGCTCGTATACACGAGCCCCGTTTTGCCGCAAGGCGTCCACACGCTTGCGCTGGCTGTGGCTGGAGAGCACCAAAAGCAAAGCACGGGCGGGTTCGTCAACATCGACTACGCGACGGTCACCACGCCGGCGAACGCGGGACCGTCGAGGTGAATGAGGATCCGCGGGTCCCGGAACCCCCGAATCCCGCCTCGCCGCCGGTACACGAGGACCAACTCGAACTCGTACCCGTGACCGGCACGGATGACGGGCATACCGTCGAACCTGACACGACCCCATGCCGCGAGAACGAACGCGAAATCGCGCCCGCGTTCAGCGCAGACGATGGTCACGCCGAGGAGCCTGCGGAGCGGTCATCGCCGGACGGTGGACACGAACTCCCACCCGTCGCAGCCGCAGACGATGAAAGCGATGACGTTCACGTCGAGGAGCCTGCCGAGCCGTCACCTTCGGAAGAAGGGCATGAACTCGCACCGATAGCCGGCGCGAATGATGGTCGAAAAGAGGTTCCCGTCGAGGAACCGACCGAGACTTCACGCCCGGAAGAGGAACACGAACTCGCACCGGTAGCCGGCGAGGATGATGGTCGCGACGACGTTCACCTCGAGGAACCTGCCCAAAGTCCATCCCCGGAAGAGGAACATGAATTCGCACGCGTAGCCGGCGCGAATGACGATCGGGAAGACGTTCACGTCGCGGAATCCGCCGAGACTTCACGTCCGGAAGAGCCACACGAACTCACGCCGGTATTCGACGCGGTTGATGGTCACGACGACGTTCACGTCGAGGCACCTCCCGAGCCTCCATCCCCAGTGGACGGACGCGAATTTGTCCCCGCGGCGATCGCGGATGACGGCTACACCGAGGAACCTGCCGAGCCATCGCCGTTGCTCGCTGCGCCAAGCAAGCCGCGAAGCGGCATCTTCATCGGCGCCGCGGCCGTGGTCGCCATTCTGCTCGTAGCCGTCGGCCTATTTTGGAACAACCGGGCTTCCCAAGAACAAGCGACCACGACGGCTCAAGCGCCGGCTTCGGCAGGGGCTCAACTGCCGGCCGCGGCAGGGCCGGCGGCCGACGACTCCGCAGCGGCAGCCGCGCGCTCCCTCGCCGGCTCAGGAATAATCGGGGCGGGCGGCGAGCGCGTGCGCGATCGGGCGAAAGACGTGGCCTTGGGCGCGGTTGATGACCCTGCTACTCAGCCCCCCTTTAGCGGATACTTGTATGACCTGCCGCGCAGCCGCGCGTTCGCTCGGTCGTGGAGCGCAGCGGTTGCGACTTTGCCCGATAGCGTGCGGGCGGCCAATCCCTGGCTTGTAACCTTGGAAGCAACGGCGGCACCGAACGAGCCCATCCAAGCACCCCAGGGCGGGAAGTACGTGCTGGCATGGGGTTGCGACCCGCGCGCTTGCCGGGCGCGTAGCATCCAGGTGGCGTTCAACGTGCGCACCGGCGCGGTTGCGGCGGCCGCCTACTTGGATGGAGCCTGGCACGCCTTCGGAAGCGGCGCCGTCGACGACCGTGCCACGCTGCTGGCGAGCATCGCCCGCGCTCGCGTGGGCCTGGCTGCGCGCTTCCCGCTTCCCGAGGGCGGCGCTCCGGCCGTCGAGCGCTTCATCGCAGCGGTCCCCGCGGGATAGCTCCTGAGCCAAGAGCGATCCTGGGCGTGGGCGGCGACCCGCTGAGTCCGGCGCGCGCGAAAGGCGAAAGTGGGAATAGTGTCTTCGATACCACCGAGCGACCGCAGACCGTACGCTTCTGCACTGGAACGGAAAATCGATGAAGAGCCATTTCGTCTTTCGTTTATTGATCGCCGCCATCGTGCTGGCCGCTTTCCCCTTGCCGTCAATGGCGCAAGTGTCGATCGGCATCGGGGTCAGCGTCGGCTACGCGCCGCCCGCCATACCGGTTTACGAGCAACCGCTGTGCCCTGGAGCCAACTACATATGGATACCCGGCTATTGGGCATGGGGTGACTACGGCTACTACTGGGTTCCGGGCACGTGGACGTATGCGCCGCAGCCGGGTTATCTGTGGACTCCGGGCTACTGGGGCTGGGACTCAGGTAACTACGTCTGGTACGGAGGCTACTGGGCCACGTCCGTCGGCTTTTACGGCGGCGTGAATTACGGCTTTGGATACTTCGGCTCGGGATATGTCGGTGGTGTCTGGGCGGGTAATGCTTTCCGCTATAACACCTATGTGACTCGCGTCAACACCAGGATCGTGCGTAACGTTTACGTCAATCGCAACGTGTACATCAACCGAGGGCCCCGGATCAGCTACAATGGCGGTCCACATGGGGTGCCCGTGCGCCCGACTGCGCAGCAATTAGCGGTTGCAAGAGGACGACATCTGGGATTGACGGCCGCGCAACGACAGCACATTGCGATTGCGGCACAGGACCGCCGCCTGCTCGCGAACGTCAACCACGGCCGTCCCCCGATCGCGGCTGTCGCGCGTCCGCTCGGTCCGAGCAACCGTCCCGCCGGGTTCGTACCGGTGCGGGCAGCTGACCGCGTCAGCACTCACCCCGCTTTGGTGCGTCACGCTCCGGTCGTCCATCACGCGGCGGTCAGTCATGCGCCGGTCGTCCATCACGCGGCGGTCAGTCATGCGCCGGTCGTCCATCACGCGGCGGTCTACCATGCGCCGGTCGTCCATCACGCGGCGGTCTACCATGCGCCGGTCGTCCATCACACGGCGGTCTACCATGCGCCGGTCGTCCATCACACGGCGGTCTACCATGCGCCGGTCGTCCATCATGCGCCGGCATATCATCCCCCTGCGGCTCACCCAGCTCCGGCCTATCATCCTCCGGCGGCTCACCCAGCTCCGGCGCCTCCGGCGGCGCATCCCGGTCCCCCCGCTCCCGGACGGGACCGGTAAGACTGCCCGGTTGATTTCGCGCACGGCGAGCGGGCGACTCGGTGACCGAGCGACGGTGACGATGCAGGCGTAGACCGGCGGCATTCGATGACTGCCGGTCGATTGCCGCGAACACCGCTTTCATGAACCGACCCATCCGGCTCGCCACGCTCGCACCGGCCGCCGCTTTCGCGGCCTGCGCTTGCTCCGACCTTGGCCGCGATTGGTTCTGCGGTGCGCTGCGTGTGGCGTTCGATCCGGCCGGCCACCCGCCGGTTTAGGGAGCCCAGCCCGTGGATGTCGTGTTGGCGGATCGCCTTCAGTTCGCGTTCACCATCATGTTCCACTATCTCTTCCCGATCGGAACGATGGGCATCGCTCCGTTCATCGCGTGGTATAATTTCCGCGCGTTGACGACCGGCGATCGGCTTTGTTTCCAAGCCGCGCGTTTCTGGACGAAGATCTTCGCGGTCAACTTCGCGATAGGCGTCGTTACCGGGATCCCAATGGAGTTCCAGTTCGGCACCAACTGGGCCGCGTTCTCGGCGAAGACCGGCTCAGTCATCGGGCAGCCCCTGATGATGGAGGGCGTCTACGCGTTCTTCCTCGAGTCCGTCTTCCTCGGCGTGCTGCTCTACGGACGCGAACGTGTGTCACCGGCGCTCTATACGGCGTCGGCGATCGTGGTCTGGCTCGGTGCTTGGCTTTCCGGGTTCTTCATCGTCGTCGTCGACGCGTGGATGCAGCATCCCGTCGGATACTCCATTGGACCCGGCGGGCGAATCCAGCTCCGGGACCTCGCAGCCCTGGTGTTCTCACCTTTCGCCGCGTGGCAGTTTGCGCACGTCGTTACCGGCGCGATCGTCGCCGGAGGCTTCATCCTCGCCGGTGTCGGGGCGTACTATCTCTTAGCCAAGCGCGACGTCGAATTCGGACGCGAGTTCGTGCGGACCGGTGTGCTGGCGGCGCTCGTAAGCTCGGCGCTCGTCATCTTTCCGACCGGAGATCGCAACAGCGACAACGTCACGGCGTACCAGCCGATCAAGCTCGCCGCCATGGAAGGTTTATTCAAATCCAGGCATGGCGCACCGCTTGCGATCATCGGTATGCCCGACGTCGCCGGCCGCACGCTGATCGATCCAGTTTTCGCACCCGATCTTCTGAGCTTCTTAGCCTACGGCAACTTCCGCGCCAACGTCGCCGGACTGACGTCGTATGCGACCGCGTTGTGGCCGCCAGTCGAGCTCACGTACTATGCGTACCACGTCATGGTCGGTTTGGGGACGATCTTCATTGCGGTCGCGGCAGGAGCGGCGTTTCTTTTGTGGCGCCGGCGCCTGTTCGCAACGCCGCTCGCGCTATGGGCGCTGCTCCTGATCATGCCGTTTCCCTACATCGCAAGCGAAGCGGGCTGGGTCGTCGCCGAAGTCGGCCGCCAACCGTGGATCGTCTACGGCTTGATGAAGACGCAAACCGCGGCCTCACCAAACGTCGTCACCGGAGAAACGATCTTCACGCTAATCGGCTTCGTGGGGATGTATTTTCTGCTCGGCGTTTTGTTCTTGTTCTTAACGCTGCGCGAGATCGGCATCGGGCCGGCGGACGAGCCGGCGCCCGGTGGCGTACCGGCAGCGGGGCTCGGCGCGGAGGCGTGACCAGCCTTGCTGCGTTCTGCTTGATCGGCGGAATGCTCTCGGTCTACACGCTGCTGGACGGCTACGATCTCGGCGCGGCGGCAATCTCACCGTTTCTGACAAAAACGCGCGCCGAGCGCAGCGCCGTCGTCGAGAGCATCGGGCCCTTCTGGAGCGGGAACGAAGTCTGGCTCGTCGCGGCGGGGGCCGCCCTTTTCGCTCTGTTCCCGCAGGCCTACGCGGTCTCGTTCAGCGGCTTCTACCTTCCGTTCATCGTCGTGCTCTGGCTCTTGATGTTTCGCGGCATCGCCATCGAGCTGCGCGAACATCTGCCCGGCGTGATTTGGATGGACTTCTGGGATGCCGCGTTCTCAGTTTCGAGTGCGCTGCTGATCCTGCTCTTCGGCGTGGCACTCGGCAACCTCGTGCGCGGCCTGCAGCTCGACGCAAACGGCTATTTCTTGGGGACGTTTTCCTCTCTGCTCAACCCGTACGCGGCAGCCGTCGGCGTGCTCGCCGTGGTCGCCCTCGCGCAGCATGGACTTGCATACGTAGCCGAGCGGGTCGACGGCCCACTCGGAGAACGCGCGCTACGCCACGTCGGCAGGCTTTGGTGGCTGGTTTTCGTGGCCTACCTCGCCGTCACCGCGGCGACGGTCGCCGAGCGCCGAAGCGATCTTGCAAGCTCCCCGCTCTCGATTGTGGCGAGCCTGGCAGCGCTAGGGGCACTGGGCGCAGTGTGGTGGTTTGCAGGACGCCGGCGCGCAGCGCCCGCGTTTCTTGCATCGGCCTCATTTCTTGCGGGCTTGCTCGTGGCTGCAGCCGCGACGATGTATCCGTATCTGATCCGGCCGTATCCGGGCGCGGCGGGTGGGCTGACGATCTTCCAAGCCTCGCCGCCGACCGCGACCCTAGCGCTTACGCTGCTGATTTCCTCGGTGGGCCTCGCTGCGGTCATCGTCTATTCGGCCTTCGTGCGCCGGCGCATGGCGCTGAAAGTTACCGTGCACGACGATCGTTCCGTCTAACGGGTCGCGTACGACAAATCGCCGACGACGTATCGCCTCAGCGCGGCGGGCGAGCGACGTACGAATTGCTGCCCGGCATCCACTGGCACTGGCTCCCATCGCGCATCACGAACGTCTCGCATCCGTCGACTTCCACATTGAACCCGTCGTTGTGCGCCTTCGTGCGCGGCCAATCGACGTTTTCATCCTGCCGCGCGGCCGCGCGCGCCGTGCGGTATGAAAATTGCGGTAGTTTCGTCAGCGCATTGAGGGCGCGAACGAGCGACTGTGCGTGACTCATCCTTCGCGGCAAGATGTTCGTGGGCCGCGCCGCGCCTCCCGCGCGGGCGGCTCGAAGGGGATGAGGGGGCCGTCATACGAAGCCCCGGGGGTCGACGCCGAACGCGGAGATCGAAACGTATGGGGGCTTGGGGAGTCGGTTCCTTTGAGAACGACGACGCGCTGGATTGGCTGGCGGCTTTCCGCGAGCATCCGGATGAAGCGTCGGTGCGCGAGACGCTGACCCTGATCGGCGAAGCGGAAGAAGATAGTTTCCTCGATGCGGCCGACTGCGCCGATGCGATCGCTGCGGCCGAAACGGTTGCCGCCGCGCGCGGCCGCCCGCTTGAAGTTTCGCTGCCCGACGACGGGGTTGCATTCCTGACCGGGCTGCGTTTTGCCGGAGTGCGCGAGTTGACCCAACTGGCCCTGCGCGCGCTCGACCGAATTCGGACCGATCAAAATTGCGAGCTTCACGACCTCTGGCGCGAGGCTGAAGAAGAGGAAGCCCGCAGCGAGTGGCTGGCTGCCGTTGAGGAATTGCGGGAGCGCTTGCGGTAGGGGGTCGAAGGTCTAGCCCCGGCGCCCGTGGTCTAATGGATAAGGCACGAGTCTTCTAAACTCGAAGATGGGGGTTCGATTCCCTCCGGGCGCATTGTTCGCGAACGTGGTGACTGTAGCTCAGTTGGTTAGAGCGCCGGACTGTGAATCCGGAGGTCGCGGGTTCAACCCCCGTCAGTCACCCCAGGCATACCGACAGACCGGCAATGGGAGAAATCGATGAAGCTAACGGCGTGTTTTGCACTCGCCCTGCTCGCCTTTAGCGCGTGTACGCGTGTCGGAAGCGCCAATCGCTTCAACGCGGCACTCCATTCGTGGACCGAGCCCGACACGGTCCGCATCGGCCTCTATGAAGAACCGGACACCCTCAATCCGGTCATCGGCACGATGTCGTTTTCAAGCGACGTCTTTCAGCTCGTTTTCGATGGGCTCATCCGCTACGACGATCACGGGCGTCCCATCCCCGACCTTGCGCGCGAGGTTCCGTCGCTCGAGAATGGAGGCATCTCTCCCGACGGCCGCACGTTGACCTACCATTTGATGCCGAACGCACGGTGGTCCGACGGGGTACCGGTCACGGCCGACGACGTCATCTTCACGTGGCATGCCATCATGAACCCGCAGAACCTGACGATATCGCGCGACGGGTACGACCGCATCACAAGTATGGACGCGCCGGACCCGCACACCGTGCGCGTCCATCTGCGCGAAGTATATCCGCCCGCGCTTTACCTCTTCGCGGACGGCATCATCGGCGCGATCGTCCCCAAGCACATCCTCGGAGCGTACCCGAACGTCAACCGCGTGCCGTTCAACGCGGCGCCGATCGGTTCGGGACCCTTCATCCTGCGTTCCTGGGAGCACGGCAACGCGATCCGTTTAGACGCAAACGACGCTTACTTCCGCGGCCGCCCGAAGCTGCGCCACGTCGTTCTGCGATTCATTCCCGACCAGAATACGCTCATCTCGCAACTGCGCTCTCATGAGATCGACTTATATTACAACGTCTCGCTGCAGCAGATGGCGCAAGTGCAGACGATCCGGGACGTGAACATCACGCACGCCAACTCGACGCTTCACTGGGAGCATATCAACTTCAACGTTCGCCACGCGCCGCTCGACGAACGAGCGGTGCGCCTTGCGCTGTGCTACGCCTTCGACGAGCGCGTCCTGCTCGACAAGATCTACCACGGTTACGGCCGTGCGGCTCCCACGCACTTCAACCCCGATTTCGGTTGGGGCGACCCACGCGTTGGGTATTACCCGTACGACCCGCGCCGCGCCGGAGCGCTGCTCGATGCAGCCGGTTGGAAGCTCGGATCCGACGGAATCCGCAGTAAGAACGGAAAGCCCCTGTCATTCGGCATGACGACCGTAGCCGGGGTCAAGCAACGCGAAGCGATCGAAGTCTACCTGCAGAATGCATGGCGGGCCGTCGGCGCCGATGCAATCGTCAAGAATGCGGCGGCGCCGACGCTCTTCGCACCGGCCGGGAGCGGCGGTTTACTCCTGGGCGGGAAGACCGACGTGACCGTATTCGCCTACGAAAACAACAATCCCGATCCCGACGACACGGCGTACCTCAATCCCAAGAGCCTACCGCCGAACGGTCAGAACACCACCTTTTACGTCAACCCGGAGATCGCGCGCCTTGAAACGGCCGGCCTTTCCAGCTTCGATCCCCGTATACGGCGCCCCGCATACGAGCGCATCGACCAAATCCTCATTCGAGACGTGCCCGAATACGTGCTCGACTGGCTTCCGGAAATTGACGTCGCCAGCGTCGACCTGCACGGTCTGCGCCCGGTGCCGATCGGCTCGGATTTGTGGAACGTCGCCGAATGGAGCCTTGGCCCGGCTTCGGCCGACACCGCGCAAGCGCACTGAGGCGATCCTGCAACCCTTCGCGTTCGCTTGCCGATTGCGGCCAGTATGCAGAGCGTAAGAGAACTCGAGCGTCAGCCCTCGCCCGCCCCCCGCCCGCAACCGTTGGCTTTCTATGGCAAAACGCTCTGGATGGGCTCCTGGGACACCAACCATCTTTATGCGATCGATCCGCACACGTGGCGCGTGCTCGAGGAAGTTGCGGCACCGGGAAAGCCCTACGGCCTCGCCGCGTTGGGCGCCGAACTGCGCGTCGTCGTCTCGATCGGCGAGGAGGACGACCGCTATCTTTATCGATTCGTTCCGGGGCAGGGCTTCGACCCTGAAAGCAAGACCGCTTGCCCCGACTTCACCGGCTCGCATCTTGCCTCCGACGGCACGACGCTCTATCTCGGTCAAATGGGCAAGCAGCGCATTCTGGCGTTCGACGCAAGCGGATCGCTTCTTCGGGAAATCGCGTTGCCGACGCGCTGCGGAGGCATGGGCTTGCGGGCGGGCACGTTCTACATCATCTCGGCCGACGATGAGTTCGAAAACCTCCAACTCGCAACGCTGGACGTTGCGGTGAGTCATCCGGCGCTTGCCCCGGTGGCGGCGATCCCGTTCGACGCACGAAGCCTCGCGTTCGATGGCGACGCCTGGTGGACGAGTCACCGCGAAGCGAGCCAGATCGTTTCCTTTCTGGCCTAGGCCTTTGCTTTCGCCGAAAGGGCGGGTTCCGGGCGGAGATGAAACAGTGCCGCGGCGTAAGGGTTCGCGCCTTTAGCTCAATGGTAGAGCATCGGACTTTTAATCCGCTGGTTCTGGGTTCGAGTCCCAGAGGGCGCACCAGCCCGCTTTGCTCGATACGACGGTCTTTTCCGGAAGGCCGTCGTTTCGTTTCGCGCTCGCCGAACGGCGCCGCTGCGCGACAAGTACCTCCGAGGATGCGTTGAGCAGGTTGACGAGACCCCAGTTGACGGAGAGGACGGCATGGCCCGGATCGATAGCGTGATGTCAAGTCGCCGGCGCTTCTTGCGCGCGACGGGGGGCGCCGGTTTAGTCGCGGCGGCGGGTTTGGAACCGCTCGCGAACCTCGCCCGTGCGGCCAGTCCCTCGCCCGGAGCCGCCGCGCCGGCCTTCAGTTGGGACCACGTGCCCGCCGCGGCCATTCTCGGCAAACCGACCGGCGATTTCTCCGCCCTCGAGGCTGCGTTCATCGGCGGTCACTTTTCTTTTATTGCGCTCGAGCCGACCGGCATGCCGAACAATCCGCCCGGGCAAAACTTCGTGGAAGTCGGCGCTGCGCGCAACGCGCATTTGCTTAAGAGCGCGAACCCGCAAATCAAAATCTTGATCGCCTGGGATTGGCAGGGTACCGTCGCCAACTACCAAGCCTACGCGCGCCCGGATTACGACCCCGCTTGGCGTCTCGCCAAACACAATCACCACATTCACGACATCACGAATCAAGCGTTTCGCCAATGGTGGGCGAACGCAGCGGCTTCGATGGTCGACCGCCCTGAATTGGACGGCATCTACGTTGACGGCATCGCCGACGACGTCGCCAATCCGAGCGTCCTCGACCTGCTGCAACGCTTGCGCCGCGCCCTCGACGCACTATCCGTGCCCAAGCTCGTGATCACCAGCGCTAGCGGCCAAGGCGCGCTTCCCGGCGATCCGCTGAGCTTGTATAACGTCGCGGACGGCGAGGCGATCGTTCACTTCGCAGAGATCGGCAACGGCACACCCGACACGATGCGGGCCAACATGAATCAAATGGCTGCGCTAGCTCTTGCGGGCAAGATCGTCCTCTTCAAAGCCTGGCCGAAGTTTATCGCGGGAGACCCGACCGAAAAGGTGCTCACCTACGGTCAGAGACTCGCTCTCGCGCGCCGGAACATCGGCTTTCCTCTAGCCTGCTTTCTCGCGGCGGCGCAACCGCACTGCTACTTTCAGTACGGGTGGGGTTTCAACAACGACGAGGGAACGTACGTGCTGCACGACGCCAAGGCTTCGGCCGACCGGCAGATGGTCGATGCCAGCTATTATTCCGAACTACTTCAGCCGCTTGGGCCGCCGCTCGGGAACCCCGCGATCCGAGGCTACGAGTACACGCGCCGCTTCCAACATGCAGCGCTGCGCGTCAACGTCCAAACGCGCCAAGTCGCTATCAACTGGGCCTAGCCGCTTGCCTGGGTAAAGCGAGACGGCAAACTGCGGGCCGCCGTTGCAAGCCGCATATGCCCGTGCGAGCGTGGCTCGCGCGGCGTGGGGAGGTGTCAGGCGGTGCCGGTCAAAGGAACCTCAAACGTGAAAAGTCCTCGTTCGATGCGCCTTTTTCGGGCAATGCGATTCACGTTGCGCTCGAGGCTGTTTGTGTGTCTCCCAGGATCCGCACGCGAGTTGGAGGTTTGACGATTTCATGGCCATCTTGAGGAAACTCTCGCTGCTCGGCGTCGTCGCCTTGCTCGCCGGCTGCTCCGGGTCTGGAAACGTCGCACCCGGTGGCGGCCAGGCTCCCGGTCACACCTCCTCGGGCAAGTTCCTGGCAAAGATCGTCGTGCCCGCCCGCGCACACAGAGGCTCGAGCGGCAGCCGGAAAATGCAATACGTCTCACCCTCCTCGGAAGGGCTGACCATCATTTCCTATCCGCAGGGAAGTTCGACGCAGAATGGCGAGGCCGTGGTTGATATCTCGGCATCCTCTTCACTGTGCACGACAAACCCAAGCAGCGGAGTGCGCACGTGCACCGTCTACGGTCCGGCCGTACCCGGAACCAACGACATCGACTTCACCGACTACGACGAGGCGCCGGTTAGCGGAGCGATTCCGAGCGGGGCTCACGTTCTCTCGGTGGCCAGCCTCATCGGCTTCACGATCGTTGCCAACCAGGCCAACACGGCGACGGTCTATCTCGAAGGTCAGCCGTATCAGTTCGAGTTCGAGCCCGGCGTGATGTCCTTCCCGGCCGACGGCAAGAGCCACACCTCGACCTTGACGGTCGACGTGGAGGACGCCGACGGCAACACGATCGTAACGGGAGCGAACGCACCGTACGATACGCCGGTGATGCTGACGCTCACCGAGACCAACGGCAGCGGCATCACGAAAATTTCGGAGAACAGCGGGACCCCCGGTACGACGGAGACCTTCACGACTTCCAATAACACCTTTGCGATCGTCTACGATGGCGGTGGTTCGCCCGGTGCCAGTAACGGCAGCACGTATTATGCGCTCGTGACCGCAACGTCCGCCGACGCCCTGCTTCCCGCAACGATGGAAGTCTCGCCGCTTTACTTAGCGGGATCCGTGCCCCCCTCAGGTACCGGTCAGACCTTCACGGCGGGGTATCCCGCTTCAATTGGGTTCACCGCGGCGGGGCAGATCGTCACCCTCACCTTGGTGCAGTTCACCGAACCGACCAGCGGCACGGGCTACGCCGTGAAAAGCAGCACCTGCGGCGGCAGCAGCGGGATCGCAAACGTGACGCAAAATAAACCAGTGGGATCGCCCATCTTCACGGTGACTGCGGGAACCGGGTCGAGCGGCACGTGCACGGTGACGCTTACGGATGGCGTAAGCACGTATCCGATCAACGTCACCTTGACCTGATGGCGCCGCGGGGCGTCGCGACGATTCGAAATCTTACGATTGCTCTAACGGTTGCAGCGGCGGCATTGGCTGCGTGCGGGGGCGGCGGCGGGGGCTCGACACCGAACAGCCCGGGCATGCCGACGCCGACGCCGCGCGGCACGGCCGTTCCGAGCGCGACGCCTACCGCAACGTCGACCGGGAGCCCAATTGGAACGCCGACGCCGGTGCCGACGCCAACGAAGACCACCACTTTCGGGGTACCGATCAGCATTCCGAGTCCGGTACCGCAGCCGCCCGGCTCCGGAAAAATTCAGCACGTCGTTATCATCGTTCAGGAGAACCGCTCCTTCGACGATCTCTTCAACGGTTTTCCCGGCGCCGACACGGTCCAGACTGCAAACAACATGGGGACGATCGTGCCCTTACAGCCGGAAGATCTCAACGGTACACTTACCCCGGTGCACACACACTCGACGTGGTATAAGAGTTACGACGGCGGCAAGATGGACGGCTTCGTCGCGGCGGAAGCGCCCGGGACGACCACGCCGCCCTTCTCGTATGTGCCGGAATCGGAAGTTCAATCGTATTGGACTCTAGCCCAAACGTATGGCATCGGCGATCGCATGTTCCAGTCAAACACCGGCGGCAGCTTTGCGGCGCACTTGTATTTGATTGCGGGTCAAGCGGATCTGAGCGACGTCCTAAACATTCCCGGCGGCAATCAGAGCAACGGGTGGGGCTGTGCCGATCCGCCAGGGTCGAGGGTCGATCAGGTTCAGCCGAATTCTCCCATGGAAGTTCCCGGACCGTTCCCATGCTTCAACTTGCCGTCGATCGGTCAAGAGCTCGACGCGAAAGCGCTAACTTGGCGCTACTACGCGAACGCCCCGGAAGGTATCTGGAATGAATACGAGGCGTTGCCGTACGTCTTCGACGGTCCGGATTGGTCGACCAATATCATTAGCCCGGAGACGCGCATCCTAACCGACCCGAGCGGCCCTTCCGGAACGCTTGCTAGTGTGACCTGGGTGACGCCGAGTTGGGAATCCTCCGACCACCCCGGCGACAACGGCGGACTCTATGGGCCGCAGTGGGTGCCGAGTGTGGTCAATGCGATCGGCGAAAGCTCGTTTTGGAATAGCACCGCCATCTTCATCCTGTGGGACGACTGGGGCGGCTGGTACGACCACGTCTCTCCACCCCAACTCGACAGCATGGGCCTTGGTTTTCGCGTGCCGCTGATCGTCGTCTCGCCGTACGCGAAGGCCGGATACGTTTCCCACGTCGTGCACGAACACGGCAGCATCTTACGCTTTATCGAAGAGCAGTTCGGCCTTTCGGCAATGGCAGCGAGCGACGCGCGCGCCGACGATTTGCGCGATTTCTTTAACTTCAGCCAAACGCCGACGCCGTACTCACCGATTTCGACGTCGCTTCGGCGCCCCGCGGACTTCCGCTTTCCCGGAGCCATCGATCTAAGGCGCGCGGGCGACCTCGACGACCCGCCCGACGCTCCAACCTCGGTTCGATGATTCGAAATTCGATAATTCGAAATCGTGCCGCTGTTTTCGCGATTGCAGCGAGCGCGCTCGTCGCCTGTTCCGGAGGCTCGAGCTCGACGCCCCACGGCCCGCCCGTGAGCGTGACCCCGACGCCCGGCACCCTTCTCGAGGCTCCGATCGTCGTGCCGACCGCAGTCGCGCAATCCTCCCTCGGCGGCGGTAAGATCCAACACGTCGTCTTCATCGTTCAGGAAAATCGCTCGTTCGACAATCTTTTCAATGGCTATCCGGGAGCCGACACGGTCACGACGGGAAGCGACCTCGGTACGCTCGTGCCCTTGCAACCTGAGGGTTTGGAATACGCCGCCTCGGCCGGCTACCGACACGCGAACTGGTGGCTGGATTGGGATGCCGGGAAGATGGACGGTTTCAAGAGATCGGGTTCCGTCAAACCGGTCGCACCGCTCGTGGCCTACTCGTACGTCCCGCAATCGGAGACGCAACCATACTGGCAATTGGGGCAAAGCTACGTTCTGGCCGACCGGTTCTTCCAATCCAATACGGGCCCGAGTTTTGCAGCCCATCTGTGGTTGGTCGGGGCGCAAGCGGCTGGGGTCGCCGACGTTCCATCCTCCGACGTGAATGGATGGGGCTGCGATGACGCGCCGGGGACGACGGTTGACCTAGTGGGACCCGACGGGACCTCCGTGGCAGGGCCTTATCCGTGCTTCGACTTCGAGACGCTGGCAGACCAGCTCGACGCGAAGGGACTCGCTTGGCGTTACTACACGCCGAGCACGGAAGCCATCTGGTCGGCGTACAACGCAATCCGCCAGATCCATTTCGGTCCCGATTGGTCGACCGACATCATCGCGCCGGAGACGCGCGTGTTGACCGATGTCCCAGGTCCCTCCGGAAGCCTCGCTACGATGACCTGGATCACTCCCGACTTGGCCGATTCCGATCATCCTGGGAGCCTCTCAACGACCGGTCCGCAGTGGGTGGCGAGCGTCATCGACGCAATCGGCGAAAGCAAGTATTGGAACAGCACGGCCATCTTCGTGTTATGGGACGATTGGGGCGGATGGTACGATCATGTCTCGCCGCCGCAACTTGATAGCGAAGGCCTCGGCTTTCGCGTACCATTGCTAGTCGTGTCGCCGTACGCTAAGGCGGGCTACGTTTCGCATGTCGAGCACGAGGTTGGAAGCCTCTTGAAGTTCACCGAGGAGGTTTACGGGTTCTCGGCGATGGCCGCTAGCGACGCGCGCGCCGACGACCTGAGCGACTGCTTCAACTTCGCGCAGCCGCCGCGCCCGTTCGTAACGATTCCGACCGAGCTCCGCCGGCCCAGCGACTTCGAGCGCGTCAGGTCGGCTCCATATGATCCGCGCATCGAGTACTAGCGAATTGCACCGAAGGAACGTTTCATGATTCGCCCTCCAGCCATCGCTTTCGCCATCGCGGCGAGCGCGCTCGTCGCGTGTTCGGGGGGCTCGTCGGCCACGCCGACTCCAAAGGGCACGACGCCGCCCGGCACCAAGCTGGTTGCCCCGATTACGATTCCGACGGCGGTCGCACAACCGCCGCTGGGCGGCGGGAAAATCCAGCACATCGTCATCATCGTTCAGGAAAACCGGTCCTTCGACAACCTCTTCAACGGTTTTCCCGGTGCCGACACGGTGCAAGTCGGAAACAGCTATGGCACGCAGGTGTCGTTGCAGCCGGTGGCGATCAACGGTCCTCCGTCCGACCTTTTTCATCTGCATGCGACATGGTGGACGAGTTACGACTCCGGGAAAATGGACGGCTTCTCGGCAGCCGGCCCTCCAGGCGATGCACTCGAGCCGTACTCGTACGTGCCGCAGTCGCAAGACCCGCAGTACTGGACGCTGGCGCAAGATTACACCCTTGCCGATCGGATGTTCCAATCGAACACCGGCGGAAGCTTCGCGGCCCATCTGTATCTCATCGCGGGACAGTCGGATCTTGCCTCGGACACGCCGCCTGCGGAAGCGCAAGGCTGGGGCTGTGCCGATCCTCCGGGAACGACGGTCGACCTGGTCGGGCCCGATGGCTCGACCACACCTGGGCCGTACCCTTGCTTTCAGTTCCAGACCCTGGGCGACGAGCTCGACGCAAAGGCGCTTCCGTGGCGCTACTACGCGCCGCAGCCGGACTGGCTGTGGAACGAGTACGAGGCCGTTCAACACATCTACGACGGGCCGGATTGGACGACGAAGATCGTCACCCCCGAGACGCGCATCCTAACGGATCCGAGCGGCGCCGGCGGATCGCTGGCCGCGGTAACGTGGGTCGTTCCGGATTGGGACGACTCCGATCATCCCGGGGCAGGCGATGCGGGAATCGGACCGGAGTGGGTCGCGAGCGTCGTCAACGCAATCGGTCAAAGCCAATTCTGGGACAGCACGGCGATCTTCATCCTATGGGACGACTGGGGCGGCTTCTACGATCACGTTGCGCCGCCGCAGTTGGACAGCATGGGCTTGGGATTCCGGGTCCCGCTGATCGTCGTTTCACCGTATGCCAAGAAAGGATACGTCTCCCACGTCGAGCACGAATTCGGCAGCATTCTTCGCTTCTCGGAGGAGACGTTCGGGCTGCCGCAACTCAGCGCTAGCGATGCGCGCGCCGACGACCTTAGCGACTGCTTCAATTTCTCGCAGAGCCCCGCGACCTTCACCCCGCTTGCGGTCGCGCGGCATCGCCCCCAGGATTTCCGCAACCTAAAGCCCGGACCGCTTGGACCGGACAAAGAGTATTAGTTCGCGCATGACATCGGCAGCTTACTGAAGCTAACAAAGCAAGTGTTAGGAATGCTGACTTTGCTAAACTCTAACCAGGACCGCTCGGCCCGCAAGTCGAGTATAACGTACGACGCTGCGCGCTGCCTTCACAAGGAGTGAGAAGTGATTTCCATACGTTCCGTGATGATGCCGGGCATGCTTGCCGTATTCGCAATCGCTGGAGTCGCCTGCAGCGGCGGCGGTGGCGGTGGCGGCAGTTCACCCACCCCCAACCCCGTTTCCGTCAATCCCAATAGCATCGCGTTGACCGCGCCGGGACAGACGGCCACCGTCACCGTTCAAGAGGGGAGCAGCCAAGCCGCCATCACCGTGAGCGACGGCAGCAGCGATGTGGCAACGGTGAGCCCGTCCTCGCAAACGCCTGCCTCGGCCGGCGCGTCGGTCACCTTCACCGTTACGGCGGGAAGCACGGCCGGTACGACGACGCTCACCTTCAGCGGCGTCGATGGGCATACGGCGACGGTCACGGTGGGCTTGACGACGAGCGGCATATCGATTCAGGGGCACCGATGACGCGCAGACCGAGGCAGGTCCCCCTCTAAACCGGTCGAAACCCGACCGCACCGGGACGTTCGGTCGTACGCTCGTGCCGTTTTCTCGACACAGCTTTCGTCTTGCTCGGTTCCCTAAAACTTAAGGTTCATCGCTACGTTCGATAGCCTCAGGATCGTTCGTTGCGCGCCAATTTCGGAGGTCCGACGCGATCATAATGCTCCCGAAGAAATTCTTGAGCCTCGCCGTCATTGTCGCATTCACCGCGTGCTCGGGTTCCGGCACTTCAGGGCCGGGCGCATCGTCGTCGCAACCACACCAGACCGGCTCGTCCGCAAAGGCGTCGCTGAAAATCATCGTCCCGGCGCGGCACACGCTTGCTTCAATGAAGAAGCGCAAGCCGCTCTACGTCTCGCCCAGCTCGGAGTCGATTCTCGCCCAGTCCTACCCGCACGGCTCGTCGACTTCGAACGGATCGACGGTGGTCGACATTTCGCCGGGCTCGCCGAACTGCACGAGCAGCGGCAGCAGCGGCGCGCGGACGTGCATGGTCTACGTCCCGGCTCCGGTGGGCGACGACGATTTTGTGTTGACCGATTACGATGAGGTGCCTCCGCCGGGCGGCGACTACCCCGTCACGGCGCACGTCCTTGCCGTTGGCTCGCTAACCAACGTGACGATCGTGGCCAATACCTCCAATAGCCTGACGATTTACCTCCAAGGGCGTCCCTCCACGTTTGTGTTTCTTCCAAGCCCAATGTCGGAGCCGGCCAGCGGCACGCCCTCCAGTTACGCGCTGCAGCTCTTGGTGCTCGATACCGATGGTAACGTGATCACTGCGGGAACGAACGACCCTTACGAGTTCCCCGTAACGCTGACCGTTGCAGAGCCAAGCGGCGACACGGGCCATACGACGTTGAGCAAGAACGGAGGACCTGGGGGCGCTTCCCAGACCACCTCGGAGTCGAGCGATTCGTTCAGCGTCAATTACGACGGTGGTGGTTCGGCGGGGAATGGTATACCGGGTCAACCGAGCTACGTGCCGGCCTACTTCGCGACGATCTCGGCCGACGATTTGCCGGGCGGCGTCCCGCAGCCGACTCCGAATCCGTATGCCCCGACTGCCGGGGTGGGATACTTCTCGCCGCTCTATCTGACCGGCTCGGGCGCCGGCTTTACGCCGGGATACCCGGCCGCGATAGCGTTCAGCGGCTCGGGTGTGACGGTCACGATCACGCTCCAGCAGACGTATCAGCCGGCCGGCGGCACCCTCGGGTACGGCGTTTCGTCCAACACGTGCGGCAGCAGCGTATCGGTGCCCGCGCCTAACCCAGACACGCCGCAAGTCTTCACCGTCACGTCGGAGACCGGATCGGGAACGCCATGTACGGTCACTTTCACTGACGGCGTTTCGAACTATCCCGTCGACATTACCTGGAGCTGAGGTAGCCCTTCAATGAAGAATCGTTTGGGACTCTGCGTCGCACTCGCGCTCTTGACCGGATGTTCGGGCGGCGGCTCGTCGTCGGTCGCGCCCAGGCCGCCCGCGGGCAACGGCCAGAGAGTGAACGCCACGTTCAAGATCACGATTCCGAACAGTGGAAGCTCGCAGCAGTCGGGCACGCGCAAGCCGTTGTTCGTCTCGCCCTCATCGAACGGCATGCTCGTCAACGTGTACGTGGCAGGTTCCGGGGACAAAACCCCGATCGCCTCGGCCGCGGTCAACATCGGCCCGGGCTCGGGCGCGTGCACGAGCGGAAGCGGCAGCCGCACCTGTACGGTCGTCGTTGCGGCTCCGGTCGGGTCGGATGATTTCATCTTTACGGATTACGACAAGGCTCCGGTCGCGGGCTCGTTTGTCGGGGCGAAGGAATTGTCAGCGGGCTCCGCGCTCGGCGTGACGATCGCCGCGGGCGTTGCCAACACCATCAGCGTGACTTTGGATGGTGACATCGCCACGATCAAGCTCGCCTCCAACGAGATATCGTTCAACGGAAACGGCAAGCCGCAAACCGCGGACTTATCGCTCACCGCCCTCGACGCGGACGGCAATGTCATTACGGCAGATCCGTATCTGTATCCGATCACGGTGAGCGTGACCGAAACCAACGGCTCCGGCCATACGCGCCTATCCCTCAACGGCGGGACTGCCTCTTCGTCGGTGACGGTCACGCAACCGAGCGATGCCGTCGTCGTCTTGTACGATGGCGACGGTTCGGCTTCACCGCCCTACTACGCCAAACTGAGCGTCGCCACGAGCGGGGTGTATCCGCAAACCGTCCAGGTCTCGCCGCTCTTCGTGACCACCTCGCCCGCGGCACTGAACTTCACGCAGCCCGGGCAAACGGCGACGCTTACGATGACCCAGCAGACCTTCAGCGGCGCGAAGTATACGCTGACCAGCACGAACTGCACGCAGCTCAGCGTCCTCACCTTCACTGAGGGCTCCAACTCCGAGCACTACAACATCACGTCGGGCTCCTCGGACGCGACACCGTGCACGCTGGTCGCATCGGACGGCGTCACGCACTACGACGTAGCGGTCAATCCGACCAACGCCGGCGGCAGCGTCGGGGTTCCTCCCGGCACGGTGCCCTCGCCGCAACCGGGAATCAGCAAGATTCAGCACGTCGTCTTCATCATCCAGGAGAACCGCTCGTTCGATAACATGTTCCACGGGTTCCCCGGCGCCGACACCGCCAGCCAAGGTTACGATAGCAATGGAAACGTCGTACCGCTCAGTCCGATCAGCATCGGCGCCGGCATATCGCCGGGTCACCTGCATGACGACTGGGTCGAAGAGTACAACGCCGGTAACATGAACGGCTGGAACATCGACGCTACCGAGAACGGCGTTCCCGAGGGCGACGTGTACTCGTACATCAACCCGAGCCAAGTCAAGCTGTACTTCAACATCGGCGAGGCCTACACGGTCGGTGACCGCTACTTCACGACCAGCAACGGCGCGAGCTTTGCGCAGCATCAATACCTGATCGCTGCCCAGGCCAACAACACGGAAGATACGCCGCAGCTCAAGGGCGTCTCGCGTTTGCAGGCTTGGGGCTGCGACTCCCCGATTGGTACCACGGTCGACGTTCTGGATCCGCTAACCGGTCTCTCGACGCCTAACTTGACCGGGCCGTTCCCATGCTTCGACTACCCGACGATGGCCGACCAGTTGATGGCCAAGGGCCTCCAATCCAACTTCTACGCGGTCGCGATCTCGGGAACGACCTCCGGACAGCCCAACTACGGGCAGTTCAGCGCCTACGACGCGATCGAGCACATCTCTTGTATCGGTGGGACGCAGCCGTGCTCGCGCAGCTCTTACTGGACCAATAACGTTATTTCGCCGCCCGAACAGGTCCTGACGGACATACCGGCCGGCAAGCTGGGCGCCGTAACGTGGGTCGACTGCGACATCTACGCGACGTGCGATCACCCGCTCCAGACCGACACCACCAGTCCCGAATGGCCGACCGACGTCATCGACGCGATCGGGAAAAGCAAGTTTTGGGACACCACCGCGATCTTCTTGATCTGGGACGACTGGGGCGGTTTCTACGACCACGTCGTGCCGCCGCAGCCCGACGAACTCGGGCTAGGGATGCGGACTGGACTCGTCGTCGTTTCGCCCTACGCCAAGAACGGTTATGTCTCACACGTCCAGCACGAGCACGGCAGCCTCTTGAAATTCGCCGAGGAAGCGTTCGGACTGAAAACGATGGGTGCGACCGATTCTCGTGCCGACGACCTGCGCGACTGTTTCAACTTCAACCAGTCGCCGCAGGCCTTCAAGGGACCGTTCGACGTCATGCATTCGCCACAGTACTTTGAGAAACGCCTAATGAAGCCGTCGTTCTTCGAGCCATAGCGCGCCATGTCGATCAATCACTAATCCCGATAAGGGGGTGTCGTGCCGAATCCTTTGCGAATGTCGCTACCAGTGGCGGGGGCAATCTTGCTGTTTGCCTCCGCTCTGGTATCTTGCGCCGGCGAAAGCGGCGAACCAAACTTCCAACCGATCAAGCCGACGCCGGTACCGACCGCGACTCCGACCGCGACTCCCGTGACGACGCCGACCCCGGTGCGGACGCCCACGCCGCTTCCGACCATCACGCCGGTTCCGACGCCGACGCCGGTACCTACCCCCACTCCAAAGGCGACGCCGACACCTTCGCCGATTCCGACCGTCCTGCCGACACCCACCCCGACGCCTCTGGTGATCAGCATACCGGGCGGAACGGCAACGATGTCGTTCACCGCAGCAGGGCAGCAACAAACTGCCACGGTCGACGACTCCGCCTGCAGCGGCGGGACGATCACCGCCACCAGCAGCGACAAAGCCGAGGCAACGGTTAGCCCCGCGACTGGGCCGCCCAAGACGGTTTTCACCGTAACGGCGGTCTCGGCCGGCACGCCCACGATTACCTTTACCGACTCGTGCTCCGACGCTCCGGCAGTCATCTCCGTCACCGTCACCACGTCAAGTGGCTCGATCCACTAAACCGGATCCTAGCCGCGTCTGCCCCGGAGGGCGCGTGCGCATATAATCGGCAGGGCGACCCGGCTACGCCGGGAAGCCTTGCCGCCGGGCACCGCTAGCTCAATGGTAGAGCAGTTGACTCTTAATCAATTGGTTGGGGGTTCGAGTCCCTCGCGGTGCACCAGATTTCCCTCGCGCAAACGCGCCCGGACTCTTACGGCTCGGGCCTCCTGCTCACAGGGCGTATTGCGGTTGATGCCATACGGATAGTGTGTTACGCTTGGCGTATGACACGACCCGAAACGCTTTCGGTCAGGTTGAGCGTCGAGGCACGCCGGACGCTCGACGAGGCCGCCATCGAACGCAATGCCGACGGAGCTTCGGCGTTGGCCCGAGAAATTCTGGAGAGCTGGGTAGCCGAGCGTCAGGCTAGTCAGACGCGGGCCGGCGTGCAGCGCGCCATTTCGTATCTTAGGGCGCATGGTGGAAACTGGTCTGACGATCCTGGAGATTTTTTTCCGGACGCGGCCGAGACGTGACGCCCGGCGACATCGTCCTGGTCGACTGGCGCGACGCACTCGAGGCCTCCGGTGAGCCGAACAAACGCCGCCCCGCAATAGTCGTCGGGGAGCCGCCGTACTTCGGAACCGGGCTGCCCTTCGAGATCGTTGTTCCGCTCACGAGCGAAGCCGCGCTTGCGATCCCCGATGCGTCACTTCGCATTGCGCCGGCACCAGCAAACGGATGCGCGAAACTGAGCTATGCATTGTCGTGGAACGTGCAAACGGTTCCTCATCGGCGATTGTCCGCCACCCGCTCGAGAGTTACCTCGGATCAGCTCGACGTCATTCGCGGTCAGGTCGCGCGATGTATCGGCGCGCTCTCCTGATGTAGGCGCCAGGTCACGATACGCCGTGCCGCCGCGCCGCGTAAATCGCCGCAAATTTGCGCATGAGGTACCTCCATGAGGAAGAACGCTATTTCGCTGAGAGTCATCGTACCGATCGTGCTTGTCTTGACTCTCGTGTCGTTCGTCCTTCGGACTTTCCTCGGGTACGCTCTCCGGATGACCGCGGATGACGCGGCCCGATGGAGCCTTTGGGTAACGATCGTGCTCGGCAGCGTAACGCTGCTCGCCGGAATTCTGATTGCCGTTTGGCAGAGCGCCAGCCAGAGCAAGAGTGAAGCGGCCCGCGAGGATGCGAACGTATGCGATCAGATCGTATTACATCTTACCGCCTGGCACGACGCCTTACGAAAGGCTGTCAGGAAGAACAGCCGAATCGGAATTCGGCTAGCGATGGCCGGCGTGTCGTCTCCTGCCGTCGAATACCAGTTGCGCGCAGATGACCTTGAAGAGTTCAAGCTCGGCGTGTATTTTCAGGGGCCGCTCGAGGGTTGGTTGGATCGACTAAGAGCAATACCTGGGAGCGACGATGCCGTCAAATTCGTAAGCGACTTTGAGGAGGTCGCGCTTCGGTCTAAGGAAGAAATCTCACGTCTGTATTCTAAGGTATCGCAGCTCGAGGCTGGTGCGCTCTCGGAGGAGAAGCGTCGAGAGCTTGAAACGAGCAAGGCTGAGAGCCTCGAAGTTGTGAGGAGAGCCTACCGTAATGCGCAACAGGCACTGCAAGCGTTGGCGGCATCCATTCGCCGACGCCGGTAACTTCGTCCTCAGCCTGCGGATCGACTCTTAACCACTTGATTTGGGCCCGGTTCGCGGACCAGCATGTGAACGCGCGAACGCCCGTCCCGTAAAGGGTCGAGCGTTCACCGCTTCAGCTCACTGGCAGCCGCAGTGCCAATGACCGTTCTGGTAGACGCAGATCTGCGGGCAAGCCACCGCTGTCTTGGGCCCTGAGAGCGAGACGAGCAGTCCGAGGGTTAACGCGGCCAGAATGAATCGACGTACCATCCGCTACCTCCGTAGGAAAATGTGGATGCATAGACTGTACCCAGCCGGCGAGCCGAGCAAGCCGCATCGCGATGGCGAAGCCTCCCTGACCGCCTGAACGGGATGGCCGGCTTGCTTGGCGTCTGCGCCATGCCCGGCTTCAGGGTTGAGCGAGCCCCGTCACGGACATAGCGGTTCACCCGGTGGACAGGTTTGTCGGCCGCGCTGGCGTAAGCGAGTCGTCACTCAGCGCGCGTTTATCGAAGGTGGGCCGCGATGTATCGTTTTGCAATTTGCGTCGCTTTTGCGCTGGCGGCCGTCTGCCCGGCCGCCGGCTCTTCGCCGGCCCGAATGGTTCCGCAGCGAGCTATGCCGTCAGCGAATGGCGCACGCAACGCCGTTCCCCCTACCGGCAGCGTCCCGTCGCCGCAGCCAGGCATCAAGAAAGTCAAGCACGTCGTCATCATCGTTCAGGAGCACCGTTCGTTCGACAATGTATTCCACGGGTTTCCCGGCGCCGACACGGTTAACTACGGTTATGACAGCAGTGGGAACAAGATTCCACTGAGTCCGGTCAGCATGGGCGCCGGTATCGTGCCTGGGCACCTTCACGACGACTTTGTCATCGACTACAATGGCGGCGCTATGAACGGCTGGAACCTCGACGATTCAGTGAACGGGGTTCCCGAAACCTACTCCTATGCGTATATTCCTAGAAACCAGGTCAAACTGTACTTCCAAATCGGTGAGGCATACACGCTGGGTGACCACTTTTTCCCGACAAGCAACGGCGCCGACTTCCCGCAATATCAGTACCTAATCGCGGCGCAGGCTCACCGGACGGAAGATAACCCGATGTTGAAGGGCGTCGAGCGCATGCAGGCCTGGGGCTGCGACTCGCCGCCCGGCACGACGGTCGACGTGTACGATCGCAAGACGGGTGAGTCGACGCCCAACCTCACGGGCCCCTTCCCGTGCTTCAACTACGAGACCATGGCCGACCAGCTAAACGCCAAAGGCTTAGAATCCAACTACTATGCGACGGCAATCAGCGGTTCGACCGGCAGCCAACCAAACTACGGGTGGTACAGCGCCTACGATGCAATCCAACACATCGCTTGCATCGGGGGAACGCAGCCGTGTCAGCGCAGTTCTTATTGGACCAATGACGTCATTTCGCCACCTGGGCAGATTCTTACCGACGTAGCGGCGGGCAAACTCGGCGCCGTCACGTGGGTGACCTGCGTCCCCGGGTCGAGCCCCGCCACCTGCGATGGGGCGGGCAGCCAGAAATGGCCGACCGATGTCATCGACGCGATCGGGACGAGCACGTTTTGGGACAGCACCGCGGTCTTCGTCATGTGGGACAATTGGGGCGGCTGGTACGATCACGTCGCGCCACCGCAGCTTGACGAGCTCGGTCTGGGCGTGCGCACCGGTCTGATCGTGGTCTCTCCATTTGCCAAGAACGGCTACGTTTCACACGTCCAGCACGAAACCGGCAGCCTCTTACGGTTCGCCGAAGAGGCATTCGGGCTTCACACGATGGGTGCGACCGACGCTCGCGCCGACGACCTGCGGGATTGTTTCGATTTCAAACAGGCACCCCAGCCGTACAAAGGACCATTCGACCTCACGCTGCTGCGACGCTGACGGACAGGTTTCGAATCAGGCGGCCCTTGACGGCGTAGCAGTCAGAAGCGGATCGTCGTCGCGATGCCGTATCCATCGGCCGAACCGATCCCGGTTACGGCGTCATATCCCGGACCTGCCGAGACTCCAGCAGCGTCCTCACCTCGTTGGATGTCGTGGAAGAGCGTCGCACTCCGTGTCGAGTACCCATATCTGAAAAAGCCACGGTAAAGCGAGTCCGTCACGTTGCCGAGGCGTGTGCCTGCGATTTCTTCGATCTCGGCGAGCAGCGCCGCGACGGGCGCATTGTTCACAAATATTTTGGGATGCTGCCACTTTCCGGCGTAGTACGAGGCCGGCCCGGAGCGGTTGATATCTGCCGGAATGGCGACGTCGGGCGTGTTCCGGCCGCCAGGCTGTACGTTTGGAATATGCTGTTGGTACTTGGGAAGCGCAAACAATGCAGACACGCCGCCGTTGGTCATTGCGCTCGCTCCCTCCGTGAGGTATGTCCCGTCGTTCATTTCGAGGCGGGTTGCACCAATGGCGAGGAAGTGCGGACTCGTCCCAGGCGCCACGGGGGTTGGCGGCGCACCGCGCTCGCAATAGCCTCCACCGAACTCCGGCGTCTCAAACGCCATTCCGAGCGCGTTTCCTTGCTTCGCTAGAGCATCCATGCTCACGGCAAGCGAGCGATACGGCGCTTCGCAGAAGCCGTACGAGAAGTTGACGACGCTGACGGTATCGTCGGAGACGATCTGCGTCATGGCGTCGGCAATGGCAGACGGAGTCACCGCAGGCATCTCATAGTCGTAGTACGCAACTCCCGGCGCAACCCCCACGATGTATTCGGCATCCTCCTGCGCACCATTCCCGTCTACGCACGAGCCGGCACAGCCGCCGTCGACAGGGACCGTCGTGGTCGGCGGCCCCGTCCGCGCAATGCCAAAGTACGCAAGAAATGAGCCTAGGTCGGTATCGGAGACCGGGCCGTCGACGATGTCGGCGACGTCAATGCCCGTTCCGTCGTAGGTGCCTCCGCTCTGAGCCGCGTGCTGTATGGGAAAGTCGTAAGGAGCCGCAAGTGCCGCCGGGCCGTAACCCAAGTACGGTCCGAAGTACGGCGGACCCAGAGGCGTTGCGGCACCCTCGCTTTTGCTCGCGAAGCGTTCCGGGCGCGCGACCGCGACGCGACCCGCGATCGCATCGTTGCGATCGACGGCACGAACGAGCATCTGTAGCGCAGGCAACTCAGTCGCAAAGAAGCGGTCGACTACGGCGCGGGGCGCCCACGCATCGATTCGGGTGCGATTCGCAAACGTCGGCCCGATTGTAAATCCCTCTCGCCTCAACTCCTCGACGATCCGCTCGTAATCAGCGGCGGCCGGCGCAAACGCGGAGCGAAACTGCCCGGGCGTGAGGAAGTGCCGGAAAAGCGGCGACGCCGGATCGTTTTGCGCCTCGAGCAGCCGGTCGAGCTCAGCCTCATTGCGATAGCGCAGCGTCAGGCCGAGCGTGACGCCACCGCGCACGGCCGCTGCCAGGAGCGATGCTTGCGCGGCCGGAGCTGAGATCAAACTCAAGAGCCCGGCGAGTGCCAACGAACCGGGCACAGACGCGCGCCATATTTTACTCATCGGATCGCGAACCTTCCGACGTTGTTCGAATAGCGGTCGGTAAACCAAATGTTGCCATCTGAACCGACGGCGATGCCCAGAATCGTGAACGGTATGGGCGTTGGATACTCCTCTGCAATTCCGTCGTGCAACACGCCGATCGCGCTGATCGGGCCTCCGGTGCCGCAGCGGCAGCCGTTCTCGGTGAAGTACACGTTGCCGTCGGGACCCTCGATGACTTGCTGCGGTACCCCGCTTATCCCCGCGCTATACACGTCGAGTTCATGGGTGACGGGGTCGACGGTGTCGATGCTTCGTTTCTGAGGGTTCGGAAACCACATGAGCCCACCCGGGCCCGATATGATATTCCACCCTTCGTTCAAGATGCCGACGTGCGCCTCGAACTTCTTTCCGGCAGGCGGGAAGAATCCGACCAGGTCGCCGCCGTTGCCCGGCGCTCCATCGAACGTGAGGAACCAGACGTTCTTGTCCGGCCCCAAAGTTAGATTGATCACGGGCAAGCGGAGCGTATCCGCAGGCAGTGCGGATATCACGCCGGCCGTCGTCGCGGTGTACATCGTGTGGGTGAAGAACGACCAAAACCAGAGGTTTCCGTCGGAGCCGGTCGTGATCGCGCTGAAACCGAGGTCGCGAGTCGTGTCCGTGTACGTCGTGACGCTGAGATCCTTTGCGATCCTTCCGATCGTACTGCGATAGGTCACGTACCACATGTTGCCGTCGGGTCCGAGCGTAATTCCTTGCGTGTAGTGCGGAGCCGGAACCTCGATGGTCCTGCCGTGGCCGTCCGGCTTGAGCTCGACGATGTCTCCCCGATAGTACTGACTGAGCCAGAGCGCATTGTCCATACCCGGGGCAACGTACTCCACGCCACCGTTCTCGGGGGTTCCCGGTATCGTAAAGATGGTAAAGCGTCTATTTCGCTCGACGTAGTCCCGTCGGGGCGCAACGAAATCGACGATCGATGGACGGGTTGTCTGCGCCGTGAACCGGCCGGCTTGGGGCGCCTGCATTTGCGCGCGCGCAGTCCCAGGCCCCGGCACTGCGGCGACGCACGTGCCGGCGACGAGCAGAAATACCGCGAGGAGCGCAACCGGCATCGTGTGAAAGCGGGGCATCTGTATCTCCGACTGTAACGGTAGGTGGGCCTTAGCCGGCGCCCGTGCCGGGTATCCGCCATTGTGAACCAGATTTGCATTGCACGACAAGGGTAATGACCTAGGCCGAGTGCAAGCAGCCCGATCATGGGAAGCTCGTCGCTGACCAGGACTCAGGGATCAGGGCATGCCGCGCCGGCCGACGTACGCGTTGCTTTAAACCTTCTTTCGGCCTTGCTGCGCGACGATCCGCAGAACGTGCGGCTCCGACGGCAGCAGACGATCCTCGACCGCTACGATCGGCGCGGCGAGTCCAGAGACGCCATCGCACGCGATCTGCAGATTTCGGTGCGCACGCTTTACCTCGAGCGGCGCGCCGCTTTGCGCCGTGCGTGCTCGCCGCCCGTCACATCGAACTCGCCAGCTCTGGCTGTCGATCCGTCGCGGTCACCCGCGTACGTAGCGCCGCCCCTCGCCTTGACGATGATGCGCAGTGCCGAGGCGCTCTATCAAGTTGGCGCGCTGCGTCTCGCTGCCGACTGCCTTGAGGCGGTCGCGCGCGAAGCGGCTGACTCGACGACGAAGGTGAGTTCGCTCGGGCGTCTAGCGGAGATACTGACCGACGTTGGTGCGCTGCCTCGAGCTGAGGCCGCCGTCACGGCAGCGATGCGGCTGTTGCCCGAGGTCGCGACGGGAGCGAGGCCGGCGAAGCGAGAGGTTCTCGCCGGTGAAGTCCGGCTTTCCCTCGCATTGCGTGACCTCCCGCGGCTCGACGCGGCACTTCGGGAGCTCGAGTCGGAGGGCGATGAGGCTGTTGACGAGCGCGGTTGGCTGCTGCGGACGCGGGCCAACACGTATGCAAGCGTGGGTCACTACCACATCCTCGATTTGCGCCATGCGCTGGAACGCGCGGAGCGAGCTGCTGCTGCGTTGACACGCGCGCGCGGCGTGCCCGCCTTCGTTCGAACGCACGTCTTGACGACTCTGGCCGTGATGCACGCGCACGACCCCCGTTCCGTCCGACAGGTCGCAGACGAGAATCGTGCCGCGTACGCCCTCGCGGTAGAACATGGCATGATCGCCGAAGCCTGCGACGCGCTCTTCAATGCGCTGAGTTTTGCTCTGTACTGCGACGAGCCGCTGGGCTTTCCGTTCGGTGATGCCTCCGCTCGAGCGTTCCTCAACGACGCCGTGCGGGAAACGGAACCGCCGGCGGATTGGATGGTCGTGGCCATCGTCAAGACGATGCGCGGTCACTTCGACGACGCGCTCGCGCTCCTCGATCTGGAAAGTGGCCATCAGGATGGAGCGCCAGTCTGGCCGCCGGCGAAGAAGACACTGCTCGCCCGGATTCTTTACAAAGCCGGACGCTACCGCGAAGCGGAGCGGACTGCCCGTAGTGCGGTGCGCGATTGGGGGCGCGTCTGCAGCGGGGCCGAGGGCGCCGCCCTGCGCATTCGAGCGGAGGCACTCGAGGCACTCGGCGAGCAACGTGCCGCAGCCGCGGTCATTCGCGACGCGATCGCTTCCCTCGAACCGCGCTCGCCGGTCCATCATCTGATCGGCGCCTATCGTTGTGCTTTCCGCCTGACGCAGGATCCAAAATGCCGCGAAGGACTTGAGTATCTCCGGGGTCAGCTCGACACGTCCGCCTTCCGCGCACCGCGACGCGCCCGTCTTACGCGGCGCGAGCGCCAGGTTGCCAGGCTAGTGGGGGCAGGTCGTACCAACCCGCAGATCGCTGCGGAGCTTGCGATCAGCCGCAAGACCGCGACCAATCATGTCGCCTCGATCCTCAGCCGGCTCGATTTGCGCGCCCGCTGGCAAGTCACGCCCGAACTGCTTGCGGAGGTCGCGGAGGGGACCTAGGCCCCAAAGGATGACGAACTCAAGGACGGCTCGAAGCGACGGCGAGCCGGTTTTTAGGAGGTCATCGTGATCCGATCTTGGCAGCGTGCTGAGCGGAGTGCAGCACCGAGTCTTGCTTACGTTGTACTGATACTGCTTGTGGCGAGCGGCGCCGCGGCGCAGACGGCCGCACCCGTTTCTCCTGCGCCGGTCGCAAGCGGGGCCGCATCGGTCTATGACGGTGCGTGGAAAGGCACGTCAAGCGAATCCGGCGCCGCGTGTCCTGCCTTTAAGTTCAGCCTCGTTATCGCGGCCGGCGCGATATCGGGACACGCTGTGCTGCCCATCGCCGTGCACGAGAACCATCTCTTTAATTTGGGCTCGGAAGACACCAATTGGGACGTCTCGGGGGCGATCTTGGACGACGGTACCGTGTCGTTTATCACGACGACTGCCGATAAGGACGTCGATCCGAAGCGGCGTTCGATAAAATTTGCGGGCAGCGCGACGGCCGATACCCTCCAGCTCAAGCAGGGTGAGCCGTCGATGTGCGGTCGCAGCCTCACGTTGACTCGTTCGAAGCCCAAGTAATGCGGTCCCCGGCGCCTAGCGCCCGACTTGGGCCGTGTGCGTAACGAGCCCCGTGCCATCCCAAACGTGCAGCGCATAACCAGGTGGCTCGAGACTTAGGCCCAGCGGTTGTTCGGCGCGGAGTGCCAGCACGAATTGGTACGCCGTGCTCGGTGCAGTGTAAGCGATCGTGCCGTTCCAGCGGACTTGCATCGCACGGTGGATGTGCCCGCTTACAATCCGTTCGATCTGCTTGTGACGCGAAACGATCGCGCCGAAGGCTTCGACGCCGCTGAACCCGAGCGCGTCCAGCCGGGAAATGCCGGTGCGGAACGGCGGATGATGAACGAATACGAGCGTCGGGGCGTTAGGCCGTTCGGCAAGACGCGCTTCGAACCACCGGAGGCGCTCGTCGTCAAGGATCCCGCCGGCTCGATCCGGCGAGGTCGAGTCAAGGCCGATGAGGCGGAGCGGGTAGTGCTCGATCGCATACTGTACGTTTTGGCCACCCCGCGGAAGATAGGCATGGTCCGCGAATGCTTCGCACATCGCCTCGCGCTGGTCGTGGTTTCCGGGTATGATGTAGGACGGCATGCGCAAGTCGCCCAGGATGGAACGCAGCCGGCGATACTCGCGCGGTTTGCCCCGGTCCGTTAAATCGCCCGTCGCGATAACGACGTCCGGACGCGGCTTTAACGCATTGAGGCGCTCTACGCAGCGGCGGAGGTGTTTGGCGGCGTTTACGATACCGTACAGGCGACGGCCCTTGCGCTGGATGTGCATATCGGTAATCTGAGCGACGATCATCCTGCCGCCGGCGCCTCGCGATCGCGCCCTTTTTGAGCTCCGTCCTTTTGGGTAGACTGAGCTGGCATATAGGAGTAATCAGTGAAGCTTCTCTTACAGATCCTGGTCGCAGTCGTCTTGCACCCGCTGGCCTTCTTGCTCATGCTGCTGAATTTGCTCGGCCGCGACGACATCGACGGTTCGAAAAAGTTCATTTGGGCGCTCGTCGGGCTCCTCTGGGGCATCGGACCGATTCTCTACATCCTCATCGGCGAGGGCGCCCTCTGGTAGCAAAGCTGCCGCGGCCGGCTAGCGCGTCTTAAACGACCCGAGCGGGCGCGTGTACGGCCCGGCGCACTTCGGGGGCATGCCGGTGTAAACGAACTCCGTCCAGCTGACGTAGTACACCGTTGCCGGCGTGAGCTTGGGGACCGATGCGGCGTAGTACGGACCTTGCGGATAGTCGGGTGGTGCGGCAAGTGGCGTCCGTAACGGCGATGGCGCGGGGCCCAACGCACCGACAGGCACAGCCGCGCCCGATTGGGTCGTCAACTCGACCGTCGTCGGACCATAGTAGTTCGCCGCGATGCCGTTGACGATCAACGCGCCGAGCGAGCGCGGCACGTGCCGGCTGCCGGGCGGCGGATACGCCAGGTAGAGATAGCGGTAGGGCGCCGGCGCCGGCGGAGGGCAGCTCGCAGCCGGCGACGGCGCCGGCACGCGACCCTGCGCGCGCGCCGCAGCATTCGGGCTGCCGGAATTCGGCGAGCTCGCCGCCTGAGGCGGCGCGCTGGAGTCCGAGCAGCCGGCCGCGGCAAGAGCTCCGGCAAACAGGACGGATAGCGCAACTCCGAGCCGGGGCACTTCCATGTTTTGCCGCGCTAGCCTCAATCGAGCCATCATCCCGTGCGGAGCACTTCGGCGCGATCGCTCCCGTCACCCGGAAGTGTCCTCGCTAAATCGCAACATCCGGCTCGCTTCCTTGCCCGTTACGTCTGTGGACGTTGTCTACAAACTGACAATGAACCTCTCTTATGCGTGAGGACAAACCTTATGAAATCTCGGAGCCTCGCCGGCGCGCTTGCGGGTGTCGCCGCGCTCAGTGCAGCCGTGCTGTTGTATTCCGTTTATCCCGGTCGCGGCTCGGATCATCAAGACTCGCCGTCGATGGTAAGCCAGCCCGGAGCGGACATCACGGACGTCTACTTATTTCCGTCGGCAACGAATGCCAACGCGGTCGACCTCGTCATGAACGTTCACCCGCTCATTCCGGCCGGAATGGGAGGCTCGTACTTCTTCGATCCGAGCGTTCTCTACCAGTTTAAGATCGCCCATGGTCCACTCGGAACGACCAGCGCCGAAGACACGGTCCTTCAAGTGAAGGCGAGCGGCACGGGCTCCAGTCAAACGCTGAAACTCTTTGGTCCCATGAGGCCACAAATCTCGGGCACGTCGTCCGTGATCAATGGGCGCGAGACCGGCTCGTTCCCGTTCAATAATCCCGGGGGAACGATGCTCGGCAACGGCGTCATCGCCTTTGCCGGTCCGCGCGCCGATCCTTTCTTCTTCGACCTATTCCAGTTCTTCTCGATCCTGCCCGATCGTGACTACGCCAATCCGCGCACGGGCGACATGCTCGGATCGTCGACGCCGACGTTCAACGGCTTTCCATCCGGAACGACCTCGGGACCGAGCGGATCGGGGTACGCGTGCAGCACGAACCCGTCAACGAACGCCCTGACGCAGATCAATGGCGGCTTCAACGTGCTCTCGATCGTACTTGAGGTCCCGAAAACGCTACTCATGCCACGCGGCGACTCTTCGATCGTCCACCTCTGGGCAACCACGAGCGATCCGACGAACAGCCGCATCAATAACCGCGTCGTCTACCAGCAAGTCGAGCTCCTCTCGCGGCCGGCCGTTAAGGAGCTGTTCGAAGTCTTCCGCCAACACGCCGACACAAACGCTTCGAACCCGTACGCCGACCGTACGATCTACAATTCGATCGGGTACTTCACGCGGAACGTCGCAGGTCGCAGCCGTAAGATCGCCGGAGTTTTGCAAGCGGTTCTCTATCCGAACGAGCTCGCAGCCGACCTGTCGCAATCCGGTCCTGCGGCCTACTTGGGAGTTGAAACCGGGGGCGCGACCGGCGGCTTGTTCGGTGGCCGTGGGCTGACCGACGACGTCATCGACATCTCGCTCGGTGCGGTCTTCGGCGGAACGATCCCGGCACTCGGACTCGCCCCCGACGACGGCGCCGAAAACACATGCCTTACCGACGAGCACGTCTCCTCGGGCCAAGGCGGAACGCAGACGCAGTCGGGCTACCCGTACCTGGCCCCGCCGCACTAACCGCACGTTCCGATAGTCCAAGGGTTCTCGCGCCGAGCGCCGGGCAATTCGCCCGCGCTCGGCGCGTTCGCTTGACGGCTCGCGCAGGATGACGCTATGCTGCGACCGTTCCCTGGGGCGAATGGCGGAATTGGTAGACGCGCTGGATTTAGGTTCCAGTGGGGCAACCCGTCAGAGTTCGAGTCTCTGCTCGCCCAGATGTTTCTTGAAAGAATTGTCTGGGGCGCGCCGAATCAGGGCGGGTCCCGCGGAAGTAGCTCAGTGGTAGAGCATCGCCTTGCCAAGGCGAGGGTCGCGAGTTCGAATCTCGTCTTCCGCTCAGGCTCTGCCTTTAAGGAACCCGATTGACTGCCGCAACTGTAAAGCACCTCGATCCCACCCAGGTGGAACTCGAGATCGCGATCTCCCAAGAAGAGTTGGACGCAGCCCACGAGCGAGCGTTTCGCGAACTCGTCAAGAACGTAAAGATTCCCGGATTCCGGCCCGGGAAGGTGCCGCGCAAGATCTTCGAAGCGCAGTATGGGTCCGAGCTCATCGCGGAGCGCGCGCGAGACGCGGTCATCCCCCAGGCGTACTCGCGCGCCGTTAAAGAAAACGCGCTGGATCCGGTCGACCAGCCGCAAGTCGAGCTGCTGCCCGAAGAGGACGGACAGCCGATGCGCATTCGCGCGACGGTCGCCGTCCGGCCGTCGATCGAGCTGAAGACGTACAAGGGCCTCGTCCTGGACGTGCCGTCGTCGACCGTCTCGGAGGATGACGTCGACGCGGCACTGGATTCCCTACGCCGCGAGGCAGCCACCTTGGTCCCAGTCGACCGGCCGATCGAGCTTGGCGACGTTCCTACCCTTGACTACGAGGGTTCCGTCGAAGGCACGCCTTTTGAGGGCGGCAAGGCCGAGAATCAATCGACCGAAATTGCCGATCAGGGGTTCATCCCGGGCTTCGCCGCCGGGATTGTCGGGATGCGGGCGGGCGAGCGTAAGGATGTTCTGGCGACATTTCCAGACGACTACCCGAGCGCCGACCTAGCCGGTAAGCAAGCCAGCTTTTCCGTTTCCGTTCAGGAAAACAAGGTTCGCGAACTGCCACCCCTCGATGACGAGTTCGCCAAGCGTTACGGCGGCGAGGGTGGAACCCTTACGGGCCTCCGCTCCGAACTGCAGAAGCGCTTGGAAACCCAGCGCAGAGCCCAAATTCGCCGGACGGCAAGCGGACGGCTAGTTGGAAAGCTCCTGGACGAGCACGATTTCCCACTGCCCCAGGTGCTCGTCGACCGCGAATCGGCGCATCTTCTGAGCGAAGCCAAGCAATATGTGACGCGCGCCGGGCTCCAGTGGGACGAATATCTGAGCAAACAAGAGAAGACGGAAGAGGCTCTCCAAGCCGAGTACCGCGCCGAGGCCGAACGCCGGGTCAAGACGACGCTGCTCTTGGAACAAATCGCCAAAGCGGAGGGGATCGAGGCGACCCCCAAGGACGTGGAGGCCGAGGTCGCTTCGCTCGAACGCCAGTACCAGCAACCCCGCGATAAGATCCTGGAGCTCCTGCGGCCGAACCTCGGCTCGCTCGTGGACGGAATCGTACGCAGCAAGACGATCGATTTCTTGCTCGACAACGCCAAGCTACTTGAAGCAACTCCGGCTGCCCGCACGTAGTCTTTCTCAGCAGAACGTCGAGTAGGAGAAAAGATGGGCCACCTCGTTCCCATGGTCGTCGAACAGAGCGCGCGAGGCGAGCGGGCCTTCGACATCTATTCGCGCCTGCTCAAGGAGCGGATCATCTTCGTCGGCGGCCCGATCGACGACCACCTCGCGAACCTCGTCATCGCGCAGCTTCTCTTCCTCGAACGGGAGGACGCCGATAGGGATATCGACATGTACATCAACAGCCCGGGAGGGAGCGTTACGGCCGGGCTCGCGATCTACGATACGATGCAGCTGATCAAGCCCGACGTGGCGACGATCTGTGCGGGCATGGCCGCCTCGATGGCGTCGATCCTGCTGACCGGGGGCGCCCACGGAAAGCGCTACGCGCTACCGTATGCCAAAATCCTGATCCACCAGCCCTGGGTCCAGCAGGTCGGCGGTCAGGCGACTGATGTCGAGATCGCGGCCCGCGATTTGATCGCCACCCGCAAGCTCCTCGCGGGCATTTACGAGAAGACGACGAAGAAAGCCTCGGAGCAGATCCTGAAGGACATCGACCGGGATTACTACATGACTTCCGAGGAGGCGCGGGATTACGGGCTCGTGGACCAGATTTTCAGCAAAGAAATGCGCACCGGCCAAAGCGCGCTGACGTAGGACTGATCGCGCTTGTTCCGATTCGGTGACGATAAAGGCCAATTGAAGTGCAGCTTCTGCGGCAAATCGCAGGAGCAGGTGCGAAAATTGATCGCAGGTCCAGGCGTGTACATCTGCGACGAGTGTATCGAGCTCTGCAACGAGATCATCGAAGAAGAGCTCTACAAGAATGTCGATGAGAACCTTCGACTGCGGAACATTCCCAAGCCGAAGGAAATAAACCACATCCTCAATCAGTACGTCATCGGCCAGGAGCGCGCCAAAAAAGCACTCGCGGTTGCGGTCTACAACCACTACAAGCGCGTCAATGCGGGCAGCGCCGCCGACGACGTCGAGCTGCAGAAATCGAACATCCTCCTCGTGGGGCCGACGGGCTCCGGCAAGACCTACCTGGCCCAGACGCTGGCCAAAATTCTCGACGTGCCGTTGGCGATGGCGGATGCCACCTCGTTGACGGAGGCCGGCTACGTCGGCGAAGACGTCGAGAACATCTTGCTGAAGCTCATTCAGGCCGCCGATTACGACGTCAAGCGGGCTGAAAAAGGCATCGTCTACATCGACGAGATCGACAAGATTGCGCGCAAGAGCGAGAATCCGTCAATCACGCGCGACGTATCGGGTGAGGGCGTGCAGCAGGCGTTGCTGAAGATTTTAGAAGGCACCACTGCCAACGTGCCCCCGCAGGGCGGCCGCAAGCATCCGCACCAAGAGTTCATTCAGATCGACACCACCAACGTGCTCTTCGTCTGCGGCGGCGCATTCGATGGTCTGGAAAAGATCATCGAGGGCCGCGTCGCCTCGAATTCACTCGGCTTCCGCTCGATGCCGGAGTCGAAACGCGAGGCCAAGGTCGGACGCCTGCTGCAGCAGCTGATGCCCGAGGACCTTCTTAAGTTCGGGCTGATTCCTGAGTTCATCGGCCGCCTGCCGATCGTCGTAACGCTCGATGCCCTCGACGAACTCGCCCTGCGCCGCATTCTCGTCGAACCGCGTAATGCGCTCGTGCGCCAATTCCAGAAGATCATGGGCATGGACGGCGTCGATCTCACCTTCACCAAGGAAGCCTTGGTCGCCATCGCCATCAAGGCGCAGTCGCGCAAGACGGGCGCCCGGGGTCTGCGCAGCATTCTGGAAGAGGTCATGCTCGACGTGATGTACGACCTTCCCAGCCTGCAAGGCGTCAAGAAGTGCGTCATCAACAAAGAAGTCATCGACAAAAAAGAGCAGCCGACGTTAATCTACGCCGACCGCCCGAAAGATCTCCCAGCGTAAGCGCCTGATTTAACCCGTGCCGTCGTTGCGGGCGGCCTTACGTACGTCAAAGTACGCTGCGGCCGCCCGCGCCTAGGCATGGGCTAAAATTAGACCCTTACGAAGACTGAGGTCACCGAACTCGTTTTTGTTCGGCGCAGCGGACGGCTACGGCTGCGCGGGATCCGACGCCGAAGGCGGCGTAGATCTTGCGTAAGTGGTTGTTTACTGTGTGGTGACTCAAGCCTAGGGCCTTGCCGATCTGGCGGTTCGTCTTCGCTAGCTTTACTTGATCGAGAACCCGGAGTTCGGCCGCACTCAGCTGCGAAACCGGATCGTCCGAGGCGCCCTCGCGCCGCCGAACTTCCGTCGCAACCCAGCTCTTTGGAACCAGCCGGCTCGCGCCCGCGGCGATCACGAGATCGGCCGCGTCGCGCGTCGTTAGATGAAGATCGAGCCCGGCTATCGCTTGGCGCATGCGGTAACCGAGGCGACCGTACGCCTCGAGCGCTGCGCGAAGTTCGCGCCGCGCCGCCTTGGTGTCCCCGAGTGCGACCGAAAGCCGGCCGCGGGCGTGGTGTTCTGCGGCTGCAACGCGTGCGTCCCGCCCGGACGAAACCGTCCCATTCTTGCGCTCGCGCGAGGAGAAGTATCGCGTCGACGCCTCGCGCGCAAGGTTTGCGCGGTCGACCGACGCTTCGCGCACGAAGTCGAGCAGGCCCATGCGTTCCTCGATCGTACGAACCGCCCACTTCTCACGCTTGAGGTCCTGATAGGCACGCTCGAGGTGTTGTTCGCGCGAGAAACGGTCGCCGGTGATGCGGGCTAGGAAAGCGCGATCGAGCGCGATCGCTGCGCGCTGCACGGGGCTCGTCGCGGCATGCTCGGCATCGCTCAGACTCTGCCAGGCATGGCCGGTGTCCCCCTCGAGAAGCCAGAGCATCGCCCCGCTTTGGAGGAAGAAGGCGCGCTGGCGACCGGCACCCTCTATTCCGGCGAGCGAAGCCAAGCGCGGCTTGATCGAGCGCCACAAGGCCAAGTCGAGCGTCTCCAAGGCGACGACCGAAGCACCCTGCAACATCCCGGCAGCAAGGTAGACGTCGACCTGCTTGGCGTCGTCGAGCGCCGAGAGTCCCTCGAGGAAATGCCGACCTGCAACGCCGTACCGTTCGCGTGAAATTTCGATCCAGCCGAAGAGCTCGAGCGCTCTCGCTCGGATGAAATCCGGGCCATCTTCAAGCGCCGGCTGCAGGGCGCTTTCAGCGGCGTCAAGGTCGTTCGCCATCCAGCGCGACAAAGCCGAATAGTAAGCCAGTTCCGCGCGTGCCGCGCGATGCGTACCCGACGCTTCGCGTGCGGCCTCACGCAGGGTCCGTTCGCCGCCGCTGGAGTTGTCGGAACTGATCTGCGCGATGCCGAGAAGCGCCGAGACGAGCACGCGGTCGTCAGCACTCGATGGCAGCCGCCGCACCGCCTCAAGCTCGCGAACGGCCGCCGCGGCTTCGTCCAAACGCAAGAACGAGCGCGCTCGCAGGAGCGCCACTTCGATTCGTTCGCGTGCGTTGCGCGCCTCGAATCCGCCGAGCGCGCTAAGAGCCTTGTGGAACTCGGCCTGAAGAAAGAGCCTTTTCGCCTCTGCAAGTCCGTCCGCGGCGTGCCGCTGGACGCCGGCGACGGGACGGGGTTTCAATCGACTTCTCAGTTTCCTAACCTTCTAACAAACGCAAAAGCGCAGTGAAGCGCGCTTCGAGCGGCATGCTGTTGAAACATTTAAGTTATGAAGAGAGTGACGCAAGGGCGCACGGGTCATTCTCCCGTGTTGCGATCGTCGAGTCGATCGATCTGCGATCGGGCTCAGCGCCGCTGTCTGCGCCCTTCGGTCGTGCAGCACCTCCGGCAGGCCTGGCTCCTTGCGGGCGCAGAGGCCGGCGTCGAGCCGAGAGCTAACGCCACCCGAGCATGCCGGCAAGGAGGGCCGCGTTTTGGGTTGTCGCTGCGGCAATGTTCGCTTTGCTCGCAGGGGCGAACGCTCCGACGCCGCTTTACGACCTTTACTTTACCGAGTGGCATCTCTCCGCGCTCGAGCTTGCTGCCATCTTCGCGACCTATCCACTGACTTTAGTCGGAGCGCTGTGGGCCGTTGGGCGCCTCTCCGATCGATTCGGGCGTCGTCCGGTGATCGTCGCATCGCTCTGCGCCGCGGCCCTCGGATCGCTGCTGTTCGCCGTGGCGAATGGTCCCGCGTTGCTCTTCGCGGGGCGCGTCGCGCAGGCGTTGGGCGTCGCGCTCCTAAGCGGCTCGGCCAGTGCTGCGCTCGTCGAGTTGGAACCGCATGGCAGCACGCGGCGCGCGTCGGTCACCGCCACCGTGATGCTCACGCTCGGCAGCGGCACCGCGCCGCTGATTACCGGCCTCTTGGTCGAGTACGCGCCCGAGCCGACGGTCCTCGCGTTCGCACTTCACGTGAGCGTCGTCGTGCCGCTGATCTTCATGGCGTGGCGCATCCCCGAGACGGCCCCGCCCGAAGCCCGTGACTCTTGGCGGCCGCGACGTCCCTCGGTTCCGCCCAACATCCGCTTACCGTTCGCGATCGCCTCGCTGGCCGGCGGTCTCGCGTGGCTTACCGCAGCAATCCTGTTCTCGCTGATACCATCGTATCTGCGCGTGACGCTCGGCGTTGGGAACCCGGCCGTGGTCGGTATCCCAGCTTTCCTAATGCTCGCCGTTTCCACGGCCACGCAACTCGCGCCGACGCGTCTGGACGATCGTGGGTTGATGGGATGCGGGCTGGCGCTGGGCGCTATCGGGACGGCGTGTCTCGTCGCGGCGGTCCCGTTTCACTCGCTCGTTCCGGTAGGAATCGGCGCCGTTCTGAGCGGTGCCGGTCACGGGTGCAGCCTCAAGGGAAGTCTGGCAACGATCGCACGGATCGCCCCGATAGACGCGCGCGGCGAGCTTTTCTCGCTGCACTACGCGATCGTCTATCTCATCGTGGGGTTACCGATCGTCGCAGCCGGAGCGCTCGTCGGCGGCCTCGGATTTTTCCACGCGTTCGCGATCTTCGCTGGCATCGTTACGCTGCTCGCCTCGGTCACGGGCCTGGGCTTGCGCTTCGTGCCCCCGGCGGCCGTCCGATCGTAATCGTTGAATAAACCGATGGCTCGGAGGCCTTTGCCCAGTGCCCAATCAAGAACGGCCGAGTGAGCTCGCTAAGCCTGCTCGTTCTTCGCAAGAATAATCTGCGTCCCGATGTCGACCGCTGAGCCTCATCGGCCGTTGTTGCGGTCGGTTCGGCGCTTATGGCCCACGGCCGTTATACTCGTGGTCGTGGCGATCACTATTGCCGGCATCGATCTGATTCTCATCAATACCGGACGGTTTCAGGACCAGGTGCGCAACGCTGAGATCGCACGAACCAACGTGCTCGAGCTACAGTTCGACGAGGAAACGGGTCTGCGGGGTTTCACGAGCACCAATTCCTCCACATTCCTCCAGCCGTATATCCGCGCCGCGCTCCACATCTACCGCGCCTTTGAAAACCTCAAAGCGGCGCTCGCACCGATCGACGCGAATGGCGACCTCTCGCCTTACGTCGCAACCGAAGAGACGATTCACCGGCAGTGGCTGGCAGATATCGCAAAGCCGCTCATCCGCAACGATCGCCGGCACGACGCGCTTTCGCTACAGGTCCGTGGGAAGGACTTGATGGATCGCTTTCGTGCCGCCGATGCCGAGCTCGAGGCGGGATTGATCGCTCGCGGCAATGCCGCCGACCAGGCACTCCGGCGGGCCGTCCAGCGAATCATCCTGATCGGCGGCATAACGCTCCTGGTCGCGATTGCGGTCGTGCTCGATCTGAGCTTGCGCGCCGACCGCCTGGCCGAGCAAAGCGAACGGCAGCGCCGTCTCTACACGGCTGAGAAGGAGGTCACGGACGAGTTACAGCGCGCGCTGCTTCCCAGCGCGTTGCCCACCGTGCCGAACTTGCGCATCGACGCACTCTACCGGCCTGCCGGAGAACTCAGCCGCGTCGGAGGCGATTGGTACGACGCCATCGCGCTACCCGACGGCCGTCTCTTCGTTACCATCGGCGACGTCACCGGGCAAGGCGTCGCTGCGGCTGCGGCAATGAACGGGGCGCGTCAGGCCCTTCTCGCGGCGGCTCTGCGCGAGGACGATCCCGGGGCCATCTTGATGCGCGCCAACCGCGCGCTGCTGCTGCAAGGCTCGTCGATCGTAACCGCAGCCTGCGCTTTCATCGACCCGAAGACCCTGAGCATCGTGTACGCGACCGCCGGCCATCCACCCCCGGTGATGATCCATCCCCTGCTCGGTCCGCAACTGCTCCCGCACGGCGGGATTCCGCTCGGCGCTTTCAACGACGCGCGTTATGCTACGTTCGCCGGTCTTGCCGTCGAGGGTGCGCTCTTGATTCTGTATACAGACGGCCTAACGGAGCGATCCCATGACGTCGTCGAGGGCGAAGCGCTCCTGCTCGAGGCTGCTTCGGCGCTCCTGACTCCGAACGAAGATTTCCGCGATGAACGCAGCCCCGCGTTCGCGCTCTACCGCTCCGTTTTCCACGATGCCGCACCTGCCGACGACGTTGCGATTCTCACCGTTGCCTTCGGTCCGGCCGACCCTCAGGCAAGCCTAACGTAGCGGATCGGATTTGCCGTCGCGTCGCGCTCGACGAGGCCGCGAGCGCGCAGGTGTTCGAGATGCGAGATCGTTTCGGAGACCGCGAATTGCCGGTGGGCCTCGCTCAACTCTTCGAAGGTGCGATTGCGGCGCGTCCAGGGTAGCGCGCGAGCGATGGTCGCCGCATCCGCCGGCCCGCGCGACAGCGCCTCGACGACGCGGCCTTCACGGCTTTCCTCGTGCACCAGCAGTTCGGCGACGCGGCGGTGCAGATCCGCGAAGGGTTCGCCGTGAGCCGGGAGCACGCCGGCGGCGTCGATCCGATCGACTTTGCGCAGCGACGACAGGTATTCCCCGAGCGGGTCGCCGCGCTCTTCAAACCAAAACCCAACGTGCGGCGTCACCGGGTCGAGAACATGATCTCCCGTGAAAAGGCGACCGCTCGGTGCGTCATGAAAACAGAGGTGACCGGCTGTGTGCCCGGGCGTCCAGATCGCACGCAGCCGGCCGATGTGCTCGCCGTCGCCGATCTCACGCGTCGGCCGGATGAGCTCGGTGCGGCCGTGCTGCAGCTCGTCCTCGAGCGTTGATTCGGCGTAAAAACCGTTGCGTTCGATCCAGCGGTCGGCGCGCCGGTCCGCCGCCTGCGGGTCGGTCATGATGCGCTGCAGAAATGACCACTCGAGCGGATGCATCAACAGTGCCGGAACGCCGTTGCGCAGCAACGTTCCGGCCAGGCCGTAGTGGTCGAAGTGAAAGTGTGTGATGGCCAGACGCCGAACGCATTCAAGCGTCGTGCCGCACTCGCGCAGGCCTTCCACAAGCGCGTCGAGGACGTCGTCTGCGCGCCAGCCGCAATCGATCAGCGTGAAGCCGTCGTCCTCCTCGACCAGATAGCCGTTGACGAAGCGCAGCGGATTGCCGGCCATGGGCAACCGAATCTGAAAAATGCCGTCGCCGATCGGCGTTGTAAGATCGAGGTCCTCGTAAATGCGAATGTCACTCATCGGTGTTCGCGTCGATCCAAGCGAGATACGAAGGGCTGCCCGTTAGCTCGACCGAGACGATCTCGGGCGTCTCGTACGGATGGAGCTCCGCGATCGCTCGCTCGACGCCGGCGTAGAGCGAACGCCGGGTCTTGACGGTGCAGCGCCATTCGTGCGCGGTCTCGACCTGACCCTGCCAGCGATAAACGCTCAGGATCGGCCCCTCGATTTGAACGCACGCGGCAAGGCGACGGTCGACGAGCTCGCGCGCAATGCGTTCCAAATCCGCGCGATCGCCGGCGGTTGTCGTGACCATGCTGTAACCGTCCACAAGTCGCCGCCTTCGCGGCTGCACGCAAACATCTTTCCGCCGAGCTCATCGGGCAACGCTGCGGTCGAGCAACTTGGCGAGCGCGTAAACGTGACTCGTCGCCGGCGTCGGCACCCGAGTCAGCTCTCCCACTTCGACCACGGATCCGACCAGCGCGTCGAGCTCGAGGCGCCGGCCGTGCTCGAGGTCCTGCAGCATCGAGGTCTTGTGGGAGCCGACGCGCCGTGCGCCGTCGATGCGCTTTTCGATCGAAATCGGGAGCGACACGCCGAGCGCGCCCGCCACCGCGACCGACTCCCGCATCATTTCCTCGATCAGCGGTTCGACCAGCGGATCGTCGCACATTTGGACGAGCGTTGCTCGCGTGAGCGCGCTGATCGGATTGAACGATGCATTTCCAAGCAGCTTGACCCAGATCTCGACGCGGATGTCCGGCTCGACCGGCGCCTTCAATCCGGCCGCCACGAAGGCATCGGCGATGGCTTGCGTGCGCGGCGAGACGCCGCGAACCGGATCGCCAAGGCTAAAGCGCGTCCCCTCGATGTGTCGAATGACGCCGGGCGATTCCAACTCCGTCGCGGCATAGATCACGCACCCGACGATGCGCCGCGTCTCGATCGTCGCACCGATCCGCCCGTCCGGATCGAGACTGCGCAACCGGTGGCCATCGAACGGTCCCCCGTTTCGTGCGAAGTACCACCACGGAATGCCGTTCTGCATCGAGATGACCGCCGTCTCGTCCGAAAACAGTGCGGGCAGCTCGTCGAGGAGCGGTAGAATCTGATGCGCTTTGACCGCAAGGATGACCACGTCGACCGTCCCAACGGTCCGCAGATTGCCGGTCGCCTGGGGATGCGCGGTGAAGTCGCCGCGCGCGCTCCGAACGCGCACGCCCGCCGTTTGCAGCGCTTCGAGCTGCGGGCCGCGCGCGAACAAGGTAACGTCGCAGCCGCTGCGCGACAGCGTTGCGCCCGCGTATGCACCGATGGCACCCGCTCCAACAACGGCGATCTTCACGCTGGCACAAGTGCGAGCAAGGGATGACGGCTTCCCGCCGTTCGCGGGCCGTTGCCAGGGGCTTGCGCCTCAATCGCAAAATCGCGCTCGCGTGACACTCCAGGGACTCCTCGACCGCGGGCTCGGCGATCGCGCGGCGCTGCGCATCCCCGACGGCGCCGAGCTAACCTACGGCGATCTCCGACGGGCTGCGGCGAAAGTCGCACGCCACGTGTCTGCGCTTGCGGTGCAACCTGGCGAGAGCGTCGCAGCATCCTTCGGGAACGGTCCGGAAATCTTGGCGGCGTTCTTCGGCGTCGCCGAGGCTCGGGCTGCGTATGCCCCGCTCAACAGCGCCTATACCGAGGGCGAATTTCGCTTCTACTTGGAAGACATTGGGCCTAAGCTGCTCTACCTCAGCCCGGGCGGCACCGCCGCGGCGCGCGCCGCTGCAGCGGCCCTCGGGATTCCGGTCGTGGACTTGTGGTTTGAGGCCGTCGACCTGCGCTTCGGCGGCGCTGCGACGGCGCAAGGAGAAGCGCGCCATGCAACTCCGGACGACGTGGCGCTCTTTCTGCACACGAGCGGAACGACGAGCCGGCCGAAGGGCGTCCCGCTGACCCACGGCAACCTCATCGCTTCGGCCCGTAACATCCAGCGTTGGTACGGGATCGCGGCCAGTGAGGTCACGTACTGCGTCATGCCGCTGTTTCACGTGCACGGGCTGGTTTTTTCGGTGCTTGCGCACCTCGCCGCCGGCGCCAAGGTCGTCATGCCGGAGCGCTTCTCGGCGACGGTTTTCTGGCATCACGTCCGTGCATACGGCGCCACCAATGTAAGCGCGGTGCCGACGATCTATCGTACGCTGCTGCTTCGCGCGGAAGAAGATGGGGCTCCCGCTCCCGGCGGCCACACCTTGCGCTTCATGCGTTCCTCGAGCGCGCCGCTACCGGCGCGTGACATGCTGCGGCTCGAAGAGCGCTTCGGCGCACCCGTGATCGAGGCATACTCGATGACCGAAGCGGCACATCAGATGTGTGCAAATCCGCTCGAGGGGGAGCGGCGCCCCGGGTCGGCGGGCGTCGGCGCCTACGTCGACGTGACGATCCTCGACGCGGCCGGCGATGCATGCCGGCCTGGAACCGTCGGCGAGGTCGCGGTGCGCGGTACGAACGTGATGCGCGGATACCGCAACAACCCCGAAGCCAACGCCCTCGCCTTCGCGAACGGGTGGTTCAGAACGGGCGACTGGGGAACGCTTTCGAGCGACGGTTACCTTACGCTGGTCGGGCGTCTCAAGGAATTGATCAACCGCGCCGGCGAGAAGATCTCGCCGGTCGAAATCGATGACGTGCTCGTTTCACACCCCGGGGTCGCCGAGGCGGTCGCATTCGCGATCGCCGATGAGAAGTACGGCGAAGCCGTCGGCGCCGCTCTCGTGTTACGCGACGGCACGACGGTCGCCGATGTCCTTGCCCACGCCGGCACGCGGCTCGCGCCGTTCAAAATCCCGACTGCGGTCTACGTTTTGGAAGCGATCCCACGGACCGCCACCGGCAAAGTGCAGCGCCGAATCGTCGCCGAGTCCCTCAAAGACCGCGCGCCATCAGAGACGTGAGTCAAGCAACCTCCCACGCAAGAGTCAGGGGATGAGCTCGGCTCCAGCTTGCTTCGAAACGCTCGCGTAGCGCACCGACGGCCCCGGCACTCAACGTTGCTAGGCCCCAATCGCTCTGCAGGGCGGTGCGCGGATCGGGAAATGTCGCGTTGGCCGAGCCGATCCACGCCCGGTCGCCGCACACGGCCATCTTATCGACCCCGCCGCCGCACAGGCGGATCTCGACGCCACGCTTTGCAAGGTTCGCAAGCGCTCGTGCTTCACGCCGACCGCGCGCCTCGCGCGCATCGACGAGAAGGCGGACGTGGTCGCCGGCAGCCGCACGGACGGTAAGCTCGTGCGAGATCGTGCCGCCGTTGAAGGACTCGCTCTCGACGTCGATTTCCCCAGGCGGCGCACCCGCGATGGTCGCCACTTCGATCGCGAGCGCGGCGGTTTTCGTCAAGCCCAGACGGCCGCCGCTTGGGGTCTCGCCGGCAAGCTTCTGACGAACGGCCGCAACGTCGCCGGCGTCGGTATCGCGCACGATCAAATTCGGCCCCGAGGCCGGGAAGTTCCGGTCGTCGAGCCAGGCCACGCCGTCAACGATGGCGGCCTTGGCGTGAATACGCGCGTCGTCTTCAGCGAGCATCGCATGCGCGCCGTGGGCCGCGAGATCCCGAACGGCGCGCGCGTTCGCGGCCGCGCGCGCACCGCTTCGATCGCCGGCGAGATCCGACTCCAGCCGAACGGTGACCCGCGCGCCTCCATCGGCCGCCTCTTCGAGCGCTCGAAGAATCGGCGGGCCCAGACAGTAAGCCGATAGGTCGATCCGCCGCGCCCGGCTCAGCGCTGCGAGAAAGGCGTCGTGCGACGAAAGCTCGATGGCCACGCAGAACCATCGCGACGAGCGGGTTGCCGGCAAGAGCATGCGGGCGCGAGTCGAAATCCGTCGCTCGATGGCAAAAGTTGGGCGCGCCGAGCTGCGTATTTCGCAGATCGAAGGCTTTCTCGTGAAGATCCGCCACCTCGATGGAGCGGACGTCCGTTCCGATCGGACGGGCATGCCGACGTGGCCGTACGAGCGTGCGGCCAAGGACGCGTGGACGGTCGCAGACTGGAAACGCGAGCGCTTCACGCCGACCTACCCGGGGTTCAACGCGGACGTGCTGGACGGTGACGGGAGCGCGGTCCCGGGCCAGACCCGCCTCGAGTCGGTCCGCGACAGCTACGTCGAGGACTAAGCCCGGCGCCTTGTTGCAAAACCGCTGGGTGCAGCTCGTCGCCGGCATCGTCTGCATGGCGATGATCGCCAATCTGCAGTACGGATGGACCGTGTTCGTCGACCCGATGAGCCTCAAGCACGGCTGGAGCCGCGCGGCGATACAAGTCTCGTTCACGATCTTCGTGCTGGTCGAAACGTGGCTCGTCCCGTTCGAGGCTGCCTTAGTCGACCGGTACGGTCCTCGCACCATGGTTTGCATCGGCGGTTTGCTCGCCGGAGCCGCTTGGGCGATCGACGCCTTCGCCGGGTCGCTTTTTGCGCTCTACGTGGGCGGTGCTGTGGCCGGCGTCGGCGCCGGAATCGTGTACGGCACGTGCATCGGTAACGCGCTGAAGTGGTTCGGCTCGCAGCGCGGCTTGGCCGCCGGCTTAACGGCCGCCGGTTTCGGCGCCGGCGCGGCGGTGACGGTAATCCCCCTCACCACGATGGTGAAGACCAGCGGTTACGAGCACACCTTCCTGACCTTCGGAATCGTCCAGGGCCTGGTGGTCGTGATCGCATCGCTCTGTTTGCTCGCGCCGCCCGCGGCGGCCGCGGCGGTTCGCTTCGACAGCCCGCGCGTGCTTCACGGCACGCGCGACTACACGCCGGCCCAAGTGCTACGTTCACCCGTCTTCTGGGTCATGTATCTGATGTTCGTTTTGGTTGGATCGGGCGGCCTCATGGCCGTCGCACAACTGGGGCCGATCGCGGCGGACTTCCACATCGCCAAGGTTCCGGTGACGATCCTCGGGATCACGGCGGCGACGCTGACGTTCACGCTGGCGCTGAACAACGTTATGAACGGCATCACGCGGCCATTGCTTGGCGCGCTCTCCGATCGCATCGGGCGCGAGCGCACGATGTTTCTGGCTTTTCTTGTCGAGGGGCTCGGCATCTTCGCGCTCGCGAAGTTCGGAACGTCGCCGGCCGCCTTCGTCGTCTTGTCGGGTTTGGTCTTCTTTGCCTGGGGCGAGATCTACAGCATCTTTCCAGCGACCACGCGCGATCAGTTCGGGCAGAAGTACGCGACCACGAACTACGGGATGCTGTATACGGCGAAAGGTACCGCTTCGCTCGTCGTTCCGCTGGCAAGCGTGTTGACCGCGTCGACCGGAAGTTGGACGGCGGCGCTGGTCGTTGCGGGCGCGTTCAACATCGCCGCCGCGATTCTGGCGCTAGCCGTGCTCCTGCCGCTGCGGGTTCGCGAACTTCGCTTGCACGGCTGAGCGCAGAAACGACGTCTGATGCCGATCGAGTTTCGACGTGTACTGCCTGTCATGCGCATCTTCGATGTGCAGAAGGCCCGTGAGTTTTACCTCGACTACCTGGGGTTTGAGATCGACTGGGAACATCGCTTCGAGGAAGGGCTTCCGCTCTATATGCAGGTCTCACGTGGAGAGCTAACGCTACATCTGAGCGAGCACCACGGAGACGGGAGTCCGGGCGCCCACGTCTACATCCAAATGAGCGGGCTCACGGACCTGCACCGCGAGTTGATGGCGAAGAGCTACGGCTATCTGCGGCCTGGGCTGCAGAAGACGCCCTGGAACACGACCGAGATGCGACTAACAGATCCGTTCGGTAACCGCCTCCGCTTGGCGGAACCTGATTAGGAGCAGAGCTTAGTTAGGAGCGAGCACGAAGCGCCCGCGCGCGCCGGCGGCAACGCGTTCGTAGGCTTCGACCGCGCGATCGAGCGCCACGACTTGGTCGATGGGCGGCGCCGCGATAGCTCCCGACTCGAACGCCGGCAGCATCGCAGCAAGCCGCTGCGCGCTCGCGCTCGCGTCCAGTTTACGGCTGTCGGCGCCGATGATCCGGCTTTCGTTGTGATAGAAATCGCGCAGGTCGAATTCGACCCGCGGGCGCCCGGTCGCACTGATCTCGACGAGGCGTCCCCGATGGGCGAGACTCTTGAGCGCCGCTTCGAACGTAATCCCGCCGACCGCGTCGAAGACGACGGTCGCGCCGGAGCCGCCGGTGGCTTCGCGCACGGCGTCGGTTAGGTGTTCGTCGGCCGGCACGAAGCGGTCGATCGAGCGCGCGGAGGGCGAACCCGGCGGCGGCGCTTGCACGTCGACGCCGACGATCAGGGACGCCCCACGCCATCGCGCGATTTGAGCGACCGCCGTGCCGACGCCCCCTCCTGCGCCGATGATGGCAACGGTTTCACCCGGCCGCAGCGCAGCGTACTCGATCAGTCCCAACCAGGCTACCACCGAAGTGACCCCGAGGCTTGCCGCCTCCGCGGGACTCAAACGAGCTGGCTTCACCGTCAGAGCGGCCACCGGAAGAAGAAGCGCCTCGGCGTGACTGCCGTCCGTCGTGAAGCCGAGATCCCCGCCCGTCCCGAAGACCTCCCGCCCGATCCAGTCGGCCGGTCCAGACTCGACGACGCCGGCAAAGTCGCGGCCCGGAGTCCTGGGGAGAATGGTTCCTTCCATGGCTCCCGCGACATTCTTAACGTCGCTCGGATTGATTGAAGCTGCCGTCACGCGGACGACGCTGAATCCCTCGCCCGCTACCGGATCGGCGACTTCGGCCAACCGCAGAACCGAAGGGCTGCCAAACGCGTCAAAGCGCAGAGCGCGCACGATCTATTTCGAACCGTAGCGCTCGCCCTGCGGCTTGTCCGCTGAGTACGGATGTAGGCGATACTTGATCTGACGGTCCTTATCGGCCGTGCGCTCGACGCGGAAGCCGGGCTCGCGGGCCGGCCGCTGGACGATGAACGACAGGGCCGTCGTTTGTCGACCGAGGCGAGCATCGTACGCGTTGAGTTGAATGTACGAGTCGCCGTGCGCGGTCCGGGCCGCTCGGACCTCGTCCATGATTGCGGCCGCGTCGCGGACGTCGAACATCGGCAGCGCGTGCATCTCCCAGTAGGAATTGCGGGGATGCGGGTCGTCGGTGTATTCGAGCGAGATCGGCCAATCCCGATCGAGCGCGTACTGCACCTGCGCGGCAATTTGCTCGTCGGTAAGATCCGGTAGGTACGAAAACGTTCCTTGAGTCAGGCGCATGTGGTTCCTCCGAGCGTTACAGTGACGGTGTTGCGACGACGTCGGGCGTGTCGGTCGACTCGTAGTCGAAGGTCACGTCCTTCCAGATTTCGAGCGCGCGCGCGAGCGGCCCACAGCGCCGTGCGGCATCGAGCAAAATGTCCGGGCCTTCACCGACGATGTCGCGCCCCTCGTTGCGTGCCAGAACCATCGCCTCGAGCGCGACGCGGTTGGCCGTCGCGCCGGCAGCAATCCCGTCAGGATGCCCGATCGTTCCGCCCCCGAACTGCAACACGACGTCTTCGCCGAGAAGGTCGAGGAGTTGATGCATCTGGCCGGCGTGAATCCCGCCCGAAGCGACCGGCATTACCGGGGCGAGCGATGCCCAGGCCTGATCGAAGTAAACTCCATGCAGGGGATTAGCTGGGATGAAGTCTTCGCGCAAGATGTCGTAGTAACCGCGCGTCGTGTTCGGATCGCCTTCGAGCTTACCGACGACGGTGCCGGCGTGCACGTGGTCGACCCCGAGCAAGCGAACCCATTTGGCCAGCACGCGGAAGCTGACGCCGTGGCTCTTTTGCCGCGTGTACGTCCCGTGCCCGGCGCGATGCAGGTGCAGCAGCACTCCGTTCTTGCGGGCCCACTTCGACATCGAAGCCATCGCCGTGAAGCCCACGGTCAAGTCCATCATGACGATCACGCTGCCTAAGTCCTTGGCGAACTCGGCGCGCTCGTACATCTCCTCCATCGTCGCGGCGGTCACGTTCATATAGTGGCCTTTGATTTCGCCGCTGGCCGCTTCGGCGCGGTTCACCGCCTCCATGCAGAAGAGGTAGCGGTCGCGCCAGCGCATGAAGGGCTGCGAGTTGATGTTTTCGTCGTCCTTGGTGAAATCGAGCCCGCCACGTAACGCTTCGTAGACGACGCGTCCGTAGTTCTTCGCCGAAAGCCCGAGCTTGGGCTTAACGGTCGCTCCCAAGAGCGGACGGCCGTATTTGTTGAGATATTCCCGCTCCATGACGATGCCGTGCGGCGGACCCTGAAACGTCTTGACGTACGCGATCGGGATGCGCATGTCTTCGAGCCGTAGCGCGCGCAGCGCTTTGAAGCCGAAAACGTTTCCGATGATCGAAGACGTCAAGTTCGCAATCGAGCCCTCTTCAAAGAGGTCGATGTCGTAAGCGATCAAGGCGATGTATTGCTCGGGATTCCCAGCCACCGGATCGACCCGATAGGCGCGCGCCTGGTAATGCTCGTGAGCCGTCAGACGGTCCGTCCAAACCACCGTCCAGGTCGCCGTTGACGATTCACCGGCGACGGCCGCGGCTGCCTCGACCGGATCGACCCCGGGCTGCGGGGTGATGCGGAAGGCACACAACACATCGGTGTCTTTGGGCTCGTAGTCCGGCCGCCAGTAACCCATCTCTGCATAGGGCGTAACCCCGGATTCCCAGCGAGTCTTCTTGCCATTCGTCAGTGTCGCCATGACGATAGAATGACACAGCGACCCATTGACGTCAAATAGATATTTGGACGATACTAATAAGCCGTATCTTATGTTCTCTTTAAATCAGCTCCGGACGTTCCTGGAGGTGGCTCGGCTGGGCTCGGTACGCGAGGCCGCCGAGACGCTCGTCGTCTCTCAGCCTGCCGTTTCCGCCGCGTTGTCGGCGCTGCAGCGCGAGGTCGGCACACCGCTCGTCGAACGCGACGGAAGGGGCTTGCGCTTGACCGCCGCGGGGGTGCTGATCGCACGCTACGCGCGCCGCGTCTTCGCGCTCATGGACGAGGGTAAGCGACGCGCTTGCGAGGCCGCCGGCGCGAACACGGGGCGACTCCGCCTGGCCGCAGTCACGACCGCCGCCGAGCACTTGATTCCCGAGATGCTGCGGCGCTTCCAGCGCATCGAACCCGGGGTCGAGCTCGACCTCGAGGTCGGCAATCACGAACGCGTTTGGGATCGGCTCGCTCACTGGGAGGTCGATCTGGTGCTGGCCGGCCGGCCGCCTTTGGAAGCACCGTTCCGCACGGTCGCCACACGCGTCCACGAGCTGGTCGTCATCGCGCGGCCCGGCTACGCTGCGGGCGGCGCGAGCTTGGCGCACGCGACCTGGCTCACGCGTGAGCCCGGATCCGGGACGCGCGCGGCGATGGAAGAGTTTTTCGGCAGGCTCGGCATCGAGCCGCCGCGCTTGACGATCGGTTCGAATGGGGCGATCCTGGCCTGCGTCCGAGCGGGCTTGGGGGTGTCGCTGGTCTCGCGCGATTCGGTCGAACGGGAGCTGGGCGACGGTCTACTCGAAATCGTTCCGACGCCGGCCACGCCCTGGTTGCGCTACTGGCATCTGGTCACCGGCACCGATCGCGAACCGTCGCGGCTCGTCCAGCGCTTCACGGCGTTCATGGTCGAGGAGTCGGGTTTCCTCACGCGCCCCTACCGCGCGTGATATACTAGCGGTGTTCGCTCGTGCAGCCTTTTCCACGGATCAAGCGACAGAGCTCGAGGGCGCATCGCCATCGGGTAGCTCCCCAAACCGACGCCTGAGCCGTCGAGAGAGGTCCTTGCGATGATAGGCCCGACCGTGCGTTCCCCCGATGCTCTCGATCGACCCGACTCAAAGCCGGTCGAATCTTCGCTGGCGGCCGGCGGAAGCGCATATGCGGCGCTCAAGCTCGCGCGACTGACCCGGCGCCTGGGTCAAACGGCGTCGGTCGAGTTGACGCGGCTTCAAATGATGGGCATCCTCACGGCGCTCGAGCTGCAATCCGAGCGCGAAACCCATCTCGATCCGGCGCTCGCGTCGCTGCGCGAAAGCTTGAAACGCGCGCTCTTGCACATGGCGCCCTAGCGTAGCGAACGCGGCTCGCTCGCGGGCCGGGGATAAGGGCTGCGCTGCCTGGAAGGGCGCGGTATGTCCTGGCTGACGGCCACGTATGCGATCGAATCCGAACCCGAGCGCATCGGCGAACGCGCGCAAGCGCTCGCGCTCGAGCAAAGCATCGAATGCCCGCTCGAAGCCGTCGGCGATCGCCGCATTCTTGACGAAATCGTCGCGCGCGTCGGTTCGATCGCGCAGGTTGCCGAACGACGTTTCCTCGTCGAAGTGCACATCGCCGCGGAAACGATCGGGGCGAACCCGGCTCAGTTTATCAACATGGTCTTTGGCAACTGTTCGTTGTGGGAAGACGTTCAACTCGTCGATCTGGACCTGCCGGCGCAGGTCCTCGAGACGTTCCCCGGGCCGCGGCACGGTATGGCTGGAATTCGCTCCTTACTGCTAGCGCCGGCCCGGCCGCTGACGAGCACGGCGATCAAGCCACAAGGGCTGCCCGTATCAGAGCTCGTTCGCATCTGCAGCACGTTCGCGCTGGCCGGCGTCGACATCGTCAAGGACGATCACGGCATCGCCGACCAGGCGTATTCGCCCTTCGCCGAACGGGTGCCGGTATGTCAAGCCGCCGTTGCCGAAGCCCGCTCGATTACGGGAAAGAACGTGCTGTACGCGCCGAATCTCATCGGTACGCCGCGCGTCTTGCGCGAACACGCACGCATCGCACGCGAAGCTGGCGTACGCGCGGTTCTGGTTGCTCCGATGGTCGTCGGCCTGCCGGCGTTCTGCGACCTGGTCGACGAGTTTCCAGAGTTCGTCTACCTGGCACATCCTTCGTTTGCGGGTTCGGCGCGAATTGCCGCGCCGCTGCTCTTCGGGCGCCTCTTCCGCCTCTTCGGCGCCGACGCCGTGATCTTCGTCAACTACGGCGGCCGCTTTTCGTACGCTCCCCAGGTATGCGCGGCGCTCGCGCAGGCGTTGCGCGCGCCGTGGAAACACGTGCGCGCCGTCTGCCCCGTGCCGGCAGGCGGAATGCTGCTGGAGCGAGTCCCGGAATTGCTCGATTTCTACGGCCCCGACACCATGCTTTTGATCGGCGGCAACCTCTTGATCGCGCGCGACCGCCTGCTCGAACGGACTCGTGAATTCGTCCAGGCCGTGCACGAACACGAGTTTTCCGCTCCGGCGAGCGGGCCGGGCTTTCTCGACCTGCTGGCGCAGGTGCCGTAAAGCAGTGACTCGCGAAGGCATCGCAAGGGTCGGCGCAGGTGAAAAGTGCTGCGGTCGTAGGGGCCCTATGCGCAGCGAGCGAATCGCGGTTCAAGTGGGTCATCGACCCAGAGAGGGGGGCCGTCCTATGGATGCCGTTATCGCCGCGCCACGCGGACGACGTGAAGCGCTTGCGCTCAAAGCTCGCCGGCCCTCGAGGCTTTTCCGTCTCTAAGACCTAACCGGGAAAGCCCGACCCTCATCGGCGGCGCAATCTGCGCCGGCTGCTTCCTCCGTCTGCGCTTGTCTTTTGCTTGCAGATCGTAGGGAGTAGAAACCTTGAATTTGACGGAGTTCGGGTGGTCCGCGGCGTTCGCGGAACACCTCCAACGGCTGTATCCGCAGTCATATCCGGGCCGCGTCAGCGCAGAGTACCGCAGTGCTTACCGGCTGTTATCCGAACGGGGCGAGTGCCTCGCCGAAATCGACGGCAAGCTTCGCTTTGCCGCCAGTTGCCGGCGCGATTTCCCGGCAGTCGGCGACTGGGTCGCCTTCACCTCACGCGATGCCGAGCGCGCCACCATCCACGGTGTGCTCCCGCGCCGGTCGTGTATCGTGCGCCGAGCGGCCGGCTCGGCGAACGACGAGCAAGTCTTAGCGGCCAACGTCGATACGTTGTTCTTGGTGAGCGCGCTCAACGGCGAGTTTAACCTTCGCCGCATCGAACGCTACGTGGCGCTGGCACTCGCAAGCGATGCTCGGCCGGTGATCGTCCTCAACAAAGCCGACCTTTGCAGGGCCTTGCCGGAACGTTTGGCCGAATTGAAGGCACTGGAACGGAGCGTGCCGGTCCACGTCACCTCGGCCGCCTACGACGACACCGGCTCACTCGGCGCGTACCTCACTGCAGGAAGCACGATTGCGCTGCTCGGATCGTCCGGCGTCGGAAAATCGACGCTTGCCAACGTGCTGGCCGGCAGCGCTGTTTGGTCGACGGGCGCAATTCGCGCCGGCGACGACCGCGGCAAGCACACGACCACGGCTCGCTCGTTGCTAAAGCTGGCTTCGGGCGCGCTCCTGATCGACACGCCGGGCTTGCGCGAGCTGCAGCTCTTGGCCGACGAAGAGGCCCTGGACGAAACGTTTGCCGACGTCGTGGACCTCGCCCGACGTTGCCGTTTCTCGGATTGCGGGCACAACTCGGAGCCCGGCTGCGCCGTTCGGCCCGCGATCGGCGTGACGCTCGACGAAGCGCGCTGGCGCAACTACTGCAAGCTGCAGCGCGAGGCCGCCTTCGTCGAGCGCAAAAGCGACGTTCAAGTGAGAAATGCCGAGAAGCAGCGCTGGAAGAAACTCACGCGCGCGGCAGAGGAGCGCATGAAGTTCAAACGCCGCTAAGGAGTTTACCGGCTCTTACTCGGAACGCGTACTTCGCTCGGCGGAGGCATATATCTGACGACCTTTTCGAGGTTCGTTCCCCGGATGATGCCGGCGCTATGATACGCGAGCCCCCACGAATCGATGGATGAAAGGTCCGGGAAGATGCATGCCTCGAGGGTTTCATCGATTGCACCCTTAAGATACCAGCCGCCTCCAGCCGCATTGATCCCGCCGAAAAGATCGGAACCGCCGAGCAGCGTACAGTAACACGACGCCGGATTTCCGTTGCAGCCCGAACCCAGCGGAACCTTGGCAAAATAGGCGATCACCGCAAGCGTCGGCTCGGTCGTGTAAAGCGAGCTCAACAAGATGTGGATGCGCGAACCGTCCTTCTTGCTCGTATACTGGCAAAAATCGTCCGAACCCGAGAGGCGTAAGAACTGCGAGCTGTTCGATCCGTACACCGGCACCCGGCGCTCGACGATCCCGTGCGTCTGCACGCAATACGCGCCGGCGGCGGCGCCGTCAACCGCCGGGCGATCGGTCGCGGCACTTCGAGCCGGCACCCCCGCACCGCTCAGCGCAAAGGCGCACATCAAAGCCGGTGCAAGTGAAGAAGCGATACGCATAAATCAACTCCCGACGACAAGAAGTTCGCCCTAGCGGCTGTCTTCCCGCCGGATACGGGCGGCCCTGCTCGCGCTCCGGGCTTGAAGCGCAAACGATCGGCGAAACATGTTGTGCCGGATTGAATATCGAATCGTTTACCGGCAAGCGCGGGATATTCCAACTGGGGATGGCGCATGAGGGATTTGAAGAAGCACGAGCTAGCCGCCATCGAAGCCGTCGCCAGACGGTTCTCGGCAACGCGGGAAAAGGCTAGCGATCTCTTCGACGCCTATATCATGGTCGCCGGGAAACGGGTTGCCGTCGACATCGCGACCCTCAAACGGCGCGGCACTGGTCAAGTTAACGGCGCCAAGCCTCGTTTGAGGTTCGACAAGGTTGCGACCAGGCTCATCGAACATCTGCAAGCCGCCGCTCGCGAAACCGTGCCGGACGGCACGACCGTCTTGCTGACCATCACCGCTCCCATCCGTTTACCGGCAAAGACTGCTGTTTCGCTGGAAGAGAAACTACGAACCCTTCTGGGGCGAAGATCGCAAGGTCGAGATGTGAAAGACACGATTCATGGGAATCGCGTCCTTATTCGACTCTTGAGAGACGAGTCTAGTCGAGCGCCGAAAATGATCGGGTTCGTGCATAATCCTGACTCAGATCCGCGTCTACTCTTGAACCTGACGCGCGAACTGCTTGGGCTACTCAGCGCCGCAGATGGGAGGCGGGCGCCGAGGCTTACGGGCGATCGATGGCTCCTCTTGATTACCGGAGAGACTTCATGCTTAGAGGCATACCGCTACGTCTATTCGCAGCTGCGCGCGGTGACCGCCTTTAAGAAGATTCTAATGGTATTTGACGATGGGCGTGTCGAGGTGTTGACGGAATGAAATCGATCAGGTCGAAGCACCCATTCGTGGGCAGGCCCAGCGCATGGCGATCAAGAGGGCAGGCTGACGCGGACTTCATTTTGGCCAAACGACGCGCGGTTCGACGAGAGCCCCGCAAACCGCCGGCGTCACCGGGTGATGGCTCCATTAGGACGGTCATATGTTGAATCCCCCATTCGATGGAACAGCCGAGCGGAGATACCGCGCAACGTGGCACCTCACGATTGGAGGCCCTGTGCGAACGCTCATCGGAACAAGCCTGGTCCTCGCACTTACCGCCTGCGGCGGCAGCGCTAGCGGTAACAATCAGCCAATCAACATTTCGAATTCACCCGTTACCGTTGAGAGGGGTGCGGGCGACCCGCCCGGCGGCGTCGCGGCGACGCTTACCGTACAACCCAACGGTTCGGCCACGCTGACGTACGAAACCTCGCCACCGCAAGTGAACACAGTGACGCTTCCGAGCAGCCTCGTCTCGAAATTCTACAGCGATCTGGCTGCGGCGATACCGTTATCATCACTTCCGGCAGCGACGGGGGGGAATGGGTTTGCCGGCTCGCTCATTATTTCCGTAGCTGGGCAAACGTCGCCAAATATTTTAGGGGATAGCGGAATCGCGGGCACGCTCGGCGTCGATGTCGCGAACATCGATAGCGAATTCCCACTGAAAAGTCCCTAAACGCTTCCCCTCCCGGCTAAGAGCACTTCCCTACGTAGCCGCATTGCTGGATGCACTGGATGCAGCCGCCCTGGGAAATCAGGTTGCCGCCGCACTTGGGGCACATGCCGACGCCGTTCATCATCGCTTTCCGGACGCTGGCAGACGGAAGCGTGGTCATCGTCGCGAGCATCGGCATCGGCATGTCGCCGTTACCGCGCCCGCTGCCGTTGACGTGCGGAATCAGATCGATGGACTTGGCATTTGCCTCGAGCTCGGCGCGCTCTTCGTCGCTGGGCCGGTATTGCGGTTCGGCGACGGCAACCAGGTCCGCTTCGCCGCGCGGGTTGACGTCGGCGATCGGCAGCGCGAGCGCCAGCGCCTTCGCGAGACCTTGTGAAATGCCATCGGCGCAGGACAACGTCGTCGGGCCGGCAGCGTCGCGCATCTTAGGATTCGGGCAGCGCATTCCCTCGAACTTCTCGACGAACTTTTGCGGGTCGGCGCCGTAGCGCAAGCCGACCGAGATCGCTACCCCCAACGCCTCCAAATAGGACTGCTGGCACGAGCCGCTTTTTCCGAGCTTGAAGAAGACCTCGAACGGCGCGCCCTGCTCGTCCTCGTTGAGCGTGATATATAAGGGGCCGCAACCAACGTTGGTTTGAACGGTCCGGCCGCGCAGCACGGGCGGGCGGCCGCGATATCCGCCGGACCGCCCCGCGATAGCGTGTTCCTCTTTCTGAGCCGCAACGGCTTCGAGACGCTTCGTCAATTTGGCTACGGCCTGACCGCACTCGCGCGCCTGCGCGCGCAGCGTGCTATTTTCGGCCTGCAGCGTTTCGACGCGCGCGATCAAGCCGGCGATGGTCGCCTTGAGTGCGGTCTCATCCATGTTAGCGTACCTCCAGCAGCGCGTTCGCTCGCGCGAGCAGCGCTTCGATATCGAGTTCGTCCAAGTTCGCATCATTCGAAAGGGGCTGCGACGGGACCGCGGCGGCGGCGACATCCCGGTTGCCGCCCTTCAGGTCTCCGTCCTTCGAAAACGTGACGACTTGCTCCGTGCGCGATCCATCGCGGTAGTAGGTGAAGCCTTTGCAACCCGAGCGGTATGCTCGGAAGATCGCTCGCGCGACGTTCTCGCGCGTGTCGTCGTTTGGAGCGTTGATCGTCTTGCTGACGGCGTTGCAGGTGTACTTTTGGAACGCCGCGAGCATGTCGATGTGCTGATCCACCGTCACGTCGGCGGACGCGGTGAAGACGTCCTGCCAGCGTTTGGGGACCTCCGGAAGTCCCCGGACCGAGCCCCGGTTCTCCTCGATCTTCGCAAGCAGTTCCTCGGAGAAGAAGCCCTCGTCCTTGGCGGCCTCCTCGAAGAGTGGCACGACGTAGTAGAGGTGCTGCGGCCGGCCCTGCGCGTCTTTCATGACGTGCTTGGTGTAGGCCATTCCGAAGTAGGGCTCGCACCCGAACGAGCAGCCCGCGATCATTGAGATCGTGCCCGTCGGAGCGATCGACAACAGTGCGGCGTTGCGACGTGGGCGCGGGTCGTCGGCCCACTTCGAGAGGTGTTTGTTGAGGAAGTCGCCACGCTCGCGCGCGAGCTGTTCGCTCGTGTCCTCGGCGCAGCCCTGCATGAACTTCATCAGTTTGCCTGCAAGAGCGATCGCCTCGGGCGAGCCGTACGAGATTCGCATCTGGATGAGCAGGTCGGCGAAGCCCATGATGCCCAGGCCGACGCGCCGGTTGCCGCGGACCATCTCTTCGATTTCGGGCAGCGGATAGAGGTTCGCGTCGATCACGTTATCGAGGAAGCGAATGGCCAGCGCCGTCGACTGCGCAAGGCGCTCCCAATCGACGTCCTTGGTTCCCGCGTCGTAAAAGTGCCCGACGTTGAGCGAGCCCAAGTTGCAAGAATCCCATCCGTGCAGCGCTTGTTCTCCGCACTGGGCATTGCAAACGTACGTGAACTTCTGCTTACCGCTCGCAGTCGTGCCTTCGAAGCCACCCACGAAGAAGTTGTGGACTTCGTCGACCGTGCCGTTGTAGACGTCCTGCGAACCATCAAGTTCCACGGAAACGACCCGATGGTTGAAGGTCGCCGCGGCTTCGTGCAACTCGTGGTAGCTGCGGAACGGGCTGCTCGTTCGGGAAATCTCGCCCGACACGCCACGCGACTTGCACGCGGCAAGCCAGTCTCGCTTCATTACCTGGCCGTTCTTGGCTCGTAACTCGGTATAAATCTCCAGTTGGCGTTCGGCCAGCGCCAGACGCTTGGCTTCCAGTGTTTCTCGGCGGGCCGAATGGCGGCGCACGTGAAGATTCGGATCGCTATTGAGGCGAACCGCATTACAGGCCCTCGAACAGTAGGCAATTTCCCGGTTTGCATACGCTACCCGGAATTCGTCATCGCAAATCTCGCAGCGCTTGAGCACGAACAGAACCCCGCCGACGATTTCCGGGTCGTACCCTTGTTCGAGAGCCTCCAGGAAATGTCGAATGACGCGCGGGTCGGCAAAGGCTGCGATCTCGACGCCCAGCTTTGCCGCAGCCCACTTCGCCAGACCGGGTACGCTACCGTTGAGATGCGAGCGACGCCACCCGCTGAACTGCTCGGGTAAGCCACGCTCGCGAGCGTGAGCGACCCACTCTGCGTAGCTGAAGCGCCGGCCGAGGCTTTGCGTTAACTCGAGTGCCGCATCGCGCAACTGCTCGTTCGTAACCCCCGAGAATCGCTTGTTTTTCTCCCCCGCGTTATTGTGACTGTGTTGCGCTTTGTACTCCGCCCACCGCTCTGCATCCCAAGCCTGCAACGCGCGGCGCATCGGATTCTTGTCGCCGACCTTATCGGCCCGGTGCAAGTCGTCGTGCTGCTCGCGGCTCATGATCGCCAAATTTTCGGGCGTGTTGTTCTGCGCGTCGAAATCACGATGGTGCACGACGAAGCCTGCGGGTATCTTCGACTGATAATGGAACTCGGCGATAAAACGGTGTTCCAGCCGATTGCTGGCCTGACCGGAGTTCACCCACCAGTAGTCTTGCGAGCGTTTGCTTCCGTTCCGGAAGACATCTTTGATCGACGCCGCGAAGCGCGTCATGATTCTCAAGCTGTCGCCCGGGAGCAGGTCTTTGACCTCGCGATAGGCGCCTCCACGCAGGCGAAACCGGTGATTCGCCGTGGCGCGCAGAACCGAGCCGTCGTCGAGCGTTACCTTATAGACCGGTACGTTCTCGCCCGTCTTGCGGGGCCGACGCATCGTACGAACCATCATCGCCCCGGCGTCGTCCATGCAAAATACGGGAACGTCCTTGCCGGTGGCAGCTAACTCGTCGATCCGCACGTGTCCGCGACCATCGGCCACCGCCACAAGCGTGTCTCCCGCAAGGCACGGGTTTGTTGCTTGAATTGGGCCGAGACCCGGCAGCGGGTTCCAATCCGGGTGATCCAGGAACAGCACGCCGGGCTCACCGTTTTGCCAGGCGCCCTCGACGATCGCGTCCCAGATCTCGCGAGCGCGCACCGTGCGATCCGTTTTCCCGGTGCGTGGATCACGCAGATCGAAATCGGCGTCGTTCTCGACCGCCGACATGAATTCGTCGGTTACGCCGACCGAAACGTTGAAGTTGGCGATCTGCGTCTGCAGCAACTCTTGCTGCAAGTGGGCGAGTTCTTCGGGCGTATAGCGGCCCGTGTCGGAAAGCCGGTTCCACAGCGCCCGATTCTCGGCGTCGAGTTCCTTCTTGCAGCGCATGAACTGAAAGACGTCGGGATGGTCGACGCGCAGCACGCCCATATTGGCGCCGCGCCGAACGCCGCCTTGCTTGATGGAATCGGTAGCCGCGTTGAAGACCTTCATGAACGACACGGGGCCCGATGCATCCCGTCCGGTCGAGCTGACCTCGGCGCCCTGATGGCGCAAGTCGGAAAATGCAAATCCCGTGCCGCCACCGCTCTTTTGGATAAGCGCCATGGCTTTGACGCTGTAGAAGATGCCTTCGATCGAGTCGGGGACGGGCAGCACGAAGCAGGCCGACAGCATGGAGAGCGGCCGGCCGGCATTGACCAAGCATGGCGTGTTGGGCATGAAGTCGCGCCGCGCCATCATGTCGTAGAAGCCGTGCGCCACGCCGTCGACGACCCCCGCTACATCGCGCCCAAAGCGCTCGGCATAGGGACGCTCCGGCTCGGCGATCGCCGAGGCGACGCGCCACAGGAACTCTTTGGGCGTCTCGAGCGTCCCGTCGGCCTTCTTCGCAAAATACCGCTCCTTGAGCACCCGCAAGGCGTTCGGATCAAATGCCGGTTCGGCCAGGCCGCGCGGGAGGGAGGCTGCTTGCGGGGCGTCGGACATCGGGGTAAGGCCCTCCATCAAATCCATACTTCGGGAGACGGGTATCGAACACCTGTTCGATGAGGAACGGGCTCGATTCGAGATTCAGTACCTCATATTGTACTCCGCTCGCCGCCCGGACACAAGATATGGGACCGCCTTGCGGCGTTTTCCTTGGGCAGAGCTTGTGGAGTGCCGTCAAGAACCGCAAAAAGCTGTGGGCACCGCGCGCCTGCGGCGCTGCGCGGTGGATAAGGTGGGCGGGATATCGAGGATAGCGGGGATGGGGCGGGCAACTTCTGGGCGAGTGCTTCGCCCGGATGCTTTTGCCGACCGGTTGAGTAGTGTTTCGCTCGGCGATCTGGCCGCCCGCGGCATCGCCGGGATCATCGTCGACCTCGACAACACGCTCGTGGGATACGGTCGGGAGGAACTCTCGCCCGCTGACGCCGCTTGGATCGCCGAAGCGCTTGCGCGCGGCTTCCGCGTCTGTTTGGTATCGAACAATTTCACCGGCCGGGTCGAGCGCGTCAGCGCCGAACTCGGCGTTCCGGCGATTCCGAGCGCCCTCAAACCATTGCCGCGCGCGTTCGTCCAAGCGTTGCGCGTGCTCGGCACGCCGAAGCGCGCGACCATCGTCGTCGGCGATCAGCTTTTCACCGACGTCCTCGGCGCAAAGCTGGTCGGACTACGCAGCATTCTGACCAAGCCGCTCGAGCACAGAGACTGGCTCGGCACGCGGGTGCTGCGCTTGCTCGAGCGGCTCGTCCTCGGCGCGGGACGCGGCGCGTGAGCGAGTTCCGGCCCGAGGCGATCGACAAACTGCACTCGTGAGCGCATGCTGCGCTTAGCAGTGATCGGCGATCCCGTCGAGCACTCCAAGAGCCCCGAACTTCAGCACGGCTTCCTGGACGAGGCAGGAATCGCGGGAACGTACGAGGCGATCCGGGTTGCGGCAGGCGCTTGTGCGAGCGCGGTCGATGCGCTCCGCAGGCACGGCTATGCCGGACTCAACGTCACCACGCCCCTAAAAGAAGAAGCCTTCCTGCGCGCCGAGCGATGCGACCCGGTCGCGCTCGCCGCGCGCGCCGTCAACGTACTACTGCTGCGGCCGGAATGCGTCGAGGGGCATAACACGGACGGCGTCGGCGCGCTGGCGGCCCTGCGCGAGGCGGGTCTGGGCGAGTCGCACGGCGCTCGCGTCCTGGTGCTCGGCACCGGTCCAACCGCGCGTGCCGTGCTGGTCGCGCTCGCCGCCGGCGGCGCGCAGAGCTTTGTCTGGAGCCGCACGCCGGCGCTCGCGCGCGCGAACGCTATGGCCCTGGAAGCCCGCATCTGGCGGCCCACAGAGCCGATCGAGGCCGCAATCGCTACCTTGCCCCCGGGCGCCACGCTCGACCCCGATCTGCGCGCGGCGCTCCTCAAGACGCGGATCGTGATCGACGCCAACTACGGGCCGCGAGCGACACTCGGGGCCGCCCTCGGTCGTGGCGACGTCCATGACGGTCTGGCGATGCTCCGCGCGAGCAGCCGCGCCTCGTTCGAATTATTTCGCTTGCTGCGCTAGCGCGCGATCGGCCGAAGCCCTACATGAAGTACTGCTTCGTCGTCTCGCCAGAACCGGGCCGCGGAGCTGCCGGGCAGAACATCGTTTCGTTATCGGCGCGACCACGCTCGGCCGGGTAAAGAATGAACTTCAATTGGAGCGAGTCGTCGGGAATGGCGCGATACATGCACGGCTCCCGCACGTATCCTTCGCCTCCGGCGGCCACGATCAAGTGCGCTGCCGGGCTAGCGACGAGCGCAAACGAGCCATCGGCGCGCGTTACCGCATCCTGGTAAAGGTCGGTTCCACAGATCGTCCTTTTCGGCCGGTCCGCTCCCTGATAAACGGCCTGACCGTAGGCGGCTTTGACGTCGCCGCGCGCGTCGCAGGCGAAGACATGTATCCCCGCCAGCGGCCTGCCTTGCGTATCGACGACCGAGCCGGTCACGCTGATCGTGTTTCCCGCCAGCGCACTTGACGCGCTAGCGCATAGTCCCAGCCCGAGAGTCAGCCCGGCGATCGACATTCTCACGATTCCACTCATCACAATCCTCCAGATTTCCCAGAGCTATCGGCTCTGCAGTATATACGTGTCTTGCGGAAAGCCGAGTTCCGGGCGCGAGGCCGCCGGACACGACCGCAGCTGGGGCTCTTCCTCCGGGCCACGGCCGCGGCGCGGCTCGAAAAGCACGAATTTTAGGCGAAGCTCAGCATCGGGCAGGCCACGGTAAGCGCACTCCTCAGCCGAATACCGGCCGTCTTGGACCGCCACGATGACGTACGGCGCGGGCCTCGAGACGAGCGCGAACGCACCGTTAGCGCTCGTATGCGCGTCGCTGTAAAGGCCGGCTCCGCAAACGGGATCGCTCGGCCCGCCAGGTCCAGCGACAACCAGCCCGCGACGAAGCTTGACGCCGTTGCGCGCGTCGCACATGAAAACATAGGCCCCTGACACCGCCTTGCCCCGATCGTTCACGACCGAGCCCTTCACGCTCAAGGTCGTACCCGCCGAGGCGCCGCCCGAACCGAGGGTTAGCGCGAGCGCTAGCAACGCCACCGAGGCACCCGACGGAGAGGGGGAGATTCGAACTCCCGAGACCCTCATCAGGTCTGCTCGCTTTCCAAGCGAGTGCATTCGACCACTCTGCCACCTCTCCCCGACCGGTCGGCCCGCACTTCGGCCCGCCGCGCTCGCCGCCTGCGAGCCCTATAAGCCTGCGGAGGTGAGGTCGGCGATAAAGGTCTGCGTGCGCGGATCCAAATACCAGCGCTCGAGCGGGGCGATCAGCGAAGGCCACAGCTGAAGCGTCGCAACGTGGTCGCGGACCCTGCCGGGGTCGGGCTGTGGGCTCCCAATCTCGGCGTGAAGGGCGTCGATCGCGGCGTGCGCGTTGGCGTTGTCGGTCGCAGCGCGCAGGTCGTCACGTGGAAAGGGTGCTGGATCGTTTGGCACGGAGCTCCCTTCGGCGAACACGCCCCCGCCGCATCTACCCCAGGTGCCCCGGATCAGATTCCAGCCGGATGCCAGATCGTCTTGATTTCGGTAAAGGCCGCAATCTGCGCTAGGTCCTGCGCTTCGTCGGCGAACCAGTCGGCCGGCGACGGCGACGGGACGACGCGGCAACGCTTGAGGTTGTCACTGGCCAGCCGCTCGAGCTCGGTCGCGAAGGGCGTGTCGAGCGAAAACGTCTCCAGGGCATTGACGTCCATGTGGCGAGCGAGGTGCGGCGCGACCTCAATCCGGCGGCCGGTCAAAAGATTGACGCTGCCGGGCGGCAGATCGCAGGTAGCGACGCATTCCGCAAAGACGAGCGCCGTGCGCGGATCGACCTCGGAGGCCAGTGCGACCACCGTATTTCCCGAGACCAGCGGCGGAACGACCGCCGAAACCAGCCCGAGCAAGGCCGGCTCGTCGGGTGCGACGACGCCGACGACGCCCATCGGCTCGGGCGTGGAATAGTTATAGTACGGCCCCGCCACCGGGTTGCGCGACGAGAGCACCGCGGCATACTTGTCGCACCAACCGGCGTACCAAAGGGTGCGATCGATCGCCGCATTCGTCTCGCGCAACGCCTCGATTTCGTCGAGCTTCGTCCCCGCGCGCAAGCGCTCCACGAACTGCGCGCGGCGCGCGTCCATCATCTCGGCCAGGCGGTACAGCACGAGACCCCGATTCATCGGCGCCGCGGTAGCCCAACTCGCGAAGGCGGCCCGCGCCGCAACGACCGCGTCGCGTAAATCCTTGCGCGATGCCCGTGCGATGTTGGCGCTGTCATCGGTGCCCGCGCCCACGACGTCGCTGCGGCCCGACTCGGAGCGCACGAACTCGCCGTTGACGTACAACTTGTACGTTTTCCTGACGTCTAGGCGGACGGGTTCGCGCGTTTTCGGCACCTCGACAGGCTACGTCAGCGGCGTGTAAGCACCCTTTGACGCGCCCTCTTCAGGAAAACGCAACGTGGCGCGGCGCCCTCACGAACCTCCAGCCAGGCCGGCCGCAAGTCGTCCGTTGGCTTCGGCTGCGCGACCGGCCGGCGAACCTGCGAACGCAATGCGCAAAAGGCGCGCGGCAAGCCGTTCCGCCGTGAATCGCGCGCCGAATGCGAACCGCAATACCGGCCCAAAACTGTCTTTCGCGCTAACGCCAGCAAAGAACAAGCCGGGAAGTGAGCTTTCGAAGCTGGGCGAAAGGACGGGCGACCTCTCGAACAAGCGAATCGACGGCAGCATTTCATTGAGAAACGGGATGCGCTTCACGTCGACCGCAAAGCCCGTCGCCGCAAGAACGAAGTCGGTCTCGAGCGGCCGGCTTGGACCGCCTGCGGTGCTCTCCATGTGCAGCAGCACGCGTCCCTTCCGAACCTCGGCACGCCGGCATACAAGCCCCGAACGCACCTCAATTCGACCGGCCACGGCATCTTTTGTGAACCAGCCGGCCGCCGGTCCGAGCGCGGTACGCGCCACTTTCACGCGCACGGGCGGCGGAAGCCGATAGAAAACGTGCGGAAACTCAGCGTAGAAATACGCCTTCCAATTTTTTCCAAGACCCGACCAAGGGTGACGAACGCGCTCGTAGAGCGAGCGCGTTGCGCTCTCCGGAGGCGAATGAAAGCTAGGTTCGCGCCGGCTGACGATTCGGACGTTTGCTCCTGACGCGTGCAAGGCAATGGCGCAGTCGACGGCCGACGCGCCTGCGCCGACAACGGTCACGTCGCGGCCGGCAAGGTCGTCGAAGCGGTGATGCCGCGCGCTGTGCGAGCAGAACGTGGCGGGAAGCTCTGCTAAGGCCGAAGGTACGTATTGCGCATGTGTGAGGCCCACCGCCACGATCACGTTGCGCGCGCTCTGGTACGTACCGTCCTCTAACTCGATCTCGAATCCGGCTGCACGTTTCCAGCGAATGTTTACGACCTTGCGCGAGTCGACTTCGCGCACGAACTTTTTCTGGAAGGCCTCGCCGTAGGCGGAAAACGTCTCGAGGGAGACCGGAACGCCCAAGTCGGCGTATTCGATGCCGCGTGCGCGGCAGTACTCGGCGAGGGTGAACGCGCCACCTGGGGCATACAGATTTGAGGCAAACCCTTCGGATTTCAAGAACATACCGGCAGGCATGCTTGTGCGCCAGCTTTCCATCGGAATTCCAAAGGTACGTACGCTCAGACCGCCCTTGGCCAGGTGCGCGCTGATGGATAGACCATAGGGGCCGGCACCGATCACCGCCACGTCAGCGCCGCTCATACGCTGCCTCTGCTGAGCGCGCGACGCGCAGGAAGCCGCGCCGGCAAAGGAAACGAACGTGCGCGCTGCGGAGCGCGAGTAAACGCGTTTTTCAGCGAACGGATGACCAGCCACGTGCATACGCGCCAGTCGCTCAACGGCATGTCGGAGAAACAGCGAAGCAGGTGCGACAGTTTGGCCCGTTGCGGATGTTTCGATGCATAAAACAGGTACGATGGAAAAAATACCCGCGCCGGGGCGCCCGATTCGCGATGCACTTCGGCCTGCGTCGCGTCGCTTATGAAGGCACGTACGGCAGGCTCGAAAAATCGCCGGCTTAAGGCGGCGCCGGCATGCCCGAGCGTTGGCCGAGGATTGAGTTCCAAGAGGAAAAGCTCGCGCGATGCGGCGTCGACGATGAAATCCACGCCGGCGAAGCCGTGAAATCGCGTGGCGGCGCCGACCGCGCGGATGATGCCTTCGAGCGCCGGATGAACGATCGATTCGTGAAGCGTGGAGGCTGAGTAGGTGTCCGGATAACAGCATGACGTTCGGAAAGCTTGCCACGCGATCGGCTCACCGTGCCGGTAGAGCACGCTCGCCGACACGTCGTCGCCACGGATCCATCGCTGCGCGAGAACGCGGCCGTAAACCGGCGTAAGGGCCGCCACGGCGGAGCGCAAATGTGCAACATCGGGCGCGAGGCGAACCTCCCTCCCGCCGAATCCTCGGTCGCCTTTGATGACCAGCGGGGCCTGCAATTCGCCCATCCACTCCGTTGCCTCGTCGGCGCTTCGAACGAAACGGAAAGCCGGTATGCTCACCCCCAGCGCGCTCATCTGCTCTAGAAATGAATACTTCGAAACGATCGCCGAACGCTTGGCATCGGCTGGAAACCAAGCACGGCACTCAAGCGGGTCCATCATCTCTGCGGCGGCTGCCAGCAGATCTTCGTCGGAAACGATGATCCAGTCGTAACGGCGTTGCGAGATCAGCCGCGCCAATTGGCAAGCGGCTTCCGAGGGCCGGCGCGAACAGCGCTCGTGGCGCGAGACGAACGAACTCAGGCCTACGAGGCCAGGCGACAATGCCTCGACCTCAAGCCCGGCCCCGGCTAAAAGCGAGGGTAAGAACGCCGTCGATTCCCAGGCGTGACAGGTGGCAATCAGACAGACCGCACGCTTGGGCGACCCTGCAGCAGCTCGGTCGGCACGCGCCGCTACAGCCTCCGACACGCCGGAAGCCAACGGGCGATTAACGCTCCCGGACGCCACCCGAGGATGCTAACGCGGACGCAAGCGCTGGTTCAACCCCCCAAACCGGTCTTGTCCCGGCCCGCGCAGGTGCCGTTGACCTACGAAAGTCCCAGGCGGTTGCCCCTCATCGCAGCCGCAGATTCCTGATTCTGCGGCGCGTTCGCGCAGGCTTGAGCCCATATCGAGGTCGATTACCCGAGGTGCGCGATGAATGCGCGACGCTGCCGGCGAGGCCTTCGACGTTGGGCGAACGGTTGCCCACGCGAACGGGGGCGGGGCGCGTACGCGTCGGGATCGACGTCGGCGGCACGTTTACCGACGTGATCGCCCTCGACGAGACCACCGGCGCCTTGATGCGGCTCAAGGTGGCATCGACACCTCGCGCGCCGGAACTGGGGGTCGCCGAGGCGCTGCGCTCGCTGTTATGCGAGGTCGCGCCGCAAGACATCGTGCTGCTGTCGCACTCGAGCACGGTCGCGACCAACGCGTTGCTCGGCCAATTGAACTTGGAGTTGCCTACAATCGCGCTGCTCGCGACGCAGGGCTTCCGCGACGTCCTCGAGATCGGCCGGCAGAACCGTAGCGAACTCTACAATCTATCCGTACGCCGGCCGGTACCGCTCGTCGAACGCCGTTTGCGCTTCGGGGTCTGCGAGCGACTCGATCCGTTCGGGCGCGTCGTCACGGCGCTAGAGCGAGCTTCGCTCGAGCCCATTTTGAACGAGTTGGCACGTGCCGGCGTCGGCGCGGTTGCGATCGCCTTTCTTCACAGCTACGCCAATCCCGAGCACGAACGCTTGGCGCGCGCGGCGCTCCTCGAGCGTTTTCCCGAATTGCCCGTGATCGTGTCAAGCGAGGTCGATCCCGAATATCGTGAGTTCGAGCGCACGAGCACGACGGTGGTCAACGCGGTGCTTGGGCCGCTCGTGCGCGGCTATCTCGAGCGCTTGGAGGCGCACGTGCGCCGGCTCGGCATCGGCGCGCCCGCGTACGTCATGCAATCGGGAGGGGGCATGGCGGCACTCGGGACCGTCGCGGACCGGCCCGCTAGCCTGATCGAAAGCGGGCCCGCCTCGGGAGTCATCGCTGCCGCATATCTGGGCGCGGAACTCGGTCTCGAAAACGTGCTCTCGTTCGACATGGGCGGCACCACCGCCAAAGCGGGCACGATCGTGGCCGGCCGCGTCCAAGTCGCTCGCGAGCTGGAAGCAGCCGGCCGGACGCATTCCGGGCGCGCCGTCAAAGGCTCGGGCTACCCGGTTCGTTTCCCCTTCGTCGATTTGGCCGAGGTCAGTGCGGGCGGGGGGACGATCGCCTTCGTCGATGCCGGCGGCGCACTGCGCGTCGGGCCCCTCTCGGCCGGCGCCGACCCCGGGCCCGCGGCCTACGGCCGCGCGATGCAGCCCACCGTCACCGACGCTGACATCGTTCTGGGCCGGTTGAATCCGTTCGCCCTGCTTGGCGGGGCGTTAAAGATCGACGCGAGCCGCTCGCGCCAAGCGCTCGAAGCGCTCTTGCCAAGTCTGCCCGAGCTCGATCTCGACGGACTCGCCGCCGGCGTCGTTCGCCTCGTCGACGCGGAGATGGCGAAGATCCTGCGCATCGTCACCGTCGAGCGGGGCCACGACCCGCGTTCGTTCAGCTTGATCGCCTTCGGCGGCGCCGGACCACTTCACGCATGCGCGGTCGCGTGGGACCTCGGCATCGCTCGGATCGTCATCCCGGTCGATCCTGGGCTATTCTCCGCCTACGGTTTGCTTGCGGCCGACCTGCGCGTCAACGCCGTACGCTCAGTGATGGAATCGGCCGAGCGACTGGACCCAGCGCGCGCCGAATCGCTGTTCGCCGAGATGGAGCGTGCCGGGGTTGAGGCGCTCGCCGCTCAGGGCAATCGCAACGGCGAAGCGGCGTTGACGCGCGAACTGGACGTGCGCTACTTGGGTCAAGGCTTCGAACTCGCCGTCCCAGCGTCGACGCCGTTCGACGGCGTCGCGCTCCAGCGCGCCTTGGAAGACTTTCACGTCCAACACCATCAGGCGTACGGCTACGCCTCGCCCGAGGACGCAATCGAAATCGTCGCGGCGCGCTCGACCGCGGTCGGTTTGCGAGCAAAACCGAAACTCGCGGTTACGGGCGCGGCGGCGAGCCGGTCGCCCGCGCCCGCGGCGGTGGACGAGCGGCGCGAGGTCTATTTCGCCGGGGAAGGACGCCGCGCGACCCCGGTCTTTGCGCGCGCGGCACTCAAGCCCGGCAACCGCCTCGCAGGCCCGGCGCTCATCGAACAGTACGACTCGTGCACGTTGGTCGCACCGGGCTGGGACGCGATCGTGGACCGCTTCGGCAACCTGCTGCTGACGAAGGATGGCGTTCGTGCCGGCGATTGACACCATCACGACCGAGGTCATCAGGTCTGCGCTTGCCTATGCAAGCGAAGAAATGGGGTTGGCGGTTCGTAACGCGGCTTACTCGCCTAACATCAAAGAGCGCCTCGATCATTCCTGCGCGCTTTTCGACCGTCGCGGTCGCCTCGTCGCTCAAGCGGAACACATTCCCGTCCATCTCGGCTCGCTGCCATGGGGGCTGCGGGCTACGCTCGAAGCGCTGGTGCAGCGCTCGACCGTGATGCAGCCGGGTGACATGTACGTCGTCAACGATCCCTACGTGTCGGGAACGCATCTCAACGACGTCACGGTATTCCGCCCCATCTTCTCGGGCGATGCGAACCGCGTGCACCTCGGCTACGCTGCGAGCAAAGCTCACCACACCGACGTCGGCGGCGCCGTGCCGGGTTCGATGTCGGCAACCGCTAGCGAGCTCTTCGCCGAAGGCTTGATCCTGCCGCCCATGCGTCTGATGGTCGACGACCGCGTCAATCCGGACGCGATTGCGCTCTTGCGTGCGAACTCGCGAACGCCGCAGGCGCGTAGCGGCGACCTCAAGGCGCAGATCGCCGGCAACGTCACCGGAGAGCGGCGCGTGCTCGAACTCGTTGCGCGCTACGGCGAGGCGACGTTCGAGGCCGCGGTCGAACGCATTCTCGCCGAAAGCGAACGGCGCATGCGCGCTCAGCTTCGGTCTTTCGGCGAGCGCGAGGTCGCGGTCGAAGACGTTCTCGAATCACCCGAAGGGCCGCTCGTTCCGATTCGGGCGCGGGTGCGCACGCACGACGGCACGCTCTCGGTCGACTTCAGCGGGACCGCCGCGCAGTTACCGTTCCCCATGAACGCCGTGTACGGCGTGACGCTCTCCGCCGTGCACTACGTCATTCGCGCGGCGACCGATCATACGATCCCGATGAATGAGGGCTGCTTTCGCCCGGTCGAGGTCCACGCGCCGAGCGGCAGCCTCGTCAACCCCAAGCGCCCGGCCCCGGTCGGGGGAGGCAACGTGGAAACGGCGCAGCGCCTTTGCGATGTGATGCTGCGCGCCTTCGCCGCCCTCGCACCAGACCGTATGCCGGCGCTGTCAAGCGGCACGATGGCCAACGTCATGTGCGGCGGCGTGAACTCGGCCGGAGAGGCCTGGGCATTCTACGAGACGATCGGGGGCGGCATGGGAGCTCGCCCGGACGCCGACGGCATCGACGGTATCCAGACGAACATGACCAACACCCTCAACACGCCGGTCGAAGCGCTGGAGCGCTACTTTCCGGTGCGCGTTACGCGCTACGAGTTCGCCGACGAAACGGGTGGCGACGGCCGCTTCCGCGGCGGCTGCGGCCTCGTGCGCGGCTTTGCGCTGACCGACGGGCAGGCGCGCGTTTCGCTGCTGGCCGAGCGGCAGCGCGTCGCGCCGAGCGGCGCCTGCGGCGGCGGCGACGGCGCGCCTGGCAAACACACGCTCCTGCGCGAGGGCTCGCGCACTGCGCTACCGGCGAAGACGACGCTCGAATTATTTCCCGGCGACGAGTTCGTCGTGCAGACGCCCGGCGGAGGAGGATACGGCGACCCGGCGCTGCGAGATGCATCGGCCAGGCGCCGCGATGCGGCAAATGGTTTGGCAGCCTCGGACGGGCAACCGTAAGAAGCGCACCAAAAGAGGGAACAACCGTTGCGCAAGCGCAGACGGCGCTCCGCCCCTCGCCCGTGAAAGGACGCCCTTCGATGAGTGACAACGCGACGACCAAGCCGTTCTTGACCGACGTACTCGAGCTGCGGCGCCGGGCCAAGGAAAAGATCGGCCAAGGGCCCGTAACCGATAACTACGAGGGCGACGTCGAGCAGACGATCGACATCCTGCAAAGCGTGCTCGCCACCGAGATCGTGTGCGTGCTGCGCTACACGATGCATGCGGTCGCCGCCGTCGGAATCGACAGCGAGAGCGTCAAAGACGAATTTGCCGAACATGCCAGAGAGGAACAAGAACACATGATGTCCGTTGCCGAACGCATCAATCAGCTCGGCGGCACGCCGAACTTCAATCCCGAGGGCTTGTCTTCACGCTCGGCATCGGAATACGGCAAAGGCGGCAACTTGATCGAAATGATCAAGGAGAACTTGATTGCCGAGCGCATCGCGGTCGAGCACTATCGCGAGCTAATTCGCTATTTCGGCGAGAAGGATCCGACCACGCGGGTCATGCTAGAGGGCATCCTTTCGGTCGAAGAAGAGCACGCCAACGACATGCACGATCTGCTGGTCGCCCACGAAGGGACGCCCTTCCTCGATAAGTAGCCATCACGGCCGATTCTCTCGGACGCCGCGAAACCGGGCCGAGACAAGCCTCAAGGCACCGGCGTGGGCGTCGGCGTCGGAAATTGTACCGCTGTCGGCGTCGGTGTCGGTGTCGGCTTTGGCTTCGGGGTGCGGGTCGGTTTCGGCGATGGTGTGGCAGGGTAGTTCGGATTGACGGCAACACCTTGCGGATCGTTTAGCTTCGAGAGGGCCGCCAGCGGGCTGGTAGAGTTCGGACCGTAGACCAGCACGTTCCCCTTGGGCGGCGCGCCGAGGTTCACGACGAACAAGTCGTTCGACGCGTTCAATGCCAGATTCCATGGATAGCAGAGCCCATCTGATATCGTGAGCTTAGGAACGGTCGCTCCCGGGGCGTACTCGGTGACCGTGTTGTTACCGAGATTCGAGACGAAAAGATCGTTGGATGAGTCGATCGCGATCCCAACGGGACTGTTCAGGCCGGTTAGTCCGAGATTCGTCTTGACCTGGGAGCCCGCCGCAATCTCGAACACCGCACCGAGCGGCGCGGAGCTCCCATAGGCGCGGTCGACAACGTATAGGTTCCACGAGGAATCGAATGCGAGCGAGGTGGGGTAATCGAACCCGCCCAGTTGCGAGGGCGACGAACTGCTGCCGGGGGGGAAAATCAAGATCGGACCGCCGGCATCGTTAATGACGTAGACGTTTCCCTTGTTGTCGGCGGCCGCAAATATCGGACGGTCGAGCTGATAGGAGAGCGTAACGGTCGGCTTGTCTTGTCCTTCTGGAAACTCAACTACGTCGCCCGGGCCGGATGCACTATCATAGTTCGCGACGTACAACGTCCCGTGCGAGTCAACCGACACGCCGCGCGGGTGGCCAAGCTGGGCCGTAAGGGTGCCGAAGGGGTTCGGATCCGTTCCCGAACCATAGAACTCCCGAACCGCCGAATTCCCAATAGAAACGAACAGCGTGCCGCCCGTCTTATCTGCCTTCGTATCGGGCAGCATGGAAGCGCCGGCCCCGATCGTCGACGACGAGTCGCATGAACTGCCGGCGGCCGGCTCCAATCCGGCGCCGAGCTGGCTGCGCACCGACGCGCCGGCCGAGCGGTCCGCCGAATCGCCGCCGAGCGACGAGGAGGACTGCGAGCTCGTTGCGCTCGTGTTTCCGGCGCAACCGCCGGCCAGAGCGCCGGCTACGGTCAGCGCTGCCAACGCGGTTGAGAAGGAAGAGCGCATGGGATTCTCCGTGGGGAACCGGCGGCGCATCGGAGATCAGTAGTCGTCGGGTGGAACGTTGTGGTGCTTTTCGTGCAGAAAGTAGTTCCGGCTGTACGATGCGCTGATCCCCGTAAACGTGCGGGGCGTGCTCAAGCTTGGATTGGTGCAGCCCGAGTCGGCGGGCGTCGCGCGCGCGTCCGCGGCCGCCAGCGTCGCCAATCCAAACGTTTTCTCGATGAACTTCGGGATTCCGGCCGACTCGAGCTGCGTGTGATTGACCACCCCTGAATACGCGTATGGCGAGATGCACAGAAGCGGCACGCGAAAGCCATCCCCGTCGTAATCTTCGTACGGCGGCGGAACGTGGTCGTACTCGCCGCCCCACTCGTCCCACGTGACGAAGATCACCGTGCTGTCCCAGAAGGGGCTTTCACCGATCGCGTTCACGATGGAGGCGACCCACGACGGGCCTGTCAGGCTACCCGACCCCGGGTGGTCGGAGTTTGCGGTGTCGGGAGTCACCCAGGTTACGTTGCTGAGGATTCCGTTTGGGATGTCTTCGAGGATCTGGGTCTCGGGGCTGATTACGTCGGCTTTCCAGTCCGGGCCGTTGTAGATGTGGCTCACCGCTTGATATGGCGACCACGCTCCCCCCGAAGCTTGAATGCCCGGCGAATAATCGTGCCACGTCAGGCCTGCCGAGTCGAGTTCGTCGGCCAGCGTCGTGTAGTTGAAGCACGGCGCCTGGAGGGCTCCAACCGTTCGATCCGGATTCAGGCTTGCGACGAAGTCGTCGGTGAGAACGCTGCATCCCCACCTTCCGCTCGGCACGTCGACGGCCTGATTCGCCTGCGCCGCGATGAGATATTGGTGAGCTACGAAGCTGGCATCGATGTGCGAGGAGAAATAGTTGTCGCTCAAAACGTACTGATTCGCCATTTGAATGTATGGTTGAATGTCGTTCGGGTCGATGAAGTGGTACGCCCCGAGGTACGGTTTCTCGGAAGCTGTGTTGAGGTCGAAACCATCCATTCGGCCACCATCGTAATCGAGCAAGAAGTCCGTCGAGAAGTGCTCGGTGTTGGGGCCAGCTCCCAGATGCTGCTCGACGAGCGGCACCGTCGCGCCGGTGTGCGTCATGCCGGTAGAAACGGTGTTCGCGCCTGGATAACCGTTGAAAAGGTGGTCGAAACTCTGGTTTTCCTGGATGATGACGACCACGTGCTGAATCGGGTTGGATGAAGTTTTTCTGTGCGGCGGGTGCAGCCGCGAGAGCGGCTCGTCGAAATGCACCGCGTCGGCGTATCGCGTCGCCCCGACTGGAGCGCTTCCGCCGCCTCCGCTGCATGCGGAAAGCAGGCAGCAGGCGAGCGCCGAAGCCTTATAAGGGACCTCCCTAACTCGATGATGAGGATGACGGGTCGGCATCCAGCAACCCTCGCCGCGCATCACATCAACATCAAGGCGCCGGGGTGGGCGTTGGGCTAGCCGTAGGTTTCGGTGATGGGTAGATCGGATTGACCGCGACGCCCTGCGGCTTGACGATCTTGTCCGTCAGCGTCATCAGCGGGCTTGTCGCGTTCGGTTTATACACCGTCACGTCGCCCTTCGGCAGTGCGCCGTAGTTCACGACGAACAGAAAGTTTCTCGCGTTCAAGGCTAGATAATACGGATCGCAGATTCCGTTCGTGATCGTTAGTTTGGGAGCCGTCGCTCCCGGCGCGTACTCGGTCACGCTGTTGCCGCCGAGGTTCGACACGAAGATGTCGTTGGAAGAGTCGATCGCGATTCCCTCAGGATTGTTGAGGCCCGTCAAGCCAAGGTTGGTTTTCGACTGCGAGCCGGGCGCAAGCTCGAACACGGCGCCCAGTGGAGCCGAACTTCCGAACGACCGATCGACGACGTACATGTTCCATGAGGAATCGAACGCAAGGGAGGTGGGATAGGTGAAGCCGCCAAGTTGGGTCGGCGTGGAACTCCCGGGGGCGAAAACAAAGATCGGACCCCCGTCATCGTTTATGGCGTAAACATTTCCCTTGTTGTCCGCGGCTGCATAGATCGGATGGTTCATCATGTTCTGGAGGGTGACGCTGGGGCTGCTCTGCCCTTGCGGAAACTCGAGCACGTCGCCGATGCCGGAGACCGAATCGTAAGCAGCGACGTACAGCGTCCCTTTCTTATCGACCGATATGCCGCGCGGGTGGATGATGTGGGTGTCGATGCTGCTGAATGGCGTCGGATCGGTTCCGGATCCGTAAAATTCCCGGATGGGTGCGCCGGCGCTGCCGACGCTAACGAATAGCGTACCGCCGGCCTTTAGATCCGGCGACACGGACGAGCCTGCCCCCGACGACGACGCAGCACATGCAGAACTGCTCAGTGGCGCCGCGCCGCCGGAAAGCTGACTCAACGGCGCGGCGTCGACCGAGCGGTCCGCCGCACCCTCCGCGAGACCGGATGCGGGCTGCCAGCCCGTCGCGCTCGTACTCCCCCCGCAGCCGCTAACGAGAGCAGCGGCTACGGTCAGCGCTGCTGCGCCGGCGCAGAGGCGAGAAAGCATCGCATTTCTCCGTGGGAGGCCAACGACCTTATGCTGCATCAATCGTCATCGGGCGGGAGCGTGGAGCGCTTCTGAACGTGCAAGAAATAGTTGCGGTCGTACTCCGAAGTGATCGGCGTGAACGCGCGCGGTACGGTCTGGCTTGGATTCGTGCAACCCGAGTCGGCCGGCTTCGCGCGCGCGTCAGCCGCCGCCAGCGTCGACAATCCGAACGTGTTCTCGACGAACCTGGGCACGCTGGCCGACTCGAGCTGAGTGTGGTTGACCACGCCTTTATAGGCGTATGGCGAGATGCACAAAAGCGGCACGCGAAAACCGTCGCCATCGTAATCCATGTAGGGTGGAGGAACGTGATCGTACTCGCCGCCCCATTCGTCCCAGGTGATGAAGATTGCAGTACTGTCCCAAAATTGGCTTTGGCCGATCGCATTCACGACCGAAGCAATCCATGACGGCCCGGTCATGCTCTCTGACCCTGGGTGATCTGAGTTGAGGCGGTCGGGCGTGACCCAGGTGACGTTGCTTAGGATTCCGTTTGACACGTCGGTCAGAATCTGCGTCTCGGGGCTGATGACGTCTAGTTTCCAGTCGGGACCGTTATAGATTTGGTTCGAGGCCTGCAGTGCCGACCACTCGCCGCCGGGGTCGGTGATGGCGGGCGCGTAGAAGTGCCAGGTCAGCCCCGCTGCATTGAGCTCGTCGGCCAACGTCTTATAGGTGAAGCATGGGGACTCGACCGGCCCTACCGTTCGATCCGAATTCAGCGTTGTGACGAAATCGTTGCCGCTGCTGTCGTCGCACCCCCAGGCCTCGCTCGGTATGTTGACGGCGTGGTTAGCCTGCGCGGCAACCAGATATTGGTGCCCGACGAAGCTTGCGTCGATGTGCGAGGTAAAGTAGTCGTCGGACAAGACGAATTGCTGCGCCATCGCGTAGTACGGTTTGATATCGGCTGGGTTGACGTAGTGGTATGCTCCCAGGTAGGGCACGAGTTGGGAGGCGGTGTTGAGGTCGAAACCGTCCATTTTGCCGCCGTCGTACTCGATCAAGAAATCCATCGCGTAATGGTTCGTATTGGGGCCGGCGCCCAGGTGTTGCTCGGCGAGCTGCACGGTCGCGCCCGTGTGAGTCAAGCCGAATGATTGGGTGTTCGCGCCTTTATAGCCGTTGAAGAGGTGGTCGAAACTCTGGTTTTCCTGGATCATGATGACCACGTGCTGGATCGGACTCGACGAACCGTTCATGCGCAAGCGTGCAAGCGGCTCTTCGAAGTGCGCCGCATTCGCCGATCGCGTCGCGTCGAGCGGGGCACTTCCGCCGCTCGCGCCGCTGCCTGCGCATGCCGAAAGCAAACAGCTGGTCAATGCGGAAAGTACAAACCAGACGGATCGACTAAGACCATGACAAGACCGCATCGAGGAAACCCCCGTCGTAAGCTCCACCCAAGAGACTCACAACTCTTTCCCGCTGCGGGTTCGGCGCCATATTTCACGCAACCTCCAAAGCTGGGTGCGACCGGTCCGACTTTTAGCGGACAATGAGGGCAAAGAAGGCGCGTGACAACCGAGCGCAAATCTCGCCAGCGACGTCTGCGGGAGGGGCGCGTGTGGTAATCGATCACGATGTAATCGTCCTCGGCGCGGGACTCGCCGGTATGCGAGCCGCGCTCGAAGCGGCGCGCAACGGAGCGGACGTTGCGATCGTTACGAAGGTCCACCCGATCCGCAGTCACTCGAGTGCTGCACAGGGCGGCATCAACGCGGCGCTAGGCGAGGGCGACACCTGGGAGTCTCACGCCTACGACACGATCAAGGGCAGCGACTTCCTGGCCGATCAGGACGCAGTTGAGATCATGTGCCGCGAGGCTCCGAGCGACATCGTCGAATTCGAGCATATGGGCGTGATCTTCTACCGTAACCAGGACGGTAAACTCGGTACGCGCGCCTTCGGCGGTGCGTCGCAAGCGCGCACGTACTTCGTCGGCGACATAACCGGTCAGGCGCTGCTCGTCACGCTCTACGATCAGATTCTCAAAGCCGGCGTCAAGGTCTACGAAGAGTGGTTCGCCACGACCCTCTACATCGAGGACGGCGCCTGCCGCGGACTGGTAGCGATCGAGATGACTGCGGGCGAGCTGCACCTGCTCCGGGCAAAGGCCGTTATCGATGCTGCGGGCGGCCTTGGCCGCCTCTTCGAGCCCAGCACGAACGCGCTGATCTGCACCGGCGACGGCTACGCGCTGGCCTACCGCGCGGGTGCTCCGCTGATGGACATGGAGATGGTGCAGTACCATCCTACGACACTCGCCGGCAGCGGTTTCTTGATGAGCGAAGCGGCGCGCGGCGAAGGCGCGTATCTGCTCAACGCCGAGCACGACCGGTTTCTCAAGAATTATGCTCCAAACAAGATGGAGCTTGCCGCGCGCGACGTCATCTCGCGCGCGGAAACGACCGAGATCGCGGCCGGCCGCGGAATCGAAGGGAACGTGCTGCTCGACCTGCGGCACGTCGGCCCCGACGTCATCCTAAAGAAGCTGCCGCAGATACACGAGATGGCGATCGACTATCTCGGCATCGACATGATCAAGGAGCCGGTCCCGGTGCGCCCCGGCATGCACTACCACATGGGCGGCGTCAAGACCGATATCGACGGCGCGACGGCGTGTCCCGGGCTCTACGCCGCGGGCGAGGTCGCTTGCGTGAGCGTCCATGGTGGAAACCGGCTCGGCGCGAACTCGCTGCTCGACACGATCGTTTTTGGGCGCCGTTCCGGCAAGGCGGCGGCCGCCTACGTCACCCACGCCTCCTCGCCCCGCGGCGGTGAGAACCTGCTGCGCTCCGAGCAGCAACGCATCGAAGAGCTGCTCGCCCGGCCGTACACCGGTGAAACGCATGCTCGCCTGCGCCTCGAGCTGGCCGTCACCATGGACCAAAAGGTGGGCGTGTACCGAAATGAAGCCGGGCTGCAAGAGGCGTTGGGCAAAGTCGAGGAATTGCAGCAGCGCTATGCGCGCCTCGCGGTCGGGGACAAGGGGCGCGTCTTCAATCAAGCACTGACCTTCGCACTCGAAGTCGGTTTCTTGCTCGACTGCGCAGGAGCGGTCATTCGCAGCGCCATCCTGCGGAAGGAAAGCCGCGGCGCGCACGCGCGCACCGACTACCCCGAGCGCAACGATGCCGAATGGCTCAAACACGTTCTGGTTTCGTACCGGGCCGGTGCGGCGCCCGCGATTGCATATCTCCCCGTCACGATCACCCACTGGAAGCCGGAAGTGCGGAGCTACTGATGCAGTTCACCGTTGAAGTCGGGCGCTACAATCCCGAGGGTGCCTATGCCGCGGAAGCGATTCCGGGCGAGCCGTACCCGCCTCCCTGGGACAAAGCGCTGCCGCGCCGCTACCAAACCTATCAGGTCGAGCTTCCCGACCATGCCGTCGTGCTCGACGCATTGATTGCGATCCGCGAGTATCAGGATGAGTCGCTCGCGGTTCGCTGCGCGTGCCGCAGCGCGATCTGCGGCTCGTGCGCGATGTGGGTCAACGGGCACGCGCATCTGGCGTGTAAGAGCAAGCTCGAAGAGTTCACCAAGGACGGCAAAACGCGGGTCGAGGCTCCGCCCTCGATGCCGCTCATCCGCGATTTGGTCTGCGACATGACGCCGTTCTGGGAAAAACATCGCAACGTCAAACCGTGGCTCGAGGCCAACCCGCCGCCCGGTCCGATGGAAGAATATCGGGTCTCCAACGCCGCCATGGAGGAGCTGATCCAAGAGGTCAGCTGCATCAGTTGCGGCGCCTGCTTGATGGACTGCGAATCCTTCGCGGTAAACCCCGACTTTCTCGGCCCGCAGGCTCTGGCACAGGCGTTCCGTTACACGGCCGATCCGCGCGACGCGCAACAGCGCGAGCGTCTGGGACAGTACAGCGGGCCCGGCGGCATTTGGGATTGCACCCACTGCTTCGAATGCGTCACGCAGTGTCCCAAAGGCGTGGACCCGCTCGGACAGATCCTCAAATTGCGCAAGCTCGCCGTGGAGGCGGGCTACACGAACAACGCCGGCACGCGGCATGCCGACGCGTTCGCCGAGTCGGTCAAGCATAGCGGGCGGCTCAACGAGTTGACGCTCTTGCCGAAATCGGTCGGCTTCTTCAACGTACTCGACCAGCTCAAGACGCTGCCGGCCGCGTTCAATATGATTCGCGCCGGCAAGCTGCCACCGCTCGTCCACAAATCGATTCCCGGCGTCGGGAGGATCAAGGCGATCTTCGATCGCGTCGGAGGAAGGTTCAAGTGAAAGTCGCGTTCTACCCCGGCTGCGTCTCCAAGGGCGCATGTCCGGAACTGTACGTTTCCGCCAAGGCCATCGCTAAGCCGCTCGGTCTCGAGCTCGAAGAGTTGACCGAAGCGCCGTGTACCGGGGCGGGGGTGCTCGGCGAGCAAAATCCGGATCTGGCCGACTCGTTGAACGGATTGACGCTGGCGATGGCCGAGAGCAAGGGCGCCGATCTGATGACGATTTGCAGCACCTGTCAGGGCGTGCTGTCCAGCGTCAACCACGGCTTAGCGAACGACCAGAGCCGCCTCGCGAAAGTCAACTCGACCATCGGCGACCAAGGCTTTCGCTACGGCGGCCACACGAAGGTCAAGCACCTCTTGTGGATGCTGTTCGAAGACATCGGTTTCGAGCGCGTGGCGGCCGCCGTCAAACGCAAGCTGACCGGCCTCAAGATCGCACCGTTTTACGGCTGCTATATCCTGCGTCCGGCCGAGGCGTTGGGCTTGCGCGAACGCCCCGAACGCAAGACGTATCTCGAGCGGCTCATCGCGCTGCTCGGCGCGGAACCCGTGGAATACCGCGGCGCGACCAAGTGCTGCGGTTTTCCGATGCTGACCTTCAACCGCGAAAAGTCGCTCTCGATGGCCGGCAACCACATCCTCGAAGCCAAGGACAAGGGCGCGGACCTGCTCGTCACGCCCTGTCCGCTGTGCCACCTCAACCTTGACGGCCAGCAGCCGGACGCGGCCCGCGTGCTGCAAAAGCCGATCGGCGTTCCGATCTTCCATCTGCCGCAGCTCCTGGGCTTGGCATTCGGCTGCGAACCCGAAGAGCTGCGCCTGAACCATCATGTCGTCCCCACCAAGGGCGCGCTAGAGAAGGTCGAGCTGAAGGTCTGAGCGCGGCGCAAAGCGCCGTCGAGCTGTGCGTCGTGCGCCACGGCCGCACGGCTTGGAACGTGGATGGGCGCTATCAAGGGCACAGCGACGTGCCGCTCGACGCGGTCGGCCGCTTCCAGGCGACGGCCCTCGGCAAGCACCTTTCCGGCGAACCGTTCGACCTGGCCATTTCGAGCGATCTTTCGCGCGCGCGAGAGACCGCCGAGCTGCTGCTTGGCGGGCGAAGCCTGCCCATCTGGAGCGACTCACGCTGGCGCGAGATGTACTTTGGCCCGTGGGAAGGTTTAACGTGGCCGCAAATCGTTGCGCGTTTTCCGACCGCGGATGGGCCGCCGAACGCGGGCGGTGCGTTCCCGCACGCACCCGGAGGCGAGGGCTTCGATGCACTCTGCACGCGCGTGTCCGACGCGCTCGCTGAAATGCTGCGCGGCAGCGTATCGGGCAGCCGCGTCCTGGTCGTTACCCATGCCGGTCCGCTGCACGCCTTGCTGCACGTCGTGCTTGGCACGGCCCAAGCCGAGTCGCTGCGAGTCCGTTTCCTGCCGGCCTCGCTAACGCGCTTTGCCCTTGGACCGGATGCGCGCTTGCTCGTCCTCAATCAGACCGTCGACCACGCGCGCGACGCCTAGGACTCGCAGGGCCGTCCGCTCAGTCGGTGACGTTCCAGTCACTGAAGTCGGTAACGATATTCCAGACGAGGTGCGGGCAGTGGAAGTGCTGGTCGCGACCGATCCGCGCGTTCGAAGGACTTGCCGGAGTGAACGTTTGGCTGGTCCGATCGAAACTGATGGCGACACCATCCGAACCGATAGCTGAATGGGTCGGCGCACAGCCGACCGCAACGTTCGTCTCCTCGTCGACCGGCGAGTACATCTCGTACATGTCCCAGCCGCGTTCGCGGAAGGGGAAGCCGCCGGCGGTGCGCGTGCCCGAGGTCTGATAGACCGTTACCCAGCTCTTCGTCACATAATTGTAGAGCACCATGTTCCAAGTTTTTCCGTCGCTGCCGAGCAGCGTCTCGACCGTATATTCGACGAGTCCGTTCGGCATCGTCGCGGTGTAGGTCGACATGAAGGATTGATCGACCTCGAGCGTCACGGCCGGATTCGAGATGTTTCTGCACCAATCCCAAGCCCAAATCTCGGGCTCTTCCATCGGCAGGTAGGTCGTGACCGCCTCGATACAGTCCGTGCCCGGTCCGAACATCGTGGGCGTAAAGAGCACCAACGGATAGTTTGGATCGGGATTCGCAACCTCGCGCAGGTTGGGATAGATCGTCTGGTTGCTATAGACGCCGTACGTCGGCACGGTATGGTCGAGCTCGATCTCCTTGTGCACGTGCTCGCCGTAGTAGGTTACGGCACCGCCCGTCAGCCAGGTGACCAGCTGGTCTCGCTCGCGTCCCAGGCGAAACGCGCGCACCGCCAGGTCGTGCGGTCCGAAGTCATGATACGCCGGCGGCACCGGCAGCACGTGCCCGCGCGCGATATCGAAGACCGAAGCGGGCCGGGCCGGAAAAGCGAACGTCGTTGCCGCAGCATGCGCCGGCGCGAACGCGACGGTCACGGCACAAAGGGGCAGCGCGAGGCACAACGCGCGCATGGTGCTCACCGTAACCGGTTGCTTCATCATCACGGGGAAGTCTTGTCGGCGCCGCCGAGCGCGCGTCCTGCAAGATTACGCGCAGATCGCTGCCAATGCACGCGGATCCGTCTGAGCGGTTTCTTCGCGCATGCCGTGGATTGCGGACGCAAAAAGCTCAGCGCTATCGACGAGCCGCGGGCCTGGACGATTGACGTAGGCGTTTCCGTCGAGCGCAAAAGCGCGACCGGTCCGCACCGCCCGAAGACCGTTCCACGCCTCGCGGGCGGTGAGTTCGCACACCGCGCCGAGCGTGCGCTCGAGATCGAAACCGCAGGGCGCGACGAGCACCACGTCGGGATCGGCGGCCGCGATCGCGCTCCACTCGAGCGTCTGCGAGTTCGCTCCCGGATGCGCGAGGACCGGGGCCGCGCCCGCTGCTTCGACGAGCCCGGGAGTCCAGTGCCCGCCGCTCATCGGGGGATCGGTCCACTCGAGCACGAGCGTTCTTGGACGAGCCCGTCCCTCGACCCGGCGCGCAAGGGCGGCCATCCGTGCCCGCAGTGCATCGACCACCGATCGCGCCCGCGGCTGGGTCCCGGTCAGATCGCCCAAGGTGAGGATGTTGGCGTAAACGTCCTCGAGGCTCGAGGGCTCGAGCGATACGATCCGAGGGTCGCTGCTCAGCCGCTTGGCGGCCCGCGCCACGATCGCGTAGCCGACCGCGCACACGGCGCATAGTTCTTGCGTCACGATCAGGTCCGGCGCGAGGCGTTCGAGCAAAGGGGCGTCAAGCGAGTACAGGCTCGACCCCTCGTGCACGCTGCGCCGCACGTGCCGGTCGATCTCGCCAGGGCTCGAAGCATCGGGGAGTGCGCTCGCGGTCAGGCGCGGCTTGGCCCGTGCTGCCGGAGGAAAGTCGCACTCATGCGTGACCCCGACCAGCTGCGCCTCCAGATCGAGCGCGTACAGAATCTCCGTCGCGCTCGGCAACAAGCTGACGATTCGCACCATCCAAAGGTTGCCCGGCCCCCCTCCAATTGCCTGGTGCCGTCGCAATGCTCGTCGAAAGCCTAGCGAGATGGAGAGGATCGTCGTTCGCAACCCCGTCGTCGAGCTCGACGGCGACGAGATGACCCGCGTCATCTGGCAGATGATCCGCAACCGGCTGATCCTTCCCTATTTAGACATCGATCTCAAGTATTACGACCTGGGTATTGAAAACCGCGACGCAACCGACGACCGGGTGACGCTGGAGGCGGCGCGAGCCATCGAGCAGTACGGCGTCGGCGTCAAGTGCGCCACGATCACCCCCGACGAGGCGCGCGTCAAAGAGTTTCACCTCAAGCAGATGTGGCGCTCGCCGAACGGGACGATTCGCAACGAATTGGACGGCACGGTTTTTCGCGAGCCGATCATTTGCCGCAACGTACCGCGCTTGGTTCCGAGCTGGACCGACCCGATCGTCATCGGCCGGCACGCGTTTGGCGATCAGTATCGCGCGACCGAGCTCGCGATCCCGGGCCCGGGAACGCTCAAGCTGGTCTATCAGCCGGCCGGCGGCGAGCCGGCGCTCGAGCGCACCGTGTTCACCTTCGAGCGGCCCGGCGTCGCGCTCTCGATGTACAATCTCGACGATTCGATTCGGGGCTTCGCCCGCGCGTGCCTGAACTACGGTTTGCAGCGCAAGTGGCCGGTCTATCTCTCCACCAAGAATACGATCCTCAAGACCTACGACGGCCGCTTCATGCAGATCTTCCGGCAGGTCTACGACGACGAGTTCCGCGCGGAGTTCGAAGCAGCCGGCACGTTTTACGAGCACCGCCTCATCGACGACATGGTCGCGAGCTGCCTGAAGTGGAGCGGCAAGTACGTCTGGGCTTGCAAGAACTACGACGGCGACGTCCAGTCGGATAGCATCGCGCAGGGCTACGGCTCCCTCGGTCTGATGACTTCGGTACTGATGACTCCCGACGGGAAAACGATCGAAGCCGAGGCGGCGCACGGCACCGTGACCCGTCACTACCGCCAGCACCAGCAGGGCAAGCCTACGTCCACCAACCCAATCGCCTCCATTTTCGCATGGACGCGCGGTCTTGCCCATCGCGGCCGGCTCGACGACACGCCCGATGTGGTTCGCTTCGCCGAAACGCTCGAGCGCGTGTGCGTCGACACGGTCGAGAGCGGCAAGATGACGCGCGACCTTGCGATCCTCGTCGGTCACGAACAGCCGTGGCTGACGACCGAACAATTCCTCAACCGCCTCGACGTCGAGCTCGACGAGCGCATCTCCTGGACGTTCGCCGCCGCGGTTACGTGATTCGGCGGGTCGCGCCGAGCTCCGCGAGCACGAACGCGTACGTGAACGCAATCTCGCGCAGCGCATCGTAGCGTCCGGAGGCCCCGCCGTGGCCGGCGCCGAGGTTGACCTCGAGCAGCAAGGGGTTGCAATCCGTCTTGAGCGTGCGCAGCTTGGCGACGTATTTGGCGGCTTCCCAATACATGACTTGGCTGTCGTTTAACGAGGTCTTGACGAGCATTGCCGGATACGCCTGCGCGCGCAGATTGTCATAGGGCGAGTAAAGCGACATGTAGTCGTATGCCGCCCGCTCGGCCGGGTTGCCCCACTCCAGATATTCGATGGTCGTCAGCGGCAGCGAGGCGTCGAGCATCGAGCTGATGACGTCGACGAAGGGCACTTGCGCGACCACGGCCTTGAAAAGGTCGGGGCGCATGTTGGCGGCAGCGGCGGTCAACAGACCCCCCGCGCTGCCGCCAACGATCGCGAGCTTCTCGGGCGATGCATAGCCGCCTGCAAGCAAGAACTCGGCGCAGGCGATGAAATCGTTGAACGTGTTGAGTTTGTGCATCAGGTGGCCCGACGTCCGCCAGCCTTCTCCCAGCTCGCCGCCGCCGCGCACGTGCGCGATCGCGAACGTGACGCCGCGGTCGATCAACGCCAGACGCGCCGGGGAAAAATCGGGATCGATCGAGATGCCGTACGAGCCGTAGCCATAGAGCAGAAGAGGGGCGGCTCCGTCGCTTCCCGAGCCTTTGCGATAGACGATGGAGATCGGAATGCGCGTGCCGTCGCGGGCCGTGGCGAGCTGCAGTTCCGTCGCATATGCGCTCCGTTCGAAACCCGGAACCACGGTTTCCTTAAGAAGAACGCAATCGGCCGTTGCCGGGTCGAGATCGAAGACCGACCTCGGCGTTACCGGCGATTGGTAGACGAAGCGGTAGCTCCCGGCGCCGAACTCCAGGTTGGGCGCTGCACCAAGCGCGTGGACCATCTCCGGAAGCGCGACGGGCCGCAGCGCATGTGTCGCGAGGTCGAGCAGTTCGAGGTTGGCGAAGCCGCCGCTGCGCACGCGTACAACCGCGAACGTTTCAAACAGATCGAGCTCGTCGATGTGAACGCCGGTCCGCTCGGCAACGAGATCCGACCAGTTCGCCTCGCCGGGAGCCTCCTCGGGCGCGGCGACGATGCGAAAGTCCTCGGCATCGCTGTTGGTCACGATGAAGAAACGGTCCCCATGATGCTCGACTGCGTAGCGGTGGCCTTCGCGGCGGGGCGCGAAGACCTCGAGCGGCTCGTGGTTGCGTTCGCTCGCCACGTAACGCGTCTCGGTCGTTGACTTGCTCGCCGCGACGAGCAAGACGAAGCAGCGGTCCCGCGTGCGATCCACGTAGAGGCTGAAGCGTTCGTCCGGTTCGTGATAGACCAGCTCGTGCACGCCGCTCCCGAGCACGTGCCGGAAGAGCCTGTCGTGGCGTTTGCTGACCGGGTCTTCGGTCACGTAGAACAGCGTCCGGTCGCCGCCCCACGCGACCGTCCCCACGCGCTCGACCGCGAACGGCAAGTCGAACCCGGTGCCGAGATCTTTGACGCGCAGCGTGTACTGGCGGTAACCGGTTTCGTCGAGCGAATAGGCGAGAAGATTCCCGTCGTCGCCGATCGCGTATGCGCCGAGGCCGAGAAACGGTTTGCCCTGCGCCAGCGCGTTGAGGTCGAGGGTGATCTCCTCTGGAGCCTCGGGGCTGCCGTGCTTGCGCGCATAGACCGGATACTGCTTACCTTCTTCGGTCGCGCTGTAGTAGAAGTAGTCGCCGAAGCGGTAGGGGACGCTCAGATCGGTCTGCTTGATATGCCCGAGGATCTCGTCGTAGAGCGCCTGCTGCAGCGGCTCCGTCGGCTTCATCACCGCCGCGGCATAGGCGTTCTCGGCAGCCAGATACGCGGCCACCTCCGGCGCATCGCGCTCGCGCATCCAGTGGTAGTCGTCGATGCGCTGCACTCCGTGAACCGTCGTGACAAACGGCCGCTTGGGCGCGACCGGCGCGCGAGCGGCATCCGGGTCGAGCACCGGAACGGCGGCGTCTCGTGCCGATTTGGTGGACATTCCGCCGTCATTGGCGCATTCAGCGGGCCGACCATCCCCGCCCGGAGGCCTGCGAGCCTCCGGCGAGTTCAGCTTAGCGAAGCACGTTGCTCGCGGAGAGGTCGCTCAATCGTGGACGCAGCGGAACGTGGCGTAGACGTACGGGTAGTCGGCCCGGAACCAGTTGCGAAACGAGCGCCGCACGTGGTTGCGATTGGTCGCCGGCGATGCGCCCTTCATCACGAAGTGACCGCCGTCGAAGAAGTCGGCCGAGTAGCCCGGAAAGGACGCCATCGGTGCGAAGCCTTCGAGCGGAGCAAACGGCGTCGAGGTCCATTCCCAACCGTTGCCGACCAAGTCGTGCACGCCCCAGGCGCTCGCCCCGCCCGGATTGATTCCGACCGGCTCCGGTTCGAAGCGGCGGAAGTCGAAATTGCCGTGTTTGCGCGCGTCGGGCGCCTCATTTCCCCACGGGAAGCTGCGCTCGTCGCCGTGCGGCGTGCCGAAGGCGGCGCGATGGTATTCCGGCTCGGTCGGCAGCCGCGCGCCTTTCCAAGCTGCGTAAGCGCCGGCTTGCGCTTGCGTCACGTACACGGGCCAGGTCCGCGGCAAGGGCAACTCTTCGAACATCCCAAGCAGACGGAACTCGCCTTCGCGCTCGATCCAAAATGGCGGCAACGGCCCGCCGGCCCAAGCGAATTCGAGCCAGTCGCCGTTGGTGACGTCGTTGACGTCGATCTCGAACGCTGCGACCTCAACGCGCCGCTCTTCAAACTCGTTGTCCCACCCGAACGGCAATGCGTCGCGCTCGGCACCGAGCGTCGCCGTGCCGGCCCCGACGGTCGCGCGACCGCGTGCCAGCGGCTCGCGCTCGACGTACGCGCCGGACCGCCCGCCGGTATGTTTGCACGCGTACGGAAGCTGGTGAAGAATATAGAGCAGCGTCTCGTGGTGCATCTCCTCGTGCTCGACCAGCGCGAAGGCGGCTTGGGCCCGTTCGAGCAGCGGCGAGCGCGAGGCATCGTCAATTGGCGCCCGATCGAGCGCCTGCAGGACGCGCGCGTCGACGACCGCCCCAAAGGCGCGTATTTCGTTCTGGGCCGGCCACGCGCGGTCGCGGCGGCAATCGGCTTCGGCAAGGGTTGCGGGATCGATGCCGCGCTCGAAGAGTTCCTCGAAACCCGCATTCACCGACGCTTCGCCCAGACCGCGCCGGATCAGCGTATTGAAGCTGAACGCGGGCAGGTGCCCTTCGTAAAAAGCGATGGGCAAGCGAAGCGGAATCGGCCGCGACTCATAGGCGGCCGGTCGTGCAATTGAAAATAAGGAAGAACTGCGGATACGGTTGGCCAGATAGCGAGCGCGAAGCGCCGCGCGATCCAGCGTACATCGGCTAAGGATGGCTTCCATGCGCCAAGCGTACGACGAGAAGCCAGCCTTTTCTTTCTCTGTATGAAGTTTCTCTTATGACTTCATGCGAATGTGGCTTATGATTTTATCCGGACGCGCAGCGGAACGTGGCGTACATGTACGGATAGTCAGGCCGGTACCAGTTGCGGAAGCTGCGCCGGACGAGATCGCGGCCGGTAACCGGCGATGCGCCTTTGACGACGAAGTGATCGCCGTCGAAGAAGTCGGCGGAATACTGCGGGTAGGAAGCAAGCGGCGCAAAACCCGCGAACGGTTCGAACGGAGTTGAGGTCCACTCCCAGCCGTTGCCGATCAGGTCCTGGACGCCCCAGGCGCTCGCGCCCTGCGGATTGATGCCGACCGGTTCCGGTTCGAAGCGCCGGAAATCGAAGTTGCCGTGGATGCGCGCGTCGGGCGGCTCGTCGCCCCACGGGAAAGCTCGTTCCTGGCCGCTCGGCGTGCCGAAGGCAGCCCGATGGTACTCGGCTTCGGTCGGCAGGCGCGCGCCTTTCCAGGCGGCGTAGGCACTCGCTTGCACCTGCGTCACATAGACCGGCCACGTTCTCGGGAGCGCCATCTCCTCGAACATGCCGAGCAGCCGAAACGCGCCGTCACGTTCGACCCAGAACGGTGGTAAGGGCCCGCCTACCTTCACGAACTCGAGCCATTCGCCGTTGGTCACGTCGTTGACGTCGATCTCGAAAGCTCCGACCTCGACGACGTGCTCGTCGAACTCGTTGTCCCAGCCGAAAGCCGGCTGATTGCGTAGCGCGCCGAGCGTCGCGTGCCCGCGCGGAATTGCAACGCGTCCCGTCGCCAGCGGTTCGCGCTCCACGAATGACCCGCGGCGGCCGGCCAGGCGCTTTTTCTCGAGCGGCAGCCGGTGCAGCAGATAGAGCAGCGTTTCGTGATGCATCTGCTCGTGCTCGAGGATGGTCCAGGCCGCCTGGCCGCGCTCGAGCAACGGCGATGCCGCAGCGTCTTCGATATCCGCCACCGCGAGCGCATGCAGTACCGCGGCGTCGCAGGCCGCGCCGAAACTCTGCACGCGCGTGCGGTCGGGCCAGGCGCAGCGTTCGTGACGCGACGCTTCGTTCACAGTGGCCGGATCGATCCCGCGCTCGAAGAGTCGCTCCAACTCGGTGTTGATCGACGGGCCGCCGAGCGCCTCGCGAACAAGCTTGTTGAAGCTGAACGCCGGAATATGACCCTCGTAGAAAACGACCGGGTGGCGCAAGGGAATCGGACGCTCGTAATACGCCGATGGCATCGGAATGGCAAAGAGCTCGGCGCTGCGATTGCGGTTCTCGAGATAACGCCTGCGCAGGAGGGCGCGATCGAGGCTGAGGCGGGACGATGTCAACACAGCTCAGACATACCCTAAAAGCACCCTTTTGTCATCAGCGGAAGGTCGCAGACGCCGCCCTTACGAGAGGTACTCGCGCAGGCCCAGCAGACCACCCTCGCGGCCGAAACCCGACTCCTTGTAGCCCCCGAAAGGCGAGCTCGGGTCGAAGCGGTTGAAGGTGTTGCACCACACGACCCCCGCCGCCAGCCGTGCCGCGGTGTACATCGCGAGCGCTCCGCTGCCGCTCCAGACGCCGGCGGACAACCCGTAGGGGAGATTGTTGGCGCGCTCGATCGCCTCGTCCGGCGTGCGGAACGACATCACCGACAGGACCGGCCCGAAGATCTCTTCCCGTGCGATCCGGTACGAGGGCTGAACGTTCGTGAAGAACGAGGCGGGAAACCAAAAGCCGCGTTCCGGGAACGCGCAACTGGCCTGAATCAGTGTCGCCCCTTCCTCGACGCCGCTCGTCACGAGCTCGCGGATCTTGTCGCGCTGGGCGCGCGAATTGATGGCCCCGATGTCGGTATTCTTGTCGAGCGGATTGCCGTGGCGAAGCGTTGCGATGCGCGCGCGCAAACGCTCGACGACGTCCTCGTAGACGCTTTCCGCAACGAGCAGGCGCGAGCCGGCGCAGCAGACGTGTCCCTGGTTGAAGTAGATCGCCTCGACGATTCCCTCGACGGCTTGATCGAGGGCGGCGTCTTCGTACACGATCAAGGCGGACTTCCCGCCGAGTTCGAGCGAAAGCCGAAGCGGCTTGCCGGCCGTTTCTCGACGGATCGCCTTGCCGACCTCGGTCGAGCCGGTAAATGAGATTTTGTCGAGCCCGCCGTGTTCGACCAAGGCGGCGCCGGTGCGCCCGTCGCCGGTGATGACGTTGACGACGCCCGGCGGAAGTTCCGCCTCGGCACAGATCTCGGCTAAGAGGAGTGCCGTGAGCGGCGTCGTCTCAGCCGGCTTGAGGACGACCGTGTTACCGCATGCTAGCGCCGGCGCGAGCTTCCAGGCCGCAATCAGCAGCGGAAAGTTCCAGGGAACGATCGCACCCACGACGCCCAGCGGGTGGACGCGCTCCGGCCCGGCGAGCGCCCAAGCTAGCTTGTCGGCCCAGCCGGCGTGATAGAAGAAATGCGCCGACGCTTGCGGGACGTCGAAGTCACGCGACTCGCGTATCGGCTTGCCGCCGTCGAGCGTCTCTAGCACGGCAAGCTCGCGCGAACGCTCGGTCAGCGCGCGGGCAATGCGAAAGATGTACTTGGCGCGCTCAGCCGGGCGCAGCTTGCGCCAATACTTCTCGTAGCCGCGCCGCGCCGCGCGCACCGCGCGGTCGACGTCGGTCGCATCGGCAAAGGCAACCTTCGCCAGCACTTCCTCCGTCGCCGGATTGACCGTTGCGAAGCTTCCGCCCGCTGCCGGCTGGATCCATTCGCCGCCGATAAAGAGCCCGTAACGCTCGAGAATCTGCAGCGGAGCGGTCGATTCGAGCGACGGGGAATAGCCGAACTCCGGCAGCACCGCGCTCACAGGACCTCCCTCGACGATCGACACCTTACGCGCTCGCCACGTAAGCGGGTCCCGCGTAGGCGCCGCTACGCTCCTTTTCGAGCTGCATGAGCAAATCGTCGAGCAGGCTCGAGGCGCCGATCCGGAAGCGCGACGCGTGAAGCCAAGCGGTCCCGAGCGTTTCGTTGACGATCGCAAGGTAGCCGAGCGCGCCTTTGGTCGTACGGATCCCGCCCGCGAGTTTCAGACCGGCGGCGCGACCCGTGCGAGCGGCGTAATCGCGAATCGCTTCGCACATCAGAAGCGCGACCGCGGGCGTTGAAGAGCTCGCAATCTTGCCGGTCGAGGTCTTGATGAAGTCGGCCCCGGCATCCAAGGCCAGGTCGCACGCCCGGCGCACGGTCGTATACGAGCCGAGCTCTCCGACTTCGAGAATGACCTTGAGGGTCGCACCGTCGCAGGCCCTTCGCACCGCAACGATTTCAGCGCGCACGCGCGCGCCCTCTCCGGCCAGAAAGGCGCCGCGATCGATGACCATGTCGATCTCGTCAGCACCGGCCGCGACCGCCGCCAGCGTCTCGGCAACTTTGATCTCGAGCGGCGCGAGGCCGCTAGGAAAAGCGCTCGCGACCGATGCGACCTTGACCGAGCTGCCCGCCAGCGCTTCGCGCGCGACGCTTACGAGCGAAGGGTAGAGGCAAACGGCGGCGACGCTCGGTACGGCGAAGCCAGGCCGGATCGCTCGCGCACAGAGGGCCCGAACGCGGCCCGGCGAGTCGCGACCCTCGAGCGTCGTCAGGTCCATGCACGATACGAGCAGGTCGATTCCGGCGCGCTTTGACGCCCCTTTGATCGAACGCTTCGCGAGGGCGGCGGCTCGCGCTTCGAGCATCACCGCGTCCACGCGAGCGGGGGCGCAAATCATGCCGCCGTATTTCGGCTCAACGCCGCCCGCGCCCCGCCGCTTGGTTCGAGCCCGGAGCACACCACCCGCGCGTGGAAGAGTGCGCCATCATGTTCCGCTACCTTACCGCCGGGGAATCGCATGGCCCCGCCCTCGTCGGCATCCTGGATGGGCTGCCCGCCCACCTCAAGCTCGACGTCGGCCGCATCAACGACACGCTGCGCGCGCGCCAGGGCGGCTACGGACGCGGCGGCCGGATGAAGATCGAGAGCGACGAGGTCGAGTTCCTGGCCGGCCTGCGCGGCGGGTCCACCCTCGGCTCGCCGCTCGCGATCCTGGTTCGCAACCGCGACTACGAGAACAATCGCGCGCTGATGGACCCCCTCACGGGTGGCGGCAAGCCGTTGACCAACCCGCGCCCAGGGCATACCGACTACGCGGGCGCGATGAAATTCCGGCATCGCGATCTGCGCAACGTGCTCGAGCGGGCTAGCGCCCGTGAGACGGCGATGCGCGTCGCGCTCGGTGCGATCTGCGCGCAGTTCCTCGAAGCCTTGGGAATCGCGACGGCGGCCTACGTGTCGCAGATCGGTCCCGTGATCGCGGCGGAGCTAGAGCTCGTCGACCCCGAAGCGGTCGACGCAAGCGACGTCCGCTGCCCCGACCCTGCCGCCGAACGCGAGATGATCGCCGCCATCGACGCCGCCAAGGCCGACGGCGATACGCTCGGCGGCGCGTTTACCATCCGCGTTACCGGCGTCCCGGCGGGGATCGGGTCAAACCGCCAGCCCGACACACGGCTCGACGGCGTGCTGGCCGGCGCATTGATGGCTATGCAAACCGTCAAGGCCGTCGAAGTCGGCGCGGGGCGCGACGTCGCGGGACGGCCCGGCTCGCAGGCCCACGACGTCTTCGCGCTGGCGGAGGGCGCCGTCGTGCGTCAGTCCAATCGTGCGGGCGGCATCGAAGGCGGCATCTCAAACGGTCAGGATATCGTGCTGCGCGTTAGCGTGAAGCCGATTCCGACCTTGATGAAGGCCCTTCCGAGCGTGAACCTGCACGAAGGCACAGCCGCTCCGGCGAGCATCGTGCGCAGCGACGTGTGCGTGGTCCCGGCAGCGTCGATCGTGGGTGAAGCGATGGTGCGGCTCGCGATGACCGGTCCCGTGCTCGAGAAGTTCGGCGGCGACTCCATCGACGAGACGCGCGACAACCTAGAGCGGGCCGTTGCCGCAGCTTCGCGCCTCTTCGACGTGCCTGCGACGTTATGAGGCACGTCGCGCTGGTCGGTTTCATGGCTGCGGGAAAGTCGACGATCGGGCGGCGGCTCGCGCGCGAGCTAGGCCGGCCTTTCGTCGACACGGACGAGCTCGTGGTCGCCGCGCGCGGATCCATCGCGGACATCTTCGCGCGCGAGGGCGCCACCGTCTTCCGTTCGTACGAGCTCGAGGCCGTACGCGAGGCGCTGGCCGGCGAGCCGGCAGTCGTGGCTCTCGGCGGCGGAGCCTTGACGTATGCGCCGACGCGCGAATTGGTAGGCGAACGCGCGCGCTGCGTTTACCTTCACGTTCCCGCCGCCGTGCTTCTGCAGCGTCTGCGGCGCGCTCACACGGTGCGTCCCGTGCTCGGCGAAGGTCCCACATCGGCCTCCGTCCGGGAGCTGTTGCAACTTCGCGAGCCGCTCTACCGCGCGGCAGAGATCACGGTGCGCAGTGCCGGCCGCTCGCGCACCCTGATCGCACGTGAAATTGCGACGCTCGTGCGGGCGGCGGAGCAGGTTGCGCCGCTCGCGAGCGCGACGAGCCGGTGACGCGGCTCGACGACCTCGGCTACCCAATCACCATCGCGCCCGAGGTCGCTTCTCTGGTCGCGGAGTTCGTTGCCGCCAAAGGCTATCGGCGCTCGGTCGTTTTGGCCGATCGTAATGTGGCCGCGCCCGCTCGTGCCATTGGGCGAGCGCTGGGCCGCGCAACGGTGATCGAGTTCGCGCTCGGCGAGCGCCGCAAGACGATGCGCACGCTCGAGCGCGTTCTCGATGCCCTTGCCGCGGCGAAAGCCGACCGCGAGACGCTGGTCGTCGGCGTCGGCGGCGGCGTCGCGGGCGATCTATTCGGCTTCGCCGCCGCAACCTACATGCGCGGCGTTCCCTTCCTCAACGTCGCGACCTCGCTCGTCGCAATGGTCGACGCCGCGATCGGCGGCAAAACCAGTGTCGACCTGCGCGCGGGCAAGAATCTGGCCGGCGTTTTCCGCGATCCAGTGGCAGTGTTTTGCGACATTGGCGCGCTGCGAACGCTGCCGCAAGCCCAGTTCCGCGAGGGCCTGGCTGAAGTCGTCAAGCACGGCATCATCGAGGGACGCGACGTCTTCGAGGGGCTCGAGACGCTGGCGCCGCATCCGCTGCGCAAGTGGCCGTGGGAAACGGTCGTTGCCGACTCTCTGCGCGTCAAAGCAATGATCGTGGGCGACGACCGCTTAGAGCGAGGCGCGCGCGAAACCCTCAACCTCGGTCACACCTTCGCACACGCCATCGAGCTTGCGGGCGGCTATCGCACGCCGCACGGCGACGCAGTCTCCATCGGCCTTCGCGCGGCCGGTCTGCTCGCGTTGCGCACCGGGCGCTTCTCCGAGGCCGAGCACCTGCGGGTCCTCTCGCTGCTCACGCTGCTGCGGCTGCCCCTCGTCATGCCGATCGACGATCCGCAGACGGTGCTCGATGCGATGACCTCCGACAAGAAGGCACGCAACGGAACGCTGCGTTTCGTGCTGCCGAGGACGATCGGCGACGTCGAGTACGGCGTGACCGCACCGGCTCAGTCAGTTCGCGCCGTGCTGCGCCGCGTGCGCAGCTTGCCGGGCGCGGCAGAGTTTCGCTGAACGGGCCGATGCTGGCCGTCGACGTGATCGTGCAGCGACGCTCCGCCCGCGTCGACCGCGAGTTGACCTATGCCGTTCCGGCAGGCATGGCGCTCGACGTCGGCGATGTCGTGCGCGTTCCCCTGGGGCCGCGCGAGCTGTTCGGCTACGTCGTCGCCGGCCCGCGCGACGTGGCGCCGGCCGGCCGGCTGCGTGAAGTTGCCGCGCGCGTCCATGGCGCGCCCGCCTTCGATCGAGAAGCGCTCGCGCTCGCGCGCTGGATGGCCGAACGCTACTGCTGCTCGCTTGACGAAGCACTCGGGACGGTCGCCTTCGCTTCCGCAGTGCCCCGCGTTAGCGATCGTTTCGAACCCGCCCAGCCGCTCGACCCGGCGCGTTTCCCGCGCTTGCCGCCGCGCTTGCTGCGCCTGATCGCAGGCGACTTGCGCGAGGGATTCAGCCTCGAAGCGATCCTTCGACATCCCGAAGCGCGCCGAGCGGGCGATCGGCGCACGTTGCAGCGCGCGCTTTCGGCGCTCGTTCGGGCGGGCGTGCTGGTCCGCTCGCGCAGCGTCACGACGGCGCGGATCGGCGAGCGGCGCGAGCGCGTGCTAGAAGCGACCGGCAAGGCCATTGGCGGCACGCGCGCCATAGCGCTCGTCGCACGCGTTAGCGCCGAAGGGGTGTTGCGGCGGCGCGATGCGCTTCTGGAAGGCTTTTCGCCCGCACTGCTGGCGCGAGCCGTGCGCGAAGGTGCGCTGCGCGAGAGCGAGCAGCGCGCGAACCTGCGGCGCGCGACCTTCGGCACGGAGCGCCACGAGTTCGTCGCGACGGCGGAGCAGGCGGCGGCGCTCGGGCGAATCACCGCGGCGCTCGGCGCCCAGACCTTCGGCGAGATGCTGCTGCAAGGCATCACCGGGAGCGGCAAGACCTTCGTCTACATCCGCGCGATCGCGCACGCGCTCGCGCGTGGCGCGCGCGCCATCGTCTTGGTCCCCGAAATCTCGTTGACGCCGCAGACCGCGCGCCGTTTTGAAGGCGCCTTCGGCGAGCGCGTCGCGGTGCTGCATTCCGGCCTCTCGGAGCGCGAACGCTTCGAGAGCTGGCAGGCCGCCGCCCGAAACGAGATCGACATCGTCGTCGGCGCGCGCAGCGCGGTTTTCGCGCCGTTGGCGAACGTACGCCTCATCGTCGTCGACGAAGCCCACGAACGAACCTACAAACAGGACGTCGTGCCGCGTTACCACGCCGTTGACGTAGCGCGCGCGCGCATGCAACAAGCGGGCGGCGTCCTGATTCTGGGGAGTGCGACCCCGCCGCTGGAAGCCTACGCCGATGCGCTCGCCGGACGCGTCGCTCACCTTCGTCTGTCGCGGCGTCCGGGCGGACGCGAACTGCCCGGGACGCACGTCGTCGACATGGCGCGCGAGTTCGCTTCCGGCAATAGGCGCATTTTCAGCTCGCGTCTGGTCGAGGCGATCGAAGTCCGGCTTGCGCGCGGCCAGAAGACGGTGCTGTTCGTCAACCGCCGCGGCTCGTCGAGCTTTATGCTCTGCCGTAACTGCGGCAACGTGCCGCAGTGCACGCGCTGCAGCGTTTCGCTGACGGTGCATCGCGCCGAAGGCTTGTTGCGCTGCCACTTGTGCGACGCGCAGCGTGCAATTCCCGAGGTTTGCCCGCACTGCCAGGGGGGGCCGGTGCGCGAGTTCGGGGTCGGCACGCAAAAGGTCGCCGAAAGCGTCGCGTCGCTCTTTCCGCGCGCGCGCGTCGTGCGCATGGATAGCGACACGACGACCCGCGTCGGCGACCACGCGCGGCTGCTCGACGAATTCGCAGCACGCGGCGATGTCCTGGTGGGAACCCAGATGATCGCGAAAGGGCTGGACTTTCCAACCGTGACGCTGGTCGGCGTGGTAGCCGCCGACATCGGACTCCACGCCCCCGATTTCCGGGCGGCCGAACGGACCTTCGACTTGCTCACGCAGGTGGCGGGGCGCAGCGGGCGCGGCGCCGCCGGCGAAGCGATCGTGCAGACCTACTCGCCCGAGCACAACGCAATCGTTTACGCCGCGCGCCACGACTTCGACGGGTTCGCCGCCGGCGAACTCGAGTCGCGGCGCGAGCTCGGCTACCCGCCTTTCGGCGCGCTGGTCTATCTCGGCGTGATCGGGCGGCGCCGCGATGCGGTCGTGGCCGCAGCGTTGCGCTACGCCGAGCTCTTAGCGAGCCTGGACGGGGTCGAGGTGCTCGGCCCCGCTCCATACCCGATCGCGAGGGTCAACGACGAATGGCGTTACCGTCTGGCGCTCAAGGTGCACGGCGAGCCGCCCGCATTGCGCGCATTCATCCGCGACCAATTGCAGCCGCTCGCCGCCGCCGACGCGGCAACGCGTTTGATCGTTAACGTCGACCCATGAAGGAACCGGCGTCCGTTCAGCCCTAAGTGGTAAAGTTGCAATGACGTCACACGAATCCGAAGCGTCGCCCGCGCAAGCGAGCAACGGTTCACCTCCCGCGCATCCGTCAATGGAGGACGCAAAGGCTCCGCCGCAGCCCGCCGCCGCTAGCGTGCCGCAAAGCGCGGGCCCCGCGCCCAATGCCTTCGATCCGCTCGGCGTGAGCAAGGCCAGTTTTGAAGTGTGGCGCTCGATGCTGACGCATCCCGATTCGCTCTTTTCGCAGCAGATGCAGCTTGCAAGCGCGTGGCTCGGAGTCGCCACCCGTGCGGTGACGCCGGCCGAGCAGAAGCAGCCGGCCGTCATCGAACCGGCCCGCAACGATTCGCGTTTCAAGCATCCGGCTTGGACGCAGAACCCGATGTTCGACGCGCTCAAGCAGGGCTATTTGCTGGCGACCCAAGCGGTCCTCGAAAGCGTCGATCGCGCCCCCGACGTCGACGACGAAACGAAGCAGCGCGTCAAATTCTTTGCCAAGCAGTTTTGCGACGCGATGAGCCCAACCAACTTTCCGTTTCTCAACCCCGCCGTCATCGAGGAAACGATCAAGAGCGGCGGGGCCAACCTGCAGCGCGGCCTGCAAAACGTGCTCGAGGACGCCCGCGACAACGAAGGGTGGCCGGCACTCGTCGACAAGTCGGCCTTCGAGGTCGGGCGTAACGTTGCCGCGTCGAAAGGCGCCGTCATCTACCGCAACGAGTTGATCGAACTGATCCAATACGCGCCGACCACGGCGACGGTCTTCGAGCGGCCCTTGGTCATCACGCCGCCGTGGATCAACAAGTTTTACATCCTCGACCTGCAGCCCAAGAACAGTTTCATCAAGTTCGCGACCGACCACGGCTTCCAAACGTACGTGATCTCGTGGCGCAACCCAGGGCCCGAGCAGCGCGAGCTCGGCTGGGACGACTACCTGGAGCTTGGACCGCTGGCCGCGTGCCGGGTGGCTTCGAGCCTGACCGGCTCGCCCGACGTCAACCTGATCGGCTATTGCATCGGCGGCACACTGACCTCGATGATGCTCGCCTACTTGGCGCGAACCGGCGAACAGCTCGTCAATGCCTTCACGCTGTTTGCCTCGATGGTCGACTTCTCCGAAGCCGGCGAGATCAAGAATTTTCTGTCGCCGCAAGCGCTGGCTTACATCGAGGAGAAGATGCGCGAGCGCGGTGTGCTCGAAGCAAGCGAAATGGCCGGAACCTTCAACATGCTGCGGGCCAACGACCTCATCTGGAATGTGGCGGTCAACCGCTATCTGCTGGGGTTGGACGCGCCGGCCTTCGACCTGCTCTACTGGAACAGCGACTCGACGCGTCTGCCCGCTAAGATGCACTCGTATTACCTGCGCAACATGTACGTCGAGAACAATCTCGTCAAACCAGACGCGCTATCGTTCAAGGGCGTGCCGATCGATCTGCGCGAGGTGCACAACGATACGTACGCGGTCGCGACGATCGAAGATCACATCGCGCCGTGGCGCTCGGCCTACAAGGTAACGCAGAATTTCGGCGGCGACGTTCGCTTCAGGCTCGGGCACTCGGGCCACATCGCGGGCATCATCAACTCACCGAGCAACGCCAAAGGCAACTTTTGGGAGGCATCCCGAAACCCGCCGACCCCCGAAGAATGGCTCGCGATCGCACAGAAGCACCCCGGTTCGTGGTGGCCGCAGTGGGCCGAATGGCTGGCGGAGCGCTCCGGCGAGCAACGCCCCGCGAGCGAAGAGCTGGGTTCCAAACGCTTTAGCCCGCTCGCCCCGGCCCCCGGCACGTACGTGGCCGAAAAGGCATAGCGGCTCCTTTCGCCGGAGCCTCTCCTTTAAGCCGACGCGGCGGTCAGCGTTTGGTCGTTCGTTTGCGCCCGGTGGTCTTCGCGGCCGGCGCGGCTGCGGCTGCTGCTTCGGCTCGAACGGCCCTGATCAAGCGCGACTTTTTGCGCGCGGCCTTGTTGGGATGGATGATTCCTTTTCGCGCCGCTTTGTCGAACTGGCTCTCGACGGACGCTAGCGCCTCGCCGTCGGCGGCCGCCTTGGCCTTCTTGAAGAGGGTCTTCAGCCGCGTCTTGACGTCGCGGTTGCGCAGTGCCCGCTTGTCGCTTTGAAGCACCCATTTAACGGCGGCTTTGATGTTCGGCAAAGAGAGTCTCCGGAATCGCAGGAAGTCGCCCTTGCGGGCACGCGCGGTAGTGTAGCACAGGCGGTCGAGAGCGTCCAGCGCGCCCAGCCGTTACGAGCTCGGCGGCGTTAGCGCGCCCAGGGGGCCGGATCCTCCCCGCGCGCCAGGATCGCGGTGTAGCTTTCGTAGCGCGACGTGGCGATCCGGGTGCCCACGGCGGCCCGCACGGCACAACCCGGCTCGCTACGATGCGAACAGTCCGTGAAGCGACAGGAGGTCCCGGGCTGCACGAATTCGACAAAACCGTGAGCGACTTCGCCGGCCGGGATTCCGTGCAACTGGAACTCGCCCACGCCGGGGCTGTCGATCAAGAAGCCCGCTTCCAGGTAGTGGAGCCGGCCGGCGCTCGTCGTTTGGCGTCCGCGGCCCGCTCGCGAGAGTTCGCCGATGTCGGCCCGTCCGCCGAGCGCACGGAAGAGCGAGCTCTTTCCGACGCCGGACTGTCCGATAAGCAGCGTCCGGCGCGCCGCCAGGGCCGAAACCAGAGCGTCGAGGCCCTGCCTGCTCTTGGGGTTGACGATGAGCGTTCGATAGCCGAGGCCTCGGTACAGTCCGGCGAGCGTTTCGACTGCGGCCGGGTCGGCAAGATCGGGTTTGGTGAACAGCAGCGTCGCCTCGATCTCGTGCAACTCACTGAAGGCGAGAAGCTCGTCGAGCATCGATACGTGCGGGGGCGGATTTGCGAGCGCGCTGACGATCGCAATGCCATCGATGTTGGCGGCCATCGTTTTCGAGCGGCCGCCGGCGGTTCGGCGTTCGAGCGCAAAGCTGCGTGGCTCGCGACGGTCGATAACGTAGCGTTCGTCGTCGAGCGGCGAAGCCATGACGAGGTCACCCGGCACGATGCTCTCTCGCTCGATGCTCTTGCGAAACGACGCAAGACGCAGCTCGTCCGAACCTTCAAAGGCGATCCAAGCCGAGTTGCGCCCGACGCTCACGATCCGAGCCGGCGCCGCGTCACGATCGCTGGCGCCGAGCGCCTTATCCCGCATGAGTCACGTTCGGCAGCGTGTAAGGATGGGACAACCTTTCGGCCTAGAGACTGCGTTTTGAAACGGTATGTCAGCCTACGATTCGATGGCGTGCTAAACGAGCAAAAACGCGCAGACGCCTCGCGTACCCTAGCTTCGTTCGCGGCGACGGCGCTATCCTGGAGCCAATCTGGGAAGCGCTCGTATGCATTGCTGCAGCTAAGCTCCGATGGTCCGCTGGAGGCGATCTCGGGCGCCCTGCCGGAGGCACGCATCGATGAGCCCCCGCTCGCCGTCATGGCGGTTCGGCTATCGATGGCCGCGGCGCGGCCTGCCGTGTTCGGGGCCCTCGGCGGGCCGGGCCGGCCGCTCGGCGTGGTCGACGCGTACCTCGACGGAGACGGAATCATCGTCGAATTCGACGCGCAGAAGACGCCCTTGATGTTGATCGTTGATACGATCGACGGCGAGCTGTCGAATGCACCGGGCCGCTCGATCGTTCCGCTCGTGCCCCTGAGCGATGATAACATCGCGGCGTTCGCCGCAGCCGCTCTGCACGCCCCGCAACTCGACGCGGCGCGCATCCTCGAGCGGCACATCGAGCCGTTGCTGTCGCGCGAGGCAACCGGTTGACGATTCCGCTGCCTGACGTCCAATTCGGTTGGAGCGACGTCTTCGACATCCTGTTGACCGCGGCGCTCACCTATTACCTCTTGCTGCTGATCCGCGGGACGCGCGCCGTGCCGATCATGCTCGGGCTGGTAGCGCTGGTCGTGCTGCTTTCGGTCGCCAACGTTTTCCACTTATTGGTCGTGGCGACGGTCTTGCAGTTCTTGCTCCTGGGCACGGCGGTAACGCTGCCGATCGTCTTTCAACCCGAGCTTCGCCGTCTGCTAGAGCAACTCGGACGCGGCGGAATGCTGGCGCGCCCCGAAGCCTCCGAAGAAGCGACGAGTCTCGAGGAGGTCATCGGCGTCCTGGCGCGCGCAGCCGTCGTGTTCGCGCGAAACCATACGGGCGCCCTGATCGCGATCGAAGGCGCGACCGGGCTGCGAGAATATGTCGAGAGCGGCACGCGGCTTGACGCACGTCTCTCGATCGAGTTGCTCCTCTCGATCTTCATGCCGGGCTCGGTGCTGCACGACGGCGCGGTTATCGTCAAGGGAAACACGATCGAGGCGGCCGGCTGCTTCCTCCCGCTTTCGGAAAATGTCGTGACCGAGGCCCACTTGGGGACGCGGCACCGTGCGGCGATCGGACTGACGGAACAGACCGATGCGGTCGTGCTGGTCGTCTCGGAGCAGACCGGAACGATCTCGGTGGCCCGCGACGGTAAGCTTTCGCGCGAGCTCGAGGACCAGGAACGGCTGAGCGCCGTGCTGCTCGCATGCTGTCGCGCAGCGCGCGGCCGGCGTCAGCCGGGCACAGCGGTGCGGCTGCGCTTCGGTCGCCGGCGGCTGCCAAGCGACGCAGGCGGTCTTGCCAAACCGCGTGCTTGACCGCCTTCGAAACAACTTTGCGCTGAAGGTGCTTTCGCTTGCGCTTGCGGTCGCGGGCTGGGCGTATCTGCGCTTGACGCCCAATCCAGTCATCGCAGCGCGCTTCGCGCAGCAGTTCAGCGTACCGGTCACCCCGATCGGCCTCGGCGCGGACGAAGTGGCCCGGTTCAACGAACGCCAAGTCGTCGTGGAGGTATACGTGCCGCGGGGGACGGCAACCATCCGGCCCGAACAGATTCGCGCCGTGCTGCACCTAGAAGGGCGCGTAGCCGGCGTCTACAACATTCCGGTCGAAGTCATTGCGCCCAAGCTCGAAATCAAATCGCTTTCGCCGGCCTCGATCACGCTTTCGATCGAACGCGTCGAGCAGCGCAGCTTCCCGGTTGCCGTGCACTACGTCGGACTCCTGGTGCGCCGTAGCGTCGTGGTGAAGTCGATCTCGATCGAACCGCGCTATGCGACGCTGCGCGCAGCAACGAGCGACCTGGCACGCGTGAGCAGCGTGCAAGTCGACGTGCCGCTTCCCAACACCGCATCGAAGCTCGACGCGATGGTCCGCCCGATCGCGACGGACACCTTCGGCGGCGAGCTACCGTCCGTTGAGGTGTCGCCGAACCTGGTTCGTATTCGCGCCGCCTTCGTCGCCGCACAGCGGCCCAAATAACCTTGGGCCGAATCTTCGGCACGGACGGCGTGCGTGGCATCGCGAACGTCGATCTCACGCCCGAGCTCGCCTTTCGGATCGGGCGCGCAGGGGCCGCCGTCCTAGCGGCTACGAGTGAGCCGGGCCGCCCCGTCGTCATCGGCCGCGACACGCGCCTCTCAGGGACGATGCTCGAAGCGGCGATCGCCGCCGGCATCACCTCGACCGGGCGCGACACGCTCTCGATCGGGATCGTGCCGACGCCCGGCGTCGCACTCATCACGCGCTCGCTCGAAGCCGCTGCCGGCGTGATGATCAGCGCCTCGCACAACCCGATCGAAGACAACGGCATCAAATTCTTTGCGCCCGACGGATTCAAGCTCAGCGACGAGCTCGAGGCCAAGATCGAAGCCGCCATGAGCGACGACGAGGCTCTGCCGCGGGCGACCCATCAGCACGTCGGCATCGCGCGCGCCGCGCACGGGCTGATCGATTCGTATTTCGACCGGCTCGTCGCGGCCGGCGGTGATCTCTGCGGCCTTACGGTCGTCGTCGATGCTGCGTACGGCGCCGCATACGTCGTGGGGCCGAAAGCGCTGGCCCACCTCGGTGCCACGGTGGTGGCGCTTCATGCCGAGGACGACGGTTCGCGCATCAACGTGGCCTGCGGCTCGACCGACCTCATGCCGCTAGCCGAGAGGGTGCGCGAACTGTCCCGTAACGAGCCGGGCTCGCACATCCTGGGCGTCGCTTTCGACGGTGACGCCGATCGTGCGCTCTTCGTCGACGAGAACGCGCAGGTCATCACGGGCGATCACGTGATGCTCATCCTCGGGCGGGAGAAGAAGCGGCGCGGTGCGTTGCTCGGCGACGCCATCGTCGGTACGGTGATGAGCAACGTCGGCCTCGAGCGCGCCCTTGCGCCGGAGGGAATCCGGCTACTGCGTGCAGCCGTCGGCGATCGTTACGTTCTCGAGGCGATGCGTGCCGGCGGTTACGCCTTTGGCGGCGAACAGTCGGGCCACATCATCGATCTCGAAAGCAACACGACCGGCGACGGCCCGATGACGGCGGTCGTGCTTCTTTCGATCGTAGCGCGGCAACAAACGTCGCTGGCAAAGCTCGCTTCCGCGCTGCACGTCTTCCCCCAGATACTCGTGAACGTGCGCACCGCGCGGCGCGACGTGCTCGACAACCAGCGCGTCCGGGACGCGATCGCACGGGTCGAGCGGGAACTCGGCGGCGAGGGCCGCATCCTCGTGCGCCCCTCCGGAACCGAACCGTTGATTCGCGTCATGATCGAAGGTGACGACCAAGCACGCATCGATCGGCTTGCCCACGAGGTGGCCGAAACGCTACGCGCTGCGGCACAATAGCATTGCGCGAGCGCGGGCACGCTTGGCCGACGCAGATTGAAGCGCCCCGCACGTTCCTGGCGCCTTGAGAGACGAATTCTGGGAACCGATAACTCCAGGATGAGGCCGCAGGGAAACGCCGTTTGGGGCAAAAAGCAGCCGAAACCGGTACCTTGAGTGCCGGCTCCACGGGTTCACTAAGGCGAGCACGTGGATTGGATATGCTAAATCGCTGAATCCGGATCGATGTCCGGAGCGGGGGATTCCCAGGTGGGGTAAACGCGCCGGTCGGCGCGCGGGCCAGTCTTTCAGCCCGAACCCGTCAACTAACCTCGTAAGCGTTGAAAGAGGAGCATTTGTTTCGGACCTTTCAAGCGCTATTGGCCGCCGCCGTTCTATGCGGCGCCGCTTCCGGCATTGCCCGCGCCCAAACGCACGCGCTCTTCCACCGGGTAACGCCCGGTGAAACGTTACAGATGGTTGCTCGGGCCGAGCACGTCAGCGTCGACGACCTTGCCAGGATCAATCAGATCGACGGCTCGCAGAAGACCCTCCCAGCCGGCTCGGTCCTTGCCCTCGACGAGGCTGCCATCGAAAGCGCTCCAGCGCCGAGCTTGATCGTCGTGCCGACCGAAGTGCGCGCACAGCTGACGTCGCTCGACGTTCCGAGCGAACCGAGCGCCAACGCCGATCTGAAAATGTGGTCCGACGTATCCTCCCGCGGCGCTTCGGCGCTGGGCGTGACGTCGCCGGTGCGCGATGCGTCGTCGATCAAGCGTTTCGTCCACGGTATCGTCAATCGCACCTCGTCGATTGCGGTCAGCCTGACGCGCAGCGCGATGCGCTTCATCGGCACACCCTACGTTTTTGGCGGAACCTCGCCCTCGGGCTTCGACTGCTCGGGCTACGTGCAGCACGTCTTTGCGATGCTCGGCATCCACCTGCCGCGTACGGCCGATGCGCAGTACTATGCCGGCGGCCGGATCACCAACGGCATCCGCGTCGGCGACCTCGTCTTCTTCGAAACATATGCGCCCGGGCCGTCCCACGTCGGCATCTACATCGGGAATGGAAAGTTTATCCACAGCTCGAGCCACGGCGTGCGCGTCAGCCGCATTCGGGACAGTTACTGGGCGGCACGCTACCTCGGCGCAAAGCGCTTCGTCGCCGCCAGCCAAACGACGCGCCGCCTCCGCTACTAACAAAAGGGCCCGCGACAAAGGGCTTAGTCTGTCCGATTCCGGGAAACAAGCCCTAGGACGTAACAGCCCTGGCGCCGACGAGAAGCGCCGGTGTCCTTCCGTGTGCCTCGAGGCAATGCGTCCCTTCGTGAAGAGCAGGGCGTTCGGTAGCACCACGCGCATCCATGGAGGCGCTTCCGATTCGTCTGAAACGATTCGGCCTAGGGCGTGGCGGGTCGCTGCTGGAGAGTTGCGATGCATCGGAGCGAAAACCGCGTCAAAGAAGGAAAACGCGCGACCAATGGGGCGTAGCCAAGTGGTAAGGCAGGGGACTTTGAATCCTCCATTCGGTGGTTCGAATCCATCCGCCCCAGCCAAATTCATTCGCCGCTCGAGCGGTACCAGGGAAGGGAGCCCCGGGTGACGACGCGCGACGTGCTCGACGGGCTGTTCACGGCCTGGCGCAACGGCGACGCGCTGCGCTCGGGGGCGCATTTTGCTCTGGACGGGCGTTACATCGAGGCGCGGCGCGAGCCGATCGCCGGACGTGCGGCGATCGTCACGCACTTTACCCGCTTTTTTCGCGACGGTCCGCGCTGGCGTCTGCACGTCGACGACGTCATCATCGAGGGCTCGCGTGGGGCGGTTCGCTACCGGTTCGAGATCGAAGACCCGCCGGGCGACTGGACGCAGCGCAGCGGCTGCGCGCTCGTGACGTTTGAGGACGGGACGATCGCCGAGTGGCGCGAATACGAGGGATGACCATGTCTATGGAAACGCTTAGCATCGACCTGACGACGACCGACGACGGACGGACGCAGTTGTTCGCACTTGCGGGCAGCCTGGACATCGCAACCTCTCCCAGCTTGCGGGCCGCACTCATGGAGGCGGCCGAGCGTCCCGAGCACGCGATCGTGGTCGATCTTACCAACCTCGAGTTTCTCGACTCGACCGGACTGGGCGCGCTCATCGGGGCTCACAAACGTGCCGGCGAGCGTGGCGGAGTCGTTCGTTTGGTAACCCACGAAGGGCAAATCCTGCGGCTGCTCCGCATCACGGGCTTACTCGATGTTCTTCACGTTTATGCGAGCGTGGACGCGGCCCTGGCCGACGACGCACGACTGGTCGGCTTGTAGGCCGCATACGCTTCGTCGAGCAACTCGACGATGTGCTTGACCTCGATCGCGCGCCCCGCTTTTCGTATGCCGGCCGCGACCTGCAGCGCGCAGCCCGGATTCGCCGTCGCGACGAAGGCCGGATCGACGGCAACGATGTTGGCTACCTTGCGCTCCTGCAGGCGTCCCGCCATCTCCGGCTGTGTCACGTTGTAGATGCCCGCACTTCCGCAGCAAAGCGAACTCTCGTCCATCTCGCGCAGAATGAGCCCGGGAATGCTCGCCAGCAGCCGTCGCGGCGCGGCCGTGATGCGTTGCGCGTGCGCGAGATGGCAGGGCTCCTGATACGTAACGACGCCGTCGATGCGTCCGAGCTCGGGTGCGATTCCGATCGCGTCGAGAAATTCGGTGACGTCGCGAACCTTCGCGGAGAACGCGCTGGCCCGCTCGCTCCACGCCGTATCCGCCTCGAAAAGGTGTCCGTACTCCTTGAGTGTCGATCCGCAGCCGGCGGCATTGACCACGTAGACGTCGGCACCTGAGCGCTCGAAGGACTCGATGTTGCGTTTGGCCAGCTTGCGACCGAGCTCCATTTCACCGGCGTGCACCGCAATTGCACCGCAACAGCCCTGATCGCGGGGGGTGACGACGTCACAGCCGCAGCGCGTCAAGACGCGTACGGTTGCCTCATCGACCTCCGCGAACGCGACGTGCATCACGCACCCGGCGTGCATGAACGCGGTCGCCTTCGAGACGCCATGCGTCGTCCGGCGCAGTTCGCCGCTCGGCACGAAGAAGCGCCGCGACATCGCCGGCGCGAGCGCCTCCAGCGACTCGAGATTCAGTCCGCGCAGCAAGCCGCTTTCGTGCGCGAAGCGCCGCAGGCCGCTGCGTTGGTAGAAGCGCAAGAGCGCCGCGGCAAAGCGCATAAGCGCCATGTTGCTGAAAAGCATTCCGAGCGCGAAACCCCGAACGAGGCGCGCGAACAACGGCCGGCGTTCGGCCGTGGCGCGCTCGATCTGCGTGCGCGCCGGCTCGAGCAGTCGTCCGTACGCGACGCCGGACGGGCAGACGGCTTCGCACGCGCGGCAATCCAGACATTCGGACATCTGGTGCATGAAGCCGGGGCTCGTGAGATCGAGCCGTCCCTCCGAGACCGCTTTGATGAGCGCGATCCGGCCGCGCGGTCCGGACGTCTCGACCAGCGTCTCGACATACGTCGGGCAGGTGGGAAGACACAGCCCGCAGCGCACGCACTGGTTGAAAACGCTTTCAGGCGGGACGTCCGGCTCCTGGAACCCGAGCTTCGTCTCGACGAACTCCATCTACGGCAGATCGAACGCGTCGGCGCCGCCGGGATCCGGGAAGATCTTGCCGGGGTTCATGATCCCGAGCGGATCGACGGCGTCTTTGATGCGCCGCATCAAGCCGAGTGCCGCGCTGCCGACGTCCAGTTCGATGAACTGCTTCTTGAGAAGTCCGATGCCATGCTCGCCGGAAAGCGTTCCGCCCAGCGCCACGGCCGCTTCGAAGATCTCACGCGCCGCCGCGCGCACCCGAACCATTTCCTCCCGATTGCGCCGGTCGCACAGGATGTTGGGGTGAAGGTTGCCGTCGCCGGCATGCCCGAAGACGGGTATCTGCAAGTCGTACCTCTGCGCGATCTCGCGGATGCGCCGGACCATCTCGCCGATTTCGGAAAGCGGGACGCAGACGTCTTCGCCGAGTTTGTTCGGCGTGCGGCGCGCCAGCGCCGGCGAGACGGCGCGACGTGCTTCCCACAAGCGGGCGCTTTCGGCGGCGCTGGCCGCCACGCGCGTTTCGGTTGCTCCGTGCGCGCTCGCAATCTCGGCGATCGTGGCCAATTCCTCGTCGACGATCGCTTCGTAGTTTCCATCGACCGCGAAGAGCAGCACGGCGTCGCTTCCCAGCGGCAGGCCGGCGGGTGCGTTCTCTTCGACGCAGCGAATCGTGAGACGATCCATCAGCTCGATCGAAGCCGGCAGCAGACCGCTCGCCATCACGGCACGGACCGTCGCCGTGGCGTCGTCGATACGCGCGAACGCAGCGAGTGCGGTTCTCGTGAAGCGCGGCTTGGGAAGAAGACGCAGCGTGATCTCGGTGATCGTCCCGAGCGTCCCTTCGGCGCCCGCGTATAACGCGCGGAGATCGTACCCCGTCGCGTTCTTGAGCATCTTGCCGCCGGTGCGTACGATCGTACCGTCGGGCAAAACGATCTCGAGGGCGACGACGTAGTCGGCAGTGACGCCGTACTTGAGGCAGCGCGCGCCGCCCGCGTTCTCGGCGACGTTGCCGCCGATCGCCGATTGCCGCAGGCTCGACGGATCCGGAGGGTAGAACAGCCCGCGCGACTCGACCGCGTCCTGCAGAGCGGCGTTGATCACGCCGGACTGGACGATCGCGACGCGGTTGACCTCGTCGATCTCAAGGATGCGGTTCATCCGCGGCACGGCCAAAATGAGACTGCCCTCCAGCGGGACCGAGCCGCCGGAAAGCCCGCTGCCCATCGCGCGAGGCACGAGCGCGATGCGCTCGCGCGTCGCCAATCGATGCACCGCGGCGACTTCGGCGGTCGTCGCCGGCAGCACGACCGCCACCGGCCGTGCTTCGTACCACGTCGCGTCGTAGCCGTATGCGATCAAATCCTCGACCGCGGTGAGCACGTGTGGGGCGCCCGCAATCTCACGCAGCTCGCCGACGACCCGCGGTGCGAGCGAAACTATCACTCCCGAGCCTTCGCCGCGACGCGCGGAGAGGCTTGCCTTCTTCGCGAAGCCGGACGCATGCAGGTACGATCGACGTCCGTGCGCGTGCCGGAGCTGCCCTGATGCGCGCCTGGCGCGTCGTACAGCTGGGCGAGCCCGAAGACGCTTTGCAACTGATTGACCTCGCGGTCGGCGCCCCCGGTCCCGCGCAGGTCGTGGTCGAGGTCGAGGCTGCCTCGGTCAACTTCCCCGATCTCTTGCTCTGCCGCGGGCAATATCAGGAGAAGCCGCCGCTGCCGTTTACACCGGGCTTGGAAGCTGCGGGGCACGTCGTCGAGGCGGGACCGGATGCGCGGATTGCGCTCGGTACGCCGGTGATCGTCTTACCCAAGGCGCCGAACGGCGCCTACCAAGAGCTGATCGTGTGCGACGCGGCCGATGTGCTGCCCCTTCCGCCGGGCCTTTCATCCCGTGACGCGGCCGCACTCTACATCACCTACGTGACCGGTCACCTAGCGTTGCACCGGCGCGCCGGCTTGCGCGCCGGCGAAACGCTGCTCGTGCACGGCGGCGCAGGCGGCGTCGGAACCGCCGCAATCCAGCTCGGCGTCGCGGCCGGCGCGCGCGTCATCGCCACCGCCAACGGCGCGCGCAAAGCACGCTTTTGCAAAGAGTTCGGCGCCGACGTCGCGATCGATCTGGCCGAGGAAGACTTTGTCGAAGTCGTCAACCGCGTAACCGACAAGCGCGGCGCGGATGTCATCTTCGATCCCGTCGGCGGAGAAATCTTCGACCGGTCGCGCAAGTGCATCGCTTTCGAAGGACGGCTGCTCGTCATCGGCTTCGCCGGCGGCGTGATCCCGAGCGCGCCGGCCAACCATCTCCTCGTCAAGAACTATTCGGCCGTCGGCGTTCACATGGGACTGTACCGTCGTCGCAACCCGAGCGTGCTGGCCGAAAGTCTGCGCGAAGTGATGCGGCTGTACGCGGAGGGCGCCGTGAAACCGTACGTTTCGGCGGTCTTCGCATTTGCGGACGTACCGGCCGCGCTGCGGCTGGTCGCCGACCGCGCGGTGCTGGGCAAGGTCGTCGTCGACGTGCGATAGGTCACGGGAGGGCGTGCAACGCAGGCCCCGGCTCAAGTCCGCACGGGCGCCAGCCGATAGGCGTACATGGAGGGTTCCCAAATGTACGCCGGGCTACTGCCGAGGCGAGCTGCGCAGGGCGAGCGTTCGACGGGGTCGCTGCTGGGTGACGGCTTTGCCGTGATGCGCGAGCACCTGCCGGTCTACCTCGCGCTCGCCGTTTTGTGCGGTGCAGCCGGGCTGTATCAGATATCCCTGGCCGAGATCGAACGGGATCCCGGCGGCGCGTTCCTGCGCCTGCCCGCTTTACGCGCCGTGCTCGGACTCGGCCTCGTCGGGCTATATTTCATTTGGCCCTCGGCGCTGCGACGCATCGACCGCAGTTTCCGCATGAACTTCGCCCGCGTTTTGATCGCAACGCTGACCGTCGTCAGCCTCGGCGTCGTGACCGAACTCGGCTACATGGCGGCGGTCGTTCCCGGCGTCATCCTGGGGGTGCTGCTCTCGCAGGCGCTCATCGGCGCGCTCCTGCGCACGGGCAACGCAGCCGCGCCGCAATCGCTCTTCGCCGCGTTCCGCGCGAGCATCGTCAATTCTCTAGCAATGACACGCGAGCATTTCGGCTCGACCTTCGGCGTCGTTTCGCTTTCGCTCGTCGTCCTGATGGTCCCGTGCGCGATCGCCATCGCCGCGCTCGAAGTTTCGTACATCGCGGACCCACGCACGCTGCTCGGCACCGCCCCGTTGCTCTTCCTGACCTTCACGTACTTCGAGTGCGTGCGTTACGTGATGATCGTCCGTTGGTACCGGCGCTTGGAGACGACGCTGCCCCAAGCCGTATAGACGCCGCTCGCGCCCTCGTTCGAAACGCCGTGCGAAGGGGGACGGGCGCTAGCGGTCGGAGAGACGGCCATGAGCTACGATCCCAAAGCGCACAGCGCCGTCATCACCAACGGGCGCGACCGAGCGGGCGCTCGGGCCATGTTCAAAGCCGTCGGCTTCACCGACGACGACTTGGCCAAGCCCATCGTCGGCATCGCCAACACATGGGTCGAAACGATGCCCTGCAACTGGAATCTGCGAGCGCTCGCGGAGCACGTCAAGCGAGGAGTGCGCGAGGCGGGCGGGACGCCGATGGAGTTCAACACGATCGCCATCTCCGACGGCATTGCCATGGGCACCGAAGGGATGAAAGCGTCGCTCGTCTCGCGCGAGGTGATTGCCGATTCGATCGAGCTCGTCGGCCGAGGGCACATGTTCGACGCGATCGTCGCGCTGTGCGGCTGCGACAAGACCACTCCCGGTGCGGCGATGGCGCTCGTGCGCCTCAACGTCCCCGGTTTGATTCTGTACGGCGGTTCGATCGCGCCGGGTAAGCTCGACGGTCGGGATCTCACGATCGTCGACGTGTACGAAGCGATCGGCGCGCATGCCGCGGGCAAGATCGACGACGCGCGCCTGCGAGCTATCGAGGACCACGCATGCCCCGGCGCCGGGGCGTGCGGCGGTCAATTCACGGCCAACACGATGGCAACCGTGATGGAATTCATCGGGCTCTCGCCGGTGGGCAGCGCCTCACCCGGTGCGACCGATCCGCGCAAAGAGCAGAAGGCGTACGAGGCCGGTAAGATCGTCATGGATTTGCTTCGCAGCGGCGTGCGGCCGCGCGACATCCTGACGCGCGAAGCTTTCGAGAACGGCATTGCGGCAGCCGCCGGCACCGGCGGATCGACCAACAGCGTATTGCACCTTCTCGCGATCGCGCGCGAGGCCGGCGTGCCGCTTTCGATCGACGATTTCGATGCGATTAGCCGCCGGACGCCGATCATCGCCGACCTGCGGCCGGGCGGGAAATACGTGGCCCTCGACGTCGACCGCGCCGGCGGCATTCAGCTGATCGCCAAACGCATGGTCGAAGCGAAGCTCGTACATGCCAAGGCGCAAACGGTCACCGGCCGCAGCCTTGGGGATGAGGCGCGCGAGGCGGTCGAGACGCCTGGCCAACGCGTGATCGCGACGGCGGAACGTCCCTTCAAGCCGGTCGGGGGGCTCGTGATCCTGCGCGGAAACCTCGCGCCGGAGGGAGCCGTCGCCAAGATCGCGGGCCACGAACGTCCCTACCAGCGGGGTCCGGCGCGCGTTTTCGAGCGCGAAGAGCACGCCATGGCGGCGATCGAAGCCGGCCGGATCGTCGCCGGCGACGTGCTCGTGATTCGGCACGAAGGACCCAAGGGCGGTCCGGGCATGCGCGAAATGCTCGGCATCACCGGCGCCATCGTGGGTGCGGGTTTAGGCGAGAGCGTCGCGCTCATCACCGACGGGCGTTTCTCCGGCGGCACGCACGGTCTGATGATCGGCCACGTTTCACCGGAAGCCGCAGTCGGCGGTCCCCTCGCCGCCCTGCGTGAAGGCGACGTCGTCGTCATCGACGTCGATCAGCGGCGCCTCGACACCGAGTTGTCGCCGGTCGAGCTGCAGGAGCGCCTGATGCACTGGAGCCCTCCGCCGCCGAACTATAGCGGCGGCGTGTTCGCGAAGTATGCGGCCCTCGTCATGTCCGCAAGCGACGGCGCCGTCACGCGCGCGCCGGCCGGGCACCGCTAACTCGCGGGAGCGGCGGCTTCGGTGGTAGGGCGGCTGAGCACGACGGCCGGCTCGTCGATACCCGACGACTCTTGCTGAATCGAGCGGTTGAGGACGACCTGTAGACCGTCGCCGAGCAGGCTGAACCCGAGCAAGGTAACGACGATCAGTAGGCCGGGAGTCACGACGAGCCAAGGCGCGTTGCGCGCGTCGGGCGTCAGGGCGTCCTGCAGCATGTTGCCCCACGACGGCATCGGTGGTTGGACGCCCAGACCCAAGAACGATAGCCCGGCTTCAACCAAGATGTTGTCCCCGATCGCAAGCGTGGCAGCGACCACGACCGGCGTCAGCGCGTTTGGAATCAGGTGCCGGAAAATCAAGCGCGCGGGGCTCGCGCCGAGCGCTCGGGCCGCTTCGACGAAGTCGCGCTCGCGCAGCGAAAGGACTTCCCCTCGAACCAAACGCGCCACGCTCATCCACGACAGCAGGCCGATGATCAGGATGATGACTGCCAGAGCGAAGTTGTTGGTCAGCGCTTCCACGGTGATGATGAGGAAGATCGACGGAAACGCGAGCATTGCGTCGACGAACCGCATCATCACCGCGTCGACCGCACCGCCGGCGGCGCCCGAAACCGCCCCGTAGAGCGTTCCGACGCCGATCGCTACGAGCATCGCCGTCACTCCAACCGTTAACGAGACGCGCGCGCCGTACAGAGCGCGCGAGAACTCGTCGCGGCCCAGGAGATCGGTCCCAAGCAGGTGCCCGGCCGAAGGTGCCTGCGGCGTTCCCATCAGATCGTGCCGGATTGCAATCGGGGACACCCCGTAGACGAGCGGCCCAAAGATCGCCGCCAGTACGACGACCGAAACGATGACGACGCCGACGACGGCGGAACGCTCGCGGAAGAAGCGTCGCAGACCCGTTCGCATCAGTCGTACCGAATCCGCGGGTCCACGGCTGCGTAAGCGACGTCGGCGAAGAGGTTGCCGAGAACGACGACGATCGCCGAGAGCAGCGTGATCCCCATGACCGTCGGATAGTCGCGGCTGAACACCGAATTGATTCCGAGCAGCCCCATGCCCGGCAGCGAGAAGACGTATTCGACGAAATACGCGCCGCCGACGAGCCCGGGCAACGTCAGACCGAGCAGCGTCACGGTTGGAATCAACGCGTTTCGCAAAGCGTGGCGGTAGACCACCAGACGCTCCGACAACCCTTTGGCGCGAGCGGTGCGAACGAAGGGCGCCTGCAGCGCCTCGATCATCGCCCCGCGCTGATAGCGCATCCAGGAAGCAAAGCTAACGATCGTCAAGGCCGCTACGGGCAAGACGAGATGCCGCAGCCGGTCGATCGGATCGTGCTCGTAACCCAGCGACGCGATGCCCGAGGTTGGAAACCAGCGCAAATGGATGGCGAACACGTCGACGAGCACGACGCCGAGCCAGAAGACGGGCGTCGCATAGGCTGCAAAACCAAGCGCTGAGGAGATGTAGTCGAACCACGAGCCGCGGTGGGTCGCTGCATGGACGCCGACCGGAATCGCGACGATCAGGGTCGCGGCGAGCGACAAGCCCAAGAGCTCGAGGGTGATCGGCATACGTTCTAAGATCTTGTCGAACACCGGGCGCCCGTCGACGTACGAGTTGCCGAGCGAGCCGTGGAAGACGAGCGTTACGAGCCAGAAGAAGAACTGCACGTACCAGGGTTTGTCAAGGCCGAGCTGCTGGATGAAATGTTCCCGCGCGGCCGGGGTAAGCCCGCGGGCCTGCGCGCCCAAGATGGCCGCCGGTCCGCCCGGCGCAAGGCCCATCAAGCCGTACGAAATGAACGAGACGAGCAGCAGCAGTGGAATGGCCGCAACTAAGCGCCGCACGACATAAGCGGTCACGTGGCCAGCTTCCAATCCCAAACGTTCCACCAAACATAATAGTCCGGCAGGACCAACTTCGGATCGAGCTGCACCCGAGACGAATACGCGGCCCCGAACTTTTCGTCGAACCCCCACAGAACCGGTACCGTCTCGCCCGTGACGAGCTGCATATCGTTGTAAAGGGCACGTCGTTTCTTTTGATCGAACGTGCGCAGACCCTCGACCAAATCGCGGTCGACGCGTGCGTTGCGATAACCGGTTTCGTTGTTTCCGACCGGCACGATTTGAGATGAGTCGAAAAACGTGTATTCGTCGGGGTCGGTCGCTCCGCCCCAGCCCGAAAGGGCGAGCTGGTAGTTCATGTCGTTGGTTTGATCGATGAAGGTTGCGTAGTCCAGGTTGCGAATCGAAACCGCAATTCCGATCGCACGCATGTCCGCCTGGAAGGCAGCGCAAACGTCGGCCAGCAAGGCGTCACCGTTGGAGTTGACGATCGCGTACGAGAGCCGAACGTTCCCGCGCTGCCTGACACCGCCCGCACCGACCTTCCAGCCGGCGGCGTCCAGCATGGCGCGCGCTTTTTGGGGATCGTATGGATATTGTGGAACGTCGTTGTCGTGCCAGTCGCGCAGCGCCCAGGCGACGATCCCGTTATTCAACACGACGTCGCCGTGGTAGAGACCGTCGACCACCGCGCGACGATCCCAGCCGTACATCATCGCTTGCCGGACGGCAAGGTCGCCGAGGCCGGGAACGCGTTCGTTAACGAAGATGAAACGGCTATAGAGGTCGGGCAGGTGAACGTACGAGAGGTGCGGCGCAACCGCTAGCAGCGTGCGGTAGTCGGCGGGATCAATGCTCGTATAGATGTCCGCCGAGCCGTCGACCATCGCTTCGACCCGCGCGTCGTTGTTAAGGACGATCCGAAAATCCAAGCGCGGGATGTTTATCGGGCCGTGCCACCAGTGCGGGTTGCGCGCGAACATAACGGAGTCGTCGTGATGCCAGCTCGCGAGCACGTACGGCCCGGTCCCGACCGGATGTTGACCGAACGTCGACGTGCGCAGTTGCGCCGGGGGCACGCGCTCTAGGATATGCACTGGAAGGATCGGCGAGCCAAGTGCCAGGGATACGAACAGCACGTTGGGCTGGCTGAGGTCGAAGCGGACGGCATAACGCCCTTCGGCGACGACGTCTTTGATGTACGTGTACTGGCCTGCGTATGGGAAGCCAACCTTTGGATCGAGCATGGTCTTCCAGGTGAAGACGACGTCCCGTGAATCGAACGGTGCCCCGTCCGACCAGGTGACCCCGCGCCGCAGTGCGACCTGCCAATGTAGGTGGTCGGCCGTGCTTTTCCACCCGACGGCGAGCCACGGGACCACCCGGAAGTCCGGACCAATGGCGTTGGTCAAGCCCTCGAAGATGAAGCTGTAAAACAGAAAGGCCGGTTCGTTGTTGGCAAAGAGGGGGTTGAGCGTGTTCGCGTCCGACGGATAGACGGCAACGATCGTATCGGGGTCGCGCCGTGCGTTCGCCGCCGAGCAGCCGTACAATGTCGCGACCGCGGCCAACAACGCGAACCCGGCCCGTATCCGCTCGAGCGGCGAGCGGAGCTGCTGTCTCACCACGATGACCTCAACGTATCCGCGCCGACGCGGATGTCACCTTTTCCGGCCCTGCGGCCTGCGCACGCTCGGCGGGCCGCCGTCCCGGCGCCGTCGAACGCGCCGCGGATGGTTTCGGTTTGCAGCGAGTGTGGCGCGCGAGCGCCTGGGGATGCGATCTTCTGCCCCGCCTGCCACGGCCTCGTCGTTCTGCAACTCGAGGCCATCGCGCCCGATGCGGCCGCGCTGCGCCGAACCTTCGCGGAGCGGCGCCTTTCGAACGCCGCGATCGACCGAAGCGGCGTCTGGCGCTTTCGCGAGCTGCTGCCCTCGATTCCCGACGAGTGCGTCGTAACGCTGCGCGAGAACGACGTTCCACTCTATGCGGCGCCGGGCGGCGGCGACTTCGCCGACGCAACCGCCGTCGCGTATCTGCACCTCGGAATGAATCCGACGGGGTCGTTCAAGGACGCGGGCATGACGGTCGCGGTTTCGCACGCCAAAGCCTGCGGCACGTGGGTCGCCGTCTGCGCGAGCACCGGAAACACGGCCGCTTCGATGGCCGCCTATGCGGCCCGCGCCGGAATGGCAGCGGTTGTGATCGTTCCGGCCGGCGGGGTGAGCGAATCCAAACTCGTCCAGACGCTCGACTACGGCGCGACCGTAGCCGCCATCGAGGGCGACTTCGACCGGGCGCTCGCGATGATCCGCACGTTCGAATCGGATCGCGTTGCGATTCTCAACAGCGTGAATCCATACCGCATCGAAGGCCAAAAGTGCGCCGCGTTCGCGCTTCTCGAGGCGTCTGACTGGAGGGTGCCCGATTGGCTGGTGCTGCCCGGCGGAAACCTCGGCAATACGAGCGCGTTGGGCAAGGGCTTTCGCGAGGCGCTTGCGCTGGGGCTCACCACCCGCCTGCCTCGCATCGCGGTCGTTCAGGCCTCCGGAGCCGCTCCATTCGCGCGGCTCTTTCGTGAGGGCGGCGAGCTCGTACCGGTCAAAGCGGAAACGGACGCGACCGCCATCAAGATCGGCGCGCCGGCGTCGTGGAAGAAGGCCCTCGCCGAAGTGCGAGTATCGAACGGCGTCGCGATTGCCGTCGACGATTCCGAGATCGCTGACGCACGCGCCGCAATCGGCCGGGACGGTGTCGGATGCGAGCCGGCGTCGGCCGCGTCGCTCGCGGGTCTGCGCCGCTTGCGACGCAGCGCAACCATCGCGCGCGACGAAAACGTCGTGCTGGTTCTCACCGGCCACCTCCTCAAAGACACCGCGTATGCGGCGCAATACCACGCGTCCGGCGCGCCTTTCGCCAATGCCGTCGTGCGCCCAAAGGACGCTCGCGCGTTGCGCGATCTCATCGAACGGGCCGGTGCGGTACATGCCTGACAACGCTTTCACGGTAACCGTGCCGGCCTCGAGCGCCAATCTCGGGCCAGGCTTCGACGCGATCGGACTTGCCCTCGAGCTTTGGGTGCGGGCTACCGTTCAGCCTGCCTTGCATTTTTCGGTTTCGTTCAAGGCGGGCAAGTACGTCCCGACCAACGCCGGCTTTGAGAACGAGATCGTGCGCGGGATGGAGCGCATCTTGGGCGGCGGGGCGCGGCCTGACGTCTCCATTCTAGTCGAGAACGACATTCCGCTCGGCAAGGGTCTCGGGGCCAGCGCCGCTGGGGCGGTCCTCGGCATCACGATCGGCGCCCGCCTGTCAGCGCACGAGCCTGCCGAAGCAGAGCTCGCACGGGCTGCAGCCGAACTGGAAGGCCACCCCGACAATGCGTTACCGGCTCTCCTGGGCGGAATCATCGTGGCGGCGATGACGGACGGCGAGCCGCCGTCGTACTTGCGTTTCGAGCCGCCTTCGGGACTGTCGGCGATCGCCGTCATCCCGCACCTGGTGCTGCCTACCGCGGCAGCGCGCGCCCTTTTGCCACCCAGCTACGAGCGTAGGGACGTCGTGTTCAACCTGCAGCGCGCCGCGCTGCTCGCCGCCGCGCTCGCATCCGGCCGGGTTGAAATGCTGCGCGTCGCCAGCGGCGACCGCATCCATCAGCCGTATCGGGCGCCGCTCGTGCCCGGCTTCGAAGAGATGCTGGGATTTCGGCTCCCCGGCTTGCTTTCGGTCGCGCTCTCAGGCGCGGGGCCGGGCGTGATCGCCCTGGTCGAGGGCGGTCAAGATGCCATCGCAAAAGCGATGCAGGATGCCTTCGCTCGGGAAGGCATCGAGAGCGACGTTTTCCGTTTGGGTATTGCACGTGCGGGTGCTATCGTGGAGCGGTTGCCCGGCGCGGGGCGGCCGGACGCACGGGCCGGTCCACGGCCACAGCGTCGTCTCGAAAGGAAGCGCACAGCGTGAAAGCACCGCTTAAAGTAACGGTCACCGGCGCCGCCGGACAAATCGGCTACGCGATGATTTTCCGAATCGCCTCCGGCGCCATGCTCGGCCCGGACCAGCCGCTCGAGCTGCGGCTGCTCGAGATTGCGCCGGCGCTCGATGCGCTCGGCGGCGTCGTCATGGAGCTGCAGGATTGCGCTTTTCCGCTCTTGACCGGGGTCGTCGCGACGGCCGACGTCGACGAAGCGTTTCGCGGCGTGAACTGGGCTTTGCTCGTGGGCAGCGTGCCGCGCAAAGCCGGTATGGAGCGTAAGGACCTGCTCGGCATCAACGGAAAGATCTTCGTGGAGCAAGGGCGGGCGCTCGAGAAAAACGCGGCCGCAGACGTGCGCGTGCTCGTCGTCGGTAACCCCTGCAACACCAATTGCTGGATCGCGCGAACGAGCGCTCCATCGATCCCCTCCGACCGCTGGTTTGCGATGACGCGCCTAGACGAAAACCGCGCAAAGGGACAGCTTGCGCTCAAGGCCGGCGTCGGTGCAGGCAGCGTCACCAACATGACGATTTGGGGCAACCACTCGACGACGCAGTATCCCGATTTCTATAACGCCAAGATCGATGGGCGTCCCGCGCTCGAGGTCATCCGCGACGAGGCTTGGCTGCAAGGACCCTTCATCACGACGGTGCAGCAGCGTGGCGCCGCGGTCATCAAGGCGCGCGGCGCCTCTTCGGCCGCATCGGCAGCGAATGCTGCCATCGATACCGTCCGCTCGCTGGCAGTTCCGACCGCGGCCGGAGACTGGTTCAGCGTCGCTTCGGTCTCGCAGGGTGATTACGGCATCGACGAGGGGCTCGTCTGTTCGTTCCCGACGCGAAGCGACGGGGCGGCCGCCGAAGTTCTCGCGGACGTTCCCCTCAACGCCTTCGGGCAGGAGAAACTGGGGCTCAGCGTCGCGGAGCTCAAAGAGGAGCGCAGCCTCGTCAGCGAGCTCGTCCCCGCCTAAGGCGAGCGGCTTTGGTGCCGGCACGCTAGGCTCAGGCACCCTCTGGAGGGGTGCCATACGAAAACGAGCGAAAGCTGTATGTTCATGATTCACGTCAGCGTCGGCTCGCCGGCAGGAACGTACAGCGTGGGCAGCACGCCGTTCTTTCGCTATGTGGTTCGGCTCGCCGACGTCGGGCTGCCGCTGCACCCCTCCGACAGGGACGCGATCGACATCCTCACGGCGATTCCGAATGCCTTGGTCGACGAGGACGAGCTTTCCGGAAACGGCTGGCGCGTCGTCCCGGCATCCTCCTACGAAGACTGGCCGGTTCTCGAGGCGACCCCCGACCGCTTACGCAAAGCGCTCGAGACCGCGCGACGAGTGCTGTGGCAGCACGCCGCGCCCGCCGGCATCACGGCGCGCGAGATCGTCGACGTCGATCAGGAAATCGACAAGGTGCTAGCGGTCCTCGCTCGCGCCGAAGCCGCCGGTTACAGCGTCAACGTAACGTACGTTTCGTAGCCGCCCGACCGTTTTCGACTCGACAACGCCGTCGAGTTAACCCCAGTCAAGCCCAATGCAGCGTGCGTATTTTGGTATAGGGCCGGTGGCAATCCGTTTCGACAGCTTAGGTCTTTCCGCGTTTTGCTAGGGTCGAAAGTCGCACCTCGGATCAGTGTTCTGGCAACCGTTACCGTGCCTCCTATTTGATGCGCGTGCGCCGCCAGCCCACGTCTTATAAGGGCGAGCGGCCGAACAGGACAGCAGGAATTTCTTCTTTACACCCGGGAAAGAAAGCACCCTATGCTTCGCGTTTCCTTGCGCGGAGGCATAAAAGGCATGCCGGCGATGACCGGAGGAGTCGACAAGGCGGGTCGATTATAATGCGACAATATTTATCGTGTCTGGGCGGCGTTACATTGGCGCTCCTAGCTTCATGTTCGTTCGCTAATCAAAGCGTAGCACCCAACGCGCAATCGGGTTTCGGTTCAAATACCGAACCGCAGCAAAGCTCCTTCACGGTCGTGACTTCGCCAGACCCGTTGCAGTTCAGCGCTCCATCCCAGACTGGAACCGTGACGCTCGTCGATCCTAGCCCGCCCAACGGAGCGGTCTTTTCATTGAACTCGAGCGCCTGCGCGAGCAGCGACGTCCTTACGGTATCGGAAACGGATTCGCAGCATTATCAAGTAACGTCTTCGTCGAATCTCGCGAAGTGCACGCTTGTCGCGTCGGACGGAAAACGAACCGTCGACGTAACGGTGAACCCTACGACATCGCACTCCAAGCTCGCCGTGCCCACCCCGCAACCGGCGAAACCGATCGGTTCCGGCAAGATTCAACACGTCGTCATCATCATTCAGGAAAACCGATCCTTCGATAATCTCTTCAACGGGTTTCCCGGCGCGGACACGGCGCAGACCGGCAATAACATGGGGCAGCTCGTGACGCTGAAGCCCCTAGGAATCAACGCCAGACCGGGCGATCCTGGCCCATATCACAATCACTACGAATGGTACTATAGCTACGATGGAGGGAAGATGGACGGTTTCATGGTCGGCGCTCCTTCGTCCGTCACATCGGAGAGTCCGTATTCCTACGTTCCGAAATCCGACATCCCGACGTACACGGCGGTAGCCCACAGTTACACGCTCGCCGATCGTATGTTTATGTCGGATACCGGCAATAGCTTCCCGTCACATTTGTATCTGATCGCCGGGCAAGCGGACCTCAGCGATTACGTTGCAGTGTCCGACAACGCCTACAACGTTGGCTGGGGGTGTGCCGACCCGGCGGGATCCAGGGCCTATCAGATCGAGCCGGACTCTCCGAGCGATAACGCCGGACCGTTTCCGTGTTTCAATATGCCCAGTATCGGCCAGGAGATGGACGCGAAGGGGCTTTCGTGGCGCTACTACGCCAGCGCGCTTTCGTCGACGACCGCCTATTCCTGGAGTGAGTACGAGGCCATTCAGTACGTCTATGAAGGCCCCGATTGGGCAAACGACGTCGTGTCGCCGCCGTCGCAGTTCTTAACGGACGTGAGCGGCCCCTCAGGCTCGCTTGCATCCGTAACGTGGATTACGCCAACGTGGGTCGATTCAGATCATCCCAGCGACGACGGCGGGTCGGGCGGCCAACAATGGATCGCGCAGCTGGTCAATGCGATCGGGGAGAGCCCATTCTGGGATAGCACGGCAATTTTCATCTTGTGGGACGATTGGGGGGGATGGTACGACCACGTCGCCCCGCCCCAACTCGACAGCATGGGGCTCGGTTTTCGGGTACCGCTCATCGTCGTGTCGCCTTACGCCAAAACAAAATACGTTTCGCACGTCGACCACGAGTTTGGAAGCATCCTACGCTTCACGGAAGAAGACTTCGGCCTTCCGGCGATGGCTGCGAGCGACGCGCGCGCCGACGATTTACGCGACTGCTTCGATTTCACGAAACCTCCGGCAGCCTTTTCCCCGTTCCCGGTGCCGACCCCAATCGGCGCCTCCGGTTCCTACCGATACGATACCTTCGATAGTCGGTCGCGCTTACCTGAGGTTGACGATCCGACGACGCCGCCCGATGCGCAGAGGCTGACGCGTTAGATCGACCGTCTGCGCCGGTCGACACGCCGCCACCGCTTCGCCGCGTACTCGCGGGCAATGAGAATGCAGAAGCGCGCGTTCCCGAAAAAGTAGCGCCTCCAAAGGCGAGCCGGCTCGACCCACAAGCGATGGAGCCATTCGAGCCCGGCGCGCTGCATCCAGCGTGGCGCACGGGAAACCACGCCGGCGACCAACTCGAAACTGACCCCTATGCCGACGGAGACGGGCACCGCAAGCCGCTTGGCGTTCCGATACATCCAGTACTCCTGCTTCGGCGCGCCGAGCCCCACGAAAAGCAGCTCAGGGCGCGCCGCGCCAATGGCGGCCCGGGCCCTCGCGCTTTCAGCCGGGTCGTTCTCGAAACCCAGCGGGGGACAGTAGGTACCGCAGATGCGAAGGCCCGGGTGACGCTCCCTAAGCTGCGCGGCCGCAGCAACTGCAGCCCCCTCGCGCCCCCCAAGGAGAAACACCCCCAGCCCTAGCTGCGCGGAGCGAGCGCAAAGGGCTTCGAAGAGATCGGTCCCGTTGACGCGTCCGCGCAAAGGTGCGCCCAGAAGCGACGCCGCCCATAGGAGCGGAACGCCGTCGGGCACGACCAGGAACGCGCGCCGGTAAACCTCGCGGAAGAGCGCGTCGTCCTGAAACAAGACGACATGGTGAGCGTTCGGCGTGACGACGTAGCTCGGTTCCGCGCCGCTACCCGCACGCGAGACGATCGCGTCGACGACAGCATCGAACCCGAGCGCATGAATCGGAACGCCCGCGATCGTAACGTGATGGAAGCTTGAGCCCGCGGGGGCTACGCTCAACACGAACCGCCGGTAGGCTTGTACACGCGGATCCACTGAATCCAGTAGTAGGCCGGGAAATTCACCGATAACGGCGTGCCGAGCCAGCCTCCGATGGGGCCCACCTGGAACATCGCCATGAGTTCTTTCCAACTGACACCGGAAGTAAGGTCAGCCCCCCCTTTGTGACCGGGGAGAGCGACGCCATCGAGGTAGTCGGTGGAACCCGTGCCAGGCGTCCCGTCCACATAGCCCGGACCGCCGGGACCATCGTCATCGGCCGAAATGGGTGCTCCGCCGGGGCTGATCAACACCCCGTAGTCGTGGTAATCGCGGGACGCGGTCGTCGCCTCCCAACTCGGCCAGGCATAGGTGCCGCCCCAGTTCTGCGCCTTGCTCGCCCCAGAATTCCAAAGAATGTTACCTGAGTTCATGCCATTACCGAAGTCGTTGCCGAACATTTCCTGAATATCCCACTCGCCGTTCAGCGGGCCGTGCGGTCCTTGCGGCGTGCCGTTGTTGGTGAGCAGCCAAAACGCCGGCGAGATACCTGGGAGTGGCGGCGGCACGCGTACCCGGGCGACGAAGAAGCCGTACCGCAGATCGACGGGCGTATCCAAGACCCCCGAATACCATTCGGCATTGCCAACTGCCGGGTCGCCGACGAGGTCGAGAGGCATCGGGAAGGCTTCGATGCGCACCCCGTTCGGCGCGCCTGGAGCTTCGCCGTCGCGACCGAAGTAAAACGGATCGTGGCCACCCCGCAAACCGTCGCTGGAATCACCGAAATATGTGTCGTACTGGTTTCGGCCCCAAGATGTTTGGAAGCCGGAATACTGATGTCCGCCGACCGCGTTGCCTCGCAGTCTGCCCCACCATCTGCGGTCAAATCCGTTCGTTATGAATTCGCCCTCGCCCCTAGGCAACACGCTGTTGGCGTAGAGGCGCCCTCCGACGCAGGCGGTCCTCGCGTTGTACGTAAGCTTCGTGGGAGGGGCGGCGTCACTACTCCCCTGCGATGATTCTCCGCGTCCGCCGCTGCACGCGAGCAGCACCCAAACGACGAGCGCGTAGGAAGCGACGCGAAAACCCACTCGGTTCATCGGCGACTTCGTGTAGGCAGTAAGACGTACATCCCACTAGTCTAGCGGTCACCGGCAGCGAGCGACAAGGCCAAAATGGGGGTAACCTCCGGCGAGGCGCTGTCGCGGAGGTTACTCGAATACCCCTGAGCGTTATGGAGCTGCGGAGTTCTTGCCTTCGCCGAGCGCTAGCAGGGCTTAGAAGTCGGCTTGTAGATGCGCATCCACTGGGCCCAAAGGTACTGCGGCCAGTGATTTTTCATCCCCTGCGAGTTCGGGTCGAGCCACGATCCCGGGCTACCGACCTGGAACATCAGCATGACCTCTTTGTCCGACGAGCCCTGCGTCCAGTCCGGTCCGTTCTCGTGCTCTGAAATCGGCCGGCCGTCGAGGTAGAAGGTTGTGCTGCCAGGCGCTTGGAGGACACCATAGTCGTGATAGTCATGTTGCGGCGTACCATGCGGGAAGTTATAGATGCCGGTCGGCGTTGGCCAAAACTGTGAAGGCGATGTATTCCAAAGGATATCGCCGGCGTTGAGTGCGTTTCCCGACGTGGCCGCAAACATCTCTTCGATGTCGAGTTCGTCTCGTTGGAGGCCCGATGGCGGATCGGCCACTCCCCCGGTTTCGAGGGTCCAGAACGCCGGGGAGAGCGCGGGCAGATAAGGCGGCAAGCGTAAGCGTGCGACGAAGAATCCGTACTCTTGATTGACGTTCGTGTCCAGAACGCTGGAATAATATTGGGGGAAGTAGTAAGCGCGCATTCCGCCTTCGTCGTTCTGGCCCGGAACGATGGTCGTGCCGGGAGCCCCGCTATAAACGTGAACGTTCGAAATCGTCCAAGGATTCGAGCCACCCGTTCCATTCCCAGATGGTGCGGCCCCGCCTGAGGTGAGCGTACCGATGAACGTTATCGCGCCGCCTTTGTAACCAATCCCAACCCGCCAGTTGTTTTGCGCGCCGTTTGGGTTAGCCACATTGACGGTGAGCGAAGCGCCTTCAGAGGGAACCTTAAAGTCCTCGGTCGCGCTGGTCACAATCCACTGGTCGTTGTCCATGAGTTTGAGCGAGGTGGCGATGGGCGAGGGCACCGGCTCGGCCATGATCCGGATACCATTCGGCGAACCCGCCACAGCGGTATCGCGGCCCACGTAAATGGGGTCGGGCCAATCCGGCGAGTCGTGAAACTCATTAGCGAAATACGTATCGTACTGGTGTCGCCCCCATGAGGTAACGTAACCCGGTCCCCACGTTGCAGTCGGAGCGTCCTTGCGCGTCTTCATGTGGTTCCAATAGTCGTCTAGCCCGTTGGTTTCGAATTCACCGACGCCCTTCGGCAAGACATCGTTGGTGTAGACGTAGCCTCCTATGCAGGCTTCATTAGAGCCATACACGAGCCCCGGCGCGGCCGCTTGACTCTCTGAATCCAAAGTCGAGCGTGTAAAAAGGTTCGGACCACCGCTGCCTCCCATCGAACACCCGGTCGCGAGGAAGATCGCTAACGCCGCTAGGGCGAGATGCAAATTCATGGGTGAAATAGCCGCCTTGCCAGTGGTCTGCATGTACAACGCATCGGTTGCTCCGTGCTGGCGTCTTAGCGCGAAGCACACAACAATTGAGCCAGGTCACAAAATGGCCGGTAGAACATCTAGCAGGCATCTTCCTTTTTCGAATCGTCGAAAGGATTCGATGCGAGCGATTGTCCCCGATTGTACCGCGGTCTTCCGGCACGCAAGCGGCAGGATGCGGCTCGCATGAACGCAAAAGTCCGGCGATTCCGAGCGCGAAATTGGTTCCACGCGAGAGTAGCACGCCGATCGATCCGATGAGCAGCCGAAGCCCTTGAGCGAACAGCCCGTCCGCACGGACGGCCATCCCCAACCGCTGCGCCGTGGAAATGCGGCCTGGGAACCGGCGGGTATCGTTTCGCCGTGGCTCCGTGCGACCGTAGCATTGCTGGTGCTGCTCGGGATCTTTTTTCGTGCTTACCGGCTCGACTACAAGGTGTTTTGGGAGGACGAGATTCTCGGCACGCTCCACATGCAGGGCTACACGGAGGCAGAAGTCGTCAAAGCTTCGCCTCGGCTCATCGAAGCGCTCGACGTGCAACGGTACCTGCACGTCCCTCGCCGGGACGGCGACCGGCCGCTCTGGGCGACGGTTCGCTCGCTCGCAGTCGAGGATCCGCAGCATCCGCCGCTCTACTATCTTGCCGCTCGCTTATGGACGCAGCTCTTCGGCACGTCGGCGGCAGCGGTCCGTAGCCTTTCGACCGTCTTCGGGGTAATCGCGTTGCCTTGCGTGTATTGGCTCTGCCTCGAGCTCTTCGGTTCAACGGAAACGGCACTCGTCGCTCTCGCGCTTTTCGCCCTCTCTCCGTTCTACGTGCTATACGCCCAGGAAGCTCGCGAATACAGTCTATGGACGGTCGTGGTCCTGCTTGACGCACTGCTCCTCTTGCGCGCGAGTCGATCGACGGCGCGAAGTCCCTGGATCGCCTACGGAGTGCTTACAGCACTTGGCCTTTACGTGTATCCCCTGACCGGGCTCGTTGCACTTGGGTTCGGCGCCTATCTGATCTTCCGGGAACGGCTCCGGCCGACGAGCGTCGTGCGCCGTTGGGCGGTCGCCACGCTCGCCGCGTTCGCCGCTTTCGCTCCCTGGCTCAACGTCATGGCCTCGAGCCACGGCTTGGAACGCGGCATGGCCGGTATCGTCCGAGGGAACCTGTCGGCGCTCGCGACGTTTGAGATATTCGCGCGAGATCTTCGCGCCCCATTCTTCGACCTCGGACAGTTCCGGGTCGACGGTTTGAGTTCAACGGTCGTCAATCTCCCGTTGACGATCGTCGTCGTCGCCCTCTGCGCCTACGCGCTCGCCGCGCTCGTTCGCGACCGCCCCTTCACGGTGTGGGGTTTCGTCGTGACCGCACTCTGTATCCCGATGGTCGTGCTAGTGCTAATCGATCTTGTTAGGCACGGACACTTCGTGTACCAGGCGCGCTACTTCATCCCGCTCCTGCTGGGCGTACAGCTATCGGTAGCTAGCCTGCTGGCTGCGGCGATTCAGAACAAAGCAGCGGGCAGCGTTGCCCGCAACGTGTGGCTCGCCGCGTTCGCTGTTATCTTGGCGGGTGAAGCGGCATCCTGCATCATCGCCGCCCGCGCGGACACGTGGTGGAACAAGGACTACGAACGCAGCCGCTCGGTCGCCGAGATCGTCAACCACGCGCCAAGGCCGATCGTCGTAAGCGACTATTTTTCCCCAAGCATCCTGGCCCTTAGCTTTTATCTCGATCCCAATGTCCCGCTGCGCCTCAACCTGAAGTGTGGGCAGTGCGTTGAAACCGAAACCGTGCGTTCCAACAAAGTCCGGAGTACGACGGGTTTCGACACGGTATTCACGTTGCAGGCCGCCGAACCCGCGAGCGCAGAACGCTCCGAGTGGATCGACCCGCTGCCCTTTCCGCCGCGCCCGCGACCACTCAATATGTTTCTTTCTATCTGAATGCCAAAACCGGCGAATCCGGACTAAAGACCAAACCCGGAACGAACGCCGGCCGATAACGAAGCTTACAAGAATGCTCTCCACCTTGTGGAGCGACGGAATGGACCGGCGAGACCTCCCGAGAAATCGCTCCCGAGTTCATGTGGATGCCGCAGCTACATACTAAGCGCCGCTTCCCTTCGCCATGGCTTAGCGCTGAGGCCCTGGCTTTTGTCTTGATCCCCATCATGATCGTCGGCTTAAGGCTACCGGGATTCTTTTATTCGGCGGTCGGGCTCGATGAAACGCTCTACTTTCTCATGGCCCACAATCTATTGCAGGGGCATCTTCCCTATACGACTACGTTCGACAATAAAGCGCCCGGGATATATCTCATCTTCGCAGCTGCGCTCTTGATATTCCACCACGGCATGACGGCGATCCGCATCGCATCGTGTATTGCAATTGCGTGCGGGTCTTTGGCAATATATCGACTGATAATCGTCGCAACTAACGAGCGTCGTGACATGGCGCTGATCTCTGCGTACGCCTACGTCCTCTACACGTCGCATTTCAGCGGGTTGGAAGCAAACACGGAAATATTCTTCATGCCGCTCGTGGCCTGCGCGTTCGCACTCATCTGGCCGGCGCGATGTCTTGAGAATCGCGCGTTCGAGCCGGCTCGATTCGCGTGGGCCGGTCTCCTTCTGGGAACGGCCATCTGCATCAAGCAATCGGCGGTCTATGACCTAGGCACCGCGATGATCGTCACGGCCCTCTTCGGCTCGCGCAATCACCGTCTGCGCCCGCTCGGACTCATGTTTCTTGCTGCCCTCCTGCCGCCGGCCCTGATACCCCTCCCCTATCTGGCGACCGGTCAGTTACAGGTCCTGTACCGATCGACCATAGCTGCGAATTTTCGTCGCTTCGACCTGCCGATCTCGTTACATGAAAACGTTATGCGCTTTCTGTCTCAATTGATTTTTCTGTTCCCGCTGCTCGAATTGCAGCTCCTAGCTCCCGCATACCTCTGGTTTGGCCGGCGCCAAAGCCCCTTATCTCGTTCCTTAGCCGTCGCGTCTGTGTGGTTCGTCGTGGAGAGCATCGGCGCGCTCTCCCTCGGAGTCTATGAATCGCACTGGGTATTGCCGCTTTTGCTTCCTTTGATGATCGCCGGAGCAATCGTCCTTATCGATGGAGCAGAACTCCTTATCACATCGCTCAGCCTGCGTCGGCTGACCCTTGCGTCCGTGCTCCTGAGCACGGCCCTGATTCAACTCGCGAAGCCTCTCGAACTGGCCGCAACCATCGCTTGGCATCGCTTAGGCATTCTCCCGAGGGCGCCATACGCCGATCGCGCGGCATCGGTGGCAAGCTATTTGAGGAAGAGGCTCCTACCCGGCGATTATGCCTTCATCGTCAGCCCCGAATCCGCTACCGAATACGTGCTGTCGGGAGCGCGCGTGCCCACGCCATACGGCTTTAGTTACTTTCTGACAAATCCATATGGAATTAGAATAGCCGGCGTCAAAATCGACAGCGAGGTGCGCAAAGCATTTCTCTACGAGCCGCGCTTCGTTCTATTGCAGGTTCCCAAGACGAGCGACCAGCTCGAGCCTGCCTTTCAAGTGTTGGCAACGGATCCGGCCAAGGTTCCTATGACCGATTCCACAATGCTCGTGAAGTACGTTCCATGGCTAGCTCTGCTGAAGGCGGTCGAGCTAGAGACTCGCTCGAACTATGCGAAGCCCTTCCTGTTAGACGGGATTTTGGTTTTTCAAAGGAAGCCGGTTAGCCGCCGCAACGCCCTTCAGGTCCCTGACCGGATAAAGCAAGACGGCTACAAACAGTATCCACTCCACGGTATTAAAATTTCCGAGATATGTCTCCGTGTAGCTTCCAAGGGTCAGGTAAAGAACGATCATCATCGGTAGCATGGCGATCGTATCGCGTCTCCGCGAGAAGTATTTGAGGGAGCGCACGAGCGCGAACGCGATCAGAAAAAGAAGACTGGCAAGGCCGACATAGCCGGTATCGAGGCACGTCTGCAAAAAGCTGTTATGCGCGTGGTAGGGGCTCCATCCGTAAGATTGGATCACATAGTAGCTAAGGTAGCTCGTCGCGATCGGCGATCTGAAGAAAGCATCGTAGCCATAGCCGAGGAGCGGCTGAGCATGAATGGCGTCGACGAGATACGGCCAGAAGTCCGTCCGCCCCGTGAGCGTTGAGCTTCGGCCGACCGCGGCGATGAGTGCATCGGGAGTTAGGCCAAAGACAAAGATCCCAGAGAGCACCGCGGCAAGCGATAAGCCCGCAATCAGACCTGCCACGAGCCGGTATTTCGGCATAAGGCAACCGGCGAGGAGCACGCCGATGATGAGGGCCGCGCCACAGTCCAGCAGGGCCGTAGCAGAGTCCGAGCCGACCAACAGCGCCACGGATCCGAGGAGGAGCAATCCGGCCAGCAGTTTCCGTTTGCCGGAGCCCCGAAAAAATTGGATAAGATAGACGATGATTGCTATCGCCATCGACGCGCCAAGGGAGTTCTTCTCTTCGTAGATGCCCGACCAGGGGCCGCTGCCCCAAAACATTCGTCCGTGCCCCGGAGCGAAGAAGATCAAGACGGCGCTCAGAACCACGCTGATACCGAAGAAGAGAGATAGGATGTCAAGAAATTCTGACATGCTGAAGCGAGAAACGACGTAATATCCGATTAACGTGGTGCCAAGCAGTTCGATCGAATTCTTGAAAGTGTCCATGGAATCGACGGACCATAGCGTAGATGCTAAGGCAAGTAGAACAAAGGCTAGCAAGGGGAGCGAGCTGCTGAGCAAAACGCGGAACGTATCTCGCGTCGCGAAGAGTCGTACGGCTGAGACGAGGTACGCGATGCTCCAGCAGAATTGGTTGAGGGTCGACGAGCTCGCGCCCTCAGGGTTGTCCTTGGCCTGAAATGGAATCAGAATCGTGAGAAGCAATATGACGAGAAGAAACGCGGCTTCGCGTCGGTTGTTCCTTGACAAGTCCTTGGGTAAAGGAGCGACTCTTGCGGTACTCATTTTGACTTCTGTAGCGCTCGGCGAACGTGACTCATTCTACCGGTAGGCGCGACCTACCCGCACACTGCCGATCCCGCGCCGCAGACGCACGCTTCGACGAACGGGGCGCACGTCACGGCCCAACGAGAGACAAGCCGACGAAAGGTTTGCGCTCCGACGAAAGTTTCAGCGCCGAGAGCGCAGTGCTCCGATTCCGCGGCCGATGCTCTTGCGCAGGGGTATCGCGACCCGCATAGCCCACGACTTCGCCCGATCGAGCCCTGGTCGCGCCCCGAGGGGAGCCGGCGTGAGACGGCACCGTCGCATGTAGTGGTTGAACGCACGGGTTCTCCCGAGCGAACGCGTCGTCTCGGTTTCGAAGGAAAAAACGTACGAAACCGAGCGATTCGCCCTGGTCTCGACCCAGTGCGGGCAGTTCTGCGGCTGGTGCATGCCCTTGCCGTCGACCAGCCGGAAGACGTATTCGCTTTTCGGGTCACGTCCGGCCAACTCGACCTGACCGATGTTGACGATGCCCATCACGTAGAAGCGTTCGAGTTCGGCCTCGGAAAGGACCGAAGGCGCGTAAAGATGGTAAACTTTTTCGCCGGAAATCTGGAAAAAGAACGAAATCTCCGGATCGAAGTGGAAGGGCGTGATCGCTTCCGCAGAGCTGATGAGGATCGACGAGGCGAGGCGCTCGACGCGCTCCCCGCGCAGACCGCCTCGCAGAGCGACGACCTGCTCGAAAAGCGTATGCAACAGATCGCGGTAGCGCCGGTCGTGGTTCTCAGGCATCTTTAGCAGTATGCGCTGATTACCCGAATCGAGCCGGTCGAATGCTTCGAGTGGCGTATGGCTGCCATAGGGGACCGAGTAAAACTTCGTCGCCGGCGTCGGTGCGCTGGCGGCGACCATGAAGTCGCGATCGTAGCGTGCGGCCAGGGCGCGTAGAGACGGTTCGCTGAAGAGATCGAGCCCGCTCAGATTATGCTCGTACCCGAACGGACGTTGGTCGAACGAACGGTCGAAGTTTGCCGAATCGACCACGAGACGCGGAACGTCGTATGCTGCGATCATGGTGTCGCTACCTGGAGGAGTCGCACGCCGGGAGCCGCATGCGAAACGCTCGCGATCGAGGACCTTGTGAAATAGAAACCCGAGTATGCCGCGATCGAGTGTCTCGGCGCGAAGGGAATCGCGCAGGCAACGTCCGGAGATGTCCAATGATCGCTCAAACGGTAGCCGAGCGCCTCGATGGACTGTACGAAGGCAGCGCGGTTGAACAGGTGGTACGGACAGAGCGCGGTTCCCATGTTGTGCAGCGTTACCTGCGAGGGCATGTCGTAGACTGGAACTTTGTTGAAGATCAGATGATCCGGCAGATGCGGAACGCTACGAAGCCGCTGGAACGGATCGTCGACGAACTGAACGACCCCGGATGCAAGCAGAACGTCGGCTTGGGCGAGTGCCTCCAACGTGCTTGTGAACTGGAGCGCGGGCGCCTTTTCGCGACCCGCGACCAGGCGTCCACGCTCGACGATGGCCGGCAGATCGCTGACGCACCATACGAGCCGCACGGGATAGTCTAGATATCTGCGAAATGCAAAATACTTGATTCCGACGTTGCCACCCCAGTCGAACACGTTCTGCGTCACCGGGAGCAGGCGTTCTAGCCAGAACAGGACCGGATAGTCGTTCGGGTAGACGCCCAGCCATTCACCCATCATGCGATCCGCTGAGGCCTCATTGTCGTAACCGCAGAGCCGGCTTTTCGGAATCGCGCGCAGCGCAGCGTCGAAGTCGGGAAAGATGCCGCAGAAGAGCCGTTTCGTGCCGCTCGCCCGGAGAAAGTACCGCCGATACGCCCGTTCGAGGATGAATCCGGCCAAGGGCAGCCGCGCGCCGCCCTCGAGCAGCGGCCTCCAGCCTTGGAACACATTCGGCATGACGGTCGCTACCGGCTCGCGACGAGGCGTCGCGCCGTCGTATGGACGGCCCGGGCCGAACGGTAAAGCGCGCTCTTCACCGCATCCCGCAACGGCGAGCGCCGCGGCGGGGCCGGCCGCAGACCAAGACGCCTCAGCCAGTAATTGGCGCGGTAGACGTCCGCGAGAAGTGCGTCATGATAGTGAAAGTTGATACTCAGGGAGACGGAAACCTCAGGTCCGTTTTGGACCCAGTGCGGCGCATTGACCGGAACGTGTACTCCTCGCCCCGGCGTCAACTCGAACACGCGCGCTCGATTCTCCAGGTGTGGCTTGTAAACCGCGGAATTATTGTCGACGGCCCAGAATCGCTCGACCTCCGCATCCGGCAACACGTCACGATCGTCTCGGTCGAACACGCTTACCTTCTTCGTGCCGCGAATCTGGAGCAGGCAATTGCACTCGCGATCGATGTGGTACGTGCTGATGCGATTCGGCGAGTTGATGAACACAATCGCGTTCCGTAGCTTAATGCTGGCGCGCATATCCCGGCCCGACAGGGCTTGGATTTCGTCCATACACGCGTCGAGGAGAGCGGCGAAATCCGGGTGTTTTTCGGCGCGACGGAGGACGACCCACGCGCCCGCGGTTTCAATGCGTTGCAAAAGCTCGTCAATCGGTAGATCGCACACGGGCGTTTGGTCCCAGCGCTGATCGATGCGAACGTCGCCCGCATCGTAGTAGATGTCGCGCGGATCCGCCGACATCTGCCGCGCGAGCCGCAAGAGATGCTCCGGGTCAAACAGCGGATGCCCTGCTAGATTGTGCTCGAATGCAAAAGGCTCGCGGTCGAAGTTCCGGCTGAAGAACTCGTTCTCGAGAATAACCCCGTTCGCGCTAGCTGCGGGAGAAATCGGCATCGTAAGATCGGCTCCTATTAACGACGGACGTCTGAACGCGCCCGGAAGGCCAGCTCGCAAAGGTCATCGTCGGGTCAACTTTGTTGCCGGGAACGAGCAAAGCTGACGGCTTTCCTTCCAAAACGCGCTCGAAGAAGGCGACTGCGTAATTGCGTACCGCTCGCGCGATGCGCTGCGAATTGAGCGGACCACCGGAGAACCGATGCAGCGGCGCGTAGAGAGGAACGTCCGTAAAGCTGAAGTGATCGGCGCCGGCGATGAGCAGTGAGTAGCCGCCCCGCCGCAGCACGTCTTGCTGCAGCGCTTCGTCGGCCACCGTCAATTGCGACGTGTAGCGGCGCACTGGGTCTGCCGCGTTGACGTCGTCCGGCCCAGGTGCCGGCGCTTGGTCGGACACGAGAAAATACGAGGTCCCGCCTCGATAGCCGGAGCCCGCGTCGAACAGCCAGCCGTCCATATTCATCGCCGCTTTGAAGCGCGGCTCGTAGCGGCAGGCCGCGAGTGCCACGGCTCCGCCGAACGAAAAACCCATGATGCCGGCGCGACTGAGGTCCAGCCGATGCGTGAAGCGGCCGGCGGAGTCCCCGGCATCAAGGATCGCCAAGCGATCCAGCACCGCTGAAGCGCGCCGCGCAGCGTAGCGAAGCTTCTGATGCCCGAGTCGCAGCGTCGCACCGTACGCCTGTCCCGAACTGAAATCCGCTGGTCCCCCGAGGCGGCGGAGCGGCGGATCGTCGCTACCGACATCGCCGAACGCAGCCACGACGAAGCCTTGGCTGGCCAGTTCTTCGGACAGGGCCGTGTTTTCCGTGCGCTCGCCTCCCCAGCCGGCAACGTAGACGATGATGGGGAAGCGCGTCGGCGAATCGGCAATGTCCGCGCCGCGCGAAGTATGCGTCCGAACGAGCCGCTGATAAATCCAGTGCTTGATGCCCGGCGAACCCGAGCCGTAAGGCGCCCGGTCCGGTGAGGGACGCGCAGGATACCAGATTTGCACCGCAAAGCGGCCTCGCGACGCCTCGTTCGGCTCCCGGGGCCGATCGAGCATAAGCGTGATCGTGCTGACGGACAGCGGGCCGGTTGGAGCCGGCAGTTCGAACGCGAAGCTCACGGCCATCACGCACGCGACTGCAAAAGCGAAGAGGAGGCCGGCCGTGCGCACCCGCGCTTGCGCGGCGGCGTCAGCTGAGCGCTGCCTTGACCGAACGATGGCGAACCAACTGGCGGCAGTGCGACGCGCCGTCGAAGGCGGCTAGCTTAAGGCTGTCGAGCCACGCCGACACGCCTGGCGACGCCGGCGCCATTCCGGCCCGACGCAAACGATTGTTCACTTTGTATAACTTCGCTAGACGCGTGCCGGAGCGCAGGTTGAAATTAAGGCTCACCCCGACCGATACGTCGTCGAGATTCTGCGCCCAGTGGGGAGCGTGCAGCGGAAGATGGATTCCCATTCCGGGCGTGAGGGCGAACACGCGTGCCTCACTTTGACGATCGCTCTTGTAGCGGGCGCCGTCCGAATCGCCGCCGTAGAACGCCTCGAGCTCCGACTCGGTCAGGATCCGGCGATCGCTCGGATCGAATGCATGCAGCAGCTTCCGGCCGCGGACTTGAAGCAGAAAGTTCACCTCTGCGTCGATATGGTAGGATGTAACGCGCCGGGGCGAGCTGATCACCAAAGTCGCGCGACCTACGTCGAGGTCGCTGCGCAGCTCATCCCCGACCTGCTCGACGACCTCATCCATGAGCCGACGGAAGACCCCACCGTACTCGGAATCCTTCTCGCAGTGCTTCAGCAGAACAAGCGAATTCGTTTCGGACAACGTCTCGAGTGTCTGGGCGAGCGGAGCGCGACGCTCGCCCACGTGCTTCCAGCCGTCGCTGACCACGCTGTCCGCCGTCGAGTAGTAGGCCTGATCCGGCAAGCGGCCGGACATTGCGACAAGCTGTGGAACGTCAAAAATGTCCAGCAAGTGCAGGGAATGATCGAATGCAAAGCTCGAACGATTATAGTGCGTTACGAACTGTGGCCGCTGTTCCGAGGTTAACACTCTTGCATTGTTTCCCATGGGCTCGCTCGAGACGCTCACCCTCCGTCGCGTATGACGCTGCTACCGTTTAATATGGGGCTGCTCCTTAATATGGGGCTGCTCCCGGTAGTGTCGCGTACCCGCCGGGAGCGCCGCCGCGCGCCTCGGCTGAGGCCCCAAACGTAGGGGGATAGCACCTCCGCCGCAATCCCTCAAAGTCGGCGTTTTGGACGGGGGAACCATTTTGGGGGATTTGAGCAGCTTGCGTTTGCCGGTACAATCAGGCTCCCAAGAAGGGCGTGGAAAGGCGCTTCGCTCTGCTTTGGTTTCCCGTTGGCTTTCCGAAGGCTTATGAGATTGTGATTGTGCGCAGGCAACCATCGCTGCGGTCGAGACCGGCAGGAGCACGACCCTGACGCTGCCCCGGGTCAGTGGGCAAGCGGCTGCAAAGACTGCCTCCTGTGACGACGCGGCGGTCCGGGCAACCCTTGCCTTCGGTACGGCGCCCCGCAGCCAATACGAACCCGATGGAACGGTCGACCAGGTCCTTCGTCAGCAGGCCTTCGAGCGGCCCGGTGCTCTCGCCGTCGTTTCCGACGAGCGGACCCTGACCTACGCCGAGCTCGAGCGTCAAGCGAATCGAGTCGCAAACTACCTTCTCGCGCTCGGCATCGGGCCGGGGGACGGCGTTGGGGTTGGGTTCGAGCGCAGCGTCGACCTTCCGGCACTTCTGCTCGGCATCCTCAAGGCCGGTGCCGCGTACGTTCCGCTCGACCCGTCATATCCACGCGATCGACTCGCGTTCATGATGGCGGACGCCGCAGTCGCGTTCGTTGTGACCGACGAACGGCGCACTTACTTTCCCGAGAGCGCGGCGCTTCGCGTGGATATCTCCGCGGCGCTCGAAGGCCCCGACGAGCCTCGGCCGGTGGCTTTGTCGGGTCCGAAATCGCTTGCCTACATTGCCTACACGTCCGGTTCCACCGGTCGTCCCAAAGGTGTCGCCATCGAGCACCGAGGCGTGCTGCGCCTAGTCCGTGGCACCGATTACGTTACGATTGGGCCGGACGATGCTTTCCTGCACTTCGCTCCACTCGCATTCGACGCGTCAACCTTCGAGATTTGGGCGCCCCTGTTGAACGGAGCGCGCCTGGCGGTACCGCGCGCCGGTCTGCTCGGGATGGAGGAGTTATCCGAAACGATCGACCGGTTCGGTGTGACGAAGATGTTCCTGACCACTTCGCTCTTCCAGCGTTTCGTCGACACGCCAGGTGCGCGGCCTACGTCGCTGCGCCACCTCTTGACAGGCGGCGAGGTCGCGTCGACGGCGCATATGGCGCGCTTCCTGCAGTCCCTGCCACGTTGTCGTTTGAGCGCCGTGTACGGTCCGACCGAGAACACGACATTCAGCACGTGGTGCGATATTTCGTCGCAGGAGGCGATCGGAACTAGCGTGCCGATCGGCGCTCCGATCGCGAACTCTAGCGCGTACGTGCTCGACGCTGAGCTGCAGCCAGTGCCGCCAGGAGTGAGCGGCGAGCTGTGCGTCGGCGGCGACGGCGTGGCGCGCGGATACGTCAATCTTCCCGAACTGACGGCGGAACGCTTCGTACCCGATCCGTTCTGCGCCGATCGGTCCGCGAAGCTCTACCGCACGGGCGACCGGGCGCGCCGGCGCTTGGACGGCATGCTCGAATTCCTCGGGCGCAACGACGATCAGGTGAAGGTTCGTGGCTATCGTATCGAGCTTGGCGAGATCGAGTGCGCGCTGCGCACGCATGCTAGCGTGCGCGATGCCGCCGTCGTGGTTGCCGTTCGTAACGGTCAGAAGGAGATCGTCGCGTTCGTCGTCGCTGTACCCGGCGCGTGCGCCGACCATCGCGACTTGCGCGCTCATCTAATGCTGACGCTTCCGCCGTATATGCTCCCACATCAAATTCTGATGCTCGGCGAACTGCCACTGAGCCCAAGCGGAAAGGTAGACCGCGCTGCGCTCGCAGCTAAGCGGGTAGGGCCGGAGCCGCTCGCTCCTCCCCTGCTGCGGGATCAAAGCGTGGTGGGACTGGAGCGCACCATCGGCGACATCTGGAGTGAGCTCCTGGGTTGTGAACGCGCACTCGACGAGAACTTTTTTGACGCCGGCGGTGATTCTCTTCGATTGCTCATGCTACACGCACGCCTTCGGGAGCGACTGAACTGTGACGTAAGCGTCACCGACCTCTTCGAACAGAGCACGGTACGGAAGCTGGCGGCATTCGTCGCGCGGTCGCTGATGCCGGTATGACGCCGACGCTCGCGAACCCAGCGTTCGCCTCGACGCTTTTAGCAGAGTTGTTTCCCTCCCCGGTCGCGGCCTACGAGTTAAGAGAATCCGCTGACCCGAGGACGCTTTTGCCCCAAGAAGCCGGCACGTGCGAAGCTTTTCGCCCGAAGCGCTTGGCGGAGTTCGCCGCCGGCCGGCTATGCGCTCGCCGTGCGCTCCAGGAGATCGGCTTCGGCGATTTCGCGCTCCTTCGGAACACCGATCGCAGCCCTCGCTGGCCCGAGCACGCCGTCGGCAGCATCACACACACGGTGGGCTTCTGCGGCGCCGTTGCCGCCTTGCGCCATCGTTTCGCGGGCCTCGGGATCGACGCCGAAATTGTGGCGCGAGTGACGGCCGACCTCTGGACGCACGTCTTCACCCCAGGTGAAGCGGCGCACTTCCCACGCGTTACCGCATCGGAACGCGAGCGGATTGCGGCCGTCGCCTTTAGCGCGAAGGAAGCCTTCTACAAGTGCCAGTTCAGGGTGACCGGAGGCTGGCTCGACTACCTCGACGTGATCGTTGACGCCGTCCCCGAAGGGCCCGACAAAGGCACGTTTTCGGTTCATCCCGCCACGTCGGACGGCCGGCGGATCCTGGGGAACCTCAAAGCGCGCGGCCGCTATCGCATCGAGGGTTGGCTGGTTTTCACCGGCATCGCCCTCACCATCGACGATGCGCGAACGCTCCTGGCTCGCAATACGGTGTTGCCGTCGTGAGCACGATGCCAAGCGAACGAGGCTCCAGCCAGTGCGCGATCGCCATCGTCGGGTGCGCCGGCCGTTTTCCCGGCGCTCGCGACGTTGCGGCCTTTTGGCAAAATCTGTGCGCCGGGGTCGAAAGCATCCGAACGTTTACGGACTCGGAACTCGAAGACGCATTCGCGCCCGGCGTGCGGGCGCGGCCTGACTATGTAAAGGCTCGCTCGGTCTTGGGCGGGGTCGCGGACTTCGACGCCGCGTTCTTCGGGATGCATGCGCGCGAGGCGGAGTTGACGGATCCGCAACATCGTTTCTTTCTCGAGTGCAGCTGGGAGGCCTTGGAAGACGCAGGTTACGATCCGGCGACGTTCGCGGGAACGATCGGCGTTTTCGCGGGCTGCAGTTTCGGCTCGTACTTCCTTCGCAACGTGCTCGGGGGCCGGGACGCCATCGAGCGCTTTACCAGCGACTACCAGGTCGCTAGCTACCCCGAGCTGCTCGGTGCCGGCTACGACTTCTTGGCGACACGGGTTGCGTACAAGCTCGATCTGCGCGGGCCGGCCATGACGTTGCAGTCGGCATGCTCGACGTCGCTGCTTGCCGTCACCCAAGCATGTCAAGCGCTGATGTTGCGCCAGGCCGACATGATGCTCGCGGGCGGAGTCTCGATCTCGTTTCCGCAAAAGCGGGGCTATCTGTACCAGGAAGGCGGCATGGTGTCGCCCGACGCGCACTGTCGCACGTTCGACGCGCTAGCCAACGGCACGGTGTTCGGCGACGGTGCCGGCGTCGTGGTCCTGCGGCGCCTGGAGGATGCGCTCGCTGACCACGACTCGATCTATGCGGTGATTCGCGGCTTCGGCGTCAACAACGACGGCTCGGGCAAGGTCGGCTATACGGCTCCGAGCGTTCAAGGGCAAGCGTCGGCCGTGCGCGCGGCACATGCGATGGCCGGCTTCGAACCGAGTACGATCGGCTTCGTCGAATGCCACGGAACGGCGACGCCGCTCGGAGATCCGATCGAATTTGCCGCGCTGAGCAAAGCGTTCGGCCCCAGCGCGAACGGTAAGAGCTGCGCTCTGGGTTCCGTCAAGACCAACGTCGGACACCTCGACGTCGCCTCGGGCGTAACGGGGCTCATCAAGGCGGCGCTAACGATCCGTCACGGCAAGATTCCGCCGACGCTCCATTTTAAGACGCCGAATCCGAACATCGATCTGGCGGCGAGCCCGTTCTTCGTGAATACCGAGCTGGCCGAGTGGCCCACGCACGGACTTCAACGACGCGCGGCCGTGAGTTCTTTCGGTGTCGGCGGGACGAACGTGCACGTCGCGCTCGAAGCGGCTCCATCGTCGTCGTCCCGCGCCGCCTCCGACGCGCCGCAACTGATCGTGCTCTCGGCTCGCACCGAGTCTGCACTGAAAGACGCGCGCGCTCGTTTGGCAGCACATCTGCGCGCTTCCGCGGGCGAACGGCTTGACGACGTCGCACATACGCTGCAAGCCGGCCGGCGCGCGTTCCCTGTCCGCTGCGCGGTGATCGCGCGTTCGCCGGCAGCAGCCGCCGATGCGCTCGAACGACCCGAGCGCCTCACGTTCGGACGGGCGGGCGAACGTGAGCCGAGCGTCGCCTTCATGTTCCCCGGCCAGGGCGCGCAGTATCCGGGCATGGGTCGCGAGCTCTACGACGGCGTCGCCACGTTTCGCGCCAGCGTCGACCGCTGCGCCGACATCCTGCAGCCGATCCTCGGCCGTGATTTGCGCGCGCTGCTGCGCGGTGACGGCGACCCGGAGGAATTGGCGTCGACCGACATCGCCCAACCGGCACTGTTCACCATCGAATTCGCGCTCGCGGAACTGTTGCGTAGCTATGGCATCGCTTGCGCCGCCACCGTTGGGCACAGCGTCGGGGAATTCGTTGCCGCATGCCTAGCCGGCGTCTTTTCGGTCGAAGATGCGCTCGCGCTCGTCGCCGAGCGCGGCAGGCTCATGCGAGCGCTTCCCGCAGGTGCGATGATAGCGGTGCGTGCGCCCGCCAGTGCGTTCGAGCCTTTGCTCGATGCGGGGCTCGACATCGCAGCCCGCAACGCGCCTGGATTGGCGGTCGTATCGGGAGCGGCCGACGCGATCGATCGTTTCGAGCGGCGCCTAAACGGCGCTGGTATCGCGTGCCGGCGATTGCACACCTCCCACGCTTTCCACTCGTCGATGATGGATCCCATGATCGCGCCGTTCGCGCGCCACATCGGGGCGGTACGTCTTTCTCCACCCTCCGCGCCATACGTGTCGAGCCTGACGGGCACGTGGATCGCTACGGAGGAAGCGACTTCGCCGCAGTACTGGGCCCGGCATTGCCGCGAGCCGGTTCGCTTCGCAGACGCGTTACAGACGCTCGTCGAGGCCGGCGTCGACGCGCTCGTCGAGGTAGGCCCGGGCACGACGCTCGCGACGTTTGCGCTGCAGGGCGCCGCCAAGGGTGGACGCCCTGCGGTTCTTGGCACGCTGCCGGGTAGCGATCGCGAACACAATGACCTGGAGGGCGTGCTGCAGGCCGTCGGGCGACTGTGGATCGCCGGGGCGCGGCCCAATTGGCAGGCGCTTGGGTCCGGCACCGTCCGCTCGCGCATTTCTCTGCCGGCATACCCTTTCGAGCGGTCGCGCCACTGGATCGAGCCGTCGAACGTTGCATCGCAGCAGCGACTCGAACCGAACCTCGCGGCATTGACTCTTCCAGAGACGGATCGAACGCACCGTCGCGACGCCCAACAGACGGTCGCGGCGCCGTCCAGGCCGTCGCGCGCGACGCGCGTACAGACTGATCTGCGCACTCTTCTCGAAGAGCTTTCCGGCGAGAGTCTGGCAGGTACCGATCCGCGCGCGACGTTCCTCGAGCTGGGCTTCGATTCGCTCGCTTTGGGCCGCTTCGTTGCGCAGGTCCAGTCGCAGTTCGGGGTGGGCGTGACTTTCCGTCAGCTCCTAACCGAGATCCCCTCGATTGCCGCGCTCACGGATCACGTCGTCCCGCAGTTGCCGCCCGAGCCGCAGATAGCGGTCACAGAAGCGGTCGCGACGGCGCTGCGGCCCCAGCCCGCGATCGGCCCGTCTGCCGGCGCCGAAACCACGATTGAAATCGTCATGCGCGAGCAGCTGGAAGCGATGCAGCAGTTGATGCGCGAGCAGCTCGAGGCGCTCAAAGGGCTGCAGATCGCGCCGGCGACAACGTCCCCGATCGGCACTGCGCCGCTGCCTGCCGCAGCGACCGCTGCGCCGGAGGCGGCAGAATCCGAAACGTCTACACGCTTGGACGCCTTCCGCGTGATGAGCGCCGCCAAGGCCGAGGTGACGCCGGCGCAGCGCGCGCACATCGAGGAGCTCGTCGCGCGCACGGTCGCGCGCACGCAGGAGTCGAAGCGCCTGACGCAGCGCTACCGCCGCGTGCTGGCGGATCCGCGGGTCGCGGCCGGATTCCGCAGCGAGTGGAAGGAGATGGTTTACCCCATCACCTGCGTCCGAGCGAAGGGCTCCCGCATTTGGGACGCCGACGGTAACGAATACATCGACCTGTTGAACGGCTTCGGGCAAACGGCATTCGGCCACGCTCCGGATTTCGTCGTCGACGCCGTGGCGGCGCAGTTGCAGCGCGGCTTCGCCATCGGACCCCAGACGGAGCTCGCCGGCGAGGTCGCAGAGCTCTTCTGCGAGCTGACGGGCAACGAGCGGGCGACCTTCTGTAATACCGGCTCGGAAGCCGTCATGGCCGCCCTGCGGGTCGCGCGAACCGTGACCAACCGCGAGCGCGTCGTCGTCTTCGAAGGCGCGTATCACGGCCAGTTCGACGAAGTCCTGGTGAAGAGCGCACGAACGTCGCGCCGCTCCCTGCCGGTCGCCCTCGGCATTCCGGCCGAAGCGGTGGCCAATATCACCGTTCTTCCCTACGGCGAATCCGAAAGTCTCGAATGGGTGCGCGAGCATCAAAATGAGTTGGCCGCAGTCGTCGTGGAGTCGGTTCAGAGCCGCCATCCCGCGCTGCGTCCCAAGGAGTTTCTAGCCGAACTTCGCAGGATCACGGAGGCGTCGGGGACGGCCTTCGTCTTTGACGAGGTCGTCACCGGATTTCGAATGCACCCAGGCGGCATGCAAGAGATCTTCGGGATCCGCGCCGACCTCGGGACGTACGGAAAAGTGGTCGGCGGGGGTCTTCCGATCGGCATCCTAGCCGGGAAGGCGCGCTTCATGGATGCGCTCGACGGCGGCATGTGGCAATACGGCGACGACTCGTTCCCGCAGGTCGCGCCGACATTTCTGGCCGGCACGTTCGTGCGGCATCCGCTCGCGATGGCTGCGGTGCTGGCGGTGCTGCGGCATGTCAAAGCGGAAGGACCCGCGCTGCAAGAGCTGCTCGCCCGGCGCACCGCAGCGCTGGTCGCTCGGCTGAACGCCGAGCTCGAATCCCGAGGGATCGAGTCACGCATCGAGACCTACGGCAGCCTTTTCTACATGAACTTCGCCGCCGAAGACCGGCTCGCGAGCCTGCTCTACTATCACCTGCGCCTACGAGGCATTTACGTGCAGGAGGGCTTCCCGAGCTTCATTGGGACCGAGCATACCGATGCCGATATCGACGCGATCGTCGCCGCCTTCTCGCAGAGCCTGGGCGAGTTGCAGGGCGTGGGCATTCTTGCGGATGCTTCGCGCGAGCCGATCGCAGCCGTAACTGCGCCGGATGAGGTTCCTCTCGACGAGGTTCCTCTAACGGAAGAGCAGACGGAGATTTGGCTTTCTGCGCAAGTGAGCGACGAAGCGTCCTGCGCCTTCAATGAATCGGTAACGCTCCGTCTGCGCGGACCGCTCGATGGACCTTCGTTTCAAGACGCGTGGAACCGCATCGTCGCCCGCCACGACGCACTGCGCGCCTCGTTCGGCGTAACCGGTGAGTCGATGCGCATCACGCCGCCGCGGCCACTCGCATTTTTGCACACCGACGTCGCGCAGGGATCGCCATCCGAGCGCGAGGCGGCGCTTCGCGAAATCGTCCACACGGACGCCCGAACCGCATTCGATCTCGCGCGCGGACCGGTCGTGCGCGCGCATCTGGTTCGCCTCGCGTCCGACGAGCATGCATTCGTGTTCACCGCGCACCACATCGTGTGCGACGGGTGGTCGATGAACGTCATTCTGTCCGAACTGGCCGAAATCTATAGGGCGCTTTCGCAGGGGCGCGAGCCGGAACTGCTGGAAGCCCTCGCGTTCGCTAGCTACGCGCGGCGGCAGACGCTGCGCGACCCGGGCGAGATCGCAAGAATCGAATCCTACTGGCTCGAGGAATTTGCCCACACGCCCCCGCTGCTCGAGTTGCCGACAGACCGGCCAAGGCCGGCGATCAAGACGTACAACGGGGACACCCGCACCACGACGGTCAACGGCGACTGCTACCGGGCCATCAAGAAGGCCGGCGCGCGGCACGGATGCACGCTCTTTGTGACCCTGTTGGCAGCGTTCGACCTTCTCGTCGGCCGCCTTGCCGATCAAGATGACGTCGTCGTCGGCGTGCCGGCAGCCGGACAGGCATTGCTCGAGGGCGACATCCTGGTCGGGCACTGCGTCGATTTCCTGCCCATTCGCACCCGGCAAAGCCCGCAAATGACCATCGGGGGCTTTCTCGTCGACGTCAAGCGCCGCGTCCTCGACGCATACGAGCACCAGCAATACACGCTTGGCACGCTCGTCCGCAAGCTGGCGCTGGAGCGCGAGAAGGGCCGGGTCCCGCTCGCCGAGATCCAGTTCAATTTAGAGCGCTTCGCCGACGGCTTGAACTTCGGATCGATCGAGGCGACCGTCGTGCCCAACCCGAAGGCTTTCGTCAACTTCGATCTTTTCCTCAACGTGGTCGAATCGAGCGACGGCTTGCGCGTCGATTGCGACTACAACACCGACCTCTTCGACTCTGCGACCATCGATCGTTGGCTCGGTTACTTTCGAGCGCTCCTCGATGAAATCGTCCGCGACGGCGCGCAGGCGGCCGCCCGCGTCGATTTCCGGCCGGACGACGAACGGCGACTCCTTTCGGCGATCAACGACACGGCCGCCGAGTATCCGCGGGAGCAGACGGTGCACGGACTCTTCCGCGCGATGGCCGCAACTCGCCCGGACGCGCTCGCAGTCCGCTTCGGCGACGAGGCCATCAGCTACGGCGCACTGGCCCGCCGCGTCAATCAAGCCGCGAATTACTTGTCCGGCCGCATCGGCGGTCCAGGTCAGCGCGTCGCGGTCTGCCTCGACCGTTCGCCCGACCTGCTCGTGGCGTTGCTCGCGACTCTGAGCAGCGGGCACTCGTACGTACCGCTCGATCCGGCCCATCCGCCGGCGCGCCTGCGGCGTATCGTGGAAGATGCGCGCGTCGCGGCGCTCATCTGCGACGGGTCGATCGGTGCCTCGAGCATTCCCAGCGGCGTCGAGGTGATCGATCTGCGCGGTGCCGCCGGTGCCATCTCGAGAGCGTCCGACGCAGACCCCCAGGCGCTCGCGCCGGCTCCCGACGCGGCTTATGTCATCTATACCTCAGGGTCGACCGGCGAACCAAAGGGCGTCGAAGTCACCCACCGCTCGGTCGTCAATCTCCTGACGTCGATGTCGCGAAAGCCCGGTCTTGCGGCGAATGACGTGCTGTTCGCCGTGACCACCATATCGTTTGACATCGCGGCGCTCGAGTTGTTTTTGCCGCTCGTCGTGGGCGCGACGGTCGCGCTCGCCTCGCGTGAAGACCTGACCGACGGGATCACCATCGTGCAGCGGATGCGAAGCGTCGGAGCGACGTCGATGCAAGCGACGCCTGCGCTGTGGCAGGCACTGCTCGACGCCGGATTTCGTTCGCATCCTAGCTTCACCATGCTTTGCGGCGGCGAATCGCTCCCACGCGAGCTGGCAAACCGGCTCCTCGCGGGCGGCGGCGAACTCTGGAACGTCTATGGGCCAACGGAAACGACGATCTGGTCATCCTGCGCAAAGATCGAACGCGGCCAGGAGTCGATCTCGATCGGCACGCCGGTAGCGAATACGCAACTCTACGTCCTCGACCGCGCCGATCGGCCGGCACTCCTCGGGGCGATCGGCCAACTGCACATCGCCGGGGACGGCCTCGCGCGAGGTTACGTGAACCAGCCCGCCCTCACCGACCGGAAGTTCGTGCCGAACCCGTTCGGCCCAGGGCGCATGTACCGGACCGGCGACCTGGCTCGCGTCTCCTCCGACGGCCGGGTGCAGGTTTTGGGTCGCATCGATCATCAGGTCAAACTGCGTGGCTTTCGGATCGAGCTCGGCGAGATCGAGAACGTTCTCCGGCACAAGGCCGATTTCGCGGAAACCGTTGTGATGTTGCGTGAGGACCTCCCCGGGGAACCGCGCCTGGTGTGCTACTACGTCGATCCGAAAGAGTCGGCGCACGACCCCGCCTCGCTGCGAACGCTCGCGGCAGAAAACCTTCCCGACTATATGATTCCTTCGGCGTGGGTCAAGCTGGCACGCATGCCCCTTTCGGTAGCCGGAAAGGTCGACCGCGCCGCACTCCCCGCTCCCGACCCATTGCCTTGCCAGAGCCACTTTCGATCGCCCGAGACGCCCACCCAGACGACCCTGGCGCGTATCTGGGGGGATGTCTTGCACCTCGAGCGGGTCGGGCTCGACGACGACTTTTTCGCCTTGGGCGGCGACTCGATTCACCTTTTTCAAATCACTGCGCGCGCGAACCAGAACGGCCTTCGACTAGCGGCGAAAGAGCTGCTACGGCATCCCACGATCGCCGCGCTGGCTCGCCGGCTCGACGAAGTCGCGCCGCCTCTACAAGAGCGGGCCGTCCCCGTTTCCCCAATTTCGATCGCGCGAATCGCTCCTCTAGAGGATTCCCCGCGCCGGAGCAAAGGCGTCCTGCGGATCACGGAGCATTCGTGAGCACAAACGCCACGCAGCTGCGCGATGCCCGCCACCGGCTCGCCTTTCCTTGCTCGCAGTCGCAGAAACGCTTCTGGTTCGAGTCGCAGCTACATCCCGACAACCCGGCACTCAACGTCGCCGTCCGCTGGCGCCTAGAGGGAGAGGTCGTCAACGCACAGCTCGAGCAGGCGTGGCGTCTCATGATCGCACGCCACCAGACGCTGCGCTCGTTCTTCGCGACCATCGACGGCGAGCCGCACCAAGTCGTCGAACCCGCGGTCACATTTCATATCCCCGTCATCGATTTGACGCCGCTACCCGAGGGCGATGCGTATGCTGAAGCCGAGCGCATTGCCTCAATCGAGGCCCAGCGCACCTTCGACATCAGTCTCGCGCCGCTGATCCGCGTTACTCACGTTCGCGTTCGGGCCGACGTCTCGATGATCTTGGTCACTGCCCACCACACCGTGTGCGACGGATGGTCGGTCGGGATCCTTGCCCGCGAGATGGGTCAAATCTGCGCCGCCCTGAGCGCCGCGCAGATTCCGGCGCTTCCTGCGCTCGCAACGTCGTACGCGGACTATACCGCGTGGGAGCGCGAGCTGTCTGCATCAAGCACCCACGCCGCCGATCGCGATTGCCTCAAACACAAGCTGCTGGAATTCGAGCAGTTCGAGATATTGCCCGACAAGCCGCGCCCGGCCATCCAAACCGCAAACAGTGAAATCGTCTCGGTGCTGCTCGAACGCGGTCTGACCGATACCCTAGCAGGACTATCGCGAGCGAACAACTGCACGTTCTTCATGACGGCGTATGCGACGTTGCTCGTGCTGCTGTACCGCTACTCGGGAAAAATTGACATTTCCGTCGGAACGCAGATTGCCGGGCGCGAAGAAGTGGATTTCGAACCGCTCGTCGGGACCTTCATAAACACCGTCGCGTTGCGTACGGACGTCTCCGGCGACCCGACATTTGTCGAACTGCTCGCACGGGCGCGCGACACCGTGACCGATGCGCTCGAGCTGCGCCACATACCGCTCGAAGAACTGATCGAGATCGTCAGGCCCAAGCGCGACTTGAGCCGCAACGTGCTCTTTCCGGTGAACTTTGTCTACCAGAGGTCGTTCATCCAGAACGAGACGTATGGCAACTTCAGGCTCATCGATCTCCCTTCGCGCTCGGCGGGGCCGATCTGTGATATAAACTTCTTCATGGTCGAACGGCCTGACGGATGGCGCACATCGGTCGAGTTCAATACGGATTTGTATCGGCGCGAAACAGTCGAACGAATGCTTGCCCGCTTCGTCGGACTGCTACGCGCGGTTGCTCGTGTTCCGAGCAGCACGATTTCGGCTCTCCCGATCATGGGCGACGAGGAGCGTCGCCTTCTCGAAGCGCTTGGCGCAGGCGAGTCGAGCTCGTACGGCCGCGATAAGAGCGTGCACGAGCTATTTGCGATGCAAGCCGCACGCGCGCCCGACGCCGTTGCCGCAATCGAGGGCGCTTCAAAACTCACTTATGCGCAGCTCGACCGGGACTCGAATCGGCTTGCACGCTACCTAGAGACTCTGGGTGTGACTCCGCACGCGGCGGTCGGCGTCGCGCTCGAGCGCTCGCTCGATCTGCCCGTCGTCCTGCTTGCAATTCTGAAAGCCGGGGCGGTCTACGTTCCACTCGACCCGACGTATCCGCGGGAGCGCCTCGCGTTTGTGATTGAGGACGCCCGCGTCCAGGTAATCGTCACCAAAGGGACGATCCGCGGACTGCTGCCGGAGGGCTTTGCGTCCATCGTCGACCTCACTGAGTCAGCCTCTCGGATCGGAGTGCAGCGCGACGACGCTCCGCACGTCGAGTGCGGCGGAGACGCTCCGGCGTACATCATGTACACGTCGGGTTCGACCGGTCGTCCCAAAGGCGTTACAATCGCGCATCGGGCGATCGCGCGACTCGTGTGCCAGACGAACTACATCGACGTTCGCGCGAACGACACCGTGCTACAGTACGCATCGCTGGCATTCGATGCGTCGACGTTTGAGATTTGGGCGCCCCTGCTCAATGGCGGCCGGCTCGCAATTGCCCCGCCCCGCCTGCTTTCGGCGGCCGAGCTGAGTCAGACCATCGAAAAGCTCGGCGTAACGATCCTCTGGTTGACGGCGGAATTGTTCCGCGAAATGGTCGAGCAGGGTGTTACGGCGTTTGGTCGCCTTCGCTACCTCCTTGCGGGCGGGGACGTCGTTTCGCCGTTTCACGCTCGGCAGTTCGTGCAGACGTACCGCGAATGCCGGCTGATCAACGGATATGGTCCGACTGAGAACGCGACCTTCAGTTGCGCTTATGCGGTCCCCTCGGCCGATGCGATCGGCGAGAGCGTTCCGATCGGCCGCCCAATTTCGAACTCGAGCGCGTACGTACTCGACGCCCGGATGCAACCGGTCCCCTTCGGCGTCGTCGGCGAGCTCTGCGTCGGCGGCGACGGTCTCTCGAGCGGTTACCTCAACCTGCCCGAACTCACCGCGGAGCGCTTCGTACGCCATCCGTTTTCTGCCGATCCCGGCGCGCGCCTTTACCGAACGGGCGACCTCGTGCGGCAGAGAGGCGACGGCCTCATCGAGTTTGTCGGCCGCAGCGACGACCAAGTAAAGATCCGAGGCTATCGAATCGAGCTCCGCGAGGTCGAGACGGCGCTGTCCGCTCATCCAAGCGTCGCTGCCGTGGTCGCCGTCGCAAGCGACCAGCCGTCCGGCGACAAGGCGATACTCGCCTACGTCGTCCCACGCGGTCTGACCCCCGCGCGGCTCGATGTCGACGCACTCCGAGCATGGCTGAGCGAGCGTCTCCCGGCGTTCATGCTGCCGGCAGCGTTCGTAGCACTGCCGGCGCTACCGATGTCGTCCAATGGCAAGGTCGACCGTCGCGCCCTACCGATTCCCGCGCCGCGGCACAGTCCAAAGTCTGCGAAATACCATTCCGCTACTGAGGCCCGGCTGGCGAACATCCTCGGCGAGCTCCTCGGCATCGACCAAATCGAGCGCGACGTCGACGTCTTCTCGCTTGGCTTCCACTCGCTCGTCGCCGTTCGTTTCGCCGCACGCGTGGAAGAGGCATTCGGAGCAGAGCTTAAGTTGCGCGTGCTCTTCGAGGATCCGACGATAGCAGCCATCGCCGCGCAGCTTGACGCACCACCGACGAATGACGCACGGCACGATGCAGCGCCGGTCGTGACGTTGAACAAGAACGGTACGCGCACGCCATTCATTTTCTTTCACGGCGACCTCTTCGCCGAAGGAATGTACGCACGCAGACTTGCCGCCGCCCTTGGCCCCGATCAACCGGTGTACTCTGCGGCGCCGCACGGCACGGGCGGGCTGCCGTTGCTGCCCACTATCGAAGACATGGCGCGCGACTATGCGCAAAGAATTCGTAGCTTGCAACCGAAGGGGCCGTACCGGCTGGGCGGGTTCTGCGCGAGCGCCCTTGTCGCGTTCGAGCTTGCGCACATCTTGCGCTCCCAGGGTGAAGTCGTCGACCGCCTGCTGCTCATGAATTCATCGCCGCTACCGAGCAAACGGATCGCCGCAATCGATAAGCTCGTCCGGCGCATCGGCTTGGACGCCAGGTTAAAGCCGCATTTGCGCGACCGCCTCTGCTATAACATCGCGCGACTCCACGCCGCCTTGGTGGGCGGTCCGCTCGCTACCATCGCCGTCCTCAGCCGGACGTTTTGGTCCATCGTAAGCCGTTCCCAAGCGACCGCGACCGCACTCGAGCCGCTGCCGTTCGAAAAGCGGCAGGGCGTCCGAGCGACCGAAAACTCTTTCGCACACATCGTTGCCGCGCTCACGTACCATCCGCAGCCCCACGAGGGCGACGTCACTCTGATTTGGGGAAAAGACCAGGCGACGATGTTCAACGATCGCACGATGGGCTGGGGCGCGGTCGCTAGCCACGTCGAGGTCGTCACAATGGGTGGCGGACACATGACCGCCCTCGGCGAGCGCCTCGAAGAGCTCGCCGCCACCGTTGCGACGAGCCTCGAGGGATAGCGGAGCGATGATGACGACCGATGACCGTATCGCTATCGTGACGCCGAGCTTCGCACGAGACTTCGAGTCGTGCAGGGATCTCAACCAAAGCGTCATCGCCTTTCTGCCGCCGCAGGCAAAGCATTACATCATCGTGGACGCATGCGACCTCAACATGTTCCGCCCGCTCGCGAACAGCCGTACCGTCGTCGCGGCCGTTGAAGACGTCCTCCCAAGAGGTTACGTGAAGCTGCGGTTTTCGAAGAAATGGTGGTTCTCATCTCCGGCGATGGCTATGGCTAAGGGCTGGTTAATCCAGCAGCTAGTCAAGCTTTCTGCCGCGAGTGCCCTCGATGAGCCCGTGCTCGTCAACGTCGACTCGGACGTGCGCTTCGTTCGACCCGTCGATCCTTCGCTCTTTATCGCCGGCGGGCGCACGAGGATGTACCGCCTTCCCAATGGCGTCACCGCCGGAATGCAGCATTTCAAATGGCACAGAAACATCTGTCGCCTCCTGGACGTCCCCGCCGACGAGCTGCCAATGGCCGACTACGTAGGCAACGTCATAAGCTGGGACCGCACGATCGTTCTCCGAGCCCTCGATCACATCGAACGGACCACGGGGAAGGCGTGGCATGTCGCGTACACGCGCGCACGATCCGTCGGCGAGTATTTCGTGTACGGGCTATATGTCGACAAGGTGATTGGCCCCGACGCGGCAGCCGTTTGGATCGACGATCGCTCGTGGTGTCACACGTACTGGGGACCCGGCCCGCTGCTACAATCGCAGGTCGACTCGTTCGCAAGTTCGATGCGGGCGGATGACGTCGCCTTTTCAATTGCGGGCTACACGCAGACCTCTCCAGACGTGACGCGCGACGCCACGGCGCTGGCCTTGCGTCTGGCCGCCGCCTCGTGACGACTTTTGCGCCGAACGGCGGCGGATCCACTTCAGGAGGCCCCCAGTGCTAAGGAAGCCTGTGCTTGGTCGCGACGTACTTCTATTCTTTGAGGATCGCGATCAGGATACGTTCGTACGAGGCGATCGTCGTCTTCGGCGCAGGCTCCGGAAGGCCGCCGCGATTTTTCGCCCTAACAAGCAGAACATCACCGGCTTCGAAATGTCGTTTATGCTTTTGTGCCGGGCTCTGAGGCTGGCCCACCAAACCGTGCACGTAAATAATTTTCGCCTCGCTCGACGGCACCCGGAATACCCCGTGGGCATCTGCGGCTACACGCATATCCTTAACGACTGGAAGCTTCCAAACCCCGCCGTCCTCGGGCCCGGCCTTTATGACCACCCCAGGCAGAATCTCGCGCTAATGGACGATTCGCGTTTTCGATCGTATCTGATGTTCTGCAACTGGATGCGCGATATGTTCGCGACCGGCTACGATAGCGAAATGCTTCGTCTGTGGTTCGGGGGCATAGACCTTTCCGAATGGCCGGACGCAAAACATCTAACCAAGAGCATCGACGTGCTCGTGTACGATAAGATTCGTTGGAACCGCGATACATTCGTTCCGAACCTTCTACAACCGATTCTCGATGAACTATCGCGGCGCGGCTTGCGCTTTCACGTCCTTGAGTACGGCCGCTACACCCACCCTCGCTACCGCGCGTTGCTCAAGCGCAGCCGCTCGATGATTTTCCTTTGCGAACACGAGACGCAGGGGATGGCATATCAGGAATCCCTGGCCAGCGACGTCCCCGTCTTAGCTTGGGATCAGGGTTACTGGCTGGACCCAAATCGACACCGCTGGGAGAGTGGGCCCGTCGCGGCCACGTCGGTTCCATACTTTTCGGATCAATGCGGCGAGCGTTTTAAAGGGCTCCACGATCTGGGGCCTGCGCTCGACCGTTTCATGAGCAGACTGGCTTCCTATTCGCCGCGACGCTACGTCAGCCAACACCTGTCGCTCACCAAATCGGCGGAACTCTATCTGCAGGCGTATCACGATGCTGCAGCAGATACGCCCAGATCGTCGGTTGACGCCCTCCAAGCGGCCTTCGGCGTTCCGATCCCCACTTGCCAGGTCTCGAGTGCAATCGCGAAGACGTCCGCGACCTCGTAGGCGATACGCTTCAGCGTGCCGGCCGAACGGTTGACATAAACCTCGTGATACGGCTCGCGCAGGAGCCCGTTACAACATTCGAGCAGCCCTCGCTCGGCCTGCCGCGGCAACGCCCGCTAGGCGCAAGTACCCTACTGCTGGCTATCGCAATCGCCGCTTTAGCGCTCGGCATTTTCTTCCGGTTCTACCACATCGAGCGAAAAGTCTATTGGGGCGACGAGGTCTATACCTCGCTGCGAATGCTAGGCGAAACCGAAGCGAGCGTCGTTCGGCGTGCCCCCGGCCTCCATGACGTTCGAGATCTACAGCTCATCCTACATCCCGTAGCGCCCGGAGGTGCTGTGGATTTCCTTGCACCTGCCTCGGGGCTTGCGCTCGAAGAGCCACACCACCCGCCGTTCTATTACGAACTGGCGCATTTGTGGGCCGGGCTCTTTGGCAATTCCATCGTCGCGACGCGCAGCCTGTCGGCGCTAATATCGCTCTTTGCACTGCCACTCGCATTTTGGCTCGGCCTCGAACTATACGGGTCGCGTCGGGCCGGCTGGATCGCCGTCGCCTTATTAGCGCTATCCCCGGTCGCGGTCATCTACGCCCAGGAAGCACGCGAATACGCCCTCTGGGGTATCGCCCTGCTGGCACTCAACGCTGCGCTGTTGCGCGCCCTGCGCCTCGACCGCCCCGCTGCTTGGGGACTTCTGACCGTGCTGACGGCATTCAGCTTATACGTATTCCCGCTCACCTTTCTCCCGCTAGCCGGGCTTGCTTCCTACGTGCTCGCAACGCAATGGAGAAAGCCGAAGCTCTTGCTTCGCTGTGGCCTCGCCTTAGCGCTCGGGACCGTCGCGTATCTTCCGTGGCTACTTATCCTGTTACATCATCTGCACGCGGTCACCGACTCGCTTGCCTCCACGTTCCAAAGCCGGACCTCACCCGGCGACGTGCTGCGTGCGTTTGCCGGCTCGTTGCGCCTCGATATGTTCGATTCGAATTTGGTTCGATCTTCGCACGCGGGCGTCGTCACCACCGCCGTTGCCGTCGTTACGCTCTTGGTCGCCTTCATATTCGTCGCGCTCCGGGAGCAGCCGCGCGTTTGGCTGTTTCTTGCTCTACCGATCCTGTGGACGACGCTTCCCCTCCTCATTCCCGATCTGTTCAGCGGCGGCGAACGCGTACGCAATCCGCGCTATTTCACTCCGGCTTACCTCTACTTCGATTATTGCCTGGTCGGATTGCTTTACGCCGCAACTGCCTCTCGAAACGCACGTCGCGCCCTCATTGGGAACGCCTTCCTAGTAGCGCTTCTTGCCGGGAAAGCAGTATCGTGTCTTGCCAGTTCCCAAGCGACGACGTGGTGGAACAAAATGCAGGACAATTCCATTGCCGTCGCGCGCGCGGTCAACGGAACGCCGCGACCGCTCGTGGTCAGCGACGCATATGTCGACTATGCCCTCGTTCTTAGCAACTACCTTCGGCCCGGCGTCGCCGTGGCACTGAGCCCATCGTGTTACGAGTGCGCCGACGATGCGAAGAAACAATTAGACGTAAGCATGTTACCGCAAGGTCGTTTCACGGACGTCTTTGCGCTCGGCCCTTCGGCCCAGTTGCAAAGCCGCCTGAAGAGACTAATCGCGCAGCGCCACCTCGGGATCGCATATCATTGTATAAACGTTCGACACAACTGTATCAGCGGCCTCAACATCGAACCGGTTTTTGGCGCGGGGCCCGGGCGTTCGCAGTAGCACATGAATTCCACGACTTACCGGGATACGCTTGCCTTCGAGGGCGCCTCACGCGAACGAGCAAGTAAACTTTACCCCACTTGGCTCGATGTCGTCGCGCTTTGTGCTGTCTTCGGGACCGGACTTTCGCACGTTTACTCGCCGTTTGCCGGTGACCAATTTCTCTATTTGGTCGGCGCACACAAAGTCGCACACGGGGTCATGTACCGTGAGTTTTGGGATCTCAAGCAACCGCTTATCTTTTATTTCTACGCCGCCGCTGGACAGCTTTTTGGTTTCACCGAGGCGGGCATCCACCTGTTTGAGGCATTCTACCAAACGATCTTCGCCGCAGCCCTGATCGCCGTATGTGCGCCGCGATTTCGCTTTCGCTGGGTTGCGAGCATCGTACCGTTGCTGACCATCGTTCCATACTATGCCTTTGCCAACAATGATGCCCTCACGTCCGTCGAGGCCTTAGCCGGCTTTCCGATTTTCCTGGCGGCCTTTTGGGCGACTGACTCACTTCGGACGGAGCGCGGCTCTATTTGGAGAGCGACCGCTGCCGGCATTGCCGGGGGGCTAGCGGCGGCACTAAAGCTTGCGTTCCTACCGCTCGTCGTCGCGCTTTGGGCGGTACCCTTAACGTTAGGCATCCGGAGAGACGGCAGCCGCAGATTCCGCCTTGCCTTATTTCTCATTCTCGGCTGTGCTGCGCCCCTGGCAATACTCGCGGTTCACTTTAAAGCGGCGGGCGTACTCAATGTCGCACTCCTTACGACCTTCGTAGACCCCCTTGTTATTTTTCAGCAACTCGCGCCGGCGTACCGGAGTCCGTTCTGGCTGGAGACGGGAGAATTTGCCCGCGCAATGTGGCCTCTCGTGACCCTTGCGTTCATTGGTATGCTCTCGGATCGGCGCCGGCCCGACGTGCTCTCGAGGCAGATGGCCGTATGGATAGTCGCGGGCTTCGCCCTCATCGTTCTTCAGGTGTGGTCATTTTATTATAAGTTTTTCATCGTCGTCGTACCGATGGGGGTCCTATCGGCGAGCGGAATTGACGGTCTGTGGAGTGTAGCGCGAGCCCGAGGGGGCTGGACAAAGGTGCTGCTTGTGGGCACATTCGGCGTTATGGTCGCCTCGTCGACGTTGGTGGGGCTCCGCATGCGTTCTCGGTGGTTTCTTTGGGCGAGTGAAAACCAACGCGCCACTGCGTCCGAACGTTCGTTCTTAAACCGTGCCGACGCGCGTCCGGGTCCGATCTATATCTTCGGCGATCCACGAATGTACTACTATTCGGGGCGCGATCAAGCTGTTTCGATCAACGGTTGGTCGCCGCAGTTGCTGCTGCCCGCGGAGTGGCACCGGCTCCGTGACGAATTAGACTTGGCGGCGCCGCCATACATAATGGTGCAGAGCACTTTCATGCCGATTGTGCGCAAGGAGCCCGCAATGGTCGCGTTCATATCGTCCAGATACCGGGTTGCATTCACCTCACGCGACGGCACCTGGTACGAGCGCCGCCGCGCCGGCCTCGGCCTCAGAGAGAGCGCACCGAACCGCTAGGCGGTTGCGTCGACCAAAGCTTCCCGACCGGGTGCCCGGTCCTGCGCCCGTACGCTAGAAGCGATCGAGCGTGCTCCACGCATTTGAGGATCCCAGTCGAATATTCCGGCGACCATCGAGACGCGATTGCGCGCTCCGGTCTTGAAAAGTAGCCGCTTAAAATACCCTTGTACGGTATGCTCTGAGAGCGCCAGCATCTGAGCGATCTCACCGGCGCTCGAGCCGTCTAAAATGAGCGAGAGCACTTCGGTTTCCCGCCGCGTCAGCTGATGGCGCCGAGCCGCGCGTGCCAAACTGTCGCAGTTGCGGTCCTCTTCGACGCTGAGGATGAACATGATCCCCTCGCCACCCACAACGCGAACGACCCGCAACACCAGGTTGTCGCTTAGGAGGCCGACGCTCACCGGCGAAGCAGCTTCTTCCGGCTCCGCGGCTAGTTTGCGGATGAAAGCTTCCACGTCGTCTTGCAATTTCACGCGGCTTACGACGAGCCGGTTGAATTCGCCGTCGGGCGCGGAAACGTACCTGACGCGACAGCGCGTGTCGACGACAACAAAAGACGGGGAAGACGCAAGTGTAGTAATCTGCATCCTACTTTGAGAACACCACGAAAGCAGCGGGACCGTTCGTAAAACGGCCGGTCAGGGGAGCAATAAGCCCACAGATATTGGAACAGATTCTGTAATGAGTCTGAAGTGACGAATTGCTCACCTTAACCTGGGACTGGACTCTTGCGCCCCCTATTCGGTTAGGGCTAATGAACTAACGGCGTGGGGCCTTTTGCCTCACGGCGCTCGGCTTGCCTAGCTTCGCGAAGTTGAGGCGACTGGCCGATTTTTATGCGGCGTCAATTCTACGAGAGCCGATTTCATCATCCGTCAGATATCCATGCCTGTCGACTTTCAGATACGATTCCCCAGCGTTCGGTTGAAGCGACTCAATCGCTTTTCGGAACCGGCCATCCGAAGAAGGCGCCGCGCGGATGAGGCGGCCCGATGCCCGCGACAGCCCCGATTTGGGCTATTGGCAGGCAAGCGCGTTCCGGTTACGCTCTGGTCCTCCGGTGGGGAGCGCATACAGCACCCTTGTGCGACCGCGTGATTACGAGGAGATCACTCTTGCAATTTCAGGCGATTCCGCGTGCCCTGATCGTTTTGTGTGCGCTGCTGGTATCTCCAGTAGCAGCCGCTTCGACGATCCACGCGGGCGACCAGCTATTCGTCACCGTTTACGGTCACCCCGAATTGACCGGGCCGTTCGCCGTAAACGCGGAAGAGCGCATTTCCTTGCCGTTGGCCGGCACCATCGACGTGCACGGCTTGGAGACGCAACAGATCGCCGAGCGAATCAAACGAGCTCTCGGGCCGTATCTGATCAAACCCGCGGTCGACGTTCAACTTAAGTCGCAGCCCGATCGGATCTTCGTTTCGGGAGGCCCCGGCGGAGTGCTGAAATTTCAGCCGGGAGAGACCCTGGCCGCTGCCCTCGCCGACCTTCCCCTAAGCGGCCGAGAGGTTGCGTCGGGAGCTTCGGCGGATGGTGCGACCCGCAGCGACGACCGGCTTGCCTCCACCGCCACATCGCGCATCGATCTACGCCGCGTGGGCGTGATGCGTGACGGAAAAAGCTTGGGCACGTTCGATGCGACCGAGCTCTCGGCCGACGGCGGAAGCGGTCCGACGCTGCAACCTGGCGACACGATCGTACTCGTCGATAAACCGGTTGCGGTCCGCGTGAACGGCGCCGTGCAAACGCCGGGCGTCGCGTACCTTTGGAGCGACGAACCCCTCTCCGATGCCTTTGCCCAAGTGGGCGGATTGTCGGCATCGGCCGCCACGTCGCATCTTACGCTGGCGCGCGCCGGCACGACGCAAGTCGTAGCTCTCGGCGACGCGATATTCGTGCGTCCAGCGCAGAACAGGGATATCGTTACGGTGCCGTCGGCGCCGCGTGTCGTTGTGGCGGGGCTGGTCGACAAGCCGGGAACCGTGACCCTGAAGACCGACTTTTCGCTCCTAAGCGCACTGTACTCCGCCGGCGGCCCCACGACGTGGGCCAATCTGAGCCAGGTCCAAGTCATCAGCGGTGACGCGAAGACGACGTACGACATCGGAAAGATGGTGCACGGCGATACATCGCAAAATCCGCAGTTGAAGGATGGCGACGTCGTGTTCGTACCCGAGGGACACAAGGTCGACTCCAAGAGCATCTTCCAGAGCATCCTAGGCGGTGTCGGCTTGTTGTTGCTCAGGTGATGCCGATTCAAGCGTCAGATGAGTTGGCCCTAGTCTATCGGCCGAATCTGGCAGCATCCCGCGCAAGGCGAGCGATCGACATAAGCGCGGCGGCGATCCTGCTCGTACTCGCGTTGCCAATCATCGCGGCGGCCTGCCTTCTAACCTGGATGGAGGACGGAAGCCCCGTCCTGTTCTCTCAGCGCCGCGTCGGACGCTTCGAACGTACCTTTACGATTTACAAAGTGCGCACGATGCGCAAGTCGCTGTGTCAGGACGTGCGGTCGCCGAAAGATGACGCCGATCCCCGGGTCACTACCTTCGGGCGGTTTCTCCGCAAGACATCGGTCGACGAGCTCCCGCAGCTCTTCAACGTTCTCCGCGGCGACATGTCACTCGTCGGTCCACGCCCGGAGATGCCGTTCATCACGTACAACTACGAGCGCTGGCAGCACCTGCGCCACTTGATCGCTCCTGGGATCACCTGTATCTGGCAGGCGACGTGCCGTTCGCGGATCCCGTTAGAAGACCCCAAGGCGACCGCGCTCGACATCGACTACATCCGTCGTGCGTCGCCTGCACTGGACGGCGCACTTCTCGTGAGAACCTTCCTTTCCGTCGTGTTGCAGCGAGGAGCGTACTGAAGCTATGAACCGGCCGATTTGCATTATCGGGACGGGTTACGTGGGCATGGCGTGCATGATCGGGCTCGCGGAGCTCGGCTGGACCGTGCACGGATATGACATCTCCACCGATCGAATCGAGCGGCTTCGCCACGGCCAGCCGCCTTACCGCGAGCAGGGGCTCCAGGAGGCGCTGCGGCACCACGTCGCGCACGGGCGCATGCACTTCTTCGATTCCGTGGCGGAAGCAGTGCGCGATACGGAGATAGCGATCGTCGCGGTAGGGACGCCTTCGCACGAAGACGGATCCGCCGACGTTCGGGCGCTCGAGTGCGTTCTCGCCGAACTCTCCACGATTCGTTTTGCGTCGTGGCCGACGATCGTAGTTCGCTCTACCGTGCCGCCCGGCACCTGCGACCGCCTGGCGCCGCTCGTCGAGCGTTGGGGCGACCTCGTTTATGCCCCGGAGTTTCTGCGTGAAGGCTCGGCAGTTCATGATTTCCTCAAGCCCGACCGCATCATCGTGGGCTCGCGTAGGCCCCTTATCGCGGTACCCTACGTCCGTCTGTTCGAAGCGTTGCAGAAGCCCGTTGTTTTTACTTCGCTCTGCAACGCCGAACTCGTAAAGGGCTGCTCGAACGCCTTCCTGGCGATGAAGATTACCTATGCGAACGAAGTCGCCAATCTTTGCGACGCACTGGGTACGCACTACGACGACGTGCTTCGGGGCATGGGATACGATCCACGAATCGGGTCCGACTTCTTGCGGCCGGGCATCGGCTTCGGTGGCCCGTGCTTCGAAAAGGACGTAAAAAGCATGCGGCACACGGCGATCCAGCTGGAAACTAGCCGCGAGCTCTTTTCGGCGACGCTGCGCGTGAACGAGCGCCAGCCGATGCGCGTGATCGAAGCGCTTTGCGCAGAAATCGGCAGCATCGAAGGCGCCGCCATCGGCGTGTGGGGCCTCGCTTTCAAAGCTGGAACGGACGATATCCGGCACTCGCTCGCAGTACGCATCATCGAGGAGCTCGCCGAGCGCGGCGCGGTCATGACCGTGTACGACCCGGCCGTCTACGTGGCGCCGCTCCCGCCCGGGAGCCGGCTCGTTCGCTCGGCCGTCGAAGCTACGGACGCCGACGCCCTGGTCGTCCTCACCGACTGGCCCGAATTCTACGGCATCGATCCGTTCTCGTTTGCGCACATGCTGCGGCGGCGAGTCGTTATCGACGGCTGCAATGTCCTCGATGCGAGGCGCATCGCTTCGGCAGGCTTGACCTATCGCGGGATCGGCCGCCCGGGAACGCCTTCGGCGGCTCAACTCTCTTATGCTTCAGCGCTTTAGAACCGGGGGATGATGTGACATACGTTCAGGCTACGGCCGTGCAAGTCAAGGAAGCTTATACCACCGTCTGGCGGCACAGATACCTCGTCGTATTGGCCTTTATCGTTTTCATGGCGATTTCCGTAGCGCTGATCGCCATAACGCCGCGCCTATACCGCGTCGGCGCCAACGTCCTTATCGTCAACGGCAACTCGAGGAACGATCCGACCCTCTCCTCGCCGGATCTGCCAACTCTTGCGGCGAGCACCGGCGTGCTCGAGCAAGTCGAGAAAAACCTCGGGCTCGACGTGCCGTTGGCCACGCTGAAACAAAACCTAAGCGCCAAGCTCCCGGCCTATAAGTCCAGCATTATGCGGATCGAGTATTCCGACCCAACCCCGAACGGTGCGGCGACGATCGCTAACGGCGTGGCTGACGAACTGGCCAGTTACTACAATCAGCTTTCGACCGCACGGTACGACGACGACCTGCACGCACTCGATGCCGAGCTCGTCAAGCAGAAAGCGCGCATCCAAAGCATCAACGCGCTGTTGAAGTCGCAAGGCGGCGATCAATCGATGGCATCCGAGGACAAGGGCCAGGACGGTCTCGTCGATCAGGTAAACGCTCTCCAGACGCAGCGCGCGCTCGCAAACGCGGAGCTACAGGGCGATATGGCGCAGGCGGAAGCCGCCGCCACCGATACTCGAACCCGTTCGGAGATCGCTCGGCGCGATATCCTCCAAGCCGACCCGCTCTATGCCGCCCTCGAGGCGCAAGCCTCTGAAAGCGCGGCGCACCTGGCCGAATTTCGCGCTCAGTTCACCTCCAACTATCCAGGATTACCTGCGCTCCAGGCAAAGGTTCGCAGCCTGCAGGCAGGCGTCACGGCTGAAGCGGCTCGCGCTCTCTCATCCTCACATGCGTACAGCCCGACCATCGCCGCCGCCATCGCCGGGGAGCGCAAAGCGGAAGCCGTCGTTGAGGGCGATCGCGCGAAGGTCGCGGCTCTTGACGGTGAGATCGCTCGCACGGGCAGCCAGGTTCAAGGAGCTGGGACGCTCGAGCTCCTTCGCCTCGAACGCGAGGCCGCTGAGAACGAATACCGTTCGATCGCAGCTCACCGCGGCGCAACGCTCCTCGATCGTGCAGATGCGCTCTCACTCGGTTCTGTCGTCGTGATCGATCGTGCCCTCGCTTCGCAGGCGCAGATTGCCATCGGCCTCCGTCGCCTGACCGCCACCTTCGCGCTCGTGAGCCTTTTCCTCGCGATCGTTTGCGCTTTCCTCGCCGAGCAAATGAATCCGCGGCTTCGCCGCGCGACTCAGATCGAGAATCTCTACGGGAAGCCAGTCATTGCTACGCTCGGAAGGTAACCGATGAACGACCTCAACCTACCGGAGTCCGCTGCGCCGGAGGCGGTGCCGAACTCTCAACTTCAGGTTCTACGTTCCCGCGTCGAGTCGGAGCTTGGCAAACCGGCCGTGATCCTCGTAACCTCGGCCGCCGGCGGCGACGGCTCGAATATGACCGCGCACCTGCTGGCAGGTTGCTTCATGGAGTCCGGTCATCGCACGGCACTCGTCGATTTAACCGTGAGCGGCGCCAGACGCCATGACGTGACGATGGTCGAGTTGCCGCACGCGGATGGAAAAGCGATTGGGCGCGAGCGACTCGCTGCGTTCGTGGAGGAGATGCGATCGAGCCAAGACTTCACGATCGTCGATGCAGGAACGTTCTTGAACAGCGCCACTGCGATGGCGCTTGCGTGGCTGGTCGACGGCATCCTGCTGGCCGTCCGTGTGGGGCGCGCCCCGACCGACGAGGACGAACTCATGGTTCAAACGATCGCGCATTCGCGCGGACGCGTCATCGGCGTCGTCGCGACCTCCCAGGAGGCGGTCGCCACATTCGAGCGGACGCAAGCGAACACTCAGCCTGTCGGATTTGAAACGTTGCGCCGCGGGAGCGAACCGCTGCGCGCCCGACCGTACTCGCTGTCAACCGACTCTTTGGCGAAATTGGAGATATGATCTCATGCACAACCTGGTGACCGGCGGCGCCGGCTTTCTAGGTAGTCACCTGGTGAACGCGCTTGTCGACGACGGCGATCGCACCATCATCGTCGACAACCTCTCCACCGGGCACGTACGAAACCTAGAGCACGCACTGTCATCGGGGCGCGCAACGTTCGTATACGCCGACGTCGCCGTGCCATATCGACGCCTTGCCGAAATCGTCGGTGACGCGACGAAGGCGAAGATCGACCGCATTTATCACCTGGCTTCGCCGGCGAGTCCCGACGCGTATGGCGCCAATCCTTGGGGAACGCTTGCGGTCAACAGCCTCGCGACGATGTCGCTGGTCGAGCTAGCCCTCGATCAAGGCGCGAGATTCATGTTTTCCTCCACGTCCGAAATCTACGGCGACCCTGCCGTTCATCCTCAGCCCGAAGACTACTTTGGAAACGTCGATCCAATTGGTCCACGTAGCGCATACGACGAAGGTAAACGGTTCGGCGAGGCAGTGGTCGCCGCGGCGGTTCGAGCGCATGGCCTCGATGGACGCATCGTCCGGCTTTTCAACTGTTATGGACCCGGCATGGACAAAGCCGACGGCCGGCTGATCCCCGCGCTGATCGAGGCCCTTTTGGATGGGAAGCCTTTCCCGATTCACGGCACCGGAAGACAAACTCGCTCGTTGACCTACGTCGCCGACGCCGTGGAGCTGATCCGGCTGGTGATGGAATCTCGGCAGTCGACGCTGGCTCCCGTGAACGTCGGTTCGGACGATGAGCGCAGCGTCGAGGAGATCGGCCGGGCGTTAGCCGCGGTCGCCGGCGTCGAGTACGCGTCCGTTTACCTTGCCTCGCGCGAACAGGATCCGCAGCGGCGCCGCCCGAATCTGACGCGGGCCAGGACGTTCGGTTGGGCTCCATCGACGACGTTGGAAGACGGTCTGCTCGCAACCTACCGCTGGTTCCGCGACGCTCGTCTGGTGTTCGCTTAGTGCCCAGTCTTAACCCCGGCTTCCGCTTGCCCCTCGGTCGCAGGCGGTAGCTCGACGCGTGCAAACCTGCGATCCAGCCGATATTGATTCGGTGTGCGTCACCATCGCCGGCGTCGATGTGTCAATCCGGGCGCCACGTACGGTGCTTGCGATCCTCGATCGAACGCTGGCCCACGCTCGCCGCGCGCCGGCGGGCGCGTCGATTCGCGCTACGATCGAAGTCGATCGAGACGAGTTCGCCTGGCGCATCAACGGCAGTTCCCAGAAGAGCATGAAGGTTCTCGGTGCAGGCAGCGCGCTTCCGCAGGTCGGCGGCGCGGTCGTTTCGGCGGTAATCGCCGATGTCGCAGAGGCGGCTCGGCTGAGCGCCTGCCGCGCGGCAGTTGTCGAACGCGACGGGCTAGCGGTTGCCTTCGTCGGCGACGACTGGGAATCGGGTCTCGTACTGGCCGCCCATCTTCACGCGCGGGGTTGGCGGCTGCTGGGCGGCGACTACGCACTCATCGACCGCACGACGCTGACCGTGCTTGCGATCCGAAAGCTCCTGTACGTGACGCTTTCGGTTCTCGAAGAACTGCCGACGACATACCGCAGAGCGGTCGAGGCGTCGCCATGGTACACGACGTCGCGTGACATCGCTTTCTATGCGGTCGACCCAGGCCTGGCACGTCCGACCTCACCCTGGGCCGAGAGTGGACGGCTTCGCGCCGTCCTTAAGCTGAACGGGCACGTCTCCGAGTTCCCGTCGCTCGAGCGCTCCGACTACTTCGCGCTGGGCGGCGATATGGACCACGACGCACTCGAACGTGCGGGTGTCCCAGTCGCTGAGGTGAGCCTGGGCAACTATGTTTCGACGTGCGATCTCTTGCAGCGCTGGTTTCAGGCGCTGGTCTCAGGCTGATCGCCGGACCCATGCAGATATTCAGACAGTGGCCGGTCTACCTCGCCGGCCGCATTTTGCCCGCGGTGGTCGGCTTCGCCGGGATAGCCTTGTATACACGGCTGCTCGACCCCGCCAGCTTCGGCACGTACGCCTTATTGCTGAGCATCTCGTTCTTGATCGGCTTGATCGGGTACTCGTGGTTGCGCGTGGCGAGCCTCCGCATGATGGCCACCGTCGCGCCCGGCGACGAGCCGAACATGTTGGCCACGATCGCCGTTGCTTTCGCAGCGGTGTCGATCCTCGTCGGTGGGATCATCGTATCGGTGGTCCGCATTTACGATCCGAAGCTGGGATGGGCACCCGCTTTGTTGACGGCGGCCTGCGCGATCGCGAGCGGCTGGTTCGAGCTAAACGTCGCGCTCGCGCAAGCACGCTTGCAGGTCGTGGCCTACGGTCTGCTGCAGGCGGCCCGGGCGCTTGTGGCATTGCTGAGCTCGGTGGCGCTCATCGTAGCGGGATTCAAAGCAAACGCCCTCCTCGGCGGCTTTGCGATCGGAAACTGCGCCGGATTCGGCGCCTGCGGGTTCTGGAAAAGCGCACTCCGCGGTCGGCTTCAACGCGGTTTATTACACCAAGTCTTTCAGTTTGGGTGGCCGTCAAGCGCGGCGGCGCTGAGCTATCTCTCGAGCACGTTTCAGCGTCTCGTTCTCGATGCGACGGGTGGAAGCGCGCTCGTCGGAATCTTCTCCGCGGCAAGCGACTTTTCTCAGCAGACCGTCGGAATGCTGATCGGCACGGCCACGCTCGCAGGACAGCCGCTTGCCTTTCGCGCCCGCGATCTTGGGAGTAAGGAACAGCTTGCGCAACAGATGCGGAACAACGCGCGGCTCGTCTTCGGCGTCGGACTTCCAGCCGCTGCAGGGCTCATGGCGCTCTCCGGTCCTATCTCGCAGGTCTATCTTGGTCCGCGGTTTCACGTGCACACCGGAACGGTCATGGCCATTACGGCTGCGGTCATGTTTCTTTCGGGTCTGCGGGGCAGCTATTTCGAACAAGCGTTCGAGATCGCCCGCGATACGCGAGCCCTCGCCGTCAATACGATCCTGCGCGTCGTTCTGACGATCGCATTCAGCCTTTGGTCGATCGGCCGCTACGGCGCGGTGGGTGCAGCGCTCGCGATGTTGCTTGCTGAAGGGACGGGCCTCGTTTTCAGCATTCTCTGGGCGCGTCGCTTGATGCACGTGCCGATCCCAACGCAGAGTTGGCTTAAAGTGGGTGCCGCCACCGCAGCTATGGTCGGCGCGATGGTCCTCGTGCCGGGACGTTCGAGCGTGCCCGGCCTCGCTGCTGCCGCCGTCGTCGGGGCTCTTGTCTATGCCGTAGCGATCGCGCTCACGCACATGCATGGAATTCGCGCGTATGTAGGATCGTTCTCGCCCGCGGCGGGGTTAACGCGCTCGTGAGCGCAACGATGACGGCGCCTCCCGCGCCGCCCACGGCTGAAACGCTCGTTTCGGTCATCATCCCGGTCTATCAAGGTGAGCTTTTCGTTCTCGGTGCCGTCCGCTCGGCTCTTGCGCAGACGCACCGCGCACTCGAGGTGTGGGTCGTCGACGACGGCTCAACCGACGGCACCCTTGCGCGACTCGCTACCATCGACGATCCGCGCGTGCACGTCTTGCGACAGGCCAACGCTGGAACGGGCGCGGCGCGCAACGCCGGGCTCGCCCGGGCGCGCGGCCGCTACGTGGCTTTCCTGGACTGCGACGACCGCTGGCTTCCGGAAAAGATCGAAACCGAACTTGCGGTCCTCAAGCACGCCGCCGCCCCGGTAGCGATCGCGTACAGCTCTCACTACGCCGTCGACGACCGCGGCCGGTTGCTACACGCTTCGCCGGTGCGGCGCCACGCCGGCAACGCCTTCGAACTGCTCATCGACGGCGAAGATTTCCTCATGCCGAGTCTCTGCCTGTTCGATCGCAAAGTCTTCGACGCGGTGGGAACGTTCCATCCCAACTCCTACCACGAGGATCACGAATTCATCCTCCGTGCTACCCGTCGTTTTCCAATCTATTCGACGTGCCGGCGCCTCGCCGTCTACCGGCAGACGATCGGCGGAAAATGTCGCGGGATTCTAAATGACTACGAGGCCGCGCTCGGCGCAGAGCTTTCGCTCCTTAGCGAGCTCGGCCCATTGCTCTCGCCCGGCCAAGCTCGCCGCCTGCGCGATAACGTCCTGCGCTCGCTTTACTTTCGCTTCCTGATGTATGGCTTCGACGAGCATGCGCGCCGTCTCGCCGGTAGCCTCGATCCTGCGGGATTCCCCAGCAGCGTGAAAGGAACGTTGGGTTGGATCTTTGCGAAGACAGGCCTGAACCTGATCGCCCCCGCGCGGCTCACCGTTCAGCGCTTTCATCGCCTGGCGCGCCAAGGTTGGTGGCAGCGCCGTCTGGCCGACTCCGGCCTCGAGTTGCAGTATGACTGAGGCTATCGTTTCCGCCGCCGAAGCGATCCCCACGCGCAGCCGGCCGCTGCGCGTCTGCGTCGCGATTCCGACCTATCGCCGTCCCGAACTGCTCCGGCGCCTGCTCGGTGGAGTCGCAGCTCTCGCCATCCCGACTGCCTGCGTGGTCGAAGTCCTCGTCATGGACAACGATCCGGCGCAGTCGGCCGGCCCTGCCATCGCCGACCTGCGCGAACGTTTCCCATTCGCCCTCTCGTACGCGCACGTGAAGGAGCCCGGCCTGTCATCGGTCCGCAACTTTGCCCTAAGCTGGGTGCGCGAACGCTTCGATTTTCTTGCCATGATCGACGACGACGAGCTTCCCCAGTCGCAGTGGCTGCTCGAGCTGATGCGAGTCCAAGAGAGGACGCAAGCCGATGGCGTCGTCGGACCCGTTCCGCGTCTGCTTCCGCCCAATGCATCGCATTGGTTGCGCACCGGCAAATTCTTCGATTTGCCGGTATATGCGGATGGATCGAGCGTCAAGGACGGCTATAGCGGCAACTGTCTCCTGCGGGTCAGCTCGATCGAGCGGCTCGGCGTTCGCTTCGATCTCGCGCTCAACTTCGCCGGGGGCGAAGATCTGATGTTCTTTCGCGAGATGCTCGGCCGTGGCGCAAAGCTCGCGTATGCCGCGCACGCCGTCGCCGAGGAGTCCATGTCTGCCGAGCGCTTGACCGCTACCTACATTCTGCAGTTGAACTTTCGCCGCGGCAACACGCTCTCGCTCTGCGACCGCCGCTTGGACGGCCGGGCGCGGGCGTTCGCGCTTCGCGCGCTCAAGGCATGCGCCCGCATCGGCCGCGGATGCGCGACGCTCGTCCCAGGCATGCTGCTGCGCGGGCGCACAGGCGCCGTACGGGCACTCAGCGACGTGGCGCACGGACTCGGCGGCTTTGCCGGGCTCTTCGGTCACACGTACCAAGCCTACGATCGGCCAGACCGTGCAGCGCGCTGAGGCACGAGCCCGAATCGAGAAGGACGAAATGGTTGCCGACTTGCGACAAAACTTCCCGGCCGCGCCGTTCCGCTGCAGAGGCGTGGAACGATGACGGTGACCTCCCTGTTCTCGCGTTTCGCGGACCACCGCAATCAGACATCGCTTGCCGCGCGCCTGCGAGCACGCCGGCTCGCATTCTTCCGACATTTGCTCGCGCGAGTGCCCCGGCCGCTTACGATCCTCGACGTCGGCGGTACGGCGGATTTCTGGAAGAGGTTGAAGGACGCAAACGATGGTGTCCGCGTCGTCATCTTAAACGTCCGCAGCGAAGCGATCGACGATCCACGTTTCGACACCCTCATCGGCGACGCGCGCGATCTGAGTTCGTTCGCGGACGGAGCCATCGACGTCGTTTATTCGAATTCGGTCATCGAACACGTCGGCGACCTTGACGATCAGCGAAAGATGGCAATCGAAATACGGCGCGTCGCCAAGCGTTATTTCGTCCAGACGCCGAATGCAATTTTTCCGATCGAGCCGCACTTTCTCGTTCCGGGATTTCAGTTCATGCCGATCGACTTGCGGGCGTTCCTCCTGCGCCAATCTCGCCTGGGGTGGGTGCCGCGCGAGCGCGACCAGCACATCGCGAAGGAAATCGTGCGCTCGATCCGCCTGCTGACCATCCGCGAGATGCAAACGCTGTTCCCAGAGGCGGCACTGTACCGAGAACATTTCCTCGGCATGACCAAGAGCATCGTCGCCTATCACGGGTGGTGACGGCTGTAGAGCGCAGTGAGATGGAGTTACCGCAGTACCGAGTGGCGATCGTCGAATGCCACACTCTTTTCGCAAAAGCTCTCAGCGCGATCCTCGCCGCCGATTCGGAGTTTACGGTCGTCGGCGAGTATCGGAGCGTCGTTGCTAAGCGGCTCGACGCCGGCCGGCCCGACCTCATCGTCCTCGACATCGACGGTCAGGCCGGCAACGTCGAACGACACATTGCGGTATGTGCCAAGCTAGAATCGCGGCCTCGGGTGTGCGTGTTGTCGATTCACTCGCTGCCGGAGGTCATGCAGCGCTGCCTCAGCGCCGGCGCCGATGCGTACATCGTGAAGAACATATCGCCGGCCGAGGTCGTATCCGCCTTAAAGATGGTGGGCAGAGGCTATTCATACGTCGACCCCAGCGTCGCCGCCGGCCTCCTACGCAAGCGCAGCCAAAATGACGGCAAGCGAGACAGCATGGAGCTGTCGCTGCGTGAAATGGAGGTCCTCAAGCTGATCGCCAAGGGTCTAGCCAACAAGCAAATCAGCGCTCGGCTCAAACTATCCGAAAGGACCGTCGAGAACCACGTCGGCCGAATCTTCGCGAAGCTGAACGTCACCGCACGCGCGCAAGCTGCGGTCCACGCCATTCGAAACGGAATCGTCTAAACGTTGATGCTCTACTGGCGGTCGCCGAAGAGTGAGCCGAGGACGCCGCCGATGTTGCTCGTGCCGCCGGCCTGCTGCGCGCCTTCGCGCTGCGGCTCGTGATAGGTCATCGACTGCATCCCAATCCGACCGGGACCGTAGAAGCGGTTGAGGACCAGGGCCGCTCCCCCAACGAAGGCTCCGAGCGCCCCGAGCAGGCCGCCCGCGCCCTGCGACTGCAGAACCGAAACGGTGTCCATGCGCACGTTGGCGTCCTTCCAAAGCCAAGCACCCGGCTCGACGTCGAGGACTTCGCCTGGGCCGAGCGTCTTTTCGAAGACGTTACCGTAGCCGTGCAACAGCACGACGCCTTCCTGTTGCGCGGTGAAGCGGTCGATGAAGAGACCGGTGCGTGCCAGCAAGACGTTGGCCAGACCTTGCTGCCAGTAGAAGTCGTAGGCAACGTTGCTCGTCGCTAGCAGAAACTGATGCTCGCGCACGTCGACGGCTTGGCCGGGCCGCAAGCGCAGCGCCACGATCTGTCCCGGCGCTTCGCGCGAAAAGGCGATGTTGCCCGGCCCTTGCGCCGTTGAAATGAAGATCTGCAAGCCGGAGAAGAAGCGCTTGCCCGCATTCTTGAGATTCATGAAGCCGAGCGTGACGTTCGGTTGTTTCCAAAGCAAGATGTGATGCTCGAAATAAATCGTTTGCTGGCGACCCAGTTCGACGTCGGCGACGGGTACGAGTTCGCCCTCGATCTTGATCGTCATGTCGCCGACGACGATCGGATCCTTCGGATTGTCCGTCTCGGGAAGCGGCTCGGTGTACGCACCGACCTGAGTCGCTTGCGGCGCCGGCGCGCCGCAGTTGGCACAAAATTTGGCGCCGGGCACAAGGGGCGCTTGGCAGCTAGGACAGTTCACGGCGGACCTCCGGAGACAAAGTAGGGACGCGCGGATTTCATCGCATTCGAGACGGTCGGGACGTCAATTCGCGACCGTACGGCAATGACCCGTCGAGGAATAGGCGGCGGAGCATCGCCGGCGCCCGTGAAGAAGAAGGGTCGTATGCGGCTCGCGTCCCTCGCGCTCGTCTGCGCGATCGTCATGTTCATCGGCCGGCCGGAACGGGCCGACGGGGCTTCATGGCTCGTCGTCAGCGACATTCACTACAATCCGCTCTACCACCCGGCCTCGCACCCCGGCAGCGATACGCAACAGGCCTTGCTCGACTCGCTGTTCGGCGCGTTGCGCGCGGCCGAACCGCATCCACCGGTCGTCATCATCCCCGGCGACTTTCTCGCACACGGCTTTTATGGATGGGATGCGGCGCCGACGATGCGCGAGCTCGCGCGCCGCTTCGATCGAACCTTTCCGGGTAGTCAATTCGTCATCACGCTCGGGAACAACGACTCCGACTGCGGCGACTACGAAATAACCCCCGGCGGCGCCTTCTTGCGGGCGGTCGCCCAGGCATGGGCCCCACTCGTCGATCGGAACGGCGCCGCCCCCGGTTTCATGCGAACGTTCGCGCGCGACGGCTCGTACGTTGCCTCGCTTCCAATCCCGAAACTGCGTGCGGTGGTCGTCAACGACGTGTACTGGTCGCCGCGTTACCGCAACCGCTGCGGCCGCGGTTCCGATCCCACCCTGCGCGCCTTCTCGGAGCTGCGAGGCATGCTCCGCGCGGGATCGGCCGGCTCGCACAATTGGCTAGTCCTCCACATCCCGCCCGGCATCGACGTCTTCTCGACCCAGTTCACCCGCGGTTTGTTCGTCGTCCCGTTCCTAAGCCCCGACGCGGATGCGCGTCTGCAAGCGCTCGTGGACGATCCGGCGAACCACGTTGCGCTCGTGCTGGCCGCCCACTCGCACAAGTTTGCGTACCGGTTGATCGGAGCGGGCGGCTCCCGACCGGTCCCCGTCTTACTCGCGCCATCGGTTTCGCCGATCTTTTACAACGCGCCGTCGTTCCTGCGCATCGATGTCGACGGGCATGGGACGATCCGTAATGCTACCGAGTTTTCCTTTGACTGGAAACGTTGGCGGGCGATCGGTGGTCTGAACTCGCTCGGGGTCGAGCGCTTCACGGGTCCCGATCTGCTCGAACTGCAGAGGCGGATGGAACGGAATCGCAACCTGCGGCAAACGTTCGCCCGGCTCTATGACGGCGCCGGATCGATCGAGATTACCGACGCCAACTGGCGATATTACTTGTGCGCCGCCACCGTCCTATCGACTGCCCCCTACGCGGCGTGCGCGCGCAGCGCGCGCATCGCCCAGTTTACGCCATGGGGCCTTCGGCTCGGGGCGTTGCTCGCCCTCATACTGCTCGTCGCGCTGGTCGCATTCGTTACCCGGAACCGGCAAAAAACGGCGTAAGAAGAGCAAGCCGGACGGTTGCGGCGAGCGCTTCGATCGGATGTGTCGCAAACGCCGGCTTTCCCAGCTTCCCTTAAGGAAGCGCCGTCGCGCAAGCGTTCGGCGCTCACGGGGGCTTCTCAGACGAGCGGTTTAGCTGGCGGCGGCAAGGGAAACACTGCGTTATATTGTGAACAGCGACGCCACGTTGCGGTTTTTTATGCTGGTGCTCTGCGTCGTCTGCAGCGGCTGCGGCGGCAAGGCGGAGGGGAACGCCAAGGCGACCCCACCGCCCCCGCAGGTGCAGACGGTAGCCGTTCGCGAGGGCACGATTTCGCCGAGCGTTCAGATCGCCGGCGTGATTGCACCGTACCGTCAGGTCGCGGTGACGGCAGATCTGTCCGAGCCTATCTCCGAAGTCGACGTGGTCGAGGGCCAGCAGGTTCGGGCCGGCCAGGTATTGGCGAGGCTCTTGGTCGACGATCTCCAAGCACAATTGGTTTCCTCCGAACGCGTCGTCGGAGAAGATGCGGCGCGCCTCGCACAGGCCGTCTATCAGGCAGCGGCGACGACGTCGCAGAATTCGTCGAGCGTGACCTCGGCGCAGGCATCTTTGCGACAGGCGCAAGTGAATCTGACGGGAGCGGAAACCGACCTTCGGCGCTACGAAGCGCTCGCCGTCAACGGCTACATCTCCGCGCAAACGGTCGATCAGCAGCGCGTCACCGTCGACGCGGACCGTCAAGCAGTCTCCGCTGCGCGCGCCTCGCTCAACGCCGCAATCGTGAACAACACCGCAAACGGAAGCGGGTTTAACGCCGGCGTCCAGCAACAAGAACTCGAGGCCGCTCGGGCGGCTGTCGATGCAGCCCAGGCGACCGTCAACCAGCTCAAACTCGAGATCTCCCGCGCCGTCATCGTGGCGCCGGTCGACGGCGTGGTCGAATCCGTCAACGCCAATCCCGGCGAGTACCCAGCCTCACGGCAACTCTTCACGCTCGAACAGAATTCGCAAGTCTACGCGCTTCTGCCGGCATCGACCGCCCAAGTCGTCAGCATCCGGCGCGGAGCCGGCGCCTCGGTCGAAGTCAATACGACCTACAGCGCCAATCCGCAGGTGCACAAAGATCACGGAACCGTCGACGCGGTGCTCGACCAAATCCAGCCCGGAACGACCAATTTCACGGTGAAGGTCCTGGTCGGCAACGCCGACTACCATCTTCACGCCGGCATGCCGGTGAACGGGTTCGTCGACCTCCCGCCTGCGCGTGGGCTCGTGATTCCGATGACGGCCTTCATCGACGATACGCGAACGACCGTCTACACCGTCGACGGCGGCGTCGTCCATCAGAAGCCGGTCAACGAGATTGCCGAAGACGGCGCCAACGCCGTCGTGACCGGGGTAGCGAACGGCGAACTCGTGATCAAGAACGTGAACTCGGTGACCGTCGGCAACGGTGACCGGGTGACGCCTTCGACGCAGAAGGTAGCGACGAAATAGATGGGGCTGACGCGAGCGTTTCTCTTACGCCCGACGCTCACGTTCGTTCTGGTGACGGTCACGCTCTTGGCCGGCATTTTTGCGTTGCGCTCGCTCGTCGTGCAGCAAAATCCCAATACCGGCCAGCCGACGATTACGGTGCAGGTCTCGTACAGCGGAGCCTCCACCACCGAGCTGCAGACCGAGGTCGCCGAACCGATCGAAGACCAGATTGCAGGAACGCCGTATCTCGATCACATCGACACGACGATCGAGACCGGCAGCGTCTCGATCGCGGCGGCTTTCGCACTCACCTCGACCGATACGGAGAACATCGCAAACGTCGAGAAGGCGCTGCAGGCAGCTCAGCGACAGCTTCCGACGGCGATTCAGGCGCCGACAATCCGCGTCGCCGACCCGAGCGAGCCGAACATCATCACGCTCGCCCTCGTATCGAAAAAATATAATGCCGAGGCCTTGGGTGCGCTTGCGAACAACCAGATCGTGCCCGCCCTCGAACAGTATCCGGGCATCTCGCAGGCCAGCGTCTACGGGACGACCCAGGCCGCATACGAGGTTCTGGTCAATCCGAGCTTGCTCGCTGCCGACAACTTGACGGTAACCGACGTCGTCAACGCAATTTCGCCCAATAATTTACGTGCGCCCGGCGGTATCATCTATCAGCCCGGGCGCGAGACGCAGATCGACGTGCGAGGCGACATTTTCGATCCGCAATCGGTCGCCAATCTGCCGATTCACGTCGCCTACGCTGGGACGTCGGCGAGTACGAGCGGCACCGGGGGCACCGGAAGCACGTCGAGCGCGGGTAATTCCACAGGTTCGGGCAGCACCTCATCCGGCGGTTCCGGCGCCGGCGGCGCGAGCGGCGGAGGCGGCACGACCGGCGGCGGGGGCGCGACCGGCACTGGCGGCGCGACCGGTGGCGGCACAAGCGGTGCGGCCGGGACGGGCAGCGCGGGCGCGCCGGGCGGCAATGCAAGTTCGTCGACGGGCGGGGCCGGTACGGCTGCCACGAGCGCCGGCAGCGCAGCCACCAGCGCACCGCGAGCCTCGAGCATAACGCCGCCGCCCAGCACGACCACGGGTGCGCCTGCTTCGAGCGCCACGGGGACGCCGGCCATGGCGGCTCCGGCCGCGGGCGTTGCGGCCGCGGCGGCGTCACCTGCGGCGCTCTCGACCGGCGCCGGCGGCCTCTCCTCCGGAATCTCCGCGCCAACCTCTTCGACGAGTTCGACGACCGGCACGACCTACACGTCCAACCTTCCGGTCGACACGTCAGTCACCGCCGGCTCGGTGTCGTCGACAACGAATAGCAGCTCGACGACCACGGCGGAAACGGCATCCGAAGAGGCCGCGACTCTGCCGTCTGCCTCGTCGAGCGAGTACGGGACGGGCAGCGGGACGTCCCTATCGCCGTTCATCGGCCCCGTCTATCCATGGGCGGTCCCATCCGCCGACAAGCGCATCTCCGACGTCGCGCAAGTGATCGACGGCAGCGTCGTGCCGCGCGTGTTTGCGAGCTTGAACGGTCAGACCGGCGTGGGCGTGAACGTGCAGAAGGCCACGACGGCGAGCGAGGTTACGGTCGCGAACGAAATAATCGGGGCATTGCCCAAGCTTCGCGCCCAATTTCCCGGTGTCGATTTCGAAGTGGCGCACAACCAGGCCACCTTCACGCAGCAGCAACTCGAATCGGTCGAGCACACGCTCTTGGAGGGAATCGTCCTAACCGGTGTCGTCATGTTGTTCTTTCTGAAGTCGTGGCGCAACGCGGTCGTGGTGATGATCGCGATCCCGACCTCGCTCGGCGTCACCCTCTTCGTGATGAAGCTTCTGAACCTGACGCTCGATACGATCTCGCTGATGGCGATGACGCTCGTCATCGGCATCTTGATCGATGATTCGACCGTCGTTCTCGAGAACATCGAACGCCACCACTCCATGGGAGAAGCGCCGCCCGACGCAGCGCTGAACGGCCGCAGCGAAATCGGCCTCGCCGCGATCGTCATCACGATGGTCGACGTCGTGGTCTTTCTTCCGATAGCCTTTGCCGGCGGCCAAGTCGGCGTGCAGCTCGCCGAATTCGGCATCGTGGTCACAATCGCCACGCTCACATCCCTTTTCGTTTCCTTCACGCTGACGCCGGTACTCGCCGGGTTGTGGTCGATGAAGTCGACGTGGAAACCGTGGCCTGTCATCCGGTGGTTTGACAAACGTTTCGACGGACTGCGCCAGCGCTACGCGGAAAGTTGGCTGCCGGCCGCGATGCGGCGTCCGTGGCCCATCGTCATCGTGTCGCTCGTCCTGTGTATCCTGGCGTTTCTCTTGGTGCCGACAGGCCTGCTCGGGGAAGAATATGAACCGGTTCCCGACCAAGGGATCATCTACGTCCTCGTCACGCTGGCGCCCGGGCATCCGCTCGCCCAGACGCGGCAACTGATGGCCGAACTGGAGGCGAAGGTCCGCCAAACGATTACGGGCTCCGAATTTCAGAGCGAACAGACGGTAGCGGGTGGCTATGCTGCTGAGTTCGGCGGCTTCATACAAGAAGGTAACATCGGCCAAATTTCGATTTACCTGTCCACCAATCACAAGACGTCGACCGCCGACTACGTTACGCGCCTGCAGTCGATTCTCGGGAAGATTGCGCCGCCCAGCAGCATTAACGTCGTGCAGGCGACGCAGCAAGGCGGCGGCGTACAGCAACCGATCGACGAACTCGTCAGCACGGCCGACGGGAGCGATCCGACGCCATGGGCGACCAAGGTGTTCGGGATTCTCAGGGACACTCCGGGGGCCATCGGCGCGCAAGATAGCGCGACCAACGCCGCGCCCCAAGTCGAAGTCGATTTCGACCGCGTGAAGCTTCAAACGCTCGACGTGAGCGTCGGAACGGCAGCCGCGGCGGTCGAAGCAGCCTTCGGCGGCGACGAGGCGACCCAAATCGAAACGGCAAAGAACGGTCTTACTGAAATTCTGGTCGAATATCCGGTGTCTTATCAGAACTCGCTAGCGGCGCTGCTAAACATTCCAATCCGCTCGCAAGATGCGAGCGGCGACATCGTGCGGCTGGGCGACGTGGCACACCTGTATTGGGCGCCGGCGCCGCTGATCATCACGCGTGAGAACCGGCAGCAAGTCGTGCACGTCTCGGCCAACGTCGCGGGCGGCTCAAACCTTTCAGACGTCACGAAATCGTTCTTGCAGCGCATCAAAGCTCTGCATCTGCCCAAGACGGTAACCGTGCATCCCGCCGCGCAGGGTCAGCAAGATCTCATGAACCAGGCACTCGTCACCCTTGGCAGTTCGCTCGTCATCTCGTTTCTGCTCGTGTTCTTGATGATCGTGGCCCTTTACAATAGCTACCGCACCCCCTTCGTGACGCTATTCGCGATCCCGCTCGCGACGATCGGCGCGTTCAGTGCTCTCTGGATTACGCGCCAAACGCTCAACCTCTATTCGCTGATCGGCATGGTGCTGCTAGTGGGGCTCGTCACGAAGAACGGCATTCTGCTCGTCGACTACGCTGACACCGTTCGCTCGCGCGAAGGCAAGAGCCGCGAAGATGGAATGCGCGAAGCGGCCCAGACGCGGTTCCGGCCCATTATGATGACGACGATTGCGATGATCGCGGGCATGTTGCCGCTGGCTCTGGGCCTCGAGCCGGGCGGCGGCAGCCGCGCCTCGCTTGCAATCGCCGTGATCGGCGGCCTCACGAGTTCGCTCGTCCTGACCCTGTTCATCGTCCCGATCATGTACTCGTGGCTCGCTCCCAAAGAGCTCAAGGCCGAAACGACGTTCGCGAGCGACAAACCGCCCGAGCCGCCGCCCCAAAGAAGCGCCCCCGCCCCGGCCTAGCACCTGAAGGCCACGTCCCCACCCAGTGCTGGAAAGCCGTGCCGGGTCGCGGCCTGCCCCCACAGACTTCGCCAGCCCAGGGAAGCCATGAAATTTCATGACGTAAGCCCAGCCGGGCTTACATCATGAAATTTCGATTCTAGGAGTTAGATGACGAGAAGGCGAACGTCGGGCGGCATGACGGCAGCACGCGGGCGCGCGACCACCGACGAGAGCCTGTACACCCCGGCGGACCCGCTGATCTCGGGCTTCGTAACGGCTCTGCACTTCAACCGGGGGCGCTCGCCGCGCACCTGTGAAGCCTACGCGCGCGACCTGGAGATGTTCGCCGGATTTCTGGGCGAGGGGCTTGGGCTGACCCAGGCCTCGCGGACGGACGTCAACCGGTTTGTCTTGGAGCTGCGCGGCAAGCGGCGGTACCGCGCAAACGCCGTCCGCCGCAAGCTCGTCGCGCTGCGGCGTTTCTATCGTTACCTCGTCGTCGAAGGCTTGCGCGAGGACGACCCGATGACCGGCATCGAGCCGCCTAAAGCGGAAAAACGCTTGCCGGTCGTCCTCAAGGAAGCACAGGTAGCCCGGCTCCTGCGGACTCGCGTGGCGGGGCGCAGCGACTTCCAGCGCCTGCGCGACCACGCGATGCTGGAACTGCTCTACGCCAGCGGCATTCGGCGCGCGGAGCTCGCCGGACTCAACCTGCAGGACGTCGACCTCGAGCGCAAGGTCATGCGCGTCATCGGCAAAGGCAACAAAGAACGCGTGGTCTTCTTCAACAGCGCCGCCGGCGAGGCGATGCACGCCTACCTCGGCCTGCGGCCCCGAACCGCGGACGAGGCGTTTTTCGTAGGCCGGTACGGGAAGCGCCTGGGCGTTCGGCACATCTGGGCTATTTTCAAAGAGATCCAGCGCCTGAGCGGAGTCGCCGTCAACGCCTCGCCGCACGTGATGCGCCACTCGTTCGCAACGCATCTGCTCGAAAACGGCGCGGACCTCATGACGATCAAAGAACTGCTCGGCCACGCCAGCATCGCTTCGACGCAGGTGTACACCAATCTCTCGATGGCCCACGTTCGCAAAGTTTACGACGCCTCCCATCCCCGCGACCGGCAACGCGATCGCTGAGGACGACTGGGACCGTCCTCGCTGCGCCAGTTTCGATTCAAGAAAAGCGCTGAAGCTGGGTCTTCAAGCATTGCCGCCCAGGATGGACAGAGGGGCGCCTTAGACTTCGGCGAAGCGCCGCGATTTGGGCGATATAGGATGCATCGTGCGTTAAGAATTCCGGCGCTCGCGCTCGCGTCGATCGTGCCGGCGGCTGCGTTGCTGTGCGTTGCCATCACGCTATCATCCGCAGCGCAAACCGATACCTCGACGCCGCCTCCGGCCGCCGCTACGGACAAGGAAACGATCGCGCTTGAAGCAGGCGTACGAGCCGTCATCTACGGTATGCCTCTCGTGCTCATGGACCTGACGATGAGGCAGGCTACGAACGTACGAGCTCCGACGAGCGGGTTCGCTGCTCCCATAAACCAATTTGCCAACGCGAAGATCTTTCCGCCGGCAGCGTTCAAGACCGTCGTTCGCGCGAACGTCGATACGCTCTATTCCTCGGCATTTCTCGATCTGTCGAAGGAGCCGATCGTCTTGTCGGTGCCTGACACCGGCGGCCGGTACTACCTCTTACCGATCCTCGACGCGTGGACCAATGTCGTCGCGACGCCTGGGAAACGAACGACCGGCACGGCCGCGAAAACCTTTGTGATTACCGGTCCCGCCTGGAACGGGACGGTGCCGCCGGGCACGTCGCAGGTGAAGTCGCCAACGAACCTCGCGTGGATCCTTGGCCGCACGCAGACCAACGGACCCGGCGACTATTCGGCCGTGCACGCCATCCAAGCCGGCTACAAGCTCGTCCCGCTCTCCGCGTTCGGTACGAGGTATTCACCTCCGGAGGGCACCGTCGATCCCCGGATCGACATGCGCACGCCTCCGATCGCACAACTCGAAGCGATGCGCGGTACGGACTTTTTCAAAGCGCTCGCACGGCTCCTCAAATCGAACCCGCCGCCGCCCTCCGATGCCGGCGTCCTCGCGGAAGTGGCGAAAATAGGGATCGTTCCCAACCAAGACTTCGATGCGTCAAAACTGGATCCGGCCGTTGCAAGTGCGCTGGATACGGCCGTGACGATCGCCCTCGAGAAGATACGGATTGCGTCGTCCCAGCACTTCGGTACATCGCTGAACGGCTGGCACATCCCGCCTCCGGACTTGGGCAATTACGGTTCGGACTACTCCGGCCGCGCGCTCATCGCGCTGATCGCCTTCGGTGCCAACCTTCCGGCAGACGCCATCTATCCAACGGCCTTCGTGGATGGCAGCGGGCAGGCGTTAAACGGTGCGAACCGCTACGTGCTCCACTTCGACGCGGCCCGGACGCCGCCGGTCAACGCGTTTTGGTCCGTGACGATGTACGATTCGCAATCGTTCTTCGTCGCCAATCCGATCGACCGCTATGCCGTTAGCAGTTGGATGCCGTTCCGGCGCAACGTCGACGGTTCGCTCGACATCTACATTCAACACGACTCGCCGGGAAGCGACAAGGAATCCAATTGGCTGCCCTGCGCCGCGGGCGACTTTAACGTCACCCTGCGCATGTATTGGCCGAAGAGCACAGACCCCTCGATTCTCGACGGGAGTTGGAAACCTCCGGCTGTGACGAGGGTTCCCGCTTCCGATTGATTGCTGCAAAGGCCCGGGCGAAGGGCGGATGCCGGCCAATCTCAATCCGGCTCGTGGGCTGAGGTCTGCGCGGAGCGCGGCGGACGCCGGAAAACACGCATCGTTAGGAAGACGAACGGCCAGATTAGCCAGTACAGTATGACGCTCGCCGGGATCGAGTGGGGCGCCACGAGTGCATCGACGGCAAAGACGCCGGCAACGGTCGTCTGGGCGACGACGCCCCTCCAGCGGTGACCGCGCGTCGTAGGATCCCAGCGCGGAGCGTGACGGCGAAAGCCGCGATAGGAAATGAGGGCGTTCGAAGCCATGATCGTGCCGTAAACGAGATCGTAAAAAATGACGACGCTCGGCGCTAAGAAATAAAAGTGCAGCGCGACCGACAACGCGTACGGCAGCAACGCGACGGCGAAGAGTTCGACGAACACGAGCAACGTATCGATCGGGGTCGGAGAATAGAACTGGCGAAAGGTTCGGTGGCTGATGAACCAAATGAAAGCGATTGAAGCGAACGTGAAGGCGAAGCCGAGCAACGGCGCAGGCTGCGTGAAGAGATCCTCAGCATGTGCCGGGACGATGAGCCGGCCGGCCAAGAATGAAAGGCTAAACCCGAAGACGAGGTCGGTAAATGACTCCAGGCGGCGCGCGAAGTGCTCGGCATGGTCGGTTTGCACAGAGCCGTGGCCAGGCGCTGCATCGGGGCCGTTTGGGGGTGGCACCGGAACCATCGGATACGAACGACTATTCCGGCGAGGCGGATCCCGGCGCGGCCAGCGCCGCCCGGCGCGCGAGCTCCGCGCGATGCTGTTCGACGTAACGCTCGGTCAGGGGCATTCGAAACTCGACCAAGCCCGGCGACGGCACGTAGACGACGTCTTTCTTGAGCAGTTGATTGCGAATGGAGCTGACCGTTTCGGACGTCGCACCTAGGCTCTGCGCGATCTCCGCAACCGTGTGCGGGCCGGCTCCGAGCTCCGCCATGGCCAACGCATAACGGCATTCGCGCGGCGTCAAGCGGCGAAATCGCTCGTCGTAGAAGCCGTCCTCGAGAATGCGCCGCACACCGGGCGCGATTGCTTGGACGTCCGCGAGAGTCACGCGCTTTCCACGGTGCTGGAGCCAGGCGGCCGAGGCGTATTCCTGAACGAAGAACGGATAGCCGGCACTCTCCTCCACGATGCGCGCAACTGCGGCGTCCTCAAACGTCACCCCTTGGGCCCGCGCGGGCGACTCGACGGCGAGCGCCGTCTCGGGCGGCGTCAGCAATCCGATGCGAAAGTAGCGCCAGCGCTCGGTATACGTGCGAACGGCGTGCAGATGACGTGGGGTGTCCGGCAGTCCTGCCCCGAGGAAGAGCGCCGGCTCGCTCGTTCCCGCGGTTAAGTGGACGAACTCAACGAGAACCAAGAGATCCTTGACGTGTCCTTCCTGCAATTCGTCGATTGCGATCAGCAGGAAACGGTGGTCGCGGCGCACCTCGGCGTTGAGCGTCTCGAGCGCTTCGACAAATGATTCGCGGCGCGGCGCAAGGGAGGGCGGCGCGAGCTTGATGCCTCCGAGATCGCTCGGAAGCTCGTAGGTTGCTTCGGGGAGCGACTTGATTGCGGCCTCGAGGGCCGTTTGAATCTTGCGTGGGATCGAACGAAAACGCGTCTTGGCGTGTTCCAGACTGCGCCGAAGCGAAGACGAAAGCGGGTTCTCGCGCGACGCTTCCGAGTACAAGACGACCCCGCGCCGAGCCTCGGCTTCGGCCACGCATTGGCGCAGGAGCGCCGTCTTGCCCATTCCGCGCAGACCCGTGAACACGATCGGCTGCGCCGCTCCGCCCGAAGCAGTCAGACTCGTCGCGTAGCGGGCCGCGCTCAATTCGCCGTCGCGACCGGCGAAGACGGGCGGCAGGCTGCCGGGCGCGGTCCGGAACGGGTTCTCTAGGGCGGCCGTCACCGTCTGAGTTTAGGCGGCGCTTACGCTGCTGTCAAATCTGTCAAAACCAGAACCATCTGTCAAAGCTGACAACTTGGACTGCGTCCAGCCGCCCGGCGTTCGGCTACGAAGCCTCGATTAGCTCCGCGCCGGGCAGGTTCTCGGAGTAGAACGACGCGTTGCGCCGGCCGGCCCCGGCCTCGCGCGCGAACGTGATCAGATGATGGCTAACCAATCCGACGTGGATCAAGCTCTCGACGTCGCCTTTGGCCAGCGCCTTGCGCGCCATCTTCCAGAAAACGTCGCGATAATCGCTGAGCACGCCGACGCGCACGAATAAGTTGGCGAGCAAACCGATCGCATAGCGGATGTTGCGCGGGTTGACGCGCTGCTTGCTGGCCGGCGGCTTGATGCGCTTGGGAAAAACGTGATCGACGTGGTACGCGAAGCGCCGGTAGATCGCTTCGGGCCGATACGCCGTCGAAAAAGTACGGCGCCACATCGCCACCGTCTGATCGTAGGGCAACTTGAAATCGACGTTCGACTCGCGACCCGGCTCCTCGACGATCCTTCCCTCGGCCTGGAGGCGACGGTAGAGCGGGGTTCGCGGCAGTGCCTGCAGCAGGTTGATCGTGAGCAGCGGGATGTTCGAATCTTCGATGAAGTCGAGGATGCGGTCGGCCGTCTGCGGCGTGTCGCTATCCAGACCCATGATGATTCCCGATACGACTTCGATTCCGTAGCTGTGGATGATCCGCAAGGCTTCCATCACCGGCATCATGTTGTTCTGATCTTTGGCCATGGCGTGCAGCGCTTGCGGGTCGGGGGTTTCGATGCCGCAGAAGATCGTACAGAAATATGCCTCGCGCATCATCTCGAGCAGTTCGGGCGACTTCGCGATGTTGAGCGTCGCCTCGCACGCGAGCTGGACCGCGAAGCCGTTGCGGCGCTGCCAAGCGATCAAGTGCGGCAGGAGCTCTTTGGCGGCCTTGCGGTTGCCGACGAAGTTGTCGTCGACGAAGTAGATCGCGCGCTGATCTCCGCCGTTGGCCAAAATGACGTCGAGTTCGGCCACGATCTGCTCCGGCGTCTTCAGTCGCGGATTACGGCCGTAGAGCTCGGGAATGTCGCAGAATTCGCAGCGGTAAGGACAGCCGCTGGAAAACTGCACGCTGCCTAGGAAGTACTGCGAGACATCGAGATGGTGGTATGCCGGAAGCGGGAAGTCGGCCAGCGGCAGGCGCTCTTTGGTTTCGAGGCGCACCTGCTGAACCGGCCGGGCGACGCTGCGCTCGAGCCGCGCGATCAATTCGTCGGTCGCATCGCCAAGCTCGCCGACGTGCAAGTAGTCGAAATCAGGATAATATTCGGGACAGCCGGAGACCGACGGGCCGCCGAGCACCGTTACCCTGCCTGCGAGGTGCGCGCGCCGATTGATGTCCTCGATCTGTGGACGCTGAATGTGCATGCCGCTCACGAAGACCGCGTCGGCCCATTGAAAGTCGGCCGGGCTCGCGCGACGAACGTTTTCGTCGACGAACCGCACGCCCCACGACTCGGGCAAATAAGCGGCGATCAAAAGGATGCCCTGCGGCGGCATGAACGCCTTGACGCCCACGATCGGGTAGGCGTATTCGAACGTTCCGAACGACGGCGCATAGCGTGGGAAGACGCACAGGACATTGCGGCACGTCGTCGCAGCAGAACTTCTCATGCCTGGCTCGCGCGGCCTCGCCAGGGTACGCGTGCGTTCGGACCGGTTCGCATGGCGCGGTCTGTGCCGCCGACCCCTTCCACTCCTGCGAAATCGGGCTTGAGCCCGACATGCGGGGGTTTGACCGGCGTCTCATCGTAAACCAAGCGGGAGCGCTTTCGCCTGGGTACAACGAAGGCATGGCTAGGCGGGGCGGTGGATGGAGTTCAGTTTGAAACTAAAGGGGATTCATAGGGCGCGGGAATGCCGTTGAACGGAGCTGGGCCGCTCCGACGCTCGCCGGCGAAAGATCGCGAGGCGCTCGACTTCGGACGCGGCATCATCAGCCGAGTTTCACGTACCTTTGCCATCGGCATTGCGCTGCTTCCTGGAGACCTCGGCAAGGCGGTGCTGACCGGCTACCTTTTGTGCCGCATTGCCGATACGGTCGAGGACGACGGCGCCTGCCCGGCCGCGCGCCGTCAGTACCTGCTCGCCCGCTTTCAGGCGTGCTTCGAGGATCCCGACGCAGCCCGCAGCTTCGCGAGCGAGGCAGCCGAAATTCAGGCCGATGAGAACTACCTCGAGCTCGTCGCCGGAACCGAGCTCGTTTTCCAACTGCTCGGTCAATTACCGAAGAAAAGTGCCGACATCGTCGCGCGCTGGACCCGCGAGCTCGCGACCGGCATGAGCGAGTTCGTGGGACGCTATCCCGACGGCATCCGCATTCAAACGATGGCTGAGTACCGCCGTTATTGTTACTACGTTGCCGGAACCGTCGGGCATCTGCTCACCGACCTCTTTTATTACCATTCTCCGTACATTCGAGAGCGCGACTACCAGCGTCTTCTCGCGCATTGCGAAGCCTTCGGCGAGCTCCTTCAGAATATCAACATCATCAAAGACATCCCGTGGGACGTCGAACACGAAAATGCGGTCTACGTCCCGGAGGAACTCCTGCGCAAGCGCGGGAGCAGCCACCAAACGATTCTGAGCGGCGACTGGGTGGTTGAGAACCGCGCTGCGTTGTACGACTTGGTACAGCTTGCCAAAGACGACCTGCTAGAGTCGCTCGAGTACTTTAACGCGCTGCCGAAGATGGCCGTCACGATCCGCCTCTTCTGCTTGTTGCCGATCCTCTTCGCCGTGGCCACTTTGCGTGAGATCGAGCGCACGACCGCCATGCTGCAATCGGGCGGCGCCGTCAAGATCTCGCGCCAGGAGGTGCGGTCCTTGATTCTGGCCGGTTCGGTGTCCACGATCAGCAACAAGACGACGCGCTGGCTCGTCTCCAAGACGAGCCGCGAGCGCTTCAACCTGGGGCTGGCAAAACCATAGTCCGCACCAAAGAACGGCCGCCTCTCGGCCTGGCGCTACTGGCGATCCGCTACCCGTGGCTGACGCTGGGCTTCTGGGTCGTCGTCAGCGCACTCGGCCTGTCGGCCTTTCTCTCGCTCAAGCTCGCGCTTTTCCCCGACATTACGTTCCCGGTCGTCGTGGTCACCGCGCGTTCACATGAAATCGACCCGCAGGCCAACGAGCGTAACGTCACCAAGCCGCTCGAAACCTCGCTTTCGACCATCCGCGGCTTGTCGCGCATCCACTCCCTATCGTATCCCGAATTCGTCGTCATCGACATGTCGTTCGACGTCGGTGAAGACCTCGATACCCGTAAACTGCGAGTCGACGACGCCATCGCCGCGGTCAAACTGCCGGCCGGAACGGTCGTCAACGTGACCCCGATCAATCTCAATGAGACGGCCGTCGTCAGTTACGCGCTGGTCCAGTCGGGCCGTTCGATGACGCAGTTAGGATCGGTCGCGGAACAAGTCGTGGTGCCGAAGCTGCGGGCGATCCCGGGCGTCCTCAAGGTGCAGATCGTGGGGGCGCAACAGTCCGGCCCCGGCGCTTCGGCCTACCGCTTCAATGGAATGCCCGCGGTTGCGGTCAACGTCATCAAACAAGGTTCCGCAAATGCCCTCGATCTCGCCGAGGCCTGCGACGATGTGATCGCCGAGCTCACCCCGCAGATGCGCGGGGTCACGATCGTGCGCGCCGCTTCGCAGGCGCCCTACATTCGCGAGGCGAGCCGAGCAACGCTCGAGGCGCTCGGGCTCGCCCTGCTGCTCGCGATACTGGTCATCTGGCCGTTCTTGCACGACTGGAAGCCGACGCTGATCTCGGCGCTGGCCGTACCGACCGTGCTTCTCGGCACGGCCTTCATCATGAAGCTGCTGCACTTCAACCTCGAGACGATCACGCTGCTGGCGCTGGCGCTCGTGGTCGGGGTCATCGTCGACGACCAGATTGTGGCCGTCGAGAATATCGTCCGGCACATCGAAGACGGCGAGACGCCTCGGCAAAGCGCGTACCGCGCGAATCGCGAGATCGGCCGGACGATGGTGGCCTGTTCGCTAACGGTCGTCGCGGTTTTCTTGCCGATCGGCTTGATGACCGGAACCCTCGGCCAGTTTTTCAAGCCCTTCGGATTGACCGCATCGGCGGCCGTCCTGCTCTCCCTGCTCGCGGCGCGTTCGCTCTCGCCGACGCTCGCGGCAGCCTGGCTTCGCACCGTGCTGCGGCCGCGGAAAGCGGCCCGCCCGGACATTCGGCATCTTCACTACCGGCGCGTCATCGCTTGGGCCTTGACCCATCGCGCGGCGGTCGTCGCTATTGCGGTCGTTGCTTTTGCTGCCGGGCTCACGTTGATCCCGTTCATCCCCAAGGGCTTCATTCCACATTTGGACCGGGGCGAATTCCACGTGACCTTTGGGATGCCGCTCGGGACGAGCCTGAGCGATATGGTCGCCACGGCGAAAACGCTTGAGGACTCGGTGAAGCAGGACCCGGCGGTCAGCGACGTCTACACGACGATCGGGGGCCAGTCCGGAACGAGCACGGGGTTGCTCGACGTGCACCTGAAGGCGAACCGTAAGGTGAAGACGATCGATGTCGAAGATGCGGTTCGCACCCGGCTCCCGCCGCTCGACGGCGTGGACTCGAGCGTTGGCGACGTTCCGTTCGTCGGCACCGACACGAGCAAACCGCTCCAGTTCTATTTCGTCGGCAACAATCTCAACCAGTTGCGTGCCCTCGGGCGCGAATTCGAACACCGGCTGCAGCAGACGAAAGGTTTCGTGGACGTGACGGCTAGCGGACTTTCGGACGGCACGCCCTTCTCTGCGATCGAGCATGTGGACCGTAAGCGTGCCGTCGGCATTGCGACGGACCTCGAGGGTCTCGAACTCGGCGACGCCAACGACGAAGTCGCGGTGCTGGCTCGCAAGCTCGTGCCAAAAGGCGTCTCGCTCAACTTTGGCGGGACCTCGCGCGACGCCGTCACGACGTTTCGCGATTTTGGGTTCGCCCTGGCGCTTTCGGTGGCGGCGATCATCGCCGTCCTCGTCATCCTCTTCCGGAGCTGGCTCGATCCGCTCGTCATCAGCGTCGCCTTGCCGTTGTCGACCGTCGGGGCGCTGTTCGCGACCTGGGTCACGCACGAGAACTTCGGAATGATCTCGATCATGGGACTCGTTTTCTTGTTCGGACTCGTCAATAAGAACGCGATCCTGCTGGTCGACTGCATCAAGCG